>ENA-OYXC01000001-OYXC01000001.1-human-gut-metagenome-genome-assembly--contig:-NODE-1-length-455075-cov-7.177698_pt1 | contig 455075 bp, 379 predicted proteins | sample MGYA00244214_ERZ653415 | MGnify/ENA primary metagenome ERZ653415 (study PRJEB26926, sample SAMN06165016) | human gut metagenome | biome: ENVO:00009003; feature: ENVO:2100002; material: ENVO:00002003... | reverse complement strand
CAGCGTCAGATGTGTATAAGAGACAGCTCCGAGTCACAGCCGGTCGCCGACTGACATTGATTCTTCCCGCACCGGGCTTTTGATTCCTTTCACCGGTGCGGGATTTTCCCTTCTTCTCTCGCCGAAAGGAACACTGATTTTTTTGAAAGGATTGAACAATGACCGACAACAAGAAGCGTAAGGTCCGCAGCCTCAAGGCCGTGAAGGCGAAGTATCTTGAATCCCACCCGAAGATTCGGGAGTGGATCGAGTTCACCATCGACGACGAGCCGGATGCGAAGGAATTCCGCATCCACGCTCCAATTTTCCAGTCGAATGAGGAGAAGAAGGCATTCGCGAAGGCGCAGGAGTCCGACGACCAGTTCGACTTGGCGAAAGCGCTGCTCGGCGCCCAGTGGGATGATTTCATCGAGGCCGGCGGACAGATCAGCCTGCTTTTCCTCCTGCTCGACGACGCGGCCGATGAAGTGCATGAGACGGACAGCGAGGGAAACCCTACAACGCTTTAGAGCTCCTTGACGGCGATGGTCACGCGGAGGAATTGGAGGCCGCGTTATGCGCGGTCTACGCGCCGCGTGACCCCATCCAAGAGTTCTGGCAACGCAAGATCAGTCTCCGCGCATTGCATGCGCTGATAATCCACATGCCGCCGGACAACGTCTTCTTTCGTGCTTTGGCTGGTGATGGCTGGAGTGAGTCGGAATGGCTGTTGCACGATTTGGGCGACATGCTCCGTGACATCCAGCTAACCATCACCCAGTGCGCTCCATTTGTGGAGCATCCCCTTGAAGAGGATGACATCAGGCCTCGCACCAAGCCTCCGGCTGTCGTGGTGGCTGAGTCCAAACGCGAACAGTCGTCTGTCGACAGCAAGGCCTTACACGCGCAGGAGCGGAGCGAGCTCATGGCGCTTGTCACGGGCGATCAATCGAAAAACTGAACAGTGAGGTGGTCTCATGGCCGGCACAGCCGCATGGATCGATGTGCTCCCGAATCTGAGCGCTTTCGGCACGAAGCTCAACAGCGGTGTGACGGCCGCGGCCACCTCCGCAGGACGGAATGCCGGCAAGAAATTCTCCGACGCCATGAATCAGGCCGCTGGCCGTGACGTGCTGTCAGAGCAGGTCAAGAGCCTGCAGCAGGCTGAGAAGAAGGCCGCGCAGGCGGTCAGCCAGTACACGTCGCAGATCGCAAAAGCGCGTGACGAGCAGAAAAGCGCCGACCTGCGCGTACAGGCCGCCGAAGTCAAACTGCAGGAAACCATCGTCAAAAGCGGACAATCCTCCTCACAGGCCATCAACGCCCAAGCACGACTCAACGACGCAAGGAGCAAGGCGAGGCAGAAGACCGAAGCCGTCACATCGGCTGAGGAACAACTCAAAGCCGCCAGCGAAGGCCTGAAAGAGACTCAGACGCAGCTCCACGACGCTCAGACGAATCTGAACGCGAGCACTTCCAAGCAGTCGGGATTTTTCGCGTCCGCCGCGGCATCGGCGCGCAATGCCATCAATTCCTTCCGTAGCATGCAATCAAGCGTCACTACCACTGCCGCAAGGGGAGTCGGAGATTCCGAACGCTTCTTCACCGCGTGGGGAGCCGCGAAGTTCGGAGCCATCAGCGGGTTCGCGCAGTCGGCATTCAGCAAAGTCTCAAACATCATCACCAGCAATGTGGAAGGCGCCATTAAACGCGCCGACACGATGAACAATTTCCCCAAAGTCATGAAGAATTTGGGGTACGACTCGAATGACGCTGCCGCAGCCATCAAACGCATCAGCGCCAGCATCGACGGCCTGCCGACCACCACATCAAGCATGATCGGCATGGTCCAGCAGCTTGCTCCGTTGACCAAGAATCTGGACGAGGCCACCAGCATCGCATTGGCGTTCAACAATGCCGTCCTGGCCGGCGGCAAAGACACAGTGCTGCAGGCCGACGCCATCGAACAGTACAACCAGATGTTGAGCGCGAACAAGGTCGATGCCGCCGCATGGCGAAGTGTCGTCAATGCAATGCCTGGCCAGATGAACCAATTGGCCAAGAGCATCCTTGGCGCAAACGCGAAGCAGAACGACCTATATGAGGCGATGAAGGGTGGCAAGGTCACCTTCGAGGACTTCAATAAGGCGCTCGTCAAGCTCAATAAGGACGGCTACGGGCCGTACGCATCATTTACGACGCAGGCAAAAGACGCCACACAGGGCATCGGCACTGCGATGGAGAACGCGAAAAACCGCGTCCAGAAGGCCATCGAGAAGATTATCGAGGCGTTCGGTGTCGACCGAATCAGCAGTGTCATCAACGGCTTTACGGCGAAATTCGGAGATGTCGGCTCGGCTGTGGCTAAGGCGGTATCCGGATCATTGGAATTCGTCGAGACCGGCAAAGTCAACGAAAAATTGGCTGAATCTTTCCACATCGACAAGAAGTCGTATGCGGGCATCGAAGACGCTTACCAGCGGATTCGGTGGGGGTATAAAGGTCTCACCGATTTCATCAAGACCGGTGAATTCTCGTATGAGTTCAACCGTGCCTTCGAGAACGCAGACCGCCAGACACTCATCGACTTCAAAGACAGCCTCCTCGGCATCCGCGACTCCGCCAGCGAGGTGCTGAAGAACCTTCCCGGATTGGGTGAATTCTTCAACACCCCGGCGGATGGCGACAAGTCGAACTTGAACAAGGCCTTGAAAGCCGCCAATGTGGCGCTTGCTGGTCTGAAGCCGCTGCTCGACCTGCTCGCATCAATCGAGAAGGCGTGGAACGGTCTGTCCGCTGACCAGCAGGGCACCATCTTCGATACGGCCATCTACCTGTGGTTAGGTAGTAAAGGATTCAAGATACTGAAGAACATCTTCGGTGTCGCCAAGGATATCGGCAAAGGCTTCGGCATCGCCGGAAAAGGCATCAAGACCGCTGGCAACGCGCTGAAATCGTTCGGCAAGTTCCTCGGCGGGCTGAAGGCTCCGAAATGGCTGTCAAAGCTTACCGTCGGCAAGGTTGGAATCGCAGCCGGTGGAACCGCAATGCTTTCAGCTGCGAAGAACGTCGAAAAAGGCACTCCTAAGTGGGCATGGAGTCAACTGAACAAAATTCCCGGTTTCAGCGAGGGCGACAAGTCATACGCCGACTACCAGAAACGGTACAAGGCCGCACAGGAAAACAACAAGTTCCTCGGAATCAAGAACTCCACATGGGAACACAACCTGAATCCGCTGAACTGGCCATCAATGGCCGTGGGTGCCGCGAAAACCGGAATGAACAAACTCGGAAGCCTTCGAAAGAAAGCCGACGAGCAGGGGTTCGCAGGTAATACCGGTTCCGCGCAAGCTTCGATGAGCTCCGGCCAACGCGATGCCGGAGTCAAGGCTTGGAACGGCATCAAAGGCGCGTTCTCCGAGGCAGGGCAGGCACAGGCTGACAATACGGCAGCGCAGGTCAAAGCCCAGCAGGACACTCTGGCCGGCATCAAGAAGGCATGGGGCGACGCCGGCGATTGGATCAACACCAATTGGTGCGACCTGATGGTCAAGATTCAATCGAAGTTCGACGGCGCGGCCCAGTGGGTCGAGGACCGTTGGAACGGTGTCAAGGACTGGTTCGGGACCACAGGTCAGAAGATCGGCGACTTCTTCTCCGGTATTCCATCGGCGATTGGTGGATGGTTTGATTCGGCGGGCCAGTGGGTTGAGGCCAAATGGCAGGGCATCTGCGACTGGTTCTCAGGTGTTGGATCCTCAATCGGAGGTTTCTTCTCGGGTATTCCGGCCGCTGTCGGCGGTTTCTTTGACTCCGCTGGCCAATGGGTGCAATCCAAGTGGCAGGTGGTATGTGACTGGTTTGCCGGCATTCCCGGTTCCATCACCGGCTTCTTCCAGGGGATTCCGGGCACTTTCCAGTCGATTTTCCAGACGGCCAAAGACCGGATAACCGGCGTCTTCAGCTCGGTCGGCACGTGGTTCGACAACAACGTGAAGATTCCTATCTCCAATGCCGTCAATGCCATCGGCCAGACCTTCCAGTCCACCAAGGATTGGATTAAACGAAGCTGGGATCAGGTCAAGGAGGCCGCAAGGGCTCCGGTGGCCTTCGTCGTCAACACGGTGTACACGAACGGCATCAAGAAGGTATGGGATTCGGTGGCCGGCGCCGTCGGCCTGAAACTCTCCCTTCCGACGGTGAAGTTCGCAACCGGCGGCACCGTCGGCGGCATCAACCCCGGTTACGCTCCCGGTGTCGATTCGATCCCGGCGATGACCTCGCCGGGCGAGGCGTGGATGGTGCCGGAATGGACTAAGGCCGTCGGCGCGGAGAACGTCTACCGCTGGAACGCTTTGGCTCGCCACCATGGCGTGCAGGCCGTCCGTGAGGATATGGGTCTTGATGGCGTCCAACGCTTCGCCAAAGGTGGCATTGCCTCCAAGATTGGCAAGGCGGTGTCCGGAGCGAAGAAATTCACCGAGGATTTGTCCCAGACAGCTCAGGCCTTTGTGAAGAATCCTGTGGATTGGGTCACGTCGAAGATTCTCGCGCCTGCGAAATCGCAGGTGGCGGGAATCAGCGGCGGCCAGTTCGGCCAGATGGTCGGCAGACTGCCGGTGAGTGCCGCTACGGCGCTTGTCGACAAGGTCAAGTCGATGGCGTCCGACCTGGCATCCAAGTGGACCAGCAAATCCGAGGCGGGCCAATATCATGGTTCGGTCGGTGGCGGCGTGGAACGCTGGAGGAGCCTAGTCCTGCAGGTGCTCAAGGAATTGGGCCAGCCAGCAAGCTGGGCCGACACCGTGCTACGCCGAATGAATCAGGAGTCCGGCGGCAATCCGAACGCCATCAACAATTGGGATTCCAACGCCAAAGCGGGTATGCCGTCGCAGGGCCTGATGCAGACCATTCCTGGAACATTCGCCGCCTACGCGGGACAATACAGGTCCCGTGGCATCACGGATCCGCTCGCCAACATCTATGCCGGTGTCAATTACGCGCTGCACCGTTACGGCAGTCTTTCCGCCTTGAATCGTGCGGGCGGCTACGCGCTCGGCGGCATCGTCGGAGACGATAGGCCGACCCTGTACGATCGCGGTGGCATCCTGCCTCCCGGACGGCATCTCGTGGCCAATGAGACCAAGCAGCCGGAACTTGTCTTGACTCGTGACCAGATCGTCAAGATCTTCGGTGCCGGTAATGCGGACAAGGGCGATCGGACCGTGAACCTCAACGTCAACATCCCCGAACGCTCGGATCCATGGGCTGATGCGAGCATCCTCGTGCGCACCGCGCGACACCAATTGCGATAAAAGGAGGCCGATGTGGCTTATTTTGCGGAATTGTCGGCCTCCGGCTTGGAGCCGGTGCGTTTCGAGGGTTCGGGCGATCTTGACTGCCTGTGCATCGCGAAAGGCGGCATCGAGGGCTGGTGGTCGACTCCCGCCGCGAAAGTCAATGTGACGGCGCGAGGGCAGGGCGACGGTGGACATGATGTGAGCGAGGATGACATCTCCTACGCCAGCCGTGCCGTCACTCTGCATTGGAATGCCAACGCCTCCAGCCGTGACGAGCTGCTCGCTTTGACGGACAGTGTGCGCAGGCTCGTGCATCGTCAGGTCAGGATGCGCGTGGTCGACGGCACCGAGGATACCTGCTGCAGTGGCGGATATATGGTGCTTACCCAGCAGCCTGACTATCGGTCCGGCAGCATCGCCGATTCGACCATCACCATCGTTTTCGAGCGTCCGGAGCGCCTGTCGTCTTTGGCGCATTCGGGTGAGGCTCGCGCGTCGGTGGTGCAGTCGGGCGGCTTGAGCTACGGCGCGGCTAATGGTGGCTTGGCATATCCGCTGCAGTATGGCGTGGCGTCGGATGGTGCGACGGTGATGCGCTTGCCGAATCAGGGCACTAGCCGCGCATATCCGACCTACACCTTGTGCGGAGAGTGGCCTGATGGCTGCACGCTCCGCTTGGCGTGCGACGGGCGTAATTCCACCATCGCCTATTCGCGCGCCATCCACACCGGCACACCAGTATTGCTGGACACCCGCTCCCGCACCGCCACCATGGGCGGCGTGGACGTGACCAGCGGATTATCACAGCGCGGGTGGATGACGATACCGGCCGGCAGCGCGCTGACCGTCAATCTCACCACGCCCGGCAGCGGCTGGGTCACATGCGAATCGCACGACACCTATATATAAGGAGGCATTTATGACCACGGCTTTAGGCATCAGGCCGGACGCACGATCCAATGGGGTGAGTCCGCAGGTCCATCGGCATATCATCAGCGCCCAATGGACGAGCGACGGCATCATACAGGGTCTTGATGTGACCGGAGGCACAGGGCTCACCTACACGGTGAGCGCCGGTACCGCATTGATTCAGCCTGACGGCCAGAAGGGCGAGGCGGTGCTCGCTTATTGGCCGGGCGGCGCCACTCCCGCAGTCGGCGCCGGTAACGCCGGATTGAGCCGATACGACGTGATTTGGCTCCGCGCCCACGACATCGACAAGGGAGACGCGGACAATCAGGTGGTGCTCGGCGTCACCCAGGGCACGCCGGCCGCTGACCCAGACGTGCCGCTCGACCAGGTGCCGTCCGATGTGGTGCGTTTGGCGGCCATGCTCGTGCCCGCCGGCATGACACAAACCAAATCGTGCAGTACGGATGGCGCGGAACGCTACGCCATGCCCTACGGCGCGAGCAAGGGTCTCATTGCGCGTAACGTCCGAAACTACGAGGGTCCCGCAAACATGGGCGACGGTGGGAAGGACTATTTCGAGCAGGACACCAGCTTTTATCTGCCGACCGACAGGCTGGTGGAGCTCAGGTACACGGCCACGGCGGCCGCCTGCCGACACGACAATCCCAAGAAGCCCACCGAGGACGCCACACAGATGGCCTGCTGGTATGTCGGCTTTCAGATCGACGGCAAGGACGTGTCCGGTGGCGGCGGGCAGTTCCAGGTGAGCCGAGCATGGCAGCAGGTGCATCTGAACGCCTTGGTGTCATTGCAGGCCGGATGGCACACCGTCCGTACCCGCAACCACAGGGTCGCGTGGGGTGAGAACGTTTATTTCATCTGCCATTCCGACTCCAAGGAGAACTACCCCGGCCGCACCCTCGAGGTGTGGGACCGTGGCGTGAACGTCGGCTAAGGAGGGCTCATGGCTTGGCGCGCGTATATCGTGGATACGATCAGCGGACAGCTCTTGTGTCCAATCGACTTGCCGAATTTCAGCTGGTCGGTCAGTGTGGCCGACTCATCGCTTTCCACCACGAAATCCAAGGGTGTGGGACAGGACGAGGTGAGCGGTCTCAAGGTGCCATGGACCGCGGTGCCGGCCAATTCGCCAGGCGAACGCTCACGGCTCCTCGCGCCAGACCGGCGCAGTATCGCACTCTGCTGGACGAGTCCGCTCGATTCGGAGGATGCCATCGGCACACCAATATTGTGCGGCCTCATCGGACAACGCAAGGACGGGCCACTCGACACCGACTTCAGCTTGACGAGCATTTACGGGCTCTTGGGCGACCGGTATCTGGTGCGTGAGGGAGTCTACGGCACTGCCAATGGCAGCACCAGCACCGACGTCATCAACTTCAACAATCTCTCCTTGCGCGCCATCGCGGCCGAGGCGGGGTGGCTGTGCACCACCGCCAAGCCGGGCGGCGGACTGCCCATCGACTGGCACTACCGAGGAGAGCGAGGCTCGCACCAGCGCGAATACGATTCATGGGATATCCAGAACCTGAAGTGCTCGGCCGTGTGGGACAAGATCGCCAACGTGGAAAACGGGCCGGATCTGCAATTGCGGCCGAAACTGTCCGGCAATACGATTCGCTTCGACTTCCTCGCGGGCTCCGACGCGAATCCGGACATCGCGCAGGGCACCATACTCGAGCTTTCCAGCTCGCCTTATGGCGGGACGTTGGAGAACATCACCATCGACCACTTGGGTGCCGTCAGCCGCGTGTACGCGTCCGGTTCGGGCACTGACAAGGCGCAGTTGTGCCACCTGTCCGAGGATCTGAGGCTCGTGAACGGCGACCATGAGCCGTTCCCGCTCCGCGAGATGGCCTACAGCGACACGGACGCGGCCGATGCAAATCTGCTGCGCCAGCATGCCGACGGTGTCCTTTCCGCGAATCACGCGCCGCTCATGCAGATCAAGGGCGAATTGCACGCCAATGATCTGAGCGTGGACGGCACGCCATTGCATCCGCTCGGCAGCTTCTGGCCCGGCGAGACGATGCGGTTGGACATCCAAGGCTTCCCGAGTCTCGCGGACGGCGTGTACGAATGCCGTCTCATGCAGATGAGCGGCGACCAATCGGACAAAGTGAGTCTGATATTCGACGCCATGGAGGATCCCATGGCCTGACATTTTGGAGGTGGCGATGTCCTCTCACGTGGAATTAAATCCAGACGATTCGACGCTCAGCCTGAGCCTGGGCATGAAGGCCATGCGCCTCGCCCTGACCCAGAAGACCCACAAGATGGGCACCGTGCGCATCCCCGGCACGGGCGGCACGGACGTCATCATTGGCGATGGCGCGCAGGATGGCGCGAATCGCATCGACCAGGATGGTAATCAACTGCCGCTCGTGGACACGAGCGGCATCGACAAGGCCGCGCAGGACGCGCAGCAGTCCGCCGACAAGGCCATGACGAAGGCCGACGAGGCGATCGCCAAGGGCGAGCAGATACGCCGGGACGCGCAGGCGGGCATCGAAGACGCGCGCAAGCAGGCGCAGGCGGCCGACGCCAAGGCCGAGCAGGTCCGAACCGATCTCACCAAGCAGGTCCAAAACGTGAAGTCCGAAATGGATTCCGCAGTTGAAGCTGCCCAGACATCCGCTGATAAGGCACAGTCCGCAGCAGACGCGGCCCAGAAGGCGGCTGACAAAGCCAATGCATCCACCGCCGATCTGGACAAATCCATCCAGGCCGTCGATGCGAAGGCCATCGCAGCGAAACAGGCCGCGGCCGAAGCCCAGTCCAAGGCCGAGAACGTCGCATCCGACCTCGATTCCGCGAACGCGGTCATCGAACAGCACACCACCGAACTCGGAGAACTGACGACAAAAGTCAGCAATGCTGTCAAGAAATCCGACAGTGCCCTGAGTGTCTCCACGGAGGCCAAACAGACTGCTACCGAGGCATCGACTACGGCATCTTCCGCATACAAGGATTCGCAGACCGCTCTTACCCAGAGCACCACTGCGACCCAGACCGCAACCGCCGCAAAGACCACTGCCGAATCGGCAAGCAAAACCGCAAACGATTCACTCAAGCAGTCTTCCGCAGCTGTGCAGACGGCCAATCAGATCAGCACGACTCTGAGGACCGAGTATCAGACCAAGGCGGATGCCGATAAGATCTATGCGACCCAGTCCAGTCTGAAGCAGACTTCGGATTCCATCACGGCTTCGGTCTCAAAGACATATGCCACAAAGGACGCATTGTCCGCTCTCCAGAACGTTGCGGATAACGCCATCGAATCCTGGCAGGGAACCGGTGTCCCGACACTGACAAACAAGCCGGCTTCTGACTGGACCACAAACGCCGATAAGAAGAAGCACTCTGGCGATCTGTATTACGACAAATCAACGGGTAAGGCATATCGTTTCGGTTCTGACGATGGCGAGACATATACCTGGGAGCTGAATCAGGATACCGATGTCACCAAGGCATTGGCGGATGCATCCAAGGCGCAGACTTCTGCGAATAATGCCCAGGCATCTGCAACGGCAGCGAACACTGCAGCCGGTAAGGCTCAATCGACGGCGAATACCGCAGTCAGCAATGCTGCCACAGCGAAGAACGCAGCCGATGCCGCACAATCCAGTGCGAACAAGGCCCAGGGCGATGTCGATAAGCTGAAGATCGATATTCCGGCGACCTATGCGACCAAGAGTTCTCTGACTCAGACCGCGGAATCAATTACGGCAAATGTTGAGTCGGTCAAGGCTACCGCGAATAGCGCCGTGACAGCCGCGTCGACGGCACAGCAGACCGCCGATGGTATTTCCGCGAATCTGTCAAAGAATTACCAGACGAAATCCCAATCCGATGTTATATATGCAACAAAGGCGAGTCTGAAGGCGACTTCCGATAGCATTTCCGCCGAAGTGACCAAAGCGCAGGGAACCGCCGATGGTGCTGTGACAGCTGCATCGAAGGCACAGCAAACCGCAGATGCCGTAACTCTGAATCTGTCGAAGAATTACCAGACAAAAGCACGGAATGATGCTCTGTATGCAACCCAGACGAGTCTGAAGGCGACTTCGGATTCGCTTAGTGCGAATATTACGGCAAATGCGAAGACCGCACAAAGCGCTGTTGACAAGGCTACGAGTCTCGAAGCGAATCTCAATGGGTTTAAGACCACTGTTGCTGAGACTTATACTACCAAGAATGATTTCAACAATCTTACGATTGGTGGACGGAACCTTCTTGTTAAATCGAATTTCATTAAGACTTATCTAGATACCGTAACTGGAAATCTTCAAAGTCCAGATGTTCCAGTTTCAGATTCAGAATGGAGTGGCGATACATCATCTAAAAAACCAATTGCAGTCGATCCAAATACAACATATGTTTTAAGTGCATATGGTTCAATGACTGATACTGCAAATTACACTGGTCGTATCAGTCAGTTTGATTCCGAAGGTACTCTTATCAATTTTGTAGTTCCTTCAATATCAATCAGAGATAAAGGTCATATTACCTTTACGACTGATACAAATGCAGCTACCATCTTAGTTGGTATTTATGCCTTTCCAAAATATCGATGGAAGCTCGAAAAAGGCACTAAACCAACTGACTGGTCTCCAGCCCCTGAAGATCTTCAACCAGCAGGAGATTACGCAACCAATAGTTCTGTTACCCAGACTGCGAATTCCATCAAGGCGCAGGTGTCGGAGGTCGCGAAGACCGCTTCCGGGGCGATGAGCAAGGCGTCCTCGGTGGAGCAGACGGCCAGCACATTGTCCTCGAAACTGTCGGAGACCGCGAAGACGTTGGATTCGACCGTGCAGACCGTCAACACGGTGAAATCCACGGCCGACTCGAACAAGGCCACGTTGACGCAGGTCGCGAAGACCGCTTCCGACGCGTCGAGTCGGGCGAGCAGCGTGGAACAGTCGTTGAACGGCTTCAAGACGACTGTAAGCCAGACCTATGGCCGTGGTTCGAACCTCTGGGTCAATCCGACGTTCGATGCCGACAAGCCCCAGATTACCTCTCGGGTGAATAATGTCACTGCGCCGAATGGGAGCGGAGTGAATCTGCTCGCAAGTCGTGATCATCACAATAATGCCACTAGTTTTCCTGTAGTTCCGGGTCATACCTATGTGATAACCGCTCATATCAAGCGATTAAAGGGAGACAAACCACTGAATGCTGGCATCTGGTACACTGCACAGACCGGCGGAAATTCCTTTGACACATATCGGGGAGCTGAATCGACGTCAGACCTTAGCGACGGATGGATTGCTGCGACATGGCGTTTCTCCTGTCCGAATGGGAAATCCAGAGGATGCGTGTTCTTCCAGATCGATCAGTCGGCAAGTAATGGTCCGACGCAGTGGTATGTGGCGAATGTCGTCTGCACCGATGTCACCGGTCTTCAGCCAGCCGGAGATTACGCCACGAATTCCTCCCTGACGCAGACGGCGAACCAGATCCGCGGCGAAGTGTCGGAGAAATACCAGTCCAAGAACGGTATGAGCTCTTACGCCACGAATTCCGCCCTGACGCAGAAGGCCGACGAAATCACAGGCAAGGTGACGGAGGTCGCGAAGACCGCCCAAGGAAACACGACCACCATCAGCCAAGTGTCCCAGAAGGCCGACAGGATCAACGCGACCCTGTCGCAGCAGATCAGCGGCAAGGCCGACACGAGCAGGGTCAGCAGCCTGGAACAGAACCTCGACGGGTTCAAGACCAGCGTGGCGAAGACCTACCAGACCAAGGGGGACTATCCGACCAAAGCCGAGGTGCAGTCCAGGATCGACCAGTCGGCCTCCTCGATCAAATCGACGGTCGGCCAGACGTACACGACCCTCGCCGCGACCGAGGCGTTGAGGAAGAGCGCGACCCGCACGTTCACGCTGACCGGCGCGGCGGGTAAGGCGAAGTGGGTGAAACTCGGCTATCTCACCAGTAATGGGGACGATTCGAGCGTCCTGATCCACGTGTACTCCGGCAACGGGTACAACGGCCATGCTTCCCAGAACGCGGAGTTCGAGATCTTCGTCAAGGACGGATGGCAGCAGTCAGCGTCCGCCAATGGCGCGTTCGGCGTGAGCGTGAACCGCATCCGCAACGCGGACGACGTGAAGGTCAAGGTCATGGCGTTCAGCTCGACCACCTGCGACATCTGGGCGTACCTGCCATGGGCGTGCTGGAATGGCCATTACACGCTGCATGGTAACTACAAGTCGTGGCAGGATGGGCCGAATTGCGGTGGCACGAGGATACAGGACGCGGAGCCCACGTCGGGCACCGCGCAGGACCTCGCCTACGACACGCTCAGCACAAGGTCGTATGTCGACCAGACGGCCAAGAGCGTGGCCTTGGGTGTCGTGCAGAACTATCAAGGTTCTGACGGTTCCGGGCTTGCCACGAAGTCGGACATCACGGCCGCGAAGGCCAGCATCACCAGCACTGTCGCCAGCACGTATGCGACGAAAACCGGTGTCACGCAGGAAATCTCATCGAAAATCACCCAGAACAACAACAGCCTGGACGTGAAGTTCGCGACCAAATCCGAGGCCAAGACCGCGCAGGCCACGGCGAACACAGCCAAGTCCGACGCTTCCGACGCCAAGTCGCGCGTCGGCACGCTGGAGGACTGCATCAGTCTCACTTCCTCAGGCGTTCGCGCCGGCCACCAGAAAAACGGCGTGTTCAACGGCGTGAGCGCTTTGGTGAACACTGACGGCAGTTTCGACCTGCTGGACAAGGACGGCAACCTGCTTACGCGTATCGACCGGCACAGTTTGCAGGTGGCCGGTGACGATGGGGTCGGGTCCGGGCATTTGATCCTGTCGCAGGACGGTCTTGACATCACCGTGCAGCCTACGGCGAACAAGGCGGTCGCCTATCATATCCAGCTCGGCGCGGGCGGCATCAGCATCACCGCGCCAGACGGGGCGCATGTCGAATGCTCGGCCCGGACCGGTCTTGATCTGGAGACGGTGAAATACGGAAAACTGTCCATCGGCTCCGGCGGCTTGCAGTTCACGAACGACCAGGGCTGGGGCTTGGCGCTCTCCGCCGCGGGTTGGAGTCTGAAATGGGCGGGGAACCACACGCTCGCCACGGGCCCGACCGCTGGCGCATTGTACATCGACGGACGTCAGATCGTCACAAGATGATTTTTGGAATATGGAGGTAAGTATGGATGATGTCGTCAAAACCGATGGAGTGCTGGATTTGCGTCCGGCGAGGGGCAGCCTTGTCTATCAGCTTCTGCGGCTTGGACTGTCTTTCGACCATAAGGACGCGTCCGGTGAGACCTGGACGGATTACCGTCGTGGCGTGATCGTGACTTTCACGAGTCGTGACGCTGCGGCCGATGTCGTTGTCGCCGATATGGATACCAAGGATTCCAGGACGGTTGCCGTGTCCGACTTGGCGGATGTGACCGAGGTGAAGACCTGGCGCAGTGATGGTGCCGAGGGTTAGGCGTCCTGTTCCCTGATTGTCTGTTTTGTTGTTCCCCGTCGTTCAGGCGGGTTTCTCTTTTTTTTCAGGAGGTTATGTTGACTCAGATCAAATTCGATTTCGGCCATCCAAGCGCGGATGGCAGTCGAAGAGGCTCGACCCATGGGAGAGCCGATGCCGCCGCTTGATCTCTTGTCGAGCACGGAATTCTGGACGTCGCTGTTCGTCACCTTGGTCGGAGGCGGGGGAGTGGGCGCCATCATCGGCGCGATCTCCAGCCGCCGCAAGGACACTGCCGACATCGCCGCACAGGCGTGCGACATCCTGACCGATTCAGTCATCAAGCCTTTGCGCGAGCAGGTCGAATCGCAGGAGGAGCAGATACAGCATCTGGAATCGCAGCAGCGGAAGTATTTCACGCTCACGGCCTACACCCGCGACCTTTTCCATTGGCTTGGCTTGTTCTGCGAGATCATCGAGCCGGAATTCCTCAAACGTCATCCGAAGCCGCACCTGCCGGACGAATTGCGCGCGGATGTCGCACCCGAGACCTTGGAGGAGCGATGACGTCCATCGGCATCCTCTGCATCCTCTGTGCGCTCGTCCTCGTCTTCAACCACGGCGCGCACCTGCGCTGACAATCATTTTTCAAGGCCATCTCCTCGGAGGTGGCCTTTGCCATATCTAAGGAGGCAATCATGGCGGAACACGCCAACGAAAAACAAACCACCAATCTTCCCGGATTGACCGGCGAACGGGTCAAGGCCGGCGTGACCATCGTTGTCACCCTCTACGCTTTGGTCAACGCCGGTCTCAGTCTGGCCGGAATCAATCCGCTGCCATTCACGGACGAGCAGGTGAGCGCTTCGGTTTTCGGCGTCATCGGCATCGCGGGCACGATCTACGGCTGGTGGAAGAACCAGAACATCACGTCCGCGAGCCTCGCGGGACAGCAGCTCGTGGACGCCCTGAAGAAGGAGGGCGTGGTCCACGGCGTCAGCGCCGCGAAGAGCGCGGCCCTGAGCGCGGCGGCAGCCGTGGACAAGACCACGCCGAAGACTGCCGCCGAATCGGCCGAATCGACGGACACGGACGACACCGTGGCAGACTCCGACTTTGTGCCGGGCGGTGACGTCCAGTGACCGGCGCAGGCTTCGCAAGATGGCGCGGCAGTCCGAACCACTATCAGGGCCGTAACGGGCTGCGCGTGGACCACATCACCCTGCATATCATGGTCGGCCGATTGGCCGGCACGGACTCGTGCTTCATGAGCTCCAGCTTCCAGGCCGCCTCGCACTATGGGATCGGCGGCGACGGGAGCGTCTACCAGTGGGTGGACGAGACGCAGGGCAGCTGGGCGGACGCCAATTGGCAGAGTGATTGCAGCGGCATCACCATCGAGCATGAGGGCGGCATGGGAGGAATCCCCGTCACCGACGCGGAGGTCGAGGCCAGCGCCAGACTGTGCGCCGACATCGCCCGCCGATACGGGTGGAAGACGCTGTGGCACGACGCCAGCGGCAATCGCGCCGGCAATATCGTCCTGCACCGCGAGGTGCCGGGCACGGACCACTACGGGTGTCCCGACAGGTGCGTCAACGCGCTGCCGGTGGACAGGATCATCAAAAGAGCGAACGAATTATTAGGAGGAGACGACATGTCGGCAGAAGACGTGTGGAATTTTCGACAGAACGGCGTCCTGATGCGTGACCGCCTGCAGGGCACGGACGCGGCGGCAAACGCCACGAAGAAGGAGCTTTTCAGGCTCTCGCAGTGGGACAGGAACACCCACGCATCCGCCTTGGGCAACCTCGTGGTCGAACAGCCGGTGCAGGGCGGCGCGAAATTAGGGGATCGTGTGGCCGGCATCGATGCGAAGACCAGCCAATTGGTCACGCAGGTCACCGCACTGACCGAGGCGGTCAAGACCCTCGCCGAATCCAAGGGAGCCGACCCCGACCAGATCGCGGCCGCTGTGGAGGGCGCGGTGAAGGCCAAGCTCGACAAGCTCAGGATCACCGTCACCGACGGCCAGTGATTAATTTTCGGGCGCGAGACTCAACCTCGCGTGGAAAAATTTCACGCATTCGAATGCTTGTGGAAATTCTCACACCCCGTTTTTAAGCGTGGGAAATCGCGCTTTTGAATTCCTGTTGGAATATTTTGCGCCCTAATGCAACATCGCCCCTCTCTCAGCATGATGCTGGGGGAGGGGCTTTTTCTTCATTCCGCATACAAACCGCATACAAAGACCGTCACGTTGCGTTCCATACAGTCATAACCAATCACAACTTACAGGATGGCAAAAGCGTTGAAATGCCAACGTTTCTCAATCTCCAAACAGTCTGTCAAACCAAACCTAAAAACCACCAGATATAACAGAATGTCGCAGGTTCAAATCCTGTCAGCCCGACAACGAAAGTAATGTCCTCCGCAATCGGATAGATTGCGGAGGACATTTAGTTATATACGCGATCGCATCAGTCCTGAATGACGGTGCCGACAATGCCGGAGACGATGGCCATAATCAGCGATCCGATTACGGACCACCAGAATCCATCGATGGTTACTCCCACGTCGAACAGGCTTATGGCCAGCCAAGACGCAAGCTCCATGAACAGCCAGTTGATGATTAACGCGATTAGTCCGAACGAGAGAATCGAAAATGGCAATGCGATGGTGTGCACGATCGGTTTGATCGACGCGTTGATCAACGCAAGGAACAACGCGAACGCGCCGATGCCGAGAATGGGTGGTTCGCCAACGGCGTGCATGCCGGGAAGCAGTGTGACCATGACCCCGGCCGCAATGGTCAAAACCAACCAACGTGAAATGAAATGCTCCATGACAGCATCGTATTACATTGCGTTGTCTTATGAAAAAGGAATGTATTTGTGGAACATGCCAGGAAGACGACCTATGCGAGACGGGCGCGGCGTTTTCCACATGGTTTGGTTACCATGAACCATATGGAAGCACTTCATGAGAACCTGTGGCCGGCACCGTATGCCGGCAAACCGTTGAACGCCACTGTGGTGGTACCGGGCAGCAAATCACTGTCGAACCGTTATCTCATTCTCGCGGCGCTCGGACATCGACCCGTGCGATTGGTCGGTCTATTGCGTTCACGTGACACCGAGTTGATGATGGACGCGTTGCGCGCGTTGGGAGTGCGCTGCGAAATCGACGAGCAGGTTGACACCACGGTTACAGTGGTGCCGCCGTCCGACGGCCGGTTCCACGGTGGTACGAAGGTGTTCTGCGGTCTTGCGGGAACGGTGATGCGCTTTGTGCCCGGTCTTGCCATGTTCGCGGACGGTCCTGTGGCTTTCGACGGTGACGAGCAGGCGTACGCGCGTCCGATGAAGCCGGTGTTGGACGGTCTTGAACAGTTGGGGGCATGTATCGAATACCACGGCGAGGAAGGTCGACTGCCATTTACAATCACTCCACCTCAAACGGTGAGCCAGTGCGCTGAGCCGAGCGTGGTCAGCATTGATTCTTCGGGATCCTCGCAGTTCATTTCAGGACTATTGCTCATCGGCTCTCGAGTGCCAGGCGGTTTGGAACTGCATCACACGGGGGAGAAGACGCCGAGTTTGCCGCATATTCGCATGACCGTGGCCGATCTGCATGGTTCCGGCGTGCGTGTCAACGCAGACGAACACGCTCGCGTGTGGACCGTGCAGCCGGGAGCCGTGCAGTTGCCCGAAACTGTGACGGTCGAACCTGACCTGTCGAATGCCGCCCCGTTCCTTGGCGCAGCGCTCATCGCCGGAGGAACCGTGCGCGTACCTCATTGGCCGGAATCCACTACGCAACCCGGAGGCATGCTTCCGGGATATTTGGAACGTATGGGAGCCGAGATCAGCTTCCCGGTGATTGACGACGTCCGGTACTGCGAAGTGACCGGCAACGGTCATGTCAGCGGCCTAGGTGATTTCGACTTGACGGCGGCAGGTGAGATCGCGCCGTCGCTTGCAGCGATTCTGGTTTTTGCGGACAAGCCTACCCGCATGATCGGCATCGGTCATTTACGAGGGCATGAGACGAACCGTCTGGAGGCTTTGGCCAACGAGATTACGCGCGTTGGGGGAGCTGCCCACGAACTGCCCGATGGATTGGAGATAACCCCTGTGTCGGCGAATCGTCTTAGACCATCCGTGATGGAGACTTATGCCGATCATCGTATGGCCACATTCGCGGCGATGCTTGGCCTACGCATCAAAGGCATCCAAGTGAAGAACGTCGCCACGACGGCGAAAACCCTACCGAATTTCGTGGATCTGTGGAATGACATGCTTGTTTGACGGATATGCAAAAGTGACGTCGGGGGACGTTCGGTCCGTCTGACGAGAGCGGACTTGTTTCCGTAACATAGCGGAAGGGGCTTTCCACAAGAATAGTTTGTGGAAAGCCCCTTCCGCTATGCGTCAAGCCTGCGGGCTCACTCCCATTCGATGGTTGCCGGCGGCTTGGAAGTGCAGTCAAGCACCACGCGGTTGATCTGACGGCATTCGTTGGTAATACGCGTCGAGATGGTGGCGAGCACGTCGTACGGGATACGCGACCAGTCGGCGGTCATGGCGTCTTCGGACGACACCGGACGCAACACGATCGGCGAGCCGTAGGTGCGTTCGTCACCCTGCACGCCCACGGAATGCACGTCGGCAAGCAGCACGACCGGGCACTGCCAGATGTCGCGGTCGAGGCCGGCTTTGGAAAGCTCCTCACGTGCGATGGCATCAGCTTCGCGCAACAGGTCAAGACGTCCCTTGGTGATTTCGCCGATGATGCGGATGCCGAGACCCGGACCCGGGAATGGCTGACGCCAGACAATCTCATCCGGCAGACCGAGTTCGGTGCCAATGGCGCGCACCTCATCCTTGAACAGGGTGCGCAGCGGCTCGATGAGCTGGAATTTGATGTCCTTCGGCAGGCCGCCCACATTGTGGTGCGATTTGATGTTGGCCGCGCCATCGCCGCCGCCGGACTCTACGACGTCCGGATACAGCGTGCCCTGCACGAGGAATTTGACTTCCTTGCCGGAGGCACCGGCCTCTTCGATGACCTGACGCTGCGCCTTCTCAAAAGTGCGGATGAACTTCTCTCCGATGATCTTGCGCTTCTTCTCCGGCTCGCTCACGCCCTTCAATGCGGTGAGGAAGTCTTCGGAGGCGTCCACGGCGATGAGCTTGATGCCGGTGGCCTCGACGAAATCATGTTTGACCTGCTCGGCTTCGCCCTTGCGCAGCAGACCGTGGTCCACGAACACGCAGGTGAGCTGCTCGCCGATGGCCTTATGCACCAGAGCCGCCGCGACGGCGGAGTCGACGCCGCCGGACAGGCCGCAAATCACCTGGGCGTCGCCGACCTTCTCGCGGATTTTCTTGACCTGGTCCTCGATGATGTTGGACGCGTTCCAGTTATCGCCGAGGCCGGCGCACTTGTGCAGGAAGTTCTCGATGAGCTTCTGGCCCATCGGAGTGTGCTTGACTTCCGGATGCCACTGCACGCCGTACAGTTTGCGGGATTCATCCTGCATGGCCGCGACGGGCGCGCCTTCGGTGTGCGCCAGAACCTCGAAGCCTTCCGGAGCGGTTTTGACCGCGACCCCGTGGCTCATCCAGGTGCTCTGTTCCACAGGGGAACCGTCGAGCAGCCCCTCGGCTTTGTCTATGGTGGTCTCCGTCTTGCCGTATTCGCCAAGGGCGGCTTTGTCGACGTCCGCGCCCAACGCGTACGCCATGGCTTGGAAGCCGTAGCAGATGCCGAGCACGGGAACGCCGGCCTCGAACAGTTTCTTGTCGACGCGCGGAGCGCCGGGTTCGAACACGGAAGCGGGGCCGCCGGACAGGATGATGGCCTGCGGATCCTTGGCCAGCATCTCATCGACCGGCATGGAATGCGGCACGAGCTCCGAATAAACATTGGCCTCACGCACGCGACGTGCGATCAGCTGGGCGTACTGGGCTCCGAAATCGACAACGAGCACAGGACCTGCAGCCATAACACTCTCCCTTTAATATGAGGTATCAAGAAACGAACAATACTAACTGCTCTATTGTGACGTTGCAAGGAGACATTGGAAACACGTGAACGGAGAATGAACGAATCTCACAATTGCTTACTCCCACCTACTCAACACGCCGCGTGTGTATCTAGGGAAACGAACGTGGGAAACATGTGTTAACCGACTAAAAACGTTGATTTTGAGCCGTTTTTCAATCTTTTTGATAGAGTGTGAAGTACGCACAAAAATCCCGATAAAAGCACACATTTGCGTACAGAAAAATAACAATTGAACACACAGTCGCAAAAAAAAGCAAAAAGTCGAACCGCGCTCGTAATATGTGCAAGTGACTGGAAATGAGGCATACCGCGTAACCGCAAGGTTTTAGGCATGGCTCATGACCTAAGGAAATAAACAATCGCACATCACAGTGCAGGAGTACAGGAGTACACATGACGAGTCCTGTTATTGGCACCCCTTGGAAGAAGCTGAACGCTCCGGTTTCCGAGGAAGCTATCGAAGGCGTGGATAAGTACTGGCGCGCAGCCAACTACCTCTCCATCGGCCAGATCTATCTGCGTAGCAACCCGCTGATGAAGGAGCCTTTCACCCGCGAAGACGTCAAGCACCGTCTGGTCGGTCACTGGGGCACCACCCCGGGCCTGAACTTCCTCATCGGCCACATCAACCGTCTCATTGCTGATCACCAGCAGAACACTGTGATCATCATGGGCCCGGGCCACGGCGGCCCGGCTGGTACCGCTCAGTCCTACCTGGACGGCACCTACACCGAGTACTTCCCGAACATCACCAAGGATGAGGCTGGCCTGCAGAAGTTCTTCCGCCAGTTCTCCTACCCGGGTGGCATCCCGTCCCACTACGCTCCGGAGACCCCGGGCTCCATCCACGAAGGCGGCGAGCTGGGTTACGCCCTGTCCCACGCCTACGGCGCTGTGATGAACAACCCGAGCCTGTTCGTCCCGGCCATCGTCGGCGACGGCGAAGCTGAGACCGGCCCGCTGGCCACCGGCTGGCAGTCCAACAAGCTCATCAACCCGCGCACCGACGGTATCGTGCTGCCGATCCTGCACCTCAATGGCTACAAGATCGCCAACCCGACCATCCTGTCCCGCATCTCCGACGAAGAGCTCCACGAGTTCTTCCACGGCATGGGCTATGAGCCGTACGAGTTCGTCGCTGGCTTCGACAACGAGGATCACCTGTCGATCCACCGTCGTTTCGCCGAGCTGTTCGAGACCGTCTTCGACGAGATCTGCGACATCAAGGCCGCCGCTCAGACCGACGACATGACTCGTCCGTTCTACCCGATGATCATCTTCCGTACCCCGAAGGGCTGGACCTGCCCGAAGTTCATCGACGGCAAGAAGACCGAGGGCTCCTGGCGTTCCCACCAGGTGCCGCTGGCTTCCGCCCGCGATACCGAGGCCCACTTCGAGGTCCTCAAGAACTGGCTCGAGTCCTACAAGCCGGAAGAGCTGTTCGACGAGAACGGCGCCGTGAAGCCGGAAGTCACCGCCTTCATGCCGACCGGCGAACTGCGCATCGGTGAGAACCCGAACGCCAACGGTGGCCGCATCCGCGAAGAGCTGAAGCTGCCGAAGCTGGAAGACTACGAGGTCAAGGAAGTCGCCGAGTACGGCCACGGCTGGGGCCAGCTCGAGGCCACCCGTCGTCTGGGCGTCTACACCCGCGACATCATCAAGAACAACCCGGACTCCTTCCGTATCTTCGGACCGGATGAGACCGCTTCCAACCGTCTGCAGGCCGCTTACGACGTCACCAACAAGCAGTGGGACGCCGGCTACCTGTCCGCTCAGGTCGACGAGCACATGGCTGTCACCGGCCAGGTCACCGAGCAGCTTTCCGAGCACCAGATGGAAGGCTTCCTCGAGGGCTACCTGCTGACCGGCCGTCACGGCATCTGGAGCTCCTATGAGTCCTTCGTGCACGTGATCGACTCCATGCTGAACCAGCACGCCAAGTGGCTCGAGGCTACCGTCCGCGAGATTCCGTGGCGCAAGCCGATCTCCTCCATGAACCTGCTCGTCTCCTCCCACGTGTGGCGTCAGGATCACAACGGCTTCTCCCACCAGGATCCGGGTGTCACCTCCGTCCTGCTGAACAAGTGCTTCAACAACGATCACGTGATCGGCATCTACTTCCCGGTGGATTCCAACATGCTGCTCGCTGTGGCTGAGAAGTGCTACAAGTCCACCAACAAGATCAACGCCATCATCGCCGGCAAGCAGCCGGCCGCCACCTGGCTGACCCTGGACGAAGCTCGCGCCGAGCTCGAGAAGGGTGCTGCCGAGTGGAAGTGGGCTTCCAACGTGAAGTCCAACGATGAGGCTCAGATCGTGCTCGCCGCCACCGGTGATGTTCCGACTCAGGAAATCATGGCCGCTGCCGACAAGCTGGACGCCATGGGCATCAAGTTCAAGGTCGTCAACGTGGTTGACCTGGTCAAGCTGCAGTCCGCCAAGGAGAACAACGAGGCCCTCTCCGATGAGGAGTTCGCTGAGCTGTTCACCGAGGACAAGCCGGTCCTGTTCGCTTACCACTCCTATGCCCGCGACGTGCGTGGTCTGATCTACGATCGCCCGAACCACGACAACTTCAACGTTCACGGCTACGAGGAACAGGGCTCCACCACCACCCCGTACGACATGGTTCGCGTGAACAACATCGATCGCTACGAGCTCCAGGCTGAAGCTCTGCGCATGATCGACGCTGACAAGTACGCCGACAAGATCAACGAGCTCGAGGCCTTCCGTCAGGAAGCCTTCCAGTTCGCTGTCGACAACGGCTACGATCACCCGGATTACACCGACTGGGTCTACTCCGGTGTCAACACCAACAAGCAGGGTGCTGTCTCCGCTACCGCCGCAACCGCTGGCGATAACGAGTGAGCCTAGGCTATTTGGCCTGATTGCTTGATAAAAGCCCCAAGGGATTGTTCCCTTGGGGCTTTTTCGTATTACGGTGCGATATGCTTGGCTTAAAACAGCAAAACCGCTAGCGCGTGTCAGTTACCGTTTGCACATTACAATTGCTCATTGTGCGAACGATGTGGTATCGCACCCGAATAATGTGAAGTACATAGGAGACACCGTGAGTTTTACCAGCGTCACCATCATCAGTCCCGAAGCGGCTAACGGCCGTAATGTTGTCGCCCTTGGAGTCACCAAGGCACTTGCCGCAGCCGGCAAGACCGGAGTGTTCCGTCCGGCGGTCTGCAGAAAAGACACCTTCACGGACGTGCTGATCGAAGCTTCCAATGCCGGTTTGAGCCGGGAACAGTCCGTCGGCGTGTGCCCCAAGCGCGCTCGTAACGATAAGGAAGGTTCGCGGGCGGATATCGTTGCGGCCTACACCCAAGCCGTAGAAACAGCCCGACCGGATGCCATGGTGATTGTCGGCACCGACAGGTCAGCAGTCAATGATCCCGCGATGTTCTCTTTCAACGCTGACTTCGCGGCAGACCTCCAATCGCCGGTCCTGCTGGCCGTATGCACTATCGAACGCACACCGGAACAAGTCAAAAGCACGGTTGAGGCATCCACCAAGGTCATCGAAGACGCCGGGAGCAAAGTCGTCGGCGTGTTCATTACTGGGTGTGACGACACGCAGCCGGATCCGCTCAAAGCATGCTTCGTCGACTACCCGGTGCCGGTGTGGACGCTACCTGCCGTCGATTTCAATGACGATGACGCCATCAGCAAGGCAGACGAAGCGTTCGCGACGAACGTCGACGCCGCGGAACTGACCGCGGTACTCGAATCGCCATTCGACGCCCCGACCACACCCTATGCTTTCCAATACGGTCTGCTGGGCAAGGCGAAGGCGGACAAGAAGACCATCGTGCTGCCGGAGGGCAACGAGGATCGCATCATCAAAGCCGCCGATTATCTGCTGGAACGCGACATCGTCGATCTGATCATCGTCGGAGACGAAAACGCCATTCTCGCCCGTGGTCAGGAATTGGGATTGAAATCGCTTGGCAAGGCGAAATTCCAAGCCAAGGATGATGAAACGGTGTTGGAACCCATGGTGGCGAAGCTGTGCGAGCTGCGCGCCAAGAAAGGCATGACCGAAGAGCAGGCGCGCAAACAGCTGGCCGATGACAGCTATTTCGGCACCATGCTTGTGGTGATGGGCATGGCGGACGGCCTCGTGTCCGGTTCCGTCAACTCCACGGCCAATACCGTGCGTCCGGCCCTGCAGGTCATCAAGACCAAGCCAGGAACATCGTTGGTATCCGGAGCGTTCCTGATGTGTTTCAAGGACCATGTCGCCGTGTTCGCCGACTGTGCCATCAACCTTAACCCCAATGCCGAGCAGCTCGCCGAAATCGCGATCCAATCCGCCGAAACGGCCAAGGCGTTCGGCCTTGAACCGAAGGTGGGCATGCTGTCCTATTCCACGCTGGGCTCCGGAAAAGGACCCGACGTCGACCTCGTCGAGGAAGCCACCACCATCGTCAAAGACAAGGCTCCCGACCTTGCGGTGGTCGGATCGATCCAGTTCGACGCGGCATGGTCTCCGACCGTGGCCGCGACCAAAGCCAAGGGCGATCCGGTGGCGGGCCATGTCAATGTGTTCGTATTCCCGGATCTGTGCGCGGGCAACATCGCATACAAGGCGGTACAGCGTTCCTCGGGAGCGGCCGCCGTCGGGCCGGTGCTGCAGGGTCTCAACCGCCCGGTGAACGATCTGAGCCGTGGCGCCACGGTCCAGGACATCATCAACACCATCGCCCTGACCGCCATCGAAGCCCAGTAATCGGGCATTTTGTAGCAAGCAACGAGTAATCTAAGGTTTTGGAAAGTCGCGTAAGCGGCACATCGATTAACACATGGAGGATGCCCACAATGGCGAAAACCGTCCTTGTCATCAATTCCGGTTCCAGCTCTATCAAGTATCAGCTGGTTGATCTTGAAACCGGCGAAGGTATCGCTTCCGGTCTGGTCGAGAAGATCGGCGAGCCGGTTGACGGTCATTACAAGCACGAGTACAACGGCGAGAAGCATGAGCTCGAAGAGCCGATTCACGACCATGAGCAGGGTCTGAAGCGCGTGCTCGGCTTCTTCGACGAGTTCGGCCCGAAGCTCGCCGACGCAGGCATCGTGGCCGTCGGCCATCGCGTGGTGCAGGGTGGTTCCATTTTCCCGAAGCCGGCTCTGGTCAACGACAAGACCATCGGCCAGGTCAAGGACCTCGCCGTGCTCGCCCCGCTGCACAACGGTCCGGAGGCCAAGGGCGCTGAGGTCATGCGCTCCCTGCTGCCGGATGTTCCGCAGATCTTCGTGTTCGATTCCTCCTTCTTCTTCCAGCTGCCGAAGGCTTCCAGCACCTACGCGCTGAACAAGGAAGTCGCCCAGCAGTACCACATCCGCCGTTACGGCGCCCATGGCACCTCCCACGAGTTCATCTCCTCCGTCGTGCCGTCCGTCATCGGCAAGCCGGCCGAAGGCCTCAAGCAGATCGTGCTGCACATCGGCAACGGTGCTTCCGCCTCCGCCGAAATCTCCGGCAAGCCGGTTGAGACCTCCATGGGTCTGACCCCGCTGGAAGGCCTCGTGATGGGTGGCCGTACCGGCGACATCGATCCGGCCGTCGTCTTCCACCTGATTCGCAACGCCCACATGAGCGTGGACGAACTGGACACCCTGTTCAACAAGCGTTCCGGCATGATGGGTCTGACCGGCTTCGGCGACCTGCGTGAAGTGCATCGTCTGGTCGAAGAGGGCAACGAGGACGCCAAGCTGGCTCTCGACATCTACGTGCACCGCATCGTCGGCTACATCGGCAACTACACCGCTCAGATGGGTGGCGTCGACGTGATCACCTTCACCGCAGGCGTTGGCGAGAACGATGACGTCGTGCGCAAGATGGTCTGCGACAAGCTCGCTCCGTTCGGCGTCAAGCTGGATGAGGAGAAGAACGCGACCCGTTCCAAGGAACCGCGCATCATCTCCACCCCGGATTCCGCAGTCACCATCTGCGTCATCCCGACCAACGAGGAGCTGGCCATCGCCCGCAAGTCCGCCGCCATCGCAGAAGAAGGCAAGGACTCCTACGGCAACGTCTTCTCCAAGTGAGTGACGTGTCACGTTTCGGCTGGTAGAGGAACGTGACGGCAAACGGTATGAATCTGCGCCGCCGTGCCTGATAATCGATATCATCGGTCAATCAGGCACGGCGGCGCAGTGCGTTGGGCCCCCTTTTCCGCGATTCGCAAGGGATTGCTTGGTAGTACGATACGACAGGTTGCACTGTACCGTGCAATGATGTAAGAGAGAACGGTTGGTTATTCGTGGCTGCTAAACGACGTTTCGTCGGTTTGGACGGGCTTAAAGGCATAGCCCTTATTGCGATTGTGCTGTATCACTGCGATGAGCTTTCGCTTCAAGGCGGGTTTTTCGGTGTGGATGTGTTCTTCACCATCTCCGGTTTCCTGATTTTCTCATCGCTGCTCAATCGTATCGATTCAGGTAAAGGCTTGGAACTGGGGGAGTACTTCCTCAAACGGTTCCGCCGGATTTATCCCGCGCTGTTTGCTCTTATCCCGATCTCGGTGACGTTGGCATGGCTGGTGAACCGCGACATGCTTGTCGGCATCCGGAACCAGATCATGACCGTGCTTCTGGGATGCTACAACTGGTATGCCATCAGCAGCGGAGCCAGCTATTTCTCCCAGATGAACCCTGACATATTCCGTCACCTATGGTTCATGTCGTTGCTCATGCAGTTTTATCTGATCGCTCCATTCGTGGTTTTGCTGCTGCGAAAAATCATCATCAGATGGGCTCCGGTATGCATACTGACAGCCCTTGCCGGAGCAAGCGCGGTATCCATGGGACTGCTATACCACTCTGGCGCTGACCCCACACGTGTGTATTTCGGCACCGACACGCACGCCATGGGCCTATGGCTCGGTGCCGCGCTGGCTTGGATACTGCCGATTCTCAGACATGAGCATGGGCGAGCCAATGAATCGCGGATAATGGAACGATTCCATAAGATATGGATTCAATTCGGCCCGATAGTTGCCTTTGGCTCATTGCTGGCATTGCTGTGGATGATGCGGCATATCACTCAAGGCCCAGCGGCGTTCCATGGCGGTATCTTCGTCGCCTCCGTGCTTGCTGTGATGCTGATCGCAGGAACCATACCATTCGGATCCTGGATGCAGGATCTGCTTGTGTTCAAGCCGCTTGCCGCTTTGGGCCATTATTCGTATGGCATTTATCTGTGGCATTGGCCATTATGGCTGCTGCTGAGATCCCTGCTGCCCCAGTGGGGCGCATGGCATGCCGACAGGCTGCTGTCCTTCACCTTCATCCTCACCGTGCTGTTCGCGTTCGCATCTTGGCGACTGTTCGAGAAGCCAGTCGCTCGTGCGGGATTCATCGCGTTGATTCGTCCGATCAGTGGAGACGAAGCCGAGCATTGCGGCCGTCTGATATCCACGGTCGTGGTGCTGGCATGCTCATGGAGCTTCTGCGGATACGCTGTGGCGACGGCATCGGAACAAACCAGTGTGGCGCAATCCTTGGGTATCAGCGCCAGGCTGTTGCAGCAACGCAATCATGCCGCTTTGGAACGACGCCGAACACCGATGCCAAGGAAGCCACGGCATAAGATGCCGGATGGTTCGCAAATGGCCGCCATCGGAGATTCGGTGATGCTGGCGTCCAGCAAAGGATTGCAAGACACGTTCCCCAACATCATTGTGGATGCCGAAGTCTCACGGTCGATGGCGAAGGGACAGGGTCTTGTCGATCAATTGAAAGCGCAAGGAAATCTGCGCCCCTGGGTCTTGGTGGGACTTGCCACCAACTCCGTGGTGACCAATGATCAGCTTGACGATCTGCTGAATGATGTCGGCCCCGATCATGTGCTGGTGCTCATTAACGCGCACGCTCCCGTTTCATGGGTTCCCGGCACCAATGCCGTGTTGAAGCAATTCGCCGCGGCGCATTCCAACAACGTCGTACTGGTCGATTGGGACGGGACCATTTCCCAGCATGCTGACGAACTTGCCGGAGATGGCATCCATCCGGGAATGTCCAATACGATCTACGCGCAGGCGGTCAAGGATTCAATCGCCGCTTGGATCAAGCAAGGGCACTGATTGATGCGTTGACGACTTCCATACGAGGTCCGCCACATGCCGTCGCATATGAATGATCCCCATTCCGTGGAAATCGGAATGGGGATCATTCATATGCGGACGATGCCGATATTAGGGAAATCAGGCCTCCTGATGCTGAGGAGCGGACAGGAAGTGCTCCTCGCTAGGCAGAACGGCGTTGAGAATCACAGCCACCACGAACGACACCGCGATGCAGTTGGAAGCGAAGATGGACTGGAACAGCGCCGGGAAGTTGGCGAAAATGTCGCCGACCTGGGTGAAACCGATGCCAATGGTTAGGCTCAACGCGGCGATGGTGATGTTGCGCTGCGTGTAACCGGCCTCGGAAATCATCTGGAATCCGGACAGGATGATATTGCCGAACATCATGATGGTGCAGCCGCCAAGCACAGCCTGCGGCAGGGAGTTGAAGACCTCTGCAACGGCCGGAACGAAGCTGGCAAGCACCAAAATCAGACCGCCGGAAAGAATCACCTTGCGGTTGACCACCTTGGTCATCGCCACCAGACCGATGTTCTGCGCAAACGAAGTCAATGGCAGGCAGCCGAACAAACCGGACACGGAGGAGATCAAACCGTCGCCGGCAATAGCTCCGGCGGTTTCCTTGTCGGTGGGTTGACGGTCGAGACCGACCTTGGTAAGCGCCGCTGTGTCGCCCAACACCTCAACCGAGGAAACGACATACAGTAGAGCGAAGGAGATAATCGCACCCGGATCAAACTCAAGCTTGAACGGCATGAAATGCGGCACCGACACGACCTGCAGATTGGTGAAACCGGAGAAATCGACCTTTCCCATGAAAATCGCGACCACATAGCCCACGACAAGGCCGAACAGCACGGAAAGCTGCTTGGCGGTGCCCTTCATGAGCAGCTGGAACGCAAGGCAAGCCACCAGCGAAATCAGGCCAAGCGTCAGATTCTGCCAGCTGCCGAAATCCTTCGCGCCGGAACCGCCGCCGAAGCTCGTGGCGCCGACGGACAGGAGCGAAAAACCAATCGAGGTGACGACAATCGCGGAAACGATCGGCGGAACGAAACGACGCCAATACTTGGCCGTCAAACCAAGCACGACCTCCAACAGGCCGCCAAGCACCACGGCGCCGGCGACTGCGCCATAACCCTGATGCTGCGCGATCGACATGGCGGCCGCGACGTAGGTGAAGGAAATGCCGGTGACCATCGGCAGACGGGAACCAATCAGCCACACACCGTACAGCTGCAGGCAGGTGCCGAGACCTGCGACCAGCAGGCCGGCCTGAATGATGGCGGCGGACTGCGCGGCATCCATCTTGGCGGCCGTGGCCACCAAGAAGATAGGCGCGAGATTCGCCACGAACATGGCCATGACGTGCTGCAGGCCGAACGGAATGCCCTTCCAGAACGACACCGGTGCGTCAAGACTGCTCAACGCCTCAAAAGACACGCCTTTTTTCATGTCTTTTGCCTTCGTCTTTTTTTCGGTTTTCTCTGTGTTCTTCTCTTCGCTCAACTGTTACATCCTCTCTTATAATCGTTTGAGCGTACTGAAAAAATCAGGAGCGGAATTCGATGGTGCCGTTTTCCGGATCCATCGATTCGACGATTGCCAGGGAATCGACGTCGTACCCTTCCTCACGCAGCTGGTCGCCACCGCCTTGGAAGCCCTTTTCCACTGCGATGCCGATGCCTTCCACAGTGGCTCCGGCCTCATGGCACAGCTCGATCAGGCCTTTTAACGCCTTGCCGTTGGCAAGGAAATCGTCGATCAGCAGCACGTGGTCGCCTTCATTGAGATAGCGCTTGGACACGATGACAGGGAACTCCTTCTGCTTGGTGAAGGAATACACGGTGGTCGTGTACTGGTCGCCGTCAAGATTGATGGACTGCGCCTTCTTGGCGAACACCACCGGGACATTGCCGAAATGACGGGCCACGACACAGGCGATGCCAATGCCGGAAGCCTCAATGGTCAGAATCTTATCGATGGTCTTGCCCTTGAAATGCTCGGCCCAGGCGGCGCCCATATGGTCGAACAGCTCGACATCGCACTGATGGTTGAGGAACGCGTCCACTTTCAGCACATTGCCGGGCTTGACGGTACCTTGTTGCGCAATGCGCTCTTCAAGTTCCTTCATGAAACCCCTTAATCTTGTCGGCCGCGAAAGCGGCATCAGATGATGGCATACGGCGAGCCGTATATAGGAGTTCAGCATACGCGCCTCAATTGACCGTGCGAGTCGGACCCCTGACCTGCTCATGTGATAAACATGAATGCTGCGAACAAATGTTTGAATATGAGCGTGCGCGAAGAAAAGAGGAATCGGTGGAACAGAGCATGGGACCTGTGATGTGCGATCCGCGGAGCCTGATAGAGGGACTCAACCCCCAACAGGAAGAAGCGGTGAAATACTACGGCCAGGCATTGCTCATCGGCGCCGGCGCAGGCTCAGGCAAGACCCGTGTGCTGACACGTCGCATCGCATGGCTGCTGGCGCATGGCTTCTGGGCAAGCAGCATCCTCGCCATCACCTTCACCAACAAGGCGGCCGCGGAAATGCGTGAACGTCTCGTGACTTTGGTCGGGCCGGAAGCCGAACATATGTGGATCTCCACCTTCCACTCCGCCTGCGTACGCATCCTACGCCGCGACGGCAAGGAAATCGGCCTTAAATCGGGCTTCTCGATTTACGACACCGCGGACAGCGAGCGACTGGTCAAACTGATCGCAGCCGACCTGAACATCGATACGAAGCGGTATACGCCACGCATGCTGCTGGGCAAGATATCCGACTGCAAGAACGCGTTGGTTTCCTGGAAAGACCAGCTGAAAAAAGCGAACTGCGATTACATCCCGGGACAGCGCGGATACCAGGTGAGCGCCGGCGACGTCGACGAACTGGTCGCCGTCGTCTACGCCGAATACCAGCATCGTCTGGCGCTCGCCAACGCAGTCGACTTCGACGATTTGATCATGCGCACCGTGGAATTGCTCCAAACCTGCCCGCAGGTGAGCGAATACTATCGGCACAGGTTCCGTTACATCTTCGTGGACGAGTATCAAGACACCAACCATGCCCAATATGTGCTCGTACGTGAATTGTCCGGCATCGATTCGGACGAACAGCCCGACCCGCAGGCGAGGGGAGCGGGCCGTGTGGGACCGAGCTGGATTACCGTGGTGGGTGATTCCGACCAATCCATCTACGCGTTCCGAGGTGCGGACATCCGTAACATCCAAGACTTCGAACAGGATTTCCCGAACGCCAAAACCATCATGCTCGAACAGAACTACCGTTCGACGCAGACCATCCTCGACGCGGCGAACGCGGTGATCGCGAAAAACGAAAACCGCAAGCCGAAGAAACTGTGGACGGCGCTTGGTCAAGGCGACAAAATCGTCGGCTATGCCGCCGACAACGCACAGCAGGAAGCCGGATGGATAGCGAACGAAATCGCACGAATCCACACCGAGGAAGACGTCGCTTACCGTGACATCGCCATCATGTACCGAGCCAACGCGCAGTCACGTTCGCTGGAAGAGGCCATGATCAACGCCAATCTGCCGTATCAGCTGGTCGGCGGCACCAAATTCTATGAACGTAGGGAAGTCAAGGACGCCATCGCGTATTTGCAGGCCATCGTGAATCCCGCGGATAATGTGAACGTGCGGCGTATCCTCAATGTGCCTAAACGAGGACTCGGCGCACGCGCGGAGGGATTGGTGGCCGGCTACGCGGACGCGCATGGCCTCACGTTCTTCGAATCCATTGAACATATGGACCAGATTGAAGGCATGACAGGCCGTACCACCAAACCGTTGGGCGCATTCCGTGATCTGATGCACGAGCTGGCCGATTTCGCCAAGGAACATGATTCGAAACCATCCGAAGTGGTGGCCGAAGTATTGGATAAAAGCGGTCTTCTGGAGGAATTGCAACGTTCCGAGGGTCCGCAGGATGCTTCGCGTGTGGACAATCTTTCCCAGTTGCAGTCCGTGGCCGCCGAATTCGAACAGAACACGCCGGATGCCACGTTGGCCGGTTTTCTGGAGACCACGGCATTGGTCGCCGACTCGGATCAGTTGCCGGGAGAGGGCGAGGATTCCGGCAAGGTCACGATGATGACCTTGCATACGGCCAAAGGTTTGGAATATCCGTATGTGTTTCTTACGGGTATGGAACAGGGTACGTTCCCGCACCAGCGTGCCATGGAGGACACCAGCGAGCTGTCCGAGGAGCGTCGTCTGGCATACGTGGGCATCACCCGTGCGAAGCGTCGGCTGTATGTGACCCGTGCGGCGGTGCGTGCCCAATGGGGGCAGGCCAATGACATGATGCCCAGCCAGTTCCTGGATGAGATTCCGGATGAACTCATCGATTGGAAACGTCGTGAGGCCGGTGTGGAGCGCATGCGCGCCAGCTGGGGAGATGACGACGAGTTCGGCGGGTGGGACGATGATGACGATTTCGGATCCACTTCCTTCGGCGAATCGATGTACGGATCGTCGACATACGGTTCCTCATCGTATGGTTCTGGTTCTCGCGGATCGCATTCCACTTATGGGTCGTCTCATGGATCGCACAGCTCGTATGGTTCCGGACGGTCCTCCTACGGCTCGGGAAGCCGCCGTTTCTCTGGCGGATTGCACTCTGGCTCGTCCTCATACGGTTCGTATGGCTCATCCCGGTCGTCATACGGTTCCGGCAAGCCCTCCGGCAAATCCGGTAAGGTCACCACGCGCCGCGCCAAGCCAAAGGATCTGACGAAATCGGCTCCGGCAAGTTCGTTGGACGGCAACAACGGATTGAGCATCTCGGATTTCCAGATAGGCGACAGAATCACCCATGACCATTACGGTTTGGGAAAGGTCATCGAAACGCAGGACAAGGGCGCGAATTCGGTGATCACCGTCGATTTCGGCACGGATGGCGTCAAACGATTGCTGCTTCGTGTGGCGCCTATTGAAAAGCTCTGACGGCTTTTCCAATAGGCGCCACACGTGGCGGCGCCGTTGTGGGCTCATAACACGGATTGAGTGAAAAAACAAGTCTTTTCTTTCGGAGCATTTGTTGCGATAATCGGCGATGTTTGCTTTTCGAGAGGAAGAACCATGCCAAGAAAACTGTTCGCCGCGATATCTCAGATTGTTCTGGGCGCGCTGATTGTCATCGCCCCGCAGACCTTCGCGCATGTGTGTGCCGTCAAAGACATGCCCATGGCATGCCGCTACACCGCTCGGGTCGCTCTGGGACTGGGTGTCGTCATCGCATTGCTGGCAATAATCGGATTTTTCGCGCCAAGCCGGGTCAGGGCCGGATTGGATATCGCCAATGCCGTGCTGGGCGTGCTTGTCGTTCTGGTGCCGACCATGCTGGTAGGCGTATGCAGAGGCTCCATGATGCATTGCCATATGGTGACGATGCCGACGCTTATCGTATTGGGCGTGCTGCTGGCGGTGCTCGCAGCAGTCGCCGTATATCTCGATCTCAAGCCGGCAAAGCGTGGCTGACGTGCCGCATATCACCCTTGCGAAACTACCGCTGGCCAATCTGCGTCGCAAACCATTCCGCACTTCGGCGCTTGTCATTGTGGTCGTCATGCTCACTGTGGCGTTCTATGGAGGCGCGCTGCTTTCCATGAACCTGAACAATGGGTTGAACAGCATGCGGGAACGTATGGGCGCCGATCTGATGGTCACGCCGCAGAACACGAAAAACCAGGCTGAGGCGTTGCTTACGGGAAACTCTTCGAGCACGTTCTACTTCACCAATGACATTGGAAGCCAAATCGCCGAAGCGGACGGTGTGGGCGAAAGCACGGTGCAGACGTACATCTCCTCGCTTGCGGCAGCCTGCTGCGACGAAAAGGTGCAGATCATCGGCTTCAACCCCGACACCGACTTCGTCATCACTCCTTGGGTGGCTTCGCAATTCGACGGCACACTCCGTCGCGGCCAAATCATAGCAGGCGCCAGCATCAACGTGTCGGACAACAATACGGTCAAACTGTACGGTCATGAATTCCCCGTGGCCGCGCAACTGGCCGATACCGGAACGTCACTGGACAATTCCATATTCGTGAACATGGACACGGTGCCGGATGTCGTTTCCTATTCCGCGCAGGTCGGACATGCCGCGATTCCTGAAGAATACGCCGGCAAAGCGGTGTCCGCCGTGCTCGTCAAAGTCAAGGACGGATATTCCGCACAACAGGTCGCCTCGAATATCGCAAAAGCCACGGGGATCAAAAGTTTGGGATATGTGTATCCGGGCGGCATCACGGCTACGACGAAAACGAATCTCAAGGTGATCATCCGCTATGTGGCGGTGTTCATCACGGTGTTCTGGACTATGGGATTGGTCGTGATGTTGGCGGTGTTTTCGTCGGCTATGAACGAACGCAAGCGTGAATTCGCCGCGTACCGTATTCTCGGCGCCGATCGTGCGACCCTGGTGGGCATTATCGTCAAGGAATCGGCGACCATCGGAGCTATTGGAGGTGTGATCGGTGTGACCTGTACCTCGTTGGTCGTGTTTCCGTTCAGTGGTCTGATCGCTAAGGAACTTCAATTGCCGTATCTGCAGATTGGCGTCGGTAAAGTGGCGGTACTGATAGTCGTCGCTCTCCTGTTCGCCGCGCTTACGGGCCTGGTCGCATCCCTCGCCACAGCGGTGCGTCTTTCCGCCCCACAGGCATACCTGACGCTGAGGGAGGGGGAGTGATGCCGGAACAGCCCATATTGGAGGTTCGTGGCCTTACCCGTGAATTCGTACGCCGAGGTAAACCTTTCCCCGCGGTGGATGATGTGAATCTCACGCTCGATCCAGGCGAATTCATGGCGATCGTCGGCAGATCCGGAAACGGCAAAAGCACTTTGCTCAATCTCGTCACGGGATTGCTGAAACCTACATCCGGTTCGATTCTGCTGGCCGGTAACGAGGTGACCACGTTAAACGACAAACAGATGTCGATTTTGCGCAACCGCACCATCGGCTTCGTCACGCAGATCCAGACACTATTGCCGAACCTCACCGCAATCGACAATGTGGTCCTTCCCGCAGTGCTGCATCGCAACCCGTCTCGGTATGAAACCGAAATCGATGAACGGACGAATGACGCACAATCACAGGAACAGACGGCGTCTTCCGTCGTGGTCGATGGCCTTCCCGACGTCATCCAACCAGCTTCGACGCAGACGGCTTCTTCATCTCAGCCCGACCATTTGACGCAACGCGCGCAACATCTGTTGGATCAACTGCTTGTAGGCGAGCTTGCGACATGCTATCCGAAGGAGCTCTCTGGTGGCGAGATGCGCCGCGTCTCCATCGCCCGAGCGTTGATGAACAAGCCGAAACTGCTGATCGCCGATGAACCGACAGGAGATCTGGATGCCGAAAGCACCGCAATCGTCATGCGGCTGCTGCGGCAAGTAGCGGATGACGGTACCTCGGTACTTATGGTTACCCATGATCCGGACGCGCTTGCTTATGTGGACCATACCTATCGTATGGATAGGGGAGTGCTTACTCGGGCCTGACGTTTTTAAGACATGCCGATGTAGGTGAATCGGAGCATCTCGTCCGTCCCCCATGTGTATGATTAGCGATTGGTGTGCGCCCGGAAGGACGTATGCCGTCTGGAGTCTTAGCCCATCAGTGGGTCGGCGGCCATCCGTGGTGTTCTGCATTGCGGGTCAAGCCGTTCGCGCATTGCGCGAAGAAGCACTGGAGAGGCTGGCTCAGCGTATGCCGGACTTCGGCATACGTTCCGTTCAGACAACGACAGAACAAACAAAGGATTAAACCAATGACGAACGTTCAGCGTTCCCGCCGTCAGGTGCGTCTTTCCCGCGCCCTCGGCATCGCTCTGACCCCTAAGGCTCAGCGCATCTTCGAAAAGCGTCCGTATGCTCCTGGCGAGCACGGCCGCACCCGTCGCCGCACTGAATCCGATTACGCAGTGCGTCTGCGCGAGAAGCAGCGTCTTCGCGCCCAGTACGGCATCTCCGAGAAGCAGCTCCGCGCCGCTTACGAGAAGGGCACCCACACCGCCGGCCAGACCGGCAACGCCATGCTGACCGATCTTGAGACCCGTCTCGACGCTCTGGTCCTGCGTGCAGGCTTCGCCCGCACCACCGCCCAGGCTCGCCAGTTCGTGGTCCATCGCCACATCCTCGTCGATGGCAACATCGTCGATCGTCCGTCCTACCGCGTCAAGCCGGGCCAGACCATCCAGGTCAAGGCCAAGAGCCAGACCATGGTTCCGTTCCAGGCCGCTGCCGAAGGTGTGCACCGCGATGTGCTGCCGGCGGTTCCGGGCTACCTGGACGTCAACCTGCCTTCCCTGAAGGCCACCCTGACCCGCAAGCCTGAAGCCGAGGAGATCCCGGTGCAGGTCAACATCCAGTACGTGGTCGAATTCTACGCCCGCTGATCTGGATCACCATACTGTAAGAACATACAGTTTAAGGACATACAGCGAAAGCCTCGCAGCCGTTACGGTTGCGAGGCTTCTCGTTTTTTTATGGCGTTTCCGGCGGCATGTCGTTTGGCTGATTCCACAGGTACCATGGAAACCATGTTGCTTCATCTTCATCTGGTCCGTCACGGACAGACGTTCTTCAACCGATATAACAGACTCCAGGGATGGTCGAATTCCCCGTTAACCGATGCGGGACTTGCCGATGCGGACAAGGCCGCCGCCAAACTCCGGGACATTGAGTTCGCCGCGGCATACTGCTCCGACACCACACGCGCCCAGGTGACGGCACAACGGATCCTCGATGCGAACGAAGCCGCAGGACACGTTCGTCCGTCACTGGTCAGCGACATGCATTTCCGTGAGCAGTTCTACGGTTATTTCGAGGGACAGGACATGTCCGTCGCATGGACCGCTGCCGGTGGTCCCCATGGTGCGAAGAACTACAACGACATCGTCCGCAAATACGGGCTTGCCGCCACCCGCGACTTTCTCAAAGAAGCCGATCCGTTCCATGACGCCGAATCCGATAACGAGTATTGGCATCGTGTGGAGGACGGCTTCGCTTTGATTGCGGACAACCCTCGGCTTAAGGACGGCGACCACGTGCTGCAGATCTCCCACGGCAATACATTGTTGAGCCTTATGCACCGATTCGCCCCGGAAGGATACGATTTGAGCGAACGTCCGGCCAACGGTTCGGTGACCTGCCTTGATTTTGACACGAACGAACCCATGGACCGCGCGGTGAGTGTGGTCTCGTACAACCAGTGAACGTATTTGCCACAGTCGTGGCTTTTTACTAGTCTTATGCGGGTATTGTGTTCGCGGGCAACCGTGGAGCTGAAAAGAGGTACAAGATGGGTGTTGGAGAGATCGCCGGTCTGATTGCGGCAATTGCATTCGCGGTGCTTGCCGGTTTCATGATCTACCCGCTGATCCGTCTCGGCAAATTGTTCGACCAGATCGCGCAGACCGTCAAAGACACCGGAGACCATGCGATTCCGGCGCTTGACGAGGGCGTGACCACGGTGCAGCAGGTGAACAAGTCCCTGGAGGATGTCAACAAGATCTCCGCCGCGGCGTCCACCACGGCCAATAATGTCGGCGCGCTGACTGATCTATATGGATCGTTCTTGGGCAAGCCCGTCATCAAGGTTGCGTCCGCCACCTATGCGTTGAAGTCCACTGTGCAGTCTTTCTTGGCTAAGAGAGACGTCAATCACGCGGCAGGCAATAAGGGGGAGTGATGTTCAAGCGTCTTTTCTGGGTCTCCATCGGCGTGGGCATCGGTGTCGTCGCTGTCACAAAAGCGCAGGCATACGTTAAAGCCAACACACCGGACACCGCCCGCCAATTCCTGCTTGGTCCCGACCAGGACCATGTGACCATGCGCACGCTTGAAGGTCTGGTCAATGAGTTCAATGCCACGCGTCGAGCCCGCGAGGCTGAACTTAACAGCAAATATGCGGCGCGGAACGAGTAGTCGTTTTCCGCCCGACAGATACGCTCAAGCAACCAATCACACGTTTGGAAGGCATCAGGCCTCCAACAACAAAGGAGCTCAAATCCACATGCGCACTTCTGAAATCGCGAAGCGCTTTCTTGACTATTTCGAACAGCACGATCATCTTGTCGTTCCTTCGGCATCGTTGATTTCTCCGAACCCGACCACTCTGTTCACCATCGCTGGCATGGTTCCGTTCATCCCGTACCTCATGGGTGAGCAGACCCCGCCGAAGCACCGCATGGCTTCCAACCAGAAGTGCGTGCGTACTCTGGACATCGACGAGGTCGGCAAGACCACCCGTCACGGCACGTTCTTCCAGATGCTTGGCAACTTCTCCTTCGGTGATTACTTCAAGGAGGAGGCCATCCACTATGCGTATGAGCTGCTGACCACTCCGCAGGATAAGGGCGGCTACGGCTTCGATCCGGAGAAACTGTGGATGACCACTTTCACCGACGACGAGGAAGCCCGCTCGATGTGGAAGAACGAAGGCGTCGATCCTGAACATATCCAGATCATGGGTATGGAAGATAACTTCTGGACCACCGGTGGCCCTGGCCCTGGCGGTCCGTGCTCCGAAATCTATGTAGACCGTGGTCCAAAGTACGGTGTCGAAGGCGGCCCGATCGCCGACGAGAACCGTTACATTGAGATTTGGGATCTCGTGTTCGAAAACTACGAGGTCGACAACGTCAAGTCCAAGACCGACCTGCATATCGTCGGCGAGCTTGAGAACAAGAACATCGATACCGGCGCCGGTCTGGAACGTCTCGCCTATCTGATGCAGGGCAAGCAGAACATCTATGAGACCGACGAGGTCTTCCCGGTCATCGAAGCCGCGCAGAAGCTTTCCGGCCGCACCTACGGCGATGACGAGGCTATGGACGTGCGTTTCCGTATCGTGGCCGACCACGTGCGTTCCGCGCTGATGATCATGTCCGACGGCGTCCGTCCGTCCAACAACGGCCGTGGCTATGTGCTGCGCCGCCTGCTGCGTCGAACCGTCAAGGCCATGCGCGAGCTCGGCGTGACAGAGCCGGTCATGCCGACTTTGCTGCCGACCTCCAAGGCCGCGATGGAACCGAGCTATCCGGAGCTTAACGACACCTTCCACGACGTGTCCGAAGCCGCCTACGGTGAGGAGGACGCGTTCCGCCGCACGCTCGAATCCGGCACCGAGATCTTCGACATGGCCGTGACGAAGGCCAAGCAGGGCGGCTCGGATCTCGTGTCCGGCGAGGATGCCTTCAAGCTGCATGACACTTACGGCTTCCCGATTGAAATCACGCTCGAAATGGCCGCCGACCAGGGCGTGAAGGTGGATGAAGCCAAGTTCCGCGAGCTGATGGCCGAACAGAAGAGCCGTGCCCGTGCGGACGCGCTGAAGAAGCGCCACAACGTGGATTTGTCCGTCTATGACGACTTCAAGAAGACCCTGCTCCAGCCGATCGACTTCCTTGGCTACACCGACATGTCCGCACGTGCCAAGGTTCTGGGCATCATGCAGGAGGGCAAGGGTTCCGTTCCCGCCGTCACCGGCCCGGCCAATATCGAGGTCATCCTCGACCGCACGCCGTTCTACGCGCAGGCCGGAGGCCAGCTCGCCGATCAGGGCGAGATTCTGTCCGACGATGGCGCGGTACTTGAGGTCGACGACGTGCAGAAGCCGATCAAGGACCTTATCGTCCACCAGTGCCGTCTGACCGAAGGCACGCTGGTTGTGGGCGCCGAAGTCAACGCGAACATCGATCTCGAGCGCCGTGGAGCCATTGCACGTTCCCACACCGCCACCCACATGGTGCACAAGGCGCTGCGTGAGGAACTTGGTCCGCAGGCCACCCAGCGTGGCTCCGAAGACGCTCCGAACCGTCTGCGCTTCGATTTCCAATGGTCCAGCGCCCCCAGCAAGGACGCCATGAACGCCGTCGAAGCCCGCGTCAACGAGAAGCTTCGTGAGAACCTTGCCGTCACCACTCAGGAAATGAAGTTCGATGACGCCATCGCTCTTGGCGCCATGCATCTGTTCGGCGAGAAGTACGGCGACATCGTGCGTGTGGTGTCCATCGGCGAGGACGGCTGGAGCCGCGAGCTCTGCGGTGGCACCCATATCGACCACGTCGGCAAGATCGGCGCCATCAACATCATGTCCGAGGCGTCTATCGGTTCCGGCGTGCGCCGCGTGGACGCGGTCGTCGGCCAGGGCGCGTATGAGTTCAACGCCCGCGAGCACGCGCTGGTTTCCCAGCTTTCCGACATGGTCAACGCCCGTCCCGACGAACTCGCCGAGCGTGTGAACATGCTGCTTGCCAAGCTCAAGGAATCCGACCGTCGTCTTGCCGCAATGTACGAGTCCCAGCTTGCGGCCTCTGTGCCGACGCTGGTGGCTGAGGCCAAAGCTTCCTCGGCTCCGGTCAAGGTCGCCAAGAAGAACGTTGGACATTTCGGCTCCTTCGACGCGCTGCGCAAGACCGTGCTCGACGTGCGCGGCCAGCTCGGCGAAGATGCTCCGGTCGTGGTGGCTCTTGCCGGCATGAACGAGGACGGCAAGCCCATGGTCGCCGTGGCAACCAACGAAGCGGCACGCAAGCAAGGCATCAAGGCTGGTGATCTGGTCCGTGGCGCTTCCAAGGTTCTTGGCGGTGGTGGCGGCGGCAAGCCGGACTTCGCACAGGGTGGCGGCGCGGACGCCACCAAGATCGACAAGGCACTTGAGGCATTGGCCAGCCAGGCTCTGAAGGGCTGATTCTCCAAGCATGGTTTGGCTTGGTATCGATCTGGGTGATGCTCGGGTCGGACTTGCGTTGTCCGATCCCGAGCTCACCCTCGCACATCCCATAGGCAATATTCAAGTGTATGGGGATTCTTTCCGCGCGTTGGATGAAGTCATCGACGTCATTGGGGACGAGTCGGTGGACCATGTGGTGATTGGCCTGCCGTTGCTGCTGAACGGCGAAGAGGGGAAAAGCGCCAAAAAAGCGAGACGCTGGTCCGTCAATCTTGAAAAACGACTGCATGCGGCCGTGGAGGATGAATCATATTCGGTGACGCGGGTTCCCACCATTGAATTGGTGGATGAGCGTCTGACGACAGTGACCGCACATCATCAGTTGTTCGATGCGCGCATCGGCGGACGCAAGCACCGTCCGATGGTCGACCAGCAATCTGCGGTGGTGATTTTGCAGACGGCGCTCGACCGAAGCAGAGAGTAAGGGGAGAGAGACCTTTGACCGATAATCTGAACGATTTTTTCTCCGATAACGCGCAGTGGGTCGATGATACGTCAGCGGGCTCGTCATTCGATGCCGCGTTGCCGCCGCAACCGCCGAAATCGCGACGCGACATGCGTAAACGACGTGAGCAACAACGTCGTCGTCGCTATGTCACAATCATCGCGGCTGCCGTCGTTGTCATTCTTGTCGTCGTCGGCGGCTTTTTCGGTGTGCGCATGGTTAAACATCTCAGGCAAATGAACGCCAACGGCTCGCAAATCCAGATTGAGGATTACACCGGTTCGGGAGACAAAGACACGACGTTCACCGTGGAAACCGGACAAGGCGCAGCCGAAATCGCACGAAATCTGGTCAAGGCGGACATCGTCAAATCCGAATCGGCGTTCACCTCCGCAGTCGCGGCCGCCGGCGCGACGCTTTACCCGGGTTCGTACGCGTTGAAGACGCATATGAAAGCGGCCGATGTCGTCAAGATCCTGTCCGACCAAAGCAAGGCCGGCGGTTTCGCCGAAGTCAAGGCCGGCGAACGGGTGTCCGATGTCATCGCCAACGCGGCCAAGATGTCAGGCAAGGACGTGTCCGAATTCCAAGCGGTCATCGACGGTGGCGGCGCGGGCATTCTGCCAGATGAAGCGGGTGGCAAATTCGAAGGATGGCTTGAGCCCGGATCCTACAGCGTCCAGGACAAGTCCGCCAAGGACATCCTCAAGGAAATGGTCACGGCACGCGTCAACAAACTGGACACATTGGGCGTGCCAGATGGAAGCGAACGCGAACGTATCATGAACATCGCGTCCATCGCCGAATCCGAGGCATGCAATCCTGACGATTACGGTAAGGTGGCGAGGGTCATCCTGAACAGAATCGACCAGGACATGCCGTTGGGCATGGACAGCACCGTTGCCTACGGGTTCAACACCACAGGCAGCAAGCTGACAGACGAGCAGCTTGAGGATGGAAGCAACCCGTACAACACTCGCGTGAACAAAGGACTTCCTCCGACGCCGATCAGCAATCCCGGCGATTCCGCTATCCAAGCCGCGATGAATCCTCCGGAAGGCAAATGGCTGTACTTCGTCACCACCAACCTCAAGACCGGCGAGACGAAGTTCGTGGAAACCGAAGACGAATTCTGGAAGATTCGCGACGAATACAAAAGCAACAACGCGAATGCCAACTGACGGTATTACGCATTAACACAACGCGTGCATCGCGATGCTTATCGCCCCGGCCACGACAATGGTCGGGGCGAACGGCGTCTTACCGGCGAATCGCGTATGCTTCTGCGGGTCGAACCGTGTCCAAATCGCAAGCCACAGCAGCCCCAGCACACTAATCGCAAACCACCAGAACACCACTGGAAACAGGCCGAACATGCCTACGGCCAAGCCGATAAGCAACGTCGTGGTGACGTCGCCGAATCCCAAAGCCCCTGGCTTGATGAGCGCAAGCGCACATTGCAGCACGGCGGATAACGCGGCGAACAACAGAGCCTGCAATGCCAGAAACAGTGAATTAACGGACAACGCATACGTGATGTCCACAATGACCTGCGCCAAACACCCTACGGCGATCCACATGCGTGGAATGCGTCGTGCCCGGATATCCTCAACGCTGACGGCCATTCCACAGAGCAGACTCGGCAGGCAAATCATGTACCACATACCGTTAAGATAGTCCACGAATCGTATTTGGCAGAAAAGGAGTGTTGGCATGTTGCGCTGGCAGACAGCAGGTGAATCGCACGGCGAAGCGCTTGTCGCCATGATCGAGGGGCTGCCTGCGGGCATCCACGTCACTACTGAGGATATCGTCGGCGCATTGGCACGCCGACGTCTCGGATATGGCCGTGGTGCGCGCATGAAATTCGAACAGGACAAGGTCCGCATGCTCACCGGTGTGCGTTTCGGCGAGACCATCGGCTCTCCCGTCGCCATCGAGATCGCCAATACCGAATGGCCGAAATGGACCGAGGTGATGAGCGCCGATCCGCTTGACCATGACATTCCGCGCGAAGGACGCAACGCGCCGCTATCCCGTCCCCGTCCGGGGCATGCCGATCTGACTGGCATGCGCAAGTACGGTTTCGACGACGCCCGTCCAGTGCTGGAACGTTCCAGCGCACGTGAGACCGCGTCGCGTGTGGCCTTAGGTGAGGTCGCCAAGCAGTTCCTTGAACAGACGTTGGGCATACGTACCGTCTCCCATGTGCTGTCAATCGGTGGTGCTGGCATCACCGACCCGCAGAATGCGGTGCTGCCGAAGCCTGAGGACCTCGAAGCATTGGACGCTTCGCCGGTGCGCACATTGGATAAGACGGCCGAACAGCAGATGATCGCACGCATCGACGAGGCCAAGGAGAACGCCGATACCTTAGGCGGCGTGATCGAGGTCGTGGTATACGGCGTTCCGGCTGGAATCGGCACGTACGTTGAATCGGACCGCAGGCTGGACGCGGCATTGGCCAGTGCCGTCATGGGCGTCCAGGCCATCAAGGGCGTGGAGATCGGGGACGGTTTCCTTGAGGCGATGCGTCCCGGCTCCCAGGCGCACGACGAAATGGTGGTTGGCGACGATGGCCGCATCACACGTCTGAGCAATCGTGCGGGCGGAATCGAAGGCGGCATGTCCAACGGCCAGCCGATTGTGGTGCGTGCCGCGATGAAGCCGATTCCATCCATTCCAAAGGCGCTTCGCACCGTCGACGTCACCACCGGCGAGGCGGCCCAGGCCATCAACCAGCGTTCCGACAACACCGCCGTTCCCGCGGCGGCCGTCGTGGCCGAGGCGATGGTGCGCCTCACCATCGCTCAATACGTGCTGGAGAAGTTCGGCGGCGACAGCGTGGCCGAAACCAAGCGCAACGCCGAATCCTATGTGGCGTCCTGGCCGGAGCACATGAGGTGACCGATTCGATGGCTGGAATGCGTAGACCCGTCGCCGTCATCATCGGCATGATGGGCGCGGGCAAGACCCGCGTCGGCAAGGAAGCGGCGCAGATGATGCAACTGCCGTTCGCCGACGCCGACAACGAGATCGAACATGATGCGGGAATGAAGATTCCCGAATATTTCGAAAGGTACGGCGAACCGGAGTTCCGTAAGCTGGAAAGCGACGTTGTGCTTGACATGCTGGAGGATTTCGACGGCATCTTCTCCTTGGGCGGGGGCGCTCCAATGACCCCGTCCATCCAGCAGGGGCTCGCCGAATACATCGCCGACGGCGGCAAGGTCGTGTATTTGATGGCCGATCCGAAGGAAGCCATGGAACGCGCCAACCGCGGCGGCGGCCGTCCGATGCTCAACGGCGACGCCAACGAGCGTTGGAAGAAGTTGTACAAGGAACGCGACCCGGTGTTCAGACGCGTGGCCAATGTGCAGGTGCGCACCCACGGACAAACCCCGCAAGTGGCCGCGAGAAAGCTGATGGAAATGATCGATCAACGTATCGTCCACGTCACCGGATCCACCATCGAACCATACGATGTGTGCATAGGCGAAGGTGTGATGAGCCAGCTTGCGCAGGTGCTGGGGGACAAGCCTGCCAAAGTGGCATTGATTCACACCCAGGCGGTGCAACGGCATTCCGACCGCGCGCGCACGCTGTTGCGCCAGTCCGGTTATGACGTGCACGACATCGTCATTCCCGATGCTGAAGCCGGCAAGACCATCGAAGTGGCCAACGGCATCTGGCAGCGTCTGGGGGAGGAAGGCTTCACCCGTTCTGATGCGATTGTCGGTCTCGGCGGTGGCGCAGCCACCGATCTGGCCGGTTTCGTGGCCGCCACATGGATGCGTGGCATCCGCTACGTCAACTGCCCGACCTCGCTGCTGGCCATGGTCGACGCCTCCACCGGCGGCAAAACCGGCATCAACACTCCACAAGGCAAGAACCTCGTCGGCTCGTTCTATACGCCGGCCGGCGTGCTCGCCGACATGGGAGCACTTGCCTCGTTGCCGAACGACATCTTCATCGAAGGTCTGGGCGAAGTGGCGAAATCCGGTTTCATCATGGATCCGGAGATTCTGCGCATGCTTGAAGACCATGCCGACGAGCTGCGCTCGTTCGACGGTTCGACGTTCCTTGACTCCGATCTGAAGGATGTGGTCGCCGAACTCATCGAACGTACCGTGACGGTGAAGGCGTACCATGTGTCCGCCGACCTCAAAGAAGCCGGATTGCGTGAATTCCTCAACTACGGACATACGCTTGGCCATGCCATCGAAAAACTCGAACACTTCCGCTGGAGGCACGGCAACGCCGTTGCGGTCGGTTGCGTCTATGCGGCCGAACTGTCCCATCTGCTCGGCTACATCGACCAGGATCTGGTCGACTACCATCGTTCGCTGCTCGGCTCGCTCGGCCTGCCGACATCATGGAACAATGGCAGCTGGGATGATGTGCTGGCGCTCATGCACCGAGACAAGAAGGCCCGCGGCAACAAACTGCGTTTCGTCATACTCGGCTCGCTCGGCCATCCCATCCACCTCGAGGATCCGCCGGCGGACGCCGTCGAGGAGGCGTTCCGACGCATCCAGCGGTAGGACGCAATCGCAAGAACGAACACAAAAGGAAGCAATATGACCAAAGTAGTGGTTGTCAACGGACCGAACCTCGGCCGTCTCGGAGTGCGCCAGCCTGACGTATACGGCAAGCAGGATCTTGAGACCCTGCGCAAACTGTGCACCGAATGGGGTCATGAACTGGGGCTTGACGTGGAGGTGCGTCAAAGCGACGACGAGGCCGAGATGATTCATTGGATGCATCAGGCCGCGGACGAGAAAACGCCGATCGTGATGAATCCGGCGGCTTTCACGCATTACTCCTATGGTTTGGCGGACGCCGCGCACATGGTGATCGACGAGGGACTGCCGCTTATGGAGGTGCATATCTCCAACCCGTCCGCACGCGACGAGTTCCGCAAGCGTTCCGTGATCTCTCCGGTGGCCACCGGTACCATCACCGGCATGGGATTCTATGGCTACAAGCTGGCAATCGAAGCGGTTGCGCACTTGTTGGAAGAACGCTGACATCGACATTCCGTCATGGATTCAGCCGGATGCCTGTCTTTAAGGCATCCGGCTTTTTCGTGCCAATGAGGACGACGCATATCCCGGTCTCCCCGGATTGGTATACAGTGATATTGCAAACGTATGCAAACCGGGAGCATGGCGAAGTGACGAAGAGGTCGATGACTATGGGCGCAATCGCAAGAAGAATCACACGTGTCATTACGGCGGTCGTATGCGTCGCGGTATCGGTCGGTGTCTCAGTCGCCACGCTTCACGTGCCGACACGTGAAGGCGGCGGGGAACGTTTCAATCCCGCGCGATACCGCAGCGACGTGATCGTGACCATGTTCCAAGCCAATTGGAAATCCGTCGCCCGCGAATGCGGCGAAGTGCTGGGACCCGAAGGCGTCGGCTACGTACAGGTCTCGCCGCCGCAGGAAAGCATCCAAGGCACGCAGTGGTGGACGAGCTATCAGCCGGTAAGCTACAAACTTGACTCCAAAGAAGGCACCGAAGCTGAATTTAAGAACATGGTCCGGCAATGCAAGGCCGCGGGCGTCGGCGTGATCGCGGATACGGTCATCAACCACACCACCGGCGTCGACAAAACACAAGGGACCGGCACCGCCGGAAGCCCCTACGACAATAAAGGCTATTTCCCTGAAGCCGGATACACGCCATCGGACTTCCATGCCCCCTGTTCTATCTGGACGTACCGCGACGCCGAAAGCGTGTGGAACTGCCAGGTATCGGGTTTGCAGGACCTTGATACATCAAGCCCGCACGTGCGCGACGTGCTGTCTGACTATTTTGTGAAGCTTCTCGACTACGGCGTCGCCGGATTCCGCGTGGATGCCGTCAAACACATGCCTCCGGAAGACGTGCTGGCCATCAAGAAACTCGTTGCGAAGAAATCCGGACGTTCCATGAACGACATCTGGTGGACGCAGGAAGTGATTGGCGACAATGCGGAAGCCGCCGAAATCCAACCGAGGAACTATCTCAAAACCGGCCAGGTGAACGAATTCCAGTACGCATATCGGCTTAAGTCCCTGTTCTCCAACTCGCTGGCAGGCGGAAGCCTGTCGATCAAAGACATTCCGCAGAACATCACCGACAGTGGCAAGGCCAGCGTATTCGTGACGAATTGGGATACCGAACGCAACAACATGACGCTCACCTACAAGGACGGCGACGCCTACCGGCTAGCGAACGCGTTCATGCTGGCCTACCCGTATGGCGCCCCCAACGTGTTCTCCGGATACGAATTCCATGACACCGACTCGGGAGCTTCAGGCGCCACTGCGACCAGCGTGCCCGATATTGACTGCTCCAAAGACTCCGGCTGGAGCTGCACCGAACGCTGGCCTGACGTGCACGGTATGGTCGGCTGGCATAATGTCGCAGGCGACGCGCCGCTCTCCGATTGGCAGGATGACGGCGACAACATGATCGCCTTCGGTCGAGGGGGACGTGCCTTCATCGCCATCAACAATTCCGTGCGCACACGTACTGTGACGTACCACACGGCTTTGCCGGCAGGGGAGTATTGCGATGTCTACGCTTCCGCCGACTGTTCCGGCAGCGTGCATGTGCGTTTCGACGGGGATGCCACACTGACGGTTCCTGCCGGTAGTGCAGTGGCCTTCCATATCGCCGCGACACCGTATACCGTGAGACAATGATTGCAATCGTTTGCTGTTTTTTGCAGCTATTTCTGAATGTTTTCTGCTTGACTTGCAGAAAAAAATTTTGATTGCAGCAACAGGTTGCACTTCGGCATATATGAAGTGCATGTGCAGCAGAGGGTCACGCTGTTTCATTGCCACGCGCAGCCATTGACATACAATTAACTCTGATTCAGAGTGTAAACGTATGCATATTCATCGTCGAGTGGATTCTGAATCATCCGCGTGGATGCGGATGTCCATGGCGCATACGTTGCCGGTCGCGGCGCCTGCCATGGGCGCTTGAACCGGCCTCACAGATGAGAACGGAGAACGATGGTCGTTCAGACGAACCGTCCATTAGGCCGTGTGGTGGCGATGGGCGTCACCGCGGCCATGGCGTGCGCTTCGTTGGTCGCGGCACCGATCGTGGCCCAGGCGCAATCCAAAACGCAGGCCAATCAACAGAAAGATGTCCAGGTGATTGCGTTCCAGCAGACGTGGAACACGATCGCCAAGGAATGCACCAACACCTATGGTCCGGAAGGTGTGGCCTATGTGGAGGTCTCGCCTCCGCAGGAATCCATCCAAGGCACGCAGTGGTGGACCAGCTACCAGCCTGTGAGCTACAAGCTCGACTCCAAGCTGGGCACGGAAGCCGAATTCAAGAACATGGTTCAGCAGTGCTCCGCGGCAGGCGTGGGCATCATCGCCGACGTGGTGCTCAACCAGACCACCGGCGCCGACGTGGCCGCCGGAGACCAGAAGGGCGTGGCCGGCAGCGAATACAACGGCTCCACCGGCAGCTACCCGGGCTTCGCCACCAAGCAGTACCCGGACGGCATCACCGCCGCCGACTTCCACAGCTGCACCAAGAACATCTCCGACTACACCAATCAGAAGGAAGTTCAGGAATGCCGCCTGAGCTCCATGTGGGATTTCAACTCCGAAAGCGAGAAGGTGCAGGACATCCAGTCCGACTACCTAGCCTCGCTGTGGAACGCCGGCGTGCGCGGCTTCCGCATGGATGCCGTCAAGCACATCCACACTGACAGCGTGAAGGCCATCAAGGAGAAGTTCGCCAAGAAAATCGGCAAGAACGCCAACGACATCTACTGGATTCAGGAGGTCATCGGCAACGCCTCCGAGGCCGCGGGCATCCAGCCGAGCAATTACGTGCAGAACGGCACCGTGACCGAATTCGGCTTCAAATCCGAGATGAACCAGACCTTCAAGGACAAGATCGCCAACCTCAAGGGGCTGAGCGATCGCCTGAGCAAGGATCTCTCCTCCGATGACGCCAACGTGTTCGTCACCAACTGGGACACCGCCCGCAACGAGGGTGCGCTGACCTACAAGGACGGCGCCAAGTACCAGCTGGCCAACGCGTTCATGCTGGCCTACGACTACGGCACCCCGCGCCTGCTCTCCGACTACAAGTGGGACGTCAACGACAACGGTGCACCCGGAGCGACCGCGACCTCCGTGCCCGACGTGGATATGGACAAGGCATGCTCCACCAACGATTCCGATTGGAACTGCGAGCAGCGCTGGACCTCCACCCGCGGCATGATCGCCTTCCGCAACTATGTCAACGGCACCAAGGTCGCCGATTGGCAGGATGACGGCGGCGACAACATCGCCTTCTCCCGCGGAGCCAAGGGCTTCATCGCCATCAACAACGGCAAGAAGGACAAGGACGCCTCCTACACGACATCCCTCGCCGACGGCGAATACTGCAACGTGTACGCCACCATGGACTGCTCCAAGACCGTGACCGTCAAGGGTGGCAAGGTCGAGACCACGGTGCCGGCGCACTCCGCCATCGCCCTGTATGCCGGTGCTACCAAGGCCTCGCACCCCGCAGCCTCCGCCGCCACCGATCCGTCCGATCCCGACGTGAGCCAGGAGGAGGATGACGCCCTGCCCGACGACAGAAGCGTCACCATCTACTACAAGCCCGCCAACTCTGAGTGGAAGACCCCGAAGGTCCATTACGGCCTCGGCAACGATTGGGAGCAGCCGGAAGCCGACATGACCCTCGACGCGCAGGGTTACTACACCGCCACCATCAACACCAAGGGCAAGGCGATCGACTTCGTGTTCCACGACAAGGACACCGATGGTTGGGAGAACCCGAAGGACGGCGGCAACTACCATGCCAACGTCGGCATCACCCACGTTGGCGTGAGCGAGCAGGCCGCAACCGTCGGCAACCCCGAATCCATCGGCGCCAAGACCCGTCTCGTCGTGCACTACAAGCCATCCAGCGCTTCGGACAACCGCGGCGTGTACGTGTGGGGCACCGATGTGAACGGCGGCAACATGGACGCCAAGCATCACGCCTTCACCGGCACTGACTGCTGGGGCAAGGTCGCCGTGCTCAATTTCGACGGCAAGTACGACAAGTTCGGCTTCCTCGTCACCACCAGCGATTGGAACAAGTACGGCGCCGACCGTAGCGCCACCGTGAGCGCCGACGGCACCGCCGAGGTGTGGATCGACGGCACCAAGTACCCGGACCAGGGCGAGGCGACCACTGTCGAGACGCTTGATTCGGCACCGGCCGATTACGCCTGCAAGGCCAACACCGTCAAGGTGAAGGTGCACTACAACCGAGACGACGGCCTGTACTACAACGCCGAGGACACCAGCACCACTGTGCCGCAGTGGGATATCTGGACCTGGTCATCCAATTGGAACGGCGGTGCCGCCACCTTCACCACCCATGACGATTGGGGCGAGATCGCGGAGTACTCCTTCACCAACTACACCTACTACAACAACGACGGCGCTTCCGATATCGGCATGCTGCGCCGTTACGGTAAGGACGCGTGGAAGGCCAAGGACCCGGACGACGCCGATCACAGGATCCCGTCCAACGCGCTCGTGTTCGACGCCGACGGCAACGCCTCCGCCGAAGTGTGGCTGCTCGGCGGCGACGCCACGGTGTATACCTCCCGCCCGTCCCTCGGCGCGACCATGAAGTCCGCCGAGATCTCCGGCACCAACCAGCTGTCCGCCAAGCTTTCCAAGAAGGTCTCCACGGATGACCTGAAAGGCAAGGTCACCGTCACGGACGCCGACGGCAAAGCCGTCGATGTCAAGAGTCTCAAGGCCGACGGCACCAAGGTGATCATCACCGCCGACAAGGATCTGGACGTTCGCGGCAAGTACACCGTCGAGATCAAGGGCTTCGGCTCCCAGAACGCCATCGCCGGTTCGGTGGTCCGCACCGACGCCTTCGACAGGAAGTACGCCTACAGCGGCGAGGATCTGGGCGCGACTTTCACCAAGAAGCAGACCGGCTTCAAGGTGTGGGCGCCGACCGCCGCCAAGGTCGAGCTCATCACCTACAAGTCCGTCGACCCGAATGCCGAGATCGATCAGACCATCGACATGACAAGCGAAAGCAAGGGCGTGTGGAGCGCCACGGTGAAGAAGCTTGCCTCCGGCACCGCGTACTCCTACAGGCTCACCTTCGCCGACGGCACGGTGAACACCTCCGCCGATCCGTACGCCACCGCGGCCGTCGCCAACGGCGAGCGCTCCGTAGTGCTCTCCAAGAAGGCCATGGGCAAGGCGGGCAAGCGCATGCCGGCCTTCGGCAAGACCACCGACGCCTCCATCGCCGAGATGAACATCCGCGACTTCTCCATCAACCCGGCCTCCGGCATCTCCGCCGACAAGCAGGGCAAGTACCTAGGCGTGGTCGAATCCGGCACGAAGACCGCCAAGGGCGCGACCTCCGGCCTTGACTATCTCAAGTCGCTGGGCGTCACCCACGTGCAGATCATGCCGATGTACGACTACGGTTCCGTCAACGAGACCGGCGACCTGAGCTACAACGCCGATGGCGCGCAGAACTGGGGCTACGACCCGGAGAACTACAACGTGCCGGAAGGCTCGTACTCCTCCGATCCGAGCAACCCGAGCTCCCGCGTCACCGAAATGAAGCAGATGGTCAAGGGCCTGCACAAGAACGACATCCGCGTCATCATGGATGTGGTGTACAACCATGTCTACAATGCCGCGAACCATTCGTTCAACAAGACGGTCCCGGGCTACTACTTCCGCTATGACGACAACGGTTCGCTCGTCAACGACTCCGGTTGCGGCAACGACACCGCCTCCGAACGTGCGATGATGCGCAAGTACATCGTCGACTCGGTGACCTACTGGGCGAAGAACTACAACATCGACGGCTTCCGATTCGACCTCATGGGTCTGATCGACACCAAGACGATGCAGGAGGTTCGTGCTGCCCTCGACAAGATCGATCCGTCCATCATCGTGCTCGGCGAAGGCTGGGACATGAACTCCACGATGGACAAGAGCGAGATGACCATCCAGCCAAACGCCTACCAGGTCGCTTCGGACGGCACCAACAACGGCATCGCGTTCTTCAACGACTCGATCCGCGACGGCCTCAAGGGTTCCGTGTTCTCCGACACCGACACCGGTTTCGTCTCCGGCAAGGCCGATCAGGAAAGCCTCATCGCCCACAACGTGCTCGGCTGCCAGTACGACGCCGACGCCATCACCACCTGCTGGAACGGCAATGCGCAGGACCACTACGCGGATGCCGGTCAGGTGGTGAACTACGCCGAGATCCACGACAACATGACCCTGTACGACAAGCTCAGGAAGTCCGTGCCCACGGATGACGAGGCCACCACCGAGGCGCGCGCCAAGCTCGCCGATTCCGTGGTCTACCTGTCCGAAGGCATCCCGGCCATCCAGCTGGGCCAGGAGTTCCTGCGCACCAAGGGCGGCAACGACAACAGCTATAACGCCGGTGACGAGGTGAACGCCATCGACTGGGATCGCACCACGCAGTACTCCGGCTCCGTCGACTACGTCAGGGGCCTGATCAAGCTGCGCAACAGGATCGCTGCCCTCCGCCAGACCAGCTACAACGACATCAACGCCAGCGTGACCATGCTCAAGTCCGCCAACGGTGTCGTGGCCTATCAGGCGAAGGACTCCAGCGGCACCTACGTGGTGATCTTCAACGCCAACAACGATGCCGCCGCCATCGATGGCGTCGAGGCCGGCAAGTACGAGGTGCTCGCCGCAAACGGCACCGTGTACGGCGACGATGATGTCAAGAGCGTCACCGTCCGCAAGGGCTCCGCATACACCGCTGGCGCACTGTCCGCCACCGTGCTCAAGGTCGCCTCCGCCGACGACGTCGTTCCCGTGATTAGCGGTGTGAACGAGTCGACGACCATCACCGTCGGTTCCAAGTTCGATCCGATGGCGGGCGTCTCCGCCACCGACGACATCGACGGCGATCTGACCGACAAGATCAAGGTCGAGGGCACCGTGGACGCCAATAAGGTCGGTGACTACAAGCTGGTCTACTCCGTGACCAACTCCCGTGGCAAGACCACGACCTTCACCCGCACGGTGCACGTCCAGAAGCAGGCCGTCACCCCGGCCGCCGATAAGAACAATGGCAATGCCAATGGCAAGATCAACGGCAAGGCCGACAATACAAAGGAAGACGCGGCGCAGAGCCCGGCAACAGGCTCCAACGTCGCCGGAATCGCCTTGGCCGTCATGGTGCTCGCCGTTGCGGCGGGCGTGTTGATCGTCCTCCGCAGGAAGGAGGCCGGCGACCGATAAAATCGCAATCGTCTGACTGTATTTCCTGAATTTCCGAAAGGCGGGACCGCGGAGCAATGCGGTCCCGCCTTTTCGTATCACGATGGAACACGCCGCGTCTTGCGCCGCTGATAGACTGAAGTTCCATGGTTAGAAGACAACATGGCAATTCTCAAGAACACGTCACCAAGCATATTTTCGTCACCGGCGGCGTAGTGTCCTCCCTTGGCAAAGGCCTGACCGCCTCCTCCCTTGGACGCCTGCTCCGTAGCCGCGGCATCAAGGTTTTGCAGCAGAAGCTCGATCCGTACATCAACGTGGATCCGGGCACGATGAATCCTTTCCAGCACGGTGAGGTCTATGTCACCGAAGATGGCGCGGAAACCGATCTCGACATCGGCCACTACGAGCGTTTCCTCGACGTGTACCTGAGCCAGAAGGCCAACGTCACCACCGGCCAGATCTATCAGGAGGTGCTGCGCAAGGAACGCGCCGGCGAATACCTCGGCCAGTGCGTGCAGGTCATCCCTCACATCACCAACGAAATCAAGTCCCGTATGCGCGCGCAGGCGTCCGATGACGTCGACGTGATCATCACCGAAATCGGCGGCACCGTCGGCGACATTGAATCCCAGCCGTTCCTGGAGGCCGCTCGTGAAGTACGCCGCGACCTGGGCGCCGAAAACTGCATGTTCGTGCACGTCTCCCTGGTGCCGTACATCGCCGCCGCGCATGAGCTCAAGACCAAGCCGACCCAGCATTCCGTCATGATGCTGCGCCAGCTCGGCATCTCCCCGGACGCGCTCGTGCTGCGTTCCGACCGGCCGCTCAACCAGTCCATCAAGGACAAGATCTCCCTGATGTGCGACGTGGACTCCGAAGGCGTCGTCAACTGCGTGGACGCTCCGAGCATCTACGACGTGCCGAAGACCCTGTTCGACGAAGGCCTCGACGCCTACGTGGTGCGTGAACTCGGCCTGCCGTTCCATGACGTCGACTGGGACGAGTGGGAGGACCTGCTCGAACGCGTGCACCATCCGAAGCACGAGGTCAACGTGGCCATCGTCGGCAAGTACATTGACCTGCCGGACGCCTACCTGTCCGTCACCGAGGCCATCAAGGCCGGCGGCTTCGCCAACTGGGCCAAGGTCAACGTCAAGTGGGTGGCCGCCGACAAGTGCGCCACCGAAGAAGGCGCCGCGGCGGCCCTCGACCAGGTCGACGGCATCGTGATTCCGGGCGGCTTCGGCATCCGTGGCATCGACGGCAAGATCGGCGCCCTGCGTTACGCCCGCGAGCACAAGCTGCCGGCCCTCGGCCTGTGCCTCGGTCTGCAGTCCATGGTCATCGAATACGCACGCGATGTCCTCGGCATCACCGACGCGAACTCCTCCGAATTCGATCCGGATTGCGCCAACCCGGTCATCGCCACCATGGAAGAGCAGAAGGACATCGTCGCCGGCAAGGGCGACATGGGTCACACCATGCGTCTGGGCTCCTACCCGGCGGAACTGGAGGAAGGCTCCATTGTCGCCGAGCTGTACGGCACCACGCATGTCACCGAACGCCACCGCCACCGTTACGAGGTGAACGTGGCATACAAGGATCGTCTGCGCGAAGGCGGTCTGGTCATCTCCGGCCAGAGCCCTGACGGTGAACTCACCGAATTCGTCGAACTGCCGCGCGAGGTGCATCCGTTCTACGTGGCCACCCAGGCCCATCCGGAATTCAAGTCCCGTCCGACCAAGCCGCATCCGCTGTTCGCGGGTCTGGTCAAGGCCGCTCTGGACCACCAGCAGGCGCGCTGAGACGATTTGAGCGCATAAGCTCGATTCATCGCAAAGCGGAAGACCGAATCTGCATGGTCTTCCGCTTTTTTGTAGGGCAAATCACGGGCGAATACTGTCGAATTTCGAATAAGGTCTAGTGTTTCGCTGTGTGTTCTGTTAGGTTGTCATAGGTATCAATGAGTGAATGGAGGCAGCGTACGGTGGCAGAGAACCAAGCGTCCAACGCCGCGGCCGACGTGGAGATGAGCCAGTATGTGGCTGATCGCACGCGCGTGAACGAAGACAAGATCAAGCAGGATGACGAGATCATCGAGCAATTCGGTGACTACAACTACGGTTGGCACGATACGGACTTCGCCGGCGAGGCGGCGAAGAAAGGCATCGACGAGAACGTCGTGCGTGCCATCTCCGCCGACAAACACGAGCCGGAATGGATGCTGGAAAAGCGATTGGAAGGGTATCGCGATTTCATCAACCGTCCAATGCCGCAGTGGGGCGTCGATTTGAAGGACTTCGACGCCGACGATTTCAAGTACTACGTCAAGCCGATCGACAAGCAGGCCACCACTTGGGAGGAACTGCCCGACGAAATCCGCTCCACGTACGACAAGCTCGGCATTCCGGAAGCGGAGAAAAGCAGACTCGTCTCCGGCGTCGCCGCGCAGTACGAGTCCGAGGTCATCTACAATTCAATCCAGAAGGATCTCGAAGAGCAGGGCGTCATCTTCGTCGACACCGACACCGCCGTGCAAAAGTACCCGGAACTCGTCAAGAAGTATTTCGGCAAATGCATTCTGAGCAACGACAACAAATTCTCGGCATTGAACACCGCCGCATGGTCGGGCGGCTCGTTCGTATACGTGCCGAAGGGCGTGCACGTGGACATCCCGCTGCAGGCATACTTCCGCATCAACACGCCGAACATGGGACAGTTCGAACGCACGCTGATCATCGCTGATGAAGGCTCCTACGTGCATTACGTGGAAGGCTGCACCGCGCCGATCTACTCCACCGACTCGCTGCATTCCGGCGTGGTGGAGATCTTCGTCGAGCCGCACGCCCGTGTGCGTTACACCACCGTGCAGAACTGGTCGAACAACGTGTACAACCTGGTGACGCAGCGCGCCTACGTGCGTGAGGGCGGCACCATGGAATGGGTGGACGGCAACATCGGCTCGAAAGCCACCATGAAGTATCCGGCATGCATCCTCGCCGAGCCGTATGCGAAGGCCAGCACCATGTCGTTGGGCTTCGCCGGTAAGGGACAGTACCAGGACACGGGCGCGAAGATGATTCACCTCGCCCCGCATACCAGCTCCACCATCGTGGCGAAGTCGATTTCCCGTGGCGGCGGACGTTCCGCATACCGTGGCCTCGTCAAAATCGTCAAGGGCGCGGAAGGGTCCTCCAATTCGACGGTCTGCGACGCTTTGCTCGTCGACGAATTCAGCCGTTCCGACACGTACCCGCATGTGGATGTGCGTGAGGACAACGTCTCCATGGCGCATGAGGCCACCGTTTCCAAGGTCTCCGAAGACCAGCTGTTCTATCTGATGAGCCGCGGCCTGTCCGAAGACGAGGCCATGGGCATGATCGTGCGCGGCTTCGTCGAACCGATCAGTCGCGAGCTGCCGATGGAATACGCGCTCGAATTGAACCGTTTGGTGGAATTGCAGATGGAAGGATCGGTGGGCTGATCACCATGGCACAAACTCAGGAAATCAACATCCCCGTCGCGGATCCGTCCGATCCGTACGCGAATCCGGCGGCCATGCCGTCATCCGCGGACCGCGCTCCACGCTCATTCGACATCGAAGCGTTCGCCAAGCCGGACCGCAAACAGGAGGACTGGCGCTACACGCCGATAGAGCGCATCGAGGAGTTCTTCGATGTGTTCGAACCATCCAATGAAACGCAGGTCACCGTTTCCATGATCGACGGGTCGCCGCTTGCCGAAGGCGTCACGTATGCCGAAGGCACGGTGGGGGACACCGGCACAGGCATCGTCTCCAAGCCGAACGACCGCGTGTCCGCAGTCGAATGGAATTCCGGCAAACGCGCTGGAATACTGACCATCGACGGTGAGATCGACCAGCCGGTGCTCGTCAAAATGCATGGCACCGGCAAGGACCTCGACGCGTTCCACCTGTCGATCATCGCAGCCGACCGCGCCCATGCCGACGTGGTCGTCGAACATGACGGCGACGCACGTCTCGCCGAAGGCGTGGAAATCACCACAGGCAAGGACTCCCACATTTCCACCACCTTCATCCAGGAATGGAACAAGGACTCCAAACACGTCGGCAACCAGCGCATCCACGTGGGCGAGGAGGCGTCCCTGCGCCATTCCGTGGTCACCCTCGGTGGTGATGTTGTGCGCATTCGCATGGACCAGGACTTCGGCGGCGAACAGGGCGACCTCAACATGCTCGGCATCTACTTCGTGGACCCGGACGAGCATATCGAACACCGCACGATGGTGGTGCACAACCATCCCGAATGCAAGAGCCGCGTGGTCTACAAGGGCGCGCTCGACGGCAAGGGCGCGCACTCCACATGGGTCGGCAACGCGCTGATCGAGCCTACCGCGCCAGGCACCGACTCCTACGAGCTCAACCGCAATCTGGTGCTCACCCCAGGTGCCATCGCCGATTCCGAGCCGAATCTGGAAATCGAAAACGGCAACATCATCGGTGCCGGCCACGCCTCATCCGTCGGACGATTCGACGACGAAGAGCTGTTCTACCTCGAATCGCGCGGCATCTCGGAAAACGAGGCCCGCAAGCTCGTGGTGCGTGGCTTCTTCGGCGAGCTCGTCGAGGAAATCGGCATTCCGGCGATTTCCGAGCATCTTATGAACGTCATCGACAAGCGCCTGGCCCGCGGCGAAAGCGACGCGATCGCACAGGTATTGGAAGAGAAATAATCGTCAGGAGAAACCATGTCAACCCTTGAAATCAAAGATCTGTACGCGCACGTCGAAACCAAGGACGGCATCAAGCCGATCCTCAAAGGCGTGAACCTGACCGTCAACTCCGGTGAAACCCATGCCATCATGGGCCCCAACGGTTCCGGCAAATCCACCCTGGCATACACGCTGGCCGGCCACCCGAAGTACATCGTCGACTCCGGCCAGGTGCTGCTCGACGGCGAGAACATCCTCAAGATGACCCCGGACGAGCGAGCCAAGGCGGGCATCTTCCTGGCCATGCAGTACCCGGTCGAAGTGCCGGGCGTGTCCATGACCAACTTCCTGCGCACCGCCAAAACCGAAGTGGACGGCAAGGCGCCGGCCATCCGTACGTGGACGAAGGAACTGTCCGAAGCCATGAAGCGGCTCAAGATGGACCCGAAGTTCGCCACCCGTTCCGTGAACGAAGGCTTCTCCGGCGGTGAGAAGAAGCGCGCGGAAGTGCTGCAGCTCGAACTGCTCAAGCCGAAGTTCGCCATCCTCGACGAAACCGACTCCGGCCTCGACGTCGACGCGCTGCGCATCGTTTCCGAAGGTGTGAACCGTGCCAAGGAAGCCAACCAGTTCGGTATCCTCATGGTCACCCACTACACCCGCATCCTGCGTTACATCAAGCCGGACATCGTGCACGTGTTCGCTGACGGCCACTTCATCAAGACCGGCGGTCCGGAACTCGCCGACGAGCTTGAGGAGACCGGCTACGACGCATACCTGCCGGAAGGCTCCGATTCGGAAAGCGCATTGGCATGACCGATTTCGCAGCGATCCGCAGCCAATTTCCGATTTTCGACCAGGAAATCCACGGCCATCCGCTGGTATACCTCGATTCCGCCGCGACATCGCAGAAGCCGCAGTGCGTGATCGACGCGGAATCGGACTTCTACCGCACCATCAACGCCGGAGTGCACCGAGGCGCGCATGAGCTTGCCGCGCGTAGCACCATGGCGTTCGAGGATGCGCGCGCCAAAGTGGCCAAGCTGGTTGGCGCCGATTCGGCGGAAGGCGAAGAGGAGATCGTCGTCACCGCCGGCGCCACCGCAGGACTGAACCTGTTGGCCACCGCATTCGGCAACGCGTCGCTTGGACGCGGGGGAGAGGCCGCCAAGCGTTTCGCGTTGAAACCGGGCGATGAGATCGTCGTCACCAAGGCGGAACACCATTCCGTGCTGCTGCCGTTCCAGGAACTTGCGCTGCGCACCGGCGCCACGCTCAAATGGTTCGACTTGGACGAGGAAGGCCGTGTGCGTTCCGACACCGCGAACGAAGTAATCACCGACCGCACGAAGATCGTTGCCGTCACGCATGTGGGCAATACCACAGGAGCGATTACCGACATCGCGCCGATTATCCGCCGCGCCCACGAGGTGGGTGCCGTGTTCGTGCTCGACGCATGCCAGTCCGTGCCGCACCTCAAAGTGGATTTCCACGCTTTGGACGTCGATTTCGCCGCATGGAGCGCCCACAAAATGTATGGCCCGACCGGCGTCGGATTCCTCTATGGCAAGCGTGAAATGCTTGAGGCATTGCCTCCGGCCAATTTCGGCGGATCCATGGTGGAGCTTGCCTGGATGGACCAGGAAGCCCAGTACATGGAGCCTCCCGCACGATTCGAAGCGGGCACGCAGCCGGTGGCACAGGTCGTCGCCGCCGGTGTCGCCGCCGAATGGCTGATGAACATCGGCATGGAAAACCTCGAGGCGCACGAACGCACCATCACCGACGAACTGCTCAAAATGGGCGATATCGACGGCATCCGAATCCTCGGACCCCGCTCCAACAAGGAGCGCATCGGTACCGTCGCGTTCGAAGTCGAAGGCGTGCACCCGCACGACGTCGGCCAGTTCATCGACGCGCAGGGCATCGCCATCCGCGTCGGACATCACTGCGCGCAGCCGGTGCACCGACACTTCGGCGTGTATGCCTCCAACCGCGCGTCCAGCGGCATCTACAATTCGGTCGAAGACGCGCAGGCCCTCATCGAGGCGCTCGGCAAAGTTCGTCCGTTCTTTGGAGTTGAGTAACGAAATATGAGTGATTTTGAGATGTCCGGAAGCGACCTTGAGCAGATGTACCAGGAAGTCATCCTCGAAGCCGCGAAGAACCCGCACGGCAAGGAGCATTTCGCACCTGACCTCGCTTCGGAAAACGCCTCGCATGCCGCCGAAACCACGGTGCAGACCAGCCACGAATACTGCACGCCGGGAGAATCGCACCAATTCAACCCGACCTGTGGTGACGAGGCCACCATCCATGCCGAAGTCTCCGATGCCGAGCCATACACCATCGAACGGCTCGTATGGGATGGCCACGGATGCTCCATCTCCCAAGCCAGCCTGTCCGTCATGGTCGATCTCGTCGAAGGCAAAACCGTGGACGAGGCCATGAAACTCGCCGAAACCTTCCATAAGCTTATGGAGTCACGCGGCAAAGGACTGAATGACGAACAGGCCGAGGAATCCTTGGAGGACGGCATCGTCTTCCAAGGGGTCTCCCAGTATCCGATGCGCATCAAATGCGCGCTGCTCGGCTGGGAGGGCATGAAGGACGCCGTGGCCAAGGCTCTGGCCGCGAAAGCCTGAGCCTTCAACTCGGCGTTTGGAAAAACACTAGTGACAAACCCCAAGCGACGCGCTATTCTTGCTCAACAGATACAAGCAACGTCCATCAACAGTTTGGAGAGACAATGAGCGACACCCTGGTACCCGAACCGCAGGCGTCGATCTTCGATTCCGTGACCAAGGCCTTGGGCAACGATGAGGACGCGGCCCGTCGCGTCATGCTCAATCCGAACCTGGCCAAAGGGTTCAAGGACGGCAAACCGGTGAACAAGGAATCCAAAAAAGACGGGCAGGACACTTGCGGCTGCGGCAATCATGCCGACGCGTGCGGATGCTCCCAACCGCAGGATGACGACATTCCGCTGAAAGCCGTCGACGATATCGGACGTGCCACGGCAGCTGACGTGAAAGAAGCCCTGCACCAGGTCATCGACCCGGAACTCGGCATCGACGTCATCGACCTTGGTCTGGTTTACGGCATCGAAATCGACGAACTGGGCCGAGCCATCATCACGATGACGCTCACCACGCCGGCCTGCCCGCTGACCGACCTGATCGAAGACGAATGCGCCAGCACCCTCGCCGGTCTCGTCGAAGAATTCCGCATCGACTGGACCTGGCAACCTCGTTGGACGATGGACAAGATCACGCCGGAAGGCCGTGACCAGCTCGCCGCGCTCGGCTTCAATTTCGACAATCTGCCGAAATACTGACGTTTGCTGCGGTTGCCGTGCAGTGAACCGCAGCCGCCAAACGTAAGAAAAACGGAACAACATACGAAAGGCGCGCCTCCCGAACGGGGAAGCGCGCCTTTCGTATTACGACGTATGTCAGTCGTCGACCACGGTACCCTTCGGCACCACGGTGATGCCTTCCGGCGTGACGGTGAAGCCACGCGCCAAATCATGCTCGGTATCGATGCCAACGGTCGAATTCTCCGTCAACACGACGTTCTTGTCGAGAATCGCCTTGTAGACCCGCGCGCGACGGTTGACGACCACACCGTCGAACAGAATCGAATCGACGACCTGAGACCACGAATGGATGCGCACGTTCGGCGACAGGACGGAATGGTGCACCTCGCCGCCGGAAACGATGACGCCGGGGGAGACGATCGAATCGGTGGCATGGCCCAGGCGGTCGCGGCCGGCATGCACGAACTTCGCCGGCGGCAGGTTGCCGGACAGCGTGTAGATAGGCCATTCGGTGTTGTACAGGTTGAACTCCGGCACATAGGAGATCAGATCCATATGCGCATCGTAGAACTGCTTCAGCGTGCCCACGTCACGCCAGTAGGCGTGGTCGGTCGGTGTGGCTCCCGGAATCTCGTTGGAATTGAAATCGTAGACGCCGGCCTCGTTGCGTGCCGCGAAATACGGCGCGATGTCGCCGCCCATATCATGCTTCGTATCCTCGGCCTTCTCATCCAACGAAAGCGCCGCGAACAAGGCATCGGTGTTGGCCACATAGTTGCCCATGGAGGCCAGGATGGAATTCGGGTCGTCCGGCAGTCCCGTGGTGGTCTGCGGCTTCTCCTGGAAGCTCTTGATCATATTCGGATGATCGGGATCGACCTCGATCACACCGAACTGGTTGGACTGGCTGATGGGCTGACGGATGCCGGCAACGGTGAATTCCGCGCCGGATTCGATGTGCTGCTGCACCATCTGCTGGAAATCCATGCGATAGACATGGTCGGCGCCGACAATCACCACGATGTCGGGCTGCACGTCCTCAATGATGTTGATGGTCTGGTAGATGGCGTCGGCCGAGCCGAGATACCAATGCTTGCCGAGACGCTGCTGCGCCGGCACAGGGGAGACGTAGTTGCCCAACAGCGGCGAGAAACGCCATACAGTGGAGATATGGCGGTCAAGCGAATGGGACTTGTACTGGGTAAGCACGACCGTCTGCATGTAGCCGGAATTCACCAGATTGCTCAGCGGAAAATCAATCAGACGGAACACGCCGCCGAATGGGACGGCAGGCTTGGCCCTGTCCCTGGTCAATGGCATCAGACGGGTGCCCTCACCGCCTGCCAGCACGATGGAAAGAATCTTTGGGTTCTTCGCCATGGGAACTCCTCTCTGAGAGCGTCTTGCGACACCGTACGCACGGTCGGTTCGCTTCATCACGAAACCGCTTACGCACACTATGATTGCATAAATTCAGCAAATCGCAAGGAGTTTGCAGCGCGAGTCTTGAAAATTTCCAGTTCGTTTCAGCAACGTTTCACCATGCGTTCATGCGCGTCTCACGCATGATGGTCCACTCGACGCGTCGCATAGAAGGCGACCGCGCTTGATGCGGCGACATTGAGACTGTCCACGCCGTGGCTCATGGGAATCTTCACCGTAAGGTCGGCGCGGGAGATGGTGTGGTGCGACAGTCCATCTCCTTCGGTACCGAAAATCAACGCGAGCTTGTCAATATGGTCGCTTTCAGTCTCGGCGTTGTTGAGACGGCGGACCAATTCGGCCAAAGAAATGGAATCATCCTCAAGCGCCATCGCTACGGTGGTGAACCCCAGATCATGCAGTTCCCGCATGCCGGTGAACGGCCAATAATGCTTGTCGTCCCCTCCGATGCGCGTCCACGGCACTTGGAACACCGTGCCCATGGACACGCGTGCCGCGCGCCGGTACAACGGGTCGCCACAGGACGGAGTGACGAGCACCGCATCCACGTCGAGCGCCGCAGCCGAACGCATGAGAGCGCCCACATTCGTGTGGTCGACGATATTCTCCATGACCGCGACCCGGCGAGCGCCACGGCAGACCTCTTCGACGCTGGGCAGGGACCAGCGTTTCATCGCGGCAAGGGCTCCGCGATGCAGCCGGTAGCCGGTTAGACGTTTGAGCTGCTCAGGCGAAGCGACATACACGGGAATGCCATCGCCCCAACGTTTCTCGATGACATCGAACATGCCGCTCATGCCGTCGATCCACGACTCCTCGACCAGCAGGGAAATCGGCTCGCGTCCAGCGGCCAGGGCACGGTCTATCACTTTGGGCGATTCGGCGATGAACAATCCCTTGCTGGGCTCCAGCCTGTTGCGCAGCTGGATTTCCGTGAGATTCACATAAGCCGCCACACGCTCGTCGTCGATGGAGTCAAGATGAATGAACCGCATTGCCCGTATTCCGCCAATCTTTCGTCAGATACAAGAAAACCCCTTGTTTCCAAGGGGTTTATTCCGGTGTCCGGAGCGGGACTTGAACCCGCACGCCTGTATAAAATAGGCACTAGCACCTCAAGCTAGCGCGTCTACCATTCCGCCACCCGGACAGGTGCGTTGCTCAGCGGCAACGAATGAAAACTATAGCAGTTGAAATCCATGATGCAAATCCCGGCGTGTCGCGATAGGTCCGATATGGGTTATGTGGGGTTCCTGATAGGCTCGGAAGCTATGACTGATGCCCTTTTTCTGCTTGATACGGACCATGACGACGTACCGGTGAACAGCGACGAGCTCAACGCCGGATGGAGGCTGACGCTTCCCTCATCCGTACGCAGGCACGCCATCCAGGCCATGCGATTGAAGGACGGCGACGAACTGCAGCTTTCCGACGGCAGGGGATTGCGCATCCACGCCGTACTGCGCGACGCGCAGCAGGGAATCGCGGAAGTGCTGCGATTCGGCAAGGAGCCGCAGCCGGTCACCAGGCTCGCGCTGGTGCAGGCTCTCGCCAAAACCGGCCATGACGAGCAGGCGATCGATATGGCCACGCAGATCGGCGTCGATCAGGTGATTCCCTGGCAGGCCGACCGTTCCATCGCCAAATGGAAGGCAGGACGTACTGACAAAAAGTGGAGGCAGGTGCTGGAATCCGCCACCGAACAGTCGCGCAGATCGTGGACGCCCCAGCTGGACGATTGCGTGACCAGCAAGCAGGTGGTCGCCATCTGCAAGCGCGCATGCGTGCATGGCGACATGGTGATCGTGCTGCATCAAGATGCCACGAAGACCTGGGAACAACTGGAAACCGGTATCGCCAAACTGTCCGATACGTGTCTGAAGGACGGACGTCCGCGCACCATATATGTGCTCGTCGGTCCGGAAGGCGGCATCAGCGACGCCGAAGTCGAGGCGTTCACGAAAGCCGGCGCCGAAGTGTGCGTGCTGGGAAGCAACATCCTACGTGCGTCCACCGCCGGTCCGGTCGCGCTGTCATTGCTCGCGCGAGCATTGGGACGTTTCGTCTGATCCCGGCTCCATTGCGTGAAATTGCCGGAATCGCCCCGTTTCCTGCTGGTGTAGCATGGTAGCGAAGGTTTTTCCAATACCGATAAGGAGCGTTATGAGCGACAAGGATTGCCTGTTCTGCAAGATCATCGCAGGTGAGATTCCCAGCGAGAAGGTGTACGAGGACGATGCCACCTACGCCTTCAAGGACATCAATCCGAAAGCCAAGGTGCACGTACTGATCGTGCCGCGCAAGCACTACGCGAACGTCGCCGAACTCGCCAAAGAGGATCCGGCACAGCTCGCCCACATGGCCGAAGTGGCGCAGAAAATCGCCGACCAGGAGTTCCATGGCGCCTTCCGTCTGATCTTCAACACCGGAATCGACGCCGGACAGACCGTGTTCCACGTGCACGCCCACGTGCTTACCGGCGAAAAGCTCGACGAATAGTCCACATACCGCCAATACCGACATCGGAAGAGGTTCTGTGCCCACCACTACACGCACCATCGCGATACCCCAACAGCTTGATCCGGTGACCGTGCTCGGCCCTGTGGACGAGGTGCTTCGGGAAGTCGAACGTGCGTTCCCCGATCTGACCATCATCGTACGGGGCAACCGCATCGCCATCATGTCGCATTCCAGCAAATCCGAATCCCAAGCCGCCCAAGCCGAACAGGTGGTTGCCGATATCATCCAAGCCGCCTATACCGCGCCGATGGACGCCGATACCGTCCGTCGCATGCTCGACCAGAACGTGCTTAAAAATCCGGTCCGCGCCACACATCCCGGCCACGGCCGCGTGGTGGAGGAATTGCGCATGGCCGGCAGGCAACAGTCGCACGCGTCCCATCGTGAGGAAACCGCAGACAGGCGGCGTCCTCACGTGCCGGGCGTCATCACCTTCGCGCTCGGCAAACCGGTCCGTGCCAAAACCGCCGGACAGATAGCCTACGTCAACGCCATCGAATCGCACACCATCACCTTCGCCATCGGACCGGCAGGCACCGGCAAAACCTATCTTGCCGTAGCCAAAGCGGTACGTGCTTTCCAAGACAGGCAGGTCCGGCGCATCATACTGACCCGTCCCGCCGTCGAAGCAGGGGAGAACCTCGGCTTCCTGCCGGGCACGCTCAACGAAAAGGTCGACCCGTACCTGCGACCGCTGTACGACGCGCTGTCCGACATGCTCGGAGCGGACCAGCTCAAGCGATACATGGACGACGGCACCATCGAAGTGGCGCCGCTCGCCTACATGCGCGGCCGCACGCTCAACGACGCGTTCGTGATCCTCGACGAGGCCCAGAACACCACCGAACAGCAGATGAAGATGTTCCTGACCCGACTGGGATTCAACACCAAAATGGTCATCACCGGCGACGTGACCCAAGTGGATCTGACCGTGCCGAAATCAGGTCTGGCCACCATCGAACGCATCCTCGACGGCATCGACGACATCGCCTTCGCCCACCTGAAGCCCGAAGACGTGGTCCGCCACGCGCTCGTGGGCAAAATCGTCGCCGCCTACGACAGGCACACGGCCATAGCGGGAGACCACAGCAGAAGCGCGCGTGCCGCATCATCGCAACCATTCGACGACAAGAACAAGGAAAACGCATAAATGAGCGTTGAAGTGACGAACGAAACCGCCTGGCAGATCGACGGCAAAATCTTTTCCGACCTCGGCGTATGGGTCATGAGCCAGATGAGGGTCAGCACACAATCCGACCTGACCATCATGTTCGTGGACCCGGATCCCATCGCCCAACTGCACATGCGTTGGATGAACCTCGAAGGCCCCACCGACGTCATGAGCTTCCCAATGGACGAACTGCGCCCCGGAGACGGCGGAACCGAAATGGAAGGCGTGCTGGGCGACATCGTGCTATGCCCGTGGGTGGCCGCCCAGCAGGCGCTCGCGGCCGGCCACAGCACCATGGAGGAAATGATGCTGCTGACCATCCACGGCATCCTCCACCTGCTCGGATACGACCATTTCACACCCGAACAGGAACGGCAGATGTTCGGCTTGCAACGCCAGCTGCTATTGACGTTCTTCGCGCTTCGACAGGGAGCCGGCGCGCGGGCGACGCTTCCCGCCGGCACGCCGGATGCGCTCGCCGAATGGGACCGCGAACACGGGGCCGGCGGCAAAACGGCCAAATGACGGCATGATGCATCATCCGACGGTTTCGAAAGTGGGGGTTGACGAACCATGGAAACAACGACTATCACGATGATTGCGATTCTCGTCGTCATCGCATTGCTGCTGGTCTGGCTGTCGCTGTCGATGGCCGCGACGGAAGGCGCGGTGGGACGTGTCACGAGGGCAAGTCTGAACAACCTCATTCTTGAGATTCAGACGGATACGGAGGCGTCGCAATTCATACGCGACAAGAAGATCAAACGCATCCACAAGGTGCAGCGGCTGATCGCCGACCGCTACGCGACCGCCGGTTCATGCGCGTTCTTCCGCATCACCTGCAATGTGCTTGACGGTGTGTTGGTCGCCGCGATCGCGTCGTTGTGCGATGCGCCGTTATGGGCGGGACTGCTTGTCGGCTTCGTGTTCGCGCTGGTGGTCGCGGTGATTTCGCTGCTGGTCCGTCCACGTAGCGCGGGCGCCTCCAAACCGGTCGATCTGATGCTGAAGCATGCCGATGCGGCGTCGGTCGCGGTGGCTTTGACGCCATTCGCTAAAATCGGCGGACAGAAGGATGCGAAACGTCATTCGAATGATCTGTCGGACGATGAGGAGCTTGAAAAAATCCAACTCGAACAAGGGCGCGCCACCATAGATCGTCTGGTCGAGGCGAATGATTTCGACCCTGAGGTTTCCGAAATGCTGCGCAACGTATTGACGTTGTCCGAAACGTTGACGCGTGAGATCATGGTGCCGCGCACTGATATGATTTGCATCGAACGCGGGGAGACGCTGGAGAACATGCTGAAATTGTGCTCCCGTTCCGGATTCTCCCGTATACCGGTCATCGGCGATGATGTGGATGATCTGGTCGGCGTGGCATACCTGAAGGATGCCGTGCGCGCCACGGCGTTCAATCCCGCGGCGATATCCCGCGATGTCGAATCCATCGTCCGTGACCCGATGCTGGTGCCCGAATCCAAGCCGGTCGACGACCTGTTCCACCAGATGCAGCGCACCCGCCAGCATGTGGCTATCGTCGTGGATGAATACGGCGGCATCGCCGGCCTGGTCACCATCGAAGACACCATCGAACAGATCGTCGGCGAACTGGAGGACGAGCACGACCGTACCCAGCATGCCGATCCGGAACAAATCGGCGAGAACAAATGGAGCATGCCGGCACGCACGCCCATCGCCGACTTGGAGGAGATCTTCGAAATCGACATCGACGAGGACGACGTCGACACGGTATACGGTCTGCTCACCAAGCTGCTTGGCCGCGTGCCGATCGTCGGTTCGACGGCCGTCACCAGGGGCCTGCGCCTGACCGCGGTCGACTCCGCGGGACGCCGCAAGAAAGTGTCCACCATCGTGGTGGAACCGGCCCACGTCGAGGGCGTGGACGAAACTGAACAACACGAAGACCATACGAACGGTGCCGAAGAGGCATCCCATGACGACAAGGATTCCAAGGACAAGCATGACTGACGCAGATGTGACCGAACCGGCTTCCCAGCATTCCGACGCCGAAGCCCCCGTTCCATATCGTTCCGGCTTCGTCGCGGTGGTCGGACGTCCGAACGTCGGCAAATCGACGCTGATCAACGCGCTTATCGGCACGCAGATCGCCATCGCCTCATCCCGTCCGGAGACTACACGTAAGGCCATCCGCGGCATTCTGACCACAGACAACGCGCAGATCGTGCTGGTCGATACCCCCGGTATCCACCGTCCGCGTACGCTGCTCGGACAGCGGCTGAACGATGTCGTCGACGAATCGCTATCCGATGTCGACGCGATCGCCTTCCTGCTGCCCGCCGACCAGGAAATCGGCCCCGGCGACAAACGCATTCTGAGCAGGCTGCGTTCTGATTTCGCCGTCAAACGCGACGACGGCACATTCAAATGGAAGGTGCCGCTGATCGCCATCGTCACCAAAATCGACGAATTGGACCGAAGCGCTTTGATCGACAAGCTCATCGAAATCAACGAGTTCGCCGACTTCACCGACATTGTGCCGGTGAGCGCCCTCGAGCACGACAATCTCGCCGAAGTACGCAACGTGCTGGTGGAGAACATGCCCGAAGGACCGCAGATGTATCCGGCCGAGCAAATCACCGAAGAACGTCCGGAAGACACCATCGCCGAACTGATTCGAGGCGCGTTCCTGGAGGAATTGGATGACGAGCTGCCGCATTCGCTCGCCGTGGTGGTGGATTCCATCGAATATCCGGAAGACAACGACAGCGGCGAATCCTACGCGGGCAAGGCGCAGGTGATTGTGTCGATCTACGTGGAACGTGATTCGCAGAAGCCGATCATCATCGGACATAACGCGGAGCATCTGGTACGCGTCAAGAAGAAGCTGCGCACCGCGGTCAACCGCATCGTCGGGCAGAAGGCCAAGCTCGACCTGCATGTCAAGGTGGCCAAGGGATGGCAGTCGGATCCTAAGCAGCTTGAGAAGCTGGGCTTCTAAGCCGCTTAGGATCCGCTTCGCGGCGAAGCTGCTCACTTCGCCTACGGTCAGCCCACTGGGCTGCCCGTTTGACGGCTCAGCCAAGCAGCTTGAGAAGCTGGGCTTCTGATTTTTTCCGGGTGGGAACAATAAAGCCTGCCGCTGTTTATGCGGCAGGCTTTCTTATGCTCTAAGCTTGTTGGTGCTGGATGGTCACTTCTTCTTGGTGTACATTTGCGTGTTCAGCAGGGTGGCGTAACGCTTGATCACCTTCGGACGGATGACCTTCATGGAAGCGGTCATCAAACCGTTCTCCTGTGTGAACTCCTCCGGCAGGATGATGAACTTACGCACGGATTCGGCACGGGACACGCCCTCATTGGCCTGATCGACCCACTTCTGGACTTCGGCGCGGACGGCCGCGTTGCTGGAGGCCTCCTCCATCGACATATCTCGGTTGAGACCCTTGCTTTCCAGCCATGGACGCAACGCTTCCTCGTCAAGCGTGATCAGCGCGGAGATGAACGGACGCTTGTCGCCAAGCACCAACGCCTGAGAGACGAATTCGCAACGCTTGATGACATCCTCGATCGGGCCAGGGGAGACGTTCTTGCCGCCGGCGGTGATGATGAGATCCTTCTTGCGTCCGATGATGTACAGGAAGCCATCGTCGTCAATGCGGCCCAAGTCGCCGGTCTTGTACCAGCCATCCTCGGTAAAGGAATCCTCGGTGGCCTCGCCGTTCTTATGGTACTTCGGGAACACCGAAGCGCCCTTGACCTGAATCTCCCCATCCTCGGCGATACGCAGCTCGAAACCAGGGAACGCGATGCCGACGGAACCCTGATGATACGGCACGCCAAGCACGTTGAACGCGCACGGCGCGGTGGTTTCGGTCAATCCGTAGCCTTCGTAGACCGGCACGCCGGCACCACGGAAGAACGCCAACAACTCCGGATCAAGCGGCGCACCGCCCGCGACGATCCACTTGGCGCGTCCGCCGAGCACCTCACGCAGCGAGGCATAGACCACCGGATCGAACGCCGCGCGACGTGCCTTGGTAAGCGTTCCGGTCTTCCCCTTGGTGCTGACTTCCTTCATATAATTCTGCGCGGCGACCACGGCTGCGGCGAAAGCAACGCCCTTGGCGCCATGACCGGCCTTCTGGGAAGCAGCGTTGTACACCTTCTCCAGCACACGCGGAACAACGATCATGATGGTCGGCTTGGCCACCTGCAAATCGGCGGTCAATGTCTTGATGCCCTGCGCGATATAAATATGCAGATTGCTTGCTACGCAGATGTAGTTGATGGCACGGGCGAAGGAATGCGCCTGAGGCAGGAACAGCAGGACGGTGTTCTTCTTGTCATGCAGCAGTTCCGGCATATAATCGGGCAGATTGAACGCGGTGGCGCAATAATGCTCATGCGTCATCTCCACGCCCTTCGGCGCGGCGGTCGAACCGGACGTGTACACAATGGAGCACAGATCGGTCTTCTGCACGGAATCGATTCGCGCATCGAGCGCCTCATCGCTCACACCGGAGCCATACGCCTTGATCTCGTCAAGACCACCGGTCTCGAAGCAGACGATGTGCTCCAAAGTCGGGCATTCGGTTTCGGCCCCGTCCGCCTTCGCCTTCATATCAGTGGTTTCCACGACCAGCAGACGCGCATCGGAATTGTTGACGATATTGCGGATCTGCTCGGCGGAATCGGTATCGTAAATCGTGGCGAGCACGCCGCCGCAGGCCATGACGGCCGCGTCGAACACATCCCAATCGTAGGAGGTGCGGCACATGAAAGCCACGCCATCGCCCTTCTTCAAACCATAATGCAGCAAGCCCTTCGCGACGGCGCGGATGTCGGCGAGCGTCTCATTTGCGGTCTTGGTGTGCCAATCGCCATCTTGCTTGAACGTGTACAATGGTTCGTCGCCCATACGAGCGGCGCGGTCGGCGTAGATATCGTAGATGGAGGTGCCTTCGTCTAGCGGCGGATTGCCCTCTGTCTTCGTGGTCAACAGTCCGGTTTCAGGGTCAAGGAACGTGGTGGACGGGTATCCCGGTCCCCATTCAGCGGTGTGCGGCAGCTCGATATGGCCATCGGGGGAGAGGATGCTGTTCGGGTCGTTGTAATCCGGTGTATTGCCGGAATCGTCGCTGACCGGGTGCACGAAATCGTTGCCCAAGCGCAACGCCTTCCTTGCGAGATTAGTGGCCTGCTTGTTCAACGAGGTGATGATGGACACGTGACTCTCCTACGTATATAAACGGTATCTAAAGAAGGAATGATAGCCCGTCGCGCGCGACACGTCACCTTACGGTAGCGTAAGGTGACAGGCCATCAGGGAAACGGGCGGCGCATGCCGGATACAGCCCGTGATTCGAAAGATGAACGATTGCGGCCGCGATGTTGCCGTGTACGTTACACTTGGGCGCTGTATCTGTTCATTAGATTTCTTTAACGAGGAAGAAAGGGCACCTATGGCTGAAAAAGCTGAAGCCACCGTGGTCTTCGGAGTTCTCAACGAGACTTCCGAACACGAGTCCCGTGTTGCTCTGACACCGGATATCGTAACGAGGTTGCGTAAATCAGGTGTTACATGTCTGATTGAGTCCGGTGCGGGCGTCGCATCGCACTACGTTGATGAAGATTATACGAAGGCGGGCGCGCAGGTCGTCTCCGCCGACGATGTGATCGCACGCGCCGACGCGCTGGGTTTTGTGGATCGTCCAAGCAATGAGCTGCTCGCCCGCGTCAAGCAGGGCACATGGATCATTGGCATGTTGGGATCGTTCACCGATGCCGATTACGTCGCCGCGATCGAGAAGGCCGGTCTGGTCGGCGTCGCCATGGAAAAGCTGCCGCGTCAGCTGAGCTCCGCGCAGTCCATGGACGAAATGACGTCGCAGAACTCCGTGATGGGCTACAAGGCCGCCATCGTGGCAGCCAACGCGTACGGTTCCTTCCTGCCGATGATGACCACCGCCGCTGGCACCATCCGCCCGGCCAAGGTGCTTATTCTGGGCGCCGGTATCGCCGGCCTGCAGGCCATCGGCACCGCCAAGCGTCTCGGCGCCGTCGTCACCGCGTACGACGTGCGTCCGGCATCCAAGGGCGAAGTCGAATCCTTGGGCGCCAAGTTCCTCGACCTTGGTCTTGACTTCTCCAAGGGCCAGGGCGAAGGCGGCTACGCACGCGCGCTGAGCGCCGAAGAGCAGGCCCAGCAACAGGCCGCGGTCGATCAGAAGGCCGCCGGCTTCGACATCGTCATCACCACCGCCAAAGTGCCGGGACGCAAGCCTCCGGTCCTTCTGACCAAGGCCGGTGTGGCCGGTCTGCATCGTGGCGCCGTCATCGTCGATTGCGCGGCAAGCGACCTTGGCGGCAACGTCGAAGGCTCCTCCGTCGGCACCCAGGTCACCGACAACGGCGTGACCATCATCGGCGCCCCGTATCTGGCCAGCGGCGTGTCCACCACCGCATCCAACCTGCTGAGCCGCAACGTGGCCGACGTGCTGGCGCATTTCGTGCGTGACGGCAAGCTCGCCATCGACCTGAACGAAGAGCTCGACAACGCCATGGTCGTGGCCGGCCGCGGCGAGGAAGCCAAGAAGGAAGAGGAGTAAAGCAATGGATATCGTCGTTGCGATCACACTGTTCGTCCTCGCGCTGCTCATCGGCGTCGAGGTCATCGGCAAGGTGCCCGCCACCCTGCACACCCCGCTGATGTCGGGCGCCAACTCCATCCACGGCATCGTCATCGCGGGCGTCGTCATCGTCGCCGCGCACGCCACCAGTCCGCTCGCCTGGGTGTTCATCTTCCTGGCCGCCGTGCTGGGCACGATGAACGTCGTCGGCGGCTACGTCGTCACCGACCGCATGCTGGAGATGTTCAAGTCCGACAAGGGCAAGAAGAAGGAAGAGGAGGCCAAGTAAATGGGTACCCTGGCCGAAATGCTGAGCACGCCGCTCGGCGTCATCGAATGGTTCGTCTATCTGCTGGCCGCAGTGATGTTCGTCATCGGCCTGCACCTGATGAACTCCCCGAAGACCGCCCGCAAGGGCAACATGGTCTCCGCCATCGGCATGGTGTTCGCCGTGGCCATGGCCTTCATCGTGCTGTTCGCAGGTGAGGCCTCCAACGGTTTCAAGCATGGCGTCGCAGTCATCGTGCTGATTGTCGGCATCGTCATCGGCGCCGTGGCGGGCGTGGTCTCCGCCAAGAAGGTCAAGATGACCGACATGCCGCAGCTGGTCTCCGTGTTCAACACCGTGGGCGGTGGCGCCGCCGCGCTCGTGGCATTGAACGACATCCTGACCTCCGCCGAAACCCCATCCATCGTGGTGCTCATCACCGCGGGTCTGGGCATCATGATCGGCTCCGTCACCTTCTCCGGCTCGCTGATCGCAGCCGGCAAGCTGCAGGGCATCAAGTGGGTCAAGAAGCTGAGCCTGCCGGGCAAGGGTTTCTGGAACATCCTGTTCGTCGTGCTCACCATCGTGTCCTTCGTGATGTTGTGCGTGCAGCCGAACCAGCGTCTGCTCTGGTCGATCCTGACCACCGTGTTCGCCCTGTGCTACGGCCTCGTGTTCGTCATCCCGATCGGCGGCGCTGATATGCCGGTCGTCATTTCCGTGTTGAACGCCTGCACCGGCACCGCAGTGGCCATGTCCGGTCTGGCCATCAACAACATCGCCCTGATCGTGGCCGGCGCGCTCGTCGGTGCGGCGGGCGTGACCCTGTCCATCGCCATGTCCAAGGCTATGAACCGTCCGCTGCTGTCCGTCTTGGCTGGTGGCTTCGGCGGCTCCAATTCTGCGGCGGGCGCCGGAGAGGGGCTGGAGGGCACCATGAAGGAAACCTCCGCCGACGATCTGGCCGTCCAGCTCGTCTACGCAGAGAAGGTCATCTTCGTGCCGGGCTTCGGTCTGGCCCAGGCCCAGGCCCAGCGTGAGCTCGCTGACCTTGGCACCCTGCTCAAGGACCATGGTGTCGAAGTCTCCTACGCCATCCATCCGGTGGCAGGCCGTATGCCTGGCCATATGAACGTGCTACTCGCCGAGGCCAACGTCCCGTATGAGGAGCTCGTCGACCTGGATGACATCAATCCGCAGTTCCCGCAGGCCAACGTGGCTCTGGTGGTCGGCGCCAACGACGTGACCAATCCGGCCGCCCGCAAGCCGGGCACCCCGGTTTCCGGCATGCCGATTCTCGACGTCGACAAGGCGCAGAACGTGGTGGTCATGAAGCGTGGCCGTGGCACCGGTTATGCCGGCATCCAGAACGAGCTGTACTTCGAAGACAACACGCAGATGCTGTTTGGTGACGCCAAGGCGAGTCTGCAGGCCGTCATCGCAGCGGTCAAGGAACTCATCAACTGACGGACCGGCTCGTCGCCTACGCGAAGATCAGGCCCTTCCTCTTTTTGGAGGAAGGGCCTTTTGTTATTGCGCAAGTTGTCCACAGACAGGTATGGGGGTGTGGATAGGTGGAAATTGTCCACTTATTCACTTTTTTCAAAGGATTGTGACGGAGAGGTGGACGGATATGCGACAGTAGGTGCATCTCTACGACGAAGGAGTTGCATATGACAGTTGCCGTGGCCACGCCATTCAATATGGACGAACAGGCTTTCCTGCAAACGATGGATCGGCTGATCGAGCGCTTCGACCGGTACAGCTCGGGGCGTTGTTTCGCGGACCTTGATCGGATACGTCTCGAACACGATATGGAAGGTCCGCTTTCCCTGTTCGATGACGTGGTGCACGAGCTTGCGGATGACTTGTTCGGCGGCACGTCATGGCCGGTGAACCTCGACATGGATATGATCATATTGGATCGGTTCCAAATAGGCTATGATGCCGAATTCTTGACCGGATGCCGCAATGTGGTTCGTAAATACGGCATGAGCGCATGGCTGTATGAAATGATTAATGATGCTTCCGTCGCGGTGGCGACGCATCGGCCGAGCAACAGGATGCCGTTCCAGCTTGGTCTGTTCGATACACGTGAGGTGTTCCGAAGGAAAAAGACCAAGGGGAAGAAGAGCGGAGGCGGAAGGAGGAAACGGCTCGAATGCATGATGGAATACCTGCGACAGACCTACCGTCTGGCCGCATACACTCTGTTGCGATGGGGAGGGGGCGAGCCTAGGGCCGCTGATGCGGCGCTGATGGTTCTCGCTTATGGGGGATTGGGTATGTGTATGCTCCGCGATGATCCGAAAGTGGTCGAATTGGGATGTGATCCCGATTTCCGATACAGGCATGTATGCGCCCAGTTGCAGGATATGCGGATCAAGGCGGATCTGGAATATGCCTGTTCTGTGGATCTGAGCGTCACCAGCTCATTGGAATATCCGGCTTGCCTCGATGCCAGATATCTGTATGACGCCGAACACATTGTGGAGGCATATCGGAATCTGTGGGATGAGAACACTAAGCCCGTCGCCCAACTACTGGCCGAGATCGAGGACAATGGCGTATATGAAGTGGAGGATATATGGAAAGACCCGCTCTATCTGCATGACCTTGCCATCTCCCTTATGGGGCCGTCGGCTTCGGGTCTTCTCCAGGAAGGCTTCAGACTGCGTGATCGAACCATGTTCGAGAATGGTGTCAAAGAACTTGACAGCCAGGCACGCAATGTGAGGAAGGCTGGTCTGCTGCTTACCCTTGCCGGATATATCTTTTTCGCCGAACCGGAGGATCGCATGGATGCGATGCTCGCTTCGCACAAGGATCGCAAACGCATGTTGGACAACTATGAAAAGCTTGGCGAAATGGCCGCGACCATCGCCTTGTACCGTCTTCCTCGGGATCGCGAATCGCTTCGGGCAGTGCGGGCCCTGCTCATGCATGAGACGGGCGTGTACGCGGACAAGATGGGAGAGCTCATGGGTCTCGCCGACGAGCCGGACGGGGAAGACGAAGCCACCGCTCCGGTCATGGGGTGAAAGACGGTTTTCCGCATATTGGACATGACAATGCTTTGGGATTGACTCTACAACCATTGTAAGGTTTAGCCTTCCTGCTGGAAGACATAGGCCGAAACGGGAGGATAAGAGACAACCCATGGGAAAGAACCTGACAACGGGAAGCGTGTTCAGAACGATCGTCACCTTCGCGTTGCCGTATCTGCTGTCGTATTTCCTGCAGACGCTGTACGGCATGGCCGATCTGTTCATCGCCGGACAGTTCATCGGCATCGACGGCATCACCGCGGTGGCGAACGGCAGCCAGGTGCTGTACATGCTCACCGTGGTCATCGTGGGTCTTGCCATGGGCGCGACCGTCACCATCGGCCGTGCGGTCGGCGCGAACAGGCTCGACCGTGCGGCCAAGGCCATCGGCAACGTCATCACGCTGTTCGCAGGAATCGCGTTGGCGCTGACGGTCGTTCTGCTGTTGAACGTGCACAACATCATCTCGCTGATCGGCGTGCCAGTCGAAGCCGTCGAGGGAACCGCGCAGTATCTGACCATCTGCTATATCGGCATCCCGTTCATCGTCGCGTACAACATTATCAGCTCGGTGTTCCGTGGGATGGGCGATTCGAAAAGCCCCATGTATTTCATTGCGGTTGCATGCTTCTGCAACATCGTGTTCGACTACCTGTTTATGGGCTGGCTGCGTCTTGGTCCCTCGGGCGCGGCATTGGGCACCACACTGGCGCAGGCCATCAGTGTGACCGTGACATTGGTGGCGATTCGCCGCCGGCGTACGGGCATCAGACTGAAGTTCGGCGATCTTCGCCCCGATAGGGCCATGCTCCGCGGCATTCTCGGCATCGGAGTGCCGACGGCGGTTCAGGACGGCTGCATCCAGATCGCCTTCATCATCATCACGGTCATCGCCAACTACCGTGGCCTGAACGATGCGGCAGCTGTCGGCGTCGTCGAAAAGGTGATCAGCGCGTTGTTCCTGGTACCGTCGTCCATGCTGGCCACGGTATCCGCCGTCTCGGCGCAGAACATCGGTGCCGGCAGGATGGAGCGAGCGACGAAGACACTGCGATACGCCACCGCGATCACCGTCGTCTACGGCATCGTCATATCGATTGTGGTGGAACTGACGGCGGGCTCCATCGTCGGCCTGTTCACCACCGATGCGACGGTAATCCTGCTGGGAACACAGTACATCCGCAGCTACATCGTCGACAGCATCTTCGCGGGCATCCACTTCTGCTTCAGCGGCTTCTTCGCCGCATGCGGGCGCTCCTATATCGGATTCATCCACAATATCGTGGCCATCACCCTGGTCCGTGTGCCCGGGGCGTATCTGGCATCCAAGCTGTTCCCGAACACCTTGTTCCCCATGGGCGTCGCCGCGCCCGCCGGATCGCTGCTTTCCGTGCTGATCTGTCTTGGCTTCTACGCGTGGCTCAAGCGTCACGGCGTAATTTCGGAGAAGGCGCGTGCATGACGGCGAGTGAGCGAAGTGGAGGGCGCGACGCTTTGCCGGGTGACGGCAGACTGTTCCGTATAGGCAAGGTTGCAGATATGTTCAATGTGTCGCTGGGCACGCTTCGGCATTATGAGCGTTGCGGCTTGCTGGAACCCGAATATATCGACCCGCGCACCGGGTACCGGTATTACGGTGCCAAGCAGTTCGAGGTGCTGAACACAATCCGGTACCTGCGTGTGCTGGATATGCCGTTGACGCAGATAGCCGAGTTCCTGCACAATCGCGACGTGCATGTCATCGAGGACAAGCTTGTTGCACAGAAAGCCCTGATCGAGCGCAAACAGCATGAGCTGGAAATGGTCCAGCGGAAGATCGACCATCGCTTGGAGCGGCTGCGGGACGCTGAGCAGTCCGAATTCGACGTGATACGTGTTGTGCGGCAACCCGCCTGCAGGATCGTCTGGATCAGGGATTCACCGAAGGTCGACTCGTATCTCGGCCTGGAATATTCGATCCGCAAGCTGGAGCAGCATCAGAAGGATTCGCTGGTCTTCCTCGGCAAGGTCGGCGTCGGCATTGACAAGGAATCGTTGGAACAGGGCGGATATGCCGATTACGGGTTGGTGTTCCTATTGCTTGACGACGAGGACGAATATGAGGGCGACACCGTGGCATTGCCGGAGACCGATTGCGTGCGCATCCGGTTCCGGGGGAGTCATGGCGATGCCCCCGACCGGTATCGCGAGCTGATATGGTACACCGCAGAGCAGGGTCTCGACATCACCGGGTTCTCACGTGAGATCGCGTTGATCGATGAAGGGTTGACATCGGATCCCGCCCAGTTCGTGACCGAGATCTGCATCCCGGTGCGCTAGCCACTTTCCGGCGACGTGTGGCGCTACTTGGCTTTCTCCTTCAGAGTCGGCGCAAGGGTGCCGGCCAGCGCGCGCTCGCCCGGCCTGGCCAATGGGCCGACCAGTTCATGCGCCGTGTACGGCTCCTCAAGATAGGCGATGTCGGATTCGCTGAGTTTTACTCCAAGTGCTTCGATGACATCATCCACGCGCTCCGTCTTCGAGCAGCCGACGATCGGTGCCGTGACGTCCTTGGCCCAATGCCAGGCGAGGGCGATCCGCGCCATCGGCACGCCGAGCCGTTCCGCGAGCCCGTGCACGCGTTCGATGATCGGCATATCCTGCGCACGTGCCTGATCGTACTTGTTGCGCATGGTGCCGTCGGTGGTGCCGCGTTTGGAATCGGAATCCCAGGACGGATGGGTCAGATGGCCGGACGCCATGGGGAGTATGGGGTGAGCGCCATGTTGTACTGACGGCTGTTCGGTGGCGTCGGCATCGATGGTCCACTGATGGAATTACGGGGAGGTCTTGCCGAAACTCATACCGCCAAGGCAGACCTTGGAAACTTGGATGCCGGACCATCCCAGTGGGGCGTAGCTCATGTCAGTCATACTGAAGCTCTTCTGCCGTTGATGTTCGGAAGGTCAGCATATCCCGTTTCGATTGGCAGAACCAATACCTCGCATGAATGGTTTGATATGCAATCGACGCATGGAACGATATACCATACTCACATTGGACATTCTTTTTCGCCGGGCGTTGAATAGGGAACGGTACAGAGCATAAATGAAAGGACGGGTCGACAATGGAAAATCCGAGCGCATTCCCGATGGGAGAACCGAACGACGGCTTCGCGCAGTACTTCGTGGGACAGAGCTACCTTGCTCCGGTGCTCGAGACTCCGCAGATTGCCATCCATAACGTGACCTTCGAGCCGGGTTGCCGCAACAACTGGCACATCCATCACAACGCGGCGCAGGTACTCATCGCGGTCGGCGGTCGCGGCTACTACCAGATCGAGGGACAGGAGCCAAAGGAGCTCAAGGCCGGGCAGGCCGTCTGCATCCCCGCGGATACGAAGCACTGGCATGGCGCCGCCCCCGGCGAATCATGCTCGCATCTAGCCTTCATGGTCCCTGCGGGCGATCCGGCATCCATGAGCAACGAATGGCTCGAGCCGGTGGATGCCGAAGCCTACGGCAAACTTGCCTGAGGTCTGTTGTTCTTATATGGAGGGCCATCCTGCAAAAGTGGGATGGCCCTTTTTGTTGTTCAGGGCGATAACGGTTTGAAGCCTTGCGGCGAGTGGCGTCATGCGAGGAAATCCGCAAGCAGATTGTACAAGTAGCTTGTGTAATTGCTATGGTGGCCAGCTGGAGGCAATCGAAATGGATACGAAAGACGAATATTCGACATCGGATGTCGCCATGGAATTGGCGATTGCGGTCAGCAGGCTGCAAGCTCGGATGAAGCATGAGGCCGGCATCGCGGAACGGGGCATCACCGCTTCGCAGCTTGCCATGTTGAAGCGGCTGGATACCGAGGGAGAACTGTCGGTATCGACTTTGGCCGCGTACGAACACGTATCGCAACAGGCCATCACCCAGCGTCTTGAACTACTGAGGTCCACAGGGTATGTCACACAGCATGCCGATTCGAAAGATCGTCGTCGTCGACTGGTCGGCTTGACCGATGAAGGACATGCGTTCCTCGCCCACGTAACCGCTAGCCAAACAACTTGGCTGGCGCATGCCATCGAATATGCATTGGATGACGGCGAGCGCGGGGACCTCGCCGCTGCGACCACATTGATCGAACGCATCGCCGCCACGGAATCGCTGCCGACGGGAGGCGACACGCGATGAAGACGGCTGATAAGACAAGAGAAACTCCCGCGTTTCCCAAGACCTTCATCATGGCGATGATATTTGGGGTCGGTCTCAACCCTGTCAACAGCACGCTTATCTCGACGGCGCTCGCACCGATTTCACATGATTTGCGGATTGATGCCGGAAGGGCGACCCTGCTGATATCTGCGCTGTACCTGACATGTGCCATCGCGCAGCCGACGGCGGGCAAGCTTTCTGAGATCATTGGTCCTCGCTCGGTGTTCATGGCCGGTGCGGCATTGGTCATGATTGGAGGACTACTGGGTGGTTTCGCCCCGAATCTCGGCGTGCTGCTGACGTCGCGTGTGCTTATTGGTGCGGGCACATCCTGTGGCTATCCTGCTGCCATGCTGCTGGTTCGCAGACGGGCTGATCGCATGGGATTGGCGGAACCGCCTTTGTTGGTCCTTTCCATTCTCGCTATGGTGGGACTGGTGCTCATCGCTGTCGGTCCACCGTTGGGCGGCCTGTTGGTCACCTTTTTGGGATGGCGCTCCACCTTCTTCGTCAACGTGTTGGTCGGCATCATCACGATTGTGCTGGGATTGGCAAGCATCGAGCCCGATGCGAAGCATGAACATCGCATGACCGTATCCTTCTTCATCGCGCATCTCGATGTCATGGGTCTGTTGCTATTCTCCATCACAATCAGCGCGCTGCTGATTGTTCTTATGAGTTTGCCTACTTTCGACAAGGTGTCCGGTTGCGTCACTGTCATCGCTTTGTTGGCTTTTGTCGCGTGGGAGTTGCATGCGGCAACGCCTTTCGTCGATGTGCGTTCACTCGCGGCGGATAATGCGATGACGTTGAATTTTCTGCGTGCGATGCTCACCATGCTTGGCGCTTATGTGGTCATGTACGCCTTGCCCCAGTGGTTGGAGGATGCCTGCCATATGAACGCCGGTGTTTCCGGCATGTTCATCATTCCGATGGGGGTGGTGGCGACAGTGGCTTCGTTATCCATCGCGAAGAAGCCGATAGTGCGCCTGCCGTTGATGGTGTGCTGTTCGGCGATGGTGGCGGTGGGCATGTTGTTGGCTTGCACGTCATCCGCTGGCATGGTCGTATTGCCGTTGACCGCCTCCGCTGTCGCGGGACTGGTGTTGGGACTCAGCATGTCGACCAGTCAGACCGTGCTATATCGCCGAGCGGCATCCGAGCATATTGGCACGTCGTCTGGTCTGCTGCGCACGTCCATCTGTATCGGGTCTATCGGTGCGTCCTCATTGAGTGGCGTGTTCTTCGGTGAGACGGTCACTGATGGAGGGCTCCACGGCATTGGCATCACAGTTGCGGTTTTGGGGGTCGCCGCGCTATTGGCGACGGTTATGGATCGTACGTTGCGGTAGTCCGGGGAAGTTGTCCGCATCGTGAATGATGGTACGGACGGCCTCGCGTGCCGGATATACTGGACTGCGGTGATGGGACTCGCCTGAAGCCGTTACAGGCTTCGAACCGCAAACCCGCTGATGGTTCCTACGACATAGGGTGTGCTGTACCTTATGGCTTTCAGCGGTTGTGGCATCGCCATTCTTCCATGTCTGTCATATTGGTTCGGCACCTCGCTGGAAAGAAGATACATGGCACGACAACATATCATTCGAGTCGATCTCATATGCGTGGTGTTCCTTGGGGGATGCATCGGAACCGCATTACGCTACGCTTGTTCGGTCATTCCCGACTGCGGCGCATTCCATATCGGCACATTCGCGGCGAATATGGCCGCCTGCTTCGTATACGCGGCGCTTTCGGCATGGCTGGGAGGAACCCGCAGAACCGTGGGACGCGCGAAGGAATATGTGAACCGTGGATGTGGCATGGGCATGTGTGGAGGATTGTCCACCATGTCCACTCTCGCCCTCGAGGAATTCACTATGCTGCATGACGGCAAAGCCATGGATTGTGCGGCGTATTGTTGCACGACCTTCATCGTGGGCTGTCTGCTGGCATACGTTGGCGCGCATGTCGGGCTGCGGTTTGCCGGTACTGAGCATAACGATGGTGATCGCCATGCCATGGGCAAGGAGGCGGACTGATGAATAATGCGGTCATCGCCGTATCGGTGTGCCTGTGTGGTGGTCTCGGCGCCGCCGCAAGGTATGTTTGTGATTCCGTTATCAAAGCTTCTTGGCATAAGGCATTTCCTTTGTCGACCTTTGTGATCAACAGTATTGCCGGATTCCTGGCAGGCGTGATTGCAGGTCTGTACTCACGCCGGTTTCTGTCGGATCCCGCGCATGTGATGTTGGCGACCGGCTTCCTTGGTGGATTCTCCACATTCTCCACCATGATGAACGAATCCGTGACGTTGTTGCGCGGTGGGCGGATCACCGTGTTCGTGGGATATGTGCTGACGTCGGTGGTGGTTCCTGTGATGGCCGCGGCATTGGGATATTGCCTTGTCGTCTGAGACTGGAGCGAGGACGTTGACTCGGGGCGTCGTTTCATTGTCTCTGGGTATGGATGGTTTATGGATTACCGCGACGCGGATTGGATAGTTTTCCATGAAAACGAGGAAAAACTATTGTCTTTTCCGTGTTTCCTCGATACATTGGTGGCTGGCCGCCCATGACAATCGAAAGGACTGACCATGACGCAGCAGGGCATGTCGACCAAGTCGAGGCATCTGACCATTCCCGATCTCATCACGATAGGTGTGTTCACTGCCTTGTATTTCGTGCTGGTCGCCGTGGCCACGCTGTTCAGTTCCGTGGCTTTGATGGGATTCGGCATGATTCTTCTGCCTGCGGTCGCCGCATTGATCTGTGGTTGCGTATATATGCTCCTGGTTGCCAAGGTCGGAAAATTCGGCGCGATTAGCGTGATGGGCATCGTCGTCGGATTGTTCTTGTTCGTATCCGGACATTTCATCCTTTCCCTTGCTGCGAGCATCGTGTTTCCGGTCATCGCTGATGCCATCGCTCGCGCCGGGGACTATCGGAGCAAGACAGGTATCCTGGCGAGTTATGTCGTGTTCTGCTATGGGCTGACCGGTCCGATTCTGCCGTTGTGGTTCATGAAGGATGCCTATGTGGCCAGTCTGCAGGCCCGTGGCAAGGACTCGTCCTATATCGATGGTGTGTTCGCACATGTCAATACCGGCACGTTTTTCATTGCCATGATAGTGGTACTGGTATGTGCGTTGCTCGGAGGCTGGTTTGGGCAGCGTATGCTGAAGAAGCATTTTGCGAAGACCGGCATCATCTGATGGCCCTGGACCCAAGAACCAAACTGTACCTAGTGGCATTGGCCAACCTGTTGCTGTTCTTCCATGTCGACGTGGTTGTGGAGTCGCTTACAGTATTGCTGCTTCTTCTGCCACTGCTCGGCGCGGGACGATGGGCGGCTGCGGTACGCTTCGGTTGCATCTATGTATTGCTACTAGTGGGGACTTGGGCATCGACGCTTGACGATGGCGGCAGCTGGTTGCATATGCTTGGTTTGCTTTGTGTCGGCATCCGGATGATGATGCCTTGTCTGATTGCCGGCATATACGCATTCACCACGACTACGGCCAGTCAATTCGTGTGTGCCCTGCGGCGCATGCGCATTCCGGAGACGATTGTGATTCCATGTGTGGTGTGCATCCGGTTCTTCCCGACAATCCATGACGATTACCATCAGATTCGTGACGCGATGGCATTACGTGGCATCGCCCAGGGGACATTCGCCCTGCTCCGTCATCCGGCTCAGTCTTTGGAATACATCCTGATGCCGTTGTTGATGAACGCTACGGGGGTCGCCCAGGATTTGTCCGTAGCCGCACTGACCAAAGGAATCGGCATTCGCGGGCCTCATACATGTCATACCGAAATCCGCATGCATGGCATTGATTGGGCATGGATGGTCATCTGCACGGTTCCTCTGGCATTGGGCATTGGAGGAGCATGGTGAGTATCGGAAGTGATATCAATCGGATAGTCGCATGGACGCAACGGTGCTCATTCGCATATCATGCTGATGAAGCTGCTGAGGTCGATGCGCTGAATGACATCAGCTGTGCCATACCGCAAGGCGAGATTGCCATCTTATGTGGACAAAGCGGCTGTGGCAAAACCACGTACACACGTTTGCTCAATGGTCTGATACCTGGTTTCTATTCCGGCGATTTGCAGGGCATCCATATGACGTGCGGAATCCGCGCCGGATTGGCTCCTGTGGAAAGCTATGTGGGACAGGTGGGCAGCGTATTCCAGAATCCGAAGACGCAGTATTTCAATGCTGATTCCACCGATGAGCTGGCATTCCCCTGCGAGAATACGGGCATGTCTCCCGCGCGGATTCGGCAACGCGTGCATGATGTCGCGGAGCAGTTTCACATCAGGCATCTATTAGGTCGTAGGATCATGACGCTTTCAGGTGGCCAGAAGCAACAGCTTGCTGTCGCGGCATCGACCATGCTGGCTCCTGGACTCATCGTTATGGATGAGCCGACAAGTAATTTAGATATGGTGGCGATTCGCAGGCTGCATGACATGGTCTCCCGATTGAGAGCTGATGGAATGACCATCGTCATTGCCGAACACCGTCTTGCATGGTGCGCGGATTTAGCGGACCGTTTCATAGTGTTCGATCACGGTACGATTCTCGGTGAATATGAGGCGTCCGATTTTCTGGCGATGTCCGAACAGCGCGTCGCGGCATTAGGATTGCGCGCCCTCGATGACAGACCATACAGGCTTGCCGTGCATCGTAAACTCCAACATGGAGGCATTGCGCCCGACGAGGACAAGCGACAGGTCGTCATTGGTGTGCGCGGCCTGAGTGTAGGCCATACAAAGCGGGGACTTCTAGGCCGCAAGACACCCGTATTCGCACGTGATATTCCCGATTTCGACATTCACGAGGGTGAGATTCTTGGCCTTATGGGGTCGAACGGGGTTGGCAAAAGCACTTTGGCACGTACGCTATGCGGTCTTGCCGCTCCGTTGAACGGCATGGTGCTATTGAATGGGACGAAAGCGAGCCGCGGCGCTTTGACTCGTGCCGGATTTCTCGTCATGCAGGACGTCAATTACCAGCTCTTCTCCGATAGTGTTCGGGAAGAGGCATTACTGGGACTTGATGGGATGGATGACGCTGTGCGTGACCGATGCGATGCTGTGCTACGAGACCTCGACCTATTGGATTCCGTGCAGCGCCACCCGATGAGTTTATCCGGCGGTCAAAAGCAGAGGCTGGCTATAGCCTGCGCTTTGATGAGCGATAAGCGATTCATTGTTTTGGACGAACCGACCAGCGGACTGGACCGGTTGCATATGACCCAAGTCGGCGGACTTCTGCGAAAGCTCGCGGACCGTGGCAAAGCGGTGTTGGTCGTAACACATGATTATGAGCTTGCAGCGCTATGGTGCGACCGCATCATAGCGCTGGAAGACGAACTGCATAACGAACAGGGAGAAGAAGAGGATCGTCTGGCATGGACTTCAATGTGAACGATTGGCTGGGAGACTGGATTAGCTTCGAACATTTGATCAACAATCATGACCCGAACCTTGACCGGGCTTGGAAGGATTCGACGAAAGCCATGCGATCCAAGCCGCTGTTCGCGATCATGATGCTCGGCGATGCGCGACGCTTCTGGGCAAAAGCCTGCAAAACCTCGGGCAAGGAGTGGCGATTCCGCATTGGTGGATGGCATATCGAGCAGCCGTCCGCAGTTGGCGACGATGATGCTGTCGCAGGCTTTAACCTGACTTGGCTGGACGAAAAACGCACCCCCATCACAACACATGAATATCGGCTCGATCATGTGCACGACAAGGGGCTGGAAGGCAAACCCTGCTATGTGTTCCACGCTAGCGATGCCGGTGCCTCCGATCCCTTCGCCGTACTCATCGCGATGGAGCCCATGCCTGAACGCTCCGTGCTCAGACACGGGGGACTGCTCAGTCATCTGCATTTTCAATATGCCTCTGATGAAGGCGAACTCATCAAAGGTACTGGCAAACAAGCCACGCTCCGCCATCGCATGTGGTATCCCACCATGTGCGCCGCTGAAGGGACGTTACTTGATCAATGCAACATCGTACGTGCGCTGCATCATCTTCAAGCATGGCGGGAACTGCCTGTCCCATCATCAGACTGACTGCAGATGCCCGAAGATGGGACAATATCAGCATTGCGACGATTGTAGGTATCGTCCAGTGACGCTTTCCGGACATGCGGCGATCCGAGAAGGCGCTCCCTCGCATACTACGCGTCCGCCTGCTTCACCGCCGCCCGGTCCCATATCCACCACATAGTCCGCATTGGCAATCACGTCCAAATCATGTTCGATGACGACCACCGTCGCGCCATTCGCTACAAGTTCATCAAACACGTGCAGCAGCACGCGAACATCAAGCGGATGCAAGCCGATTGTCGGCTCATCGAACACGAATACCGCATCATGCTGTTTCCGCCCCATCTCGCTGGCCAATTTCAAACGCTGGGCCTCACCGCCCGACAGCGCGGGAGTTGGCTCGCCCAACGCAAGATAGCCCAAACCCAATTCATGCAACGTGGCAAGCTTCGTTTGGATCGGTTTGACATCTCGTAAGACAGGCATGGCATCGTCGACGGTCATTGTCATTAACTGCGGCATCGAATACGCCACTCCGTCGGTGCAGGGGAGCTTCAGCTCGGCGATTGCATCGGAATACCGCGAGCCATGGCATGCCGGGCATTCGATATCGACGTCAGGCAGGAACTGCACGTCGAGCGAAATCGATCCCGTGCCGTCGCACGTCGCGCAACGCAGCTTGCCAGTGTTATAGGAGAATGCCCCCGCTTTCAGACCGATGGTCCGCGCAGCATCTGTTTTTGCGAACGCGCGTCGAAGATCGTCATGGACGCCGCAATATGTAGCGACGGTGGAACGTATGTTCGCGCCGATAGGCGTGGCATCGATAAGATGTGCCTTGGACACACCGTCCGCCTCGAGGAGCCGCACCTGCGTCGGCTGCGGCGACCTGTCGATCCGCGACTGCAAAGCGGGCATCAACATCTCCAGTACCATCGTCGTCTTGCCGGAACCGGATACCCCTGTTACGGCGGTCAGCCGTCCACGGGGAATATCTACCGATAACGGGCCGACGGTATGCAGACGGTCGGTTTCCATATGAATTCGTCCTGCGGAGAAGATTTCATGGGCGTCAATGTTGTCACGCACACGGTCATGAACGTTGCCACCCTGGGCAAGGAACGGCGCGATGCGCGATTCGCGGGTATCAATCACCTGCGGCACCGTTCCCTGCGCAATCACCTGACCGCCCTTTGCGCCGGCACCTGGCCCCATCTCGATGAGATAATCGGTTTCGGCCAGCACCCGAGTGTCATGATCGACCACTACCACGGAATTGCCATCAGCCACCAGGTCACGCATGACACCGAGCAGTCCGTCGACATTCGCGGGATGCAACCCAATCGACGGCTCATCCAGCACATATAACACGCCTGTGGTGCGATTGCGCACGGCGCGGGCAAGCTGCACGCGTTGGCGCTCGCCGGTGGACAGCGTGGCTCCGGCGCGGTCCAAGGACAGATACCCGAGACCGAGTTCCAATAAACGCCGTGACGTATTGAGGAACGATTCACAGATGGCGCTCGCCATGGTGCGCATATGTGGTTCCAGCGATTCCGGCACGGACCCTACCCAGGAAACGAGTGCGTCCAGAGACATCGCGGTTGCCTGAGCCAGATTGATGTCTCTGATACGTGGCTGGCGGGCGCGTTCGGAAAGTCTGGTCCCTCCGCAATCGCTGCAGGGACGCTCTTTGAGGAACCTCGCAACACGTTTAAGCCCTTTTTCGTCCTTGGCTTTGGTGAGGGCGTTCTCCACGGTGTATACGGCGTTGTAGTACGTGAAGTCGAGTTCGGCGAAATCGTCGCCTTTTTTCGGCTTGTATAGGATGTGCTTCTTGATGGCTGGGCCGGCGAACACGATATCTCGTTCTTGTTCGGTGAGTTGGTTGAACGGTACGTTGGTACGTACTCCCATGGCCCCGCATACTTGCTTCATCAAATCCCACATCAACGATCCCCACGGCAGCACGGCTCCCTCGTCAATGCTTTTCGACTCATCCGGTACCAAGGCGGAACGGTCGACTTCCCTCATGATTCCGGTGCCTGAGCATGTCGGACACGCGCCCGCGGCGTTGAATGCGAGATCCTCCGCTGATGGCGGATGCATGAGTCCGCCGCAGAACGTGCAATGCATCGGAAGCTCGGCGGCAACGTTCATCGTGGGTTGGTTGCGTGCTCCGCAGTGTTCGCACACGTGCGATCCGATCCGGGAGAACAGGAGGCGCAGACTGTTGAGCAGTTCGCTCATTGTGCCGAACGTGGAACGGACTCCAGGCACTGATGGACGCTGATGCAGTGCCAATGCCGCCGGAATATGACGCACCTCGTCGACGGTTGCGCGGCTTGCCTGGGTCATACGTCTTCTTGTATAGGTCGATAGCGCTTCCAGATAGCGTCGTGATCCCTCCGCGTACAGCACGCCAAGCGCGAGAGAGCTTTTTCCTGAGCCTGAGATTCCGGCTATGCCGACCATGCTGTTGAGCGGGATGTCGATGTCGACGTCTTTCAGATTATGTACGTGGGCTCCGCGCACTTCGATACATGAGGGGAGTGGCCGAGACACTTGTGTTTCGTATGCAAAGATAGAAGGAGACGGTTTCATACCGGCAATTCTATGCTTGCCATATGGTTATCACATATACGGATGAAAAGAAATTCACCAAGGAACAGACCCAGCGACTGTTTCTTTCAGTCGGCTGGGTGTCCGGTCAATATCCTGAACGGTTGCATAAGGCGTTGATGGGGTCATCCACCGTATTCAGCGCATGGGATGGCGAACGTCTGGTGGGTCTGGTGCGAGTGCTTGATGACACGGAGATGGTGGCATACATGCACTATGTGCTGGTCGATCCTGAATACCAAGGGCGCGGCATTGCCGGACATCTTGTCGGCATGGTCAAGCAGCGGTACCACGATTACCTGTATATCGAGGTTATGCCTGAGGAAAGCAAGAATGCCACGTTCTATGAGAAGCATGGATTCCATATTATGGAGGATGGCGTCGCCATGCAGATATGCAATCCGGGAGAACGGCACTGACGGAACGGGCATCGGGCATGTCTTGAGAACTTCGGGCGGTGAGGGGCGCCATCTTTCGCCGGAGGCGTTTCCATTACCGCTTATATTTTTTGGGGTTCGGCTGTCAGATCTTGAATGAACGACGGATGAATCCGTATACGGTGTCCCAGTAGCGTTTCGGATCCACGGCGGAGCTTTCCATATGATCGGCGTCCGGAACCAGCAGACGTTCGCGGTCGATGCTGGAGCAGGCGTTGTAGTTCATGTCGAGGAAACGTGGGCTGACCATGCGGTCCTTTCCTCCATGGATGAACAGCATCGGAATGACCGTATGCCGCAATGACGGTATGCAGGACGCTTCGGTGAAATCATAGCCGGCACGGCGCTTGCAGATCAGACCCGCCGCGTCCACACATGCCGAGGCGAGAAGCTTTGGCATGTGGAACATGCCTCGCGCGCTGTCTATGAATTCCATGCGGGCGGAAGTGTATCCGCTTTCGGCGATTGCCGCGATGACATTGCGTGGCAGTTCCGGCGTGCCGGTCGTCATCATCACCGTCGTGGCTCCCATGGATCCTCCGAATAGGAGAATGCGTGCTTGATCGTCGCTATCCACAATCAGCCGTATCCAATCAAGCAGATCATTGCGCTCCAACCATCCCATGCCTACATATCGTCCTTCGCTCAGATCCTGGGCCCGTTGGGATGGTGTGAGGACGGTGAAGCCCATGCGGGCATAGCGGTGTGCCCATTTGGCTTGTTCTTCAGGGGCTCCGGTATAGCCATGCACGCAGATGGCATATATATGCGGCGTCGGGTCGATGCAATCCGGATCGAAGAGCCAGCCATGCAGCTTAAGCCCATCGCGGCTGGTGATGGATACCGGCTGTTTCGTTTCGGAAAACCATTGCCCGGCCTCTTTGGCCTCGCCTTGGTTCATCTTTCCCTCGCGATCCGGAGCGATCAGCGCCTGATGGAAAATGGAATGCTTCCACTGCGTGTCGATGGCAAAGCGGAACAGCATATGTGCTGACGCCGCGAGCAATCCCGTCGCTGCGACGGTCGTGACGCCAGTCGCGAGCTGAATGTTGCGGATGAGCGCGGAATGGTCATGCGTCGTTGCCATTTTCTGATTCCTTACCACTGGTTGGTGCTTGTCTGACTACGATTGTACGTGGGTTTGCGCATAGTCCGCGTTTTATGCACCTTGCTCCTCTGATTGCAGGGAAATGTCAGCGGCACCATGTATACTAGATAACTGTTGTCTTGGCGAGGGAGGTTCCGCCTCCGTTATCGACTTGGCGTATGATATGAAACTCCTTGGGTTTTCTATGCGGCTCGTCGGTGCGCCGAAACATAAGAACGATGTATCAAGGAGATATTGATTATGGCTACCACCATCACTCTTGAAGGTGCTGCTCGTACCGAGTTCGGCAAGGGCGCTGCCCGCCGCATGCGCGTCGCGAACCTCATCCCGGCCACCGTTTACGCGGGTGGCGAGGATCCGACCTTCGTGCAGCTGCCGATGAAGGAGACCACTCTGGCTCTGCGTCACACCAACGCCCTGTTCACCATCAAGTATGGTGACGAGACCAAGATGGCCGTTGTCAAGGACGTCCAGCGCAACCCGGTGAAGCGCATCGTCGAGCATGTCGATTTCTACGAGGTCAAGGCCGGCGAGAAGATCGACGTCGAGGTGCCGGTGTTCGTTGAGGGTACTCCGAAGGGCGCTGCCGTCGCGTTCGTCGACATCCAGGAGCTCAAGGTCCGCGCCGATGTGGCCAACCTGCCGGAGAAGATCGTGGTCAACGTTGATGGCCTGACCGATGGTTCCAAGGTCTTCGCCAAGGACGTTGTGCTGCCGGAAGGCGTCGTACTCGATGTCGAGGATCCGGAAGAATCCGTCGTCACCGTCGAGGTGCCGGAAGATGCCGCACCGGTTGAGGCCGCTCCGGCTGCTGACGCCGCTGCCGCTCCGGCTGCTGACGCTGAGTGAGATCGTTGCTCAAGCTGATTTGATTCCGATATGCCTGCCATATCGGTAGTACAAGGTCCCTGTGTGTGAAAACACGTGGGGACCTTTGCGTTTCCTTATGTTTCTTGCTATCTCATATCGCGAACGCCGGTTATCGAAAGCGTTTATGGTGTGAGAAAGTACATACCAGAACCCGGCGCCACAAGCGCCGGAGACCAATAACCGCTGGCCGCCTTTGGGTGGCTGATGCAACTAGAAGAAGTAAAGAATGACTGAACAGAATCATCACGATCCGGCGGAGCTTGACAAGCTCGCTGAGAAGTTCACCGTGCTCCCGAACGACAATCCGGCATCCGACGCCAAGCGCGCCGAACTCATCGACAAGCCGGCCTTCGGTCAGGTCTTCTCCGACAATATGGCCCACATGACCTGGACCAAGGGTGAAGGCTGGTCCGACCGTCGCATCGAGCCGTACGCGCCGCTGAAGATGGATCCGGGCGCATCTGTTCTGCATTACGCCCAGGAATGCTTCGAAGGTCTGAAGGCCTACCGTCACGCCGACGGCTCCACCTGGCTGTTCCGCCCGGACGCGAACGCCGAGCGTTTCCAGAACTCCGCCAAGCGCCTGTACCTGCCGGAACTGCCGATCGACGACTTCATCGGCTCTGTCGCGGCACTGGTCAAGCGTGATGTGAACTGGGTTCCGTCCCGTCGCGAATACACGCTGTACATGCGTCCGTTCATGTTCGCTTCCGAGCCGTTCCTTGGTGTGCGCGCTCCGCAGGAAGTGGATTATTGCGTGATCGCCTCCCCGTCCGGCCCGTACTTCCCGGGCGGCGTGAAGCCGGTCAGCATCTGGGTCGAGGACAAGTGGTTCCGCACCGGCCCTGGCGGCACTGGCTTCGCCAAGTGCGGCGGCAACTACGCAGCCTCTCTGCTCGGTGAATACACCGGCATCGACCATGGCTGCCAGCAGGTGTGCTTCGTCGACGCCGCCACCAAGACCTACCTGGAGGAGCTTGGCGGCATGAACATGATGGTCGTGCACAAGGACGGCCACGTGGAAACCCCGTCCCTGACCGGCAACATCCTGCCGGGCGTGACCCGCCGCTCCCTGATCCAGCTCATCCAGGACAACGGCCACGATGTGGTCGAGACCATGATCGCCCTGGATCAGCTGCTTGAGGACATCAAGTCCGGCGAAGTCACCGAGGTGTTCGCCTGCGGTACCGCCGCCATCATCACCCCGATCGGTCGCTTCAAGTCCGAGAAGTTCGATGTGACCGTCGCCGACGGCGGTTCCGGCGAGTTCACCCTCGCACTGCGCAACCAGCTGCTCGGCATCCAGCTTGGCGAGATCGAAGACCCACACAACTGGATGTGGAAGGTCTGCTGATTTTCCCGTTAGCGATTATTAGCTGACATATAGCTGTAATGGCCGCCGGAGGGTGGCGCGTGCTTCAGGCCAAGTTCACATGGTCTGACAATGTACGTGCCGCCCTCCGGCTCTTTTATTGCAGCTCTTGCCCCATATTGTGCTATTTTTAACAGCTGGTTGGAAAAGAAATATGTGAGGGAAGGGGAGTGGCCATGGAAGTGGCGCTGGAAAGCAACGGCTTCTTCATAGGTATCGAATATCTGGCGACCTTCTGCTGCGGCATGGTCGGCGGGCTCGCCGCCGTACGCAAAGGCTATGATATTTTTGCGATTCTTGTCACCACATGGCTCACCGCATTGGGTGGCGGCATCATTCGTGATGTGCTGCTCGGAGCGCTTCCTCCCGCAGGCGTCTCCGACAAAGGGCTGGTGATCACCGCACTGCTCGCAGCTGTGGCCGTAGCCATCATTTATCCCGAAGTCGACAAGCTCAAATGGTCCATGCTGTCATTGGACGCGCTGGCATTGGGCCTTTACGCCGTCAACGGCACATCCAAAGCCATGATGTACCACATGTCCGGCACCACGGCAGTGTTCCTGGGCATGTTCACGGCACTTGGCGGCGGACTCATCCGTGACATGCTCATCAACGAGGTGCCCATGGTGATCCGCGACAAGCATTGGTACGCGGTGCCTTCAGCCGTTGGATGCGTATTGACGGTACTCGTATGTAAAGGAGTGAACGAGGGAATCGTCAGTTTTCCCGCCGAAGTCGTGCTTGATGTGCTGATTGTGGTGCTGGTGGTGGCCATGCGGCTTATCTCCGTGTTTTTCGACATTCAATTGCCGGGGGCTTTGGCCAGGCATAACACCTACCTGCCGAGCGAAGCCAAATATCTCAAACGTCCGGTCATCCATCCCGATCGGAATGATGACGATATCAAGCGTAAGTGAGCATTTTCAACAGAGCACGAAATGTAAAAAAGAAGAAGCCCCGCAGGTTTTCCTGCGGGGCTTCTTACAAGCTGTGAGTTACGAAAACTCAGAGAGCGTTGATGGCCACAGCGAGACCGGACTTGCGGTTGGCAGCCTGGTTCTTGTGGATCACGCCAGCGCCGGCGGCCTTGTCGAGCTTCTGGGCTGCGACCTTGTAGGCGGCTTCGGCGGCGGCCTTATCGCCAGCGGCGATGGCTTCGCGGGTGGCGCGAACGGCAGTCTTCAGGCTGGACTTCACGGCCACGTTACGCTTGTGCGCCTTCTCGTTGGTGAGAACGCGCTTCTTCTGCGACTTGATGTTTGCCACTATTTCTCCAAACGACGTTTGCTATAAGGACATACAAACGATGATGATAACATGGCACGCGGATAAATCGCCAATGCGTATAAGAGTGTCGCGGAAGGACATGCCGACACTACCAGTTAGAATCGTTTGCGTCGAATATTTCCAGAGGAGGATGGCGTGGGGCAGCAGCATAATCAGCCCGGGTACACCGATCAGTCGTTGATCCGCAACTTTTGCATCATCGCGCATATCGATCACGGCAAATCAACGGTGGCGGACCGTATTCTGCAGTTGAGTGGCATCGTGCCGGAGCGCGAGATGCGCGATCGCTTCCTCGACCGCATGGATATCGAGCAGGAACGCGGCATCACCATCAAATCGCAGGCCGTGCGCGTGCCGTGGACGGTTGACGGCACCGAATACACACTCGGCATGATTGATACCCCCGGCCATGTGGACTTCACATACGAGGTGTCCCGAGCGTTGGCCGCATGCGAGGGTGCGGTGCTGCTTGTCGACGCCACGCAGGGCATTGAAGCGCAGACGCTGTCCAACCTGTATATGGCCATCGACCATGATCTGGCCATCATCCCCGTGCTCAACAAAATCGACCTGCCCAGCGCCGAACCCGACAAGCATGCCGAGGAAATCGCCGGCCTGATTGGTTGTGACCCGTCCGACGTGTTGCGCGTCTCCGGCAAAACCGGAGAAGGCGTCGCCGAACTGCTCGACCGTATCGTCGCCGAAGTGCCCGCGCCGACGGGCAATCCGGACGCGCCTGCCCGCGCGCTCATTTTCGACTCCGTATACGACTCCTATCGTGGCATCGTCACTTACATTCGTATGGTCGACGGTGAACTGAAATCGCGCGAGAAGCTGCACATGATGGGTATCGGCATGACGCATGACCCCATCGAAATCGGCGTGATCAGCCCCGACATGATGCCCACCAAGGCGCTTGGCGCAGGAGAGGTCGGCTATGTGATCACCGGAGCGAAAGACGTCAGCCAGTCCAAGGTGGGCGACACCATCACCTCCGCCATAAATCCGGCTACCGAGCCGCTCGAAGGCTACCGTGATCCGCAACCAATGGTCTACGCCGGCCTGTTCCCAATCGACAACGCGCAATATCCGGAACTGCGCGAGGCGCTTGACAAGCTCAAGCTCAACGACGCGGCCCTCATCTACGAACCGGAAACCTCCGTGGCGTTGGGCTTCGGCTTTCGTTGCGGCTTCCTGGGCTTGCTGCACATGGAGATCGTCACCGAACGTTTGAGCCGCGAATTCGACCTTGACCTGATCTCCACCGCGCCGAACGTGCCGTACGAGGTCACCGCGGAAGACAATTCCGTGCATCGCGTCACCAATCCGAGCGAATTCCCCGAAGGCAAGATCAAGAAGATCGTCGAACCGATGGTTGCCGCCGACATCATCACGCCGAAGGATTTCATCGGTGCGGTGATGGACCTGTGCCAAGACCACCGTGGCCAGATGGGCACCATGGAATACATTTCCGCCGACCGTGTGGAAATGCATTACCGTATTCCACTCGCCGAAATCGTCTTCGACTTCTTCGACCAACTGAAGAGCCGTACCAAGGGGTATGCGTCGCTCGACTACCACGAGGATGGCGAACAGTCCGCCGATCTGGTGAAGGTCGACATCCTTATTCAAGGCGAGAAAGTCGATGCGTTCAGCGCCATCGTGCACCGTGACAAGGCGTACAGCTATGGCGTGATGATGACCAAGAAGCTGCGTGAGCTCATTCCGCGCCAGCAGTTCGAGATTCCCATCCAGGCTGCCATCGGTTCTCGAATCATCGCACGCGAAACCATCCGCGCCCTGCGTAAGGACGTGCTCGCCAAGTGTTACGGCGGCGACATCTCCCGTAAGCGTAAGCTGCTCGAAAAGCAGAAGGCCGGCAAGAAGCGTATGAAGATGCTCGGCCATGTGGAAGTGCCGCAGGAGGCGTTCATCGCGGCCCTGTCCACCGGCGGAGCGGGCAACGACCGCGACACCAAGGACAAGATTCGCGCCGCGCAGAAGTCCGAAGGTTGAGCCTTTCGTGACGTTCGAAATCTACATTCATGTTCCGTTTTGCTTACGTCGCTGCGGCTATTGCGACTTCAACACCTACACGGCCGTGGACATGGGCGCGGGCGCGTCACGCGGCAACTACGCGAACATGGTTATCCGCGAAATGGCGATTGTCCGCGATTGGCAGACAACGCACGGTATCAACGAGCCGAAGGTGGCAACCGTCTTCTTCGGCGGCGGTACGCCGACCACACTCAAGGCAAGCGATTTGGTCGCCATGCTGGATGCGGTACGCGCCACATGGGGCATCGCCGATGACGCGGAAATCACCACCGAAGCGAATCCCGACACGGTGAATGCCGACTATGTGAAAGAACTCGCAGACGGCGGTTTCAATCGTATTTCCTTCGGCATGCAATCCGCGGTACCGCATGTGCTTGCAACGCTCGACCGTACGCATACGCCGGAAAACGTCGCCGCCGGAATCGCCGCGGCCAATGCAGCAGGCATGCGTTCCAGCGTCGATCTGATCTACGGCGCGCCGGGGGAGAGCCTTGACGATTGGCGCACATCCGTCCGCACCGCCATCGATTTGGGCGTCAACCATATTTCCGCATATGCGCTCACCATCGCGCCGAATACGAAAATGGGACGACGGATCGCGGCGGGCACGTTGTCGAGACCGGACGATGACGACGAAGCGAACAAATACGAAATCGCCGACACGATGTTCACCGAAGCCGGCCTCGAATGGTATGAGATTAGCAATTGGGCTCGTCCCGGATACGAGTCGCAACACAACCTTGGCTATTGGAGGAACGTCGATTGGGCCGGTCTCGGTCCCGGTGCACATTCGCATTATGGCGATTGCGAAGACGGCAAAGGATTGCGCTCCTGGGATATCGCGCATCCGCGATTGTGGGGCACCGCCATCAATGAGGGCAATGTGCCATGGGCCGGCAGTGAACGCATCACTGCCGCCGAGGACATCGAAGAGACCATCATGTTGGGCCTGCGCATTCGTGAAGGACTCGACACCAGACAATTCAGCCACTTGATTCCTGAACAAAAATGGATTGAGCTTGAGCACGACGGGCTGATCACAATGCTTGATGGCCGCGCCATACCCACTTTGCGAGGCCGACTGCTCAACGACACCATCATCACGGAGCTGTTGGAAACACTGGACTGACCGGGTTAATGAGCATAAGTGAAGTGCGTGCGCATGAGCATGACATGCGAAGTATGCGTTCATGGGCTAAATCCTCTGCGAGGCATTGACAAAAATAGCCATTCGTTATATGGACACGTGCAACGTTGCTGACATACTGGCGCGGTATTCTAAACCACGCATTAAAGAACCGCAAGACTTTTCTTGCCCAAAAACATTGAAGGTGGTTTCGGTGACTTTCCACGCCCCGTTAGATCTGACGATCCATGATTCCCAAGGTATGTACGATCCTGGAGCCGAGCATGATGCTTGCGGCGTGGGTATGGTCACCACCCTCAACAAGCGTCCGGAACGCAAGATCGTCGATGACGCCATCGAGGTGCTGGTCAATCTGAACCATCGTGGCGCCGTGGGCGCCGAGGAGAACACGGGCGACGGCGCAGGCATTCTCATGAGTATGCCCGACGAATTCATGCGTGCCACGGCCGGTGTGGAGCTTCCTGAAGAAGGTCATTACGCCGCGGGCATCGCCTTCTTGGATCGCGACATCGCCACTTCCGGCCAGCAGGAGCAGGCCATTTCCAAGATCGTGCGCGAAGAGGGCCTCGAAGTGCTCGCATGGCGCGTCGTACCCACCAATCCGGACGGACTCGGCCTGCAGGCCCTGGCCAGCATGCCGGCGTTCAAGACGCTGATCGTGGCCGATCCGGAAGGCAAGCTCGGTGGCATCGAACTCGACCGCAAGACCTTCCGCATCCGTAAGCGCGTGGAACACGAGGTAGGCATCTACTTCGCGTCCCTGTCCGCCCGCACCATCACCTACAAGGGCATGCTCACCACCATGCAGCTCAAGCCCTTCTTCCTTGACCTGTCCGACGAACGCATGAAGGCGAAAATCGCCATCGTCCATTCCCGCTTCTCCACCAACACGTTCCCAAGCTGGCCGCTGGCACAGCCGTTCCGCCAGCTGGCGCACAACGGCGAGATCAACACCATCCAAGGCAACCGCAACTGGCTGTCCGCACGTGAAGGCCGACTGAGTTCCGAACTGCTCGGCGAATTCAAGCCGCTGCTGCCGATCGCCACCCCCGGCTATTCCGATTCCGGCACTTTCGACGAATGCCTCGAACTGCTGCACCTCGCCGGCCGTTCCATGCCGCACGCCATCTCCATGATGCTGCCGCCGGCATGGGAGAACAACGACCAGCTCGATCCGGACGTCAAGGCTTTCTACGAATACAACAACACGCTGATCGAACCATGGGATGGCCCGGCGCACATCATCTTCACCGACGGCACCCAGGTTGGTGCTCTGCTTGACCGTAACGGCTTCCGCCCGGGACGTTGGCAGGTCACCGACAATGGTTATGTCGTACTCGCGTCCGAAACCGGTGTGCTGCCGGAAGTCGCCGAGGAGCATATCGTCACCAAGGGCCGTCTGGAACCGGGCAAGATGTTCCTCGTCGACACCGACGAGGGTCGCATCATCCCCGACGAGGAAATCAAGAAGACTCTTGCCAGCCAGCACCCCTACCGCAAGTGGGTGGAAGGCAACTCCGTGGAATTGAGTCAGCTGCCCAAGCGCGAGCACGTCAACCACTCCGGTCAGTCCGTGCAGCGTCGTCAGCGCGCCTTCGGCTACACCGAGGAAGATCTGAAGCTGCTGCTCGCCCCAATGGCCAACACCGGCAAGGAGCCGCTCGGCTCCATGGGCAACGATACGCCGCTCGCCGCGCTGTCCAAGCACAGCCGCATGCTGTTCGATTACTTCACCCAGAAGTTCGCGCAAGTCACCAACCCGCCGCTCGACTGGGAACGTGAGAAGATCGTGACCAGCCTCGAATCCGCCATCGGTCCCGAGCCGAACCTGCTGGCCGATTCCGAACTGCACGCCAAGAAGATCCTCATCCCGCTGCCGGTGCTCAACTCCGACGAGATGGCACAGCTCAAGCGCCTCGACCGCGCCAAGATTCTCGGTGGCTATTACAAGCCGTTCATCGTCAAGGGCCTTTACCAGGTGGCCGGCGGCGGACAGGCACTGAAGGACCGTCTTGACGAGATCTTCCAGGAGATCGACGAGGCGATTGAGAACGGTGCCAACTTCCTGGTGCTGTCCGACCGCGATTCCAACTATGCGTGGGGTCCGATTCCATCGTTGCTGCTCACTTCCGCAGTGCAGCACCATCTGCTGCGCCGCCACACGCGTACGCAGATCTCCATGGTGGTCGAAGCCGGCGATGTGCGCGAAATCCACCATGTGGCACTGCTGATCGCCTATGGCGCTGCCGCGGTGAACCCGTATCTGGCATTCGAATCCGTCGAAGACCTCTCCCGCAAGGGCTACCTCAAGGTCGACGCGGAAACCGCCGTGAAGAACCTGACCCGCGCACTGTCCACCGGCGTGCTCAAGATCATGGCCAAGATGGGTGTCTCCACCATCATGAGCTACCGTGGCGCGCAGCTGTTCGAAGCGGTCGGCCTCAACAAGGACGTCATCGACGAGTACTTCACCGGCACCACGTCCCGTGTGGGCGGCGTCGGCCTCGACGAGCTCGCCGAGGAAGTCGCCAGCCGCCATCGCGTGGCCTATCCGACCCAATGGACCGCCCGCCCGCACCGCAACCTGCGTACCGGCGGCGACTACAAGTGGCGTCGTACCGGCGAGGACCATCTGAACGATCCGGAAGCCATCTTCCTGCTGCAGCAGTCCACCCAGCGCGGCGACTACAACCTGTTCAAGAAGTACTCGAACCACATCAACGACACCTCCAACCGTCTGATGACGCTGCGTGGCCTGATGAAGTTCAAGTCCACCCGCAAGCCGATCGACATTTCCGAAGTCGAGCCGGCCAGCGAAATCGTCAAGCGTTTCTCCACCGGCGCCATGAGCTACGGCTCCATCTCCCAGGAGGCGCATGAGACGCTCGCCATCGCCATGAACACGATCGGCGCACGCTCCAACTCCGGTGAAGGCGGCGAATCCGAGGATCGTATCAACGATCCGCTGCGCTACAGCAAGATCAAGCAGATCGCTTCGGCACGCTTCGGTGTGACCAGCGACTATCTGGTGCATGCCACCGACCTGCAGATCAAGCTCGCCCAAGGCGCGAAGCCGGGCGAGGGCGGCCACCTGCCGGGAGCCAAGGTTCCGCCGTGGATCGCCAAGGTACGTCACGCCACCCCGGGCGTGGAGCTCATCTCCCCACCGCCGCACCACGACATCTACTCCATCGAGGATCTGAAGCAGCTGATCAACGATGCGAAGATGGCCAATCCGAAGGCCCGCATCCACGTCAAGCTCGTCTCCGAATTCGGCGTCGGCACCATCGCTGCCGGCGTGGCCAAGTGCCATGCCGATGTGGTGCTGATTTCCGGCTATGACGGCGGCACCGGCGCGGCTCCGCTCAACGCCATCAAGCATGCCGGCACCCCGTGGGAGATCGGCCTGTCCGAAACCCAGCAAACGCTGGTTCTGAACGGCCTGCGTTCCCGCATCACCGTGCAGTGCGACGGCGAGCTCAAGACCGGTCGCGACGTGGTGATCGCCGCGCTGCTTGGCGCCGAGGAATTCGGCTTCGCCACCGCCGCGCTGATCGTCGAAGGCTGCGTCATGATGCGCGCCTGCCAGAAGAACACCTGCCCGCAGGGCATCGCCACCCAGGATCCGGAGCTCCGCGCACGCTTCAAGGGCAAGCCGGAACATGTCGTCAACTTCTTCATGTTCATCGCCGAGGAAGTCCGCGAACTGCTCGCTCAGCTCGGCTTCCGCACGCTGGAAGAGGCCGTCGGCCATGTCGAATGCCTCGACCAGGACGAAGCCATCAAGCGTTGGAAATCCGACGGCATCGACCTGAGCAACGTGCTCATGCAGCCGGGCCCGGTTCCGGGAACCATCCTGCACAAGACGATCGATCAGAACCACGAGCTCGACAAGGCGCTCGACAACAAGCTCATCGAGCTTGCCCAGCCCGCCCTTGACAAGAAGGAGCCCGTGCGTATCGAAATGCCGATCCGCAACGTGTACCGTACGCTCGGCACCATGCTCGGCTATGAGATCACCAAGCGCTACGGCGAGGAAGGTCTGCCGGACGACACCATCGACATGACGTTCCATGGTGCCGGCGGCCAGTCCATCGGCGCGTTCATTCCGCGTGGCGAAACCATCCGCGTCTACGGCGAAGTCAACGACTACGCGGGCAAGGGCCTGTCCGGCGGCCGCATGGTGGTCCGTCCAGAGGACGGCATCACCTTCGATCCGCACGAGAACGTGATCGCAGGCAATGTCACCGGCTTCGGCGCGACTTCCGGCCAAATGTTCGTGGCCGGCCGCGCAGGCGAACGTTTCGCCGTACGTAACGGCGGCGCCACCTTCGTGGTGGAAGGCGTGGGCGACCACGGCTGCGAATACATGACCGGCGGTACGGTCGTGATTCTCGGCTCCACCGGCCGTAACCTCGGCGCGGGCTTCTCCGGCGGCAACGTGTACGTGCTCGACCTCGACATGAAGCAGGTCAACCCGGCGGCCGCCACCAACGGCGCGCTGCTGTTCGAGCCGCTTGACGCCGATGCCGACAAGCTGGTGCATGGTCTCGTCAAGCAGCATGCCGAAGAGACCGGCTCCGCCTTCGCGAAGGCCCTGCTTGACGACTGGGAAAACAGCGCCAAGCGATTCACCCACATCGTTCCGAAGCACTTCCTCGCCATGCAGAAGGCGATGAAGGAAGCCGAGGAGAAGAACATCGATTTCAATACGCCCGGCGTCTGGGAACAGGTGTACGAGCAGGTTATGGAAGGAGCGCGCTGACATGGGAGATCCTCGTGGATTCCTGAAGGTCCGTACCCGTCGCGAACTGGCCGAACGCCCCGTTGAAGAGCGAATCAAGGACTGGTTCGACGTTCACACCGAATCCGGCCTGCAGTCCTGGACCACCGAGCAGGCGGCCCGCTGCATGGATTGCGGAACCCCGTTCTGCATGAGCGGATGCCCGCTCGGCAACATCATTCCGGAGTTCAACGATCTGGTCCGTCAGGAGAAGTGGGAGGACGCGTACAACCGTCTGTCCGAAACCAACAACTTCCCCGAAGTGACCGGTCGCATCTGCCCGGCATTGTGTGAAGCCGCCTGCGTGCTTGGCATCCATCAGCCGGCCACGATGATTCAGAACGACGAACGCACCATCATCGATCAGGCATGGAGCCTTGACTACGTCAAGCCTCTGCCGCCGCAGCGTCTGACCGACCAGACCGTTGCCGTGGTCGGTTCCGGCCCATCCGGTCTCGCCTGCGCCCAGCAGCTCACCCGTGCCGGCCACACCGTGGTCGTATACGAGCGTGATGACGCCATCGGTGGTCTGATGCGTTACGGCATTCCGAACTTCAAACTCGACAAGCGCCTCATCGACCGCCGAGTCGAGCAGATGGAAGCCGAAGGCACCGTGTTCCGCACCGGCGTGGAAATCGGCAAGGACATCTCCTGGGATGACCTGCGTTCCCGCTACGACGCAGTGGTGGTTGCCATCGGCTCCACCGTGCCGCGTGACATGAAGATTCCAGGCCGCGGGCTCAAGGGTATCCATTTCGCCATGGAGTTCCTGCCGGACGCCACACGTCGCGTGTACGGTGTCAAGCCGGTCAACGACATCACCGCCGAAGGCAAGCATGTGGTGATCATCGGCGGCGGCGACACCGGTTCCGACTGCCTCGGCACATCCCTGCGCCAAGGCGCTAAGGACGTCACCGTGCTGCAGATCATGCCGCAGGAACCGAAGGAGCGTCCGGCCAACCAGCCATGGCCGACCTTCGCCCGCCTGTACAAGGAAACCTCCTCCATGGAGGAAGGTTTCGAAACGCAGCGCGCCGAATACGTGTACAACACCGACTCGGTCAACTTCGAGGGCTCCGACGAGGACAAGGCCAAGGTGAAGGTGGAGAACTCCACCGCCACCGAAGGCTTCGTCGCCGACGAGAACGGACATGTCACCGGTCTGAAGGTCGTCAACGTCGCTCCAGGAGAGAACGGGCCGTTCACCCGCCAGCCAGGCACCGAACGAGTGATTCCCGCCGATCTGGTGCTCATCTCCGTGGGCTTCCTGCACCCTGACACCACCACGTTGGTGGATCAGCTGCCGGTCGACCTTGACGGTCGAGGCAATGTGGCGCGTAACGACAAGTTCGCCACCTCCCAGGACGGCGTCTTCGCCTGCGGTGACGCCGGACGTGGCCAGAGCCTCGTCGTGTGGGCCATCTCCGAAGGTCGCTCCTGCGCTGCCGCGGTCGACGAGTACCTTACCGGCTCCACCGAACTGCCGGCACCGATCGTCGCTTCCAAGCGTCCGATGATGCTGCCGCGATAGACAACACTGTTGTAAGGGTATGAACGAGGTGGCCCGGCTCGCGAATAGTGAGCCGGGCTACCTGTTTTTCACCCAAAATGCGGTAAAGTAATCCCAGCACCATGCAACAAAGGAGTGACTAATGCCAAATCGCGCAGAACGACGTGCCCAAGCCAAGCGCAATCGCAGGGGAGTGCCACAGCAATACGACCAAACCCAAGGCCGCGCACGTTCCGGCATGTTGGACGAGTATCAGCTGCAGGAAAAGTCACGTCGTCTGCAGGACGGCACTGATGGGCCATGGAAGCCGAGTGCCAGTACGATCACGGAAACGGAAAACGTGCTGAACACCAATCCTGATTACAAGAATCCGAAGATGTTCAAGGCACCCCATTCCGTCCGCCAATGGTTCCGTGTGGCCAGCTGGGTGCTGATTGCGCTGTCGGCCATCGCCTTCCTCGTGGTCATGTGGCTGCCGTCGCATCCGATGTGGCTCATCTCCACAGTCGCCATCGTCTTCGCAGTCGGTGTGCTGAGCCTGTTCTTCACGGCCGGCAACCCGAAGCACAATCCGAATCTCGACCAAAACGGAACAGCCGTCTGATCACAAAAACGATGGAAAGCGGTGAGACAACCAGAAGCATTTGTCTCACCGCTTTTTCTATCGGATTTTAGGTATGCGCTACTTGACTTCGACTAACCGTAAAGGGTATGCGAGAATGCTGTTTCATCGTTTTTCAGAAAAAGAATGGAACTTTCTGAAAAACGATGAAAACAATAAGTGTTTTTCGTGTCTGATGTTTTACAGTAGAACAGGAAACGCTGGAAGACTCGAGGAGGAGATTACAGACATGAAGGTTGACATTCTATCGCGTGAATACCCGCCCAAGGTGTATGGCGGCGCGGGGGTGCATGCCGAAGAGCTTTCCAAGGTGCTGGCGGAACGTGTCGATGTGACGGTCCGCGCATTCGACGGGCCGCGCGCGGCCGCCGACATTCCCGCGATTCCCGGAACCGACCCGAAAGGGTCGCTCACGGTCGTCGGCTACGACGTGCCGAAAGAGCTTGAGGATGCGAACGGTGCGCTGAAGACGTTTGGCGTCGATTTGCAAATCGCCAACGACGTTGATGCCGACATCATCCATGCGCATACATGGTACGCATGCCTTGCCGGCTATCTCGCCAAAATGCTGCATGACACCCCATTGGTCATCACCGCGCACTCGCTTGAACCGTTCCGTCCATGGAAACGTGAGCAGTTGGGCGGCGGCTACAATCTGAGCTCCTGGGCTGAGAAAGACGCCTACGAGCATGCCGACCGCGTGATCGCCGTATCCGCGGGCATGCGTGAGGATATCCTCACCGCCTATCCGAACCTTGACCCGGACAAGGTGGTCGTAGTGCATAACGGCATCACCATGAGCCAGTTTGAAACCCCGGCGGATGACGATCCGGGCTGGAAGGTGTTCGAACGTTACAACATCGACCGCAGCAAACCGACCTTGCTGTTCGTCGGACGCATCACCCGTCAAAAGGGTCTGCCGTACCTGCTTCAGGCACTGCACTTCGTGGACCCGAACATCCAGGTCGTTCTGTGCGCCGGCGCTCCCGACACGCCGGAAATCATGGAAGAGGTCAAGACCGCCTTCGCCAAGCTCGACGAGGAACGCGGCAACATCATCTGGATTGAGGAGATGCTGCCGAAGCCGGAACTCAACGCACTCGAACATGGCTGTGACGCATTCATCTGCCCATCCATCTACGAGCCGCTCGGCATCGTGAATCTGGAAGCCATGGCATGCGGTCTGCCGGTGGTCGCCTCTGCGACCGGTGGCATTCCGGAAGTCGTCGTCGACGGCGAGACCGGATATCTGGTGCCGGTCGACCAACTGCATGACGGCACTGGCACCCCCACCAACCCTGACAAATTCGTGCACGATATGGCCGACGCCATCAACCGCATCATGGCTGACCCTGAAAAGGCGAAGCGGATGGGACAGGCCGGTTACGAGCGTGCCCGCGACCACTTCAGCTGGGAGTCCATCGCAGACAAGACCGTCAAAGTCTACGAGGACGTGCTTGCCGAACGGAAGTAGAACCGAACCTGTCTGATCGCGGATAACCGATCCGGCTGATCGATAGCCAGAATATTCCTGAAATGCCTCCTGCCGACGCACTATGCTGGCAGGAGGCATCATCGCATCCAAGTGGTTTGTGAAAATGGAGGGGACCATGAACGAACAGAGCATCGCGTTGAAACTGGACGATGTGGAATTCCGTCGCCGCAGGCGCGTAATTCTCACCAAAGTCAATCTGGAAGTCAAAAAAGGCGAGAAATGGGTGCTGTTCGGTCCCAACGGCATCGGCAAATCCACGTTGGTGCAGATGATGAGCACCCGTGGATTCCCATCCGAAGGCACAGTCGACATTCTTGGAAACCGTCTGGGCAAAGTGAACGTGTTCTCCTACCGCAACCGCATCGGTTTGAGCTCGGCCGAACTCGGACGTGCGTTCCCACCGCAGGAAGATCCTCTTGACGCCATCGTGACGGCGCTGACCGCAACCACCGGCCGTTGGCGCGACACCTATACTGACGAGGATTACGCCAAAGCCCGCTCATTGATGCGTGAATTCGGCATCGAATACCTGGAAGGCAAGATGATGTTCAAGCTTTCCGAAGGCGAACGCACTCGCGTGCTTATCTGCCGTGCGTTGATGGCGGATCCCGATTTGCTGATTCTTGACGAGCCGACCACGGGTCTTGATTTGGGTGGGCGTGAGATTGCTTTGCGTGCGTTGAGTCGTGTTGGTGCGGAGCAGTCTGACCGCGCCGTGATTCTGGTGACGCACCGTCTTGAGGAGATTCCGCAAGGCTTCGACCATGTGGCGATCATGGGACGTATCACCGGCAACGAGGCGGACGCGTATGCGGATAATGTGGCCGGCAACGATCCGGCGCCGGGCACTATCGTGTATACGGGTGATTTGGAGCATGGTTTTACTTCTGAACGGTTGAGCCAGGTGTTTGGTTTGGATTTGAAGGTCACGCATGCGAATGGTCGTTGGAACGCGTACGCGGTGTGATGTTGACGTCGCCGTCACATTGCCGTCGCTTCGTGCCGTCTGCCGGTATGACGGCGGATACGGTAGCATAGGTTCGTTGCTGTCCGTGGAATAATGCGGTCTGCAATCGTAAGCCATAGTCGTGAAATCGTATACTGAACGAACGTACGAAGGAGCGTGAACCATGCGTCGAGGGCCGCTTGCCGCCGGTGAAAAAGTGCAGTTTACGGACCGCAGGTCGAATAAAATCACCGATCAGCTGGTGCCGGGTGGTGTGACGCAGACTTCGCATGGCATCATCCTGCATGATGATGTGATTGGCCAGACGGAAGGATCCGTTGTCGTGACGGTGAGTGCGAAACGTGAGGCTCAGGTCAACCAGACGCATCCGGAACGCGACGCGAACAAGCCGTGGAAGGGGACGCGTGCCATCGGTGGTTGGGAGTTCGCCGTCATGCGTCCGCGCTTGGCTGACTATGTGCTGTCCATGCCGCGTGGCGCGCAGATCATGTATCCGAAGGACATCGCGCAGGTCATTCAGCTCGGTGATATTCGTTCCGGTATGAACGTGCTGGAATCCGGAGCCGGTTCGGGCGCGATGAGCATCAATCTGCTGGATGCCGTGGGGGAGGGCGGAAGCCTCACCACCATCGAGATGCGTTCGGAATTCGCGCGCGTCGCCGAAGCCAACGCGACGGTTTACTTTGGCGAACGTCCCGCATGGTGGGATTTGAGGACCGGCGATTTCGATTCGGTCGCGGCTGGTTTGCCGGAACACTCCTTCGACCGCATCATGCTTGACATGCTTGACCCGTGGAACCGTCTTGAACAGGCGTATCGCGTGATCGCGCCTGGCGGCGTGCTCGTCGCGTACGTCACCACCACCACGCAGTTGAGCCGTCTTGCCGAAGCGTTGCGCGAGGCCGGTTGCTGGACCGAGCCGGACATTCAGGAGACTTTGGAACGTAATTGGAAGGCGCAAGGACTGGCCATCCGTCCCGATCACCAGATGATTGGACACACCGGTTTCCTCATGGTTTCTCGCGCGATGGCTCCGGGCTTTCAGGCGTTGCGTAAACGCGACCGTGCCACGAAGGACACGACGACCGACATCGATTCGTTGACGCTCGAGGAGCGTGCCGAACAGCTTGAGGATCTGGAATTGCGTGACATTTCCGATCGCAAGCTGCGCAAGGTGCTGCGTGACCTCGACGCGCAGGTCGAAGCCATAAAGGAGTAGATTTAGAGCGTTTCATGCCATGTCCCAGCGGAAAATCTGAGACAATGGATATTAGACATTTGAAATGCGGCGCTGGAACCGGATCGGAGCGTGCGATTATGGGAACGAGCCTGAAGAAGGTCGCCAAAAAGACCAAGGAATACAAGTATGTGCTGCTGGCGATGCGCCACGCCAAAACCGAGCCGTTCGGCGGCAACGGCAGCGACGTGGGACGTGAGCTCACCGACAAAGGACGTAAGCAGGCCAAAGCCGTGGCCAAAGGATTGGCGGCGTTCAAAATGGTGCCCACTCGCATCGCATGCTCCAGCGCCACCCGCGCCCGTCAGACCTGCGATCGCATGCTCAAGGTGTTCGGCGACGATCCGAAAGTCGACTACCGGCAAAGCCTGTACGAAGGCGGCGTGCAATCCGTGTTCGACGAGCTCGCGCAAACCAAGGAAAAGCATCGCACGCTGCTCGTGCTTGGCCACGAACCGACCATTTCGATCGCCTGCCAATGGCTGGCCAGCACCGAATCCGATCCGACGTTGCTTGACCTGCTGAATCTCGGCATGTCCCCGGCCTCGATCGCCGTATTCGGCTCGAACGAGCCATTCAACCAGTGGCAGCTGCACAGCGGCGAACTCATCGCGCTGCTTACCGCCAAAGACTTCGAGTAGGGCTTGCGTGTTCCGGGCTGATTCGGAACGATGAGCATTCCGCAGAGTGCTGTGATTTGACTTCAAGCGGCTTCAAGGTTGTATGGTGCTTTCTGAACCGATGTTCAGAATGATGGATAGGAAAGCCCATATGAACAATCCCAGTGCGTTCCCTCTTGGGGAACCAAATGACGGTTTCGCCCAGTATTTCGACGGACAGAGCTGGCTTGCGCCGGTACTTGACGCGCCTGAAGTGTCAATCCACAATGTGACGTTCGAACCTGGATGCCGGAACCACTGGCATATCCACCATCACGCGGCCCAGATTCTCATTGCGGTCGGAGGGCGTGGCTACTACCAGCTTGAGGGCGAAGAGCCGAAGGAGCTTGAACCGGGACAGGCCGTCCGTATTCCGCCGGACGTTAAGCATTGGCACGGCGCCGCCCCTCACGAAGCTTTCAGCCATTTGGCGTTCATGATTGCGGATGGCACGGGCGACGCGACGAATGAATGGCTGGAACCCGTGGACCCCGACGCATACGGGACATTGCGTTAAATCCGCTTGCCGGGCTGTTCTGCATTATTGATCCATAAACATAAATGTGTGAATATAGACGGCATACGGACTGCGTTATAAGGACAGTTTATAACGACACTCAAATTTTCTTGATGTCTTATAGCTGGCGGTTTTGTGATAGCTTGAGCGGGTTGCATTGTTCATATCAGATGGAGGATTCATGTCCGCTCTTACTTCCGTCTCCGGTTTCCCGCGCATCGGCCAGAACCGTGAGCTGAAGAAAATCATCGAAGCGTATTGGAAGGGCAACACCACCCTCGACGAGATGCGTGCCACCGCCAAGGAACTGCGCGCCAAGCATTGGAAGCTGCAGCAGGCCGCCGGCATCGACCTGATTCCGAGCAACGACTTCAGCTATTACGACCAGATGCTCGACACTGCCATCCTGCTCAACGTCATTCCGCAGCGCTACCAGCGTCTCGCCTTCGAGAACCCGGAAGAGACCCTCTTCGCAATGGGCCGCGGCTATCAGGGCGAGAAGGGCGACGTGACCGCCCTGCCGATGAAGAAGTGGTTCACCACCAACTACCACTACCTCGTGCCGGAAATCGACTCCGCCACCGACATCAAGCTCAACAGCACCAAGCCGTTCGACGAATTCAACGAGGCGAAGGCGCTCGGCATCGCCACCAAGCCGGTGCTCATCGGCCCGTACACCTTCCTCAAGCTCGCCCGCAATCCGCAGGCCGAGGAGCTCGACTACGACAAGGGCCTCGTCAACGCGGTCGCCGCGGTGTACGCCGAAGTCGTCGCCAAGTTCGCCGAACTGGGTGCGCAGTGGATCCAGATCGACGAACCGTACCTCGTGCTCGACAAGGAGCCGGGCGATGTCGAACTGTTCAAGAGCCTGTACGCCAAGATCCTGCCCGCCCGCGAAGGCAAGGTCAAGGTGCTGCTCAACACCTACTTCGGACATATCGCCGACGTGTACGAAACCGTCAACCTGCTCGGCTTCGACGGTATCGGCCTGGACCTGAACGAAGGCAAGGACGAAAACCTCGCCGCCGTCGAAAAGTACGGCGTGGCAGAAAACACCACCATCTTCGCCGGCGTGATCAACGGCCGCAACATCTGGCGCAACAACTACGCCGTGAGCCTCGGCCTGGTCGACGCGCTGAAGCAGGTCACCGCCAACGTGGCCGTCTCCACCGCCAGCTCCCTGCTGCACGTGCCGTTCAGTACCGAAGGCGAGGACGGTCTCGCCGACGACGTGCGCAAGCACTTCGCCTTCGCAGTCCAGAAGCTCGACGAACTGCACGAAGTCGCCGTGCTTGCCGACGCTTCCGACGACGAGAAGAAGGCATCCGCCGAACTCGCAGCCAACCAGGCGCTGTTCGACGGCACCCGCGTCGCCGCCGATCCTGCGGTCGCCAAGCGAATCGCAAGCCTTACCGACGCCGACTTCGTACGTCAGCCGGCACGTGCCGAACGCCAGAAGGAGCAGCGTGAGGCGCTGAACCTGCCGCTGCTGCCCACCACCACCATCGGCTCCTTCCCGCAAACCAAGGAAGTGCGCGCCGAACGCGCCAAGCTGCGCAAGGGCGAGATCACCAAGGCCGAATACGACGAATTCATGAAGGACCAGATCGACGCCTGCATCAAGCATCAGGAGGAAATCGGCCTCGACGTGCTCGTCCACGGCGAATTCGAACGCAACGACATGGTCGAATACTTCGGCCAGAACCTCAACGGCTTCCTGTTCACCAAGAACGCGTGGGTGCAGTCCTACGGCACACGTTGCGTCAAGCCTCCGATCGTGTGGGGCGACGTATCCCGCGCCAACCCGATCACCGTGGAATGGAGCGCCTACGCGCAGTCCCGCACCGACCATGTGATGAAGGGCATGCTCACCGGTCCGGTCACCATCCTCAACTGGTCCTGGCCGCGCGAGGACATCACCCACGAGCAGCAGACCCAGCAGCTCGCGCTCGCCATCCGCGACGAAGTGCTCGATTTGGAGAAGGCCGGCATCAAGGTCATCCAGATCGACGAGGCCGCACTGCGCGAGAAGCTGCCGCTGAGGAAGACCGACTGGCACAAGAAGTACCTCGACTGGGCCATTCCGGCGTTCCGTCTGGTGCATTCCGCCGTCAAGCCGACCACGCAGATCCACACGCACATGTGCTATTCGGAGTTCAACGACATCATCAAGGACATCGACGCGATGGACGCCGACGTGATCTCCTTCGAAGCCTCCCGCGGCGACCTTGTGGTGCTCGACGCCATCCACGACGCCAACTTCGAAACCGAAGCCGGCCCGGGCGTGTATGACATCCACTCTCCGCGCATTCCGTCCGAACAGGAGATCGAGGACCGCATCTACGAGATCCTGAAGAAGATGGACGTCGAAAAGGTGTGGATCAACCCGGACTGCGGCCTGAAGACCCGTGGCAACGCCGAAACCTGGCCGAGCCTGGAGAACCTCGTCGCAGCGGCCAAGGCCGTGCGCGCCAAACTCGCCAAGTAAGGCCGGCATAGGCATAAACAGGCAAGATTTCCAAGGAATCACATGCATTCGCCAATCTTCTCGCTGGAGGTGTTCCCTCCCAAGCGCACCAGCCCTGTAGGTACCATCTACGATACGTTGGATGGCCTGCAGGGGCTGGACCCCGACTTCATCTCCGTCACCTACGGCACCGGCAAATCGTCCGACCGCACGTTGACCGCACGCATCGCGCATACGGTGAACGAATACGGCATTCCGGCCGTGGCGCACCTGACCGCGCAATACCTTGACAAAGACGACGTGGACGAGGCGCTCGACCTGTTCGACCAAGCCAAAGTCTCCGGCGTGCTCGCTTTGCGAGGCGACCGTGTGGAAGGAGCCGAACCGGCGGGAGTGTTCGACCATGCGAGCGATCTGGCGGCCTACATCCGCGAGAAGCGTCCTAATCTCAAGATCTACGGCGCCTGCTATCCGGAAAAGCACCCGCAGGCGGCCACGCTTGAGGAGGATATCGACAATCTCAAGAAGAAGGTCGACGCGGGCGTAAGCCACCTCATCTCCCAGCTGTTCTACGACAACGAGGATTTCCTTCGGTTCGTGGACAAGGCTCGTGCCGCCGGCATCGACGTTCCGATCGAAGCCGGCATCATGCCGGTGATGAACGCGAAGTCGGTGCTGCGCATGTCGAAGATGTGCGAATCGCGTGTTCCTGAAAAACTTGCCGTCCTGCTTGACAAGTGGGGGAGCGACACCGCGCTGCTTAAAGAGGCGGGTATCGCCTACGCGTCCGAACAGATCTGCGACTTGGCGGCACGCGGCGTCGACGGCGTGCACCTGTACACGATGAACCATCCATGCGTCAGCCGGCGCATCTGGTCCAACGTCAAACCATTCTTCGTCTGATTCAGACGATGCAACAAACACGAAAGGGATGATTTCCGGCAACTGTCGGAAACCATCCCTTTCGCCATACTTACGGATATGAACGATTACTATGGGAACCATGGCTTCTTCTACGCATCAGTTTGGGGTGCTCGATCTGATTCGGGCGGGATTGCAGGATCTGGACACGGCACGCACGCTGCTTGACGAGTTGCGCGCCGACGGCATCGACGACGACCGGCTATGCCTGCTGATGAAAACATTGGAACAGACCTGCGAGCCCGACATCGCGCTACGCAACCTCGTCGACATCATCAAAGCGTTGCAAAGCCAAGGCCGCGACTTCCACCAGGTCATCACCGACGACGCCGGACTCGTACGACTCGTCACCGTGCTCGGCGTGTCCGACGAAATGGGCAAGCTCATGCGCTTCCGCCCCGAACTCGTCATGGCCGCAGCCAGCGACTCATGCGAAAGCCATCTGTACAACCACGCGCAACGCCGCGCGCATGTCCTCGAAGCGGTTGGTGCCGACCCGGCCGACAATCGCATGCCAAAAGCCACGAAACCACTTGCCGAAGCGGCGACCGCGCTACGACAGACCTACAGAAAACAGCTCGCCGCCATCATGGCGCAGGACGCCACCGCGGACGACCCAATCGAAATACAACCGAGAATCAGCCAGGAACTGTCCGATCTTGCCGACGCGGCCCTGGAAGGCGCGCTCGCCATCGCCCGCGACGAAGTGGACGGCAGCGAACACGTGCGCTTCGCCATCATCGGCATGGGCAAGCTCGGCGCGAGGGAACTCAACTATGTTTCCGACGTGGATCTGATCTACGTGGTGGAGCCCGCCGACAAGGACACCAACGGCATGACGCTCAACCGCGTCGGCACGAAAATGGCCACGACCCTGCAGCGCGTATGCCAATCCGTGATCATGGGCGTCGCCGAACCTACATTGTGGCAGATCGATGGCGGACTGCGCCCCGAAGGCAAGGACGGCCCGCTCGTACGCAAACTCGAATCGCACGAAGCCTACTACGAACAGTGGGCGGAAAACTGGGAATTCCAAGCCCTGCTCAAGGCCCGCCCCGTGGCCGGTGACCCCGACCTCGGCCAAGCGTACATGGACATGACCCGACCGTTCGTATGGACCGCCTCCAAACGCGACAACTTCGTCTACGACTGCCAGCAGATGCGCAAACGAGTCGAAGACCTCATCCCCGCGCCCCTGAAGGACCGTGAAATCAAACTCGGCCGCGGAGGCCTACGAGACGTGGAATTCACCGTGCAGATGCTCCAACTCGTCCACGGCCGCGCCGACGAGACCCTGCGCACCAGCTCCACCCTCGAATCGCTGCAACGCCTCGCCGAAGGCGGATACGTCTCACGCAGACAAGCCAAGAAACTCTCCTGGGACTACCGCTTCGAACGCGTCATGGAACACCGCCAGCAAATGTGGGCGCTCAAACGCACCCACCTGTTCCCGGACCTCGGCAAAGCCAGTCTCGGCGGCATCGAACGCAAACGCGACACCAACGACGACGAACTCAACCACAACCTCGAACTGCGCAGACTCGCCCGGGCCTTCCACATGCACCCCGAGGAACTCGTCGACAAATACGACGAAACCCGACGTGAAGTGCGCCACCTGCACATGGACATCTACTACCGGCCCATGCTGCCCATCAACGCCGGCCTCGACGACGAACAAGTGGAACTGTCCGCCAACGCCATGCAGGAACGCTTCGCCTCCATCGGATTCGCCGACCCCGACGCCGCCATGCGCCACGTCACCGCACTGACCGCCGGCATCTCCCGTGCCGCGAAAATCAACCGCATCCTCCTGCCCGCCGCCCTCCAATGGCTCGGCGAAGGGCAGAACCCCGACATGGGACTGCTCAACTGGCGCAAACTCGAAGAACACTTTGGCACGGACAGCGAATACCTCGGCTTCCTGCGCGACTCGCCGTCCGCCGCGCAACGCCTGTGCCACATCCTGTCCAATTCGCGGTTCCTGGGCGACGCGCTCAACAAATCCGTCGAATCCGTCACCTGGCTCGGCAGCGACAACGACCTGCAGCCACGCTCACGCGAAAGCCTCGACGTGCAGACACACGCCTCACTCGAACGCAACGCAGGCAGCATCAACGACTTCGCCAACTCCATCCGCGCCATGCGACGCCACGAAATCGAACGCATCGGACTAGGGTGGATGAGCGGCGTCATCGACGACAAGGCGTCGCTCGCAGGTATGACCGACGTATACGACGCGGCCATCGACGCATCGCTCACCTGGGCCATCCGCCACCAAACGCAGGAAATGGGACTCGACGAAGCGCCGGCGGCAATCGCCGTCATCGGCATGGGACGCTACGGCGGCAGGGAAGTGAACTTCAGCTCCGACGCCGACGTCATCATCATCTACCGGCCGTCCGATAACGCCGACGACAACCAAGCCAACCTCTTCGCACGCAAAGTGCAGGAAGACCTCCGCGCCATCCTGCAAGGACCGACCACGCTCGAACCCAAAATCGAACTCGACATGGACCTGCGGCCCGAAGGCAAAAACGGACCCCTCGTGCGCTCCTACGCGTCCTGCGAGGAATACTACCGTTCCTGGGCGAGCACATGGGAGCACCAGGCGCTCCTGCGTGCGCGTTACGCGGCAGGCGACGCGGCGCTCGCCGAGGATTTCCTGATGAACGTCGCCGACCCGCTGCGCTATCCGAAGATCGATTTGACGGAGGCGCAGGTCGCCGAAATACGCAAGCTCAAGGCGCGTATGGAAGCCGAGCGATTGCCGCGCGGCGTGCGTAGGGACCGTCACCTGAAGCTGGGCAAAGGTGGTCTGTCCGACGTGGAATGGACGATTCAGCTGCTGCAGTTGCAGCATGCCGGCGACAACGCGAACCTGCGAGTCAACGGCACGATGCAGGCGTTGGACGAGTTGGAGCGGCGCAAGCTGGTTTCCGCCGGCGACGCCGTCGTATTGCGACGCGCATGGTGGATGTGCACGGCCGCGCGCAACGGCAGCTACCTGTGGAGCGGGCGCGTCAACCAGGCGGATATCCTGCCGGATGACACGTATTCGCTGGGAGGACTCGCCGTCTATCTCGGATACGACGCGAATCGCGGACAGCATTTCGAAAACGATCTGCTTGCCGTAATGCGCAAGGCGCGCGACGTGACGGAACGTCTGTTCTACGGCCTTTCATGAAACGATTCGAGCGGGCGCTCGGTGAACACGCGGTGAACGCTCCGGGTCAGTGTTTCGGGCTATAGTTGGCTAGGTCACTTTCAGTGGCCACCTTCAACCACAAGTTGCATGAAAGGTGAGCCGTTGTCCTCAGTACTCGAACCGGCGGTCGAAACGCCGATGGTCGGAAAAAGCGTCATCACTCTCGATGATCTTTCCATTCGTCAGATTCAGGAAATGCTGCACAAAGCGCAGTACATCGATTCCCATCGTAAAGAAGTGGCACACACCTGCGAAGGCAGGGTGCTTGCCACTTTGTTTTATGAGCCGAGCACGCGCACGCGTCTGAGTTTCGAAACCGCCATGCTGCGCCTCGGCGGCAAGGTGATCGGTTTCGCCGGCGCCCAGCTCGCCTCCGTCACCAAGGGCGAGACGATCGCCGACACGTTGAAGACGGTGTCCAACTACGTCGACGTGGTGGCCATCCGCCATCCGAAGGAAGGCGCCGCGCTGGTCGCATCCCGCGCCGCCTCCGTGCCGGTCATCAACGCGGGCGACGGCGGACACATGCATCCGACGCAGACGCTCGCCGACCTGGCCACGCTTCAATCGCGCTTCGGCCGTGTCACCAATCTGACCGTCGGCCTGTGCGGCGATCTGACCTTCGGCCGCACCGTGCACTCCCTGATCGAAACACTGTGCCGCTTCGGCAACGTCAACTTCGTGCTCATCAGCCCCGACGAGCTCAAGACCCCGCAGTACGTGCTTGACCGCATCAACGCCACCGAATCCTGCTCCTACACCGAAGTCAAGGATCTGGTCTCCGTCATCGGCGATCTTGACGTGCTGTACATGACCCGCGTGCAGAAAGAACGTTTCTTCAACGAGGACGATTATCTGCGTCTGCGTGACACCTACATCCTCGACGAAGCCAAGATGGCGTACGCCAAGAAGGACATGGCCGTGCTGCACCCGCTGCCGCGCGTCAACGAAATCGCCGTGGAAGTCGACGACGATCCGCGTGCAGCCTACTTCGAACAGGTCAAGAACGGTATGCTCATGCGCATGGCATTGGAAAGCTCGGTGGTCGGTGACGAACTGCCGGGATACGAACCGCTCGCAGCCAAGGAGGTTGAAGCCTGATGGAAGTCACCAGCATTCAGAACGGCATCATCATCGATCACGTGCCCGCCGGAACCGCGCTCAAGGTACTTGAGTATCTGAAGATCGACCCGTCCAAAACCAAGCTCGCGTTGATCATGAACACCGACAGCCACATGTACGGCACGAAGGACATCATCAAAATCGAGGATGAGACCGAATCCATCGACCTCGACGTGCTCGGCCTCGTGGCGCGCACCGCGACCGTCGGCATCGTCCGCGGCGGCAAAATCGTCGAAAAGAAGAAGCCGACCCTGCCGGAACATGTCGTCAACATCATCAAATGCGTGAACCCGCGCTGCGTCACCACCACCGAGCCTGCGGTGCAGATGTTCCATCTGGTGCATTCCGACCGTCAGGAATACCGTTGCGACTACTGCGACGAGGAAGCGAAGTTCTGAAATCATGACCCTCACCCTTCACGACATCAAGGTCTGGAACACCGGCGAAGTCATTGACCTCGTCGTCCCCTCCGACACGGACGCGTCCGTGGACGCCTCGGCGATGACCATCGCCCCCGGATTCGAAGACCCGCACGTGCATTTCCGCGATCCCGGACAGACCTACAAGGAGTCCATGATCTCCGGCTGCGCGGCGGCGGCATCCGGCGGATACACGAACGTGCTCATCATGCCAAACACCGTGCCGGCCATGGATGGCGTGAAGGTGGAGGCCGGCCAGCCGGGCGCCTCCGAAGTGCTCGACGCCGAATACGACACGGTCATCGATTACCTGCAGCATTACGAGGCCGCTCATGGCGTGAAACTGCCGGTGCGCTACGACCTATGCGTATGCGCCTCAAAGGGGCGTGCCGGCCATGAGGCCACCGAAGTGGCCGACTGGATCGGCTACCTGCCCGAACATGGCGACGAGCATAAGGACGCCTACCAGCTGGCGCATCCGGTGACCGCCATCAGCGATGACGGTTCCGCGGTGACCCCCAGCATTCTCGAACAGGTGTTCGAAAACGTCAAGGAGTCGGGACTGTACCTCATCGAGCATTGCGAACACCACGACACCGGCGCGGTCAATGACGGTCCGGTGTCCCGCAAGCTTGGCGTTCCAGGCATTCCGGAGGACACGGAACTCAAAATCGTCGAACGCGACATTGACATGTCCCGCAAAACCGGCGTGCACGTGCACTTCCAGCACGTCAGCACCGCGATCTCCTTCGACGCCATCCGCAAAGCCAAGGCCGAAGGACTTCCGATCACCTGCGAGACCGCGCCGCATTACATCGCATTGAACGACGAGGCGCTGCTTAAGTACGGCACTTTGGCCAAAATGAACCCGCCGCTGCGCTCCGAAGCGGACCGCCAGGCCACCATCGCAGCCGTCGCCGACGGCACGGTCGATTTGTTGGCCACCGACCATGCGCCCCACACCATGGAAGAGAAGGAACTCGGCTTCCTCGACGCGCCCAACGGCATCATCGGGCTGGAATGCGCATACGGCGTCTGCCACAAGGTACTTGTCGACGGCGGATTCATTTCCGACGAACGTCTCATCGAACTCATGTCCACCGGTCCGGCCGAACTCATGGGCCACGACAAAACGGACATCACGGCGGTGCTCGACGACTACGCCGACGCCGTGCCGGGAGACGACGACACCAAGCGCGTGCTTGATCTGGGCCGCGTGCCCGAAAGCGACCAGGTGGATCTCGTGGTGCTGAACACCGGAGAGGAATGGACCGTCGACCCGGAGAAGTTCCACTCCTCGGCACGTAACACCCCATTCGGCGGATGGCAGGTCACCGGCCGGCCGCTCGCCACCATCATCGGCTCGAAGCTGGCCTTCAGCCGCATCGACAAGGAGGACTGATGGACCGTCTGATCGAAGCCATCGAAGACAAGCAGAATCCAAGCGTCGTGGGACTCGACCCCACCGAAGCGCTGGTGCCGAAGCAGGTCGTGGCCAGCTTCGCCGAGGAAATCGCCGAACAGGTGGAGGATCCGACGGAAGCGCCGGCAGCCCAACTGTCCGTCGCCTTCTTCGAATTCAACCGCGCCATCATCGACGCAGTAGCCGACATCGTCCCGGCCGTCAAACCGCAGATCGCCATGTATGAGGCGCTCGGACCAGCCGGCATCGACGCCTACAGCATGACCTGCGAATACGCCAAACAGCAGGGACTGTACGTCCTCGGCGACGTCAAGCGCGGCGACATCGGCTCCACCGCAGCCGCCTACGCCCACCATCTGAGCGGTGTGAACGCGGGGGAGCGCGCTTTCGACCCGTGGCATGAGGACGCGGTCACCGTGAACCCCTACCTCGGCACCGACGGCATCACCCCGTTCGTCGAAGACGCCACTGGTGCCGACAAGGACATCTTCGTACTGGTACGTACCTCCAATCCATCCAGCAGCGAACTGCAGGAACTCGAACTCGCCTCAGGCGAGCGCGTGTACGAGCATATCGCCGGCCTCGTGGAAGGCTGGGGAGCCGAAACCATCGGCGCGAACGGGTATTCCCGTGTCGGCGCGGTGGTCGGAGCCACCCATCCCGAGGAAGGCAAGGCGTTGCGGGCGCGCATGCCGCACACGTTCTTCCTGGTCCCCGGTTACGGCGCGCAGGGCGGTACCGCCCAAGGCGTGGCCGGCATGTTCGACAAAGACGGCATGGGCGCGCTCGTCAATTCGTCGCGTGGCATCATCGGAGCCTGGAAGAAGTCCGGCAAATACAGCGAATCCATGAGCGCAGACGATGCGCTCGACTTGGTCGCCGAATCGGCGCGCGAGGCCGCGAAGGACATGCGCGACAATCTGCGCGCGGTACTGCCGTAAGCTACCAGAACAATCGAACGAAACACAGGAAAGGGAGTCATGACCGCCGCAGCAACGTTCATGCCGACCGTCGGCCAGGCGAGGGAAGCGGGATTCTTCCCCAGCAGGCACACGGTCGAAATCGTCGACAACCGCATGCTGGCCGATGGCGTGTACCGATTGACATTCCGCGACGAATTCATCGCGGGACATGCCAAGCCGGCGCAGTTCGTCGACGTGTATTCCAACAATCCGAGCAGACTGATGCCCCGCCCGTTCGGCGTGGCCGAAGTGGATGGCGATGAGGTGAGCCTTATCTTCGCCGTCGTCGGCAAAGGCACCGCCGAATTCTCCGAATTGCGTGCGGGCGACACCATTCGGGTGATGGGTCCTCTCGGCAACTCCTTCAACACCAAGGAGAACGCGAACTACGTGCTGGTGGCCGGCGGTCTCGGCGTGCCGCCGCTGGTGCGCGCCGCGCAGGCCATCGCCGAATCGGAGGGATCGACGAGCACCGCGGTGTTCGGATACCGCAACGTGCGTTTCGGAGACGGATACGTCGGCCGGTACGCGGACAAGACATACAGCATCGACGAATCCGAAGGCAATGTCGTAACGCTCCTTGACCGTATTGAAAATGAACTGGTGAACGGCGAGCTGAAGCCGGTCGTCCTCTCATGCGGGCCGTTGCCGATGATGAAGGCCGTCGCCGCATGGGCGGCGAAACGCGGCATCGAGGCACAGCTGAGCTTGGAACAGCGCATGGGCTGCGGATACGGCACATGCGTGCTGTGCACCGTCGACACCGCCGAAGGACGATTGAAGGTCTGCTCGGACGGACCTGTGTTCACCCGCGAACAATTGGGATGGGGGGAGTGAGCATGACCGCAGAACAACATGCGAACCTGTACGAACAGCACGAATGGAAGCATCCCACCCAGGTGGCTGGTATCCCGTGGAAGAATCCGGTGGCGACCGCTTCCGGCACGTTCCAATATGCTGCCGTGCGCTGGTTCTATGACGTGAGCCAGCTGGGCGCCGTCACCACCAAAGGCGTGTCTCCGGTGCCATGGGAAGGCAATCCTGGCATCCGTACTGCGGAAGGCCCCTCCAGCAACATCAACGCCGTCGGCCTGCAGAATCCCGGCGTGGACCATTACCTTGAGGACGATCTGCCGAAACTCAAGGCCATCAACGCCACCGTCATCGCCAACGTCGCCGGACACTGCGACGACGACTACGCGGAAGTCGTGTCCAAACTCGACGATTCCCCGGCCGACATGCTGGAAATCAACGTGAGCTGTCCGAACGTGTCCGCAGGCGGCATGAGCGTCGGCACCGACCCGGTGGCTTTGAGCCGCCTCATCACCAGACTGCGCAAGCTCACCGACAAGAAGATGATCGTCAAACTCACCCCGAACGTCACCGACATCACCGTGCCGGCACGAGCCGCGGTGGAAAGCGGAGCCGACGCATTGAGCCTGATCAACACGCTGCTCGGCATGCGCATCAACATCCGCACCGGCGAGCCGGTCATCACGCACGTCACCGGCGGCGTGTCCGGCCCGGCCGTCCTGCCGGTCGGACTGGCCGCGGTATGGCGCGTGCGCGCCGCATTGCCAGAAATACCGATCATCGGCATCGGAGGCATCGACTCCGGCGAGACCGCGCTCGAATACCTGTATGCCGGCGCCAACGCCGTCGAAGTCGGCGCGGCCGCATTGTTCGAGCCGACCGCGCCGCTGCGCGTGGCCCGCGAACTCGACGATCTGCTCGACGAACGTCCCGAACTCGCCGACAAGCTCGCCAAAGGCGAGACCTGGCGCTGAAATTTCGTAATCGATCAATGTAAGGAGAACAAGCAAATGACCGCATCGCTCGACCATCGTTTCACCGAGTTCCTGCTGGAATCGCAGGCGTTGAAATTCGGCGAGTTCACATTGAAGTCCGGCCGCAAGTCGCCGTACTTCATCAACGCCGGCGCATTCAACGACGGACGCAAGATCGCCCGTCTCGGCGCGTTCTACGCCGAGAAGATTGTCGAGGAGATCGAGGCGGGCAACCTGCCCAAGGACATCGACACCGTGTTCGGCCCTGCCTACAAGGGCATCCCGCTGGGCGTGTCCACCGCCATCGCGCTGACGTCCGCCCATGGCATGGAGGTCGGCTACACTTTCGACCGCAAGGAGAAGAAGGACCATGGCGACGGCGGCATGATGGTCGGCACGCAGCTTGCGGACGGCATGAAGGTCCTGCTCGTCGACGACGTGATGACCGCCGGCACCGCTGTGCGCGAGGTCATCCCGAAGCTCAAGGCCGAGGCGAACGTCGAGGTCATCGGCCTGGTACTGAGCGTGGACCGCATGGAGAAGACCAAGGATTCCGACACGTCCGCGGTGAAGGCCGTCGAAGCCGAATTCGGCTTCCCGGTGTTCGCCATCGCCAACGTGAAGGAGATCTTCGAAGCCGGCCAGCACATCCAGAACGCCGACGGCACCCCGTACGTCACACCGGAGATCAAGGCCGCCGCCGACGCGTACCTGGAACAGTACGGCGCCTGACTGCGGCGTTCGCGCTGAACCGCGCTCATCGGCTGTCATAGTCTCGGATATGACAGAAAGGCACTGTGCTGCTTTCGGGCAGTACAGTGCCTTTTCGTTGTGGTTCCTCTGTTCCGGGGTCAGTCGATGAGCGTGTAGCCGTGGCTGGCGACCACCGACTTGAGCTTCTCCAAGTACGTTTCGGCGGCCTTGGACAGCTTCGCGCGCTCATTGGTGATCCATCCGACAAGCATCGTCTCATCGGTGTCGAGCGGCACGGTGACGATCTTCTCGTTGTTGAGATCGCCGTTGTCGATGCCGGTGCACACCGTGTAGCCGTTCAGGCCGATGATGAAGTTCAGAATCGTGGCGCGGTCGGTCACGTTGATCTGCTTGGGGGAGTACTCCGGCCAGACGGCCTCCTCCGCGAAGAAGAAGCTGCCTTCCTCGCCCTGCTCGTATTGGATGAACGGGAACGGCTTCAGATCGTCCATGGTGACCTTCTTCTTGCCGGCCAGCGGATTGTCGCGCGAGATGAACACGTGCAACGGCGCGCGGAACAGCGGATGGAACTCGAGATGCTTCTCGCGCAGCAGCTTGCCGATCACGTCCTTGTTGAAGTCGGACAGGTAGATGATGCCGATCTCCGAAAGCATGTTCGCCACCTGGTTGATGATGTCCTTCGTGCGGGTCTCGCGGATGGTGAACTCGTATTCGTCGGACTTGGTGGAGTCGATCATCTCCACGAACGCCTCCACGGCGAACATGTAATGCTGCGTGGACACGGAGCACAGCTGTTTGCGGGGTTTCGCGTTCTTGTACCGTTCCTCCAGCAGCGACGCCTGATCGAGGACCTGACGCGCGTAGGTGAGGAATTCCGCGCCGTCCACGGTCAACGCGATGCCTTGGGAGGAACGGGTGAAGATCTCGATGCCGAGCTCGTTCTCAAGCTCCTTCACCGAGGAGCTCAACGCGGGCTGGGATACGTACAGCTCGTGCGAGGCCTCGTTCATGGAGCCGCATTCCACTATTTTGACGATGTATTTCAGCTGAAGGAGGGTCATAACGCCCATTTATACCAGCGTCGCTTTACGAAACGACGATTTATAGCGCTTCGTTTTGCATAGTGGACACGCGGTCGGTGGATGCGCGGCCTACAGCGGACGATGATATGGGCGCATGGCCGAGGCCCGTTCCGCGGGACGCAGGCGCACGTCCGCCGCGCTCACACGCGCACGCCCAAGGATTCCAGGTCCCTGCGCGCCTGGTCGGCGTCGACGAAACGGAAGGCGTGCATGCCGGCCGACCGCGCCCCGGCGACGTTCTTCGCGGTGTCGTCGAGGAACACGCTGCTCTCGGGGCTTAGGCCGAAACGGCTCATCGCCAGTTCGTAGATGTCGGCGTTCGGCTTGTGCATCTTCTCCACGCCGGAGACGATGGTGCCCTGCAGCAGTTCGGCAAGCTGCGGGAACTTCTCGAATGCGAAATGGAACGTCTCATGGGACCAATTCGTCAATCCCCACACGCCATAGCCGGCCGCCTTCAGATCGCGCAGCAGCCGCTCCATGCCGGGCAGCATGCGTGGCAGCGCGTCGTCGTAATGCGCGATGTAATAACGGAAGATCCCGGCGACGCGTTCTCCCTGCTCGGCCACCACATCGGGCCATATCGAATCGAAGTCCTCCCCGGCGTCCATACGGTCCTCGTATCCGAAGAAGCCGCAGGGGTCGTCGTCGGCGCAGATGCGGTCGACGGTCGCGTCGTCGAATCTGCCTTCAAGGCATGCCCGTGTCCGCCAATCCAGCAACACTCCGCAGAAATCGAAAACGACGTCGGTGATGGTCGGAACTGCAACGGTCATCGGGAAACCCTTCTTGTAGCGTGCGTCTGTCTTCCGCCAGTGTACCGTACCCATGTTCGTGAAGGACGTTTTCGTCTTCGCGTGCGGCGTTTCCTGAAAGTCATTGGGGCGGAAAGGCTCGCTTGGGTTTTGAAAAAGGCTAATCTAGACGTTTTCGGCGATTGTGATGATTGTCATGCCGACCATTTCGAACATACAATCAATCCGAAATTAAATCAACATGTTGTCTGAATAGACGGGTGTCCTAGTGGAAAGCATTAGGAAGGGACCGACGATGGCATATATCGAAATGGTGCACAGCTTCAAGCGCTACCATATGGGCGACATCACAATCACCGCCAACAACGATGTGAGTTTCGGCATCGAACGCGGCGAGCTTGCGATCATTCTGGGATCATCCGGAGCCGGCAAATCGACGGTGCTCAACATCCTGGGCGGCATGGACACGAATTCCGAAGGCAAGGTCATCATCGACGGCGTCGACATCTCGGACTTCAACGCGAAGCAACTGACCGATTACCGGCGCAACAACATCGGATTCGTGTTTCAGTTCTACAATCTGGTGGCCAACCTCACCGCCAAGGAGAACGTGGAACTCGCCTCCGAACTCGTCAAGAACGCGGCCGATCCAGTGCAGACGCTGGTCGATATGGGACTTGGCGGCCGCGGCCCAGCTGGCCACGGCGCAAGCGCAACTGGCCTCGGCCAACGCGTCGGTCGCCTCCGGACAGACGCAACTGCAGGCGGCACGGACGCAACTGGCTCAAGGACAGAACCAGCTCTCCGATTCATGGAACCAGCTGGCAAACGGCAAAACGCAGCTGGACGCGGCGCGAGAACAACTCGAAACAAGCAAAACCGTGCTCGACAAAGTCGGCGCGACGCTCGGCAAATGGGAACAGACCGGCATCACCGGCAAACTCTACGAACAAATACGCGGCAAATACGACATGGCGATCAACCAGTACAACGAAGCCTGCGCCGAATACAACAGACAGCTGAACGCCTACAATGCGGGACTGCAACAATACCAGAACGCCGTAGCGCGGCTCGACCAAGGTTCGCAGGCGTATCGGAGCAATGCGGACAATCTCGCACAGGCATCCAAACAGATAGCCGAAAAACAAAACGAGCTCGGCAAAGCGGTGTCGCAGGCCGGCAAGCAAGTCGCAGACGGCGTCACGCAGCTTATCCAAGGCCAGAGGGACATCGACAAGGCCGAAACGGAATACCAGAGCAAACTCGCCGAATTCAACGCGCAGAAGCCCGAAGCCGAACGCAAGATATCCGAAGCCGAACGGCAGATAACCCTCGCCGAGGAGAAGATCGACAATCTCACCGTCCCGGCCTATTCCGTCAGCGGCCGCCGCGAAGGCCTGACCTCGCAAGGCTACTGCGTGTACATGGTCATCGAAGGCATCGTGGCGAAACTGGCGGACATCTTCCCGATCTTCCTCTACTTCGTCGCGGCGCTCGTCACCTTCAGCACCATGGGACGCATGGTGGACGAGGAACGCACCAATTCCGGAACGTTGAAGGCGCTCGGCTACGGCAACGCGGATGTGATGCTCAAATTCACCGTATACGGATTCGCCGCATCCACCCTGGGCACATGCATCGGCGTGCTCGCCGGCCACACGCTGCTGCCGCTTATCGTCGCCCACGCATACAGCGCGGGATTCACCATGCCGGACATCATGCTCAAATTCCACCCCTGGATCACCATGGCCGCATTCGCACTTGCATGGATAAGCGCCGTCGTGCCGGCATGGCTGGCCGCGTCCAAGGAACTGCGCGAAAAACCGGCGAGCCTACTGCTGCCCAAGCCGCCGGCCAAAGGCTCGAAAATTCTTTTGGAACATTTCCCACCACTATGGAACCGTCTGAATTTCACACACAAAGTGACCGCCCGTAACATCTTCCGATACAAAACACGCATGTTCATGACGATCTTCGGCGTATGCGGAGCGGTATCCCTGCTGACGGCCGGCCTCGCCGTTCAATCCTCGATCGGACAGATAGGAAACCGACAGTTCGAGGAACTCATCCACTACGACCTGATCGTCGCCGAGGAATCCGACACCAACAGCGCGCAACGCGAGGAAATCGCCACGACGCTGAAGGGCAAAACCGTCCAATCCTCGACAGCGGTGCGCTACAAGGAACTGTCGAAAACCGCAGGCAAGGAGAACGATAAGCAGTCGATCACCCTGCTGGCCACCGACGACGCATACAACTTCAACGAATACCTGACATTACGCGACCGCAAAACACACCAACCACAGATACTGGTCAACAATGGCGCGGTAATCTCCGAACGGCTCGCCGAAATGCTCAACGTCTCGGTCGGCGACACCTTCACGGTAAACGACGAAAACGGCGCGCAACGCACCATCAAAGTCGCCGGCATCAGCGAAATGTACATCGGCCATTTCATATTCATGAACGCGCAATGCTACGAACACGTGTTCGGCGACCAGTACAGCACAAACGCATACATGGTCAGACTGAAAGACCACAGCAACGCCAACACGGAACGCCAAGGCGCCAAATTCATGAAACTGGCCGCCGTGCGCGGCGTCGTGCAGAACACGACGCAGAAGAACATGGTGTCCACAATCGTGGGATCGCTCAACCAGATCATGGAAGTGCTGATTCTCGTGGCCGTGCTGCTGGCCGTGGTGATCCTCTACGACCTGACCAACCTCAACGTGTCGGAACGCATACGCGAGCTATCCACGATCAAAGTGCTCGGCTTCCACACCAGCGAGACCACGATGTACATCTACCGCGAAACGATCTTGCTGTCACTGCTGGGCATACTCGCCGGATACGGCTTCGGAGAATGGCTGCACCGATACATCATCACCGAAGTGCCACCCGACGAAGTCATGTTCGACCCCGCCATCAGCTGGATCGCATTGGCGGCCCCGGCCATCGTCGTGGCCGTGGTACTAGCCGTGCTCGGCTGGATCGTATACCGCCAGCTCGAAACGGTGGACATGCTCGAAGCATTGAAATCAGTGGAATGACCCTCCACGAAACGGTCAGCGGAGCAGCTCGCCAAAAGCCCGGGGAACAGCCGCGACGACATCACCGGCAACAATCGGATGCCCGATCGCGCTCGCCGGAGTCTTGCCCGCATGCCCATACAGATGCGGACGATGCCATCCGCGCTGCTCCGACCCGCTGGCCATCGCGCCGGCAAGCCCATGCATATACGCGGCGGCCGCGGCGACCTCCGGAACCAAAGCCGGATCGTCGGACAGCATGTCGTCCTGCTGCGCCAGCAACGCGCCCAACACGCCGGCCAACACATCGCCCGAACCGGCGGTGGCCATCCAGGCAGGCGCGCGCCCGGACAGGATGATCCGCGTGTTCCCATCTCCATCAGCTCCAACCACAATGGTGACCGCGCCCTTAAGCAGCACCGTGGCCCCCGTAAGCTCATGCGCGCGCAACGCCGCCCGCAATGGCCGGGCCTCCACCCACTGCCTGGAAACAACATCGGCCATATCGGCATCCAACCGATTCAGCAATGCGGCCAATTCGCCGGCATGCGGAGTGATAACGACCTGCGGCACAACATGGCACGGCAGCAAATCCAACGCGCCGGCATCAACCACAATGGGAGGCATGCCCTCCGCCCGCTCGTTCCGCGAGCCATCGCCATCCTCCAACGCGTAATGATCCAGCAGCGCGGCAATGGTCGCACGCTGCATGTCATCACCGGAAGCAACGTCACCCTCGGCGGGCACACCGGATCCAACCACCCACGACTGCACCCGGCCCTTGCCCAACACAGCCTCCGGCAACACGGCCAATATCATATCCTGCGCACGCTGTGGCCCCAGATAACGCACCATGCCCACATTCGCGCACGCCGCGGCCCTCGCCGACAACACGGCAGCACCCGGATACCGCGCCGAACCAGTCACCAAACCAACCACTCCACGCGAATACTTGCCATCCGCAAGAGACGGAAGACGAACCGAATCCGCCACAAAATCGCCATCCGTCATCTCGGCAAACGGAACAGCATCATCGACATCGAAACCGAAATCGACCAACGTGATCCGTCCGCAAGCATACGAAGCCGGCGGCACCATCGCACACGGCTTCATCGCACCGAACGTCACCGTCACATCCGCAGGAATATACGGCCCCGGCAACGAACCATCATCAACACCCACACCCGACGGCGCATCGACGGCCACCACCAACGGCAAATCAGCGGAAGGGTCATTGTTCGGCAACGCAGGCTTGTCCGGCAACACGCCATCCATACCCAAAGACGAAGCCAACGTGCCAGCGACACCACGCAACGCGCCGGCCACGCCAATCCCCGTCATAGCATCAAGCACCACATGCGAACCCCGCGCACACTCGACCGCAGCCTGCAGCCGCTCACCAGCCTCACCCGCGGAAAAACCAGACGTGCACCCAGGAATATCAGCCGCCGGATCCAACACCAACACACGCCCACCCGCACGAACAAACGCCCTAAACGCATCCTCATGCAACGAACGGCCAACAGCAACCGCGGTAACCTGCGCACCCTCACGCGCCAACTCAGCCCCCGCATACAAGCCATCGCCACCATTGTCCCCAGCGCCAGCCAACACCGTGACCCGCGCATCCTCAACATCCAAATCCTCATCATCAAGCAACGACAACGTCACACGAGCTACCGCAGAAGCAGCCATACGCATCAACGGCACACCATCATCCAACAAAGGACGCTCCAACTGCCGGACAACATCGGCGGAATAGGAACTATACAACAACGTCTGCAAACGGTCGGCATCATCGGAGACATCCATGGAAAAATCCTTCCCCTCGGCATGGAACCACAAACACCACTTTAGTCGTATATTAAAAACAACAAACAAAAACGGCATGGACGCCAAACAAGAAAACGGAGCGGAACATGGCATACATCGAAATGAAAAACAGCACCAAGCTCTACCGCATGGGATCCACCACCATCACCGCCAACGACAACGTCTCCTTCACCATCGAACAAGGCGAACTCGCCATCATCCTCGGCGCATCCGGCGCAGGCAAATCAACAGTGCTCAACATCCTAGGAGGCATGGACACCAACACCTCAGGACAAGTAATCATCGACGGCAAAGACATCTCCAACTACACACCCAAACAACTCACCGCATACCGCCGCACCGACATCGGCTTCGTATTCCAGTTCTACAACCTCGTCGCCAACCTCACCGCACGCGAAAACGTGGAACTCGCCTCACAAATCGTTCCCGACGCACAAGACGCCCGACAGGCGCTCGCCGACGTAGGGCTTGCGGACCGCGTCGACAATTTTCCCGCGCAGTTGTCGGGCGGCGAGCAGCAGCGTGTGGCGATCGCTCGAGCGGTAGCGAAGAATCCGAAGATTCTGCTGTGTGACGAACCGACCGGCGCGCTTGACTACAACACCGGCAAGCAAGTGCTCCGCATTCTGCAGGACATGAGCCGCAAGAAGGGCGCGACAGTGGTGATCGTGACGCATAATTCTGCGATTGCGCCGATTGCGGACCGTGTAATTCGCATGCATGATGGACGTGTGTCATCGATTGAGGTCAACGAGCATCCGATGGATATCGAAGAGCTTGAATGGTGACGTTGCGACACGCTGTGATACGTATGATTTGCGTAAATGGCTGATTCGTGTAATATATGTGACTTGTGCACGGAAGCTAAGTCTTCCGGTGGGAACATATTCCTGCGTAGCTCAGTTGGCAGAGCATCCGACTGTTAATCGGACGGTCACTGGTTCAAGCCCAGTCGCAGGAGCGCAGTTTCGGGTACTCCGGAACATATTCCTGCGTAGCTCAGTTGGCAGAGCATTCGACTGTTAATCGAACGGTCACTGGTTCAAGCCCAGTCGCAGGAGCTTTTTAGCCCTTGGTTTTCCAAGGGCTTTTTTGTTTCCATAAGAACTTTTCGCTGCTATTCCAACGAATCGAGCACGTCGTCAATGAGTGTGCGGTCGTGTGCCGCATCAGCCTTGAGTCGAGGGAAGCGACGTATGACGTTGTCGGGACTTGCGTTGGCCGCACGTGCCACATTCGATTTTGACTCGCCATGCGCCACGGCGATTTCCGCGAGCCGATCCACTAGCGAATCCGAAACCTGCCGTATTTGCTCGCCAACCCATAACTGGGACAATTCGGGTGAAAGCGTGTAATCGTCCTGCAGCTCGCTTGAAGCCTCCTGAATGGCGGCCCATAGCACCATGAATGGCTTGCGGTAGTAGGCGATGCGTTCCTCGGACGGCTCGCTCTCCAACTGCTGCAATGCCTTGCGTTGCGTAGTGTTGTCACTCATGCGTCCCATCGTATGCCACGTTCGGTGGCGTTTTGGCATGTCATGGCGCGACACGCCCGGCATCTGTGGATAAGTGTTGTTCTCCGACCACAAGGTCGTTCCAAGTCGACGGGCGGTCTTCGAACGTGCCATGATATCGATTCCCGGATAGAGACGCGGACCACAGGAGGCCTCATGAACAAATGGGAATACCGTCGGCGTGTTCGACGCAATAAGATGTCCGATGACATTGACAAGCGCAACCGGCACCGGTGCGCCGCGGCGATGGCCGTATGCGTATTGGCGAACATCGCGTTCACGATATGCTGCGCGCAACCTACGGCGTCGGCATACGCGCAATCGGCTGATGACGTGGCGCATGAAGTCGCACAAGAGGCATGCCGCACATCAATGCAGTGGCCTTTGGATCACGCGCAAATAATCGGCGAATATGATGCGCCGGCTAAACAATGGTTGCCTGGGCATCGCGGTTTGGATTTGCGTGCACGGCCGCAAGACGCCATCATCGCGCCCGCGGATGGTGTGGTCGCCTTCAGTGGCAAAGTGGCGGGCAAATCCGTGGTAACGCTTCGCCACGGTGCGGAAACGGGAAGCCTGACGTCGACGTTTGAACCCGCGGTCACTACGCGACCGGTCGGGGCCGTCATCGCCAAGGGGGAGCGTTTCGCTCGTGTTGAAGGTGGCTCGGAACATTGCGCCGATGGATGCCTGCATTGGGGCCTCAAGAGCGGAGGACGTGATTATGCGGATCCGTCGGGCAGAGTGAGGCCGATGCGGGTTGAACTGAAACCGTTGTAACGGCCATATCCACGGGTGTTGTCGTTGTCCTGGGGTCGTGGCCTTAAAGAAAAAGTGCGGTATTCCGGCTATGATGCTGTCTGTACATTAGATTTCGAGAAGCGAGAAGCTTATGATCAAGGAATACACGCGCCCTTTGGAACAGGGAATTGACTCGGACAAAAACATCTTCTCAGTACTTGAGGAGCGTGTGGAACGCACTCCTGACGACAATCTTGTCGAATACAAGAACGCTCAGGGCGAATGGGTGGCGTTCACCGCTGCGGAGTTCAAAAACAAGGTCGTCGCCCTCGCCAAAGGACTTATCGCTCGTGGCGTAATGCCTGGAGATTCGGTATCCATTATCGCGCATACCTGCTGGCAGTGGACCGCGCTTGATGTGGCCATCATGTCCATCGGCGCCCTTACCGTTCCGGTCTATGAAACGAATTCGCCGGCGCAGGTGAAGATGATTTTCAATGATGCCAATGTCAAGATGGCGTTCGCTGAGGATGATTTCCAGCGCGACAAAATCGAATCCGTCCGTGATCAGTGCCCGGATCTTGGCGACGTGTACGTCATCGGACTTGGTGCAATTGACACGATCATCGAATACGGCCGCGCGGTCTCCGACGCCGAATTCCTTGAACGTGAACAAGCGGTCAAAGGCTCCGATCTAGCCACCATCGTATATACGTCGGGATCCACTGGCACCCCGAAGGGCGTTGAACTGACGCATGCCAATTTCGTGTTCATCACCTATTCCGGCGTCAACTCCATGCCGGACATCGCCATGAAACCGAATCGTCGACTGCTGCTGTTCCTGCCGCTCGCCCATGTATTCGCCCGATATATGCAGTTCTTCTGCTTTGCCGGAAACGTTTCACTCGGTCTGTCCAGCAATCTGAAGACCATTCTCGCCGATTTCAAGGCGTTCAAACCGACGTTCATCCTCGCCGTGCCGCGGATTTTCGAAAAGATCTACAATGCGGCCTCGCAGAAGGCCGGAGCCGGTTTCAAGGGACGTGTTTTCGCTGACGCCACCCAGACGGCATACGATTGGTCGCATGCTCAGCAGTCCGGTGGGAGCATTCCACTCGCGCTGAACGCAAAACATGCCCTGTACAACAAGCTGGTGTATTCGTCAATCATGGAAGTGTTCGGCGGCCACGTCGAGTATGCGGTCTCCGGCGGAGCGCCGCTTGATTCCTCTATCGCGCATTTCTTCAACGGTGTCGGTCTGCCGCTATTGGAAGGCTACGGCATGACCGAAACGTGCGCCCCCTCGAGCGTCAATCCGACCGAAGGCTACAAGATCGGCACCATCGGCTTGCCTCTGCAAGGCGTGACCATGGGGGTCGACGAAGAAGGGGAGCTGTGCATAAAGAGCCCTGCTGTATGCGCCGGATACCACAACAATCCTGACGTTACCAAGCAGCAAATTGTCGATGGATGGCTGCATACCGGTGATCTCGGCTCCATTGATGATGACGGCTTCGTTTCCATCGTCGGGCGTAAGAAGGATCTCATCATCACCGCAGGCGGCAAGAACGTCTCCCCATGCGAGATGGAAGCATCCATCATGACTTCGCCGGTGGTGAGCCAATGCGTCATGATCGGCGATCGCAAGCCATTCATCGCCGCAATCATCTCCCTTGATTTGGCGGAGACGAACCTATGGCTGGAATCCAAGGGAGCGGAACAGGTCGCTGATTTGGATGAAGCCTCGAAGAACCCCATTGTGCGTGCGGAAGTGGAGCGTGCCGTCAACAAAGCCAATGAGCTCGCCTCACGTGCCGAATCAATCCGCAAGTTCGAAATCGTTCCCGACGAGTTCACTGAGGAGAACGGTTTGGTCACGCCGAGCATGAAGGCCCGCAGGCAGGCAGTGGTTGAACATTACCGGACGTTGATCGACAAGGTCATCTACGTGCCGAGGAAGCCGGAGGCTCACGCCGAATGATGTTCGAAATATGGTGGGGGCCGGTGACATCCGAGTGATGCCATCGGCCCCCACCATATCCGGAAGAATCCCGGAAGAATCATAGGCCCGCATCCGCCAGCGAAATGTAGCCGGGTTCAATCAGCGTTTTCTTGAGATTGTCGGCGCTGATCGCCAATGTCTCCTCATGGATGGTCGTAATTTTCTTCCCCTCGACCGTTGCGGAACGGATGAAACCGAGTTTGGAAAGTTTGCCCGAAGTGTTCAGTCGCACGCATGTCTGCGCGATGTCATCGGCCAACGCCTTGCGGTTCTCCATGGCGGTCATCCATTGCTTGCCGTTGACGATGTTCGGCATGGAACTGATATAGGCCCCATAGCCGGTGATGATCGGCCATTTTGCGTTTTCCTTGTTATCGGAATCGCTGTCGTCATCCGATGACGACGTCTTCGCAGGGTCAGGCACTGCCTGCCGTTTCAGGTCTTTTTTGCCCGTGATGCTGTCCACGATGCCGGAAATTGAGATGGAAGGGTTGATATCGGCTGAGGAACCTGTGTAGCCGAGTTTGTCCAACTCGTCGGCGATGTTCTTCGCCACATAGTCGTTGCAGGAGATGACGCCATCAAGGTGGACAGGGTGCGAATCGTCCTTGTCCGCGTCGAGACGTTCGGCAAGCACCGATTTGATTTGTTCGGCTTTTGACGAATCGAATGCCACGGACCGCCAGTCATCCTTGGTGGTCGAAACGGTGAGCGTCTCGGAAGGAGATGCCGCTTTGCCGTCCTTGAAATACGGTTCGAGCACTTTCCAGATGCCTTTGAACATGTTCTGGGCGAAGGACGTGTCCGTTTTGGCATCATGTCCGTCGGCCGCGTCGTAGGGGAGTAGTACCTCGATTTGCTTGGGGGTATCGGACGATGCCTTGTCGAGCTCGAGCTTGTTGACGAGCTCTTTGGCTTGCAGTTCTCCAATCTGCTCGGCCGTGGTCATCGGCACGTACACGTCCGGCGCATACCCTTGAAGCGTATTGGAGATCAGAACGACCTTCATTCCTTCATTCTGCGCAAGCTGCAACGCCGAAACCAGCCGTTGCGCTGATTGCGCATAATCCTGTTCGTCCTCATCCGACGCGTCGGAGTTCCACGTGATATCATGCCGTGCATAGTCGCCGTATTGCCTGTCGGATTCCGGCATCTCGGCGACAGGCGCCACCACCAAGGTGGTTTTGGCTTTCGTGGACGAATGCTCGGTTCCGTTGATGTGATTCACCACATAGTCTTGGACGCTTTGACTTTGTTTGTCGAGGTTCGAAGCGGTTTTCACGGTGATGTCGCCGCTTTTGACACCGGTCCGTTTCAACGAGGACACGATTTCGGGAACGAGTTTTTCCCATTTGCTCAATGGCGTCTGTTGAGAGATGGTGATGCTGTCTGTCGGAGCGAAAATCGCCACATTGCCGGCATCGGCTGTTGCGCTGGATTGTGATGACGGCTGTTGCTGCGATTGCGAATCACCGTTGGGCGAGCAGGCCCCCATGGCTGTTGCCATGCAGACCGATGCCAGCAGAGCGAGCAGACGTTTCGCCGGGATTGTGCGATGCAGAATCATGCCATGTCCTTTGCTGAAGAATAGACGTTCCTTATACTGACCATTGATTGTAATATCCGGACGTCAAAAAGCCCGTACGCGTGTGTGATTGCGCATACGGGCTTTCGACAGCTCAGATAGATTACTCTGCCAGAGCCTTTGCCAGATTCTCGTCGAGGGCGTTCATGAAACCCTCGGTATCGAGCCAAGGCTGGTCCGGTCCGATGAGCATGGCCAGATCCTTGGTCATCTGTCCGCCTTCGACGGTGGAGATGATGACTTTCTCCAAAGTTTCGGCGAAATGCTTGACTTCCGGAGTGTTGTCAAGGTCGGCGCGATGCTTCAGACCGCCGGTCCATGCGAAGATGGAGGCGATCGGATTGGTCGAGGTCTTTTCACCCTTCTGCCAACGGCGATAATGGCGGGTCACGGTGCCGTGCGCGGCTTCGGCTTCGACGGTCTGCCCGTCGGGAGTCATCAGCACGGAGGTCATTAGGCCAAGGGAGCCGAATCCCTGTGCGACGGAATCCGACTGCACGTCGCCATCGTAGTTCTTGCAAGCCCAGATATAGCCGCCATGCCACTTGAGGGAGCTTGCCACCATGTCATCAATGAGTCGGTGCTCGTAGGTCAGGCCAGCCGCCTCGTACTTGTCCTTGTATTCGTTTTCGAACACCTCGGCGAACGTATCCTTGAACTGGCCGTCGTACGCCTTGAGAATCGTGTTCTTGGTGGACAGGTACACCGGATAGCCGCGCATCAGACCATAGTTGAAGCAGGCGCGTGCGAAACCTCGGATGGAATCGTTCACGTTGTATTGCACCTGGGCAACTCCGCCGTCAGGGCCATAATTGTAAACGACGTGCTCAATCGGCTCGGAGCCGTCTTCCGGAGTGAAGGTTACGGTGAGGGTGCCGGCTCCCGGAACCTTGAAATCAGTGGCTTTGTACTGGTCTCCGAAGGCGTGACGTGCCACGACGATCGGCTTGGTCCATCCCGGGACCAGGCGAGGCACATTGCTCATGACGATCGGCTCGCGGAAGATGGTGCCGCCGAGAATGTTGCGGATGGTACCATTGGGGGACTTCCACATCTTCTTGAGGCCGAACTCCTTGACGCGCGCCTCGTCCGGGGTGATGGTGGCGCATTTGACGCCGACATGTTCGCGCTGGATGGCCTTCGCCGCGTCGACGGTCACCTGATCGTCGGTGGCGTCGCGGTTTTCGATGCCCAGATCGTAATAATCCAAATCCACGTCGAGGTACGGCAGGATCAGACGGTTCTTGATGTCTTTCCAGATGACACGGGTCATCTCGTCGCCGTCGAGTTCGACGACTTTGCCTTCGACCTTGATTTTGGCCATGGTTTGTCCTCCCTGTCGGAATTGAAGGTGATGGGTTCCGTCTTATTACATGTGTGTTAATTCCGTATGGAAATGTCCAAAACCGTGGGGACACGCGCGAAGGCACTGTCATAGCTGAGCATTAGCCTTGAAACCATGTCTCAGGAAATTGAAATCGGTTTGGGCAAGAAGGGCCGTCTGGCCTATTCGCTGGACGATGTCTCCATCGTTCCCTCCCGTCGTACCCGTGATCCTCAGGATGTGTCCACCTCTTGGCAGGTCGACGCCTATGAATTCGACGTGCCGGTCATCGGCGCCCCGATGGATTCCGTGACCAGCCCGGCCACGGCCATCGCCATGGGCAAGATGGGCGCGCTTGGCGTGCTTGACCTAGAAGGATTGTGGACCCGCTATGACGATCCCCAGCCGCTGCTGGACGAAATCGCGCAGCTGCCTGCGGACAAGGCCACCGAACGCATCCAGCAGATTTACGCTGAGCCGATCAAGCCGGAACTCATCGTCGAACGTCTGCATGAGATTCGTGATGCCGGCGTCACCGTAGCCGGCGCGCTGTCTCCGCAGCGTACGCAGGATTATTATTCCACCGTGCTTGAGGCCGGTGTCGATCTGTTTGTCATTCGTGGCACCGTGGTGTCGGCGGAGCATGTCTCCAAGGACCATGAGCCCCTGAACCTTAAGAAATTCATCTATGACCTGGATGTCCCCGTCATTGTTGGCGGCGCGGCCAACTACACGGCTGCGTTGCATTTGATGCGCACGGGAGCCGCTGGCGTGCTTGTCGGCTTCGGTGGCGGTGCGGTATCCGCCAACCGCAACACGATTGGAGTGCACGCGCCGATGGCCACAGCCATCGCCGATGTCGCCGAGGCCCGCCGCGATTACATGGACGAATCGGGCGGACGCTATGTGCAGGTGATTGCCGACGGCGGTATGGGTGATTCCGGCAGCTTCGTCAAGGCATTCGCGCTGGGCGCCGATGCGGTGATGCTGGGCTCGCCTCTGGCACGCGCCTCCGAGGCTCCTGGCAAAGGCATGCATTGGGGCGCCGAGGCCCGCCACCAGACGTTGCCGCGCGGATTCCGCACTAACGTGGGCACCGTAGGTTCCTTGCAGGAGGTCATGTTCGGCCCGAGCCATAACGCCGACGGAACCACCAATTTTGTTGGGGCGCTTCGCAGAGCCATGGCCACGACCGGTTATGTCGATTTGAAGAGCTTCCAACGTTGTCCGGTTACGGTCGCTTCGAGCCACTGATCAGATAGCTTCGTCCTGTGGATAAAAAAAGTTATCCACAATCCCTCCGTCGACTTGACGGGGGGATTGTCTTTATGTATTAATGTTTTTGGTCCTTCTCAGTGAAGAGAGTTGGATGACATTAAATAGGTAAAGAAATGAGGGATCCATGGCAATGGACGACTTATCTGACGATGGCGTTTCACCTCCGGAATGGCAGTCCGGCTCTGAGCGGGAGCCGGAAGACGACAAGGAGATAGAAGGCAATGAGCCTGACGAAATCCCACCGTCAGACCCTGATTCGTATGTCGGTCTTAAAGAAGCGGAAAACAATGGCCAATGGCTGCAGTGCATAGGAAAATCCGTCGAGAAGCTTCCTTCATATGATGGGTTTTTGGAAACACAATTATCCGGCATGCGGGTGCCCTTCCATGTTATCCGGTCCGATTCCACACCGTGGGACGCGAAGCAAGCCTATTCCTTGGCGTTATTGGGCGCGCGCATGTCGTGCGATGCCATCGACATCTTCCGTGGTCGGCAAAAGCCGGCGCATGTAGAGCGTATTCTAACGGAGGACTGTATGCGTAGGCTTAAAATCGCAGCTTCCATAATAGGCCATTATATGAAGGAAGACGCAAATCTATATGCCAAGATTGGTCTGCTTCCCATCAACGTGTCCGCCATTAACGGCTGGTTGACTTCGACCACGAAATTCGAATGTGCGGCTTTGCTCAACATCGGCGAAACGCGGTTGAGATGCAACACCGCATTCAGGCTCAAAGGCTCCACGTGGAAGTGCGTCTTGGCTGATTTCGGGTGATCGCATTGATGCGATGATACGGTAGGAATCTGCAAAAAGCCCTTGGCGTCGATGTTCGCAGTCGATGCCAAGGGCTTTCAGCGTGCCTTAAGCATACGGGAACTACTATAGAGAACCATGTTGAGAGAATTTGTACCAGAGCCGGCCTACAGCACCACGGATGATGACACGGTATATGCGTTGCTGTCGCGTCGTGCGCAGAAGAATCCGGATGATCTTATCGCACAATGGCAGGATGATGAGACTCGGCAATGGCATGATGTGACGGCAGGCCAGATGCTCGCTCGTGTGCGCGCCGTGGCGAAGGGCCTTATCGGTCTTGGAGTCAAGGCCGGAAGCATGGTGGTCATTTACTCTCCCACCTGTTACGAGTGGGGTGTGGTCGATTTCGCATGCGCGGCCATCGGCGCGGTAAGCGTTCCGATTTATGAAACCGATTCGGCCAAGCAGGCCGCTTCCATCGTGGAAGAGGTGGAGCCGGTTATTGCCTTCGCTGGAGATTCCGTCCACACGCAGACGCTCGAACAGATTCGTGACATGCATGAAGGGCTGCGTTACGTGTTCAATTTCAAAGCGGACGGTCTTGACGCAGTCGCCGATTTCGGAGAGGGCGTCGATGACGATACCCTTGATCAGGTCATTGCCCGGATCAAGGCGGACGACATGCTCACCATCGTTTACACATCGGGCTCCACGGGACGTCCGAAGGGTGCGATGCTGTCCCATCGCAACTTCACGCATATCGTGCTCAATGGCTACATCATTCTTGACGAGATGCTGTACCAGCCCAACAGGTTGATGCTGTTCCTGCCGTTGGCGCACTGCTTCGCCCGCTATATCCAATACGTGGCGATTGGCGGACAAGGCGTGGTCGGCTATCTGCCTGGAGCCAAGCATCTGCTCGCCGATCTGCGCAGTTTCAAACCGACGTATTTGCTTGGCGTGCCACGTGTGTTCGAAAAAGTGTACAACGCTGCCTCGCAGAAGGCCGGTGCGGGTATTCGCGGCAGGGTCTTCGCCAAGGCGTTCGATCATTTCGTGCAATGGTCCAAGGACGAGCAGGACGGGGGACATCATTCGATGGTGGCCCGAGCCGAGCATTCCTTCTTCATGTCCGTCGTCGGCAAGTCCATTCGTTCCGCGCTTGGTCCGAACCTGAAATATCTGGCATGCGGCGGCGCCCCGCTGAACGTCGACCTTGCCCACTTCTTCAATGGCATGGATGGCATCACGTTCATTCAGGGGTACGGTATGACGGAAACCGCGGCTCCGATGATCGTCAACTGGCAAAATGCGAATCGCGTCGGTTCCGTTGGTAAGCCCGGGCCGGGTATGGGTGTGCGCACCGATGATGATGGCGAGCTGCAGGTCATGGGCCCCAATGTTTTTCTTGGCTACTACAAGAATCCTGAGAAGACCGCTGAAGTCAAAATGCCTGATGGTTGGCTGAGGACCGGCGATCTGGGGGCCATCGACGATGATGGATTCGTGTATATCACCGGCCGCAAGAAGGACATCATCATCACAGCCGGAGGCAAGAACGTCAGCCCCGCCCCGATGGAGGACATCATCGACACCTGTCCTATCGTGTCCCATGCTGTGGTCATTGGCGATGGCAAGCCGTTCATCAGCGCTTTGATTGAACTGGATTCTGATATGACTCGTTCTTGGCTTTCCCAGCAGGGTCTTGATGCCGATATGTCCATGAAGCAGGTAGCGGAAAACGATGCCGTGCGCGCTTTCGTGCAGCAGTATGTCGAAAAGGCCAACGCGAACGTTTCCCGTGCGGAATCCGTACGAAAATTCGAGATTCTCGATGAGGAATTCAACCAACAGGACGGCACCTTGACGGCAAGCCTGAAAGTTGTTCGTCCCAAGGTGCTGCAGCGCTACGCAGACGTCATCGAAAACGTGATTTACGCGCCAAAACCCTCCAACAGGCCGTTGCCGAAGACCGTCCAGATTCTCGACCGCACCACCGAAACCGTCAAGCAGGCGTCGGAAAGCATGCGGCAGGCTTCTGAATCCGTCAGCCCGAAGGTTCGGCAGGCATTTGATACCATGCAGGAGAGAATCAAGAAGCAGTCCGATGAACCGGATGACGAGACGGCACCGTCCGTCGAGCCTTCCGCAACCAAGAACAACGAGGAGCGTTAATTTTGGCAATCCGTGAGATTCGAGTCGTACCTGATCCAGTGCTGCGCACCCCATGCGATCCCATCAAGGAGATCACGCCCGCGGTGCGCCATCTGGTGCAGGATTTGTTGGATACCGTTGATGACCCGGGACGCGCCGGGTTGTCCGCCAACCAAATCGGTGTGAGTCTGCGTGCGTTTTCCTACAATATCGACGGCAAAATCGGCTATGTGCTTAACCCGGTGTTGGAGGAGACCAGCGGAGAGCAATATGGCGATGAAGGCTGCCTTTCCGTTCCAGGATTGTGGTACAAGACTCGTCGCGCCGATTATGCTCGCGTGCGGGGCATTGATCTGGACGGCAAGCCGGTAGTGTTGGAAGGCCATGGCATCATGGGCCGCATGCTGCAGCACGAGACTGATCATTTGGACGGTCACGTCTATCTTGATCGTCTGGAAAAGGAAGAACGCCGCGAGGCGATGCGTTACATGCGCACCCATCGCAAGTGATCGAAACAGCGAACGACGATTCAACCATGGGGCCACGTCAGAAAGACGTGGCCCCATGGTATTTTTAATATTTGTGCGCCAATTTGGTGAGAAGCGCTGCCGCGAGTGCTTCAAACCGCCCAATTATTGTCAACCGGTGCGCAACCAATTCGCGTCATGCTCGCGACGACCTGTGTCGGTCGGCTGATGCCTGCAAGGCATTGGCTGCACGCAGGAACGCATGACCAGGCAAGAACCGACAAAGAAAGAGGTAGCAATACCATGGCTCAGATCACTATGAGCGACATGCTGAAGGCAGGCCTGCACTTCGGCCACCAGACCCGTCGTTGGAACCCGAAGATGAAGCAGTTCATCCTCACCCAGCGCAACGGCATCCACATCATCAACCTGTTCAAGTCGCTCGACATGATCGACAAGGCCTACGACTTCATCAAGGCCACTGTTGCCCACAACGGCACCGTGCTGTTCGTCGGCACCAAGAAGCAGGCTCAGGAAGCTGTTTCCGCTCAGGCCACCCGCGTGAACATGCCGTATGTCTCCGAGCGTTGGCTCGGCGGCATGCTGACCAACTTCCAGACCGTGTCCAAGCGCGTCTCCCGCCTCAAGGAACTTGAGGAAATGGACTTCACCGACGTGCACGGCTCCGGTCTGACCAAGAAGGAGCTGCTGCTCCTCGAGCGTGAGAAGGACAAGCTGGCTAAGCAGCTGGGCGGTATCCGCAACATGAACCGCACCCCGTCCGCCATGTTCGTGGTCGATGTGAACAAGGAAGCTCTGGCCGTCGAGGAAGCCCACAAGCTGGGCATTCCGGTTGTCGCCATCGTCGACACCAACGCCGATCCGGAATCCGTTGAGTATCCGATCGCCGCCAACGATGACGCCATCCGCGGCATCGAACTGCTGACCAGCCTCATGGCTGACGCAGTGGCCGAAGGTCTGCTGGAGCGTTCCGGCAAGGCCGCCAAGGCCGAAGGCGAAGCCGAGCAGCCGATGGCTGCTTGGGAAAAGGAGCTCCTCACCGAGGGCGCTCCGGCAGCTGAAGCCCCGGCTGAGGCTGAAGGCGAAACCAAGGCCGAGTGAGACCATGCTCTATGATGGGAGGTGCTATGCCTCCCATCATCGGGGCATCACCAAATTTTCAGAGGAGACAAATCAATGGCAGCAATCACTGCAGCTCTGATCAAGCAGGTGCGCGAGGAAACCGGCGCCGGCATGATGGACGTCAAGAAGGCCCTGACCGAAGCCGAAGGCGATGTGGCTCGCGCCAAGGAAATCATCCGCGCCAAGGGCATCCAGGCCGCTGGCAAGCGTGAAGGCCGCAAGGCTCAGGAAGGCACCATCGCCTCCACCGTTGTCGAATCCGCCAACGGCCAGACCGGCTATGCGGTCGAGCTGAACTCCGAGACCGACTTCGTGGCCAAGACCCCGAAGTTCGTGGAATTCGCCGGCAGCGTGCTCGATGACGCCGTCAAGGCCGAAGCATCCTCCGTGGATGAGGTTCTGGCAGCAGCCTCCGGTGACACCACCGTGAAGGAAGCCGTCGAGGAAGCCGCTGCTCTGTTCGGTGAGCACGTCAAGGTAGGCCAGTTCGCCAAGGTCGAGGGCCCGCATGTCGAGGTCTACGCCCACAAGAAGTCCGCTGAGATGCCGCCGAGCATCGTGGCCATGATTGCCACCGATGAAGCCGGCGCTGCTGTGGCTCATGAGGCCGCTCTGCAGATTTCCGCGATGGGCGCCCAGTGGCTGACCCGCGAGGATGTTCCGGCTGATGTGCTGGAATCCGAGCGTCGCGTGGCCACCGAGAAGACCACGGAGGAGCTCAAGAGCAAGGGCAAGCCGGAGGCCGTGATCGAGAAGATCGCTCCGAAGATCGTGGAAGGCCGTCTCGGCGCATTCTACAAGGAGACCGTGCTGCTTGAGCAGGCGTACGTCAAGGATCCGTCCAAGACCGTCGGCGACCTGTTCAAGGAAGTCGGGGGAACCGCGCTTTCCTTCGCTCGTGTGGAGGTCGGCAAGGGCGACGCCGAGTGAATCTGATGTGAATTGAGCTCACGCTTTCGAACGTGGGCTTGGCATATCTCCAATGTCCGCAATCCAACAGGATTGCGGACATTTTTTTGCACTAAACCCCATCGTGTTTTGGTGTCTGTGTTTGCCGATAGTCTTGAAAACGGTAAATTTCATGGGTTTTCGGGTAAGAAAGGCATTTCATGACTGGCGAAAACACTGGCGACAATCCCCGCAGGGTACTGCTCAAGCTGTCCGGAGAGGCATTCGGCGGAGGCAAAGTCGGCATCGACACCACCGTCGTTCGTCGTATTGCGGAGGAAATCGTTCCCGCGGTCAAGCAAGGTGTGCAGGTCGCCATCGTTGTTGGTGGCGGCAACTTCTTCCGTGGCGCCGAACTGCAGCAGGCCGGCATCGATCGTTCCCGCGGCGACTATATGGGCATGCTGGGAACGGTGATGAACTGCCTCGCTCTGCAGGATTTCCTCGAGCAGGAGGGACAGGCCACGCGCGTGCAAACCGCCATCACCATGGGACAGGTCGCCGAGCCGTACATTCCGCTTAAGGCCATTCGTCATCTGGAAAAGGGACGCGTGGTGATTTTCGGCGCCGGAGCAGGCATGCCGTATTTCTCCACTGACACCGTGTCCATCCAGCGTTCTCTGGAAATCCACTGCGATGAGGTGCTGATGGGCAAGAACGGCGTGGACGGCGTATACACTGCCGATCCGCGCAAAGACGAGAACGCCAAGCGCTTCGCCACGTTGAGCTATAACCGTGCATTGGTCGACAATCTTGCGGTCATGGATGCTGCGGCGCTTTCCATGGCGCGGGACAACAAGCAGCGCATCCGCGTCTTCGGACTCGAGGGCGCCGGCAATGTGACCCAGGCTTTGCTGGGCGAGGAGATCGGCACCATGGTTTCCACCGCGGAATCCACCCTCGCCGAGTGACGACATTCAAAGCCGAATATCGATTAAACCAACAATATTAAAGGAGCAAACAATGGCAACTATCGTCGATCAGGCCAAGGCGCAGATGGCCAAGTCCGTGGAATCCACCAAGGAGAACTTCTCCGGTATTCGCACCGGTCGTGCGAATCCGGCGCTGCTTAACGGCATCACCGTTGACTATTACGGCGCACCGACCCCGCTGAAGGCCGTTGCCACCATCGGTGTTCCGGAGCCGCGCACCTTGGCGGTCACTCCTTTCGATGCGTCCCAGGCCAACGCCGTGGAGAAGGCGCTTCGTGATTCCGATCTCGGAGCCAGCCCCCGTCGCGACGGCAACGTCATTCGCCTGACCATGCCGGAGCTGACCGAAGAGCGTCGCAAGGAATACGTCAAGATTGTCAAGGGCAAGGCTGAAGACGGCAAGGTCGCGGTGCGCAACATTCGTCGCAAGGCCAAGGAATCCCTTGACAAGGCCATCAAAGACGGCGACATGGGCGAGGACGAAGGCGATCGTCTGCTCAAGGAACTCGACAAGGTCACCAAGCAGACCACCGACGAGCTTGACGCTCTGCTGGAAACCAAGCAGAAGGAGATCATGGAGGTCTGATTCCTTCGAATCTCCATAATCATCAATCGACGCACGGTACCACAGGAGAGACCACGATGGAAAAACAGGAGCAACGCGAAAAAGAAGCCGAAGAGGCCATTAACGCCATCAACAAGAAAACCGGACGCAACATGCCGCAGGCCATCGCCACGGCGGTCGTCCTGATCGCCATCATCTTGGCATGCCTGTTGATCAGCGTTGATTTGTTCGTCTATCTTGTCGTGCTGTTCATGGTGCTCGCATTGTGGGAGCTGCGCGTCGATTTCGCCACCGCGGGATTGCATATTCCCGTGGTGGCGCTGTGGGCATGTTCCGCGGTGACTTTGCTGGCCACCTACTACAGCAAGCATCATATTGTGGCTATGACGGTCTGTGTACTGGCCTCCTTGCTGCTTGTAGCGATCGCCGCAAGTGCCAAGGTGACGTTCGGCAGTCGGCTTTCCCTGGCCGTGGCGGACAAACTGTCGCACACCGATGCAGGTGCTCGTCTCGAATCGTCGTTCAATCATGAACAGGGTGAAGTGCGCCACAGCCGACTGAGCCATGTGGCAGTCTCCATGTTCACCGTTCTGTACATTCCGCTGCTTGCCTCCTGCCTGATCATGCCGTTGACGTTCAACGGTCATCCGGTGGCACATGCCATCATGCTTGTCTTCATGCCCGCGCTGAGTGACACCGGTGGTCTGTTTGCAGGTGCATGGCTTGGCAAACATAAACTCAGTCCCCGTATCTCACCGAAGAAATCATGGGAGGGCCTGGCAGGATCCATCTTGTTCGCCATGGCCGGTTCTTTTGTGGTGATGTTTTGCACTTACGAGCCATCCGTTTGGACGGTTCGATGGTGGGTGCCTATTGTCGCTGGTTTCATGATCGGTATAGCCGGAACCTTCGGCGACCTATGCGCTTCCATGCTGAAGCGTGACATTGGTATTAAGGATATGGGCCATCTGCTTAAAGGTCATGGCGGAGTGATGGATCGTGTCGACTCCATCCTCCTGTGCGCTCCTTTCGTGTGCGTGCTCCTGTGGGCCACCGGAATGTGAGAAAGGGCCAATAACCGTGAATTCCATGAATGATCAGCCGGAAACAGGCATCACTCCTGGAGGCACTTCGGGCGCCTTCCGGGATGTGCTGTCGAAAGACCATGCCCGCCGTGGCAAGCCGCCACTGCATTTCGCCGATATGTCCGAAGAGGAACGTATCGGTAAGGCCAAGGAACTTGGATTGCCGAAATTCAGGGTCAAACAGCTGGCTAATCATTACTATGGCCATTTCGATGTCAATGCGGAAGAATTTTCCGATTTTCCGGCGGCAAGACGCTCCGACGCGGCTGAAGCTTTCTTCCCGGAACTCATCCATGAGGTGACACGCCAAGTCGCCGATGGAGGCACCACCATCAAAACGTTGTGGCGCCTGTTTGATGGGTCGCTGATCGAATCCGTATTGATGCGTTATCCCACCAGAACCACGCTTTGCATTTCCAGCCAGGTCGGCTGCGGCATGGGTTGCCCATTCTGCGCCACTGGACAACTGGGACTGACCAGGAACATGTCCGCAGGTGAAATCGTTGAGCAGGTTCGTGTGGCCGCGAAGGCCATGCGTGACGGTGAAGTGGCCGGAGGCTCCGGACGACTGAGCAACATCGTGTTCATGGGCATGGGCGAACCAATGGGCAACTATAAATCCGTCTTGAGTGCAGTCCGCCAAATTAGTTCCATGCCTCCCGAAGGCTTCGGCATCTCCGCACGTAACATCACGGTTTCCACCGTTGGCGTGGTGCCTGGCATCAGGAAACTGGCCGAAGAAGGCATCCCAGTACGTCTCGCAGTATCCCTGCACGCGCCGAGCGATGAATTGCGCGATGAACTTGTGCCCATGAACAAGCGTTTCAACACCAAACAGGTGCTCGACGCTGCGCATGATTATTATCTGGCTTCCAAACGGCGAGTCAGCATCGAATACGCCTTGATGCGCGGCATCAACGACCAGGCGGAACATGCCAAATTGCTGGCGAAGCGTCTGAACCACTATGGAGATGATTGGGCGCATGTCAATCCGATTCCGCTCAATCCGATCGAGGGATCGAAGTGGACCGCGTCCAAACCAGAAGACGAGCGTAGATTCCTTGAGATTCTCCATAACGCTGGCATCACAGCCACGCTGCGTGATACCAGAGGACAGGACATTGATGGCGCATGCGGACAGCTTGCAGCCAAAGAACGTGACTGATTCCTCCGAAAGGCCCGGTTCTGTCCGCTACTCGGAATCCGCATGAACCGACGTAACGTATTGCGGTTACTCTTGCAATCATTGCAACCGTTATGCGTGAAGGAGTAGAGCAGCATGTCACTGGCGGTCCGAGTCATTCCATGTCTTGATGTCGATGCGGGACGAGTGGTCAAAGGCGTGCATTTCGAGAATCTTCGCGATGCAGGAGACCCGGTCGAACTCGCCGCGGAATACTACCGCCAGGGCGCGGACGAACTGACGTTCCTTGATGTGACGGCGTCAAGCTCCCATAGGCAGACCATGGTCGATGTGGTGAGCCGCACCGCCGAACAGATTTTTATTCCACTGACTGTCGGCGGCGGCGTACGTACCCCTGAAGACGTCGATTCCCTGCTTCGTTGCGGTGCGGATAAGGTCGGCGTCAACACCGCGGCCATCAATGACCCTACCCTCATCAGTCGTGTCGCCGAACGATTCGGCAATCAGGTGCTTGTGCTGTCCGTCGATGCACGTCGCGAACAGGGAGAACGACATACGCAGTCAGGTTTCGAAGTCACCACCATGGGCGGGCGCAAATCCACTGGCATTGACGCCATTTGGTGGGTCAAGCGCGCCCAAGAACTTGGTGCGGGGGAGATTCTCCTTAATTCAATGGATGCCGATGGCACCCAACAAGGCTTCGATCTGGAGATGATCAAAGCTGTCCGCAAGGAAGTCAAAATCCCGATTATCGCTTCTGGCGGCGCCGGCAAAGCCTCGGATTTTCCGCCGGCAATCGAGGCGGGCGCCGATGCCGTGCTCGCTGCCTCGATTTTCCATTACGGCAAAGTCACCATCGGTGAAGTCAAAGACGCCATCAAGGCAGCCGGATACACCGTACGCTGAATAGAACCACGGAAACTACGCAAACCAACCCTGTAGTACTGAACAACGAATCGCAATACCATCATGACCAACGAAGCATACGACAACACCACCACTCTCGACCCGCGCATCGCACAGCGTCTCAAGCACGATGACAAAGGCTTGGTCGCGGCCGTCATCCAGCAGTTCGATACCAAAGAGGTACTGATGGTCGGCTATATGAACGACGAAGCCATCAGACGTACCCTCACCACCGGACGCGTCACATTCTGGTCGAGGTCCAGGCAGGAGTATTGGCGTAAGGGCGATACGTCGGGACATGCCCAGTATGTGAAGTCCTTCGCGCTGGATTGCGATGGAGATGCCATTCTGGTAGAAGTTGACCAAGTGGGAGCGGCTTGCCATACCGGCAAACGTTCCTGCTTTGAAGAAGGCGGACAGCTGCCTGTGGTCGTGGGCCATCGAACCAAAGAACAGGAGGGTCAGCGGTGAGCGAATGCAGCGTACAGACCCTCAAGTGGGGTGCTACATGGCCAAGCCGTGAGCAGTTCCATGAATTGGCCGACCAAGGCTACCGTGTCATCCCCATCGTACGTCGTTTGCTGGCTGATTCATTGACCCCAGTCGGCTTCTACGAGCGTCTCGCAGGAGGCCGTTCCGGTACGTTCATCCTCGAATCGGCTGAATTTGGCGGAGCGTGGAGTAGATACAGCTTCATCGGCGTGAATTCCATGGCGCAGCTGCGTTCGAACAACGGCAAAGCCGATTGGCTGGGACAGGTGCCTGTCGGAGTGCCCACCGACGGTGATGTTGTCGAAGTGGCACATGCCGCGCTGAAGACATTGAAGGCTCCGCACGTCGAGGGATTGCCGAATCTGACCAGTGGCCTCGTTGGTACTGTCGGATGGGATTCCATCCGACATTGGGAACCGACGCTCCGTGCCGAAGCCCCGAATGAGACCGGACAGCCGGAAACCGTTCTGGCTCTCGCCACGGACATCGCAGTAGTCGACCACGTGTCTGGCTCGGTATGGCTGATTGCCAATGCCGTGAATGTCGATGACCGTCCGACTCGTGCCGATGCCGCCTACGATGAAGCGCTGGCACGTCTGGATGATATGCAGCGCAAGGCTGCCGCACCCGTCGAAAACGAAGCCCGGGTCAATGTGCTCGACGAGTCGGTCGGCCAGCCCCAACTGCGATTCCGCACGGAGAAAAGCGATTACGAACGTTCCGTTGAAGAGGCCAAACGCCATATCATCGATGGCGATGTGTTCCAAGTGGTCATTTCGCAGCGACTGGATATTGATTCTCCCGCCGATCCGTTTGATGTGTATCGTGTGCTGCGTACCCTCAATCCGAGCCCGTACATGTATTTCATGGCACTCACCGATGCTCAAGGACGTGATTTCAACGTCATCGGTTCCAGCCCGGAAACACTGATCAAGGTGGACAACGGCCATGCCATGTCTTTCCCAATTGCCGGTTCCAGACCACGAGGCGCCACTCCTGAGGAAGATGAACGTCTCGCCAAGGAACTATTGGCAGACCCGAAGGAACGCAGCGAGCATATCATGCTGGTCGATCTGGCCCGCAACGATCTGAGCCGCGTGTGCCGTCCGGAAAGCGTCGAAGTCGTTTCCTTGATGGACATCAAACGGTTCAGCCATATCATGCACATCTGCTCAACCGTTACCGGGCAGGTCGATCCGCATATGACGGCGTTCGACGTGTTCACTTCCGCCTTCCCCGCGGGGACGCTGTCCGGAGCGCCGAAGCCGCGCGCCATCGAGATTATCGATGAACTTGAGCCGGCCGACCGTGGTATTTACGGCGGCACCGTCGGTTATTTTGATTTTTCAGGCAACCTCGATATGGCCATCGCCATTCGAACTGCATTCATTCGCGACCATGAAGCGAGCGTGCAGGCCGGAGCTGGAATCGTCCTCGATTCCGTGCCGGCCAGTGAGTGGCAGGAGACTCGCAACAAGGCCGAAGCCAGCGTTGAAGCGGTACAGATCGCCGCGCAGCTTCGCCAGTTGTGAGTCACATTCTGACCGTTCAATTGTGTTGTGAAAGGAAGCAGTAATGTCTGTGCTCGATGAATTGGTGGCGGGAGCCGTCGAGGATCAGCGATCAAGAGAAAACAACGTGCCGCTCGCTGAGGTCAAGCGGATGGCGTTCGAGGCTTCAGCGCCAATCGATGCGCGTCAGTGGCTGAAAAAGGCGGATGGCATTCCGGTCATCGCCGAGATCAAGCGTGCCTCCCCATCCAAAGGCCATTTGAGCGATATTCCGGATCCGGCCGCTTTGGCCCGCGAATACGAGCAGGGAGGTGCAAGCGCGATTTCCGTGTTGACTGAAGGCCGTTGGTTCCTTGGCTCTCTTGAAGATTTCGACAAGGTGCGCGCCGCAGTGAGGATTCCCGTGCTACGCAAGGATTTCATCGTTACCGAATATCAGATTTGGGAAGCACGTGCGCATGGTGCCGATCTGGTGCTGCTCATCGTCGCCGCATTGGACGACGTCAAGCTCAAGTCGCTGCTCGATCTCGCGCATAGCCTCAATATGACGGTGCTGGTGGAAACACACACCCGTGAGGAGATTCAACGGGCCATCAATGCCGGGGCCAAGGTCATTGGCATCAACGCCCGCAATCTTAAAGACCTCAAGGTGGATGTGAACAAGTACAACGAACTGGCCGCGGATTTGCCGGACGATGTGATTCGCGTGGCGGAATCCGGTGTGTTCGGTTCGGTTGAGCTTGAGGATTACGCCCGTGCCGGCGCGGATGCGGTGCTGGTGGGAGAAGGCGTGGCCACCGCGGCCAACCATGAGCAGGCAGTGGAACGATTAGTAAAGGCAGGAGCAAGAGTGAAGGCATCCGAACAGACCCCGTTGGCAAGCCATGAAGGACCATATTTCGGACAGTTTGGCGGACGCTATGTTCCGGAAGCGCTGATCACGGCGCTCGACGAGCTTGAACGCGTGTATACGGAAGCCAAGGCCGATCCTGAATTCCATAAGGAATTGGCGCGGTTGAACCAGCAGTATGTTGGACGTCCGTCCCCATTGACTGAAGCGCCTCGTTTCGCGCAGAGGCTCGAGGAGAAAACCGGTCTTGATGCCCGTGTGTTCCTCAAGCGTGAAGACCTGAACCACACCGGCGCCCACAAGATCAACAACGCGCTTGGACAGGCCCTACTGGTCAAGCGCATGGGCAAAACCCGTGTGATCGCCGAAACCGGTGCAGGCCAGCATGGTGTGGCCACTGCCACGGTCTGTGCCATGCTGGGACTCAAGTGCCGCATCTACATGGGACAGATCGATGCCCGCCGTCAGGCGCTGAACGTTGCCCGCATGCGCATGCTTGGCGCGGAGGTCGTCGAAGTCACCTTGGGTGATCGCATCCTCAAGGACGCCATCAACGAGGCGCTGCGCGACTGGGTCACCAACGTCAAAGACACCCATTATCTGCTCGGCACGGTCGCAGGGCCTCATCCGTTCCCATCCATGGTGCGCGACTTCCAAAAGATCATCGGAGAGGAAGCGAAACAGCAGCTGCAGGATTGGTATGGCATCGACCATCCCGATGCTATCTGCGCATGCGTCGGCGGCGGTTCCAACGCCATCGGCATCATGAACGCCTTCCTCGATGACGAACGAGTAAACCTGTACGGTTACGAGGCCGGCGGTAACGGGCCCGAATCCGGTCGCCATGCCATTCGATTCGCGCCAGGTACCGGTGAACTGGGCATGTTCCAAGGAGCCAAGAGCTATCTGTTGGAAAACCCCGAAGGCCAGACCCTTGACACGTACTCCATCTCCGCAGGCTTGGATTACGCCTCCGTCGGCCCCGAACATGCATGGCTCAAGGATATCGGCCGCGTCAACTATTCCTGGGCCACTGATCAGGAAGCCATGAGCGCGTTCAAGGATCTGTGCGAAACCGAAGGCATCATCCCTGCCATCGAAAGCTCCCACGCAGTGGCCGGCGCGTACAAGGCAGCTGCAGACCTCAAGGCCAAAGGGTATGAGCATCCGGTCATGATCATCAACATCTCTGGCCGTGGAGACAAGGACATGAACACCGCCGGCAAATGGTTCGGATACCTGACCGACGAGCAGGCCAAAGCCTTGGAAGCCAACGGCGCGCAAGGCAACAACGCGGACGGCGAGTGAGAAAAGGAGCAACCATCATGACGAACGCAACATCATCCACGCCGTCCGGCCAGCCACTCGGCATCAGCCACAAGCCAAGCCCGACGGAAACCATGCTCGATGAATTCAAAGCCGCCGACAAGCCGGCATTCATCGGATATCTGCCATACGGATTCCCTGATCCGGATTATTCGCTCAAAGCTTTCCGCACCATGGTCGAACACGGCGTGAACGCGGTCGAAATCGGGCTGCCGTATTCCGACCCCGTCATGGACGGTCCCGTCATCCAGGCGGCATCGCAAATCGCCATCGACAATGGTGAAAAAATCGCCAACGTATTCAAAGCGGTGGAAACAGTGGCGAACGCCGGGGGAGTGCCATTGGTCATGAGCTATTGGAACCTCATCTTCCATTACGGCGTCGAACGATTCGCACGTGATTTCGAAAACGCCGGTGGAGCCGGTCTCATCACCCCGGATCTCATTCCGGACGAGGCCGGCGAGTGGATCGAAGCCTCCGACCGTCACGGACTCGACCGCATCTTCCTGGTATCTCCGGATTCCACCGAAGACCGTCTGAAAGTCGTTGCGGACAATGCGCGGGGTTTCGTCTATGCTGCCGCCCGCATGGGCGTCACCGGAGAACGCTCCACCATCGATGCGTCCCCGAAGGAACTGGTCGCCCGTACCCGCAAGGCCGGTGCGAAAAACGTGTGCGTAGGCATCGGCGTGTCCACCGCGGAACAGGGGGCTCGTGTCGGATCGTATGCGGACGGTGTCATCGTAGGCTCGGCTCTGGTGCATACCATGCTTGACGAATCCGGCAAGCATGCAGTCGACGAAGCCACCGGTCTCAAGGCCTTGGCGGAGAAGACTGAGGAGCTTGCCGAAGGCATCCACAACGCCCGCAACTGAACCAGTCCAAAGACAACATACTGGTAGTCCACGTACCATATCGTATACGTGGACTACCATCAGGAAACTATGACACTTGCTTACATTCCGTCACCCACCATTTCGCAGTTTTCCATCGGGCCGGTGACCATCCATTTCTACGCGCTGTGCATTCTGCTCGGCATCGTGCTGGCGGTATGGATGACAACCGTTCATTGGAAACGATATGGCGGTAATTTCGATCAGATTCTCGACATCACGCTTGTCGCGGTGCCGAGCGGCATCATCGGTGCGCGTATATACCACATCATCACCACTCCGGAACGTTTCTTCGGACCGACCGGCGATTGGGTGGAGATGTTCCGCATCTGGAATGGCGGACTGGGCATCTGGGGCGGCGTCCTGCTTGGAGCGCTTGCCGCTTGGGCATGGTGTCGTCACAAGCATTATCCAATGGCTCTGCTCGGTGACGCCGTCGCGCCAGGATTGCTCGTGGCGCAGGCCGTGGGACGTCTGGGCAACTGGTTCAACCAAGAGCTCTACGGCGCGCCGACGACCTTGCCTTGGGGTTTGAAGTTGAATATGGAGGGAAGCGCCATCGGTCACAGCGAACAATGCTATGACGGAGCGACCTGCCCGACAGGCACGCTGTTCCACCCCACCTTCCTGTATGAGATGATTTGGAATCTCATCGGTGCTGCGCTCATCGTTTTCCTTGGTTCCAAAATCATGAAAAAACTCAAGGCCGGGTCCTTGTTCGCCATATACATCATGTGGTACACGGCGGGACGCACTTGGATCGAGGCTCTGCGCATTGATTTCGCGCACGAGTTCCTTGGCGTGCGCATCAACGTATGGGTGTCCATGGCGGTGTTCGTGCTTGGCGTGGTGGCTTTCATCGTTATTCAGCAGATGGGAAAGTCCACCGAGCTGCTTGCCGAGAAGTTGCGCACCGTCACCGAGATTGAGCTAAGCCTCGTCGAGGATGGAGAAACCGGTCTCCCGACCGCGAAGGCCAACCTTACGAAAACCAAGGATGAAATCACGGCAAACGATGGCTCATCCGTCTCATATGCCGATGACCAGTCCGACAACAAGTAACATCAAGTCGATTACCTTCCATAGAATGAGAACCATGACTATTCAAATCGCACCTAGCATCCTGTCCGCTGACTTCTGCAATCTGGAACGTGACCTTAAGGCCATTTCCAACGCCGATCTCGTTCACGTGGACGTGATGGACCATCATTTCGTTCCGAATCTGACGTTGGGTGAGCCGATTGTGGCTCGCATCTGCCAAGTCACTGACCTTCCGGTCGACGTGCATCTGATGATCGAGGATCCGGACCGTTGGGCTCCGGAATACGCCAAGCTTGGTGCGGCTTCCGTCAGCTTCCATATGGGAGCGACGCATGCTCCGGTTCGTCTTGCGCGTCAGCTGCGCGACATGGGCTGCAAGGCATGCTTCGCGGTCCGTCCGGCCGAACCGGTCGAGCCGATCTTCGACATCCTTGACGAATTCGACATGGTGCTTATCATGACGGTCGAACCGGGCTTCGGCGGTCAGAAGTTCCTTGACAACCAGATGGCCAAGGTCCGTCGTCTGCGTGACGAAATCACCCGCCGTGGCCTGAAGACGAAGATCCAGGTCGATGGTGGCGTGAGCCCCAAGACCGCCCATATCGTTGCCGAAGCCGGTGCCGATGTGCTGGTCGCCGGTTCCGCCGTGTACGGTGCCGAGAATCCGGCCGAGGCTATCGACTCCATCCGCGAGAAGGCCGAAGCAGCCTTCAAGGCGTGAACGCCCACCATACAAGGAAGCATACGACTATGAAGACTTTTGAATCGCTGTTCGCGGAATTGAGCGAGAAAGCCGCCACCAAGCAGGCCGGTTCCCTGACCGTCGATGAGCTTGCCAAAGGCACGCACTTCATCGGCAAGAAGATTGTCGAAGAGGCTGGAGAGACCTGGATCGCCGCCGAATATGAGGGTGCTGATCGTACGGCCGAAGAAATGAGCCAGCTCATCTACCATCTGCAGGTCATGATGATCGATCGTGGCATCACACTCGAGGACATCTACAAGAACCTGTGAGAAACCCGGGGCCATGCCAGTTGAAGGTGTGGCCTTTTTTAGAGGAGAAACATGCTAAGAATCGCTGTGCCTAATAAGGGCATGCTGTCCGAACCCGCCTGGAACATGCTGGCGGAAGCCGGCTACCGTTTGAGGAGCAACCCTCGCCAGTTGGTCGTGGAGGATCCCGACAATGATGTTGAGTTGTTCTACCTGCGTCCCCTCGACATTGCGGTCTATGTCGGTCGCGGCACCATCGACGTTGGAATCACCGGGCATGATTTGCTCGTGAACTCCGGCACCGATGCGGAGGAGCATATGCAGCTTGGCTTCGGAGCCTCCACGTTCCGTTTCGCAGCCCCGAACGATTCGCCGATTACCAAGCTTGAGGATATTGAAGGCAAGCGAGTCGCCACCACATTCGACAAGCTCGTACACGACTATCTGGTCGAGCATGGCATCAACGCGGAAACCGTGCACCTTGACGGCGCCGTCGAATCGTCCGTCCAGCTTGGCGTCGCCGATCTGATCGCCGATGTGGTTTCCACAGGGACCACTCTGCGTAATGCGGGACTGCGCATTTTCGCTGAACCGCTGATGCACTCTGAAGCCGTATTGATTCGTTCCCCTCGTCTTGAGGCGGATGACGAGCGTCTGACGATTCTGAGCAGGCGTCTGCAAGGCGTGCTCACTGCCCAGCGTAATGTGCTTATGGACTACGACATTCCGGTCGAGAAGGTGTCCGCCGCAGTGGATATCACTCCGGGTTTCGAAAGCCCGACGATTTCGCCTCTGCATGATAAGCAGTGGGCGGCTGTGCGTGTGGTGGTTCCGAAGGCGAAGGTGAACCAGCTTATGGACCAGTTGTATGAAGTTGGTGCCCGTGGCATAATAGTCACCGCGTTGCAGGCTTCGAGAATGTAGTGTAGCTCGTAATATGAGCAAACTGATTATTAAGAAGCAATACAGTCCGGAACCGCGAGACATCTATTTCACGGTTCCGAACTTCATCAGCCTGCTGAGAATCATTTCGATTCCTTTTATCGCGATGCTGGTCTCTCATCACAGGATGGTGACCGCCTTGGTCGTGCTTGCGCTATCGGCGATATCCGATGGTTTGGACGGAATGATCGCCAGATCATTCAATCAGGTGAGCAAAATCGGGCAAATTCTCGATCCGATTGCCGATCGTCTGCTGATCTTCTGCAGCATTCTTGCTTTGGGTGTGGCGAACATCATTCCATGGTGGATGCTGATCGTCGTCGGCCTGCGAGATTTGATCATGGCTGTTCTGATACTGGTTTTGGCGCAGCACGATTATGGCCCATTGCCTGTTCATTTCGTAGGCAAGGCCGGTACCGCGATGCTGCTTATCGCCATCGTCGCGTTGATCTTCGCCGACATCTGGTCCAACTCCGCTGCGGATACACTGCATCTATGCGGTCTTGCCACCGGAATCTGGGGCGTTGGACTGTATTGGCTTGCAGGGTACATCTACATGCGCCAAGGCATCCAACTGTTGAAGAACGATACAAACAGTAAGGATTGACGCATATATGAAGTCCGATGCTCCACGTTTCGCGTCGTTCCCCGTTTCCCCGGAGAACGTACCCACAAAGCATCGTGCCATTTTTTCGTCATCCTTCGCCGGCCTGTCATCCCATCATGTGCAACCGGCCTCCATGCCCGCCATGCCGCAACGCCATAGACATGTCGATGACGATTCGCTTCGGCTTATTGACGATTTGACCAATCGTCCGATGGACGTCCTGTATTCGGACTCCCGCCTGGCCACTAAAAAACGTTCGGCGGTTTCGATTTGGGCCACCAGGATTCTGGTGTTCCTCATCTGCATCGCTGTGGGTGCCGCGGGAAGCGTTTTCGTGCGCCAGCTGAGCACTGACCCACGCAAAGAAGTACGCAAGCAGTTGGCAAGCCAGCTGACCGAACAAACGAAGCGGGTCGGCGACCTCACCAAGGGCGTCAACGACTTGCGGTCGCAAATCGAATCTGAATCGGAATCCTTGGCAAGCTGGTCCCTAAACCAGACGATGCAGGATGATGAAATGGTCAATGGAACGCTTCCGGTGCAAGGGGAAGGCATTGTCCTGACCGTAGCCAACCCGCTTTCCGTCAGCGGCGACAATGCCGACTCCTCACTGCCAAGAGAAAATGGCAGCCAGGTTCGAGTCGTCACCGATTCCGATTTGCAGCTGCTTGTCTCCTTGCTATGGCAATCCGGAGCGGAGGCGATCGCGATCAACGGCAACCGCCTTGGCGTGCAAACCTCGATTCGAACCGCCGGATCGACGATTCTCATCGGAGTCAATTCGGTGCAAAGCCCATATCGAATCGAGGCGATAGGCAATCAGGCGACCTTGGCGAAATCGGTAAGCAAGACAACGCAGAAACAACTGTATGACGATTTCAAAAAGGCCGGCATCTATCCGCAGATAAGCAAAAGCAAATCGATTACACTTGATGCTGCAGTGGCTGGCGACACGACGCATGTGAGGGAGGACAAGTAATGGCAGCTGTCTTGGGACTTATCATCGGCGTGGTAATCGGTGTATTCGTTCGTCCGGACATCCCCATCGAGCTCCAACCGTATCTGCCGATTATGGTATTGGCCGCGTTGGATGCGTTGCTAGGCGCCGCACGCGCGTATTTCCAACGCAGCTTTTCCGATAAAGTGTTCGTGATCTCCTTCTTCTCGAATGTCATCACCGCGACGCTGCTGGTGTTCCTCGGCAACCAGTTGGGAGTCGGCTCCCAGCTGCAGACCGCAGTGATCGTAGTGCTCGGCATACGAATCTTTACCAATGTGTCCTCCATCCGACGCTTCATCTTTAAAGGTTGATGCGGTATGAGCGGACAAGACGCGAACAGCAAGGACATGCTGTCCAGAATTCATGAGCAGAGGGTCAAGGACCAGAACAATGACAGCACCCAAACCGGTGCGTTCCCCATGGTCAAGGCCAAGAAGCGAATCTCACTTGATGCGAAGGTCACACGAACCCGACTGTATTCCAGCATTCTGGTCACGATACTGTGCGCCTTGCTTGGCTTCGGCTATGTGATCCAGATAAACAACACGACATCCACCTATGAGACGATGAGCGAAGATGAATTAACCAAGCTCATCAGCGAGACCAATGCTCAGGTCCAAAAGCTCGAACAGCGTAAGAACGAACTCTCCAGCCAGCTGAACGCTTTGAAAGACACCGCGGACAAAAATGAGAAAGCCGCGGAAATCGCCAAGCAGAACGCGCAGACCAACGGCATCCTATCTGGCCGTCTCGCGGCTACGGGAGAAGGCGTGGTCATCCGCATATCGCAGGGTTCCAAACAGAAGATTGACTCCGCGATATTGTTCACGTTGCTTGAGGAATTGCGCAACAGTGGTGCCGAGGTCATTGAGATCAACAATGTCCGCGTGGTAACCAGCACTTACATCAGTGGCACGGCCGGCAGTCTCGTCTGCGACGGCACCAAACTGAAATCCCCATTCACCATTCGCGCGATCGGCGACAGCGACAATCTGCAGAACGCGGTCAATCTGGCCGGTGGCGTCGGGTCGCGGCTCAAAGTGAAGTATGGCGCTACGGTATCGGTCAGCCCCTCTGACAAAGTGATGATCAAGTCCACACGTCAGGCTCCGCAGTATACATATGCGCACGTCATCGGACAGTAAACAGTAAAGGACCTTTCCTTTCGCGACATTCAATCAGCGTTGTTCTTCCGTTCACCGAAATGGCGTGCCGTTGTCTGCGCTTGACCCTATCTTGTTCATCGTTGATATATAGTCCAGGCCTGCACATTGGTAACGCGGACCCCGATAGCAAAGGACAACTCATGGCTGAACAGACCATCTCCATCACACTCAACGGCGAAAAGAAGGAGGTGGCGGCAGACCAGACCGGAGTCCAGCTCTTCTCCGACGACAAGAACATCATCGCGGTGCGTTTGAACGGCGAACCCCGCGATCTCTATACCGAGCTGCACGACGGCGACGTTGTGGAACCCATCGCGCTCGATAGCGAGGACGGTGTGGCCATCATGCGCCATTCCGCAACCCATGTCATGGCCCAGGCCGTGCAGGAGATTCGCCCTGACGCCAAGCTTGGTGTTGGACCGGTCATCAAAGACGGCTTCTACTACGATTTCGATGTCGAGACCCCTTTCACTCCGGAGGACCTCAAGGAAATCGAAAAGCGCATGCAGCGCATTATCAAGTCCTCCCAGTCCTTCCGCCGCCGCGTGGTGACCGAGGAAGAGGCTCTTGCCGAGGAAGCCGACCAGCCCTACAAGCTTGAACTTATCAAGGATAAGGAAGCGCATCTTGACCCGGAAGCCGCCACCGAAATCAGCGGCAAGGAACTGAGCTTCTACGATAACGTCGACCGTGAAGGCAATGTGGTTTGGAAGGACCTGTGCCGTGGTCCGCACCTGCCGAACACCCGTTACATCAAGGCGTTCAAGATCGAGCGTTCCGCCGCCGCATACTGGCGCGGCAGCGAGGCCAATCCGATGCTGCAGCGCATTTACGGCGCCGCCTTCGCCACCAAGGAGGACCTGAAGGCATACCAGACCCGTCTGGAGGAGGCCGCCAAGCGCGACCACCGCAAGCTCGGCGCGGAAATGGACCTGTTCTCCTTCCCGGATGAGATCGGTCCGGGCCTTGCCGTCTTCCATCCGAAGGGCGCGGCCGTCATCAACGCCATGGAGGACTACTCCCGTGAGATGCACCGCAAGCACCACTACAGCTTCGTGCAAACCCCGCACATCACCAAGGGCGGCCTGTATGAGACCTCCGGCCACCTGCAGTGGTACAAGGACAGCATGTATCCGCCGATGCGTCTGGACGAGGAGAAGGACGAGAACGGCAACGTCATCAAGCAAGGCTTCGATTACTACCTGAAGCCGATGAACTGCCCGATGCACAACCTGATCTTCAAGTCCCGCCAGCGTTCCTACCGTGAGCTGCCGCTGCGCCTGTTCGAATTCGGCACCGTGTACCGTTATGAGAAGTCCGGCGAAGTGCATGGCCTGACCCGCGTGCGCGGCTTGACTCAGGATGATTCCCACATCTACTGCACCCGCGAGCAGATGAAGGACGAGCTTAAGAGCCTGCTTACCTTCGTGCTCGGCCTGTTGAAGGACTTCGGTCTGGATGACTTCTATCTGGAGCTGTCCACCAAGGATCCGCACAAGTACGTCGGTTCCGACGAGATTTGGGAGGAAGCCACCAACACGCTGGCCGAGGTCGCCAAGGAATCCGGTTTGGACTTGGTCGACGATCCGTGCGGCGCAGCCTTCTACGGTCCGAAGATCTCCGTGCAGGCCCGTGACGCCATCGGACGTACCTGGCAGGTGTCCACCATCCAGCTCGACTTCAACCTTCCGGAACGTTTCAAGCTCGAATACATCGCCGCCGATGGCACGCACCAGCGTCCGGTGATGATCCACCGCGCGCTGTTCGGCTCCATCGAACGCTTCTTCGCGGTGCTGCTTGAGCATTACGCGGGCGCCTTCCCGGCATGGCTCGCCCCGGTCCAGGTGCTTGGCGTGCCGGTCGCGGACGAGTTCGCCCCGCACCTGCAGAAGTTCATCGCCAGCTTGGAAGAGGAGACCGTCCGTTGCGAGATCGACCTGTCCGACGATCGCTTCGGCAAGAAGATCCGCAACGCATCCAAGTCCAAGGCGCCGTTCATCCTCATCGTCGGCGAAGAGGATATGAACAACAACGCGGTCAGCTTCCGCTTCCGCGACGGCAGCCAGTTGAACGGCGTGCCGGTCGATGAGGCGAAGGCGAACATTCTGACCGTAATCAAGAAGCGCGTCCAGGTCAACACCGCAGACGACTTCAAGGCCGCCCTCGCCGACTGAGCGAGACCGGTGGCAACAAGTCGCACGCGACCATGAACCGTGAAACGGCGCACGAATCTCGACAAGAGGTTTGTGCGCCGTTTCTCATTTTCTCATCGAGAAGGAAGTAACACATGCTTGAGCATCTTCGTGCGCCGTTCAAAAAACTCATCGAGCCAATAGCCAAAGCGTTGATCGCCATAGGACTGACCGCCAATGCGGTGACGGTGATTGGTGCTGTCGGCACCATCGTCGTGGCCATCGCCACCGGTGTGACCGGATGGCTATTTGGGGGAGCGGTTGTTCTGACTCTGCTTGTGCTTGCCGATTCGTTGGATGGCTCGATCGCCGCGCTTACCACGGGTGGGACCGAATTCGGGGCTTTTCTCGACTCCACGCTCGATCGCATCGCTGATTGGGCGATGCTCGTAGGCGTGATCATCTTCTTTCTTATGCATCGTGACTGGTGGCATACGGCCATCGACAACACGCCTGACTATACGAGCATGATCGGTATCGCCGCCGCCGCGGTGGCCGTGATGACATCGTTCGTCACTTCATATGCCCGTGCTCGTGCCGAATCAGTCGGCTATGAGGTGAAAAACGGCATCGCCACTCGTGCCGATCGCTTGACCATCATTCTGGTGGGCATGGCCATCACCGGATTGACGCGTCAGGGATTGTGGCTCGCCATCGCCATGATACTGTTGGCCGGATTGGGATTAGTCACCGTATTCCAACGCATCTTCGAAGCCAAGCGCCAAATGGTCATAGGGGAGAAAACATATCGGCGGTAGTCACAGCCGGGGGCAGACCCCATCCAAAAGTTCGAAAAGCGAAATGCCACAGGTTCGTATTCGGCATTTTGTCGGCGAACCGCTTTAGAATCATTTCGTTTGAAACATCCGCAACCTGCCTAGGAGCATTATGTCAGGTCATTCCAAGTGGGCGACCACCAAGCACAAGAAGGCCGCCATCGACGCGAAGCGCGGCAAGCTGTTCGCCAAGCTGATCAAGAACATCGAGATCGCAGCACGTATGGGTGGCGGCGATCCCGACGGCAACCCGTCCCTGTATGACGCCATCTACAAGGCCAAGAAGGCCTCCATGCCGGCCGACAACATCAAGCGCGCCGTCAAGCGTGGTTCCGGTGAGGAAGCCGGCGGCGCCAACTATGAAGACATCGTGTACGAGGGTTACGCCCCGGCAGGTGTTGGCCTGATCATCGAATGCCTCACCGACAACCGCAACCGTGCGGCCGCCGACGTGCGTTCCACCCTGACCAAGGGCAATGGCTCCCTGGCCACCACTGGTTCCGTGAGCTTCAACTTCGAACGCAAGGGACAGATCGTTGTTCCGGCCGAAGGCGTTGACTTCGACAACCTGTTCGAGAAGGCCGCCGAAGCCGGTGCCGAAGACGTGACCGACGATGGTGAGGTATTCACCGTCATCACCGATCCGTCCGACATGATCGACGTGCGCAAGGCTCTCCAGGACGCCGGTTTCGATTACGATTCCGCTGATCTGGTCATGATGCCGAAGAACGAGGTCGAGCTGAGCCTTGAGGATGCCCAGAAGGTCTCCAAGCTCATCGACAACCTCGATGATCTGGACGATGTCCAGAACATCTACTCCAACTGGACCGCCTCCGACGAGGTCATGGCCCAGCTTGACGAGGAGTAATCCAGCGTGATTATTCTTGGCGTCGACCCCGGGCTGACTCGCTGCGGGGTCGGCGTGATTGAAGCCGGCGCATACCGCCGGCTTTCTTTTATCCACGTGGATGTGGTGCGTTCCGATCCAAAAACCTCCCAGGATCTGCGTCTGCTGGCCATCTACAACGGCTTGGTGGAAAAAATCGAACGATTTGCTCCCGATGCGGTGTCCATCGAACGAGTGTTCGCGCAAGAAAACCGTAACACGGTGCTGGGAACCGCACAGGCGGCAGGGTTGGCGATGCTCGCTGCGGCGCAACGCGGCATTCCTGTAGCGTTGCATACGCCGACGGAATCAAAGCTTGCAATCACCGGCAACGGCAAAGCAGAGAAAATCCAGATGGAACGTATGGTGGCGCGGATATTGGGATTGAACACGCTGCCAAAGCCGGCTGATGCGGCTGACGCGCTGGCTATTGCGATCTGTCACGCGTTGCGTCCGGCTGGTGCGCTGCAAGGCGGCGAACGCGAACAGCATCTCACGGCGGCGCAACGACAGTGGGCGCAGGCTTCGCAAAAAGCAGCGCGCAGACAAGGCGTCCGCAGAGGCATGTAAGCTGTATCGAACAGATGTTCTAGACCTGTGCGAAGGAGACGTCCATAATGATTGGCATGCTACGTGGCCATGTGGAGTCGGTAGACGCCGCATCGGCCATTATCGAGGTCGGGGGAGTCGGCTACGAGGTCAGGATGCCATCCGCCGACTTGGCTTCCATGCACGCCGGCCAGGAAATCAAGGTCTACACTTCGTTGAATGTGTCCCAGGACGCCATCACTTTATTCGGCTTCGGCACGCTGGCCTCGAAACGCATGTTCCTGCAATTGCAGAAGGTCAGTGGCATCGGACCGAAAGTCGCGCTATCGTTGCTGTCCACTTTGCCTCCCGATCGACTTGCGAGGGCTGTGGCGGATGGTGATGCCACTGCGTTGGCCAAGGCTCCGGGATTAGGCAAGAAAGGCGCGCAGAAAATCATCCTCGAACTGAAAGGTTCCATTGATCTGAGCCAGATCGAGGGTTCTTCCGCAACCGCTTCGACTCCTGAAGACACTGGGGCCGAACAGGTCGTCGAAGGTCTGATGTCTTTGGGATGGCACCAGCAGGACGCTGTCCATGCGGTGCAGACGGTTTGCGCCGATAATCAAATCGAGACGCCGTTGAACGCCGAGGATGTTCCACGCGTGCTGAAGCTCGCGCTGACATCGTTGGATAGAGGTAGATGAAACGGACCATTATGACGAACACTGATACATTCGAACAGCCGAACACCGGGGCGAACGAGGAATCCCTCCGTATGGTTTCCGCCGCACCCGTCGGCAACGAACCGGTCAGCGACGAGGAGCTTCGTCCTCATATCCTCGAGGGATTCATCGGACAGCCAAGGCTCAAAGCGCAGTTGCAGCTTTTCCTCGATGCTGCTCGAAAACGTGACGTTCCTCCGGACCATATCCTGCTTGCGGGGCCTCCGGGACTTGGCAAAACCACTTTGGCCATGATTGTGGCCAATGAATTGGAAGTTCCAATCCGCGTCACTTCCGGTCCCGCCATCCAACATGCTGGTGATTTGGCTTCGATTCTGAGTTCGCTGGACGCCGGCGAGGTGCTCTTTATCGATGAGATCCACCGTCTGCCCCGTGCCGCCGAGGAACTGCTGTACATCGCCATGGAGGATTTCCGTGTTGATGTGATGGTCGGCAAAGGCCCTGGAGCTTCATCCATTCCGCTGACATTGCCTCGGTTTACGGTTATCGGTGCCACCACGCGAGAGGGCATGCTTCCCTCGCCGCTGCGTGCGCGGTTCGGTTTCACGGCGCATCTGGATTTCTACCCGCATGAGGAGCTTGAAAAGCTGATTGAGCGTTCCTCCGCAGTGTTGGGAATCCAGTTGGAGGACGGGGCCGCTCGCCAACTGGCCATGCGTTCCCGCGGCACGCCGAGAATTGCCAACCGCCTGCTTCGTCGTGTTAGGGATTGGGCCATCGTGCACGATCTCGAATCGGTGCGTCCCGATGATGTCAAGGAGGCGTTGGCGCTTTATCAGATCGATACCGAAGGTCTTGACCGTCTGGATATAGCAGTGCTTAAGGCCATCGTCACCAATTTCAACGGAGGCCCCGTCGGCTTGAACAATCTGGCGGCCATGGTGGGCGAGGAGTCGGAAACGGTGGAAACGGTATGCGAACCGTATCTGGTACGTGAGGGCTTCCTCATCCGCACGCCGAAAGGCCGCGTGGCCACGCGCAAGGCATGGGAGCATCTTGGTGTTACTCCCGACGAATCCGCATATGATGTCAATAAGATGTCATAGACTTCACATCTTGAGTAATGTGTTCCGGTTGAGACCCTGACTCCGAGGAGTTTATTTTGGATATCCTTTTTCTCGTTGTTCTTATCGTTGTAATGTTCGGCATGATGTTCTGGCAGTCCAAGAAAGCCAAGCAGCAGCAAGCTGAACGTCAGAATTTCCGTTCTAGTCTGCAGCCCGGCACTGAAGTGATCACCATCGGTGGCATCATCGGCAAGGTCGTTTCCGTCGATACGGAATACGAGGAGATCGTCGTTGATTCCGAAGGATCGCAACTGCGTTTCGGCTTCAACGCCATCAGCCGTGAATATGTCCGTCCGGCATACGTGCATGATGATGAGGTCGATGAGAACGGCAATCCGCTATCCAAGGAAGACGAGCCCGACCAGAAGCCTGTCGTCGACGCGACTGAAGAGCCCGCACAGGATGCCGATGTTATTCAGCAGCCCATTGACGAGCAGAAGAACGATTGATTTCTTTGATTTTTAGACGGCGAAAATCTCATTTTTGAGGTTTTCGCCGTTCTTTTTCGCACGGGAAACCTATAATTCAAAGTGCCGTAAACCAAGGTAGAAGGAAACCACTGTCATGGCAGCATCGGATATCACCGTTTCGGGCTTGAACAAAGTTGGAGCCGAAGACGCAGCATATCTTGTATCGAAAATACGTACTATTCCGGGCTTTCCGAAGGAGGGCATCCTATTCCGCGATTTCATGCCGGTGTTGGCTGATGCGCGCGCGTTCGGTATTTTGATGGGGGCCCTTGAAGCGGCATTGCCAGTAGACGTCGATGATTTCGACATGGTCGCCGGCCTTGAAGCCCGTGGATTCCTGTTCGGTCCAGCGTTGGCCGCCCGTCTCGGAAAGGGGTTTATCGCGGTCCGTAAAGCCGGCAAATTGCCTCCAGAAACCATGTCGCAAAGCTATGACCTCGAATATGGTCAGGCGTCAATGGAAATCGAAACCAACGTTGTCCATGAGGGAGTGCGCGTATTGATCGTCGACGATCTGATCGCCACCGGTGGAACCGCCAATGCGGCGCGTAGCCTCATCGAGAAGTGCGGAGGCGTCGTTGCTGGATTCAGCTTCGTCATGGAACTTACCGGTATTGACGGCATGAAATCGCTAGGCGATTATCCGACAAGCTCGCTGGTGTGCATGCCTGCCTGATAACTCCGTTTTCGTCAACCATTCAGAACAAACAACCAAAGGGAATGATCCATGGATCTCTATGAGTATCAAGCCAGGGAATTGCTCGAAGAACAGGGTATCCCGACTCCTAAGGCAATATTCGCCCAGAACTCCCATGAAGTCGCCGAAGCGGCCGACCAGATTGGATATCCCAATGTGATTAAGGCGCAGGTGAAGATTGGACACCGTGGCCAGGCCGGCGGAGTCAAGCTCGCCAAGACCCGTGACGAGTCCATTCTCGCGTCGGAAGATATTCTGCCGATGACCATTCACAAGCACAAGGTCAGCGGCGTGCTGGTGGCCGAGGCGAAGAACATCCTTCACGAGTATTACGTCTCCATCTCAGTGGACCGGTCCTCTCGTGATTTCGACGTGCTCGCCACTGCGAATGGCGGTACTGAGGTTGAGGAAATCGCCAAAGAGCATCCGGAATCCGTGAAGCGTCTGCATATCGATGCTCTTGACGATTTCGATTTGGAAGCGGCCACCAAGATGGCTGAAAGCATCGGCTTCTATCATGCCGATGTTGATCAGGCCGCGCAGATTCTGCTGAAAATGTGGCGTTGCTTCAAGGAGAACGACGCCAAGCTTGTGGAAATCAACCCGCTTGCAAAAATCGGCGATCCGGATGACGAATCTTCCAAGTCGTTGTGCGCGCTGGACGCCAAGATCTCCCTTGATGACAATGCATCGTTCCGCCATGATGGTTGGAAACGTTTCACCGATCCGATTCATGTCGATCCATATGAGCAAAAAGCCCGCGAACATGGACTGCATTATGTGCATCTCAAGGGTTCCGTCGGTGTGATCGGCAATGGTGCGGGACTCGTCATGAGCTCTCTTGACGCGGTGTCAGGCGCAGGCGAGGATCAGGGCACGAATGTCAAGCCCGCAAACTTCCTCGACATCGGCGGAGGCGCTTCCGCCGAAGTGATGTCGAATAGTCTTGAAATCGTGCTGTCCGACCCGCAGGTCGAATCCGTGCTCATCAATGTGTACGGTGGCATCACCTCGTGTGAACAGGTCGCGAAGGGCATTCTCGAGGCGCTTGACGAACTTGGCAGCAGCAAGCCTATCATCGTGCGATTCGATGGCAATGCGGCGGCGGAAGGTCTGAACATTTTGGCCCAAGCCGGCCGCGCCAACCTGCACGTCGCTCAGACCATGGAGGAAGCCGCACAGCAGGCCGCACGTTTCGCGGCCAAGGAGGTTCGCTGAAATGACGCTTTTCATTGAAGATGGCGCTCCGGTCATCGTCCAGGGCATGACCGGGCATCAGGGCATGACCCACACGGCCCGCATGCTCAAGGCCGGCACCAACATCGTCGGTGGCGTGAACGCCCGCAAGGCTGGGCTGGACGTCACCTTCCCTGAAGCCAAAAATGGCGAGGACGCCACCATTCACGTGTTCGCCAACTGCTCTGAAGCCATCGAAGCCACTGGAGCCAAAGCAAGCGTCGTGTTCGTGCCGCCGCGCTTCGCCAAGGGCGCCGTCGTTGAGGCCATTGAAGCCGGCATCGAACTGATTGTCGTCATCACCGAAGGCATTCCGGTGGCGGACAGCGCGTATTTCGTCGAGTTGGCCTTGCGTAAGGGCGTGCGCATCGTTGGGCCGAATTGTCCTGGTCTGTTGACGCTGCCATCTTCTAAGGACGCCAAGGGCTGCAACCTCGGCATTATTCCAGATGGCATCGTGTCCCGCGGCCCGTTGGGTTTGGTGTCCAAGTCCGGAACGTTGACCTATCAGCTGATGGGGGAGCTGTCTGACATCGGTTTCACCGCATGCCTTGGCGCGGGCGGCGATCCGATCGTCGGCACGACCTTGCAGGAGGCTTTGGAAGCCTTTGAGAACGATGAAGCCACCAAAGCCGTTGTCATGATCGGCGAAATCGGTGGCAGCGCCGAACAGGACGCTGCCAAGTGGGCTTCCGAACATATGACCAAGCCCGTCGTGGCCTACATCGCGGGATTCACCGCGCCGGAAGGCAAGCAGATGGGCCATGCCGGCGCCATCGTTTCCGGCGGCAAGGGCACCGCGCAGGATAAGAAAGAAGCCCTTGAGGCCGTTGGCATCCGTGTCGGTCGTACTCCCGGACAGACCGCTGAAATCATGCGAGAGGTGCTCGCTTCCCAATCGCGATGATGACGAACCTGAAGTATTGGCTGAAAGGGCTTGCCGTCGCGGCAGTGTCCATGATTATTTACGCCGTTGCCTTGGGCTGCTATATGGCCCTAATGCTTCTGGTCATATCCATGGAAGAAGGCGGGGACAATCTCTCCGCCTTCTCGGTGCCTCTTACCGAGGCGTTGGTGCTGCTCAGCCAGGGTATCGGGTTCAAGACTGATGCCATCACGTTGACGATTGTGCCGTTGCTCTTGACGGTACTGCTTATCGCCCTTATCGCGCAGCTCGCCAGAAGATTCGGCACGAGTCTGCGTGGATTCGCGGCCGGTCTGGTCTTTTGGGAAGCCGTAAACATCTTCTTCGCCAGAAGCATAAATATCGAAATCGTTGATTCGATGACGATGATCGCCATCAAAACGGCGCTTGTTTTCATCCTCGGATATGCGGTCGCGGCGATTCCGAATGCGTCATGGACCCAAGCCTGTACCGAATGGATTCGATCTCATGTGTCATCGCCGGTGCGAAAGACCATGGTCATCGGTTCCGTCCTAGGGCTGCTGCTGGAGGCGGCGTATCTGCTGGTCGGTCTGATCGTCGTTGTTTTTTGGGCAATAAGCAATCAATCATCGATAGCGAAGCTATATGAACTTTCGGGCATGCAGAACGGGTCTCGTATTCTTACCACGATCAGTATGCTCGCATGGCTTCCGAATCTGATGATTTGGGCTGTCTCATGGACTTTCGGCGCCGGCTTCTCAATCGGCGATTTAGCCGAATTCACATTATGGACCGGACAGGGCGACGGGCTCCCCGCCTTGCCGCTTTTCGGTATGATGCCACAGGCGGTTGAGACGGATTGGGTGAGAATCGCGCTGATGTGCATACCATTGGCATCCGCTTTTGCTACCGGCATGGTCGTCATGTTGTTTAATAAGGGATTCCATATCAGAGTAGGTGAATCAGGACGGAACATCGACGTCAAACGCGTTGTGCTGAGTTTTGCCTATCCGATTGCTGCTTTTTCGATTACCAGCGCCGTCGTGTCCGTGGCTTCCAGCTTGCTGTTCGCCCTGGGAAACGGAGGTTTGGGGTCGAAACATCTTGCGCACGTCGGCGTAGACGTGATCGCGTCAACCCGTAAGGTGGGACAACCCACCGCCATGGGTTTGTTCTCCGCATGGCTACTGACTTTGGTGGCCGTGAGCATATTTTTCGCCATACGCTGGATGATGAAGCGTATACGCGAACGTGGAAAGAGGGAGACCGCCCCCGAATCCACGGAAAACAGCCGTGAGGAAACACGTGCGCTTCGCACGGTCGCCTCGAACAACAATAACAAGGAGGATCATGGTGACAACAACGAATCGAACGATACGACGGGCTCTGGTATCAGTCTTCCATAAGGAAGGCATCGAGGTGCTTGCCGAAGCGTTCATCAAGGCGGGCACCGAGGTGGTTTCCACCGGTTCCACCGCGAAGCGTCTGGCTGAGCTGGGTGTCAAAGTGACCGAGGTCTCCGAAGTCACTGGTTTCCCGGAATGCCTTGATGGCCGCGTCAAGACCCTTGACCCGCATATCCATGCCGGTATCCTCGCCGACATGACCAACCCCGACCATGCCTCCCAGCTCGAGAAGTTTGGCATCAAGCCGTTCGATCTGGTGGTCGTCAATCTGTATCCGTTCGCCGACACGGTCCGCTCCGGAGCTGACGAAGCCGCCACCATCGAAAAGATCGATATCGGCGGTCCGTCCATGGTGCGTGGCGCAGCCAAGAACAGCGCCACCGTCGCCATCATCACCGATCCGAACGATTATGCACTCGTCGCCTCCCGCATCGAGAACGGCGAGGGCTTCTCCCTTGATGAGCGTCGCTGGCTCGCAGGAAAGGCGTTCGCCCATACGGCCGCCTACGACGCCACCATCAACGAGTGGACCGCGAAGCATTGGCCGAAGCCGGCGTCCATCGAACAGCCGGTTTCCGAAGGCGAGACCGAAGTGAATGAGGCCAAGTTCCCGGCCACGTTCACCCGTACGTGGGACCGCGCGCACGTGCTGCGTTACGGCGAGAACCCTCACCAGCAGGCTTCGCTGTATCTGGATCCGCTCAACCAGAACGGCTTCGCACACGCCGAACAGCTTGGCGGCAAGCCGATGAGCTACAACAATTACGTCGATGCCGACGCCGCATGGCGTGCCGTGTGGGATTTCGCGCCTCAGATCGCCGTCGCAGTGGTCAAGCACAACAATCCATGCGGTCTGGCCATTGGCGCTACCGTGGCAGAGGCGCACAAGAAGGCGCACGCATGCGATCCGATGAGCGCCTATGGCGGTGTGATTGCTGCGAACAGCAAGGTCACCATGGAAATGGCCGAAAGTGTTCGTCCAATCTTCACCGAAGTCATCGTCGCGCCCGATTACGACGCCGATGCGCTTGAATTGCTCCAGACCAAGAAGAAGAACCTGCGTATCCTGAAGGTGTCTGAGCCTCCGAAGACCAAGACCCAGTTCCGTCAGATTGACGGCGGTCTGCTCGTGCAGTCCACCGATCTGATTGACGCTCCAGGCGACGATCCGAACGCGTGGAAGCTGGTTTCCGGCGAGCCGGCCGACGCTGAAACCGTCAGGGATCTGTTGTTCGCATGGCGTGCCATCCGGTGCGTCAAATCCAACGCCATACTTATCGCCCACGATCAGGCAACCGTAGGCATCGGCATGGGCCAGGTCAATCGTGTGGATTCCGCCAATCTGTCCGTCGAGCGTGCCAACACGCTGGCTGACGGAGCCAACCGCACCAAGGGAGCGGTGGCCGCGTCCGATGCGTTCTTCCCGTTCGCCGACGGTGCCGAGATTCTGATCAACGCCGGTGTCAAGGCCATCGTCCAGCCTGGTGGGTCCATTCGTGATGAGGAAGTGTTCGAGGCGGCCCGCAAGGCCGGCGTCACCATGTATGTGACCGGTACCCGACACTTCTTCCACTGAGTTCAGTGGAAGCGTCGACCGGCAAGCTGGGAGCGTTGCGGCGCGATAAATGACGTGGCGTCCGAAACCATTCGCTGGTTTCGGACGCCACGTTTTATTATTATGATTGGGTTCCGTGCGCGGACGCGCGTTGACATATAACGAAAGGCCTGCGATATGAGTCATCCCTACGTTTCCGAAGACCATGAAGGCAAGCCGTGGTTTGAATGGATCGTTGCGGCAATGGTGGTTATAGCCACAGTGCTTGCGGTCTTAGGCCATGTAAAAGCCGCCACCACGGTAATCGCGGTGACGGCCATCATAACAGGATTAATCAGACTCGTAATGCGCGAGCGTAGTCCTTGGAAAGTCCGTTCAGTTGGCTTCGACGCTTTCATCGGCATCGGTCTGGGCGTCGGACTGTTCATCCTGCTCGCCCTCGTGCCCGTCGGCATCGTCTGACGCGTCGTCGGCTATGGCCTCCAGCGTTTCGGAATCCTGCTCGGCTTCCGAAACGTTTTTCTTGGTGCCGATCATGGACGCGACTATGGCCACAAGCGAGACGATGGCGGCTGCGAGAATCGGGCAGATCCAGAACACCCACAGCTGCTGCAGAGGCTCTTGGGAAAGGCCCTGATTCTGGGCGAAGATGGCGATGCCAGTGGCACGAGCCGGATTCAGAGCGGCGCCTGTTACCGGATAGGAGATTGCGGCGCCGACACCGTAGGCGAGACCCATGGCGATGGCATGGCTGGTATTGGTCTTTCCGGATTCACTGGTGGTGTTGAGCGCGGTGGCGACGATGATGATGCCCGCGACGAATTCAACGGCGATGGCCAGAGTGATGCTGAAGGACACGCCATAGTTGCCGAGCGTGGCATAGGAGACGGAATTCTTGTCAAAACCGTTAATGACCGGCGTCAGCCAGATTTTCAGCGTTACCTGCTCGGATGTCGGCAGCAGGAAGCGGATGGCGGCGCCTGCGCCGATACCACCCAGCACCTGAGCGATAATATAGAGCACTCCGTCAAGCACATGGGTTTTGCCGGACAGCATCGCCGCAACGGAGACCGCCGGATTGAACTGGGCGCCGGAAATCGTGCCGAATATCAGGGTGGCGGCGGCGTACACCAAACCTGTCAGCAAGGCGATGAACGCCATATTTACGCCGTAGATCGCGGAACCAAGCGTGCAAATCGAGTAGATGGCGAAGCAGATGATGAAGCTTCCCACCAGCTCCGCGCCTATGCGAAGGGCCAGTGGCTTGCTCTGTTCTTCCTCTGTTACGGACGTTGCTTCAACAGCAGTCATAGTCTTTCCTCTGTCATATAGTGGACAAGTTGCGGTTTTTATGAAAGCCGCCAAACGACTGCCATACTACCAGCAGTCCCTGTAAGTATTATCCGGCCACGTTGGGAGAACGATGCCAAACGCATATTCTCGCGCCGCCAAGGCGCACAATCATGACAATGAAGGCATTCGCCTGCAGAAACTTCTCGCTCAGGCGGGCTTCGGCTCGCGCCGTAAATGCGAGGAAATCATCACCGATGGTCGCGTTGAGATCGATGGCGAGCTGATTACCGAACTTGGCACCCGAGTCGATCCGAAACGTCAGGAGGTCCGTGTCGACGGTTCTCGCGTGCGTGTGAACCCTAACCATGTCACGCTTGCGTTGAACAAGCCGAAACGCGTGCTGAGCGCCATGGAGGATCCCAAGGGACGCTACACTTTGCGCGACATCGTCGGAGACAAGTACGAGCGTATTTTCCACATGGGCCGTCTGGATTATGATTCGGAAGGCCTAATCCTCATGACGAACGACGGCGAACTGAGCCAGCACGTCATGCACCCCAAATATGAGGTCGAAAAGACCTACATCGCCACGCTGGAAGGACGCATCAGCGGTCAGGTGTGCCGCAGGCTCGTCACCACGGGCGTGAAGCTCGACGATGGGTGGATCAAACTCGACCGCTGCGCTATTCTCGACTCCAGCCGCGAAAGCACGTTGGTCAAGGTCGTGCTGCATTCGGGCAAGAACCGCATCGTGCGCCGTATTTTCGGCTCGATCGGTTTTCCCGTCAAGCGTCTGGTACGCACGCAGATCGGTCCGATCAAACTCGGCGACCTGAAAAGCGGCACGTATCGCGTGTTGTCGCAGGCTGAGGTCCGTTCTCTATCCAAGGCGGTGGGACTGTGATCCGTGTAGCTATTGATGGGCCTGCGGGCGTCGGCAAATCATCCACGTCCAAGGCACTGGCCAAATATTATGGTTTCGCATACCTCGACACAGGCGCGATGTACCGTGCCTGCGCCTGGTGGTGCATGCACAAAGGCATCGATTTGGATGCCGAAACCATCGATGAGCAGCTCGTCACCGAAACCGTCGGCGAATTCTTCACCGACGGCCATTTCGACATCAGCGTCGATCCGGACGATCCGAAGGTGTACGCCGATGGCGAGGACATCAGCGAGGCCATCCGTTCTTCCGAGGTCTCTTCGCACGTGTCCAAGGTGTCCAACATCATCCCCGTGCGTCACGTGTTGATCGCCGCGCAACGTGCCTACATCGCACGAGAGGCTTCGGTCGATTCCTTCTCCGAAGGCGCCGGTATTGTTGCTGAGGGCCGTGATATCACCACCGTCGTCGCTCCCGACGCCGAAGTGCGCATCCTGCTTACCGCGCGTGAAGAGGTCCGTCAGGCCCGACGTAGCGGACAGGCCGTCTCGGGTGTGGGTGCGGAAAATGTCGCGGCACGCGACAAGGCCGATTCGAAAGTCACCAACTTCACATCCGCCGCGGAAGGCGTGTTGACCGTCGACAACTCCGATCTCAACTTCGGCGAGACCCTTGACGTGCTCGTCCGTATCGTTGACGACGCCATCGAGGAACAGGAATACCGCCAGTACGTTTCCAACCTCGAAGGCTATGAGCTGGATGAAGGCGATGAGGAGCTGATCGATGGAACGGCGTTCTCTGGTGGCGAAAGCAAGAATGGTCCGAAACCGGTCGGCGTACTTGCCGTGGTCGGACGTCCGAACGTCGGCAAATCCACTCTGGTGAACCGTATTCTCGGCCGTCGCGCAGCCGTGGTGGAGGACACCCCCGGCGTGACTCGCGACCGTGTGAGCTACGACGTCGAATGGTGCGGCACCGATTTCAAACTGGTCGACACGGGCGGCTGGGAAGCCGACGTGGAAGGCATCGAATCCGCCATCGCATCCCAAGCGCAAATCGCCGTGCAGCTTGCCGATGCCGTGATTCTCGTGGTGGACGGTCTGGTCGGTCTCACCGACACGGACGAACGCATCGTCAAAATGCTCCGTGCCGCCGGCAAGCCGGTGACGCTTGCGGTGAACAAGGTCGATGATCGCGAAAGCGAATACCTGACCGCCGAATTCTGGAAGATGGGTCTGGGGGAGCCGTATGGCATTTCCGCCATGCACGGTCGTGGCATCGGCGAACTGCTTGACGCCGCACTCGACTCGTTGAAGAAAGCGGAAAGGACATCCGGCTTCCTTACGCCGTCGCATCTGCGCCGCGTGGCTCTGGTCGGACGTCCGAACGTCGGCAAATCCTCCCTGCTCAATCAGCTGGCCCACGAGGAACGCACCGTCGTCAACGATCTTGCGGGCACCACGCGAGATCCGGTCGATGAGGTCGTCACCGTCGATGGCGAGGATTGGCTGTTCATCGATACCGCAGGTATCAAACGTCGTCTGCACAAGCTGTCCGGCGCGGAATACTTCTCCTCGTTGCGTACGCAGGCCGCGATCGAACGTTCCGAGCTTGCCTTGGTGCTGTTCGATGCCTCCCAGCCGATTTCCGACCAAGACCTGAAGGTCATGAGCCAGGCCGTGGACGCGGGCCGTTGCATCGTGCTTGTGTTCAACAAGTGGGACCTGATGGACGAGTTCGACCGTCAGCGTATGGAACGCCTGTGGAAGACCGAGTTCAATCGCGTCACTTGGGCTCAGCGCGTCAATCTGTCGGCAAAGACCGGATGGCACACCAATCGTTTGGCCAATGCCATGCGTGGCGCCTTGGCATCATGGGACAAGCGCATCCCCACCGGCAAACTCAACGCGTTCCTTGGCAAGATCCAAGCTGCCCACCCGCATCCGCTGCGTGGCGGCAAGCAGCCGCGAATCCTGTTCGCGACGCAGGCGTCCACCAGACCGCCGCGCTTCGTGATCTTCGCCACCGGCTTCTTGGAGCATGGCTATCGCCGCTACATCGAACGGTGTCTGCGCGAGGAATTCGGCTTCGAAGGATCGCCGATTCAGATTTCGGTGAATGTCCGTGAGAAGAAGAAACGCAAGTAACCACCGGAACTGTTAGAAGATGGGCGTGCGCCTGGTTCAGACCATGGCGCACGCCCATCTGCCTTATTGAATCTGGGTCGTTGCCGGCTTTTGTTTTCCTTTACGCACAGCTTAGGCCGACAGCGTCAGAACAGAGGATGTTCATCCTGGTTGCGTGTTCTGAGATACCCCGTTATGGCTCTGCGCGCGAGCGAGCTTAATGAAATGCCGTCCTGCTTGGCCTTGGCCCGCGCCTTATGGCCTACGGCGTAGGGGAGTTTGATCTTCCATTCGTCGCCAAGCTGTTTGCGCCCGTCGCTGTTCTTTGGCATGCGCCCGATGCCGACCGCGTCTGAACAGCCATCGGAATCGTCGGACAAGAGTGCCCTGCGGGTCAATTCGGTAAGCGTGATGCCATCATGCCGAGCGCGTTCGCGGGCTTCCAAGCCAAGCTCGCGGGGCAATCGAATCTTCCATTCATCTTCGGGAAGCGTTGAATCGAACACATGGGCGAATTCGTCGACGTCGTCGAACTGTGGCTGCGTGTTGTTCTGCTGCAAACCGAATCACCTCTCTGAACCCATGCGTTAATCGCATTAAACGGCAAGAAACATGAAAAATATCGCAGGCTACATATTTGCATGCGCTCAAGACCGTCCTGACGTCCGGCTTCCGGCTCCGATAGATGCCATTCTGAGGAGCTGTATGCCGCAGTTCACTGCCCAAACCTGCCCAAACATAACGAAAAACCCGCCGTTTCGATGCCGTGGAAAACGGCGGAACGACGGGCTTTCTTGGTCGGACCAGCGGGATTTGAACCCGCGACCCCTTGACCCCCAGTCAAGTGCGCTACCAAACTGCGCTATGGTCCGAACGGTGCGAAAAGCACCGAATATGAAACATAGCATAATCTCTACGGTTTTTCAAACACATCGTGTCGGAAAGCGAGTCGCATCCATTCCGGAGAGTTTGGCTTCGGATATTTGAGGGTTTTCCGGCAATTGCTCCACCGGAAGTTCATGTTGGTTCTGTGTCTAAATGCCCCCGATTTTGGCGGAATGTCGTATTATGGCATAAGCGCATCGAATAACAACGCCCGTTCGAAAGGGAGAGACATTGACTGAGGACGTATTCGAATACTCTGCCGCGAAGATGCGGAAGCACGGAATGACCGACATGGCCATCGCCCAGTTCCGTCGTCTGTACGAGGTCTGGCGCAATGAGGAGGCCAGCAGTTGGATTCGTGAGGACGAGGTCGAACCGCTCGTCAGCGTTCCCAGCTTCCATGACGTGTATGAGACCATCAATCACGACAAGGCCGTTGACGCGTTCGCCAAAACGGCGTTCCTGAAGCTTAACGGCGGTCTTGGCACTTCGATGGGACTCGATTGCGCCAAGTCGCTGCTGCCGGTACGTCGCCACAAGGCACGGCAGATGCGTTTCATCGACATCATCATCGGACAGGTGTTGACCGCGCGGACCAGACTTGGCGTCGATCTGCCATTGACTCTGATGAACTCCTTCCGTACCTCCAAAGACACCATGAAGGTGCTGCAGACCAATAAGAAATTCCATCAGGAAGACATCCCGATGGAAATCATCCAGCATCAGGAGCCGAAGATCAGCGCGGAAACGGGAATGCCCGTCAGCTTCCCGGCCAATCCGGAACTCGAATGGTGCCCGCCGGGCCACGGCGACCTGTTCTCCACCATTTGGGAATCCGGTCTGCTTGACGCGCTTGAGGCGCAGGGGTTCAAATACCTTTTCATCTCCAATTCCGACAACCTGGGCGCGCGTCCCTCCCGTACGCTTGCGCAGCATTTCGAGAATACGGGCGCACCGTTCATGATCGAGGTCGCCAAACGCACCCCAGCCGATCGTAAGGGCGGCCACATCGTGCGAGACAAGGCCACGGGCCGTCTGATGCTGCGTGAGATGAGCCAGGTCCATCCAGACGACAAGGACGACGCGCAGAACATCGATAAGCATCCGTACTTCAACACGAACAGCATTTGGGTGCGTATCGATGCGCTGAAAGCGAAACTCGCATCCTATGACGGCGTGCTTCCCCTTCCGGTAATCCGCAATAAGAAGACGGTCGACCCGACCGATCCGACCAGCGAGCCGGTCATTCAGCTGGAGACCGCCATGGGAGCCGCGGTGTCGCTTTTCGATGGCGCGACCTGCGTATGCGTCGACCGTATGCGTTTCCTGCCGGTGAAGACCACTGACGATTTGTTCATCATGCGGTCCGACCGATTCCATCTGACGGACCAGTACGAGATGGAAGACGGCAACTACATCTTCCCCGACGTCCATTTGGACGCGCGCTATTACAAGAACATCCACGATTTCGATGCCCGTTTCCCATACGGTGTGCCTTCGCTCGCCGCGGCGAAATCCGTTAATATCGATGGCGATTGGACCTTCGGCAGGGATGTGATGCTGTTTAGCGACGCGCGACTGGAGGATCAAGGCGAACCAAGCTATGTGCCGAATGGCGAATATGTCGGCCCGCAGGGCGTGGAACCGGACGATTGGGTCTGATTTTGGACGGCCATGCAACACGAAAACGATGTTTTTTCGTGAAATAGGCACAAATCGCTTAAAAAACCTCTATCATAGAATGTTGTGTGCGGCTTACGAGGCCAAGCACTTAAAAAGAAACGTTAACGAGACGTGAGGACTAATGGCTGAGGGAAGTAACGGTAGGCGACGTTTTTCCGACAAATGGGGCAAGCATGAGCTTGATGTGTTGGCTGTGCTCTCCTCAGCCTTTCCGCAATGGCTTACCTCACGTCAGATCGCGCAACGTGTGAAGGCGTATGCCGATTCGTACGGAGAGCTCGCCGATCAAGCGGCGAAGGCCGCCTTCGCCAAGCAATTTCAGCGTGACCGCGCCAAGCTCGCCGCCATGGGCATCGCCATCGAATCAAGGCAGCCGGAATATTCCTCCAAGTCAGAAGGGCAGGATTTCGCTTCCTACCGTCTGCAGCTTGGCGATGAGCCGCGCGTGCGTCTGCTGTTCGGCGACGAGGATCTGCCGATTCTTGCCGCTGCGAATTACCTTGCGCGCTCCATGTCGATTTCCTCGGCTCCTGCGCACGAACCCCAGCACGCTTCCCGTACCGCGCCGCGCGTGCCGCAGACGCCGATTCCAGGACTTGGCTTGGATTCCATCGCGCCGGGTCTTGGCACGCAATCCATTCCCGACGAGCTGGTCAAAGTGGTCGATCAGCGACGTTTCGCCGCCACTGTGGATGTTGATGGCGAGCATCTCAATGTCGCCTACGCCGACTCCGATGATCTGGCCATGTTCGTGCTGTCTCATCCGGGTGCGTCCATAGTGAGCCCTCAGGAGGCTGTCGACGCGTTCAACCGCCGGCTGCATGCGGCCACGCAGTTCGTGCCGGCCGATGAATCCACCGGCACCGACAGCTCCACCGTGGTGTCTCCGGAAATCAACCGCAACAGCACTGATGAGGATGATACCGAGGAAGGCAAGGGCCGTCCGAAGAAGAACTCCGCGTTCCAGACCGGTAGTGAGGTCGATCGGCGTCTTCGCCTGATGCTGTTCCTGTCCGCCCACATGGGTGAGGAATACTCTCTTGAAGAACTTGCGGAACGATTCATCGGCAGGCCGAAGTCCGATGACGAATTGAAGAAGTTCGTCAACATCATTCATAAGGACATCAACACGTTGACCACGGTGTCCGATGATGGCGAGATGGCCGGAAGCCAGTTCTTCGATATCGATTGGTCCTTGCTTGACGCGGAAGGCATCGTCTCCGCCACGAATTCGCTGGGGCTTGAACGCCTTGCCGGCATTTCCCAGCAGTACCTGAGCATGCTGACCGCATCGGTGAGCTATCTCGCCCACTCCTCTTTGCTTCCGGACAAGCTGCGTGAGCAGGCGGAATCGCTGTACAGCCGACTGCGCCAGCACGTCAAGCCTGGCGACATGCCGTGGCTGAGCCTGACCGGATACGAGATGGAACCAAGGAACTTCTCCATCGTCAAGAGCGCCATCTCCAAAGGCATGCTGCTCGACATGGAATATACGGACGGTGCGGGCCGTATACAGCGCAAGCTAGTGGCGCCAGACAAGATTTTTGTCGACGAAGGCGTTTACTACGTGGCGGTATGGACCGACGTGTCCAACGCGGCGCCCGCGGACAAGATGAAGTTCGTCAAGACGGATACGACCATCAACAAGGCTACTGGCAAGCCTCGTATCTGGCAGGTGCTTCGCATCTCCCGCATCGAGCATGCGGAGCTGGTCGAACCCACTGAAAAAGTGGACATTCCGGACGTGCCCGCATCCGAACTGCGCAAGTGGAGTTTCGACAATGGCACACCTGCCGTGTTCATAACCAATCAGGACGACCTGTCGTTCATCGACAGCCTGTCGGGAGCCACCGTCGAGAAATGCGGCGAAGGCGAGAAGGTGCATCTGATTGTGTCTTCCGATTCCTGGTATGTCGCGTTCTGCATCGCGCACGCCCGTCATATTACTGCCGTCGCGCCGGAGACGTTGCGCACGATGATCATCGCCCGAGCACAGCATGAGCTGAGCGTCGGCGACCGAGAGAACGAAGACTGACGGGGGAGGCGCTATGCCTTGGTGGATTTGGCTGGTACTCGTCCTGTTCATGCTGACGATGCTGGTCGGCGGCGGCGCATACGCATGCATCCGCGGATATCATGCGTTCAAAGATGCCATCAAAGTAGGCGGACGCATGTCCAAACGTTTCGAGGCCATGTCCGAGCCGTTGCCGCAACCAAAGGAGAACACGTCCCCGTTCTTCACACGTCCACTTGAGGACGCGGCCAATCGTTATATCGACGCTCATGCCGAAGTCATCAGCCGCCGTGAGGAAAAGCGCGTCCGTCATGCCCGGCAGTGGGCGCAGTGGAAACATTCCAACGACTGATTCGAAAAGGAACCATGACTCATCATCGTCGACATGGCAATAACGACACCGGCACATACGATGCCGAGATGACCACAGCCCTATCTCCCGCGCAACGCTATGCGGCGTTCAAACAGACGCAGGCCAAACGCCAATCGGTCTCGTCTCGTTTCGCACGGTCCATGCCATTCGAATTGGACGATTTCCAAGTCAAAGCCAATGATGCGTTGGAAGCCGGCGACAATGTGCTCGTCGCCGCGCCCACCGGAGCCGGCAAGACGGTCGTGGCTGATTTCGCGATCTATCTGGCCCAAGAGCGTAACGTCAAAGCGTTCTACACCACGCCAATCAAAGCGTTGAGCAATCAGAAATACCATGATCTGGTCGAAACGTACGGGCCGGACAGAGTCGGCCTGCTTACCGGCGACACGTCCATCAACTCCGAAGCCGACATCGTGGTCATGACCACCGAGGTCCTGCGCAACATGCTCTACGAGCATTCCATGACGCTTGACGCCTTGCGTTACGTGATTCTTGACGAGGTGCACTATCTCGCCGACCGTTTCCGCGGGCCGGTGTGGGAGGAAGTGATCATCCACCTGCCCCAAAGCGTGAGAATCATCGGCCTGTCCGCAACCGTGTCGAATGTCGAGGACTTCTCCAAATGGATTGAATCGGTCCGTGGCGACACCACGCTGGTGGTGTCCGAAAAACGGCCCGTGCCGTTGGAACAGCATGTGCTTGTTCAGGCGGACGACCACACCGAACCGGAACTCATCGACCTGTATCGACGTGATAAAGACGGCAATCAGACAGACAAGCTCAACGCCCAGCTGGTGAGCAGGCTCGATCAGCTCGACCGCAAGGCCGCGAAACGTAGGGGAGAGCAGCGCCCCGACAGACGAAAGGGCGGCAAGGGCGGCAAATGGAACGACCATTCCCGCAGACCCGAACGCCATACGCCACGTCGTTGGGCCGTGATTGATGAATTGAATTTCCTCGGCATCCTGCCGGGCATCTATTTCATCTTCTCCCGCAACGGATGCGATCAGGCCGTCGAACAATGCATCAACGCCGGACTCGAACTCACCACCGATGACGAGATGCGTCGCATCCGCCGTATCGTCGATGAGATGGTCGAAGGCCAACTCAGTCAAGAGGATTTGAAGGCTTTGCATTTCTCGCAGTTCCGCTTCGCCTTGGAGGAAGGATTCGCGCCGCATCATGCTGGCATGGTGGCGCTCTTCCGCCAAATTGTCGAACGACTGTTCGAAGAGGGGCTGGTGAAGGTCGTCTTCGCCACGGAAACACTTGCCTTGGGCATCAACATGCCGGCACGGTGCGTGGTGGTGGAAAAACTTGAGAAATTCGATGGGACCGGGCATGTCGGATTGACGCCAGGGGAGTTCACCCAGCTTACCGGACGCGCTGGCCGACGTGGCATCGACACCATCGGCCATGCGGTGGTTGTGGACCATCATGGCTTCATTCCCGCCACTGCCGCCGCGCTGTCCAGCAAGCGCGTGTACCCGCTGCACTCCAGTTTCAAACCGACGTTCAACATGGCCGTCAACCTGCTTAATTCCAGCGATTACGAGACCGCTCGCATCACGCTTGACCATTCCTTCGCGCAATGGGAGGCCAACGAATCCGCCTGGCAGCTTGAAGCGCAGATGGATACGTTGCGCAAAGCGTTGGACGGATACGAACGGGCGTTCGATTGTGAGTTCGGCGACTTCAAGGAGTTCATGCGGCTGCGCATGCGCTTGAGCGACTTGGAAAAGAACGAACGACGCAAACTCAAGCACGAGGTGTTCCGCACGCAGAAGGCGCGAAGCGAAGCGTTCAAAGACCTTGACAGGCGTATCGCGGAGCTTCGCGAAAAAGGCAGGGACCATCCCTGCCGCAAATGCCCCGATATTCAGAAGCATCTCAAATGGGGGCATCGGTGGGCGCGTGAAATGCGTGAATTGGAACGTGTGCAGCACCGCTACGATTCACGCACCGGCTCCGTGGCACGTCAATTCGACCGCATCTGCAATGTGCTGAACGAGCTCGGATACCTCGATCGGCTTGATGAAGGCGCAAAAGAACATATCGATTACCGGCTTACCGAACGTGGACAGCTGTTGCGGCACTTGTACAGCGAGCTTGATTTGGTGCTTGCCCAGGCGATCGATGATGGCGCGTTCGACGGACTCGATGCGACGGAGCTGGCCAGCGCCGTCATGTCGTTGATTTACGAGCCACGCAGAGGCAGCGGGGGAGAGCCGCGCCATTATCCCGGAGGAATGCAGGGGAACGTCGCCGTCTGTGCGGCGCAGCTCAAAGGCGTGCACGCGTCGATTGCCATGCTGTGTGAGGACTATGCCCTCGACGAGCCGCGCCAACTTGATTTCGGCATCACCGATGTCGTCTACGAATGGGCTCAGGGCGAAAGCCTGTCGCGTGTGCTGTACGGCACCGATTTGACCGGCGGCGATTTCGTACGCGGATGCAAACGTCTCGCCGACGTGTTGCAGCAGATCGCCGTGGCCGGACCATACCTGGGTAAACGCGCCGAAACGCTCGCTCCGATCGCGAAACAGGCGTACGAGAACGTCAACCGTGGCATCGTCGCCTATTCAGGTGTCGACTGAGCATGTGCGCAATCGGGAGATCGGTTTTCGCGGACGCCGGGAATAAGTGACACGTCCGAAGTGTTTTGTAGCTTAGAGTAAGCAGATAATCAAGGAGGCAAAAGCAATATGGCGGAACGTAGCCTGCGAGGCATGAGCATCGGTGCGAAGTCGCTTGAATCCGATGACAATGTGGATTTTGCGGCGCGAACCGACGTCGCATACGTGTGTCCGAAAGGCCATCGTACGATTCTGCCGTTCGCTGAGGGCGCAGAATTCCCAGATGAGTGGGAGTGCCGCTGCGGCGCCGTCGCGCACCGTGAAGGAGACAATGACGACGAGGCTGATGAAATCGCCAAGCCGACACGCACGCACTGGGACATGCTCATGGAACGTCGTACCGAAGACGAACTGAAGGCTTTGCTGGAGAAGCGTCTGCAAATGCATCGTGACGGATGGTTCCCGGACTACGAGTGACCTGCAGTTGAACGACACTTGAACGAATGCCCGGTCATTGAGACCGGGCATAATTGTTTCTGTCATCAATTCTTATAGCACACAGCCAAGGGGAGAATCAGATCCATGTCCGAACATCCGAAGAAAGTCGTTCTGCTTGACCTCGATGGCACATTGACGAAATCCGATCCAGGAATCATTGGCTGCGTTGTCAAGGCGTTCGAAGAGATGGGATATCCGGTGCCGGACGATGCCGAATTGCATCGTTTCATTGGACCGGCCATCAGCGAATCGATGCAACGCAACGGCATTCCGGATGACAAGCTTGACGAAGGCGTGAGGATTTACCGCAAGTATTACGCCGACGAGGCCGTGTTCGACGACCCGAACAATCCCGGACAGAAAGTCCCCGGCCGCCTGAACAACACGATTTACCAAGGTATTCCGGAGCAGCTCGCCAAACTGCGTGCCGACGGATACTATCTGGCGATTGCCAGCTGCAAGCCGCAATACCAATGCATTCCGATTTGCGAGCATTTCCACTTGGACACCATGGTCGACGGCATCTACGGTGCCAGCGAGGACAATTCCCGTCTTGACAAGGACCAAGTGATCCGTTGGGCTTTCCAGCACATCGATTTCGACGAGAACGCAGGAGACAAGGCACTGATGGTCGGTGACCGTTGGACCGATGCCGACGGCGCCAAGGCGTGCGGTTTGGACTGCCTCGGCTGTGGCTGGGGCTATGCGGAGCCCGGAGAGCTCAAAGCCCATGGCGCATACCGTATTCTGGATTCGGTAGATGAACTCGCACAGGCCGTCGAGGAGTATTTCGCCTGAGTCCGTAAACGGAAACGCTGTAGGCCAGTTACGTGGTTGCTGTCGCAATATCGTGGCAGCAACCACGTTTTTATTTATTGAGTGACGGAGGCCGTTATGTCAGAACCGCGTGTTTGACGCTTCCTCAAGCCTGGAAAAACGTCATTCCTAAAAAGCCGATAATGTACGTTATGTCAGATTTCTATTTGACGGCCTGATTGAGCTTCCGCTCCATCTCGCTGTGCATGCCGTTTCGGGCCTGAAGATACATGAAAACAAGTTCCGCTGCGATCAGCATGACCATCACCGCAGCCGATGGCCATCCGACATGTTCGTAGAAACGCTGGAACCTCTCCGAGAAATCCGACCTGAACATCGCATATGCCGGATATGGCAACGCGCCAATGACCAATGAGGTGAAATGCAGCGCGATGATCGACCAACGCACCGGATGCACATCGCGGTGTTTTTTGGAAAACAGATTGCCTCGAATCGCAGTAATCAAACAAATGTTCACTGCGATGACGGCGGCTATGATCCACAACAGTGCCGGCAGAATATCAAGCATGCGCTACCCCCCTGCGGGTTATATCGTTCGAACGTTCCGGGCTGAATCGTACCAATTGTATGCGATCAGGCTGCTGCGCGGGATTTGCGTCGCGATTCCAGCTTCTTTCTCATACGTATCGCGGCAATGTCGTCGATTGGCCTATTGGTGTCTGTCGATGCCGGCGTCTTCGTCAAATCGACGTATTCCTCATGTTCTAGAGCCTCTTTGATCTGATGCCATAGCGATCCGACGGACACCCCGAACACAGCTCTGCCGCTTTGGAGCAGAGCCACCATCTGTTCGCTGTCCGTGCACTCATGCACATTCTGCCCATCGCACATGATGATGATGCCGGCCAACTGTTCGGGCGTGCGCTGCGCGAGGAAGCCGATGGCGGTGGTCACGTTCTGCAGATTGATTCCGGCATCCAGCAATCTTTTGGAAACGGCAAGAATCACCACATCTTTGAACGAATACAATCTGCGTGAGCCGGATCCGTGCGACGGGGTGATGGATGGTTCCACTATCTGTTTACGCGCCCAATAGTCAAGCTGGCGGTACGTGATACCCGCCACTTTTGACGCGACCGTACCACGATAGCCCCGTGTGACGGGCTGCGCGTCCGCGGAGGGGAACAACTCCCCCTGCACCGCGTGCGACACGTGCAGATGCAACCGCATTGTTGGTTCTGCCTCGCCGTCCATTGTCTTCTCCTACACGCCATAAAACAATCGCCTATGAGCTTCCATTCGGAGCCCATAGGCGATTGAAGGAAAACCGTTACTCACAGTTTATCCCGCATCGGGCGTTTCATTAGGCAATGACGGCCTTGTTGGTGAAATATACGAGACGGAACTTGCCCAGAATGATTTCGTCGCCGTTCTTCAGTTCCTGGCTATCCACTCGTTGACGGTTCACGTATGTGCCGTTCAGGCTGCCGGCGTCAATCACCGAATAATTTCCGTTAATCCTGCGGAACACCGCGTGCGTGCGGGAGACGGTGGAATCGTCCAGCAGGATATCGGAACTCGGGTCGCGTCCCACGGTGATCTCGTCCTCGTCGAGGAGATAACGCGAGCCGGACACCGCTCCCCTGGTGGAAATCAGGAGCGCCGTGCCGTCGGCCAGACGCATGATCGTATTGAGGTCCTCCTTCGTCAGAGGACGGTCTCCGGTGGAAGTAACCGGTACAGTGATAGCAGGAAGACCAATGATGGTCGTTTCGCCTGCGCTTGGAATCGGATCAGTCATAGCTGTCATTCTACCCTCTCCCCTTGCAATTGGCCGGTATTGTGGCCGGCATGGTCACGAATCATACACTGTGAACGGTATTTACCGTTCGTTCTTGTCGATGATGGATACGAATTCGTCCTTCGGCAGCATGTCATCGTAGCTGCGCCAGCGTCGTTCCAGTTCGCGGTTCGCCTCATCGTGTTGTTTCTGCCCCAGCTCGGCGTACGCTTTCAATTCGTTGGGGCCCATATCCTTAACCGCTTGGTTGAGGTTCAATTGTCTCTCGTTCACAATAGGCAATTGTAGCCGCTTGCCGGGGAACAAAAAGCCTGGAACGCTTTTTAATCGCGTTCCAGGCTTTTTCAAGAAGGATTCAGTGTGTGGTGTCCGAATCAGCGGCGGGTGTCGATGATTTCCTGCAGAGCGCCGTTGACGGAAGAGGAGCCGGCAGCCGAAGACAGAGCGTTGATGCCGCTGACTTCGAAGCCACGCATGATTGCGGAGAAGATCTTGTTCTTGTTCATGATGTTTCCTTTTCTTGCTGGTGTGCTGTGACGCACCTTGCGTCTTGTTTGTTTTCTTTTTTGTTTACGATACTCATTTTAGAAATGCGTTTGGCAAAAGTCATGCTTCTCTCGTTTGATTCTCTGTATTTTCATCGGCAATTCTTGTGTAATGTGGTGAATCGTTTTTCGTCGATCGCTGTTTTTGCCGGCGCGTCGATGCTTGCATTCTTATTTGACGAAGTAGCGTGAAAAGGAATGGAAACAAAAAACCCGGCAAAACCGAGCTGTGATAACGGTGGGTGATATAGGAATCGAACCTATGACCCCTTCCGTGTGAAGGAAGTGCGCTAGCCGCTGCGCCAATCACCCAGTCTTAATTTGTACGGAGCAATGCTCCAGTGGGCGATACAAGATTCGAACTTGTGACCCCTTCCGTGTCAGGGAAGTGCGCTACCTCTGCGCCAACCGCCCGAAGCGAGTGCTAACTTACGTGGATTCTCGGCGGAATGCAAATCGTCGGCGTGTCGCGATGTTCACGTGAAGTTCGCCGGCCCTTCTTCACGCGGTGGGTTCGACCTGCGGAAACTCCAAGGTTTCTACGTCGTGGTCCACGCCGCTCATGGCGGTCGTATCCGCATCATTGGTACGCTCCGCGGTCTTGGCGGAGCCGTTCGCAGTAGGGTTTCCCGTGCCGACGGCGTGCGTCAGCGCGAGCCTCATCTGATGCCAGACCACGTTGCCATGCGTCGACTCGGACAGTCCTTCGTCCACGAATCCCAGCCGTGCGTAAAAATCGACCAGCCGTTCCTTGCAGGTGAGCACGAGGCCCTTGCGTCCGGCCTGTGCCGCGTCGAGAATCACCTGGCGCAGCAGATAGCTGGCGCAGCCGCGATGCTGGTAGACGGGTGCCACATCCACGCCGAAAATCATCTGCCAATCGCCATGCTCGTCATGCATATCGGCGTCGTCATACATGGCATCGGCAAGATTCGGCTCGTTTGTGGCCATGCCATCGACGAAACCAACCAACGTGCCGTCCTCTACACGCGAGGGGAACGGGGTATCGTCGTCATCGGTGTTGACCAACAGCCAGAAATGGTCCGGATAAGCGGCCACGCGTGCGGTAAGGCTTTCGTTGCTTGCGGCCTCCGCAGGTGGGAAGCAGGCGGCCTCCACAGCCTCGATCGCGTCCAGATCCTCCATCGTTGCATGTCGAATGAGCATGTGCATACTCTCTCGCAAGGCATACCCAATCTTCACATTTCGATATGCGCCGACGGCGCAATCCGCCAACATGCCATACTGTAGAAGAATCTTGGAGGGATCGCAGGACGACTGTTTCGCGATACCTGATAAGTCCTTATACGAAAAACCGATAACGAAACTGGCTCGTAGTGGCGAATAAAGCGATAGTATGAGCCGCGTTCGCCGGAACAAATACGAAAAATCCGTTGAGAAGAGAAGGAGGCGCGCGTGTTCGACTGGACGTTCATCTCGCACTACGCGCCGTTCTTCGTCAGCGGTGCCGAAATGACGCTGTTCATTTCCGTCTTCGGCATCATCCTGGCGATCGTGGTCGGCTTGGTCTGCGCCGGCATCGAGATCGCGCGCATCCCCGTCCTGCGGCAGGTCGTGCGCGTCTACATCGAGCTGAGCCGTAACACGCCGTTGCTGGTGCAGCTGTACTTCCTGTATTTTGGCCTGCCGAAACTCGGACTCGTCTGGTCCGCGGAACTGTGCGCCATCGTCGGACTCGGCTTCCTCGGCGGCTCCTATATGGCCGAAGCGATGCGCGGCGGCCTGGAGACCATTCCGGAAGTGCAGCGCGAATCCGCATACGTGCTGGGCTTGAGCAAATGGCAGACATTAAGCCGCGTGGTCATTCCACAGGCCATCAGCACCTCCATTCCAGGCGTCGTGGCCAATGTGATCTTCCTCATCAAGGAATCGTCCGTGGTGTCCGCCATCGCGCTCGCCGACGTGATGTACATGGCCAAGGACCTGATCGGCATGTACTACGACACCTATGAGTCGCTGTTCCTGCTGATTGTGGCGTATCTGGTGATTCTGCTGCCGATCTCGCTGTTCGGCACTTGGCTGGAACGGAGGTTCGACTATGAGCGGCGCTGAGATTCTGCTCGAGCCGGGCGTGATTCCGCGCCTGCTACAGGGCCTGTGGGTCACGGTGTGGATCGCCGGCGTGTCCGTGGCGTTGTCCGTGCCCGTCGGCCTGATCGTCGGCTGGCTGATGACGATGAAAAATCCCGTTGTGCGGGTGCTGACCAGGATTTATCTGGATTTCATCCGCATCATGCCACAGCTGGCGCTGCTGTTCATCGCCTTCTACGGTTTCGCGCAGGCATGGAATTGGAATTTGGATGCGACCGGCGCATGCGTGTTCGTCTTCGTTTTGTGGGGCGGCGCTGAACTGGGCGATCTGGTGCGTGGTGCGCTCGAATCGATTCCGAAGGCGCAGTACGAGTCGTCGTACGTTTTGGGATTGAGCGGCTGGCAGACGTTCACGAAAGTGATTCTGCCGCAGGCGTTGCGCCGGCTGCTGCCGGCTTCCGTGAACCTTGCCACGCGCATCGTGAAGACCACGTCATTGGCCGTGCTGCTCGGCGTGGTGGAAGTCATCAAGGTGGGCCAGCAGATCATCGACGCGAACCGTTTCCAGTATCCGACGGGCACTTTGTGGATTTACGGAACGATTTTCTTCATGTACTTCATCGTGTGCTGGCCGCTGTCCATCGTGGCCCGCAGGTTGGAAAAGAGGTGGAAGCATGACTGAGCAGGCTGAACAGGTTACGCAGACCGCGCAAAACAGCGGGAAATCGCAGACAAGCCTTGAAATCAGGCATCTGGTCAAGCGGTACGCCAATGCCGACAAGCCAGTGCTGGACGACATCTCCTTCGACGTGCCCCATGGCAAGGTGTTCGTCATCGTCGGCCCGTCCGGATCGGGCAAGTCGACGTTGCTGCGCACCATCGCAGGTCTTGAGCCGATTCAGGGCGGCACCATCGCGCTGAACGGCGAGATTATCGAAACCGGCAAGCCGGGCACCGAATCGGCCGGCCGTAGCAAGCGCGGCAGCGAGCTGCGCACGCGTGTCGGCATGGTGTTCCAAAGCTACGACCTGTTCCCCAACAAAACCGTGCTCGGCAACATCACGCTCGCTCCGACGCTCGTGCAGAAGCGCGACAAGGCGGAGGTCGAGAAGGAAGCCATCGCTCTGCTGGAACGCGTCGGACTCGCCGACCGCAAGGATGCCTGGCCGCATGAGCTGTCCGGAGGCCAACGCCAGCGCGTGGCCATCTGCCGTGCGCTGATCCTGCATCCGGAAGTGCTGCTGTTCGACGAGGTCACCGCCGCGCTTGATCCGGAAATGGTGCGCGAGGTGCTTGACGTGATGCTGGAACTCGCCGATTCCGGCCAGACCATGCTCATCGTGACGCACGAGATGCAATTCGCACGAGCCATCGCCGACCAGGTGATCATGCTGGAGGACGGCGGCATCGTTGAACAATCCGACGACGCCGAAGCGTTCTTCACCAATCCGAAAACCGAGCGTGCCAAGCGTTTCTTGCACACGTTCGAATTCGACAGGCATCGCAGGCCGGCGGAAACGCCGACGGAACCGACGGGAACTTCTGCCGAGTAATCGCAAGTTTTGATAGCAGTCATCCGTACAAGAGAGGAGTAACCATGACCGCATCAATCATCAACAAGACAATCAAGAGCATCGTGGCCGCATTGGCCGCGTTGATCATGGCCGCCTCCGTGGCTGCCTGCGGTCCCAACGCCGCCACCCCGAGCGAGGAGAACAACGCCTCCAACGGCGGCGTCACCACGTCCAAGGTGACCGCCCGCTCCCTGGACGAGATCAAGAAGTCCGGCGTGCTCAAAGTGGCCGTCTTCTCCGACAAGGCCCCGTTCGGCTACATCGACAAGGACGGCAAGAACGCCGGCTACGACATCGTCTTCGCCGAGCGTCTCGCCAAGGATCTGGGCGTGAAGGTCAAGTACACGTCCGTCGACCCGGCCGCCCGTGTGGATGTGCTCACGTCCAACAAGGTGGACATCACGCTGGCCAACTTCACCGTCACCGACGAGCGCAAGGAGAAGGTCGACTTCGCCAAGCCGTACATGAAGGTCGCGCTCGGCGTGGTCTCCCCGGAGAACGCCGAAATCACCGACGTGAGCCAGCTCAAGGGCAAGACGCTGATCATCGCCAAGGGCACCACCGCCGAAAGCTATTTCGAGAAGAACGAACCCGACGTCAAGCTGCAGAAGTACGACCAGTACGCCGACGCCTACAACGCGCTGCTCGACGGCCGTGGCGACGCCTTCTCCACCGACAACACCGAGGTGCTGGCCTGGGCCAAGACCAACAAGGGCTTCAAGGTGGGCATCACCAAGCTCGGTGACGAAGACACCATCGCGCCGGCCGTGCAGAAGGGCAACAAGGAGCTGCTCAACTGGATCAACGACGAGATCGTCAAGCTCGGCAAGGAGAACTTCTTCCACAAGGATTACGAGCAGACCCTGAAGTCGGTGTACGGTTCCGATGTCGACCCGGATGACATTGTGGTCGAAGGCGGCCAGCTTTGATTCTTACCTGATCTGACGGCGGCCTGCCGTCCGTCAATCCTGTTTCCAAGCCTTCCGTGGCACACGCCGCGGAAGGCTTTTTCATGCCGATTCCGGGCCGGTTATGTCACATCCTTCGAAACCGTTTACAGTCCACGCGGGTGTATGTTTCCGGAGGTTTCGTACCATCCGATAACCCCTCATAAATAAACGCTATGGCGATTCGCACGTTGTATAAGCAACGTCGATAATCTCCGGCGCGTGGCGCTTTCCAAGACACGGTTAAGTAGGAACCAGCGATCGCGTGAACGGCACGCGGCAAGGAAACCACACCGAGGGGGTGCGCACCATGACCAGATTCAACACTCAGCTTGTTCACGGACTGCCGGTCAACGACAACAACACCGGAGCCGTGAATCCGCCGATCTACAACTCGTCCACTTATGCTTTCGAATCGGTCGAGGCCATGCCCCGTTGGGATTACGCGCGCAGCGGCAACCCGACCCGCGAGTTCCTGGAGAAGCAGATCGCGCAGCTTGAGCATGGCACACGCGGTTTCGCGTTCGGTTCCGGCCTGGCCGCCATCCACGCGGTGCTGTCGATCTTCCAGCCAGGCGACCGCATCGTCGTCGGCAAGAACATCTACGGTGGCACCTACTCGCTGTTCCATGAGTATTTCGAACGTTGGGGCGTCATCGTAGAGGAAGTGGACACCACCGATTACGAGGCGCTCGATGCGGCGGTGTCCGGCGAATCCGCCAAGGGCAATGCGCATGGATGTCCGGCCAAGGCCGTGTACTTCGAAGTGCTCACCAACCCGCTTCTGCAAGTCAACAACGTGACGGCTATTGCCGAAATCGCCCACCGTCATGGCGCGATCGCCATCGTCGACAACACATTCGTCACCCCGTATCTGCAGCAGCCGCTCGACCAAGGCGCCGACATCGTCATCCATTCCGCCACCAAGTATCTGGCCGGCCATTCCGAAGTCAACGCCGGCCTCGTGGTGGTCAAGGACGATGAGCTGGGCAAGCGCGTCTACTTCGCGCAGAACCGTTTGGGTGGCGTGCTCGCGCCGAACGAATGCGATTCGGTGCGTCGCGGCATCCAGACGCTTGCCTTGCGCATGGACCGTCAGCAGGAGAACGCGCGTGCGATTTCCAGCTATCTGCTGCTGCACCCGTTGGTCAAGTCCGTGCATTATCCGGGACTGCCCGGTCACGAATACGAGCTGGCCTCCAACGGTCTCAAGGGCGGTGGTGCCGTACTGAGCTTCGAAGTGGTGCCGGGCGTCGACCCTGCGGACGTGCTCGACAACCTGCATATCTTCCGTCTGGCGGTTTCGCTCGGCGCGGTGGAATCGCTTGCCGAACTGCCGTGCCGCATGACGCATTTCGAACTGCCGCGCGAGGAGCGTCTGAAGGTCGGCATCACCGACGAACTGGTGCGTCTCGCAGTCGGCATCGAAGACAAGCAGGACCTCATTGAGGATCTCGGCCAGGCCTTCGACATCGCGTACGAGAACTATCTCAAGCGTCACGCCGGCGAGAGTCTGTTCACCTTCGCGCAACACGTATATGCCTGAAAGTTTTGCTATCGGTAGGGATTTGAATATTAACTGGCACGCTATCTCACGAACCGGACAGGGGAAAGCGCCCCTCTGTCCGGCTCGTGGGCGTATGTGGGTCAGCTCCTGGACAGGCGATGGTTGGTTCGTGGACGGCCCTTGCCCAGCTCGCGGACATTGTCTGCATACGATTGCATTCTTTGGTAAATTTTTACTCGGGTTCGGCAATGGTTGCAGAACCTACGAAAGGTCATGCGACAAGACCTTTAAAGAGAAACCAAAGAAGGGAGTAATGCCATGCCGTTCCTTGTAGCGCTCCTTGTCATTGCGCTGATCATCGCGTTCCTGTTCCTGTCCACGTTGTTCATCGTGCCGCAGCAGCAGGCATACATCATCGAACGTTTCGGCAAGTTCAACAAGGTCCAGTTCGCGGGCATCCACATCCGTATCCCGTTCGTGGACCGTATCGCCATGAAAACCAACATGCGCGTCAACCAGCTCAACGTGCAGCTGGAAACCAAAACCCTCGACAACGTGTTCGTCACGGTCGTCGCCTCCACCCAGTTCCGTGTGAACCCGGAAAACGTGGCCACCGCCTACTACGAGCTGCGCGACCCGGCCGGGCAGCTGCGCTCCTACATGGAGGATGCCCTGCGTTCCGCCATTCCGGCGTTGAGCCTCGATGACGCCTTCGCCCGCAAGGACGACGTGGCCTTCGACGTGCAGAAGACCGTCGGCAACGAAATGTCCCGTTTCGGTTTCACCGTTGTCAAAACGCTGATCACCGCCATCGACCCGAGCCCGCAGGTCAAGAACGCCATGGACTCCATCAACGCCGCCCAGCGTGAGAAGGAAGCCACCCGCAACCGCGCCGAAGCCCAGCGCATCCAGATCGAGACCCAGGCCGCTGCCGAGGCGGAGAAGACCCGTCTTCAAGGCGAGGGCCAGGCCAACTACCGTCGCGAGATCGCCAACGGTATCGTCGACCAGATCAAGAGCTTGCAGGCTGTCGGCATGAACATCGGCGATGTGAACAATGTGGTGCTGTTTAACCAGTACCTCGACGTGCTGCGCTCCTTGAGCGAATCCAACAACGCCAAGACCGTCGTGCTGCCCGCATCCACCCCTGGCGGCTACCAGGACATGTACAGCCAGATCACGCAGGCGATGGTGACAGCCAACGAAACCGCCGGCCAGCACTCGACTGTGCCGACACCGCCGCACGTCGCTCCGACGACGCCGCGTATCTGACACATGTTTGGTGATGCCTGCAGTCGTCGGGCATACGTTGATTGGCCGCAGGCATGTGAATCGCAGGAAAGCGAAAACGAAAAAAAGAATCCCTTCTTTCGTCGGGGAGCCGCGTAGATGTGACGGAGAGTGCGGAAACGATGAAAGAAGGGATTCGTGTTGCAAGTGCGCCGTCGTACCACGACACACGTCTGTTATACGGAAGGCTTCGCTCGGACGTCAGGCCAGAGTGACAAGCTTCCCGGGAGAAGGTGCGTTGAGACATTCAGCAGCATGCGCTTCCATGGAACGGAGCTGGTCTTGCAGATCCATGACTTTCTTTTCCAACCATGCGATGGTCATAGATTGGGAGATGACGAGCAGGTCGCGCTGGTCAGCTGCGGCTTCGTTGGCAAACGATTGTGCTTCGGTCATGATTTGCGGATCTGCTTTCCACCGTGCGATGGCGCGTTCGATACGTTTACTGCCAACGATTTTCGGGTTAAGACCTGCGCTGGCGAAGATGCTGGTCGGCCCGTTGCCCCGTAAGTATTGCGCCATGCAACGCACTTGGAATTCCCTTGAATAGGTGATACGGTCCATTGATGCCCTTTCTACCGCGGGCAAGGTGTTGAGATAGTAGACTTCCGCCTGGGTGAAATGACGTTTCATATTGTTCCCCTTTGGTGTGAAACCGTTTGACATTCCACAATCTGAAGATTATTGCTGATGGTTTCATTTTATTTTTGACATTTTGGTCGAAAAGGTCATTTGGCACGAAACAAGGGTTTCTGGCACGAAACAACATGTTCCATATCGTTCAGGCGGGGTTTCTTGAACGGTTTTCGAGTTTCAGGCACGCGCGGACCGTGGCTTCAGGGTGTTCCCTTAAGGGTGGCGAAGCGCGGTGAAACACTTTAGACTTAGGAGCAATTATCAACATATTCCCAGAAAACGAGGAGGTGAATGTGCCGGTAGGTATCACATCCAACGTTGGGAAAACCGGTCGCGGTCCCATTATCGAGGTTAAAAACCTACGCAAGGAATATCCAGTGCTCGATGAGACCGTCGTAGCGCTGGAACGTGTCAATCTCGCCATTCCGCAAGGGCAGATTTGCTGTATCTATGGTGAGTCCGGATCCGGTAAATCCACCCTGCTCAATCAGCTTGCCGGCATGGAAAAACCAACTAAAGGTGGTGTACGTATTGCAGGTGTGCCCATCAGCAGGCTTGACGAACGGCAGCTGGCCGAATTCAGGCAGAAGCACCTTGGCTTCGTGTTCCAGTCGTACAATCTGCTGCCCAATCTCAATGCCATCGAGAATGTGGCCATGCCACTGATGTTCCGAGGCGTGCCGAAGCGTAAACGCGAGACGATCGCGCGTGCCATGCTCAAGCGGGTCGGCCTTGGCAAACGCATGAACCATTATCCGACCCAGATGTCTGGCGGTCAGCAGCAGCGCGTTGGCATCGCCCGCGCTTTCGTGACACGTCCGCAAGTGGTATTCGCCGACGAGCCGACCGGCAATCTCGATTCCAAAACCAAAACCGAAGTGATAGATATGATTTGCTCGTTCGCACGCGATTTCAACCAGACCATCGTGCTCGTCACACATGACGACAATATGGCGCAATACGCCGATCGCATCGTCACACTTCTTGACGGCCGCATCATCGGCGACCGGCTTACGTAACATTCATGACAACGCATATCGACAACTATGACGACAACAGAAGGGCCTTCCATGGGCAACAACACAAGAATCGCAACACTGCTCAACGGGGCAATCTCACTATTGGCGGTGGTCGCCATCACGTTGGTGTGCATTGTGCCGACGGCGTTCGCCGAAGATGGTGCCAATACTTCCGATGCTCCGGGTGCGGGAGCGGACAACAGTGTTGAGCAGATTGCTGGGCCGGTGCCGAACATCATTATCACCAATTTCACCTATGGCGACGGGTCGGTGGCGGTCGGCAGCACCTTCAACCTCGGTTTCACCTTCCAAAACATGGGCAAAGTGGCGGTGAGCAACATGGTGGTCACCGTGGACGGCGGTGAGAATTTTGCCATCTCCGGCGGTACGAACACGTTCTACTACGATGCACTGAATGCGGGAGCTGCGTTGACGCAGACCGTGCCGATGCAGACACTGGCCAGTGCGAAAAACGGCGCGCAGGGCATCGACATCAGCTTCAAATACGAGTATGTGGACGGTGCCGCACGCAGCTCCAACACTTCCGACATCAAAATTTCCGTACCCGTTTCGCAGCCTGATCGTTTTGAATTGAACGATCCAGTGGTGCCCAATATCGTCAACGCGGGTGAGGAAACTACTATCACCATGGATTACGTGAACAAGGGCAAGGGCGACGTTTCCAATGTCGAGGCGAGCGTTGAAGGCGACGGTATCACCGCCACGCAGGCCAAGCAGTACGTCGGCAATGTGGCGTCCGGCGCGTCCGGCTCCATTGGATTCGCATTCACTGCGGACAAGCCCGGCGAAACCGAAGCGAAACTGACGGTGACGTATGAGAATTCCGATGGACAGCCGCAGACCAAGGAATTTCCGGTGAAAATCAATGCCGTTGAAGCTCCTGTTCCGGATGATTCCGATACGGATGTTGACGTCCAGGATCAGAGCATGCCGGTCTGGGTGTGGATAGTGGCGGCGGCCGTTGCACTCGTCGTGATTGTACTGACGGTCGTATTGGTGGTCCGTCACCGCCGTAAGAAGGCAAAGCAGGCGGCCGATGATGACGATTGGGATTGGGAGCCTGCCGATCTTGGAGCCGATAAGCAGGGTAAATCTACTGCCATGGCTGCCGATGCGCCGACGCAGGTAATCGCCACGGCAGGTGGCACATCGGCCGCCTCCGTATCCGCAACGTCATCTTCCACTCCATCCGTCAAGGAGTAGGCATGCGATTTTCGGATATCGCACATACTTGCGCGCAGAATTTGCTGCGGCGCAAATCGCGTACGATTTTGACGGTGCTCGGCGTGATCGTCGGCTGCTGCTCCATCGTCCTGATGATTTCGATTGGACAAGGCATCAGCGAGCAGAATGAGCAGATGCTCAAGAGCATGGGCAATCTCAACGACATTACCGTCACAGCTGCCGGCGGCTCGGGCGCGTACGACAGCTCTGGCGTCGGTATGTCGAGTTTGTCTTCGTCGGACATGACATCATCGGATCAGCAGGCCAAGCTTGACGATGCTGCGGTACAGACGTTCCGTGGCATTTCAGGCGTCGCAGCCGTGATGCCACAGCGGTCGGCGCAGAGCACCGTGGATCTCACTGCGGGAGCCGGATCCCGATACGTGGCTCAATATGCTTCTGTGATGGGTACGGATATGACCCAGCTTGAAGCATCGGGATACAAGCTCGTTCAAGGGCGTATGCCGAGGCGTGCCGGAGAAGTATTGCTCGGCAAATACGCGGCATACCAGTTTATGGATAAGTATCGTTCCGATGATGACTCCAGGCGTATCGCTCCCGGTGATTATGAGTGCGATGAGAACGGTTGCAAGGAGAGCGAGGGGGAGAAGCCGTTCTTCGACGTACTGACCACGAAACTCAATTTGATTACCGGAGCCGATTATCAAAGCCCTGACGATTACCGCAAAATAGGCAGCACTTCGATGAGTTCCACCGATTCAGGCGACGGCGATGGTATTGCCAGTTCGCAGAATCCTGTGGTTTCCATGCCTCTCACCGTGGTCGGTGTGTTGGACGCTGCAACCAATAATTACGATGCATTCAGCTCCGGTGTAGTCATGTCGCTGGAGGATATGGACACATTGCAGACCAAAATCGACGGCAAAACCAATACCACCAGCCGGACCAAAACAAACTACGACCAAGTGGTGGTGCACGCTCAAAATATCAAGGATGTGCCGGGTATCGAAGCGCAGATCAAAATGTCTGGCTACCAAACCACGTCCTTCGAACAGACCCGCAAGGAGATTGAAAAGCAGAGTCGTGGCATCCAGCTCGCATTGGGAGGCATTGGCGCGGTGTCATTCCTGGTGGCGGCCATCGGCATCGCCAACACCATGATTATGTCCGTGTCGGAACGCACTCGGGAAATCGGCATTATGAAGGCGCTCGGCTGCTATGTGAATGATATTCGCACGATGTTCCTATGTGAAGCAGGTGCCATCGGTCTGGTCGGTGGACTTATCGCCTGTCTGATTTCCGCCTTGGGGTCGCTGAGCATCAATCTGCTGTCGTTTGGTGGATTCAGTATGGAAAACGTAGGCAAAGCGATTATGGGCGGTGACGACGTGAACCGAATCTCCGTGATTCCATGGTGGCTGTTTGTCGTGGCCGTGTTGTTTTCGATTCTGGTGGGCATACTCGCCGGTTTTGGGCCAGCTAATAAGGCTGTGAAGATTCCTGCGTTGGACGCCATCAAGAACGAGCAATAGCGATTGCGATTGACAATAATGCTTATGGTCGGCCATATGCTGTTCAGCGTGGGCCGGCATTTCGCGATTGTTCAACGTTCCCTGTCGATTTTTGACGGTGCCGGCTAGTTGCGTGATTAACGGGCCAAGACGCGGCGAATGCGATCAGCCACCGCTTCCACAGTCAGCCCGTAACGTTCGTCAAGCTCGGCAAGGGGCACACGATCGGTGAATTCTTTCGATGCGCCGAAATTGAGCGCATGCACAGTGGCCGCCTTTGGATTGGTGGAATTCGCGTAGAACGCGGTCACCTTCTCACCCCAGCCGCCTTCCAGCTGGCCATCCTCCAAGGTGACGACCACACGATGGCCGTCGGCAAGCACGTCCAGCAGCTCGCCATCCATCGCGGAATACTGCTGCGCGTCGATAAGCGTCGCATTGATATCGTCGTCGTTTTCGAGCGTTGCCGCCACCTCGGCCGCCAACGGCAGTGTATTGCCCAAGCCGAGAATCGCCACTTCACGTCCCGGACGCACGATCTGGTACCGCGTGAAAGGGCAATCGCCGGTAATATCGATCGTCGTCTCGTGCGCGGCGGCACGTTCGGCCGGGTCGAACGCCATATCGGCGGAACGCTCCATGGCAAGAATCTGCTCGCCGGGCATGCGGATAGCCGTCACACCATGATCAGACGGCCCCGTGGCCCATGCAAGCATGTCCAGCATCTGCTCTCCGCTGGTCGGTGCCAGACAGGCCACATCAGGCGTGTTGGCGAACATCGTCATATCGAACGTGCCGGAATGTGTATTGTCCGCGCCGGAAATGCCCGCTCCGAAAATCAGCAGCGTCGCCGGAACATGATTCAACGCCAGCTCCTGCTGCAACTGGTCGTAAATACGCTGGAAGAACGTGGCGGAAGTCGCCAGAACCGGCCGGCCTCCAGCCTTCGCGATGCCTGCGGCGAACGCGGCCGCATGCTCCTCGGTAATGCCGGTGTCCACATAATGCGATCCGGCACGTTCACGGAAATCACGGGTGATGCCATTCGAACCAGGGGTGGCGGGGGAGATGACCACCAGTCCCGGCTCGTTTTCGAAACGGGACTCCAACGAAGCCATGGCCATCTGACCGTAGTATTTGCGCGCGTCAAGCGGCTTGCCGAGCGCGCTGTCCGGATCCTGCCAATGATTCGCCTCGCATTGGCCGGCATGCGGCTGCGGATTGGTCTGGTTGCATCCGTCGGAACCATCCTGCGCCTCGGTCTCATCGCTGAAACCCAAGCCCTTGGTGGTGTGGATATGCAGCACGACGGGATGGTCGATATCCTTCAAGTCTTCAAGCGCCGCGACCAGCGTGTCCACATCGTTGCCCTGCTCCACATAACGGTAGTCAAGTCCGAACGCCTTGAACAGATTCAGCTCCGCGGTTCCGTTCGACGCGCGCAGACGGGCAAGATTGCCGTACATGCCACCGAAATCCTCGGCAATCGACATCTCATTGTCGTTGACGACGATGATGAGATTACCGCCCTGTTCGGCAGCGTTGTTCAGTCCTTCGAAAGCGATTGCCGAGCTCAACGAACCGTCGCCGATGATGGCGATGACGTTGCCGATTTCGCTTGCTCCCGCAGCGGTATGTTGCATATCACGTGTTTTGGCAAGACCGCAGGCAAGGGAGATGGACGTGCCGGTATGGCCCAGCACGAAGGAATCATGCTCGCTTTCCAACGGATTGGTGAAACCCGTCACCTCGCCGAACCGCGACTCGTCCAGATACGCCTCGGCGCGCCCGGTAAGCATCTTGTGCACGTAGCTCTGGTGGGAGACATCGAAAACGAAACGGTCACGTGGAGAACCGAACACGCGGTGCAACGCCACGGTAAGCTCCACCACGCCAAGATTCGAACCGATGTGGCCACCATGCTTCCGGCCGTAATCCAACAGCGTGGAACGAATCTCCAGACACAGATCACGCAACTGTTGCGAAGAAAGGGCATGCACATCCGCCGGAGAATGAATCGAACCCAGTATGCCAGCGGTCATTATGCGCAACTGTCCTTCCCTGAACCTGTCTTCTTTACCGCGGAAAATCCTATCCCACTGTATGCCTCTGCCGGGGTGTCGGTTGTGAAATACCTGCAAAGTCTTCTCAACTGCGGCACAATGGAAACGATGAAATGAATCGAACCACCGAAAAACCGCGAAGGAGCGCTGACCATGAAAGCCGTATACGTAGCAGGAACCGATTATGACAATCCGCTGTCGCAACTCAAGGTGGGGGAGCTGGACACGCCCGAAACCAAGCCGTTCTGGAGTACCATCCACGTGGCCGCAGCCAGCGTGAACCACCACGACATCTGGAGCCTGCAGGGCGTGGGACTCTCCGCCGAACAGACGCCGATGATTCTCGGCACCGACGCGTCAGGCGTGCTCGACGAGGACATTCCTGTTCGCAAAGGGCTGAAAGCCGGAGCCGAAGTGGTGCTCTACACCTTCGTCGGCACCGACGGCGCCGGCGTCATGCCGGGGGAGCGGCGCACCATCCTATCCGAAAAATACGCGGGCACCATGGCCGAAACCACCCAAGTGCCCAGCGCCAACGTGTTCGCCAAACCCGCCAACCTGACCCTCGATGAGGCTGCCGCGCTCGGCACCAGCTGGCTGACCGCCTACTCACTGCTGTTCACATCGGCCAACGTGAAACCGGGAGACACCGTGCTCATCCAAGGCGCGGGCGGCGGCGTGTCCACAGCGGCCATCCAACTCGCCCATGCGGCAGGACTGGAAGTGTTCGTCACGTCACGCAGCGAAGAGAAACGAGACCGCGCGATCGCCATCGGAGCCGACGCCGCCTTCGAAACCGGCGCGCGACTGCCGCATAAGGTCGACGCCGTCATCGAATCGGTCGGCGCGGCCACCTGGAGCCATTCCGTCAAATCCGTACGCCCCGGCGGCACCATCGCCATCTGCGGAGCCACCACAGGAGACCAGCCTGGAGCCGAACTGACCCGCATCTTCTTCCAGGACATTCGCGTGCAAGGCAACACCATGGGTTCGCGTGACGACTTCGCACGACTGCTCAAATTCGTGGAACACGCCGACCTGCACCCCGTCATCGACTCCACCTACGCGCTTGCCGACGCGCCCGCGGCGTTCCGCAAAGTGGTCGACGGCGACGTTTTCGGAAAGGTCGTGCTGCACATCGAGCCAAGTAAGTAAAGTAGGCGGTGTTCTGGAACACGTAAGTCTACGTAAATCCTTCGGAGGTTTTGATGGCAGACAACAAGCCTGAAGTCGCGGTGATCATGGGATCGGCAAGCGATTGGGAGACCATGAAGCACGCATGCGAGATGCTCGACCAGTTCGAGGTGCCGTACATGAAGCAGGTAATTTCCGCGCACCGCACCCCGGAACTGATGGGTGAGTTCGCGCACAACGCCCGTGCCAACGGGCTGAAGGTCATCATCGCCGGCGCGGGCGGCGCGGCCCACCTGCCGGGCATGGTCGCGGCGCAGACCACACTGCCGGTCATCGGCGTGCCGGTGCGCTCCCACGCGCTGTCCGGCTGGGATTCGCTGCTGTCCATCGTGCAGATGCCGGGCGGCATTCCGGTGGCCACCACCGCCGTCGGCAACTCCGGCGCAACCAACGCCGGCCTGCTCGCGGTGAGCATTCTGAGCACCACCGACGAGCGACTGGCCAAGGCGCTGCAGGACTATCGTGACTCCCTGAAGGGAAAGGTGGCTGAATCCAATGCCCAGCTTGTCTGAGGAAACCAACGGCCGTATCGAACGACTGATGCCCGGCGCGACCATCGGCATCATCGGTGGCGGCCAGCTCGGCCGCATGATGGCGCTGTCCGCACGCTACATGGGCTTCCGCATCGGCGTGCTCGACCCGACACCCGACTGTCCGACCGCTCAGGTCGCGGATTTCCAAGTGGCCGCCGAATACGACGACATCGCCGCCATCCGCGAACTGGCTGAAAAGTCCGACGTGCTCACCTACGAGTTTGAGAACGTGGACGCCGACGCCATCGATCAAGTGCGTTCCCTCGCGGCGGCCCCGCAAGGCACCGATCTGCTGCGCGTCACGCAGGACCGTGTCAACGAGAAGCGGTTCATCAACGACCATGGCACGCCCACCGCGCCGTGGAAGGCCGTCAACAGCGTCGAGGAACTTGAAGCGGCACTTGATGAGATCCACTATCCGGCTGTGCTCAAAACCCGTTCCGGCGGTTACGACGGCCACGGCCAGACCGTGCTCAAGTCCGAAGCCGACTTGGAGCAGGTGCGCGCCCGCGCCGACCATGACGGCAGCTTCCCGCCAAGCATTCTGGAAGGCTTCGTCGATTTCGCGTTCGAAGCGAGCATCCTCGTCGCCGGCAACGGCAAGAATTACGTGACCTTCCCGATCGTGCGCAACGAGCATCGCAACAACATCCTGCACATGACCATCGCGCCGGCCGAAGTGGACGAAACCGTGGCCAAGGAGGCGCACGAGCTGGCGTTGCGACTGGCCAAAGGCTTCGAACTCGCCGGTATTCTGGCCATCGAACTGTTCATCACCAAAGACAACAAGGTCATCGTCAACGAACTGGCCCCACGTCCGCACAATTCCGGCCACTACACCATCGAGGCCTGCTCGTTCGACCAGTTCGACGCGCACATTCGCGGCATCGCCGGCTGGCCGCTCGAACAGCCGCAGCTGCTCAAGCCCGCCGTCATGGTCAACGTGCTCGGCCAGCATGTGGCGCCGACCCGTGCGCTCATCGCCGACCATCCCGAATGGAACGTGCACGACTACTGCAAGGCGGAAGTGCGCCACGACCGTAAGATGGGGCACATCACCGTGCTGACCGACGACACCGCCAAAACCGTGGCCGACCTTGAGGCCACCGGCTGCTGGGACGACTTGAAGAAAGCCTGACATCATAAGTAATGAGTGAACATATCGTGCGGCAGACCCGCCAGAAAGACGCCATCCGCGACGCGCTGAACGGCTGCGACGAATTCATCTCCGCGCAGGAGCTGCACCGCAAGCTGGAAGACCGTGGCGAACATATCGGACTCGCCACGGTCTACCGGCAGCTCAACACCCTGGCTGAAGCCGGCCGCGCCGACACGGTCCGTCTCGACGGGCAGCAGCTGTTCCGCCTGTGCGGCGATGACGGGCACCATCATCACCTCGTCTGTACGAACTGCGGCAAAACCGTGGAAATTGAATCGCCTTCCGAAAGCTGGCTGAAAGGCATCTCCGACAAGTACGGCTTCACCATCGAACGGCACACGCTGGAGGTGTTCGGCCTGTGCGAGGACTGCCGGAAGGCGGACAAGTAGCGGCTGTCTGCCGTATTTCCGTTGGAATCGTATCGCCATCGGCGTAATCCAATCGTAAAAATCGTAAAGAAAAAACGTTGGACGTTGTCTTTTTCAGACGCATATATGACAATAGGGCATTGCAAACGAACTAAGTGGGGTTATGCGTGACCAAAGCAACATCGAAAAACGAGCCGATTGAGGAGCTCGACATCGCTACCGTGGACCCGATGGCCAAGAAAGCGGGCAAGGAGTTCCCCGGCTGGCTCTACGGCGTGCTATTCGTGCTGTTCGATGCGGTGGGCGTTGCCGCCCTGCAGATCGGCGTCAGCGAATCCGCCACTCGAGTCCAACTATCGAACAACATGTGGCTCACCGGTTGGGGATTCGTCGGCAAGATGTTCACCAGCGCCAATTTCGTGGCGGTGCTGAACCTCATCCTATGGGGCGTCCTGTATGTCATTCTGCTGATGCTCACCAATCGTTTCTGGGTGGCCACGCCGGTTTTTCTGGCAGTCACGTTCATCGTCGCCGTGATTGAGCATTTCAAGGTTTCAATACGATACGAGGCGATTCTGCCAAGTGATTTGAACTTTCTGAAGGCCGACGCCGGCAATCTGATGAGTTTCATGCCGTCCGGCGCGCAATGGACCATTCTGATCGCGGTGGCGGCGTTTGCCGCGTTCGTGGCGCTGTTCGTCTTCCTGAACCGCCTCGACGCGCGTCACGGCAAACTGTTTCGCGGCTCCGATAAGCGATCCCGTTCCGTGAACGCGATCGCAAGACTGCTGCTGATCCTGCTTCCAGGCCTGTTCTTCACGCTGTATTCGATGCAGGTGAGCACCGTCGGCTCGTGGGCCAAAGGCTTCGCCACCGTCATGGGGGACAAGCCCTCCATGTGGGACTCCGTATACGACGCCCAGCGCAACGGGCCGCTGGTGGCGTTCACCCGTCAGCTCAACCCGAAAGTCATGGTCAAGCCGGACGACTATTCCGAAGAGACCATGAAGCAGGTCGCGGCCCGCTATGAGAAGGCCGCGAAGAAGATCAACGCGAAACGTTCCGCGAACATGACCGACAGCACCGTCATCTACGTGCTGTCCGAATCCTTCTCCGACCCGTCCCGCGTGCCGGGACTCAAAGTCAACAAGGATTCCATACCGAACATCCGCAAGATTAAGCAGAATACCACGTCCGGCCTGATGCTGTCCTCCGGATACGGCGGCGGCACCGCCAATCTGGAATACATGGGACTGTCCGGCCTGAGCATGGCGAATTTCGATTCCTCCCTGACCAGCCCATACCAGCAGCTGGTGCCGAGCGAGCATTGGACGCCGACCATCAACCAGATGTGGGGCGCGTCCAAGAACTCCATCGGACTGCACCCGTACGAGTCGTCCATGTATTCGCGCGCCACCAACTACAAGAAGTTCGGCTTCTCGCATTTCTACACGCTGACCGGGCCGGACGTCATCTCGCATCAGGACAAGATCGACGATTCGCCGTACGTCTCCGACGAGGCCACCTACCAAAGCACGCTGGAGGAAGTCAGGAAAACCAAGTCGAACCAGTTCCTGCAGGTCATCACCATGCAGAACCACATGCCCTACCATGACTGGTACAAGCACAACGACTTCAAAGCCTCCTCCACCACGGGAAAGCCGTTGAAGGACGACGAGAAGGAATCCATCGAGACCTACCAAAAGGGCGCGTCCCTGACGGATGGGGCGACCGCCGGATTCCTTGCCGAACTCGACAAGCTCGACAAGCCGGTCACCGTGGTCTTCTACGGCGACCATCTGCCGGGCATCTACTCGTCGGCTTCCGCTGATGACGGCAACTCGCTGGCGTTACATCAGACGGACTACTTCATCTGGTCCAACAAAGCCTCCGGCACGCAAGGCAACAAGATCGACAACGCCGAATACTCGTCGCCGAACTTCTTCGTGGCCCAGGCGGCCGAGCACATGGATGCCAAAGTTTCCCCATACCTGGCGTTCCTCACCGAAATGCATTCCAAGATCTCCGCCATGGAACCGCCGGTCGTGAACAACATCCAAGGCTGGGACCGCATCCCCGAAGGACAGAACATCTATCTGAACTCCAAGGGCGAGCCCATGGCCGAAGACGATTTCGACGCCGAAACCAGACAGCTGCTGGCCGATTACCGGCTCATCCAATACGACATCACCACGGGGAAGAATTATCTGAAAAACACCTCGTTCATGACCCTGCCGTAACGAGGACAGCGCGCCTTCCGCACGGCACTACACTCGACGTACCTTTGTACGCCTTCGTGTCGTGCCGCGTGGAATTCGCGCGCGTCTGAGAATACGCTAAGGGGCTTGTTCCAATTATGGAACAAGCCCCTTAAAACGTTTCACGGCGTCAGCATGACGTCATATCATGCGTTCAACGCCTTGAAACCGATGTCGTGACGGTAGAACATTCCCGTCGTGTCAAGCTTGTCGATGATGCCGTAGACCTTGTCCTGCGCGGTTTTGATATCGGCCGCGGAGGTCTCCACGAAAAGCACGCGGCCGGAATTCGCCACCAGGCCATGCTCGCCACGCGTCACGCCGGCATAGTAGACGTGGGAATCGTCGTCGACCTTGATCTCAGGAATCGCGGCACCCTTGACCACATTGGTCGGATAGCCGTCGGAAGCGAGCACCACGCCGAGAGTGGCATTGTCCTCATCCCAAGTGAATTCCGGGGTCTCATCGTTCAGAATGGCGTTGATGCCGGCACCGAGATCGGACGTGAGCTTCGGCAGCACCACTTCGGTCTCTGGATCGCCGAAACGCGCGTTGAATTCAATGACCTTCGGTCCGTCGGCGGTGGCGATGAGGCCGGCGTACAGAATGCCGGTGAACGGCGTGCCCTCGTCGGCCATGGCCTGAACGGTCGGCTTGACGATGGTTTCGATGGCGGTGTCGATCACATCCTGACCGATCTGCGGAACCGGGCTGTAAGCGCCCATGCCGCCGGTGTTCGGCCCCTTGTCGCCATCGTAGGCACGCTTATGATCCTGCGAAATCGGCATCGGCCAGAAATCGGTGCCGTTCACAAAGCTCATCAGAGAGAATTCCTGACCCTCAAGGAAATCCTCGATAACCACCTTCGCGCCGGCGTTGCCGAAGCGGTGGTCCACGAAAATGTCCTCCAAAGCGGCGATGGCGGTCTCCTCATCCATCGCCACGGTCACGCCCTTGCCTGCGGCCAGGCCATCGGCCTTGATGACGATCGGCGCGCCATGCTCGCGCACATAAGCGGTGGAACGCTCCAAATCGTCGAACGTCTGGTACTTCGCGGTCGGAATGTCGTGACGTTCCATAAGCTGCTTGGCGAAGTCCTTGGAACCCTCGATCTGCGCGGCGGCCTTGTTCGGGCCGAACGCCTTGATGCCGGCGGCCGCGAAATCGTCGACGATGCCTTCGATAAGCGGCACTTCCGGTCCGACGAACACCCAATCGTAACCATTGTTCTTCACGAAATCGATGAGCGCCGCATGATTGGACGGGTTGAGCTGCGTGGTGCGGATGCCGTCAAGTTCCATGCCCGGATTGCCTGGAGCCACAGTGACCTCGCTGACGCTGTCGCCACGCATGAGCGCGTGGGCGATGGCGTGTTCACGCGCACCGGAACCAATGACCAGAACCTTCATATTTCCTCCTGTTGTATCCCTTATGGGGAAGAGTGCCAATCTCAAGAAATAATATCGGGGGTGCCTGTTCGGCTACCCCCGTATGTTCGTTTACTGCAGTTCGACGTCCTCGCCGGTCTTCTTGACGATATTGCCCAGCACATAGCCGGCCTCGCCATTGGACTTCAGCAGTTCCATGGTCTTATCGGCATCTTCGGCGCTGACCGCCAGCACCATGCCGATACCCATGTTGAAGATGTTGAACATTTCCATATGGTCGATGCTGCCGGCCTTCTCGAGCACGTCGAAGATCGGGAGCACCGGCCAGGAGCCGAGGTTGATATGGGCGGCAAGACCGTCCGGAATCATACGCGGAATGTTCTCGATGAAACCGCCGCCGGTGATATGCGCGACGCCCTTGACCACGCCCGCCTTGAACAGCGGGGAAAGGGCCTTCACGTAAATCTTGGTCGGAGTGAGCAGCACGTCGCCAAGCTTCTCACCGCCCAGTTCGTCCAGTACGGTGTCCACGGTGTAGCCGGCCTGCTCGAACAGGGCCTTGCGCACCAGGGAGAAACCGTTGGAATGCACGCCGGTGGACGGCAGGCCGATAAGCACGTCGCCCTCAGCGATGGTGGAGCCGTCGACGATAGCGGACTTTTCGGCCACGCCGACCGCGAAGCCAGCCAGATCGTACTCGTCTTCGTCATACATGCCCGGCATCTCGGCGGTCTCGCCGCCGATCAGACCGGAACCGGCCTGCACGCAGCCGTCGGCCACGCCGGAGACGACCTGCTCGAGCAGAGCCGGATTGTTCTTGCCGCAGGCGATGTAATCCAGGAAGAACAGCGGCTCGGCGCCTTGGGCGGCGATATCGTTGACGCACATGGCCACGCAGTCGATGCCGATGGTGTCGTGCTTGTTGGCCATCTTGGCCACGACCAGCTTGGTGCCGACGCCGTCGGTGCCGGAAATCAGCACCGGCTCCTTGTAACCGAGGGAAGCGAGATCGAACAATCCGCCGAAGCCGCCGATGCCGCCGACCACGCCCGGACGGTTGGTGCGCGCCACGTGGGACTTGATACGCTTGACGACTTCGTAACCGGCCTCAACGCTTACGCCGGCTTCCTCATATGCTTTTGGCATATCTAACCTTTCTCGGGTCTCAGTGTTCTTCTTGGGATGAAGTGGTGGTGTATTCGTTGCCTTCGTACTTGCTCTTGTACAGGGCGAATTCGGGCAGACGGACACGATCCTCCGGAGTGAGCGACTTCAGGAAGTCGGCTTCATAGTCGTCCAAGGCGGTCGGATAGTCGCCGTTGAAGTAGGCTACGCACAGGCCGCCATACGGTGCGTCTGCGCCAAGGCCGATGGATTCCACCAAGCCGTCGAGCGACAGGAACGCCAGTGAATCGGCTCCGATGTAGTCGCGGATCTCGTCGACGGACTTCTTGGCCGCGATCAGCTCCTTGGTGGTGGAGATGTCGATGCCGTAGAAGCACGGGTACTTCAGCGGCGGGGAGCTGATGCGCATATGCACTTCGGCCGCCCCGGCCTCCTTGAGCATCTGCACGATGCGCTTCGAGGTGGTGCCGCGCACGATGGAATCATCGATGACGACCACGCGCTTGCCCTTGACCACGCCGCGCACTGCGGACAGCTTCATACGCACGCCCTGCTCGCGCAGCTCCTGCGTGGGCTGGATGAAGGTGCGTGCCACGTACTGGTTCTTGATCAGACCCATTTCGTTCGGCAGGCCGGCCTCCTCCGAATAGCCGGAAGCCGCCGACAGGGAGGAGTTCGGCACGGCGATGACCATATCGGCGTCGACGGGGGATTCCTGAGCCAGGCGCGCGCCCATGCGCTTGCGGGCCGAATGCACGTTCACGCCGTAGATGTTGGAATCGGGGCGTGCGAAGTAGATGAATTCCATCGAGCAGATGGCCAGCTGGGTCTGATCCGTGTAACGGTCGATGCGGTAGCCATCGTCATCCACGACCACGATCTCGCCCGGGCGGATGTCACGCACCAGTTCGGCTCCGACAGTGTCGAGCGCGCAGGTCTCGGAAGCGAGCACATAGGCGCCGTTCGTCATCCTGCCAAGGGACAGCGGACGGAATCCGTTCGGATCGAGCGCGCCGATCATGGCATGTTCGGTCATGATCAGATAGGCGAAACCGCCGTGCACGGTGTTGAGCGCTTCCTTGAGCTTGTCCATGAACGTGGGCTTGCTGGAACGACGGATGAGGTGCATGAGCACTTCGGTGTCGGAGTTCGAATGGAAGATCGCTCCCTCGTCCTCCAGCTTGCGGCGTAAGGAGGGGCAATTGGTGAGATTGCCGTTGTGACACAACGCCATATCCCCGTCATGGAAGCGGAAGATGAACGGCTGGATGTTGTCGGTGCCGCCGGAACCGGCTGTGGCGTAACGCACATGGCCGATCGCTTTGTCTCCTTTCAGGCGTTCGATTTCCCGTTCGTCGCTGAACACTTGGGTCAGCAGACCCGTTCCGCGATGACCGATGAGATGACCATTATCGTTGGAGACAATGCCGGCACCCTCCTGACCGCGATGCTGCAGCGCGTGTAGACCGAAGTAGGTGAGTCGGGCGGCGTCCGAGTGGCCCCAAACGCCGAAAATACCGCATTCCTCGTGGATGTCTTCGAGTTCAGCTGACAAGCCAAAGCTCCTTCCAAAACCATGGAGACAAGGGGTTCGCTATCGTCCAACAGTATCAATGGGCGGCTACAAGAGTCGGGTTTTGTCCAGTTCTCAGACGGTATATGGAACCGGACATGCAATCGAACAGCCGTTCGAAAAAGCTGTTATGATGGAAGACGTTGAAAACGCGAATCACGGTCGTTGGGGTGCGGGAAGTCCCCCGTATGAGCCATTGCATGGAAGGAGCATCATGGCCGGACGGATATACGTGGCAATCGACCTCAAATCCTTCTATGCGTCCTCGGAATGCGTGGAACATGGATTCCCTCCGCTATCCACACACTTGGTGGTGGCGGACCAGGAGAGGACCGACAAAACCATCTGCCTTGCGATCTCGCCGTCGTTGAAGGCATACGGTCTGCCCGGACGCGCCCGCCTATTCGAAGTCAAAGCGAAACTGAAGGAAATCAACGCGGTCCGTCGCGCCGCGGCTCCAGGCGGTGTGCTGACGGGGAAATCGTATGATGCGAAGGCGCTCGCGGCCAATCCGAATCTGGCTGCTGACGTGTTCATCGCCAAACCGCGCATGTCTCATTACTTGGCGATGAGTGCGAAAATCTACGGTATTTATCTGAAATACGTTTCGGCTGAGGATATCCACGTCTATTCGGTGGACGAGGTGTTCATGGACGTCACCGGCTATCTGCGCGCCTATGGAAAAGGGGTGGAGGAGATGACCCGTGACATCATCCGCGATATCCACACCCAGACCGGCATCACCGCCACCGCGGGCATCGGCACGAACATGTATCTGGCCAAAGTGGCTATGGATATCGTGGCCAAACACATCCAGGCGGGGGAGGACGGCATTCGCATCGCCCGGCTTGACGAGATGTCGTACCGGAGATTGTTGTGGAATCACCGGCCGCTTACCGATTTCTGGCGTGTGGGGCGTGGATATGCAAGGAAGCTCGAAGCGCACGGACTGGCGACCATGGGGGATATCGCTCGCTGTTCCATTGGCCGTGCCGACGAATACTACAACGAAGATCTACTGTACAAGATGTTCGGTGTGAACGCCGAACTGCTCATCGACCATGCGTGGGGCTGGGAACCGTGCACCATCGCGGACATCAAAGTGTACAAGCCGGCGGGGCACAGCTTGAGTTCCGGACAAGTGCTGACAGGGCCGGCGGGATTCGACGCAGCCCGGCTGATTGTGCGTGAAATGGCGGATACGCTGTCATTGGATTTGGTAGCGAAGGGCGTGAAAGCCGGCAGAGTGGGATTGATGGTCGGCTACGACACGGCAAGCCTCGATCCGAAACGGCTTGGCAAGGACGGTTCCGCTGATTTGAAGGCGATTGCCGAACATGCCGTGGCAACATACGACGGCCCTGTTTCGATCGACAGGTATGGCCGCCGCGTACCCAAGCCGGCCACCGGGTCGATCGCATTGCCGGAGCCGACGTCGGCTACGTCGCGTATTTGCGACGCGGTCGATAAGCTTTTCCTTTCGATCGTAGACAGGCGTTTGCTGGTCCGTCGGCTGAATGTGGTCGCCGCCGATGTGCTGACCGACGAGCAACTTGAGGAACGGCGGCAGGCGGCCGCGTCCGAATATACGCAGCCTGATTTGTTCGCCGCGATGGAAGCGCCGGTGGATTCCGCTTCCGCTGATGCGGCCGAATGCGAGGCTATGCGTTCCGCCGATGGTGGTTCCAAGGATTCGCCACGAGGGGACGCCGAACTGCATATGCAGCAAACGCTTCTGGACATCAAACGCAAATTCGGCAGAAATTCCATCATCAAGGCCATGGATATGTTCGATGACGCCACAGGCCAGCAGCGCAACAAGCAGATAGGAGGTCATGCGGCATGAGCCTTACGGAAACCCATCGCTACGACGACATCATCGATCTGCCGCATCACCAATCGCAGACGCATGCCCATATGAGCATGCATAACCGTGCCGCCCAATTCATGCCTTTCGCCGCCCTGACCGGTTACGACGACATCATCAGACAAACCGCGCAATCCAGCGATGATGCGGTGGAACGCGCCAACAGGCCCGTCGATCTCGCCGAGGGTTACCTTTCCGCCTGAAGCGGCTGCTATGACGAATGTCGCGGATTGCTGTATATGAAAGGGTGGGTTCGGAATCATGAGATTTCGAACCCACCCTTGATTATGTGAGCGTGAAAAGAGTCTTGATGCTCAGGCGGCGAAGTACTCCACGCCGGCCGCGAACAGCGGCTGGTCCTTCTCGCCGGGCACGTTCACGAACGTACCGTTGCTGTAGCGCTCGGAGTGGCCCATCTTGCCGAACACGCGGCCGTCCGGGCTGGTGATGCCTTCGATGGCCAACAGCGAACCGTTCGGGTTCACGTCCAGGTCCATGCCCGGCACGCCGGCCTCGTCCACGTACTGCGTGGCGATCTGGCCGTTGGCCTTGAGCTGGGCGAGCACATCGTCGGAGGCCACGAAGCGGCCCTCGCCGTGGGAGATGGCGATGGTGTGCATGTCGCCCACCTCGGTCTTCGCCAGCCACGGGGAGAGGTTCGAAGCTACGCGGGTGCGCACTAGGCGGCTCTGGTGGCGGCCGATGGTGTTGAACGTCAGCGTCGGGCATTCGGCGGTCATCGGCACGATGTCGCCGTACGGCACCAGGCCGAGCTTGATGAGCGCCTGGAAGCCGTTGCAGATGCCGAGCATCAGGCCGTCGCGGTTGTTCAGCAGGTCGCGCACGGCCTCGGTCACGGCCGGAGCGCGGAAGAACGCGGTGATGAACTTGGCGGAGCCGTCCGGTTCGTCGCCGCCGGAGAAGCCGCCGGGGATCATGATGATCTGGCTCTTCTTGATCTCCTCTACCAACGCGTTGGTGGATTCGGCCACGGCCGCCGGGGTGAGGTTGTTCACGATGAGCGTGCTCACGTCGGCGCCCGCACGCTCGAAAGCTGCGGCGGAATCGTATTCGCAGTTGTTGCCCGGGAACACGGGGATGATCACATGCGGCTTGGCCACGCCGGTGCCGGTGTACACGGTCTTCTTCGGAGCGTCGAAGGACATGGTTTCAACCGTCTTGCCCTTCTCCTCGCCCTTGGAACGGTACGGGAACACGGATTCGATGCTGCCCTCCCACGCGTCCTGCAGCTCGGCCAGATCAAGCGTCTCGCCGGCGGCCACGAACGAATACTCCTCGGTGGTTTCGCCGACCTCGCTGACTTCCACCAGGTTGGACACGGCCGGAACCTTCGCGTTGTCGGCAAGCTCGATGATGAAGGAGCCATAGGCCGGAGCAAACAGGTCATCCACGGCAATGCCGTCGTCCAGCTTCATGCCGATCTGGTTGCCGACCGTCATCTTGAAGATCGCCTCGGCGGTGGCGCCGTAGCCCGGCGTGGACACGGCCAGCGCATCGCCGAAATCGGTAAGCTCCTCGACCGCGGAGAACACCTCCAGCAACGCGTCCTTGTCTGGCGTGAGGCCATCGGCCTTATAGCGCGGGGCGATGCGGACCACACGGTGGCCGGCGCCCTTGAACTCGGGGGAGGTGGCGCGCTTCATATTGCCCACCGCCACGGCGAAGGAGATCAGGGTCGGTGGAACGTCAAGCTGCTCGAACGTGCCGGACATGGAGTCCTTGCCGCCGATCGCGCCCGCGCCCAGATCCACCTGGGCCATCAGGGCGCCCAGCACGGCGGCCATCGGCTTGCCCCACCGTTCCGGCTCGTCACGCAGCTTCTCGAAATACTCCTGGAAGCTTAGGTACGCCTTCTCATGTTCGAAGCCGGCGGCAACCAGCTTCGAAAGCGATTCGACCACGGACAGGTACGCGCCCGTGAACTGGTTCTGCTCCATGATGTACGGGTTGAATCCCCAGGCCATCGCGGAAGCGGTGGTGGTCTCGCCGAACACCGGAAGCTTGGCGACCATGGCCATGTTCGGGGTCAGCTGCTTCCTACCGCCGAACGGCATGAGCACGGTGCCCGCGCCGATGGTGGAGTCGAAACGCTCGGAAAGACCCTTGTTGGAAGCCACGTTCAGGTCGGTGAGCATGGTGTGCATGCGCTCGGAAAGCGTGCCGGAAGTCCACGGCGTCGTGTAGCCGTGCTGCGCCTCGACATGCACCACCTGATGCTTCGGAGCGCCGTTGGAGGCGAGGAATTCGCGGGAAAGGTCCACGATCGTGTCGCCGTTCCACACCATCGTCATGCGCGGATCCTCGGTCACGGTCGCAATGACCTCGGCCTCGAGGTTCTCTTCCTTGGCGTAGCCGAGGAACTCGTCCACATCTTCGGCGGCCACGTCCACGGCCATGCGCTCCTGGGATTCGGAGATCGCCAGTTCGGTGCCGTCAAGACCCTCGTACTTCTTGGACACCTTGTTGAGGTCCACGTACAGGCCGTCGGCCAGCTCGCCGACCGCCACGGACACGCCACCGGCGCCGAAATCGTTGCAACGCTTGATCAGACGGCACGCGTCACCACGGCGGAACAGACGCTGCAGCTTGCGCTCAACCGGCGCGTTGCCCTTCTGCACTTCGGCGCCGTCAAGCTCCAGCGATTCGACGTTATGCGCCTTGGAAGCGCCGGTGGCGCCGCCGATGCCGTCACGACCGGTGCGGCCGCCGAGCAGGATGACCTTGTCTCCCGGAGCCGGGGTCTCGCGGCGCACATGATCGGCCGGAGTCGCGGCCACGACCGCGCCGACCTCCATGCGCTTGGCCACATAACCGGGGTGATAGATCTCATTCACCTGGCCGGTGGCCAGACCGATCTGGTTGCCGTAGGAGGAGTAGCCGGCCGCGGCGGTGGTGACGAGCTTACGCTGGGGGAGCTTGCCCTCAAGCGTTTCGGAAACCGGCACGGTCGGATCGGCGGCACCGGTCACACGCATCGCCTGATACACGTAGGAACGGCCCGACAGGGGGTCGCGGATGCAGCCGCCGATGCAGGTGGCCGCGCCACCGAACGGTTCGATCTCGGTCGGGTGGTTGTGCGTCTCGTTCTTGAACAGGAACAGCCAATCCTCGTCATGGCCGTTCACATCCACCTTCACCTTGACGGTGCAGGCGTTGATTTCCTCGGATTCGTCGAGATTCTTCAGAATGCCGTTCTTCTTAAGCCACTTCGCGCCGATCGTGCCCATATCCATCAGGCATACCGGCTTGGCGTCGCGGCCCAGCTCGTGACGCATCTCAAGATACTTGTCGAACGCGGCCTTGACGGTGGCATCGTCGATCGAAACCTCGTCAAGTTGCGTGGCGAACGTGGTGTGACGGCAATGGTCGGACCAATACGTGTCGATCACCTTGATCTCGGTGATCGTCGGGTCGCGCTGCTCCTCGGTGAAGTGCTCACGGCAGAACTGCAGGTCGGCCAGATCCATGGCGAGACCACGGTCCTCGATGAACTGCTCAAGCTCGGCGTCGCTCATAGAACGGAAGCCGTCGATGACTTCCACCTTGCCTGGCACCGGCACCTGGGTCTTCAGCGTGGTCTTGACATCCAGAGAGGCTTCACGGGCTTCCACCGGATTGATCACGTAATGCTTGATGGCCTCGACATCGGCTTCGGAAAGTTCGCCTTCCAACGCATACACCTTGGCGGAACGAACCGTCGGACGCTCGCCTTGGGAGATCAGCTGGATGCACTCGCTGGCGGAATCCGCACGCTGGTCGAACTGGCCGGGCAGATACTCCACCGCGAACACGGTGTCGGAACCGAAATCAGGCAGGTCGGCGTAGACGTTGTCCACCTGCGGCTCGCTGAACACGGTCGGCGTGGCCTGGGCGAACAGCTCCTCGCTGATGTCTTCCACGTCGTAACGGTTGACGAGACGGACGTTCTTCAAAGCTTCGATGCCGAGAATGGTGCGCAACTCGTTGGCGAGCTGCTGGGCCGCGACGTCAAAGCCCGGCTTCTTTTCCACGTACACGCGAAAAACCATGGTCAACTCCTTGAAAAAAGAGGGGTTATTGGATTTGGATTGACAAAAGAATGAAGGATTGCGATATAACAAGGAAGCCCGCATCCGGCTTTCGCTTCAGATGCGGGCTTGCAAACGCATTACTCTGCGACTTCGATGCCCTCGGACTTGGCGAGCTCGGCCAAGCGGCTTTCGATCTCCTCGTATGCCGGGATGATGTCGCCCAGGTCGCGGCGGAACAGATCCTTATCGAGGTGCTCCACCTTGCCGGAATGGTCGCGCTGATCCCACAGACGGCAGGAATCCGGCGTGATCTCGTCGGCGAGCAGCAGCGTGCCGTCGGAGGTGCGGCCCATCTCGATCTTGAAATCGACCAGCTTGACGTCGATCTTGGCGAAGATCTCGATCAAGGCCTCGTTGATGCGACGGGCGAGCGGCGCGATCTCGGCCAGATCCTCACGGGTGCACACGCCGAGCGCCACCAGATCGTCGTCGTTCACGAACGGATCGTGCAGATCATCGTTCTTCAGGAAGTACTCCAGCACCGGTTCCTTGAGCTCGATGCCCTCTTCGACGCCCAGGCGGGAGCAGAAGTGGCCGGCCGCGGTGTTACGCAGCACGATCTCGAGCGGGAACATCGTGACCTTCTTGACCAGCTGGGAGGTCTCGCCCACGCGTGCCACCAGGTGGCTGTCGATGCCGCGCTTCTTGAGCAGATCGAAGATCAACGTGGTGATGAGGTTGTTCAGCCTGCCCTTGCCGGCGAAGTCTTCCTTCTTTTCGCCGTCACCTGCGGTAGCGGAGTTCTTGTATTCGACCCAGAGGACCTCCGGATCGTCAGTTGCGTACAGTTGCTTGGCTTTGCCCTCGTAGAGCTTTTCCAACTTCTCCATTACTCGCCTTTCCTGGTGTGTGGGAGGTAGATAGTTTGGTGAACTTGACGGTTAACAAGATACCAACGGGAGGCTACAATCGCGCGACTTTTGGGCGCGTTCCGGCAGCCTCGTCTCAGCATCCGGCGATAGCCGTCAAACGATTGCGATGTCGAGCGATTCGGCCACGTTCCCGGCTTTGGCGCGCGCATCCGCCTCGTTGCCGCCGATGGCCAGCGCGACTGCCATGCGTCGGTGCCCATGCACTTCCGGCTTCGCGAAGATACGCAGGTCGGTACCCGGTTCGGCGAGCGCGGCGGCGACGTTGCGGAATTCCGCTTCGCCATCGCCCTGGACGACGATCGCATGGCTTGCCGCGACGGTGCCTTGCGGAATCGACAGGGCGACATGTTCCTGTGTGATCGGCAGGCCGAGGATCGCGCGCGCGTGCAATGCGAATTCGCTCAATCGCTGGGAAGCCATGGTGACCATGCCGGTATCGTGCGGACGAGGGGAGACCTCGTTGAACAGCACGTTTCCGTCGGTCAGCACGAACAGTTCGACGCCGAACACGCCCCAGCCTTTTTCGCCGGATGCCTTGGCCTTCGCCACCAGACCTTCCACGGCGGTTCGTGCGATGTGCTGGGCCTGTTCGAGCACGTCCGGCGTGAAGGTGGCCGGCTGCCAGGATTCGCGGTAGTCGCCGCTTTCCTGACGTTGTCCGATTGGAGCGCAGGTCACGATGCCGGCGCTGGAGCTGACGGTCAGTACGGTCAGCTCGTAGTCGAGTGGAGCGAGCGCCTCCACGATCACGCGTGACACGTCGCCTTCGTCGTGTGCGCGGCGGCCTTCCTGCGCTTCGGTCCAAGCCGCGTCGATCGCTTCCGTGGAACGTACCACGGACTGTCCGTGGCCGGAGGAGCTCATGATCGGCTTGACCACGCATGGATAGCCGACGATTTGCGCGCCCTCACGTAGTTCTTCCAGAGAGCCGGCGAAACGGTACGGGGTGGTCGGCAGTCCCAGTTCCTCGTGTGCGAGCACGCGCAGGCGTTCGCGATCCATGCAGATCGCCGCGATTTCGGCGCTCGGCACCACCTGCGCGCCACGTGCTGCGGCGGCCGCAAGCTCGGAAGTGGCTATCGCTTCGACTTCCGGCACGATGATGTCCGGCTGGATTTCGTCGAACAGCGCGCGCAGCTGGTCCGCGTTGGCCATGTCGAGCACGCGGTATTCGTGCGCCACCTGTTGTGCCGGCGCGCCGGCGTAGGAATCGGCCGCGCACACCCATGCGCCGAGTCTCATCAGTTCGATGGTGACTTCCTTGCCCAGCTCGCCGGAGCCAAGGAACAGAACACGGGTCGGATGCTTGCCAAGCGGAGTGCCGAGGGCACGATTCTCTTCAGTCATGACTTCTATTGTGCCATCGGCGTAGGATGGAACGCATGTCCGAGAATGAGAAGAATGAAACGCAACCCCCCCTGACCATTGCCATGGTGGTCGACACGTCGGGGAATCGGGGCAATGGCACCTCGAATTCGGCGTTGCAGTGGGCGCAGGAGCTGGAGCGCCAGGGGCATCATGTCCGTTTGGTGGGCATCGGCGCGCCCGAATATCCCGCGCGCGTCAATCATGTGCCGTTGGTCAGCTGGGTGGCGAAGAAGCAGCAGATGCAGTTCGCCGAGCCGAGCGACACGCTGTTTCGCAAGGCGTTCGATGGTGTGGACGTGGTGCATATCTACACGCCGTTCCGTTTCGGCCAGCATGCCTGCAAGGTCGCCAAACAGATGGGCATCGCCGTTACGGCCGGCTACCACGTGCAGCCGGAGAACGTCACGTATTCCGCGGGGCCTTTGAAATATGTGCCCGGCATCGACTCGTTCATCTACTGGCTGTTCGACATATGGCTGTACCGCAAGATCGACCATGTGCATGTGCCGACCGAATTGGGTGCGAGCCTGCTGCGCTCGCATGGATACAAGTCGAAGCTGCATGTCATCTCCAACGGCTACGAATCGCGGTTCACGCCGAAGCGGCAGCGCAAGGCGGACGAGCCGTCGCCGGTGCCGTTCCGTATCGTCGCGTCGGGACGACTGACCAATGAGAAGAACCATGTCGCGTTGATCCGGGCGATCGCCCGCTGCCGTCACGCGCAGGACATCGAATTGGTGATCGCCGGCACCGGGCCGCTTAAGAAGAGGTTGCAGCGTATGGCCGGACGGCTGTTGTCTCGTCCGGCTTCGATCGGATTCCACCGGAATGCCGACATGCCGGCGTTGCTGCGTTCCGGCGATCTGCTGGTGCATCCGTCGATCGCCGATCTCGAATCGGTGAGTGTCATCGAAGGCATGGCCGCCGGTCTGGTGCCGGTGATTGCCTCGTCGTCGCTGAGCGCGGCCGGCCAGTTCGCGCTGCTGGACGAATCGTTGTTCCCCGTGGACGATGTGGACGCGCTGGCCCGTCGTATCGACTGGTGGATCGACCATCCGGCGCAGCTCGCCAAGTGGGGCGGCACCTACGCCAAACATACGAAAACCAATTATTCGGTGGAATCGTCCGTACGTAAGTTCGTCGCGATGGAACGTGAGGCGATCGCCGATAACCGTCGCTGAATGGCGCCTGCCGCAATCGCAATACAATCGTTATACATAAGCGAAAAGCCGGGAGCGATTTCCCGGCTTTCCTTGTTTTGCGGACTGTCTTTTACAGCAGTGCGACCAGCTCGTCCACCTGCTTGTCGGTCGTGGCCCAGCTGGTGCAGATGCGCATCACGGTATGCGTGTCGTCCGCCTTTTCCGTGAAGCCGAGACGGACGTCGCGTTGCAGACGTTCGGAGGTCTCGTTGTCGAGCGTGACGAAGATCTGGTTGGTCGGCGCATCGAAAGTCAGCGTGTAGCCACGTTCCACCAGCACCTTGCGGATACGGTCCGCGGCATCGTTGGCGTGGCGGGCGATGCGCAGGTACAGGCCGTCGGTGAACAACGTGTCGAACTGCAGTCCCAGCAGCCATCCCTTGGCCAGCAGCGCGCCATGCTGCTTGACGATCGTCACGAAATGCTTCGGCATGTTGCCGTGCGTGAACACCACGGCCTCTCCGAACATCGCGCCCACCTTGGTGCCGCCGATATAGAACACGTCGGCGAGACGCGCGATGTCCTCGATCGTCACGTCGTTGCCGGAGGCGGTCAGCGCGTAGCCGAGACGCGCGCCGTCGATGAACAACGGCATGTCGTACTTCGTGCAGATCTTGCGGATCGCCTCGAGCTCGGCCAGCGTGTACAGCGTGCCGTATTCGGTGGCCTGCGAAATGTACACGCAGCCGGGGAACACCATATGCGTGTAGTTGCCGTCCGCGTAGAACGTGGCGCAGTATTCGTCGAGTTCATCCGCGTCGATTTTGCCGTCATGGTGGGGGAGCGTGAGCACTTTGTGGCCGGTGAATTCGATAGCGCCCGCCTCATGCACGTTCACATGTCCGGTGGTGGCCGCCACCACGCCCGCATACGGTGGGGTGATGGCGTCGATGACGACCTGGTTGGTCTGAGTGCCGCCGACGAGGAAGAAGATTTCGGCGTCCGGGCATGCGCAGGCCTCGCGGATTTTGGCTTTGGCGCTTTCGCAGACGTCGTCGGTGCCGTAGCCGGGATACTGGTTGGTCGCGGTTTCGGCGAGACGGGCGATGATTTCCGGCGTCGCGGCGCAGGAGTAGTCGTTTTCGAAAGACAGCATGGTCGTTCCTTTTGTTGTGGGTTGCTTGCGATCGGGAAAGTCTGGTTCCGCGCGTTCGGCCGCCGCGGATAGCAAAAAACCTCGGAATTTCTTCCGAGGTTTCACCGGGGTGGCTAACGCGGCTCGAACGCGCGACCTTCTGAACCACAATCAGATGCTCTACCAACTGAGCTATAGCCACCATGTTCTCACTTCCATGCGGAAGCGCAACGAATGGATACTATACACGATTTTTTGGATGTGCGCGCGTCGGCGTGTTGCGCTTCCGGCCGTCAAGTGATGTTCATTATGTGAACGGAATGTTACGCACTTGATGGGTGAGTGCCTAATTTGTAGGCAATTCCAACGGAAGATGTCACGACGGGGTCGGCGGAAAGTCGGTCCCGTTTTGTTTTCCCGGGAAATGACTTCCATGGAAACGTGATTGAGAAAAGAGGAAACGATAATGCAGAAGATCAAGGCGTTTGGTGATTGGCTCACCAAATGGTTCACCGTGATCGTGATCGTATGGGCCGTGTTCAACTACTTCGTGCCGCAAACCAGCCTGTGGGGCAAGTCCTACACCGGATACTTCCTGGGCATCGTGCTGTTCGGCATGGGCCTGACGCTGACGCTCGACGATTTCAAACGTATCCTCACCCAGCCGCTGATGGTCGTCGTCGGCACGGTGGCCCACTTCGTGATCATGCCGTTGGTGGCCGTGCTGCTGTGCTGGATCTTCCGTCTCGACGGCCCGCTTGCCGTGGGCGTGATTCTGGTCGGCTGCTGCCCGTCCGGCACCTCATCCAACGTGATGAGCTATCTGAGCCGTGGCGACGTGGCGCTTGACGTGTCCATCGGCATCCTGTCCACGCTGTGCGCGCCGTTCATGATTCCTCTGCTGATGCAGTGGCTCGCCTCCCAGTATGTGACCGTGCCGGTCGAGTCCCTGTTCCTCAACGCGGTCAAGGTGGTGCTGTTCCCGATCGCGCTCGGTGTGATCTGCCACGCCATCTTCAAGGAGAAGATCGAGAAGGTCACGGTGGCGCTGCCGATCGTGTCCCAGGTCGCCATCCTGCTCATCATCGGCGTCGTGGTCGCAGCCAATGGTTCGAAGCTGTTCGTGGCATCCTCGCTGCTTGCCATCCCGGTGGTCATCCTGCACAACCTGTGCGGCTACGCGCTGGGCTTCGGCTTCTCCAAGCTCATGTACAAGGTGTATCCGAAGGGCTTCCGCTACGCGCAGCAGAAGGCCATCACCTTCGAGGTCGGCATGCAGGATTCCGCTTTGGGCGCCACGCTGGCCCTGAGCTCCTTCGCGTCCAACCCGCTTGCCGCCGTGCCGTCCACCTTCTTCAGCGTATGGCACAACATCTCCGGTTCGGTGCTGTCCAGCTGGTGGCGCGAGCACGATGACAAGCATCAGATCCACCCGGATTCCGACAATGGCGAGAAGGGTTCCGCGGCCAAGGCTTCGGAAGCCGGGGACGCCGTCAAGGATGAGTCCGAGGAAACGGTCAACGCCTGAATGTGATTCGTGGCATCGGTCAGGCAGCCTCTGAACCGTACAGAACGGTTCAGAGGCTGTTCTGTTTTGACCTGTTTTTCCATGGCGATGTTAGATTGTGTTGCTTTGCGCTGAAGTTCGGTTAAGTATTGAAAATATTGGGATTTAGGGGTGTTTTGCCCCGTGTCATATGTTCGTTTGCGGTATACTAAAGGTGAAGGCCGGAGTTGCAGATCGGTCGAGAATTCGTCAGGTCGCAATGAGGCGCCGATGGCCGTGAGGCCCATGCGCAACGCCTTCAAGATATAACTGAAGAACAACCGAATATAGCGATTCGAGATGGCGGCATAGGCAGTACGGCGAGGGCGCCGGGCCGCATGGGGTTATGAAAAGACTCAGAGGTTTGAAGCGATGCGCGCAAGGTGGCGCGTGGGAGAGTGGCTCCGATGCCAGGATGGCGTCGGAGCCACTCTTCGTATAACGGCCGTTGCTGTCGCGACACGATTATCCAGCATTGTCCGGCAGACCCGTATACTGGTAATTCGTGTGTGCCAACGGCATGCCTTATGTAACAGGCGTGCGGGTTGGGATATCCCGGAACTCGATTGCATCACGCGCAGCAATGCGGCGGTGAGAGAGGGACGGGCCATCGGGCCGGTGGACTGTGGCTATCTTTACGATTCAGTGTCGTGGAGTGTGGGTGCAGTGCGGCGGTCACACGAAAACAAGAGAAACCACTGAATCGGAGAATTCAAGTTGCCTACTATTGAACAGCTCGTCCGTAAGGGACGTCAGGCAAAGCCGAAGAAGTCCAAGACTTTGGCACTGAAGGGAAGCCCGCTGCGTCGTGGCGTGTGCACCCGTGTTTACACCACCACCCCGAAGAAGCCGAACTCGGCACTGCGTAAGGTCGCCCGTGTGCGCCTGAGCTCCGGTGTGGAAGTCACCGCATACATCCCGGGCGAAGGCCACAACCTGCAGGAGCACTCCATCGTGCTCGTTCGCGGCGGCCGTGTCAAGGATCTGCCGGGTGTTCGTTACCACATCGTTCGTGGCGCCCTCGATACCCAGGGTGTGAAGGATCGCAAGCAGGGTCGTTCCCTGTACGGAGCAAAGAAGGCGAAGTAAGAGATATGTCACGTAAAGGACCTTCCAAGAAGCATCAGCTGCTGCCGGATCCGATCTACGGTTCCACCGTTGTGGCACAGCTCATCAACAAGATTCTGCTTGACGGCAAGAAGTCAATCGCCGAGGACATCGTCTACAGCGCTCTCGACATGGTCAAGGAGAAGACCGACCAGGAGCCGGTCGCCGTTCTCAAGCGCGCTCTGGACAACATCCGTCCGTCCCTCGAGGTTCGCTCCCGCCGTGTCGGTGGCGCTACCTACCAGGTCCCGGTCGAAGTGAAGCCGGGCCGCGCCAACACGCTGTCTCTGCGCTGGCTCACCGACTTCTCCCGCGCCCGTCGCGAGAAGACCATGGCTGAGCGTCTGGCCAACGAAATCCTCGATGCCTCCAACGGCCTCGGTGCTTCTGTCAAGCGCCGCGAGGATACTCATAAGATGGCAGAGGCCAACAAGGCCTTCGCTCATTACCGCTGGTAATTAGTCGAGAACGAGAGTTAAGGAACAATCATGGCACTAGACGTGCTCAATGATCTCAACCAGATCCGTAACATCGGCATCATGGCTCACATCGATGCCGGTAAGACCACTACCACCGAGCGTATTCTGTTCTACACCGGTAAGAACTACAAGATCGGCGAGACCCACGATGGCGCCTCGACGATGGACTTCATGGCTCAGGAGCAGGAGCGCGGCATCACCATTCAGTCCGCTGCTACCACCTGCTTCTGGAACCGTCAGACCCATGACGAGAAGCAGAAGTTCCAGATCAACATCATCGATACCCCTGGCCACGTGGACTTCACGGCCGAGGTGGAGCGCTCCCTGCGTGTGCTCGATGGTGCTGTCGCCGTGTTCGATGGCAAGGAAGGCGTGGAGCCGCAGTCCGAGACCGTGTGGCGTCAGGCTGACAAGTACGGCGTTCCGCGTATCTGCTTCATCAACAAGATGGATAAGCTCGGCGCTGACTTCTACTACTCCGTCGACACCATCAAGACCAAGCTGGGCGCGACCCCGCTGGTCGTCCAGCTGCCGATCGGCGCTGAGAACGACTTCGCCGGCGTCGTCGACCTTATCCGCATGAAGGCCTACGTCTGGAACGACGTTTCCGGCGATCTGGGTGCCCACTACGACACCACCGACATCCCGGCCGACCTGCAGGACAAGGCTGAGCAGTATCGTTCCGAGCTGCTCGACCAGGTCGCCGAGTCCGACGAGGAGCTGCTTGAGAAGTACCTCGAGTCCGGCGAACTGACCGAGGACGAGATCCGCGCCGGCATCCGCAAGCTCACCATCAACCGTGAGGCCTACCCGGTGCTCTGCGGCTCCGCCTTCAAGGACAAGGGTGTGCAGCCGATGCTGGACGCCGTCGTCGACTACCTGCCGAGCCCGGAGGACGTTCCGTCCATCGTCGGCTTCGACCCGCAGGACGAGTCCATCGAGATCGACCGCAAGCCGACCACCGATGATCCGTTCTCCGCACTGGTCTTCAAGATCTCCACCCACCCGTTCTACGGCAAGCTCGTGTTCGTGCGCGTGTACTCCGGTTCCGTCAAGCCGGGCGACACCGTCCTCGACTCCACCAAGGAGAAGAAGGAACGCGTCGGCAAGATCTTCCAGATGCACGCCGACAAGGAGAACCCGGTGGATGCCGCCGAAGCCGGCAACATCTACACCTTCGTGGGTCTGAAGAACGTCACCACCGGTGATACCCTGTGCGACGAGAAGTCCCCGATCTCCCTCGAATCCATGACCTTCCCGGATCCTGTGATCGAGGTGGCCGTGGAGCCGAAGACCAAGGCCGACCAGGAGAAGATGAGCATCGCTCTGGCGAAGCTGTCCGACGAGGATCCGACCTTCCAGGTGAAGACCGACGAAGAGTCCGGCCAGACCCTGATCTCCGGCATGGGCGAGCTGCAGCTCGACATCATCGTCGACCGTATGCGTCGTGAATTCAAGGTGGAGTGCAACGTCGGTAACCCGCAGGTTGCATACCGCGAGACGATCCGCAAGGCCGTCATGAACCAGGAATACACGCACAAGAAGCAGACCGGTGGTTCCGGCCAGTTCGCAAAGGTCCTGATGAACTTCGAGCCGCTCGACACCGAGAACGGCGAGACCTACGAGTTCGTCAACGAAGTCACCGGCGGCCACATCACCAAGGAATTCATTCCTTCCATCGATGCTGGCGTGCAGGAAGCCATGGAATCCGGCATCCTCGCCGGCTTCCCGGTGGTTGGCGTCAAGGCTACCGTCACCGACGGCCAGGTCCACGACGTCGATTCCTCCGAAATGGCCTTCAAGATCGCAGGTTCCATGTGCTTCAAGGAAGCTGCCCCGAAGGCCAAGCCGGTCATCCTCGAGCCGATCATGGCCGTGGAAGTGCGTACTCCGGAAGAGTACATGGGCGATGTGATGGGCGACATCAACGCACGTCGTGGTTCCATCCAGTCCATGACCGACTCCACCGGTGTCAAGGTCATCGACGCCAAGGTCCCGCTGTCCGAGATGTTCGGCTACATCGGCGATCTTCGCTCCAAGACCCAGGGCCGCGCAATGTTCACCATGCAGATGGACTCCTACGCTGAGGTTCCGAAGAACGTCTCCGAGGAGATCATCAAGGCCCAGCGCGGCGAGTGACACGCGCTGCCACTGAAGTGGAAACTGTCTCCAGTCAGCGCTAGTATTTTGTAGCGCTGACTGGGTTCGGGCTCCAAAGTGGCACAAACCCGTCAAACCCAGTAAAATGTAGCGAGTGCCTTGAAGTGAGTTCAAGGCTTACTACGAGACGTCCAGGAGGACAAACACATGGCAAAGGAAAAGTACGAGCGTACTAAGCCGCACGTTAACATTGGTACCATCGGCCACGTCGATCACGGCAAGACCACCCTGACTGCAGCCATCTCCAAGGTGCTGCACGAGGAGTACCCGGATGTCAACCCGGAGTACGACTTCAACCAGATCGATTCCGCTCCGGAAGAGGCCGCCCGCGGTATCACCATCAACATCGCCCACATCGAGTACCAGACCGAGAAGCGTCACTACGCTCACGTCGACTGCCCGGGCCACGCCGACTTCGTGAAGAACATGATCACCGGCGCCGCTCAGATGGATGGCGCCATCCTCGTTGTGGCCGCCACCGACGGCCCGATGGCTCAGACCCGCGAGCACGTGCTGCTCGCTCGTCAGGTGGGCGTCCCGAAGATCCTCGTCGCTCTGAACAAGTGCGATATGGTCGACGACGACGAGCTCATCGAGCTCGTTGAGGAAGAGGTCCGTGACCTCCTCGACGAAAACGGCTTCGATCGCGATTGCCCGGTTATCCACGTGTCCGCTTACGGCGCACTGCACGATGACGCTCCGGACCACGAGAAGTGGGTTGAGCAGATCAAGAAGCTCATGGACGCCGTCGATGACTACATCCCGACCCCGGTCCACGATCTGGACAAGCCGTTCCTGATGCCGATCGAAGATGTCTTCACCATCTCCGGCCGTGGCACCGTGGTGACCGGCCGTGTCGAGCGTGGTAAGCTCCCGGTCAACTCCAACGTCGAGATCGTCGGCATCCGTCCGACCCAGACCACCACCGTCACCTCCATCGAGACCTTCCACAAGCAGATGGACGAGTGCGAGGCTGGCGACAACACCGGTCTGCTGCTCCGCGGCATCAACCGTGACCAGGTCGAGCGTGGCCAGGTTCTGGCTGCTCCGGGCTCCGTGACCCCGCACACCAAGTTCGAGGGCGAAGTCTACGTGCTGACCAAGGACGAAGGCGGCCGTCACTCGCCGTTCTTCTCCAACTACCGTCCGCAGTTCTACTTCCGTACCACCGACGTCACCGGCGTCATCACCCTGCCGGAAGGCGTTGAGATGGTGCAGCCGGGCGATCACGCTACCTTCGGCGTTGAGCTGATCCAGCCGATCGCTATGGAAGAGGGCCTGACCTTCGCAGTGCGTGAAGGCGGCCACACCGTCGGCTCGGGCCGTGTCACCAAGATCATCGAGTAGTTTCTACCCGACATCAAGACACGCTTGAACTAGCGTTTTAAAGAAACCTCCCAAGGATGAGAATCCGAGGGAGGTTTCTTTATATATGGAAGGGCAACGCTCCAAAGTATGCACGCCGTGGCATAATGAGCAAGGCTTTTTGTAAGCTTTTCCGTCAGATGAAGAAATAGGTGAGTTAATTTGGCACAGACTACCAATGACATCAAGAACGGTTCTGTTCTGAACCTCGATGGCCAGCTGTGGACCGTCATCAAGTTCCAGCACGTCAAGCCGGGCAAGGGCCCCGCCTTCGTGCGCACCACCATCAAGAACGTGCTTTCCGGCAAGATCGTCGACAAGACCTTCAACGCGGGCATGAAGATGGAATTCGAAACCGTCGACAACCGCAACCTCCAGTACTCCTATGAAGACGGCGACAACTTCGTCTTCATGGACATGACCACCTACGACCAGATCTTCATTCCGAAGACCCTGGTCGGCGACCAGGCCAAGTTCCTGCTCGAAGGCACCGACTGCGTCGTGTCCTTCCACGACGGCACCCCGCTGTCCGTCGAGCTGCCGGCTTCCGTCGTCCTGACCGTCACCCACACCGAGCCGGGCCTGCAGGGCAACCGTTCCAACGCCGGCACCAAGCCGGCCACCGTCGAAACCGGCGCCGAGATCCAGGTGCCGCTGTTCATCGGCGAAGGCGAGAAGGTCAAGGTGAACACCACCGACGGCTCCTACCTCGGCCGCGAGAACTGAGAGTAAGGACAGCGAAGTTTCATGGCACGTTCCACCGCTCGCAAGAGGGCTCTGAACACGTTGTATGAAGCGGATGAGAAGGGACAGGACATCCTGTCCCTTCTTGCTGAGCGCATCGAGCAGCCCGGCGCTCAGACCCCGCTGCCCGACTACGCCATCGAAATCGTCCGTGGCGTGGCGGAGCATATCGCCGCCATCGACGCCATGCTTGACGAACATTCCACCGGTTGGAAGGTCAAGCGCATGGGCGTCGTCGACCGCAATATCCTGCGCATCGCCGCATGGGAGATCATGTTCAACGATGATGTTCCCAACATGGTGGCCATCGATGAGGCGTTGAGCCTTGCCAAAACGCTGTGCGACGACGATTCGCCGGCGTTCATCCATGGTCTGCTCAGCGCGGTGAGCGCCGATGCGGAAGCCACTGAAGTGGCCGAACAACCGACCGAACCTTCGGCTGAATAAAGCCGAAAGTTAAGCGATTCGGCCGGGTCGCGAGTCCTAACCGGCCGCTATCCTTGGTACGAATACCTTGACTATAAGGGGGTTTTGGTGAACCAGTATGATTCCGAAGCCGTGATGTTTGACCCTCAGGATGCCGTTCTTGTTCTCGAAGACGGACAGGTGTATGTGGGCGAGCCATACGGCGCGATCGGCACGACCAGCGGGGAGATCGTTTTCGCGACCGGCATGACCGGCTACCAGGAAACGCTTACCGATCCCAGCTACGACCGTCAGATCGTGGTACAGACGTTCCCGCACATCGGGGACACGGGAATCAACGGGGAGGATCCGGAATCCTCCAGAATCTGGGTCGCAGGCTATGTGGTGCGCGATCCCAGCCCGAATGTGAGCAACTGGCGCGCCACCGGCAGCCTTGACGACGATCTCGAATCCAACCACATCGTCGGCATCAGCCATATCGACACGCGCAAGCTGGTACGCCACCTGCGTTCCGCCGGTGTGATGCGCGCGGCCATCTTCTCAGGCGACGCGCTGCTCGACGGTGACGGCAAACTGCGCACCATCGACTCCATGCTCGACGAGGTCAAGGCCACTCCGCAGATGAAGGGCATGAGCCTCTACGACGAGGTCAGCACCAAGGAAGCCTATACCATCGAACCCTGCGGCGAATTCGAAGGCAAGGAACCGCTGTTCACCGTGGCGGCCGTCGATCTGGGCATCAAGTCCATGACCCCGCATCGCATGGCCGAACGCGGCTGCCGCGTGCATGTGGTGCCGTCCACCATCACCTTCGACGAGCTCCAGTCCCTCAATCCCGACGGCGTCTTTTTCTCCAACGGTCCGGGCGACCCGGAACAGGCCGATCCTGAAGTGAATCTGCTGCGTCAAGTGCTCGACGCCGGATATCCGTTCTTCGGCATCTGCTTCGGCAACCAGCTGCTGGGCCGCGCGCTCGGCTTCGGCACGTACAAGCTCAAATTCGGCCACCGCGGCATCAACCAGCCGGTCAAGGATATGACCACCGGCAAAATCGAAATCACCGCGCACAACCATGGCTTCGCCGTGGATGCGCCAATCGGCGAAACCGTCGACGCGCCATTCGAGAACGGCAAATACGGCAAGGTGTTCGTCAGCCATATCGATTTGAACGATAACGTGGTCGAAGGCCTGCAGTGCGTCGATATCCCGGCGTTCTCCGTGCAATATCACCCGGAAGCCGCCGCCGGACCGCACGATGCCGCATACCTGTTCGATCGTTTCGTTGATCTCATGCGTTCCGTCAAGGAGGGAACCCGCAATGCCTAAGCGCACAGACATCAAGTCCGTGATGGTCATCGGCTCCGGTCCGATCGTGATCGGCCAGGCCGCGGAATTCGATTATTCGGGCACCCAGGCCTGCCGCGTGCTGCGCGAAGAGGGCATTAGGGTCATTCTGGTCAATTCCAACCCGGCCACCATCATGACCGATCCGGAAATGGCCGACGCCACCTACATCGAGCCGATCTCCACCCCGATCCTCGAGCAGATCATCGCCAAGGAACGTCCTGACGCGTTGCTGCCGACGCTGGGCGGACAGACCGCGCTGAACGCGGCCATGGCGCTGGGCGAGGCGGGCGTGCTCAAGAAGTACAACGTCGAGCTGATCGGCGCGTCCCTTGACGCCATCGATCGTGGCGAGGACCGCGAACTCTTCAAGAAGGTCGTGGAGGAGGCCGGCGCCGAATCCGCCCGCTCCGACATCGCGCATTCCCTTGAGGAAGTCGACAAGATCGCCGAGAAGTTCGGCTACCCGCTGGTGGTCCGTCCGAGCTTCACCATGGGTGGTCTCGGCTCCGGCATCGCGCACGACGAAGACGAGCTGCACCGCATCGCCGGCGCCGGCATCCACTATTCCCCGACCGACGAGGTGCTGATCGAGGAAGGCATCGAAGGCTGGAAGGAATACGAACTCGAGCTGATGCGCGACAAGAAGGACAATGTCGTGGTCGTCTGCCCGATCGAAAACGTCGACCCGGTCGGCGTGCACACCGGCGACTCCATCACCGTGGCACCGGTCTTCACCCTGACCGACCGCGAATACCAGAAGCTGCGTGACATCGGCATCGCCATCATCCGTGGCGTGGGCGTCGACACCGGCGGCTGCAACATCCAGTTCGCCGTCAACCCGGACACCGGCCGTATCATCGTCATCGAGATGAACCCGCGCGTGTCCCGTTCCTCCGCGTTGGCTTCCAAGGCCACAGGCTTCCCGATCGCCAAGATCGCCACCAAGCTGGCCCTCGGCTACACGCTGGACGAGATCCAGAACGACATCACCCAGTCCACGCCGGCCAGCTTCGAGCCGACCATCGACTACGTGGTCACCAAGGTGCCGCGTTTCGCGTTCGAGAAGTTCCCGGGCGCCGATCCGACGCTGACCACCTCCATGAAGTCCGTCGGCGAGGCCATGGCTCTCGCGGGCAACTTCCAGGAGTCGCTTGGTAAGGCTATGCGCTCCATCGACAAGCGTCACATGGGCTTCAACTGGGATGGTGACAAGCCGTCCGAGGACGAGGTTTCCCAGCTGCTCGACGCCATCAAGGTGCCGACCGAGCACCGTTATCTGCAGATTCAGCGTGCCCTGTGGGGAGGCGCCACCGAAGAGCAGATCTTCGCGGCCACCAAGATCGACCCGTGGTTCATCCGCCAGTTCGCGCTCATCAACGAGACTGCGCTGGAAGTCAAGAACGCGGAGAAGCTCACCAGGAAGCTGCTGAAGAAGGCGAAGCTCGCCGGCCTGTCCGACCTGCAGATCGCGCACCTGCGCCGTCTGGGAGACGAGGGCGAGAACACCATCCGTGAGCTGCGTTGGTCGTACGACCTCCGCCCGGTGTTCAAGACCGTCGACACTTGCGCCGCCGAATTCGACGCGGCAACCCCGTACTACTACTCCTGCTACGCGGATGAGACCGAGCTGCGTCCTCGCGACCGCGAGGCCGTGATCATCCTCGGCTCCGGTCCGAACCGCATCGGCCAGGGCATCGAGTTCGACTACACCTGTGTGCACGCCGTGCAGGAACTGGGCAAGAACTATGACACGATCATGGTTAACTGCAACCCGGAGACCGTGTCGACCGATTACGACATGTCCGACCGCCTGTATTTCGAGCCGCTCACCTTCGAAGACGTGCTCGAGATCTACGAGGCCGAAAAGAAGATGGGTCCGATCAAGGGCGTCATCGTCCAGCTCGGCGGCCAGACCCCGCTGTCCCTGGCCGCCCGACTGAAGGCCGCAGGCGTTCCGATTCTCGGCACCACGCCTGAATCCATTGATCTGGCCGAAAACCGTGAGCTCTTCGGCGAGGTGCTGAAGAAGGCCGACATGAACGCGCCGCGCTACGGCACCGCGCTGAGCCTGGACGAGGCCCGCGAGGCCGCGCACGCCATCGGATACCCGGTGCTGGTCCGTCCGAGCTACGTGCTCGGCGGCCGTGGCATGGAAATTGTCTACGACGACGCCCAATTGCGCAAGTACGTCGATCGCGCATTGAAGGAAGCCCAGGCCGACACCGTCGTGTCCGGCCGTCTGCCTTCGCCGCTGCTCATCGACAAGTTCCTGCAGGATGCCGTGGAAATCGACGTCGACGCGCTGTTCGATGGCGAGGAGCTGTATATCGGCGGCATCATGGAGCATGTCGAGGAAGCTGGCGTGCATTCCGGCGACGCCGCATGCACCCTGCCGCCGAGCACGCTGTCCGATGACCAGATCCGTCGTCTGCGTGAAGGCACCTACGCCATTGCCAAGGGCTGTGGCGTGCAGGGCCTGATCAACGTGCAGTATGCCTTCATGGCCAACACGCTGTACGTCATCGAGGCCAATCCGCGTGCCTCCCGTACCGTGCCGTTCGCTTCCAAGGCCACCGGTGTGGCACTGGCCAAGGCCGCCGCCCGCATCATGGTCGGCGAAACCATCCAGCAGCAGCGCGACAACGGCCTGCTCCTGCCCCACGGCGACGGTGGCGACATCCATCGCGGCCAGCAGGTGGCCGTCAAGGAATCCGTGCTTCCGTTCAAGCGATTCCGCACTCCGCTCGGCAAGACCGTCGACGTGCTGCTCGGACCGGAAATGCGTTCCACCGGCGAGGTCATGGGCTTCGACCGCGACTTCCCGCACGCGTTCGCCAAGAGCCAGCTCGCCGCATACGAAGGCGGCCTGCCGACCAGCGGCAACGTGTTCATCTCCGTGAACGACACCGACAAGCGCCAGCTGCCGCTGTTCGCCGCGCGACTGGTCGAGCTCGGCTTCAACATCTGGGCCACCGAAGGCACGGCATCTGTGCTGCGCCGCTACGGCATCGATTCCAAGATCGTCGACAAGATCAGCGTGCGTATGGACTCCGATCCAGACGACCCGATCACCACCTACCATGCGGAGGGCAGCGTCGGCAAGAACGTCGTCCAGCTGATCGAGGAAGGCGCGATCGACCTGATTCTCAACACGCCGAACTCCCGCGGTTCCCGTTCCGACGGCTACGCCATCCGTTCGGCGGCTATCGCAGCCGACCTGCCGCAGTTCACCACCATGACGGAATTCTCCGCCGTGTTGATGGCTATCGAGGCGGTGCGCAATAATGATTATCAGATCATGAGTATTCAGGATCATTCCACGCAGCTGTTCGAATTGGAAAGCCGTGACTAATGATGAGTAGCCCCAGCAGTGAGGAAGTGAATGCCCAGCGTTCGGATTTCGGTCTGCGACTGAGCAATTCAATGGCCAAATACGGCCCGTTGTGCGTCGGCATCGACCCGCATCGGCAGCTCCTCACTGACTGGGGCTATAACGTCGACGCGTTGGGGGCGGAGCTGTATTCCATGCGCATGCTGCAGGCGGCCAATGGCCGTGCCGCAGCTGTCAAATTCCAGTCCTCCATGTTCGAGCGGTACGGTTCCAAAGGCATCGCCGCGCTTGAACGCGTGCTCTATGCGGCACGGCAGATGGGTGTCATCACCATCGTCGACTGCCTGCATGGCGGCCTGCCGACCACGATTTCCGCGTTCGCGGACGCCTATTTCAAGCCGGGCGCGCCATTGCTGGCAGACGCCATCACCCTGCTGCCGTATTACGGCGCACGGTCATTGGGAGGCGTCATCAATGACGCGCTCAACAACGGCAGGGGCGTGTTCATCGCATCGTTGACGTCCAACCAGGAAGGCGCCAGCCTGCAGACGGCGATTCGTCAGGCAGGCGAATACAAGGGCAAAACAGTGGCGTACGGCATCGCCAGCACTGCTCAGAAATTCAATAAGGGCAATGATGGAATGGGTTCCGTCGGCCTTATCATCGGCGCCACCATCGGGCAGTGGATCAACGATTCGGGCGTCGACCCGGCCAAGTTCACCGGACCGATTCTTTCCCCAGGCTACGGATGGCAGGGAGCGGAGACACGCGATCTGAAGACCGTGTTCAAAGGCACCAAGGGCAATGTGCTGGTCACGGTATCTCGTTCCATCGCCACGCACGGTCCCGACATCGCAAAATTGACCGAAGCCACCGCGTCGGTCGCCAGGGATATTCGGCAGGCATTGACCGAGGCTCAAAACGAGAGCGCCGATGATGCGGCTGATGGAGACGTCGAATAAATTCTTTTTCTGAATAGCTTCCTTTTTGGAAAACAAGACATAACCAAGAGTGGGGATGGAATGGCTGATTCTCAACATGGACGTTTGATTGTGCTCTGCGGACCCGCCGGAGTAGGCAAAGGCACTGTTCTGGGGCGCGTACGCGAACAGCACCCCGAAATCTGGCTGTCGGTGTCCGCCACGACACGCCAGCCTCGTCCGGGCGAAGTGGACGGCGTGAACTATTTCTTCATGACCGAACCTGAATTCCTGGCCAAAGAAAAGGCGGGGGAGTTTCTCGAAACCGCCGACGTGTTCGGCCTCGCCCACTACGGCACACCCGTGAAACCAGTCGTGGAACATCTGGAACGCAATATCCCCGTGGTCTTGGAAATCGACCTACAGGGAGCCCGGACGGTCAAACGGCGCGCGAAGGAACTCGGCCTCGAAGTGCTTACCGTGTTCATTGAGCCGCCGTCCTTCGAAGAACTGAAACGTCGTCTGATCGGCCGTGGCACCGAAACCCCTCAGCAGCAGGCCAAAAGGCTTGAGACCGCCAAGGTCGAGTTGGCCGCTGCGCCGGAATTCGACAAACGCATCGTCAATAACGTGGTCGACGAGGCCGCAGACGAGCTTTGGCATATCATCGCCGAAGAGTTCGGCCTGTAATCCGTCAATCCGACTATCCAGCCAATAAAAACCGGCATACGAAAAGGGCCTGCACGATTTCGCGCAGGCCCTTTCCGTATGTTTGAATCAGGCGAGACCGGACAGCTTGTCGATCAGCTCCGGATCACGGGTCGCTCCCTTGTCAGCGGAGCGGGCGAAGGCGGCATAAGCCTTCAGCGCCTGAGAAACCTTGCGATCACGATGGGCGACATAGCCATCGCCGGCCTCCAGCTCGGCGCGGCGCTGAGTCAGCTCCTCGTCGGAAAGCTCGACGTTCACCGTACGGTTCGGAATGTCGATGTTGATGATGTCGCCGTTCTTGATCAGAGCGATCGGGCCCTTGTTCGCGGCCTCAGGCGCGATGTGTCCGATCGCCAGACCGGAAGAACCTCCGGAATAGCGGCCGTCGGTGAGCATGGCCACCTGCTTGCCGATGCCCTTGCCCTTCACGAAGGAGGTCGGGTACAGCATCTCCTGCATGCCCGGACCGCCCTTCGGGCCTTCGTAACGGATGACCAGAGCCATGCCCGGCTTCAACGTGTCGTTGAGGATGACCTCGATGGCCTGCTCCTGGGATTCGACGACCAGCGCCGGTCCGCGGAACGTCCAGATCTCCTTCGGCACGCCTGCGGTCTTCACCACGCAGCCGTCAGGCGCGAGGTTGCCGCGCAGCACGGCCAGGCCGCCTTCGGTGACCGCCGGATGGTCGATGTCGTGGATGGCGCCGTTGACACGGTCACGATCGAGCGAATCGAACAGCGTGGTGTGCGTCCACGGTTCGGGGGAGACGATGTGGCCCGGAGCGGCCAGATACATCTGCTTGGCTTCCTCGGTGCAGGTGTCGCGCATGATGTCCCAGTCGTTAAGCTTGTCTTCCAACGACTTGTAATCAATGGAATGCACGTCGCGGTGCAGCTTGCCGGCACGGTCAAGCTCGCCGAGGATGCCGGTGATGCCGCCGGCGCGGTGCACATCGGAAATCTCCCATTCGCCGGACGGCGACGCCTTGCAGATGCACGGCACGGTGTGGGAGATACGCTCGATGTCATCCAGTGTGAAGTCCACGTCGGCGGACTGCGCCATGGCGAGGATATGCAGCACGGTGTTGGTGGAACCGCCCATGGCCACATCCATGGTCATGGCGTTCTCGAAAGCCTTCTTGGTGGCAATGGAACGCGGCAGCACGGAATCGTCGTCATCGTCGTAATACTGCTTGGCGATCTTCACCACCTGCTCGGCGGCGCGCTTGAACAGGTCCTTGCGGTAGGAATGGGAGGCCAGAATGGTGCCGTTGCCCGGCAGAGCCAGACCGATGGCCTCGGTCAGGCAGTTCATGGAGTTGGCGGTGAACATGCCGGCGCAGGAACCGCAGGTCGGGCAGACGGTCTTCTCGTAGGCGAGCAGATCCTCTTCGTTCAGATTGTCATCGGCGGAGGCGTACATCACGTCGATCAGATCGGTGTTCTTCTTCACGGTGCCGTCGGGCAGCACGGTGGTGCCGGCCTCCATCGGGCCGCCGGAAACGAACACGGTCGGAATGTTGAGTCGCAGCGCGGCCATCAGCATACCCGGCACGACCTTGTCGCAGTTCGGGATGCAGATCAGCGCGTCGGCGCAGTGCGCGTTCACCTGATATTCCACGGTATCGGCGATGATGTCGCGGCTCGGCAGGGAATACAGCATGCCGGTGTGGCCCATGGCGATGCCGTCATCAACGGCCATCGTGTTGAACTCGCGCGGAATACCGCCGGCTTCCTTGATGGCATCGGAAATCAGACGGCCCACTTTGTTCAGGTGCACATGTCCCGGCAGGAACTCGTCGAAGGAATTGGCGATGGCGATGATCGGCTTGCCGAAATCCTTGCCATCCACACCGGCGGCGCGGTAGAGGGCGCGAGCGCCCGCGAATACTCGTCCATTCATTAGTTTTGCAGATCGCATTTCCATGCCTCCTATTGTGCTGGCTAAACGGGACACGTGTTTTGTCAAGAGTCACTATGTGGAAATTTTCGGAAACCCGTGTGATTCCCTTACAGGTTGGATAACTACGCTGGCGGAGAAGGCCTGTGGGAGAGGCAAGGTCGAGGTCCAGTGGATTGCCTATACTAATGATTTTGGAAAAGAAGCTTTTGGCTTATCTGATGATTTGGAGATAATCACTATGGCATTCGGCACTGAGCCAACCCCGACCGGTCTTGCGGATCCGCCGATCGACGATTTGATGGAGCATGCGGACTCCAAGTACGCTCTGGCCATTTTCGCGGCCAAGCGTGCCCGCCAGATCAATTCCTATTTCACCCAGCTCAATGAGGGTCTGCTGCAGAACGTCGGCCCGCTGGTGGAATACCAGAATCAGGAGAAGCCGCTGTCCATCGCGTTCCGCGAGATCAACAGTGGTCTGCTTGAGGAAACCCTTGGTGAGGACGATCTGACCGAAGGCAACTGATCTACACGGTTCCCATAGAGGGACTGGCATCATTTTTCATTCGCCCCGATACCTGAGCGGTGCGCTTTGAATAGTCAACAATTAACTATTGATTGCGTCTGTGAAGGACGGGGCGTTTTTCGTGGGCGATCACAGGATGCGAACGGTTGGGTGTTCGCGAAAGGAGCAGCCGTATGGCTGAATTGAAGTTGATTTCCGCCGAGTCGGTGACGGAGGGCCATCCGGATAAGGTCTGCGACCAGATTTCCGATGCGATTCTCGACGATATGCTCGCGCAGGATCCGCATTCCCATGTCGCCGTGGAGACCTGCGCCACGGTCGGACAGTTCTTCGTGTTCGGTGAGGTGACCAGCGAAGGCTATTCCGACATCCAGAACATCGTGCGCTCCGTGGTGCGCAATATCGGCTACACCAGCTCCCGCGTGGGACTTGACGCCGATTCCTGCGGTGTGACGGTGTCGCTTACCGAGCAAAGTCCGGAAATCAACCAGGGCGTTGCCCGGTTGAGTGGCGAGGAGGAGTCGAAGGCGTCCCGTGAACAGCGGTATGAGGCGCAAGGCGCGGGCGACCAAGGCGTGATGTTCGGCTATGCGTGCGACGAGACCGACGTGCTTATGCCGTTGCCGATTCATCTGGCGCACCGTCTGGCGTATCGTCTCGCCGAAGTGCGCAAGAGCGGCGAGGTGCCGCATCTTCGTCCGGATGGCAAGACGCAGGTGACCATCGAATACGACGACGATGACCATCCCGTGCGTCTCGACACCGTGCTGGTCTCCACCCAGCACGACCCGGAAGTGGACCAGGCATGGCTTAAGGAACAGCTCACCGAACATGTGATCCGTCCGGTGCTGGATGACGTGCTCGCCGACCGTGTGGCCCACGACGAATACCGCGTGCTGGTGAATCCGACCGGCTCGTTCATCCTCGGCGGTCCGGCAGCCGACGCCGGTCTGACCGGCCGCAAGATCATCGTCGACACCTACGGCGGCGCTGCCCACCATGGCGGCGGCGCGTTCTCCGGCAAGGATCCGAGCAAGGTGGATCGTTCCGCGGCCTATGCGGCACGCTGGGTGGCCAAGAACATCGTGGCCGCCGGCCTTGCCCACAAGGTCGAGGTGCAGGTCGCCTACGCCATCGGCGTGGCCGATCCGGTGTCCATCAACGTGGAGACCTACGGCACCGAGATCGGTGCGACCCGCGAGCAGATCCAGCAGGCGGTGCGCAAGGTGTTCGACCTGCGTCCCGCCGCCATCATCGACGAGCTTGACCTGAAGCGTCCGATCTACTCCAAGACCGCGGCCTACGGCCATTTCGGTCGCGAGGATGCCGACTTCACTTGGGAAGCCACCAACATGGTCGACGAACTCAAGGAGGCCATCAAGGCTTGAAAACGCGGCCGACGTCCTACGATGAAACAGGCGTCGGCGCATGCGTTACCCTTGCATTATGACCAATGAGGATGCCGAGCAGCTGGCGCTTGACGGGCTTGCCCCGCGCAAGCGGCGCAAACGCGCGCCCGCCGTCAAAACGCCAGCCGCCGAACATCCCATAGCCCAAGTGGTGCTGGACATCCAGGCCACGCATCTGGGACAGACCTTCGACTATTTCGTCGAGGAAAAATACTCTGCGGCCGCCCAACCCGGCGTGATGGTGCGCGTCCGCTTCGGCGGGCAGCGGGTCAACGGCATCATATGGAAACGCGCCGATACCAGCGCCACACCCGAATCATCGATACGTTACATCGAACGTGTGGTCACCGACCGTGTGCTCGTTCCCGAATCCATGCGCGACGATATGACGCGCATCGCGGACGCGTTCGGCGGCACGCGCGCCAATATCCTCCGCCTGGCAGTGCCGCCGCGCGTGGCAAAAGTCGAAAGCCAGCTGCGCGTCGGCAATCGCGATGCCGCAGGAACCGCGGCGGGCAAACAACGGCTCGCCGCCGTCGACCAGGAGATATACGGCCAGTTGCAACGTCAATACGGCAACATCAATCTGCTGCATGACGCGCTGCAAGGCAGACGTTTCCAATCGTTCGTCTTCGACCTGCTACCCGGTGCCGACCATTGGCGGCGCTGCGCGGCATGGATGGTGGCCGCGGCGCTCGCTCAGAACAAGCCGGCGGTGCTGGTGCTGCCGACCATGCGGGAGATCGCCGACATGACTGAGACCCTACGGTCGGTCGGCTTGAAACCATTCGCTCCGACTGGGGCCGCGAACGGCGTCTATGACGGCGATTTCGCGGTGCTCAACGCGCAGATGGCGCCAGCCGACCGTTACCGGGCATATCTCGCGATCAGCTGCGGACAAGTGCGTTGCGTGCTGGGCACGCGCGCCGCCATGTACGCGCCGGTGGAAGGCAACGCGCTGTTCCTCATCCTTGATGACGTGTGCTACCAGGACGCCGACGGCATGATGCCGTACGCCAACGCGCGCGGTGTGCTTCGGCTCCGCGCGAAATCGCATAACGGCGTGTTCGTCGCGATGGCCAATGCGCGCAGCGCGCAAAGCCAATGGGAAACCGACGCGGCGCACGTCGGAGACACGCAGGTGAGCGGCTTCAGCACGCCCATACACGCGTTGCCGGCCGTGACCAAGGAAGCGTCTCCATGGATTCGCTGGCTCAATCGCGACGAGCTGGCACGACTCGCCGATCCGACCATCGGCGCACGCGTGCCACACACCGCGGTCCGGATACTGTCCAAAGCTTTGGAAACCGGTCCGGTGCTGCTGTCCATACCGCAGGACGGCATCACCGAAGCGTTAAGCTGCTCGAAATGCCACCGCCAAGTGCGATGCGCGCGTTGCACGGGACCATTGGAACGGTTGGCGGACGGAACGATTCGATGCCGCTGGTGCGGCGCTGCCACCGTGCAATGGTCATGCCCGACATGCCATAACGAGCGCATGCGCGTGGTCAGGGTCGGCGCCGCCGGAACCGCGATGGAACTGGCCAGACTGTTCCGTGGCGTGCCGATGGTGCTGTCCACGCCAAGCCAGCCAAGAGGCGTCGTGTCCGATATCGGATTCGCTCCGCAACTGGTCATCGCCACGCCCGGCGCGGAGCCGCGTGTGCGCGGGGAGAGTCCGGCACAATGCGAATACCGTGCCGTGGCCATCCTCGACGCGTGGACCAGTTTGTATGCGTCCGGCATCGACGCCGATGTGGACACGTTGACCGGATGGATGCGCGCGGTGTCGCTGTGCGCGCCGCGGACCCGTGGAGGACAGGCGCTGCTGATCGGGGAAACAGATCCCGTGCTCGCACGATCGTTGATGCTGTGGAATTCGCCGATGCTTGCCCAAGTCGAAGTGGAGGACCGCGCCCAGACCGCGCTGCCGCCGGTATTCGCCGCGGCCTGCGTGTGGGGCCGACGGGATGCGGTTGGGACGATGTTGAAACGAATCGGCGCGTTGGCCGGCGGCGACATGGCCACCATCGACACGATCGCCGGTACGATGCCGTCCGTCTTGGGGCCGGTGCCGATTCCGCAGCCACGCACCATCGATTCACGTGAATTGGAAGGCACCGCGGACAGGGTCAAAGCAGTCGTGCGCGTCCCACAGGGCAGACGTGCCGAATTGGCGTTGCGGCTGCGTTCGGCAAGCGCCCGCCACGTGGCTTCACGCGAACCTGGGGAACTGCGATTCCAGATGGATCCGAAGGAACGCATCTGACGGACGTCCCCTCAACGTGAAACACTGGAACGACTGATGACGTTGACGTTAAGAATGGAGAAACGCATGAAAGGCTGGCCGGGAGAGCCGCAAATGGAATATGACGTGCTTATGGCCGACGGCAACGCCGCTGCGAACGCCGGCCGGCAGATCACCGACGTGATCTTCGATTTCGGCAACGTGCTTATCTATTGGGATCCGGCGGCGGTGATGACCCCACGGTACTCGGACGGACTGGTGGAACAGTTCCTCGACAATGACGTTTCCGGCTTCTACGACATCAACAACGAACTGGACGCCGGCATGTCCAATGACGATGGCGTGGCTCTGATGCGTGAACGCCACGGAGACCAGTGGGCCGATATGATGCGGTACTATCTGGACAATTTCGTCGATTCGCTGACCGGCGTGGTGCCAGGCGCGCGCGTGCTCATCAACGATCTGAAAGCAGCCGGCGTCCACGTATGGGGCTTGAGCAACTGGCAGAAGGACCTGTTCCCGGTGGCGCTCGACCATTACGACATTCTGTGCAGTCTTGAGGACCGCGTGGTGTCCGGTTACGTGGGACTGCGCAAACCGCACCGCGATATTTACGATTACGCTCTAAAACAGTTCGGCATCGACGCTTCCGGCGCGCTGTTCGTGGATGACAAGGCGATGAACATCGTCGGCGCGAACGAAGCCGGCATTCGCGGCGTACGGTTCAAGGATGCCCGCGCGTTGCGCACCCTGCTGATCGACGCGGGCGTGGCGATTCCCGCGGTACATGAAAAATAACGACATACGCAGATTAGACAGACGGTTGTGCTTGCGGTCGCTATGCGGGATCGACGCATACGGTCGCATGCATTGATGGATATGAAGGTGAGGAGATTCGTCTCATGTTGAAAGTGCTGTTCGCAGGTACGCCGGATGTGGCGGTGCCGTCGTTGAAACTATTGGCCCAGGATACCGAGCATTTCGAAGTGGTGGCCGTGCTCACCAGGCCGGACGCGCCAACCGGACGAGGTCGCAAACTGGTGGCGAATCCAGTCAAGCAGGCCGCGCTCGAACTCGGTCTGCCGGTCATCGAATCCGATCCGAGCGAGGAAACGTTCGTGTCCGAGCTTGCGGCCACCGGCGCACAGGCCGCCGCTGTGGTGGCGTACGGCAAGATCCTGAAACAGGACGTGCTCGACGCGCTGCCGATGGGCTGGTACAACCTGCATTTCTCCCTGCTGCCCCAATGGCGTGGCGCCGCTCCGGTGCAACGTTCCATCTGGGCGGGGGAGAAGGCGACGGGCGCCACCGTGTTCCGTATCGTCCGTGCCATGGATGCCGGCCCGATTCTGGCGCAATCCACCGTGGAAATCGGCGCGCACGAGACCGCCGGAGAATTGCTGGGACGTTTGGCCGAAGACGGCTCGCATCTGCTCGCAGCCTCGTTGCAGGCGCTGGCCGATGATCAGATCGCACCGGTGGAACAGCCTGCCGGAGCGTATGAGGTCGCGCAGAAGATCACCGTGGAGGACGCGCATATCCGCTTCGACGTGCCGGTATTCGCCGCCGACCGCCAGATTCGCGCATGCACGCCGAATCCGGGAGCCTGGTGCGAACTGCATGCCCATGCGGACGCCGAACCGGCGACCCTGCACGTATTGCGCGCGCAGCCGGCCGACATATCCAATCCGAACGCACCGGCATCGCTTGAACCCGGCCATATCGTGGCCGGCAAGAAGAACGTGTGGGTCGGCACCTCCACCGAGCCGCTCGAGCTGCTGGAAGTTAAAGCGCAAGGCAAGAAAGCCATGCGCGCCGCCGACTGGGCCCGTGGCGCCCACCTCGATAACGCCTTCTGCGAGTAAGATTTTTGTTTCTACTGTAAGTATGTGAGTAGCTGCGGCGTCCGCGACCGGCGGGCGGCATGCATTGACGACACGCTCCGGGCCGCTCAGGCCAAGTCTTTACGGTCTTACAACGCATGCCGCCCACCGGTCGCTCGTAGGTGCGGAAAAGTTATTTGAGATAATCGAGGATTTTCGCCAGATCACGTTCATTGAGCCGGTGCGGAGCATCCTCCTGCACTTTCGGTTTGGCGCAGAACGCCACGCCAAGACCGGCCGCATGAATCATCGGCAGATCGTTCGCGCCGTCGCCAACCGCAACGGTCTGCGCCATATCGATGCCCATCCGCGCGGCCCACGCGCGCAACGATTCCAGCTTCGTATCCTTCGTGACGATATCGCCCAGCACGTGTCCCGTCAGCCTGCCATCGGCAGCCTCCAAACGGTTCGCAATCCAATAATCGAGATGCGCATCGGCCGCGAGACGGTCCACAACCTCGTGAAAACCACCGGAGACCACGCCGACCTTCCAATCATGCGCGTGAAGCGTGTCAATCAGTTCAAGCGCGCCATGCGTGAAATGCACGCGATGGTAGACCTCATCGAAAATCGTGGTCGGCAGACCCTTCAATAACGCCACGCGTGCGCGCAGCGCCTCGCGGAAATCAAGCTCGCCGTTCATGGCTCGAGCGGTGACGGACGCTATCTGCTCGCCGATTCCCGCGGCCACGCCGAGCTCGTCGATGACCTCTTCGTCGATCAACGTGGAATCCACATCCATCACCAGCAGTCCGGGAGCGGACAGCGTGGGCAGGGATGCCATGGATGCGATGTTCGGCGTTTCTTGTTCAAGCATGGTTCCGATTGTCGGAAATCATTAGGACAATGGGTATTCTTGAGGGTTGAACGTGTTGGAAAGCGAGGTCGACATGAACGATCATGACGAAGAGACGCTCGCGTCGCTGCAGCAGGCCAACGACCAGCTCATGGCCAAGAACCATGCGCTGGTCAAGGCGTTGAGCCGCGCCACGCAGGAAATGACGAAAACCAAGGCCCAATTGAACCAGCTGGCGGGGCCTCCCATGACTTTCGCCACCATGGTCCGCGTGCATTCAGCCAAAACGGACGAGCAGGGCGTGCAGCATGCCAGCGCCGAAGTGGCTGCCGGCGCGAGGCGCATGATCGTGCCGATCGCGGCGAATCTGCAAGCTTCCAGGCTCGAACCGGGACGTACCGTGCTGCTCAACGAGAACATGGTGGTGGTCTCACAGCTCGACACCGACACGCTGGGCGCGGTGCGCTCGGTACGGCAGGTGTGCGATGACGGCCGCCTGCTGGTCGCGGATGGCGGCGGCAACGTGACGTTGGTCCGATGCTCGGGAACGCTTGCCAAACAGGCCATCAGCGCGGGCGATCGCGTGAACGTCGACGCATCTCTGCGGTTCGCGCTTTCGTTGGTTCCCCCCGAAAACGACGACGATTTGGTTCTGGAAGAAGTGCCGGACGTCACCTTCGCCGACATCGGCGGACTGGACGAGCAGATAGAACGTATCCGCGACGCCGTGCAGATGCCGTTCCAGCATCGCGAACTGTTCGAACGCTACGACCTGAAACCGCCGAAAGGCGTGCTGCTGTACGGTCCTCCAGGCAACGGCAAGACACTGATCGCCAAAGCCGTGGCGAACGCGCTCGCCGAAGGCACCGACGCGGGAAGTGGCGTGTTCCTGTCGGTCAAAGGACCGGAGCTGCTTAACAAATTCGTGGGCGAATCGGAACGTCTGATCCGCATGATCTTCAAACGCGCCCGCGAACGAGCGGCCGACGGCAAACCGGTCATCGTGTTCATCGACGAGATGGATTCGCTGCTGCGCACCCGCGGCACGGGCGTTTCGTCCGACGTGGAGACCACCATCGTGCCGCAGTTCCTGACCGAGCTGGACGGTGTGGAATCGCTGGACAACGTCATGGTGATCGGAGCCTCCAACCGCATCGACATGATCGATCCGGCGGTGTTGCGCCCCGGACGCCTCGACGTGAAGATCCGCGTGGACCGTCCGGGCATCCAGCAGGCGACCCAGATCGTCCGCCACTATCTGACAGACAAGCTGCCGTTGTCTCCGAACGTGGATGCGAAGGCGTTGATCGGCGTGCTGGTCAACGACATCTACGCGCAGGACGAGCATCGGCACCTTTGCGACATCTGCGACGACCATGGCCAGTGGCGTCCGGTGTACCTCGCCGACGTGGTGTCCGGCGCGGTGCTCAAGAACATCGTGGACCGTGCCAAAACCTATGCGGTGAAACTGTCCATCACCACCGGACAGGCTGCGGCGATCGGCATCAATCTGCTGGCCAAAGCCGTGGACGAAGAATACGGTGAGACCCGGGACGCGCTGCTGGATGCGGATCCGGAACAGTGGAGCCGCATCAACGGGCTTGAACCCGGACGGGTGACCGGCATCAGACCGGTGGCATGAATGCCGGCCGGCGTATGAATGCTGGACGGTATGGTATGGAACGCAATCTAAATACGGAAAGGAACGGCGCGATGAGCGTTCGCAGGGTCATGGGCACGGAAACGGAATACGCGGTCTCCGCGCCAGGACAAGGCCGCTACAATCCGGTGCAGCTCTCATTCGACGTGGTTGGCGCCGCCTCGGATGCGTCACGCAGCCATATCCGCTGGGACTACCGGCAGGAAGACCCCGTCAACGACGCGCGCGGCACCAGACTGGAACGTGCGGCGGCCCACCCGGACCTGCTCACCGACGCCCCACAGCTCAACATCACCAACGTGATCGCCCCTAACGGGGGTCGTATCTACGTCGACCACGCGCATCCCGAATACTCCGCGCCGGAAACAACCGACCCCTTCGAAGCGGTGCGATACGACCGTGCCGGCGATCTCATCATGCGCGCCGCCGCAGCCAAGGCAAGCGAGACGACGGGACGGAAAATCGTGCTGCACCGCAACAACGTCGACGGCAAAGGAGCCAGCTGGGGCACGCACGAAAACTACATGATGCTGCGGTCGGTACCGTTCGACCTGGTGACACGCCTCATGACCACGCACTTCGTCTCCCGACAGATCTTCATCGGCTCCGGCCGCGTCGGCATCGGCGAACATAGCGAAAACGCCGGCTACCAGCTAAGCCAACGTGCCGACTACTTCCATATGAAAGTCGGTTTGCAGACCACATTCGACCGGCCGATCATCAACACCAGAGACGAATCGCACAGCACCGACGAATACCGCAGACTGCACGTGATCGTCGGCGACGCCAACCGCATGGACGTGCCACAGGCCTTGAAACTCGGCACCACCAGCATGCTGCTGTGGCTGCTCGAACACGCCGACATGGCCGAAATCGACTTGAACGAGGCGCTGGAACCGCTTACGCTCGCCGACCCGGTGGAAGCCATGCACACGGTATCGCACGACCTGACCCTGGCCGCCCCACTACCATTGGAAACAGGTGGAACCACCACCGCATGGCAGATGCAGGTCACTTTGCGTGGACTGGTATATGCGGCCGCGGCAACGGTATACGGCACCGACACATCCGGAGAGCCGGCATGGCCCGACCGCTCCACCCGCAACATCATGGCGATGTGGGGGCAGGCTCTCGCCGACGTCGCCACCGTACGCCATGCCGACGATGACGGACGACTGACGATGCGGGAACAGGCGTCACGTCTCGAATGGCTGCTCAAATGGCAGTTGCTGGAGAAACTACGCCGCAAGACCGGTTCGGATTGGACCGATCGGCGCCTGGCTGCGGTCGATCTGAAATGGGCCGCGCTCGATCCGGCCGATTCGATTTTCACCCGGCTTGCCGAACAGACCGAACGACTGGTGACGGATAAGCAGCTTGCCGAGGCGGTCGGCCAAGCGCCGGCCGACACACGCGCATGGCTGCGCGCGGAGATCATACGACGTTTCCCCGAACAGGTCGTTGCGGCGTCGTGGTCCCACCTTACGGTGCGCGGCGAGTCGTCCGGTGATGAAAACGTGGAGAATTCGATGGTCTCGTTGGACATGTCCAATCCGTTGAAATTCACGGAATCCTTGTGTTCCGAAGCGTTCGAGCATGTCCACACTGCGAGCGGAATCGTGGAATCCCTGCGTTGAATCTCATGTTGTGCGGGTACCATTGCCGTAGGTGATGGCAGAGGCCATACCCATAGTCGATGAACCACACGGCAGGACGCTTGAGGGAGAGGATGCGTCCAAGCCGGTTATGAGGAAACGAAAAGGCATACTACATGGAATTGAGGCAAGTGGCCCTCGAAGTGGCCCGTATCCTGCAGGATGCAGGCAAGCACGCGTTGAACGATCAAATGAATCCGCGTGATCTGAAAAGTTTTGAAATGACGGACAATCATCTGAGCTTCACCTCCGACATCGATAAGCGGTTGGCGCAATTCATCAGCAACCGCATCACGTATGTGGATGTGTTCGATGGTTTCTGGCAGTTCCGTCCGGAAGAATGCCATCCGGGGGAACGGTATTGGTGCGTTGGCGGCATCGACGGCGCGATCAATTTCGTGCGCAGCATGCCGGAATGGACCATCACCGTCTCACTGTTCGAGTTCAACGACCAATGCTCCGCGCAGCCGATCCTTTCGGTGGTGCATGCTCCGGCGCTTGGCCTGACCTACCTGGCGGTGCGCGGATCCGGAGCCATCCGCATCCGCAAGACGCCGCTTGGAGACAAACGCGAGAAGATCATGCCGTCCACCACCCCGTCCCTTGACTATGCGGTGGTGAGCTTCGGCATGTCCCATGTGCCGGAGGAATCCAAGCGCGCGCTTGAAGTGGTGTCGCGTATCTCCGGCCGTCCGGCCGACATCAAGCGCGTTGGCCCCTCCTCCTTGGATTTGTGCAAGGTGGCGGACGGTACATATGACGCGTATTTCGAAGCGCATCTGCACAAGTGGGACGTTCCCGCGGTTTCCGCCGGAGCCGTCGTGGTCTGGGAAGCGCAGGGGCATCTGAGCCGGTGGAACGGCGATCTTGTCCACTGGCGTCAGGAAAACGACGTACTCGCCACCAACGGTCTGATTACCGATGATCTGCGCCAGTATTTGGCATAAGACTGATTGACTGCCCCACACCTGGGTTAAGGTGTGGGGCAGTATGCTATTCGCAGGAGAACCCGCAAAGACGCTTTCGGAGAAAGGAAGGACCATGCCCCAGAAATTTGAGCAGATGCAATCCGCCGAACAAAAACATGACGAGGATGAGACCATTGCGCAGGCTGGCACCCAGATCGATGACACGGTCGATGCGCTTGACGCGGTGCTGGACGACATCGAATCGGTCCTCGAATCCAACGCCGAGGAATATGTGGGCAGCTTCGTCCAAAAAGGCGGCGAGTGATGCCGCAGCTGCGTGACAGCGGCAACCATTCCACAGCGCCGCTTGACGCCCATACCAAGGACGAAATCCAATCCTTCGCCCGTATTTTCGGCATCGAAACCGAATACGGTGTGAGCGTGACCGGTTCGGACCGCCCATGCGACGCCGGACAGACGGCGATGATGATGTTCCAGCCGATTGTGGCCGAAGCGAGATCCACCAACACATATATTGAAAACGGTTCAAGACTCTACCTTGATGTCGGCTCGCACCCCGAGTACGCCACGGCGGAAGCCCGGGATCCGATGGACGCGCTGGCATTGGATGCGGCCGGCGAATTGGTGATGAGGGATCTTGCCCTGGACGCCCAACGTCGTCTGCGCTCCATCCAGGGAGCCGGCTCCACGGTCCATGTGTTCAAAAACAATGTGGATTCCGCCGGGCATTCCTTCGGCTGCCATGAGAATTACCTGGTGCGACGGTTCGTGCCGTTGAAGACGATCGAACAGGAGCTGCTGCCGTTCCTGATCACCCGGCAGCTGTTCACCGGCGCAGGACGTATGGGGGAGCAGGGCTTCCAGATCACGCAGCGTGCCGATTTCCTCGATGAGGCGGTCTCATCGGCCACCACGCGCTCGCGTCCGATGGTCAACACGCGCGACGAACCGCATGCCGATCCTGACGCGTTCAGACGGCTGCATGTGATCATCGGCGATTCGAACCGGTCCCAGTGGGCCACGATGATGAAGCTCGCCACCACGCATCTGGTGTTGTGCGTCATCGAACAGGCCGGGCGCGAAGGCAAGGATTCCGGGTTCGCCCGATTCTCCTTCGCTGACGCCAGTGCGGCCAACCATAAGGTAAGCCGTGACCTGACGGGCGTCGAAGCGTCCTTCGACATGGCAGACGGCACTGTCATGGAAGGCGGTGCCGTAGCGATTCAGGAACGTTATCTTGAAATCGTCGAACGATTCGTTGGACAACATCCCGAAGTGTGCTCCTCGTTGCCGCGCACGGACGTGCATGAGGTGATTCGCCAATGGAGGCGTGTCATAGAGGCGTTCCGCTCGGGGGCTAGCGAAACGTTCGCCGACAAGGTCGATTGGCTTGCCAAACGACGGCTGTTCGACATGCTCCGCAACCGTGCGGGGAGCCGACTCTCCGTCAGCAAGTTGGAACAGTTGGACATGGACTACCATGACGTGGCCAACGGCGCGCTGTACGCCTCGCTGTGCCGTCGCGGAGCCATGCGCACGTTGGTCAACGAGTCACAAGCACATGAGGCCATCGATGTTCCTCCCCACGATACCCGCGCCGCACTGCGTGGACGGTTCATCCAGTCGGCACGATCGCACAACGCGCAATATTCCTGTGATTGGACGCGACTATCGCTGACCTCGCCGAACAGGATGGACGTGACGTTGCTTGATCCGTTCGACGCACAACCGTCCGACCGGTTCCTCACGATACTAGAGGCTTTGCAGTAGCCAAAAGCCTGCGATGGAAGACTCGTCTCCACCGCAGGCTTTTGATATTGGTTGGTCGGATTGTAACTGCCGCTCAGACTTCTCCACGGTATTTGGCCATCATCTGCGACTGGAGTTGTTGCGCGCTTGGCGGCGTCCACGTGATCGCGTCGGCGCCCGCATCAATGGTGGCGAGAATACGGTCTTCACGACCTCCGCCCGAAGCCAGAATTGGGATTTCCGGATGATGCGCGCGGATGCTTGCCACGACTTGCGCGGTTCTTGCACCGGCTGCCACATTGATGATGGCCGCACCGGCAAGAATCTTGCATTCGGTGATTTCATCATCCTCCGTGACCGTGGCGATGACGGGGATGTCCACCATCGACATGGTCGTTTCGATGGTTTCCGCCGGTGCCGGCGCGTTGATGACCACGCCGGCCGCGCCCTGCATCTCCGCCACCATGGCCAGCTCTGCCACACGCGGACCGGTGGTGGTGCCTCCACCCACGCCGACGAACAGCGGCATCTGCGCCACGGTGAGCAGCGCCTGCGTGATCACCGGTTCGCCGGTGAAAGGGTATACCGCGAGGATGGCGTTCGCGTTCGTGTTGCGGATAATGACCGCATCGGTGGTATAGGCGAACGATTTGAGCGTATGACCTTTGACGGTGATGCCGCCGCAACGCTGCGTGATGATTTCCGGAACCCTGGCGTTGGGGGAGGTGAGTCTGCCTTCGACCTTCGCCGTACCGTAGGTGCTTCGCGACACGTGCGGCACGGCTGAATGCTGCTCCACAGCCACTGACGCGCTGGGGGTGAATAGCGAACGCTTGTTGAGACGGATGAGATCCGGATCGTCCGCACCGGAATCATGTTCCTGCCCGACGCTCATTCCCGCACCTCCTCATCCGTATGGTTCAGCATGAGGAATTCGTGGATCGCCTTGCGGCGTTCGGAAATCTCCTCATCCAGAAGTTTGGTATCGGTGTTGTCGATGATACGCTGCAGCAGTTCGCCGAGAGTGGAAAGTTCCTCGTCGTTCAGGCAGTCGAGCATATGAACGTCGGCTTCGATGGGTTTGGACGGCTTGGGCCGTGGAACCGTTCCCCGTCTTGCCGCGTCGACGTTCCGCACGTGTGTGGTGGCGCGAGCCACGGTCCGGGCACGTGTCGTTTTGAGCTTGGTGTGGATGAGCAGGATGTTGAGTTTGTGGATTTCGTCGATGATCTGTCTGCGTTGGTCGACCATGACATCCCCCTTTATCTAGTCATATTGTCTAGTATCATAGCGCATAGTGTGGGATGACATTGCCTTTGCCTGTTATAAAAAGAAAAAAGAGAGGTTCCAACCATCCGTGGTTGAAACCTCTCATATAGGTCTGCGTAGTCGACTTACTTGGTGACGGCCTTCTTCAGCAGGGAGCCGGCAGAGATGCGAACGCCGTAGGTTGCCGGAATCTCGATGGTTTCGCCGGTGCGCGGGTTGCGGCCGGTGCGGGCTGCGCGCTTGACGCGCTCGGCGGAGAACAGGCCGGTCAGCTTCAGGCCTTCGCCGGACTGCATTGCCTCGACGAACACGTCCTGGAAAGCGTTCACCGCAGCCTCAGCCTGAGCCTTGGTCAGGTTGGACTTCTGGGCGATCTTCGAGACGAGATCAGACTTGTTGTATGCCATAAAGCATCCTTCTTGAGTCAGGGGATATTCCGCTTATGAACATCCACGTTCATTGCAATGATAGCGCACGCATGTGCCAAAAATGCCATTTTCCAAGGGTTTTGGCCCTTTTGATTCAGCATAGGGGGAGAAAAAACCCTAACGGGGGGTTGGGTTAGATCAAATTATGCCTGTCCAGCCATTTCATAGCCACGGCTCCCATTGGAATTCTCAGCCAATAGAAGGCGATTCGGTAGACGAGAGTAGCGGAGACGGCGATGGTGGAGGGGATGCCCACGGCGGTGAAGGCCACGGACAACGCGGCTTCGACCGCGCCAAGGCCGCCTGGTGTCGGCACTGCGGAACCGAGCGTATTCGCCAGCAGGAAGATGAATGTGGTCTCCACCGGATTGGTGTGGCATCCGAAAGCCATCAATGCAATCCAGAATCCCAATCCGGTCGAGATGTTGAGCACCAATGCGCCGAGGGTGCCGAAGGCCAGCTCCTTCGGGTGGGACAACACGTTGACGAGACTGCGTGCGTAGGACTTGACGATGGGCAGGTACTTCTCCGTGACGATGTGCCGCACCGGGGGAATGGCCATGGCCGCGGAAATCACCAATGCGACGATGGTGATCACCAAAATCAGCGTGTTGGTGGGAATCATGCCGGACAGTGTGTTGCGTCCGGTGAAGATGCCGATCAGCAGCAGCAGAATGATGGTGGTGCCGCCCTGCACCGCCCATACGGCGCTCATGATGGCGGTGGCCGCGGTATTGCGGTAGCCGCTCTTGCGCAGGAACTGCAGGTTGACAAAGGCCGGGCCGACGCCGGCGGGCATGGAGACCGCGGTGAAGCCCGAAGCCATTTGGGAACAGTACAAGCCGATCGGATTGCGTTTATCGACATCCATGAAACAGCCAAGGGTCATGGCCGATCCGAACCAAGCCAGCAGTCCGAACAGCACGCATACCAGAGCCATGGCGATGTTGGCCTCTTTGACCGCCTTGATCATTTCGGCCGGTTGAATCTGGGTGAACACCACATACACGGCGACGACCAGCAGCGCGATCGCGATGAAGGAACGGAAACTGAACCGCGACAGCGTAACCGTTTCCATGGAATCCGCGACCTCTTGCGGAGCCAAAGCCGCGATACGGGAACGCAGCGTGTTGAGCATGTGCTTGTCGCAGGCGGGCAGGGCGCGTATCGCCGCCGGAACCGCCGCCTTCTGGATGAATGGCGCCAGGTCGATCAGTTGCTCGTCGCCCCACGTCCTGCGGGCGCATGCGATCGCACGGTCGATGCCGTTCAGCGCGCCGAGCAGAACCAGCAGCTGTACTTTGTCCAGCGCATAGTTTGGCGGCGCGCTGCCATAGTCGCCATTCTGCCATCCTGCGATCACCGGCTGTCCGTTTTCCATGCGCGACAACGTTTCGGGAGTGATTCGACGATGGGTGAAGCCGTGCCGGTGCGCTTCGGACAGATAGGTCATGAACAATTCCATGTCATGGTCGGACATGGTGTTCGGATTGCATTCCAAGGGCATGTGGTCGCGGTGAAACACCAGAATGGACGATTCGCTGCTGTCTGCGACTCCGTAGACTCCCGGCACCGTCAATCCGGCGTTCTGCAGGCCGAGAATCATCGCGTAATGGTGGTGGATGGCGTCGAAGGAGGAACGGTCACGGCGCATGGAGACCCCGGTCAGCCTGACCCATTGCCATAGCTGGTTGAGATAGCCTGCCATATGCACTTGGTTATCGAGAACGGATACCGTGTATTGGTGGCCGTCGACGTCGATGGCGTCGTAGATGCGTGAGTTCTCGGTCAGATCATCGTCCAATGTGGTCTTCAGCATGCCGGAATCGGTGTAGGTCGCGAGCCTGCGGGAGAGCGACGCCACGTCGATGCCGATGGAACGGAGCGCCTGCGCCACCTGGTTGCCCCAAGCTCCGTTGGTCTGTGTGCCGAGCATGAAACGGATCAGCATGCCCAAGGCACGTCCCGCGGCAAAGGAGACCAGCACGCCGGAAAGCGAATTCCATGACAGCACCACGAACAGCACGGCGACCGTGTAGAGGATGTTCCAGCCCCATTTGGTGCCGGAACGGGTGCGACGCGGTCCGGCGACGGTAAGGAATGAGGCCATCGCCGCATAAAAATCGGGAAGCAGTCCGGTTCCCACGGAAGTGCCGTTGGACATCATGGACATGATGAGGGTGTCATTGCCCGAGCCGCTGATAAGAGCGGATATGCCCCATATCGCAGCGAAACCGAGAATAAGGGCGATGGCGGAAACCACACTTTGCAGCCATTCCTTGGCGATGAGCAGCTGGATAAGCACGCTGACGGTAATGAAAACTATGGCGATCTGCTGCAACAGCGATGTCGGCACATCCATGAGCCAACTGACCACGTGGCCCGCGGAACGCACGTCGGACTCCACTCCGGAGGTGGTGCCATGCAAGTAGATGGAGAACAGGATGACGGCCGCGCCGACAAGCACGGCGAACAGCGCATGGAGCAGATCCGCGAAATCGCGGTTCCGTTTCGGCGGAACATCCTCAATGCGCGTTTCGTGTTTGCTGGTTGGGAAGTCGTGAGACACTATTGACCTGCTTTATAGGTACGTGGGTGAATACGTCCGGGTGACATGCACCTATTATCGTCTCCGATGATACGCCTTGGGGCGGCTGTGTGAAAACACAGCCGCCCCAAGGCGTATCATCCGCAAGATGAGTGTGGCGATGCGTTGTCAGCGGTCGAAGTCAACCAGCTTGCTGGCAACTCCGGTGTATGTCGCCGGAGTCAACGCCTTGAGACGCGCCGCAGTGGCTTCGTCGAAGGCCTGCTGGTCGATGAACCGTTCGACGTCATCCTTGGAGATCTCGTGACCGCGCATGAGCTCCTTGACCTTCTCGTACGGCTTATCCATACCCGGCAGTCCTGCAAGCTCGCAGGCGCGCATGGCGGTCTGGATCGGCTCGCCGAGCACCTCCCAATTGGAATCGAGCTCGGCCTGGATGGCAACATCGTTCGGATGGATGGAGTTCAGACCACCCATCAGATTGTTCAACGCCAGCAGCGAATAACCCAGCGCGGAGCCGATGTTGCGCTGCGTGGTGGAGTCGGTCAGATCGCGCTGCCAACGCGATTCGACCAGCGTCGCCGACAAAGTGTCCAATAGTGAGCAGGAGATCTCCAGATTGGCTTCGGCGTTCTCGAAACGAATCGGATTGACCTTGTGCGGCATGGTGGAGGAACCGGTCGCGCCCTTGACCGGTACCTGCGCGAACACGCCACGGGAGATGTACATCCACACGTCCACACACAGGTTGTGCAGGATACGGTTGGTGTGGCTGATGGTACCGTACAGTTCAGCCTGCCAATCATGCGATTCGATCTGCGTGGTCAACGGATTCCACGTCAGACCCATACGGTTGGTGACGAACTCGCGGGAGACGGCCACCCAGTCAACATCAGGGCAGGCGGCCAGATGCGCACCGAACGTGCCGGTCGCGCCATTGATCTTACCGAGATATTCCTGGGCCTTGACCTTGTTGAGCTGACGGTTCAGACGATACACATAAACAGCCAGTTCCTTGCCCAGCGTGGTCGGCGTGGCAGGCTGTCCATGGGTCAGCGACAGCATGGCCTTGTCGCGGTAGGCGTCGGCCTTCTGTGCCAGATGGTCGACAATGGCCTGGGCTGCGGGCAGCCACACCTGCTCCACACCGTTCTTCACGCAACGGGCGATGGACAGGTTGTTGATATCCTCGGACGTGCAGGCAAAATGCACGAGAGTCTTCAATCCGGTCAGCTGGGTGTCATGACCCAACACATCGGCGGCCTTCTCCAGCTGGTCGTCGATGTAATACTCCACGGCCTTCACATCATGGTGGGTCTTAGCCTCATAAGCGGCATGCTGGGCAATGCCTTCGGCTCCGAAATTCTCCGGAATGGAACGCAGATACGCCTGCTCATCATCGGTGAGCGGCTTGACACCCGGAACGATGGTCTGATTGCCGTTGCCCTCGAAACCGTTGGCAAGCAGAATCATCCACTCGACTTCGACGCGCATGCGCTCGCGGTTCAACGCCGGTTCGCTCATGTATTCGACAAGGGGAGCGGTCTGCTTGTGGTAGCGGCCGTCAAGAGGGGTCAGTGCGATTGCGGGGGAGATGTCAGTAAGCTTCATAGACAACAGCATACGTTCAGCCGTGAACCATTGGTCCCGTCATTTGCTGATGCGTCCCTCATAATACTGGACCTCCTCCAGCTCGCCTTCCACGACCTCTTGGAAATGACGGTCATGGTCCAGCACGGATTTGTTTCCGGTGTCGTAGGCGTACCGGTATCCCGCTTCATGGTATTTCGGGTAGTGCGTGGAGTTCTTCTCCCCAGACGAATCACTGACTTCGGCTCCTGGAAAAGCCCTCTTCGGCGCATCCTCCTCATGGACGGAGCATCGTATGGTGAGCCAGTTCTCCGTATGGGGGTTAGCCTCCCCGTCAAGTGCCGCGATGCCTTCATCATCCATCTCGATGGCGGTGACCCGTGTTTTCTCGGGAATCTCGAAATTCGCTATCGGGGAGCCAAGCGTGGCGATATGTTGGATGTCGTATTTATCTTGGAAATCCGTCGCCGCCGCTGCCGCGATGATGCCGCCCTGCGAATGGCCGACGATTTCCACGGGATCATCCGGCTGGATGCCGGCCTGTTTCATGGTCTCATCCAGGAAACGGAGGCTTTCCGCGGTTCCGCGCTGCCGCTCATCGGCACTCATCAGCTCGAAATTGGTGTACCAGTCCATAGGCGAATCGTGATTGCCGTCGGTCCCGGGAATGATGATCCTCCAAGCATATGTGCCATTGGCTTTGCGGTACTTGCAGCATGCGATGGTTCCGTATTCCAGACCGCTTTCACGTTCGCCGTTGAGAGGTCCTTCGGACAGCCGCCGTTGGTCGGCGATGGCGTCCTTCGTGCTTGTACCGCCTCTGACCACTTTGGTTTTCGGATACACACGGGTTACGGAGAGATTGTCTCCATGGTCTTTGTCGAAGTACGGTATGAGCAGTCTGTCGATTTTCTTAAGACCGCGATTGACCGAGCCTTTGCCGGAAAGCCCCTCTGCTATAGCCGCTCCCGGTTTGGTGACCATGAATAAGGTTTTCGTGATGTATTCCAGGATGGACGTGTCTTTTGAAGGCCGTTCCTGTATGTTCAATCGGCTCGCATGCTCTCCGAGGACGCTCACGAAGCTTTCCTGCATCCATGCGGTGGATTCCACAAGATAGAATTTGTTGAATTTCCCCTCTTTGGCGTAACTGCGTCTTACCCCCATCAGTGCGCTGGCGGTCAAGGCGAGAATCGCGGATTCCCGTGATGACATGAAAAGCCCGCGTAACATGATATTCAGCCCTTTCCTGCTGGCTTCCTCAGCTTGGGCGTATAAGGATTGGGTTTGTGCGATCAATGAGGATAGCTCATTAAGCTGGGATGCCATGGATTGCAGGGCCTCGGCATGCGCTTCGCAACGTCCGAGCAGCTGCCGGTACGGCAATTCGATATGGTCCTGCGCCGTACACCGTGGACTTGCCCCGGTCAAAGCGGACAGGAGCGGTGTGGCGCGAGGGTGGATTTTGAGTTCATAGCCTGCGGCAATGAAGGATCTACGGGAAGTGCCAAGACGATTCGCTTGGTCTCTGAGGATTCTTGAAGCATTGAAGTATTCCCGGTATTCGGCGGTGGTGAATCTCTTTCCGCCAACGATGCGGGCCGTCACTCGTTGGTTCATGCCGCACCTGCCGACCAGAGAAGACGTGACGTGGCGATCATATCATCACGTAGCAGAGCGGATTGCCGTGCGATGCGATCGAGACGGGTGCGGTATTCCTCGGCCGCGGTGCCGGTCCAGTCGGCCAGTCTGTTGGAGGCTATTGCCGCATCAAGTCCATCGAGAAGCCGTGACGCGGTAACAAGTTTCGCATTGATCAATGTTTGGGTGGTCCGCACGCCAATTCGGCAACGACAGGACATTCCCGACAGGGATGCCAACGAATTGAAGGCTGCGACGCCTGGGGCGGCACCAAGAAAAGCATTTGAAACGTTCATGGCAGCCATTTGACCACATTCGGCGTTGACGCCAATCGGAAAACAGAGCTTGTGGTCAAAGAACGAGTCTATGAAAAACCGTCGGCGTGTCGTTATTGGAAAAACAACGAAAACCACGTCGACGGCATGTGGATAACTATATTCGAAAAAGCCCCCTACCAGGGTTTGGTCTGCGAGGATGACGTGCTTGGGTTCTTTTTCGCAGCCGAACCTGAATCGTCATTGGGATCCGATTGCGTGGATTGGGCGTTCTGAGCCAATAGCTCCTCTATTTTCCGACGTTGTTCGTCGGATAGGTTTTCGTCGTTCTTGTGACTTGATTTACCCGATTCCTGAGCGTCGGCGGTGTTTGAATCCGTGGAAGCGGACTGATCGCTCTGCTCGGCTTTGATCTTCTTGGACGCGTGATCCGTAAGCTGGCTGGAAACATGACTGTTATGCTCGATTGATTCGCGCACTTGGGGCAGCAGCAGCGGCTTCATGGCTGATGCCTCGTTGAATTGGGCGTCCGTCTGCTGTTGCCTGGTGTGCAGCTTGTCCCAATCGGCATCGTCTTTTCTGCTGGTCGAGATGTTCTCCTGCAGGCTTTGCGTGGCCTGGTTGTAGCTATTGACGGCTGCGAGATTCACTATGGCCCATAGGGCGGCCATGACCAGCAACGCCGCCATGACGGCCAAAACGATGCGAACCGTCAGCGAGGCACGCGGTTTCATGGTTGTTCTGGTCATAGCAAACTCCTCGACTGAATTATCCAAGCCCCCAATTCGCATGCGAGCAGCAGCAGCGTGACGATGGCCAGTGGCCATACGACGGGCATCGTCCTGGTGCGCTTCTTGGTGGTTTGGGTGACTCGCCACTTATCGGACGCTTCCTTGGACACGCCGTCACGCATGGTGTTGGAGGCGTTCAACACCAGCGCGGTACCGCTCAACTCGTCGGCGATGGACGCCATCTCATCCTTGTTCATGCGTGACACTCCGGGTTTGCCGGTATCAGGGTCGGTGACCCACTGGTCCGCATTTCCATCGACGCCGTCGGCGATTACGGGAATGTTGCCTCCCTGCTCGCTGCCGATGGCTACGGTGAAGGCATCGGATAGGTATCGTCGCAATGATGAGAACGTGCGCCGTGCCTTTGACGAGGTCTGTTCTCCATCGGAAAACAGGTACAGCACGATTGCATCATCGGGATGCTGATCATGAATGGACTTGCAGGTCAGCAGCAGCTGGTCGATAGGGGCATCCAACGTCGAACCGGCCGAAACGGAAGTCGCCTCGGGCGCGAGTGTATCCGCCCAATTGTCGATCGCGTTCGAATCCGGGGTCAACGGCACGTCCAACGTGCCGGAAGCTCCGAATCGCAAAGCGGCGAAACTGGAATTGGGATATAGCGCGGTGACGTCCTTCACGGCTTGTTTTGCCACGTCGAGACGGCTTGACTGTTCGGCTGAACCATATTGCGCGTCTTTGACGGCCATGGAACCGGTCACGTCAACGGCCACCACCACGTCGGTGGCGTTCACCGCACGGCTATTGGTCGGCGCCACGATACTGGGCGTCAATGCCATGACCGACACCGTCAGACAAAGCAATACGCGCCGAACGCATGCCCAAACGGTTTCGTCGCTGTCAGCGCGGCGACGAACATGCAATACGATCTGCGCAATGGCGCAGGCCAGCAGAACCACGGCGACGGCTCCGCCGACAGGCCAACCCAAAGCAGGGGAAAGCGTCAGATGGTTCATCTCCTCAACCTCCAAGCCAATGCCAGCCAGACCATCAAAACGATGGCCAAGGCCAGTGTCCACCATCCGGGAGCATCCACCATGGCGGCCTTGTTGCTCGACTCGTTTTCATGGTTCCGCCGAGATTCGATTTCCTTGACCAGCGAAGAGACGGATGCTCCATTCGATTGGGTGAGAAACACCCCATGATGAGCTTCGATGGCGGATTTGAATTCCTGGGTGGTCTCGTCGGCCTCGCTCTGCTTCGGTCCGGAAAACAATCCATCCACGGTGATTTGGGCCTGCTTGGTCAGGTTCAGCGCCTCGTCAAGCGTATAGGTTGGTTTTCCGGAAACGACGTTGTCCGTGGCAAGCACGATGGATGCGGCGCGCTGACGCTCGGCATTGTCGGCGCTTGCGTTCCCATAGGCGAATCCGGGAAGCATGGCCGCGCAGCTCACCACGCCATCGCCAATCAGCGAAGTGGACTCCTTACGGTTCTGCGTGCCTTCCAGCCAGTCGGAAATCGCCTGATAATCGCTGTCCTTCATCTTGTCGATATCGTCTTGGGACTCGACGCCTGCGAGGATGCTGCTGGTTTTGTCAAGCTGTTTGGACACCAGTTCGTAGTCGTCGGTCAACGGAAAAACGGTACGTGACGTCGAATTGAAGATGCTCAGGCCGATTCTCTCGCCCTTGAAGCTGTCGACGAGTTGACGGTAGGTGTCGATGACCTCGCGGTCGTAGGGGAGCGCCGAGCCGGAAACATCCAAGCACAGCACGATGTCTCGGCTGCTGGCCTTCTCCTCGCCTTCATCCACGGTGCTGGGACGTGCCACCAGAGCCGTGGCGAGTGCCAACGCGACCACTAGAAGAATCACCGCCAAACGTGAAAGAACCCTCCACTGGCGGAATAATCTCGATGCGGATTCCGTGTTGAGGTCATCATCCAGGCTGAAGGTGCGGGCACTCTCGATGTCATCGGTTTTGTGGCGCGCGGCCACCAGCAACGTGACGCCGGCAACGGCCAGCACCACGATGACGCCTGCCAGAAAGACCCAAGGCCAATGCCATGACAGTTGCATCTATCGCCACCTTTCCACAAGATTGGCCACCCATTCGCCAGCCTGCTCGACCGTGGCCTGCCTGGCGATGTGATTGCGCTCGGCATCCGCGAATTCCGGCGGATACAATGCCTCGATGGTTTGCCTGAGCAAGGTGAGACCCTGCTGGTTCCCCGTGGTCCGAGGCGTCTCTTCGATGTCGGTGAGCGTCTGGTTGCGCACGTCCGTTCCGGTGGCAGTGGAAGCAAAATCCCTGGCGATTGCGGCCAGCTGTGCGAAAGCCTCCTCGCGCTCCAGCTCCCCCTGGGCATGGCGGGACACAACATCATCGATACGCTGATGCCAGACGGTTTTGCCGGCAAGCGCGTCATGTCGGCCGCGATTGACTATTTTTGCGGGCTTCCGGCTCGGCCGGGCAAGCCAGACCACAAGAGCCACCAAAACGACGGCAAGCAACAGACAGACCGCGATGACGACGGCCAAACCGTTCTCAAGATGAATCTGGTCCTTGATGACGAGGTCATCCTCGGCAAGGAAGAGCATCATGCCTTGTCTCCCAACGACAATACGGACGGGGCTCTCAATTGGTTACGTGTGGACTGGGCCAAAGCCGTGGAAACCATGCGCACGAACTCATGGAACATGCGTTCGCTGGAATCGGATCGGATTACCGTCGAGCCACAGCGATTCAGCTCATGGCGAATGGACGCAGCCAGGTATTCGCGATGCGTTCGCACTTGCCCAGCTGTGTTTCCCCTACGCAGGAACGCAGGCACGCGTCGTTTTCCAGCCCCGTCAAGCACCACGCGCGCATGGCTGACATCAAACGGATTGATGGTGGCCACATCGATGAGCACCATCGGATGTGTCCTTGCAATCGTGCGGATGGCGCTCAAATGCCGTTCCTCCAACGCATGCTCCTCGGTGGCGATGACGACCAGCGCCTCTTTGTCCCGAATGCGGCGCGCGTATTCCAGCAACGCGTCGATATTGCGGGGCCTGGTCCACTCGCGCTGCAATGCCGTATCCAAGGTTCGTTCGAACTGCGCCAGGCCACCGTTGAACGGCACCCGGGTGATGGAAGCGCTGTCGCCGAACACCATGGACACTTCGTCGCCTCGGCGCAGGCTGAGCGCGGCGAACATGCATAAGGCATTTGCCGCCACCTGGTACGCCTGTTCCGAGGAAGGGCATGTGGCGGTCATTTCCTGTCCGACGTCAAGCAGCAACCATGCCTTCGAAGTGGAGGGACGCTCACGCTGCACCACCATTGGACGTCCCGCTCGGGCACTGGTCTTCCAATCGATGCGTTTCGCCTCGTCTCCCGGCTCATAGGCGTGGATATCCACGACATCGTCGGCGCCGAAGCGTTTGTTCGATGCGTGCGCGCCTTCGAGTATGCCGAGAGCCTTGCGTACCGTCGGCAGACTCAGCGTGGTTCCAAGCGTCTCGATTTTTCTGCGGATCGGATCGTCGGAACGGATCTGGTCGATCATGGAACGGGGACCGCCTGCACGATCGAATCCACCACCTGGTCGCTGGTGACGCCATCGGCAAGTGCTTCGAACGTCATCAGAATACGATGGCGCAACACTTCGTGGGCGAACGCCTTCACATCCTCAGGAATGACGTAATCTCGTCCCTGCAGGAGCGCGTTGGCCTGTCCTATGCGCACCAGCGCGATGGACGCGCGCGGCGAGGCGCCCAGCCTGACGAGCGAGGAAAGTCCTTGGACGGGCTTGGTTCCAGCGCCACGGGAGGTGGCCGCGATATCGACCGCATACTGCATGATCGCATCGGACACGTGCACACGACGTGCCGCGGAACGCAGGAATTCGACGTCGCTGATGGAAACGGTGTCACCGGTGAGCGCGTGCTGGTCTACGGTATCGGAGCCGCGGCGGGTCAGCATGGCGAGCATGCGTTGCTCTTCCTGCGCTGTCGGATAGGTCAGTACGGCCTTCATCATGAAACGGTCCATCTGCGCCTCGGGAAGATTGAAGGTGCCCTCTTCCTCGATTGGATTCTGCGTTGCGATGACCATGAATGGTTTCGGCAGCGCGATGCGTTGGCCTCCGATGGTGGTCGCGCCCTCCGCCATGGCTTCAAGCATGGCGGACTGGGTCTTCGCGTTGGAACGATTGATTTCGTCGAGCAGCACGAAATTGGCGTGGATCGGGCCGATCTGCGTGGAGAATTTCTGCGTGGCGAAATCGAAGACCTGAGTGCCGACCAGGTCCGAAGGCATCAGATCGGGAGTGCATTGCACACGTTTGAACGAGCCGGACACCGAAGTGGCCAAGGTCTGCGCGGCAGTGGTTTTTGCCAGACCCGGGACGGATTCGATGAGGATATGACCGCCGGCCACCAAAGTGGTGATCAGCGATTCACGAAGATTGTCCTGTCCGACCAGGGTCTGCGCGAAACGTCCGCGAATCTGCGAACCGATGTTCCTGGCGCGTGCGATGTCTTCGGCCGACAGCGTGGTTGGTCTTGCGGCTGCGGGCATGGGGATGGGTGCCGGTGCTGGCGCCGGATTCTTTGGAGGGAATAAAGCCATGGTTGCTACTCTAACGGGTCAAGCTGACGGGAGGGTCCAATCCACCGGCTGTTCTCCTGCTTCGATTAGCGCCTGATTGGCGCGGGAGAACGGTTTCGAGCCGAAAAATCCGTAGCGGGCGGACATCGGACTTGGATGGGGGGATTTGATGATGAAAGCGTTGGTGAGCAGGGGCTCCAACGTCTGCGCCTTTCGTCCCCACAGAATCGCGACCAGAGGCTTGACGCTGCCGTCAGGCCGACGGCGATTGTTCAATGCGCTGATGGCCGCGTCGGTGACCACTTCCCAGCCTCGCCCCTGATGGCTTCCCGGCTTTCCCGGTTCGACGGTCAGACATCTGTTGAGCAGCATGACGCCCTGTTTGGTCCAGGGTGTCAGGTCGCCGTTGGCCGGCATGGGCACGCCCAGATCGTCGGTCAGCTCGGTGTAGATGTTCGCCAGACTGCGCGGAATGGGCTTGACGTCCGGTGCCACGCAGAAGCTCAGTCCCACCGGATGGCCCGGCGTGGGGTAGGGATCCTGGCCGACGATAAGCACTTTGATGTCGTCGAATGGAATGGTAAACGCGCGCAGAATGTTCCTGCTGGCCGGAAGGTACTTACGTCCCGCCGCGATTTCCGACCTCAGAAAGTCTCCCATGAGATGTATCTGGGGTTCGACATCGGCGAGGGCCTGGGCCCATCCGGGCTCCACAAGATCCTTCAATGGTTTGATATGAGTCATACTTTCCCACTGTACGACGTGCCCTGTGGATGTCCATGCCGATTCCATGCGGAAACGTGTCGAATACGCGCAAAATCGACGATGCTGATTGTGGGCTGACTGCACGGGCCGGTACACTGGGGCGGTAAGTGTGAGAAATGAGGTTGCAGAAAATGGCTAAGCACGACAAGGAGACCTACGAATCCTACGCCAAGGATATGTTCGACAATCCTCCGGCGGGACCGATGGGCGTGCACCGTGGCGCACGTTCCATGGCGTCCAGGGCTCTGCCGTATGTGATTGTCGTGATTGTGGCTCTGCTCGCCGGCCTGCTGTTCTGGGGAGTCTATTCTGGTGAGATCAGCAACCTGAGAATGCCTTGGTCGGCCAAGGAGGACTCTTCATCGTCCGTCTCCACGGCGGATAAGGCGGATAAGAAGACGGACGACACGTCCAAAGACGCCAAGACGGAGAACAAGAAGTCCGAGGACGGCAAGAAGACCAGTACTTCGGATGGCCAGTCGAAGGACGCTTCGGACGCCAACCAGAACGCGGAACAGAATAACGATCAGAACAATGGCCAGGATGCGGCTTCTGAGCAGAGCGTGAATCTGGCCACCGAGATCCGCGTGGTGAACGCCACCAGCATCACCGGTTACGCCAAGAGCAAGGCCGATGCCCTGACCCAGGCCGGATACACCAGCGTGACGCCCAGCAATCCGACCGGCAACGTTCCCAGCCAGACGGTTGTCTGGTATCAGAATGAGGCCGACAAGGCGACGGCGGAGAATGTCGCGCAGACGCTGGGAATCTCCAATGTCCAGCAGAGCAGCGGATTGGTCACGCCGATCGTTGTGGTGCTGTTGAACTGAAAAAACGCCGTCCGAACCGGTTTGGAACCTCGCCCGAACATAGGCGAGGTTCTTTTATTTTCTTGGAAATCCGGCGTTTTTCAAGTTGATTCGATGCGACTGACATCTTGCTCACAGCGCAAAGAACGTCATCGGGTTTGGCACTCTCGACGTGAGAGTGCTAATCTGCGAATTAGCACTCGACGAGTGAGAGTGATAACTGGCAGCTGACGGCTGGTTCTGATTGTCGCTCCGAAGGTGGAAATAATACCGTGTAGCCATATGTGGAGGAACAATGGCAAAGATGATTGCATATGACGACGAAGCTCGTCAGGGAATGCTCGCGGGTCTCGACAAGCTCGCTGACACCGTCAAGGTCACCCTTGGTCCGAAGGGCCGCAATGTGGTGCTTGACAAGACCTACGGCGCTCCGACCATCACCAACGATGGCGTTTCCATCGCAAAGGAAATCGATCTGGACGATCCGTATGAGCGTATCGGCGCCGAACTGGTCAAGGAAGTCGCCAAGAAGACCGATGACGTTGCAGGCGACGGCACCACCACTGCAACCGTGCTGGCCCAGTCTCTGGTGCATGAGGGTCTGAAGAACGTCACCGCCGGCTCCAACCCGATCGCGCTGCGTCGTGGCATCGAGAAGGCCGCCGACGCCATCGTCAAGGAACTCGTCGCAGCGGCCAAGGACGTTGAGACCAAGGATCAGATCGCTGCCACCGCAACGATCTCCGCCGCTGATCCGGAAGTCGGCGAGAAGATCGCCGAGGCTCTGGACAAGGTCGGCCAGGATGGCGTCGTGACCGTCGAGGACAACAACCGCTTCGGCCTGGACCTTGACTTCACCGAGGGCATGCGCTTCGACAAGGGCTACATCGCTCCGTACTTCGTGACCAACGCCGAGGACCAGACCGCCGTTCTCGAGGATCCGTACATCCTTCTGACCTCCGGCAAGCTGAGCTCCCAGCAGGATGTCGTCCACATCGCCGAGTTGGTTATGAAGACCGGCAAGCCGCTGCTGATCATCGCTGAGGACGTTGACGGCGAGGCTCTGCCGACCCTGATTCTGAACAACATCCGCGGCACCTTCAAGTCCTGCGCCGTCAAGGCTCCGGGCTTCGGCGACCGCCGTAAGGCCATGCTGCAGGATATGGCCATCCTGACCGGTGCCCAGGTGGTGTCCGATGAGCTGGGCCTGAAGCTCGACTCCGTCGACATGTCCGTGCTTGGCACCGCCAAGAAGGTCATCGTCTCCAAGGATGAGACCACCATCGTGTCCGGTGGCGGCTCCAAGGAGGACGTGGCCGCTCGCGTCGCTCAGATCCGTGGCGAGATCGCCAACACCGATTCCGATTACGATCGCGAGAAGCTGCAGGAGCGCCTGGCCAAGCTGGCCGGCGGTGTCGCCGTCATCAAGGTCGGCGCTGCCACCGAAGTCGAGGCCAAGGAACGCAAGCACCGCATCGAGGATGCCGTGCGCAACGCCAAGGCCGCTATCGAGGAAGGTCTGCTGCCGGGCGGCGGTGTCGCTCTGATCCAGGCTGCCGCCAAGGCCAAGGACGACGTCAAGCTCGAAGGCGACGAGGCCACCGGTGCCGCGATCGTGTTCCGTGCCGTCGAAGCCCCGATCAAGCAGATCGCCGAAAACGCTGGCCTGTCCGGCGACGTGGTGATCGACAAGGTCCGCTCCCTGCCTGACGGCCAGGGCCTGAACGCGGCCACCAACGAGTACGAGGACCTGCTGGCCGCAGGCGTCACCGACCCGGTCAAGGTGACTCGTTCCGCTCTGCAGAACGCAGCTTCCATCGCTGGACTGTTCCTGACCACCGAAGCCGTGGTGGCCAACAAGCCGGAACCGCCGGCAGCCGCTCCGGCAGCTGGCGCCGACATGGGCTACTGATCGAAAGACCGGAAGCTTCCATAAGCTCAAATAGCTGATATGAGGCCCGCTTCCCGATGGGGAGCGGGCCTTTGCTTATCTGGAAGGCGCCTTACGCGCGCTTTCTACTGCGCGAACAAACGCGACGCCTGCATTTCGGTCTCCGAATACAACGTGGAGGCCTGCATCAATGCGCGCTGGATTGATTCAAGCGACTGCTCCATCTGCTGCTGCGCGGCACGCCACTGTTCGGCGACCGCTGTGAACTGCGTCGCAGCCCCGCCGCGCCAAACGCTCTGCAGATTGTTGAGATTGCCGTACATGCCCTGCACGGCCTGTCGGATGGATTGGATGGAGGCGTTGACGGCGGCGCTCGAGGACTGAATCTGCTCGCTGTCGACTTGATACTGTGGCATGTGCCGGTCCTTTCAATGATGATTGGTGTGTTTCTCCATGCGATCGCGGTTGGCGCAACCGGACGGTACAGTGGATGCTATGTCATCAGTGAGCGTGTGCAACGAAAAAAACGGAGCTGTGGTCGGAGAACATATGCATTTGGGTTCCGTCGGCGTGTCGCGAAACGGCGGCAGAACGGCAAAAGGTTGGAATATCGCGATTTGCATGTTGCTGGCGGGCGTGCTGGGTTTGTGTTTGATGCTGTGGATAACTCCGCCGGTCCATGCGGATGACAGTGCCGGATTGGGCATTACAGCCACGGACGACATCACCGACACGCAGAATCTGCTCGGTTCGAATGTCTCGGAGATCACGGACGCCATCAACCAGACGAAAAAGGAGACCGGCGTCACCGTCCGTTTGGTGTATCTGGACAGTTTCAACGCCAAGGGCAAGCCGGATAAATGGGTGAGCGCGCTGCTGGAATCGTTGAACCCGAAACCGAATACCGTGATGTTGGCGGTTGCCTCGAATGACGGTAATCTGGTGGTGGCCGTGTCTTCGAACTCGGAGGAATGGCTGAAGAAGAAGTCGACCGTCGACGCGCTGTCCGATGCCGCGCAAAAACCGTTGATGGAAAGCGATCCGGACTGGGCGAAGTCCGCGACCGACATGATGAATCAGATTTCGGTGCAGAAAAAGACCTCGACTTCGTCGCGGACCATATGGATTGGCGTGGGAGGATTCGCCGGCGCGCTGCTGCTTCTGGTGGTGATTCTGGTGGTGTTCCATATCCTGCGCAAGAAGGGCGTGATCGGGCATCGGCGTAAGGGCCGCCATAGCGGCCGTCATGGTGCGGTCGCCGAACGTATCCAACCGGTCAAAGAGTGGGGCGCCGAATCGGAAAACGAGGATTATGTCAATCCGGATACCGCTTCAACGCAAGATTCAGAATCCGTTCAGGAAACATCCAGTGAAGGGAGCGATGCTTAAGCCATGAGCAAGCCTATTGAAGCATCCATTGTCGTTGTCGATGACGAGCCGTCCATCCGAGAGCTGCTGGTGGCATCCCTGCATTTCGCCGGTTTCGAAGTGAACACGGCCGCTTCGGGATCCGAAGCCATCGAGGTCATCGAAAGGCTGCAGCCGGATCTGATCGTGCTTGATGTGATGCTTCCGGACATCGATGGGTTCACGGTGACCCGACGCATCAGGCAGGAAGGCATCACCACGCCGGTGCTGTACCTGACCGCTCGCGATGACACCCAAGACAAGGTCATGGGGCTTACCGTGGGAGGCGACGACTATGTGACCAAGCCGTTCAGCCTCGAAGAGGTCGTGGCCCGAATCCGCGCCATCCTGCGTCGCACCCAGCAGCAGGTGGAGGACGATCCGATCATCCGTGTGGGCGATCTCGAAATCAACGAGGACTCGCACGACGTGTCCCGAGCCGGACAGCCAATCGACCTGAGCCCCACCGAATACAAGCTTCTTCGCTACCTCATGGACAATGAAGGCCGCGTGCTGTCCAAGGCGCAGATTCTCGATCACGTGTGGCAATACGATTGGGGCGGGGACGCGGCCATCGTCGAATCGTACATCTCCTATCTTCGCAAGAAGGTCGATGGCATCGTCATCGAGGATGAGAACGGCGACAAGCACAAGGTAACGCCGCTGATCGAAACCAAGCGCGGCATTGGCTATATGATTCGCGCTCCCAAGAACTAGATTCAGCCATGAGCAAGAATCCCAATTCGCCGTCCACGGGCCACGCCTCCAATCCTTCGGCCATTCCGGCCCCCATGCAGCCTCCCCGGTCGCTGCCGAAGCAGAACAAGGTATGGAGCCGTTTCACCCGCAGGATTCAAGCGATTCCGCTGAGCACGAAACTGGTCACCTGCATCATCGTGCTGCTGACCATCGGCACCATCGGCATCTCCTTTTCCATACGTACGTTGGTGGGCAATTATCTGCTGCAGAAGACCGATACGCAGCTGATCAACCAAGCCCAGCTGATTTTCAACAGCATGGACTCGCTCAGCAGCGACACCGGCGATGACGGGCGCAGCCTCATGAACACGTATTACGTGGAGGTGCGCGACAGCGAATACAAAAGCACGGGTGCCGGATCGGTGCCCATGCTCCGTGACGGAGTGGTTTCGGAACCAAGTCTGCCGGCCGACGGCAGCATCGACGGCGTCACTCTTGGACAGCCATTCACGACACGTGCGGTGGTGCACATCACCACAAGCCGCACCCCGGATCATTCCATCATGCAGGCCGCGCAGTCGCCATGGCGTGTTGTCGCGTTGCCTTGGAACGAGAAGACACGGACCGGGCAAGTCAAGGACAGTGGCGTCGTGTTCATCGGCCTGTCGTTGAGCGATCAGATCGACACGGCCAACACATTGACGCGATTCTGCGCGATGGTGGGCATCGCGGTGGTGCTGATCGGCGCGATACTCGGCACCATTCTGGTGCAAAGCACGCTCGCGCCCTTGAAGCGGATTGAAAAGACCGCCGCGAAAATCGCCGCGGGAGATCTCAGCCAACGTGTGCCAGACCTGCCGGAAAGCACGGAGGTCGGCTCTCTGTCCATGTCGCTGAACACCATGCTGACACGCATCGAGGAGAGCTTCCACGCGCAGGAAGAGACCACCGAAAAAATGAAGCGGTTCGTCTCGGACGCCAGTCACGAATTGCGTACGCCGCTCGCCGCCATTCACGGGTACGCCGAGCTGTACAAAATGCAGCGCGACATGCCTGGGGCTTTGGAGAGGGCTGATGAATCCATCGAACATATCGAGGCATCCAGCGCGCGTATGACGGTTCTGGTGGAGGACCTGCTGTCTTTGGCTCGTTTGGACGAAGGACGTGGCATCGACATCACGCAGCAGGTGAAGCTGACCTCCGTGGTGCGCGACGCAGCCGATGACCTGCATGCGCTTGACCCCGACCGCGGCATTTCCTGCGGACAGGTCGTGCTCCAACCAGGTACCGATATGGACCATCCCGCCCAATTCGCCTTCCAAAATGGCCAGATGCCCCAGATTGAGTTGAAGGGTGATGCTTCGAGACTGCGTCAAGTGGTTACCAACATCGTGGGCAATATCCACCGGTATACGCCGGCGGACTCGCCTGTGGAGATCTCCATGGGTGTGCTCCCCGCGTCGATCAGTCCCGAATCCCTATCCCGTATGCCGTCCAATGAGCAGTCGCTTCGCCATCTGGTCGAAGCCATCGAAGTGGGGCAGTCCATGCAAGTGGGTATGAACTACGCGATTGTGCGATTCAGCGACCACGGTCCCGGCGTGCCGCCGGAGGCACGGTCGAAGATCTTCGAACGTTTCTACACCGCCGACCCGTCGCGTGCGCGTCAGAAGGGCGGTACGGGACTCGGCATGGCAATCGCGCAATCCGTGGTCAAGGCGCATCATGGATTCATCTGCGCATCCGGCAGCGAAGGAACGGGACTGACCCTGACGGTGGTGCTGCCGATCGCCCCGGTCGAACCCAAGCCGCAGCCGATTACGGCGAGCGAGAATCGAAAAAACGAAAAAAAGAATCGCAAATCAAAGAAATAACGCTCTTTTCCGTCGGGAAAGCAGACGCTATCGGCGCGGAAGGATGGGTGCGGCCCACCTCTTGCGCTAAACTGTATCTTTGGTTTGAAAATGGGCGAATGGTTTTACCTATTCGCGTGAAGGTATCTGATCAGCAAAATGTGAGGTGACAATGCCGAGCGGACGTGTTCGTTGGTTTGATGCGAACAAAGGCTATGGTTTCATTCAGACGGGTGAGAGCACGGATGATGTGTTCCTGCCCGCTGCCGCCCTTCCCGAGGGCGTGAAGACGCTGCGTAAGGGCGCCAAGGTCGAGTATTCCGTCATTGATGGTCGTCGTGGGCCGCAGGCGATGGGAGTGACGCTGGTTGCCTCGGCCCCGTCGCTGGTTAAAGCCACCCGTCCGAAGCCGGACGATATGGCCGCCATCGTGGAGGATCTGATCAAGCTGCTTGACTCCGCGGGCAATCAGCTTCGTCGACATCGCTATCCTTCACCGGCTGAAAGCAAGAAGCTCGCCACGCTTCTGCGCGCGGTCGCCGACAATTTCGACGTACAGGAATAGAGTTTCATGTCCGATACCACAATGGATCCCAAGGCAATCGCCCAAGCGGTCGCTGTCACAGTGTCCGACGAGGACGGTCAGGTCGGCGACTTCGTGGAAGCCATCGACCTGGGAGACAACGTCACCGATTTCCGCTTCGAATCCCGAGTACGCGGCTACGAAGGCTGGCAATGGTCGGTCACGTTATACCATGATGTCGAACTGGACCATTGGACGGTCAACGAATCATCCCTGGTCCCGACCGACAAGGCCCTGCGTCCGCCAAAATGGATTCCTTGGAAGGACCGTCTCGAGCCGGGCGATTTGGCGGTGACCGATTCAATCGGCACCGATCCCGATGACCCCCGCATGGAAGAGGGCTTCCGCAAGACGCAGGATGCCGAGACATCGGACGATACGGACGACAAACCGTCAGTCGCGGATGAAACCGTACAGGAACCGGCGATGGATGGAAACGCTTCGGATGAGTCTGAGAAGACGGACGTTTCGGAGGATTCCGAACAGCCTGTGACGTCCGAAGAGGATGTCGAAGAGGCGGTCGAGGAATTCGACCTGTCCCGCAGGCACGTGTTGACTCCGCTTGGCCGGTCGCAGACCGCAAAACGTTGGTACGAAGGCCCACATGGGCCAAAATCGCTATCCACCAAGACGGCCGACGGCAATCCTTGCTCCACATGCGGATTCTTCATTCCGCTGAAGGGTGAGTTGAACCTGCTGTTCGGCGTGTGCGCCAACAAGTGGAGCCCGGATGACGGCAGGGTCGTGTCCATCGATCATGGCTGCGGAGAGCATTCCGAAATCGATCCACCGGAGCCGTCGCATCTGTGGGTGCAGTCGAAGCCGGCGTTCGACGACATGCATATCGATATCATCGCCCAGGCGCCGCGTGACGAGCGGGGCTCCGTGGAGCTGATCGAACAGCTTTCGTCCGATGACGACCATAATCCGAATGAGGATGAGGAAGGTTCGGACGCGGACATCGAAGCCAACACCATCGATGACGACGCCAGCCAAGAGGATGTGCTTGAGCATGTGGCCTCCGACGATGCGCCTGAAGTAGAGACCACCGTCACCGTGGTCGACGAGAATAAGCCGGAAACGTCGGACGATACCGAATCGGCTGATACGGCTGAGCCGACTGAATCGGACGAGCCAGTCGAACAGGCTGAACAGGTTGATTCCGCCGATTCTGTCAATTCCGCCGAGTCGGTCGAGCCGGTTGAACAGATGGATGAGACGGTAGTTGAGCCGACTGCTGAAACCACCGGGCAAACGGAAAACAAATCGATGGAAGACGAATCGGCGGAAGCTGAGTCAACAGAAGCCGAATCGGCGGCGGCTGAAACAACGGAAAGCGAAATGACGGAAGCTGATTCGTCGGCCCAAGCCGAATCCGACGAATAATCGTCATCGTATATGAGAGGGCCACGTACCTGAATGTGTACGTGGCCCTCTCATATCTTGTTTTCTTTTTATGCGGTCAGTGCACGACGGTGACGGTGCAGTCTGCGAAGTTGATGATTTGCTTGGAAACCGATCCAAGGAAATGCGCGTCCAGACCGGACAAGCCGCGCGAACCGACCACTAGATGACGTGCGTAGCGGGAAGCCGCGATAAGCCCCTTCGAGGCGGGAATATGGAAAGCGTGCGATTCGATTTGGAAATCGTCGGGAATGTTCGCTGATGAAACCTGAACCGAATCGAGCAATTCATCAAGCATGCGTTCCGCCTGCGCCTGGCCGACGGAGATGGGAGCGACGGCGTTCTCATACCCTTTGACCACGCCCAAATCTTTCAGCTGCCAGCAGAACATGACCTGCAGGGGAGCGTGATGCAGGGCCGCGAAATCGATGGCGAAACGCAAAGCGTGTTTGGAGGTCTCCGAACCATCAACGCCTACAACCACCGGACGCTGGTTCCGAGGCAGGGGAGAACCCGGCATCGTGTAGGAGACCGTTTCCTCGGTCGGCGTAAGTGCATTGGCGATGGCGTCCTGCACAGATGCCTCTTCATCATCGAGGATACGCACCACGGTGACGGGCACCTTCGCCTCCTCTGCAAGAGAAGCGGAAAGCGATCCCAGAAACCATCGTGCCACGCGTCCAAGCGAACGACGTCCGACGACAATCTGTTGGGCGTCCTTGCCGATTTCCAGAAGCGCTGCCGTTCCGGTGGCTTTGACGGAGGTGAGTTTGACGCGGTTCTCGTCAATCGTCATGCCTTGCGAGGCCTGGGCCACCCATTCGCGCAGCCGACGGGCGATATCATGACGCATCTGCGCCCATTGCTCCTCATCTTCCGGCTGGGATCCCATATCCCATGAATGGGTCCATGCGTAGACCGCATTCACCTGCTGTCCGGTCAGCGATGCTTCGCCAAGAGCCCAACGCAGGGCTGCGAAGGATTCATCGGACCCGTCGACGCCGACGACGATGTCGCCTCGGCGGGAATCCATCACATCATTCGATTGCAGGATGGTGTCGCTCATTTGGTGACCTCCTTGGTCGTTGCCATAAGTCAAGCATATCCGTTCCTTTGCGTCCATAGCGCAATTTACGCGCCGGCGGAATAAACGTCACCGCGAATCGGTAGAGTGTTGAAGGACTAACAAGAGTGGAAGGACAAGCATGTTCGAACGGTTTACCGACCGTGCGCGACGCGTGATTGTGTTGGCGCAGGAAGAAGCTCGGACCCTCCAGCACAACTACATCGGCACCGAGCATCTGCTGCTGGGCCTGATTCGTGAGGGTGAAGGCGTTGCCGCCAAGGCATTGGCCTCGAAGGGCGTGACCTTGGACGACACCCGCAAGCAGGTCGAAGAGATGATCGGCAAGGGAAATGCGTCGCCGAACGGCCACATTCCCTTCACCCCGCATGCCAGGCAGGTGTTGGAGCTGTCGCTACGTGAGGCGTTGCAGCTGGGGCACAGCTATATCGGCACCGAGCATATCCTGCTCGGTCTGATTCATGAGGGCGAAGGCGTCGGCACACAGGTGCTGATCAAGATGGATGTCAACCTTGGCGAACTGCGTAGCGCCACCATCGATCTGATCCGAGGCAATTCCAGCGACGGCAAGAACGATGGCAAGGGCGAACTCGCCAATGCCGGTGGCGTGCAGGACCGTCGCAATCAGACCGGTTCCGCGATTCTCGACCAGTTCGGCCGCAACCTTACGGCTGAGGCTGCCGCTGGGAAGCTCGATCCGGTAATCGGACGATCCAACGAGATCGAGCGTGTGATGGTGGTGTTGAGCCGCCGCACCAAGAACAACCCGGTGCTGATCGGCGAGCCTGGCGTAGGCAAGACCGCGGTGGTCGAAGGACTCGCGCAGAAGATCAACGCCGGTGATGTGCCGGAAACGCTGAAAGGCAAGCAGGTCTACTCCTTGGACCTCGGTTCCATGGTTGCTGGTTCCCGCTACCGTGGCGATTTCGAGGAACGCCTGAAGAAGGTTTTGAAGGAGATCAAGACCCGCGGCGACATCGTGCTGTTCATCGATGAGATTCACACCATCGTGGGCGCAGGCTCCGCGGATGGCGCCTTGGGCGCTTCCGATATGTTGAAGCCGATGCTGGCCCGTGGCGAACTGCAGACCATCGGCGCGACCACCACCGACGAGTACCGCAAGTACATCGAGAAGGATGCCGCGCTGGAACGTCGTTTCCAGCCGATCCAGGTGCACGAGCCGACCATCGCCGAGACCATTGAGATTCTGAAGGGCTTGCGTGAGCGTTACGAGAACCACCATCATGTGACGATCACCGATGGTGCGCTGCAGGCCGCGGCGGAACTTTCCAGCCGCTACATTCAGGACCGCCACCTGCCCGACAAGGCCATCGATCTGATCGATGAGGCCGGCGCCCGACTGCGTATCCGCAGGCTCACCGCTCCGCCGGAGCTCAAGGAATTGGACGCCAAGGCTGCCAAGCTGGCCGAGGAGAAGGACCAGGCCATCAAGGACCAGGACTTTGAGAAGGCCGCCGAGCTGCGTGACAAGCAGGAGAAGATCGAGTCCGAGCGCAAGGAGAAGGAATCCGCTTGGCGTGAGGGCGAGTCCGATGTGAAGATGGTGGTGGATGAGGACGTCATCGCTGAGGTGATTTCCCAGACCACCGGCATTCCGGTGTTCAAGCTCACCCAGGCCGAGTCCAAGAAGCTCATGGGCATGGAGAGTGAACTGCACAAGCGCATCATCGGTCAGGATGAGGCTGTGTCCGCATTGAGCCGTTCCATCCGTCGCGCACGCGTCGGATTGAAGGATCCGAAGCGTCCGGCTGGCTCGTTCATCTTCGCTGGCCCGACCGGCGTTGGTAAGACCGAGCTGGCCAAGGCTCTCGCCGAATTCCTGTTCGACGATGAGGATGCGCTGATCCGCGTGGACATGTCGGAATTCTCCGAAAAGTACGCCGCGTCGCGCCTGTTCGGTGCGCCTCCGGGATACGTCGGCTACGAAGAAGGCGGCGAACTTACCGAAAAGGTGCGTCGCAAGCCGTTCTCCGTGGTGTTGTTCGACGAAATCGAAAAAGCCCATCCGGACATTTTCAACACGCTGTTGCAGGTGCTGGACGATGGCCATCTGACCGACGGCCAGGGACGCAAGGTGGACTTCAAGAACACCATCATCATCCTGACCACCAACCTCGGCACTCGTGACATCGCCAAGGCCGCCAACACCGGTTTCAACCTGGGCACGAACACCGAATCGAGCTACCAGCGCATGAAGGAACAGGTCTCCGCCGAACTCAAGCAGCAGTTCCGTCCGGAGTTCCTGAACCGTCTGGATGACATCATCGTGTTCAAGCAGCTCACCGAACCGCAGGTGCGCCAGATCGTCGACTTGGATGTCAAGCAGCTCAACGACCGTCTGTTCGACCGTCACATGTCGCTCGAACTGACCGACGCGGCCAAGGATCTGCTCGCACAGAAGGGCTTCGACCCGCTGCTGGGCGCCCGTCCGCTGCGTCGCGTGATCCAGCGCGACATCGAGGACGCCATTTCGGAGAAGATCCTGATGGGCGACCTCGAAGATGGCCAGCGCGTGAAGGTGGACGCCGAAGGCGAAGGCATTCTGGGTGAGTTCACGTTCACCGGCGAGGCCTTCGAGGAGCCGAACCAGAAGGATAATCCGGCGGAGGCGACCGAAACGGCCGCTGAAACCGATGCCGCCACTGAACCGACGGCATCGACGGAACCGGCTGATTCCGCGCAGTCGCAGAACTGATTTCCAACGTTGCCGGGGTAAGAACCCCGGCAACGCGTATGCAAAAAGACCGGTGGGTTTCATGATGGAATGTCATGAAACCCACCGGTCTTTTTTACATATGCCTATTCGTCCAGCTATCCGGTCAGCTGGACGGTTGTGGTTCCGCCACTTCCAAGCGGAACCACAACCGTATCGCTCTATGGGAGCGTCATTACTTGATGGCGTTCAGCCACTGTTCCTTGGTGGCCTTCTCCGCCTCAAGCTTGGCCTTCTTCTTCGGATCGGACTCAGCGGCGATCTGGGCGTCAAGTTCGGCGAGCTGTGCGTTGAGCTGCTCCTCGAAGGAGGACTTACGGGCGTCGGCTTCCGGATCGGACTGCTTCCAGGCGGCATCCTCAACAGCCTTGATCTGCTTGTCGACAGCATCAAGACGGCTTTCGATGCGGTGCATGTCATCGCGCGGAACGTAACCGATCTGGTCCCATTCCTCCTGAATGGCGGCCAATGCCTGGCGAGCCTGCTTGGCGGCCTTCTCATCCTTGACCGGCACCAAAGCCTCAGCCTTGGTCAGCAGTTCTTCCTTCTTGGCGAGATTTTCCTTTTCGGACGAGCTAATCTGCTCGCGATCGGCCTGACGGGCGTTGAAGAACGTGTCCGCCGCAGCACGGAAACGTGCCCACAGCGCGTCATCATCACGACGGCCCGCACGACCGGCCTTCTTCCAACGATCCATCAGCTCGTTGAACTTGCGGGAGGTTTCCACCCAAGCGGTGGAATCCTTGATCTCCTCGGCTTCGGCGATGATGGCCTCCTTCGCGGCCTTGGCGTTGCTGCGCTCCTCATCGCGGCCCTGGGCCCACTTGCGGCGGGCGCTGTTGAACGTAGTGCGGGCGGAGGAGAAACGGGACCACAGGGCGTCGGCGTCGGCCTTGTCGAGACGGACGCTATTGTGCTGGTGATCCTGCCACTGCTGGAACAGCGAACGGAACTTGTCCGCGGTGGAACGCCAGTTGGTGTTGTCGCCCAGGGAATTGGCCAGAGCCTCGGCCTTCTCCACAATCGCGGTACGTTCGGCCAGCGCCTTGGCGACGGCGGCCTTGTGAGCCTCGCTCAGCTCGGCCTTCTTGGCCGCTCCGGCCTCCTTCAGTGCTTCGAACTGGGACTTGAGCGCCTCAATATCTCCGACGACGGCCGGCTGCTCGATTTCGGCGGAAAGCGTCTTGATGGACTCGTCGATCTCACGGTTCTTCACATTGCTGGACTTGAGCCTGTTGGCGAACAGGTCGAGCTTTGCCTTCAGATCGAGATAGCGACGGGCATACAGTGCCAGGGCCTCTTCCTTGGAAGCGTCCGGGAACTGTCCGACCTCGCGTTCTCCCTCGCCTTCCTTCACGAACACGGTGCCGTCATCGGCGACACGGCCGAACGCTTCGGCGGCCTTGATATCGGCTTCGGAGAATCCGGTGGAGGTTGCAGGACGCTGCGGAGCCTTCTTGGCGAAGGCCGCGGGGCTCGGCGCATGCGGCTTCATGGCCGCTGGGCTCGGGACGGCCGGTTTGCTGGCCTGGGTTGCGGGCGTCGCTGCCTGCTCGTTGGTTTCAGTGGTGTTCTCGGACGCGGTGACATTCTCGTCGGCCATGGCCAGCTCCTTACGTAAGCTTCATGTAGTGCAGAGGTGACGGTCCGTGACGTGCGCTTCCACACCTTGAAAAACGCGCGGCATTTTCCGTAACCTCATTTATTATAGAGAACCGTGGCTAAAGGTGCATCTATTTCAGGATTTCCAGAGTGGCTCCCCTCTGAACGTGTTGTGGAGCAGCGTGTCATCGACACGCTCCGTAATGTATTCGAGCTCAATGGCTTCATAGGCATTGAAACCCGTGCTGTTGAGCAGGGTTCCAGCCTGCTCAAGAAAGGCGAGACCAGCAAGGAGATTTACCTGCTGAGCCGTCTTCAGGAAGTCGGACACGAGTCCGACACTCCGATTGAGGATCGTCTTGGTCTGCACTTCGATCTGACCGTTCCGCTGAGCCGTTATGTCGTCGAACATTCCGGCGATCTGGCGTTCCCGTTCAAACGTTGGCAGATTCAGAAGGTCTGGCGTGGCGAACGCCCGCAGGAAGGACGTTTCCGCGAGTTCGTGCAGGCCGACATCGACGTGATCGGCAATGGCGATCTGCCCGACCATTACGAGGTCGAATTGCCGTTGGTCATGGTGTCCGTATTGGAACGTCTGCGCGAGTTCGGTCTGCCGAAGGCCACCGTGCATGCGAACAACCGCAAACTCTCCGAAGGCTTCTACCGTGGTTTGGGCCTTACGGATATCGAAGGCGTGCTGCGTGAGATCGACAAGCTCGACAAGATCGGCGCCGATGAGGTGGCCAAGCTGCTCGTCGAAGGCTGCGGCGCCGACGAAGCCCAGGCCCGTGCCTGCCTCGAACTGGCCGAGCTGACCGCCGCCGACGGCAAGGAACTGTCCGACAAGTTCGACGCATTGTGCGCCAAGCATGACATCGCATCTGATTCCGACGCCTACGTGTTGGCACGCCAGGGACTCGACACGCTGGCGATGATCGTCGACGAGGCCGCGCGCATCCGTCCGGGCTCCGTGATCGCCGATCTGAAAATCGCCCGTGGTCTTGATTACTACACCGGTTCCGTGTATGAGACGTTCCTCGACGGCGCCGCCGCTTTGGGCTCCATCTGCTCCGGCGGCCGTTACGACAACCTCGCATCGCAGGGCAACAAGAAGTACCCGGGCGTGGGCCTGTCCATCGGCCTGTCCCGCCTGGTCTCCTACATGCTGCACACCGCGGGCGCGCACGCCAACCGTGTGTCTCCGGCATCCGTGCTCGTGGCGGTATGGAATGAAGCCGACCGCTCCGCGTCCAACCTGATCGCCAACCAGCTGCGCTCCCGTGGCATCGCGGCGGACGTGGCGCCGACCGCGGCCAAGCTCGGCAAGCAGATCAAATATGCAGACAAGCTCGGCATCCCGTACGTCTGGTTCCCGGCCGACGCTTCCGAAGAGGGCGCCCAGGACGAAGTCAAGAACATCATCACAGGAGACCAGCGGCCGGCTGACGCACAGTCGTGGGAGCCGGATACTGTGTATGCCCAGCAAACCGTTACCGTTGAAGCCTGAAATCGCAAGACTTCGCAACATACAAGAGGATAAGGAATAGGGGAAGCATGAGCCAGACGGCTTACAGAACACATCATGCAACCGAAGTGACCGAACAGCTCGTCGGTCAGAAGGTGACGCTCGCCGGTTGGGTCGATCGTCGCCGCGACCACGGTGGCGTGGCCTTCATCGATCTTCGTGACAACACCGGTCTGGTGCAGGTCGTCATCTATGACGAGGAGATGGCCCGTCCGCTGCGCTCCGAATTCGTGATCCAGGTCGTCGGCGAGGTTCGTCTGCGTCCGGACGGCAACGAGAACGAGCATCTGGCCACCGGCAAGATTGAAGTCGTGGCCGAAAGCATCGAAGTGCTGGCCAAGTCCGATGCTCTGCCGTTCCAGGTCTCCACCGCTCTTGAGAACGAGTCCGAGAACAAGCTGCCGGGCGAGGACGTGCGTTTGAAGTACCGTTACCTCGACCTGCGTCGTCCGTCCATGCAGCGCAATCTGAAGCTGCGAGCCCAGATGTCGAAGGCCGCCCGCCATGCGCTGGAGGAAATGGGCTTCGAGGAGATCGAAACCCCGACCATGATCAAGTCCACGCCGGAAGGCGCCCGTGACTTCGTCGTGCCGGCCCGTCTGGTGCCGGGTTCCTGGTACGCTCTGCCGCAGTCCCCGCAGCTGCTCAAGCAGCTGCTCATGGTCTCCGGCGTCGAGCGTTACTACCAGCTGGCCCGCTGCTATCGTGACGAGGACTTCCGCGCCGACCGCCAGCCGGAATTCACCCAGCTCGACATGGAGATGGCCTTCGTGGACCAGGAGGACGTGATGGCCATGGCCGAAAAGGTCATCGCCGCCATCTGGAAGTCCGCCGGCTACGACATCAAGCTGCCGATCCAGCGCATCACCTGGCAGGACGCCATGGACAAGTACGGTTCCGACAAGCCGGATCTGCGTTTCGGCAATCCGCTGATCGAACTGACCGATTACTTCAAGAACACGCCGTTCCGCGTGTTCCAGGCCCCATACGTCGGCGCGGTGCTCTTCAAGGGTGGCGCGGCCACGCCTCGCCGTCAGTTCGACGCATGGCAGGATTGGGCCAAGCAGCGTGGCGCCAAGGGCCTCGCCTATGTGGTGTTCGCCGAGAACGGCGAACTCAAGGGCCCCGTCGCCAAGAACCTGTCCGAAGAGGAACGCAACGGTCTGAAGGAAGCCGTCGGCGCCGAAGACGGCGACGCCGTGTTCTTCGCAGCCGGTCGCCGCACCTCCTCCCAGGAACTGCTGGGCGCCGTGCGTGTCGAGCTTGCCCGCCGCGCGGGCCTGCTCAAGCCCGACGATTTCGCCTTCACTTGGGTTGTGGACTTCCCGCTGTTCAAGCCGACCGATGACCCGGACGACGACGATGTGGCAGTCGGCCACTCCAAGTGGACCTCCATGCATCACCCGTTCACCATGCCGTCCAAGGATTGGATCGACAAGTTCGACAAGGATCCGGAACACGCCATGTCCGATTCCTACGACATCGTGTGCAACGGCAACGAAATGGGTGGCGGCTCCGTGCGTATCCACCGCGACGACATTCAGGACCGTGTGCTTGACGTGCTTGGCATCACGCCGGAAGAGGCCGCAGACAAGTTCGGCTTCCTGCTTGAGGCATTCAAGTACGGCGCTCCGCCTCACGCCGGCATCGCTCTCGGCTGGGATCGTACCGCCGCAATTCTGGCTGGCGCCGACTCCATCCGCGACGTCATCGCCTTCCCGAAGGCTGGCGGCGGCCGCGATCCGCTGACCGGCGCTCCGGCTCCGATCTCCGCTGAGCAGCGCGCCGAGACCGGTGTCGATTACGATCCGGATGAGGACGAGGACTGATACGGTTTCGCCCATAGATGAATGAAAAATGTCCGAACATCAATGATGCTCGGACATTTTTTATTATTCGCGTTGTCTATTTTCCGTCGCTGTCATTACAGTGGAGCGTGTTTGATTATCCGGCAACCAGAAAGGGTTGAAGCACGGTATGAAATCGAAAACACAGGACAAGAAGCGACTGAACGCGGTCGGCATGCGCATATGCGCGCTGTTCGCCGTGCTCGCCGTGGTCTTTGCGGCATTCATGACGACCGTTCCGCATGCGCTCGCCTCCGAAACTGGCAATCCGGCCTCGGTCAAGGGCAAGACATATAAAATCGGCACCGACACCACGTTCGCACCGTTCGAATACCGTGAGAACGGCAAGATGACCGGCATCGACATGGAGCTAATCCGAGGCATCGCCAAGGAAGAGGGCTTTAAGGTCGAGATACAGTCGCTGGGATTCAACGCCGCGTTGCAGGCCCTAAGCTCCAACCAGGTGGACGTCGTCATAGCCGGCATGTCCATCACTGACGAGCGTAAAGCCTCCTATGATTTCTCGAATCCGTATTTCCAATCCGGCATCCAGATGGCCGTCGCGGCCAACAACGACGACGTCACCGGCTATAAGGACCTCAAAGGCCGGACGGTTGTGGCGAAAACCGGCTCGGAGGGCGAATCGTACGCCAAACAGCATGCCGACAAGTACGGTTACAAGGTGACTTCCGTCGACCAATCCTCAACCATGTACGAGATGGTCAAATCCGGCAATGCCGTCGCGGTGTTCGACGATTATCCGGTACTGGCATATGGCGTATCGCAGAACAACGGTCTGAAAATCGTGACTCCGAAGGTGCCGCACGGCGAATACGGCATGGCCGTGAACAAAGGCATGAACGCAGATTTGCTGGCCGCCATCAACGATGGATTGAACAAGATGATTGCTTCGGGAGAATACGAGCGAATCGTCGCACAATATCTTGGCAAGCAAGGCGCGAAAGAGCAGGCCAAATCGATTTCCGGCATGATCACCGACAATGGCGACGACAGCGCCGAACAACAGAAGGTCGGTTTCCTCGGACTGGTCAAACAGTCGATGCCGGCATTGCTGACGGGCTTGAGGAACACGCTGCTGATCACGTTGCTTTCCTTCGCGATCGCATTGGTGCTCGGCGTCGCGTTCGGCCTGATGAAGGTTTCGGAAAGCAAAATCGCCGCAGGATTGGCCAATGTGTACATCGCGGTGTTCCGCGGCACCCCGATCCTGGTGTGGGCGTTCTTCTTCTACTTCGGCGTGCCCCAGCTCATCGGACATAGCGTGAACATCTGGGTCGCCGGCGCATTGACCTTGTCGCTCAACTCCGGCGCGTACCTGGCGGAAATCGTGCGTGGCGCAGTCCAATCGGTCGATTCCGGACAGATGGAGGGCGCACGCTCGCTGGGACTCAACCACAGGCAGGCCATGCGCCGAGTGATTCTGCCGCAGGCCAGCAAAATCGCCATGCCTTCGATCATCAACCAGCTGGTCATCATGATCAAGGACTCCTCGCTACTGCTCGCCATCGGCTTCGGTGAGCTGCTGTACCAGGCGCAGCAGCTGTACGCGGCGAACTTCCGCGTAACCGAAACGCTGCTGATCGTCGGCGTCATGTACTTCGTGGCCATCACCATCCTGACGTGGCTGGCCAACATCGTGGACAGGAAGGTGAACCGATGAACGAGAACGACGTGATCATCGACGTCAAGGATCTGCACAAAAGCTACGGGCAGACCGAGGTCATCAAAGGCGTCGACATGACCGTGCGCAAAGGCGAGGTGATCTGCATCATCGGACCGTCCGGCGCCGGCAAATCCACCATATTGCGTTGCCTGAACGGACTCGAACAGGCCACCGGCGGCAAGATCGTGGTCAACGGACACGATTTGACGGACAGCCATGTGAACATCGACCAGGTGCGCGAGCAGGTGGGCATGGTGTTCCAGCATTTCAACCTGTTCAACAACATGAGCGTGATCGACAACATCACCCTCGCACCGAAACTGGTGCATCATGAAACGGATGAGCAGGCCCGCGCGCACGCCATGGAACTGCTGAAAACCGTAGGATTGGCCGAAAAAGCCGACGCCATGCCGAAATCGCTGTCCGGCGGGCAGAAGCAGCGTGTGGCGATCGCGCGCTCGCTGGCGATGAATCCGAAGGTGATGCTGTTCGACGAGGCGACATCCGCGCTCGACCCGGAAATGGTGGGCGATGTGCTCGAAGTGATTCGCGACCTTGCCGCCAAAGGCATGACCATGGTGCTGGTGACCCATGAGATGGGCTTCGCACGCGAAGTGGCCACGAGGGTCATCTTCACCGATGCCGGCGTGATCGAGGAAGAGGGAACCCCTGACGAGATCTTCAACCATCCGAAGAGCGAACGATTGAAGACCTTCCTCTCCAAGGTGCTGTGACATTGCTCCGGCGGCGATCCGTTTGATGAATATGTTCGTCAAACGGTATGAAATGTCTCATATTCCGGACGAAATGATGTGAACGGGCAGTATAGGAAACATGAATTTCGCATTGCTTTCTTATACTGCCCTTTATGTCTGAAATGAAAGAAACCGAAGCGAAGCGTCCCATCATGCCGGACGCGGGAGCGGATAACAGGCCGCTCGTCGAACTGACCCATGTCGAGAAGCATTATGGCGATCTGCATGTGCTCAAGGACATCAACCTCACCGTACGCAAAGGCGAGGTGCTCGTCATCGTCGGACCGTCCGGCTCCGGCAAATCCACGATGTGCCGCACCATCAACCGTCTGGAAACCATCGATTCCGGCGATATCCGCATCGACGGCAAACCGCTGCCGCAGGAAGGCAAGGAACTCGCCAAACTGCGCGCGGAAGTGGGCATGGTGTTCCAATCGTTCAACCTGTTCGCCAACAAAACCATTTTGGAAAACGTGACATTGGCGCCGATCAAGGTGCGCCACATGGACAAGAAGGAAGCCGAGGACCTGGCCATGGATCTGCTGGGCCGCGTCGGCGTGGCCTCGCAGGCCTCCAAAATGCCGTCGCAGCTGTCCGGCGGCCAGCAGCAGCGTGTCGCCATCGCCCGCGCCCTCGCCATGCAGCCGAAGGTCATGCTGTTCGACGAGCCGACGTCCGCGCTCGACCCGGAAATGGTCAACGAAGTGCTTGACGTCATGGTCGAACTCGCCCACGAAGGCATGACCATGCTGTGCGTGACCCACGAGATGGGTTTCGCGCGCAAGGTGGCCGACAAGGTCGTGTTCATGGCCGACGGACAGATTCTCGAACAGAGCACGCCGGACGACTTCTTCGAACATCCGAAGACCGATCGCGCCAAGGACTTCCTGTCGAAGATCCTCACCCACTGAAGTGACGGAACATAACGACAGAAGAAGGAACCTGATATGAAACCACTTTCGATCACGGCGAAACGCATGTTGCGCAGAGCCGTCGCGGCATTCTGCGCGTGCGCGTGCGTGTTCGCGGTATCCGCATGCGGCGCGGACGAAACCGGCAAGATCCGCATCGGCATCAAATTCGACCAGCCTGGCCTGGGCTTCAAGAAGAACGGCACCTACGTCGGCTTCGACGTGGACGTGGCCAAGTACGTGGCCAAGAAACTCGGCTATTCCGAAGACGAGATCGTATGGAAGGAATCGCCGTCCAAGCAGCGTGAGGCTATGCTGCAGAACGGCGATGTCGATTACATCGTCGCATCCTATTCCATCACCGACGAACGCAAGAAGGTCGTCGATTTCGCCGGCCCGTATTTCGTGGCCGGACAGGATCTGCTGGTACGCAAGGACGAAACCGGCATTGACGGACCTAAGGATCTGAACGGCAAGCGGCTGTGCTCCATGACCGGCACCACATCCGCCGTCAACGTCAAGGAGAAGTTCGCCAAGCAGACCCAGCTGATGGAACAGCCCGGCATGGCGGAATGCGCCACCGCGTTGCTTTCCGGCATTGTGGACGCCGCCACCACCGACGACATCATTCTCGCCGGCCTCGCATCCGCCTCACGTGGACGCCTGCGCGTGGTGGGCAAGGCGTTCACCCAGGAGTATTACGGCATCGGTGTCAAGAAGGGCAACACCGAGCTGAAGAACAAAATCAACAACGCCATCACCGATATGATTCAGGACGGTTCTTGGCAAAGGGCCATTTCCGACAACACCAGGGGAGTGGCCTACACGCCGAACGCCAAGTACAATCCGCCGGTGCCGAATGGAAAGGGGAATAAGTGATGGACGGATTCCTCGCGTTGTTCAGCCAATACAACATTCCCGGCGCGTTTCTGGTGAACATCGAGCTGACCCTGTGGTCGGCGTTGTTCTCCACGATTCTGGGCGTCATCCTCGTGATGATGCGCATTTCTCCGATCGCCTCGCTCCGTACCGTTTCCGGTGCCTACGTCGAACTGTTCAAGAACCTGCCGCTGACCATCATCATGGTGTTCATGGTGCTGGGTGCGTACGCGCAGCTGAAGTTCAGCTTCTCCGACACGTTCGCCACCAACTTCTTCTGGCTGGCCGTGACGGGCCTGAGCCTGTACACCGCGGCTTTCGTATGTGAATCGCTGCGCTCCGGCATCAACACCGTGCCGCTTGGTCAAGCCGAGGCCGCCCGCGCGTTGGGCCTGAACTTCATGCAGGCCGCCACTCAGATCATCCTGCCGCAGGCGTTCCGCGGTTCCGTGGCGCCGTTGGGCAACACGCTGATCGCGTTGCTGAAGAACTCCACCGTCGCGGCGGCGGCATCCGTGGCCACCGAAACCTCGACGATGATGAGCGAAATGATCGAATACCACGCCGACCAAATCGTACCGATCTTCCTGATCTTCGCCTTCGGCTATGTGGTTCTGATCATTCCGATCGGCATGCTGACCACGTATCTGTCCAACAAGCTCGCGGTGAGGAGGTGACGCGACATGGCAAGCAATGAAAGCGCGGTGCTGTTCGACCAGCCTGGTCCGAAGGGCCGCAAAACCATCCGTATCGTCAATTGGGTCGCAGGCATCATCTTCGCGGTGGTGGTCGTGCTGATCCTCATGCGTCTGCACAATCCGCCGGACGGCGAGAACCAGCTGAGCTGGGAACTGTGGAAGCCGGCGCTTGACGCCGAAGCATGGACCGACTTCTATCTGCCGGGACTGTGGGCCACGATCCGCGCGTCCGTACTGGCCGTGGTCGGAGCCGTGGTGTTCGGCCTGGTCTTTGGTGTGGGCCGACTGCTGCCGAGCCTGCTGATCCGTACCATTTCCGGCGCGATCGTGGAATTCGCACGAGCCGTCCCCGTTCTGCTGCTCATGATCTTCTTCTGGCGCTGGTTCGCCTTCGCAGGTCTGCCCAGCCCCGCGTATTGGGCGGTGGTGCTCGCGCTCGTGATCTACAACGGATCCGTGGTGGCCGAGCTGGTGCGTTCCGGCGTGGGCAACCTGCCGAACGGCCAGCGTGAGGCCTCGCTCGCCTTGGGATTGACCCGTACGCAGTCTCTGTTGCAGATCGAAGTGCCGCAGGCTATCTACGCCATGCTGCCGGCAGCCGTGACCCAGCTGGTCGTCGTGTTGAAGGACACCGCGCTCGGCTCGATCATCATGTACACTGACCTGCTGCAGGAATCACGTCGACTCGGCTCCATGTATTTCAACATCCTACAGACGCTGGTGGTGGCCGCGGTCGTCTATTTCATCGTCTGCTGGCTGCTAAGCAGGCTGGCCGAATGGCTGCCGTCGCGCATGCAGCAGCATACGGCTGCACCGGCCGAACCGGAACCGGTCGCGCCGATCGCCATCATGGATCCGTCGAACATGAACCAGATCGCCGTGGCCAAGGAAGGCGTGCCGCTGGGTGGCGCGCAGCGTGTCTACCATGTGCACCATCGCGGCACCAACGCGTCCATCCACCAGTGGCGTCAGACCAGGTACGCCCAAGGCTTCGATGAGACGCATCCGGAAAGCCAGGTCAAATTCGACAAGAATGGACATCCGATCAAGGACAATCCGTTCAAGACGAAGGGCGATGGCAAGGACAAGAACAAGTCCGAAGCCGACGAATAGCACCGGTATCGCATAACACGCGTAGGGGTCGTTTTTCCGCGAAATACGGGGAAGCGGCCCCTTTCGTGTCTACGATGGACTGCACGCATGTGGTCCGTACCAAGCAGGGAGGCTTGACATGGCGGATAAAACCAAGGATGCGAAAAAAGACGACGCCAGAATGTCTTCGATCGCGAAAACGCTGAACAAAGTGGAAGATCGGCTGGAAAAAAGCGAGAATTGCGATTCCGTCGCCGAAGGATTGGCGAACGCCGCAAAAGCGAGCGAACTACTGAGCTCGGTATGGACGTTGCCGCCGACCCAGCTATTGCGATTCCATCACGACACGAAGGTATCGGACATAGATGGCGATTCCACTCCTGGTTTTGACGGCAACAAGGATGATGCCGAACGATTCATATCCATCAGCTCGTCGGAGATCGCCCGTTACCAGCGGCTTATGTACGCCAATGGCGTGAAAGGCTCGCATCGGCGATTGCTGATCGTGCTGCAAGGCATGGACGCGTCAGGCAAAGGCGGCATCGTACGACATGTGTTCAGCCAAGGCGACCCGATGGGCATGCACTATCACGGGTTCGGCGCGCCGAAAGGCGAAGAACTGGACCATGACTATCTGTGGCGCATCAAACGCGAGCTGCCGAACAACGGATGGATCTCCATCTTCGACAGGTCCCATTACGAGGACATCGTCATGCCGCGCATCTACAAAACGCAGCCGGAAGAAGTGTGGCAGGCACGGTACGACGAAATCAACCGATTCGAATCGCAATTGACGGCCGACGGGTGCGCCATCATCAAAATCTTCCTCGTGGTCAGCAAAGACGAGCAGAAACGCCACTTCCTGAGCCGTCTCGATGATCCGACCAAATACTGGAAGTTCGATCCGAGCGACCTTGAGGCGCGCGCCCGCTGGGACGACTACATGGCCGCATGGCAGGATGTGTTCCTGCGCACCAGCACCGAGCAGGCGCCGTGGTATCTGGTGCCTGCCGACAACCGCTGGTATTCGAGGGCCGTCGTCTCCGAGCTGCTGCGCAACACGCTCAAGAACATGAACATGATCTGGCCGCCGCTCGAAGTCGACGCCGACGAAATGCGCCGTCAGTTGGACACGCTGTAGTCGAAGAAGACAACCTCGCCGCTGGATTGCGTGGCGTCCAGGTCGACGGTTCCGGTGATGGCCCAATCGTGGTCGCCATCGGAATCGTCGATGATCTGCCGCACCTTCCAGGAATGCTCGCTGTTCTCCTTGCTTTCGTCGAGGATGAACAGCTCGCCGCTGCGTGCCTTCGCGTCGATGTTGACGTATTCGTGCTCGTCGTAGTAATCGTCGAGCGTGTCTTCCCATTCGTGCACGCCGTAACCCCAGTCCTTGTCGAGCGCGCCGAGCTCGTCCGGCTTGTCGAGGTCCATGAGCTGCACGCGGCGGAACATGGCGTTGCGTACCAATACGGTGAGTCCGCGACGGTCCTCCACCACGGCCTGCTTCGCGCCGGGCGCGGCGAGGTTGGCGGCCGCCTCGGACGCGTCGGTGTCCGTTCCCGCGTTCTCCCACTCGTCCACCAGCGAGGAATCGATGGAACGGACCACCACACGCAGCCAGGAGATGATGTCGTCGAGCTGTTCGTCGCGCTTCTCCTGCGGAATGGTACGCGCCAGCGCACGGTAGGCGTCGGACAGGTAACGCAGCAACGTGCCTTCGGAACGGGCGATGTTGTAGCGGGCGATGTAGCCGGTGAAATCGGAAGCGGTCTCCACCATGTCGCGCACCACGGATTTCGGGCTCAGCCAATAGTCGTTCGCCCACGGAACATCATGGCGGTATTCATCGAACGCGGCCTGCAGCATATCCTCCAACGGCTTCGGATAGGTGATCTCCTGAAGCCTGTCCATACGCTCGTCATAGTCGAGGCCATCCTCTTTCATGCGGATCATCGCCTCGTCGCGCGCCTGACGTTCCTGCGCGCGCAGCACCTGCTTCGGGTCCTCCAACGTGGCCTCAACCATGGATATCACATCCAACGCATACGTGTCCGACTCCGGGTCGAGCAGTTCCAACGCGGCCAGCAGGAACGGGCTTAGCGGCTGATCGAGGGCGAAATCGTCCGGCATGTCCACGGTCATGAAATAATCCTTGCCGCCATCGTCACGGTCTTCGGTCTCGATGACGTTCGTGTCGAACAAGGTCTGGAAGATCTCGTCCGCGCGGGCGTGCAGGCGCTCCTTCTGCTCCGGAGTCTGCGCCGAATCGTCGATAAGCCGGTCGATGCGGTAGCGGGCGTCGCCGCCCTGCTCCACCTCGTTCAACACCATGGAATGGGTGATCTTCATATGCGGCACCAGTGTTTCCGGAGCCGCGTCGATAAGCTTGTCGAACGTGTTCTCGTTCCACGTTACGAAACCTTCAGGAGCCTTCTTGCGCTTGACCTTCTTCAGTTTCTTCGGATCGTTGCCTGCCTTGGCCAGAGCCTTGGCGTTCTCGATTTCGAATTCGGGGGCTTCGGCTATGACCAGACCCTCCGTGTCGAAGCCCATGCGTCCGGCGCGTCCTGCGATCTGATGGAACTCACGGGCGCGCAGCTTGCGCATCTTCGTGCCGTCGAACTTGGTCAACGCGGTCAATACCACGGAATGAATCGGCACATTGATACCGACGCCAAGCGTGTCGGTGCCGCAGATCACTGGCAGCAGTCCCTGCTGGGCGAGCTGCTCCACCAGACGACGATAGCGGGGGAGCATGCCGGCATGGTGGATGCCGATGCCGGTACGCAACAGACGCTGCAGGATCTTGCCGAACGCGGTGGTGAACTTCGTGCCCTTGATGGCTTCCGCGATCGCGGCGCGCTGCTCCTTGCTGGACACGCCCGTGCTGGCCAGCGCGTTGGCGGTCTCCAACGCGGCATCCTGAGAGAAATGCACCACGTAAATCGGCGTCTCGCCCTTGCCGAACGCCAATTCCACCGTCTTCTCCAACGGGTCGAGTGTGTATTCGTACGTCAACGGCACGGGACGTGGCGCATCGGCGATGATATCCACGTCGGTGTCCGTCATGTCCTCAAGCTTGTCGGCGATTGCGTCGACATTGCCCAGCGTCGCGCTCATCAACAGGAACTGCGTATCCGGCAGCGTAAGCAGCGGCACCTGCCAAGCCCAGCCGCGCTCGGGATCGCCGTAATAGTGGAACTCGTCCATCGCCACGCAGCCGACATCGGCGTGGCGGCCCTCGCGCAACGCCTGATTGGCGAGGATCTCCGCGGTGCAGCAGATGATCGGCGCATCCGCGTTGATATGCGTGTCGCCGGTGATCATGCCGACGTTCTCGCGGCCGAAAACTTCAACCAAGTCGAAGAACTTCTCAGACACCAGAGCCTTGATCGGAGCCGTGTAATAGGAACGGCGGCCCGTGCACAACGCGGCGAAATGCATGCCGAGCGCCACCAGCGACTTGCCCGAACCGGTCGGAGTGTTCAAAATGACATGGTCGCCGGCCAGCAGATCCATGATGGCCTCCTCCTGATGCGGCCACGGTTCCACGCCTTTGACGTCCTCCACCCAGGTGAAGAAACGCTCATAGATCTCATCCGTGTCGATGTTGCGCTCGCCCTCGTCCCAATTCGGCGCCAACGCGCCCAGCGAGCCATAATTCGTATCGTCTGCCATGCTTGCCAGTCTACCGGTTGGGGCGAACGCATGCATCGAACGTGTGTTCGAATTGTTGGGTGTGTTGCGGTACAGTGGAAAGCATGACTGACGATTTGTTTGCCGCGATGGACGCGCCGGATGATGTGACGCGCCCGCTTGCCGTACGCATGCGCCCAGCGAGCATCGACGATGTGGTGGGGCAATCACGGGTATTGGGGGAGGGATCGCCATTGCGCAGACTCGCCAACCCCGCTTCGAAAGGCTCGCTCACCGCACCGAGCTCCATCATCCTGTTCGGACCTCCCGGAGTCGGCAAAACCACCCTCGCCTATATCGTCGCCAAACAGTCCGGCCGTGTCTTCGAGGAACTGTCCGCGGTCACCTCCGGCGTCAAGGACGTGCGTGACGTGCTCAAACGCGCGCACGAACGTCTCGTCTCCGAAGGCAAGGAAACGGTGTTGTTCATCGACGAGGTGCACCGCTTCTCCAAATCGCAGCAGGATGCGTTGCTGCCCAGTGTGGAAAACCGCGACGTCACCTTCATCGCGGCCACCACGGAAAACCCAAGCTTCTCCGTCATCAAGCCGCTGCTCAGCCGATCCGTGGTCGTCAAACTCGAATCGCTGGAACCGGACGATCTGAAAACGCTGATCAATCGCGCCATCGCAAGCGAACACGGCCTTGACAACGAAATCAGAATCACCGACGAGGCTGTGGATGAGATCATCCGCATGGCCGGCGGCGACGCACGTAAGACACTGACCATCCTCGAAGCCGCGGCCGGCGCGCTCACTGGTGACAAAGAACGCAAAAAAGGCGCGAAACGGCCCATCATCACGCCTGATGTGGTGTCGAAGGTCATGGACGTGGCCACCGTGCGTTACGACAAGGACGGAGACGACCACTACGACGTCATCTCGGCGTTCATCAAATCCATGCGAGGCTCCGATCCGGACGCCACCATGCATTATCTGGCCCGCATGCTGCGCGCGGGGGAAGACCCGCGCTTCATCGCACGACGCATCATGATCGCCGCATCCGAGGAAGTCGGCATGGCCGCCCCGCAGGTCCTGCAAGTCACCGTAGCCGCGGCGCAGGCAGTGGCCATGATCGGCATGCCCGAAGCGCGCATCATTCTTGCCGAAGCGGCGCTCGCCGTCGCCACCGCGCCCAAATCCAACGCCAGCTACAACGCCATCAACGCGGCGCTCGCCGACGTGGATGCGGGGCTTATCGGCCAAGTGCCGCTGCATCTGCGGAATGCGCCGACCGCGCTGATGAAAAGCTGGGGCAACCACGAAGGCTACCGGTACGCGCACGATTGGCCGGGCGCGGTGGCGCCGCAGCAGTACATGCCTGACGAATTGCAGGGGCGTGAGTATTACCATCCGAACGACCGCGGTTACGAGCATGAGGTCAAGCCGAGATTGGAGCGGATTCGGAAGATTCTGCACGAAGAGGACGATAACGGTGACGGCCGTTCCGGCCAGCGCAACGCCTGATGTTCGTTTCCTGCCGGCATTGGGTCAGGGGTTCCGCTAAAATTCTTCGCTGGGGTTGACGCCTGCTTGCTTTGCAAGGCCCATGCGTCAATCGCGGCGTCGCACATGGCCGCAGGAAAAAGTGCGCGGAAAGTGATTATGAAAGAACGGAATACAACGCTCGAAACCACCGACCATAATAATAGGGACAATAGCGAAAACATCAAGGAAACGCCGGACGAACGCATTCCCGGCAAACTCATCGGCGCCATCGTGGCGGTCGGCTCGCTCGCCTTCATCGGCATCCTCACCGAAACCGTGATGACGGTGCTGTTCCCACAGCTCATGCGGGAATTCAACGTGAACACTGCTACTGTGCAGTGGATCACCACCATCTACCTGCTGACGGTCGCAGCCACCATGCCGCTGTCGTCGTATCTTAACCGCAAATTCAAGCATCGCGTCCTGTTCCTCGCCGCGGTGGCGCTTGCGGTGCTTGGCTCGCTGACCATGATCTTCGGCCATGCGTTCCCGGTGATTCTAGTAGCCCGCATCATCCAGGGCATCGGCTCCGGCGTGGCCACACCGCTGATGATGAACATCATTCTCGAACAGTCTCCACGCAGCAAGGTCGGACGACTGATGGGCGTCGGTTCGCTCGTCATTACCGTGGCGCCCGCCATCGGCCCGACCGTGGGTGGCGCGGTGTCGAGCATTCTGCCATGGCGTGCGATTTTCGTCATCGTCATTCCCGTGATTCTGCTGATTTCGCTGCCTGTCGGCCTCAAATGCATCGAACAGCACCGTCCGACGGAAGAGGCGCATCTGAATCCGCTGCAGTTCGCGGCGATTGTGCTGGCGTTGTGCGGTCTAGTGATGTTCCTGAACCAGGCGGGCGTGGCTGTTGCCGCCGCCATTTCGGGTGGTGCTGCTACAGCGCCGGCGATTTTCGCAGTGATCAGCCTGATCGTCGGCTTGGGATCGCTTTTCTTCTTCGGATGGTCGTCCCGTCGTTCCTTCTCGCCGCTGATTCGCTTGGGATGGCTGCGTGATCCGATGGTGCTGCTGCATCTGATCGCCTACATGCTGCTGCCAATCGTCGGCATCGGCTTCGGCTATGTGATCACCAATCTTGCCCAGCTTTCCTTGGGAACGAACGCGTTCCTGGCAGGCGCGCTGGTGCTGCCGGGCGCGTTGATCGGCGCTTTCTTCGCACCGATCGGCGGCACGCTGTACGACCGTTTCGGCCCTGTCCGCCCGATTCTGGGCGCGTTCTTCCTGGCGATCTGCGGCCCGATCCTGCTGCTGGTCTTCTCCATGCGGCTGACGCCGGCCACGCTTGCCGGTTTCTACTTCATCTTCGGACTTGGCTATGCGCTTGGCTTCTCCAACATCATGACCAATGCGTTGCGCAGCATTGCGCCGCAATTCATGCCGGATGGCAACGCCGTGTTCAACACCTGCCTGCAGTTCGGTGGCGCAGCCGGAACCGCGCTGTTCTCCACGGTGCTGTCCGTGGCCCAGGCCGGCGCAGGCAAGGAAGGAACCGAGGCATTCAGCCATGCCACGGCGGTTGGCGGCAGTTGGACGTTCACCGTCATGATCGTGATTGTCGCCGTTGCAATCTGCTGCCTGATTACCGCCTTCCGCATCGGCGCGAAACGCAAATAACCGTGTTTTCGCCGTCGGCTTCTCCACTGTGGGCGCAATTTTGTTCCCCGTCGCTTCGAAGCGGTAGGCTGTGAAACTATAGAGAACACTGGAAAAGGAGACAAGGTGAGCAACCTTAGTGCACCCCTGCCCGTCATGGCTGGCGAAGACATGCCGGCAGGACCCACCGATCCGATTTTCAACCGCCTGCTCAAGGACCGCATCATCTGGATGGGTGAGGAAGTCAAGGACGAGATGGCCAACCGCATTTGCGCGCAGATGCTGATGCTGGCCGCCGAGGATCCGAAAAAGGATATCTGGCTGTACATCAATTCCCCGGGCGGCTCCATCACCGCGGGCATGGCCATCTACGATACCATGCAGCTCATCGAGCCGGACGTGGCCACCGTGGGCTTGGGCATGTGCGCATCCATGGGCCAGTTCCTGCTGAGCTCCGGTACCAAGGGCAAGCGCTTCCTGACCTCGCATGCGCGTGTGCTGATGCATCAGCCGTCCGGCGGCATCGGCGGCACCGCCACTGACGTGCGCATCAACGCCGAGCTGATCATGGACATGAAAAAGACCATGAGCGAGTTGACCGCCGAGCAGACTGGGCACACCGTCGAGGAAATCTACCGCGACAACGAGTACGACCACTGGTTCACCGCCCAAGAAGCGTTGGAGTACGGCTTTGTGGACAAGCTCGTTTCCACCCACGACACGATGAGCGCCACCAAGGGAGAGTGACCATGGCAAGCGAAGAAGCACAGTTTGTAGCCCGCGCCGAACGTCTGGCCGGACCGACCGGTGTGGTCGGCTTCCAGAGGGCTGCGGCGCGTGAGGCCGCGTTCGCACCGCAGAACCGTTACGTTCTGCCGCAGTTCGAGGAAAAGACCCCGTACGGATACAAGAGGCAGGATCCGTACACCCGCCTGTTCGAGGATCGCATCATCTTCATGGGCGTGCAGGTGGACGACACCTCCGCCGATGATATCATGGCCCAGCTGCTGGTTTTGGAAAGTCAGGATCCGAACCGTGACGTGATGATGTACATCAATTCGCCGGGCGGTTCCATGACGGCCATGACCGCCATCTACGACACCATGCAGTACATCAAGCCGGACGTGCAGACCGTATGCCTCGGCCAGGCCGCCTCGGCCGCGGCCATCCTGCTGGCCGCCGGCGCCAAAGGCAAACGTCTGATGCTGCCGAACGCCCGCGTGCTCATCCACCAGCCGGCCATCGACCAGGGCTTCGGCAAGGCCACGGAGATTGAAATCCAGGCCAAGGAGATGCTGCGTATGCGTGAATGGCTGGAGAACACGCTGGCCAAGCATACCGGTCGTGACATCGAGAAGATCCGCAAGGACATCGAAGTGGACACGTTCCTGACGGCCCAGGAGGCCAAGGAATACGGCATCGTTGACGAGGTGCTGGAACATCGCAGCTGAGCCTGCGGTGGAATGATATCTTCACAAATGCAATACCCCTGCCGGGTCGCGGCAGGGGTATTGTGTTTTCTAAACGGCAGATATGTGAAACGAAGAGGTTGCGAATGGGACGCGTGGTCAGCTACAACGATGCGGTGCCGAGATGCACGTTCTGCGGCAAGTCCGAGAACCAGGTGCGTAAACTGGTCACCGGTTCGGGCGCGGCCATCTGCGATGAATGCATTGAATTGTGTGTTGACATCATTTCCGAGGAACGGGACAAGGACGCCCAGCTCAATATCCTGCAACTGCCCAAGCCGGCACAGATCAGCGCCTACCTCGACAATCACGTCATAGGCCAGGAGTCCGCCAAAAAGACACTTTCAGTGGCGGTGTACAACCATTACAAGCGCGTCAACATGGAAATGCGCGAGTCGTCGCGAATCGGCAAGGAACGGATGCATGGACATGACGATTCGTTCGAGGGTGTGCAAGTGGCGAAATCGAACATCCTGCTACTCGGGCCGACCGGCGTGGGCAAAACATATCTTGCGCAGACGCTGGCCCATGTGATGAACGTGCCGTTCGTCATAGCGGACGCCACCACGCTCACCGAGGCAGGATATGTGGGCGATGACGTCGAAACCGTGCTGCAGCGCCTCATCCAGGCTGCTGACGGGGATGTGGCGCGTGCGCAGCAGGGCATCGTATATATCGACGAAATCGACAAGATCGCCCGTAAAAGCGGCGAAAACACCTCCATCACGCGTGACGTGTCCGGCGAGGGCGTGCAGCAGGCGCTGCTCAAGATCCTTGAAGGCACCGTCGCCTCCGTGCCGGTGGAAGGGACCCGCAAGCATCGTGAAATGGAAACCGTGCAGATCGACACCCGCGACATACTGTTCATCTGCGGTGGCGCGTTCGTGGGACTCGCCGACATCGTGGCGCAACGGTTGGGCGCCAGGGAAAGCGGTTTCGGTGCGGCCTGGCATGACCATGAGGTTCCCAAGCGTGAGCTGCTTGCGCAGGTCTCCGCCGATGATCTGGCTGATTTCGGATTATTGCCGGAGTTCATCGGACGTCTGCCGGTAGTCAGCGTGCTTGAGGAACTTACCGAAGACGATTTGGCCCGAATCCTCGTCGAACCGGAAAACGCGCTGGTCAAGCAGTACCAGAAGCTATTCGCCGTCGATGGGGTGACGTTGACCTTTACCGAAGGGGCGATACGGCAGATTGCGGCGACGTCGATTCGGCGGGGTACGGGCGCACGTGGATTGCGTTCGATTATTGAGAAGACGCTGGAGGACACCATGTTCCGTCTTCCCAGCATGGAAGGCGTCGAAGAGGTGGTCGTCGACGAAGCCGCCGTCACCGGATCGGGCACTCCGAAACTATTCAAGGTGTCGACGCAGAAAATTCCTCGTCTACGTGAGGCGTAAGGCCGAAAACTCCTGCGACACGCCGAGATTTTGCCTGGAGTTCATTTGGGTGTATCTTATTCGAGTTGCCGAAAACAAGACAACGTTGCGCGAGTAGCCCAGCGGATTAGAGCAGCTGACTACGGATCAGCAGGTCGCAGGTTCGAATCCTGTCTCGCGCACATGAACCTCCTTCGCGAATGCGGAGGAGGCTTTCTTTATTTTCCGTGGATTTTTGTGAAGCCTGCAATTGATTGCGCGCACAGCGGAGCGCAATATGCGGCAGGGATGAACGCCAAGACCCTCCGATACACTTGATACTACGTTTACGGATACTGCGGTCGAACGGGGACCGCAAGACAAGGAGCATGATGGCCACATCGAAGAGGGGAACCTGGGCAACAATCCGACGCATAGCCGCGTCCGACCGCATATCCGGTCTGATTATGCTCGGTTTCGCTCTTGCCGGCCTATTGCTCGCCAATCTGCCGTTCACCGCGCATGCGTTCGAACAGCTTGAGAACTTCCGTATAGCCATTCCACACACCAATATCGACATGGGATTGGGCCATTGGGTGCAGGATGGCCTGCTGACGGTGTTCTTCCTGACCGTAGGCCTGGAATTGAAGCAGGAACTCACCACGGGATCACTGTCCAATCCCAAAGCCGCGGCCGTGCCGATGCTGTGCGCGGTTGGCGGTATGCTTGCGCCGCCGGTACTGTTCATCGGCGTGATCTCATTGTTCGCGGCGGCAGGATCAGGGCAACTCGTCATCGCTTCAGGAACGTCGTTCTCCTTCGCACAGATGTCCAATGGCTGGGCGGTGCCCACAGCCACGGATATCGCGTTCTCATTGGCCGTATTGGCCCTGTTCGCCAAAGCGTTGCCGGGATCCATCCGCGCTTTTCTGATGACATTGGCCACAGTGGACGACCTGCTGGCCATCATCCTGATCGCGGTGTTCTTCTCATCGGTGAACGCATGGTACTGGTTCCTTGGCATAGCCGTATGCGCGGTCGTCTGGTACTTTCTGGTCCGCATGCGCAAGGTACCGTGGTTGGCCGTGGCCATCGTGGGCGTGCTGGCATGGGTCATGATGTTCGAAGCCGGCGTGCACCCCACTTTGGCCGGCGTGCTCGTGGGACTGCTCACGCCGGCCCATGAGCGTTTCGGTGAGAAGACGCCGCGTGCGGAACGTTACGCCGACAAGCTGCAGCCGTTCTCCGCACTGCTGGCGTTGCCGATCTTCGCACTGTTCGCCACTGGTGTGCACTTCGAGTCGTTGACCTTGGCGCTGTTCGTCTCGCCGGTGGTCGTTGCCGTGATGGTGGCGCTCGTGGTCGGCAAACCTCTGGGCATCATGACCACCGCATGGCTGTCCACGCACGTGGGCGGTCTGAAGATGGCCAAAGGGCTGCGCGTGCGCGACATGTTCCCCGCCGCCTGCGCCTGCGGCATTGGTTTCACGGTGTCGTTTCTCATCGCGTCGCTGGCATATCAGGATGCCGAACTATCGGCTGAAGCCCGTTTCGGCGTCCTGGTGGGGTCCATGGTCGCAGCCGTGATCTCAGGTATTCTGCTGAGCCATCAATCCAAACGATTCGAACTGGAGGACGGTACGAAGCATAAGCACCATACCGGCGACGAAGATGCCATGAACGAAGTTGAGACGGTGCTGGAAGACGGTACCGTGGTGGTCAGCCAGATAATCGGCACCCACCAGGAACAGTAAAAGGGATTTCCATATGTTGAAAGGGCCACGCATTCCCATGCGTGGCCCTTTCAACATATCGTGCCATTGCGGCACGGCTGATTAATCTGATTGGTCTATTTCTTGACGGCAACCAGCAGACCAGTGCCGGTCGGCGTCAACGCAGTGACGAACCGTTCATCCGACTCCACCGTTTCCAGCAATTCGCGCATCGCGATGGATTTGGCATCACGATTGGCGGGATTCAGCACGCCGCCGGCCGATGTGGCCGAATCAAAGGCAAGTACATCGGTGAAGACAATCGCGGCATGCGGTTTCAGCAGGCGTGGAGCCTGCGCGAAAGCCGCCGCATAATTCTCCGGATCGCCGGCCACGACGATCAAATCGTAATTCTCGGCGTTCAGACGGGGCAGAAACACACCTGCGGACGCGTTCACGGCACGCAATGTGGTTTCGGTGTCATCGGACAGACGATTGAACAGTTTGCGAATCAGCGCGATGCCCTGCGTGGACGAATCGACGGCCGTAAGCTGGCCTGCATTGTCAAGACCGTTGATCAGCTGCATCGTCTCCACCACGGAACCGGTGCCGATGGCGATCACCGACGAGGCGTCCAACATTCGCACCAGCATGCGCAGCAATTCGGCCTGCGCCGCGGATCCTTGGGGAATGCCGGCTTCCTCGGCCGCGGTCCTGATCGCATTGAGTTCGGCAGACTGGCGTGAGAACGCATGATCCTCGACGTACTCCCACGATTTCGCGAGATTGGTATATGACGTCCTATCCATTTCAGCGCTCCTTGATTTGGGCGATCAGCTGCCAGATCTCCTCACCGACATCGATGCCACGCGGGCATTCACGCGTGCAGGCGCGCACCGACTGACACGCGGCGATGCCATCGGCGGAATCGATGGCATCCATACGTGCATCCGTCTGGCCGTCGCGTGAATCATTGATGAAACGGGAGGCGGCGATAAGAGCCGCAGGGCCGATGAACGCCTCGCCGCCTGCATATACCGGACAGCTTCCCTCACAGGTGCCGCAGGCTATGCAGTTGCTCAGCAGCTCATACTTGGCGAGCTGCTGGGGATTCTGCAGATATTCGAATGCGTTGATCTTGCCGTCCGCGGTGGTGGCGAGTTCGCCACTGGCCTGCAGATACGGCTTGAGTTTCCTGATTTGGTCAAGCATCTGGTCGATATCGGCGATCAGATCACGCTGCACGGGGAAACCGGGCAGCGGTGCGAGCTCGATGACACCCAAATCGTCGGCATCCTGCGTTTGCGCGGGTTGAACGTCTTCGCCCGTATGACGGAAGCCGTCCTCATCCACCTGTGCGTCGGACGGCTGCTTTGCCCAAGCCTTCACCGTGGCGGTGCACAGAAGCGTAGGCGTGCCGTTGATGGACACGGCATCGGAACCGCACATGCCATGACCGCACGAATAACGGAAGGCAAGCGTCGGATCGATGGTGCGCTTGACTTTGAGCAGGCAGTCAAGCACGGTGTCCTCCGGACGCGCCGGCACCACGTAATCCTGCACCCACTGCTTGCCTCGCGGACGCCTGCGCGCGGATCCGGAATCGCCGAAGGGAGAGCTCTTCCTAGCGAACGGCGAGCCGCCTCGTTCACGGCCGCGTTCGGGACGCGGCGTGAACCTGTTCACCCGCAACGTCACCGTTTCCATGCCGTTCTCCATGCCGCTCATATACCTGCCTTTCGATAAAAAACCGTCAACCAGTCTGCCATACGCCGTGCCCAGGGTGTCAGTATTCACGGGCCTTTGGCGGCATGTCCACGATGTGCACCGGCTGCCAGGAGACCTGGCAGGAAACATCCGTCATGGAATGGGCCAGGAAATGCTCGTCGTCACGCTCCGGGAAATCAAGACGCTTCAACGATCCACGGGATTCGTGACGCGCATCGGAGGCGGCGAGCACGGCCTTGCCGAGCTCCAACAGATGGCGCACCTCCCAGATGGCGGTGATTTCCTGATTGAACGTGGGGGAGTCGGAATGCGCATGCAGCGCCTCGGCACGCGGCGTGAGCGTATCGTCCAGCGTAGCCAACGCCTGTTCGATGCTGTTCCGGTCGCAACGCACCGCGACCGCCTGCTCCATGACGGATCCCAAATCGGCCATCAGCTGGTACGGATTGTCCGACGACGCATCGTCGTCATCGGACGGCCGCGTCAACAGTTCCTTGACCTGCGCGGAACGCTTGTCGGCAGCCTGCGACACCGCGTCGATAGATGCTTCGTCGGCAGGCTCGGCCATCGGATCGTTCACTGGATTATCGACGACACGTTCAGCCATCGCCTTGCCCGAACGGGTGCCGAAGAGGCAGGCGTCCAACAGCGAGTTGCCGCCCAGACGATTCGCGCCATGCACCGACACGCAGGAGCATTCGCCAGCGGCGAACAGACCGTCCACGACGGCGCGTTCGCCATCGACCCAACGGTAGACTTCGCCGTCGGTGGTGATGGGGATGCCGCCCATGGTGTAATGCGCGGTGGGTTTGACCGGCACATAGTCGCGGGTCGGATCGAGATCGGCATACTGTTCGATGGTCTCCACCACCTGCGGCAGCACCTCATGCATATGATCCGCATCGATGCCGGTCATATCCAGCCAGACACAATCCTTCGGCCCATCCGGATCCTTCGGATCGGCGATTCCTCGTCCGGCGTCGATTTCAGCCATGATGGAACGGCTCACCACATCACGCGCGGCAAGGTCGGCATGCCCCGGCGCGTAATGTTCCATGAACGCCTCGCCATCGGAGTCGCGCAGCACGCCGCCTTCCGCACGTGCCGCCTCAGACAGCAGAATGCCGGTATGGGCGAGACCGGTCGGATGGAACTGCACGAACTCGCTATCCTCAAGCTGAAGGCCGGCGGACAATGTCAACGCCATGCCGTCACCGGTCAGATCCCACGAATTCGACGTGGTATGGAACAGACGGCCGGCACCGCCAGTGGCCATCAGCACATTGCGTGCGTGGATGGCATGCGTCTCGCCCTTGTGCGTGTCGAACGCCACCACGCCCTCGACCTTGCCGTGGTCTTCGGAAACCACCAGATCGGTCACATACCATTCCTCGGCGAACTCAACGCCCTCGGCCACGCACTGCTGCCATAGCGAGAACAGAATCTGATGCCCGATGCGGTCGGCCGCATAAGCGGCGCGGCGGACCGGTTCCTTGCCGAAATCCTTGGTATGGCCTCCGAAACGGCGCTGCGCGATATGGCCGTCATCGGTACGCGAGAACGCGACGCCGGCATGCTCCAGTGCGATCACAGTGGCAGGAGCCTGTTCGGCAAGCAGCTTCGCCGCATCCTGGTCGACAAGCCAGTCGCCGCCTTTGACTGTGTCATAGTAATGCCAATGCCAATCGTCTTTCTCCACGTTGCCAAGGCTGGCCGCAATGCCGCCTTCCGCGGAGCCGGTGTGCGAACGCAGCGGCTGCAGTTTGGATATCACCAGGACGTTCGGTTCGATGCCGTCCGCCCGCATCTGGCGCATCCGCTCGCTACGGAGCATTCCCAACGCTGCGGACAGGCCGGCCGCGCCTGCGCCGACGATCACTGCATCATACATATCTTCAACATGCTTCGGACTCATACCACCGATTCTCGCACAAGGTGTGACCTCGCACGTTCGACGCGGCTGAGGTGGAGGTGCCGGGCCTGCTATCGCTGCTCGGCGATGATCCATCCGGACCGCATGCTGATGCAGCCTTCAAGCTCCAAGGAGCCCAGTTCGCGCATGATTCGCGAGACGGGATATTCTCCCGGATGCGTCTTGTCCATTAGATCGAGCAGATCGTCGGCGGAGACGTGGCCGTTTGCTTCGGCGCAAGTTTTAATGGCGGCGAGTATGGCATCGTCGGATTCGTCTGTCGATTCCTGCGGATGTTCGGTGTCATCCGGCAGGTCGACATGTTGCGGGCGATGCGCGCTATGGCATAGTTCGTCGATCTCCGCCAGTGAGCAGACGATGGTGGCTCTGCCGTCTTGGATAAGGCGATTGCAGCCGGTGTTATGCGGCATGGTGATGTCTCCCGGCACGGCGAACAGATTGCGGTTGAGTTCGTTCGCCCAGCCTGCGGTGTTGAGCGCGCCGGAACGCGCACGTGCCTGCGCCACGATCAGAGTGGATGACAATGCCGCGATCAGACGGTTGCGCAGCAGGAACCGTCTTGCCTCCGGCACGGTTCCGGGGCACAGTTCGGAAATCAAAGCGCCCGAATGGCTTTCGATCTGCTCGAACAGGTTCTGGTTGCTTTTCGGACCGATATGGTTCAGTCCGCCAGCGAATACGGCGACGGTGCGTCCCGCCAGAGCGGCGCTCATTTCGTCCATGGCTTTGACCGCGCCCCAATGCGCCGCGGCGTCGGTGCCCAGCGCGCCGCCGGATACCACCAGATGTCCGGCACGCGCCATCCGAAGGGCCAATTCGTGGGCGCTTTGCCTACCGTAGTCGCTTACGCCCCGTGAGCCGACGATACCCACCGGCTCGGGGCATGACACCAGCGCCTTCGGATCGCCTTTGCCCCATAGGCAGAGCGGGGAGGCCCAGTCGGTGCGCAGTGAAAGGTCGTTCAGTTGGCTGGGCCAACAGGGGTGATGCGGGGCGATGATCCACTGCGTGCCGTCTGCTGTGAACCAGTCTCGCAATGCGTCCGGATCCTTGCTGGGCAACGATGCCAGACGTTGCTGCCATGACACCAGCGAGCCATGGAACGAAGCCATTCCGCGGGCGTTGATGGTGCGTCCCCAACGAGTGACGCCGTTGATGAACGCCGCATCCAATGACGTGCAGGCCGCGGCCGTCACGTTTTCGTGATTGCCAGGGCCGCTGTCAGCGATCAGCTGTAGCGCGCTTGCCGCGGAGCCGGTGCCTTTGACCAGCGCGTACATCATCGCGTCGGCGCTGTTCAGGCAGAAGGTGAGCACCGCGCGGGCCAGGGTCTCGTCGTCGATCGTCACCATCATGCCAGCCTCGTTCTCATGGATATTCCCTGCATCATTTCCTCAGGTCCTGGGGAAGTCTTTCCCGCCAGATCGGATAATGTCCACGCAAGCCGCATGGCACGGTCGGCGCCACGCAGGCTCAGCCGCTCGCTCGCCAAGGCGCGGTTGACCAATTCGATGGCCTTGGGGGAGGTGTTGGCTCTCAGCCAGGTGCCGGTAGCCTGCGCGTTGCAGCACCAGCCGAATTCGCGGAACCGTTCCTGCGCCATCTGCCGGGCAACGATGACACGCAGACGTATGGCATGGCTCGAATCGCCGGAGGGAGCGTTCCCCGGACTTATCCGCTCCACCGGAGGCACCTCGATCTGGATGTCGATACGGTCGAGGATCGGTCCGGAAAGCCGGCTGAAATACTTGACGCGGTCCTTTTCCCGGCAGGTGCAGCGCTCGCCGTTGCCGTACGCGTAGCCGCACGGGCAGGGATTCGCCGCCATAATCAGTTGGAAGCGAGCCGGATAGTATGTGGTGCCTTTCGCTCTGGAAATCGCGACATATCCGGATTCCAAAGGTTCGCGCAGCGTCTGCAGCGTACGCGCCGAGAATTCCGGAGCCTCGTCCATGAACAGGATGCCGCGATGCGCGCGGGTGATGGCTCCGGGCTGGGCCAATCCTGCGCCTCCACCCACCAGCGCGGCGGTCGACGCGGTATGGTGGGGCGCCTCGAACGGTGGAACGTCGCTGATTCCGTATCCGGGAAGCGTGCCGCATAACGAACGAATCGAGGCCACTTCAAGCTGTTCCGTCTCGTTCAAAGGACTCATGATGCCGGGAATGCGCGAAGCGAGCATGGTCTTGCCTGTGCCGGGCGGACCGGTCATCATCAGATGATGGCCTCCGGCGGCAGCCACCTCCAACGCCCATTTGGCCGCTTGCTGGCCCATCACTTCGCTCATGTCGCCGGGCGGAGGGCACATGCCCGTGGCGCCGACATCGGCGTTCACGGCATGCGTGGCTTCGGGAATCCGGTAGTCCGCATCGCCTCCCATCAGTTCGATGAGCTCTCCGACATGCCTCACGCCGATCGCCTTGACATCCGGAACGAGACGGGCCTCATCAAGGTTGGCGTAAGGCACGATGATTGTTGCGATTCCCTGCTCCCGCGCATGCAGCATGATGGGCAGCAGTCCGTTGATGGGCAATACGGTGCCGTCAAGATTCACCTCGCCAAGCACGATGGTGCCGGCCAGACAGTCATGGGCGATTGCGCCGGCCGCGCTGAGCACGCTGGCCGCGATGGCCAGATCATGCGAAGAGCCTTTCTTCGGCATGGACGCTGGGGAGAGATTGACCGTGACACGGGTTTCCGGCCATTTGAAACCACTTGCCTGGCATGCCGACTTGACCCGTTCGCGCGCCTCGGACAATGAGGTGTCGGGCAGGCCGATGATGGAGAAATAGGGAAGTCCAGGGGATACGAACGCTTGAATCTGGACGATGAAGGCTTTCAAACCGATCAGTCCTACGGAAAGGGCGCTGCCGATGGCCATCAGAACGCTCCCTCGATATGATGCAGCAAAGGTCTGTCTCCCTGCACCACGACGGTGACGACGTCAAAACGCACGCCACTGTTCGGCATGCGGTGCTCCGGCGCCGTCAGCCATTGCACGGCGGCATGGCGCAGATTGATTTGCTTGGAAGCGGTCACCGCCTCCTGAGGGGTGCCGTAGCGCATCGTACGTCTGGTTTTGACCTCGACGAAAACGATCTGGCCCATCGGATTGCGCGACACGACGTCGAGTTCGCCGTATCGGCAATGCCAGTTGCGGTCGAGCGTCCGCCACCCTTGGCTTTCCAACCATGCGGCGGCGTACTGTTCTCCCAGCTCGCCGATCTGTCGGGAACGCAGCGTGCCGTCATGCAGACGCCGCGCTAGGGAATCGAGAATCTGCTCCGGCGGCTGCGTTGGGGCCGGAACATCATGTGATGATGAATGGTTCATGGCCCTAGTCCAACAGACAGAAGCCACGCATGACAAGGCCGATAGGCTAATGTGGATAACTTACGTATCTCGGGCGTGTCGTGGATAGTCGGTGGATGAGTCGACGCTATCCACACCTATCCACAACACGATCCAAGGCCTCTGTGCGAAAAGAGTGACCGATGAACCGTCAACGACGGGTCAAAGCGGTCAATTCGTCGAGATTGAGTTCGAAGCTCACGCCTCGTTCCTCATGATTCGGCTGATACTGGGTGCTTTCCATCGCATGGCGGACGAACTCGCCGGCGATGTTCGCGGCCTCGGCCAGAGGACGGCCAGCCATCACCGCGCCGCACAGCGCCGACGCGAACGCGTCGCCGGTGCCGTGGGTCATGAACGGCAGCTTGGCATGCGCCAGCTCCTGTTTTCCGGCGACGCCCGTCGAAGCTGACGCCACATAGTTGCGAATCATGCCATCCCCTCGATCGATGCCCTTAAGCACCACGTTCTTCGCGCCGGCGGCAAGCAACGCCCCAAGAATCTCATCCACCTGCGCGTCGTCGATATCCTGGCCTGGATAGTCACGGCCCGTCAAAATGGATGCCTCGGTAAGATTCGGCATCAGCGCATCCGCGCCATCCACCAGCGTGCCCATCGCCCGACATAGCTCAGGAGTGTACGTGGCGTAGATTTCTCCGCCGTCGCCCATCACCGGATCCACCAACCGCAAGGCATGCGGATACTCCGCGTATAGGCGTTTGATGATTGCGACCTGGTCCGCGGAACCAAGAAAACCGGAATAGACGCCATCCAAATCGACGTTCTCCTGACGCCATGCGTCCAGATAGCCGTCCAGAATCTCGGTCGTATCGTGGAACGTGAATACCTCGTAGCGCGTGTGCGCGGAAAACAGCGCCGTCGGCACCGGACAAACGTCGCAGCCGGCCGCCGACAGAATCGGAATGGCCGCCGTCAGCGAACACTTGCCATAACCGCACATGTCATGCACCGCGGCGACGCGCGGAATATACCGCGGATCACGGTCGTACAGAATCTCATCGCTCATATCGGAACCTCTCTTGCGATTTGCCTGCCCATGACTTTAGCCGTTCCCCTGACCTGACGCGCATCCGTTCCTCACGGTGGGTCACCGGCATGTGGGACTTCGGCGTGTCGAATGGTTCCGAATGGTTTTTTCAACGGTTGGGGGAGTGGGGAAAGCCGATGATTCCAACGGTTTATAAGGGGATATAGGCAAGTGCGATAACGTTCGGCTTGCGTTGCGCTCGCCGGCCGGTTTATTGTCGCTACCAACACCTGGCCAAGCGCCCTACACGGCAGGGCGGGTGGCCAACCAAGACGAGAACAACGAACCCTTATCCAAGGAGAGCGCATCATGGCAAACAAGAACTATCGTTTCGAAACCCTGCAGCTGCACGTCGGCCAGGAGCAGGCCGACCCGGCCACCGACTCCCGCGCGGTGCCGATCTACCAGACCACCAGCTACGTCTTCCACAACTTCGACCACGCCGAGGCCCGCTTCGGACTGGCGGACCCGGGCAACATCTACGGCCGTCTGACCAACTCCACCCAGGGCGTGTTCGAAGACCGCATCGCGGCCCTCGAAGGCGGCACCGCGGGTCTTGCCGTCGCGTCCGGCGCGGCCGCCGTGGAATACGCGGTGCGCAACATCACCCAGTCCGGCGACCACATCGTCGCAGCCAAGAACGTGTACGGCGGCACCTTCAACCTGCTGCGCCACACCCTGCCGCGCGACGGCATCACCACCACCTTCGTCTCCGCCGAGAACCCGCAGGAGTTCGAGGACGCCATCCAGGAGAACACCAAGCTCGTCTACTTCGAGACCTTCGGCAACCCGAACGCCGACCTTCCGGACTTCGAAGCCATCACCGCCATCGCCCACAAGCACCACCTGCCGGTGATCGTGGACAACACCTTCGCCTCCCCGTACCTGTTCCGCCCGCTGGAGCACGGCGCCGACGTCGTTGTGGAATCCGCCACCAAGTTCATCGGCGGCCACGGCACCACCCTCGGCGGCGTGATCGTGGAAGGCGGCAAGTTCAACTGGGCCGAAGTGCCGGGCAAGTTCCCGACCCTGACCGAGCCGGATCCGTCCTACCATGGCCTGAACTTCTATGAGGCCCTCGGCGGCGCCGCCTTCGTGACCCGTGTGCGCGCCATCCTGCTGCGCGACACCGGCGCCACCCTGTCCCCGTTCGCGGCCTTCCTGCTGCTGCAGGGCACCGAAACCCTGTCCCTGCGCGTCGAACGCCACGTCCAGAACGCGCTGAAGGTCATCGACTACCTGAAGACCGTGCTGGAGGTCGAGTCCATCTCCCACCCGTCCATCGAAGGCCGCAAGGACAACGACCTGTACAAGAAGTACTTCCCGAACGGCGGCGGTTCCATCTTCACCTTCGACATCAAGGGCGGCAAGGACGCGGCACGCGTGTTCATCGACAACCTGCACCTGTTCAGCCTGCTGGCCAATGTGGCCGACGCCAAGAGCCTCGTGATCCACCCGGCCTCCACCACGCACTCCCAGGAGACGCTGGAGGAGCTCGAGGACCAGGGCATCCACCAGGGCACCATCCGCCTGTCCATCGGACTGGAGAACATCGACGACATCATCGAGGACCTCGAAAGCGGCTTCAAGGCCTTGCGCGAATCCGGTCTGGCCAAGTGACTTTGGTCTGAAACAACTGTCGGGCGGTCCGCTGCACCATGAGAAGGGGGTGTTGCGGGCCGCCCGCTTTGCACTGCGCTTGTAACGCGGATGGGATAAAATTTTCGCTTGTTGCGATATGGTATGTCGCAATTTGATACATCGAAAGAAATTCCTTGCGATTTCTTTACAAATCGTAGGAAAAGCAAGATGATTTTGCTATTTTGGTAAAAAAGAGAGAAGAAGACTGTATTATGGCGCAGGACGTCAAGAACGATATCAAGAAAGCTATTCAGGTCAACACCATCCCGTTGATCGCCATCATGACCGCGGTCACCACCGTGCTGACCATGTTCGTGAAGATTCCGACCCCGACCCGTGGATACCTCAACCTGTCCGACACGATGATTTTCTTCAGCTCCTATGCGTTCGGCCCGTGGGTCGGCGGCATCATCGGCGGTCTTGGACCGGCGTTGTCCGACCTCATCTCGGGATACCCGCAGTGGGCAATCTTCACCTTCATCATCGACGGTCTGCAGGCGGTGCTCGTGGGTCTGCTGGTCCGTGAATTCGAACCGGCCAACGTCGTCATCGGCTCTCTGGTAGCCGGCGTGTGGAAGGTGTTCGGCTACTTCATCGCCGGCGGCATCCTGTCCGGCTTCGGTCCGGCTCTAGGCGAAATCATCGGCAACTCATTCCAGATGGTTGTCGGCCTGATCGTTGGCTTCGCACTGTTCTCCGCGGTGCGCAAGGCTTATCCGCCGCTGGTGCGACTCGGCAACCTCAGCGTCAAGGCCGGTGAGTGATACATTATTGTCTTGCATAAATAAAGCCCGTGGGTTCACCGATGAACGGCGATTCCACGGGCTTTATTTATACATATTCGTTCATATAGTATCCGTAGTGGCTGTGTTCGCGGCCGGTGCAATGGGCTGATGTGCTGAAAGATATGGAGAAGAGCGCATGATCACGGTACGTGATTTGAGTTGGCAGTATGAGCCATTGGTGGATGGCGGCAAGCCGGTGGATAGCCTCAAGCATGTCAGCTTCGATATCAAATCAGGCTCGTTCGTGGGCGTCATCGGACCGACCGGCGCCGGCAAATCCACCCTGTGCATGGCTTTGGCTGGAATCATCCCGAATCTGGCGGACGGCACCATGACCGGACTGGTGGAAGTCAACGGCATGAACACCAGCCGTCATTCCGTATCGGCGTTGTCCGAACGTATCGGCTACGTGCAGCAGGATCCCGAAGCGCAGCTGTTCTGTGCGAGCGTTGAGGATGAGATCGCCTTTCCTTTGGAAAACCGCGGCATTGCACCGGACATCATCGACAAGCAGATCGACGTCATGCTCGATCTGGTCGGCATGACCGGCTACCGCAAGCGCGTGCCGACCAGCCTGTCGGGTGGGCAGATGCAGCGTGTGGCCATCGCGGCGGCATTGGCGGCGGAACCCGACGTGCTCATCCTTGACGAACCGACTGCGGCGCTCGATCCGGAAGGCAAGCAGGAAGTCTTCGATGTGCTTGAACGCATCCGGCAGACCCGTTCCATGACGGTGATCATGGCGGAACAGGACACGGAGCATATCGCCTATTGGGCCGATCAAGTGTTGTTCATGGTCAATGGGGAATTGGTGCGCAACGGCGACGCCAGCCTGTTCGTCCGTGAAAAAGGACTGCTGGAATCCTCCGGCGTGCAGGTCGCGGACGATCCGCTGCCGCAGGTCAAGGCCGTACAGCAGGGCAAAAAGCATAAGAAGGACAAAAAGAATCAGCCGGAACGGTCCAAGGACGTGGTCATCAGTCTGGACCATGTCTCCTACCAATATGAGCGCGGCGGCAACGCATCGAAAGCTCTGGACGGCGTGACGTTCGACATCGAACGTGGCTCATTCATCGGACTCATCGGACGTAACGGCTCCGGCAAGACCACACTCGCCAAACATCTGAACGGACTGATCCGACCCACGCAGGGCACGGTGACGGTGGATGGGCTCGACGCCTCCAAACACAGCGTCGGCGAAATGGCGGCCCACGTCGGATTCGTCTTCCAGAATCCCGACCATCAGATCTTCTGCTCCACCACCAAGGAGGAAATCGCATTCGGTCCTACCGCGCTTGGACTGGACGGAGCCACCGTGTTCAAACGCGTCGACGAGATGCTGACGCTGTTCGACCTGCACCGTTATGAAGACGTCTCGCCGGCCACGCTCGGCTACGGCGAACGCCGTGCGGTGGCGCTGTCATCCGTGCTTGCAATGCGCACGCCGATCCTCGTGCTCGACGAGCCTACGGCCGGTCTCGACCACCGTCTCGCAGCACGCTTCCTCGGCACCATCGAGAAACTCAACCAGCGCGGCGTCACCATCGTCATGATCAGCCACGACATGCGCGCGGTATACCGGTACTGCACGCACGTGCTGGAATTGGAGGACGGAAAAGTCGTGCAGTATGGGCCGATCGACAGGTCCGAAGCGGCGCAGAAGCAATCTCGGACCATCCGCAAACCGCGTAAATCCAATGGGCCCGTTTCGGCGACGCATGTGCTGCTGAAAGTCACCAAGCATGAGGAAGGACGACACTGATGGACGCCGATTTGTATGTACCGGGCGACGGCTGGCTGCATCGCGCCGACCCCCGTGTGAAATTCCTCATCACCGTGGTCATGTTGGTGTTGTGCCTGGTATGGCGCAACTGGGCGTTCATACTTGACGTTCTGATCATCGAACATCTCATGCTCATCACCGACGGCGTGCCGCTGAAACGCATCGGCTGGGTGTGGAAGATCCTCGCCGTGATCATCGTGTTCATCGTGGTGCTCTGGCCGATTTTCGACCCATCCGGCACGCACGTGCTGTGGCAGTGGGGATGGCTGAAACTCACGCGAGAGAACCTCGTCATGGCCGCGGTGATGGGATTGCGCATTCCGGCGCTCGGATTCGCGTGCTTCCTCACGTTGTTCACCACCAGCCAGACCAAGCTGATCCGAGGGCTCACCTCCCTGGGCATGCCGTACAAGGCCGGACTCACGCTCGCCACCGCGCTGCGCTACATTCCGGTGTTCTTCTCCATCTTCCAATCCGTATCGGCCGCGCAACGGGCCCGCGGACTCGACTTGAACGGCAAGAAAGACGCCACCGGCAAGAAACGCAACGTATTCGTACGCTTGGTGGACCGGTTCAAATCGTATCTGCCCATCATCATCGCGGTGCTGATCCGCGCCTACAAAATGAGCCAAAGCGTCGGCTGGGCTATGGAATCGCGCGGGCTCAACCTCCAAGGCGTGAGACGCACCTACCGCATACAGCTGAAGATGAGACTCTCCGATTGGATCATCCTTGCGGTCACCGTCGCCGCGACGGCAGGCAGCATCTGGCTGATGCTGTGGCAGTTCTGAGGCAGGCCAATGTTCCAGAACGAACAACGCATCACCATCACAGCACGCGACCTGAAAGTGGTCTCGGCCCTGCAATGCGACGGCCGTATGACCATGCAGGCGCTTGCCGACAAAATCGGCATTTCCGTCTACGCGGCTACGGAAAGCTACCGCAGGCTTACTGAATCCGGCATCATGAGCATCGTCCCGGTGTGCAATCCATTGAGTCTGGGCAATTACAGCCAGGTGCTGGTGGGACTTCGTCTCGACGGGAGCAGGGATGAGGCTCTTGCCATGCTCCAATCCATGCCACAGGTCACCTACGTGGTCTGCGCTCTGGGGGATGCCGACATCATCGCTGAGGCTGTGGTGTATTCGGCTGAAGGCATGGATCATTTCCTCAAACATGGTCTGCGCGCGTTGCCGGGATTGTCCCGTCTGCAGGTGTTCTCATGCGGACGGCTGGTGCTTGATGACCACAATGTCAGCGTGGTGAACCGTCTGCTCGCCGCGCATGGCGAAACCGGCTTCCTGACCAAACGCGAGGCGAGTGTCGGCACCGATATTCCCTCGCATCGTCTGGATCCACGGTTCGTGCACACATTCAACGAACTGCAGAAGGACGGCAGGGCCAGCTATGCGTCGTTGGGGGAGCGTCTCGGCGTGACCCATACGGCGATTCGCGGCCGCATCAAAAAACTCGAAGATTCCGGCGTGATGCGCATTATGGCCACGGTAAGCCCCATGCGTTTGGGAGGATTCCGACAGGCATTCCTCGGACTTGGAGTGAAACCTCCATATCGGCTTGACTCCGAACAGCTTCTGGCCATCGACGAAGTGACGTACGCGATGAGTGGTGTCGGATTGAACGGTGCCGATTACCTGATTGAAATCATCGCCGACAACGATGAGGACCTATGGCGCGTGGTGGACGAATCCATTCGCCCATTGCCAGGCGTGGAACAGACCTGGTGGGCGTCCACCGTCAGTGTGGAGAAGGAGTCGTATTGGCTTGAGCCGCCGCACGAAGGCGTATTGCTAGGCGATTGACGATTGCCCGATGCTTGGAACATGGTTTCTGATCATCCAGTTTTCGCTGTTCCCGCGTTGATCTCATACTCAAGGATGAGTCGCGGTTCAGCAGGATTTCAGACCAACGCATGATGCCGTTGACGTCGAATGTTCCGTATGTTGGAAGTAACTTCACAAAGAAAGGAACTTCCATGGACATCAGGGACGCCATCAAAGCCAATAACACTGCCATTGAAGCCATCGATCTTGTCAAGGACTACGGTTCCGGAAGCAACGCGGTGCATGCGTTACGTGACGTCAATATCGCCTTCGAACAAGGAAAATTCACCGTCATCATGGGCCCCTCCGGCTCTGGCAAATCCACGTTGATGCACACGCTGGCCGGACTTGATTCGGCCACTAGCGGACACGTCATGTTCGACGGCAAGGATCTGACCCGCATGAACGACGACCAGCTCACCCTGCTGCGCCGCCATCAGATCGGTTTCATCTTCCAAAGCTTCAATCTGCTGCCGATGTTTACTGCCGAACAGAACATTCTCATGCCCTTGACCTTGGCTGGGGCGAAACCAGACCGACAGTGGTTGCGTCTGCTGGTGGAAACGCTTGGCCTTAAGGAACGTCTTAACCATCGTCCGAACGAACTATCGGGAGGCCAACAGCAGCGTGTGGCCATCGCGCGAGCATTGATCACCAAACCGAAACTGGTGTTCGCAGACGAGCCCACCGGCAATCTTGACTCTGTATCAAGCGCCGAAGTGTTGAGCTTCCTGAAACGTTCCGTCAACGAACTTGGCCAAACCATCATCATGGTCACGCATGATGCGGTCGCCGCGTCTTACGCCGACCGTGCGCTCGTGTTCGCCGACGGCCAGATCGTGGCGGACGTGAACAAGCCGACAGCAGACCAGATGAGTGAACTGCTGATGAAGGAACGCGAAGCCGCCACAATGAATGTGGCTTCCGCGAGACATTCCCGCTAAACGCACTGTAGAAGCATTCGAAGAAGGAAACAGAATTAACCATGTGGTCCATCACTTTGAAACTCATGCGAAAAACCAAGCGCATGCTCATACCCGCAGGCATCGCCATCATGATCGGCACGGCGTTCATCGCCAGCACCTTCCTGTTCGGCAATGCCATGAACGACTCCCTGACACGGCAGATGACCGCCATGTTCGGAAACGCCAACTATGCGGTGACCGTCAACAGCTCCGACCTGAGCGATGAGGAACTCAACGAAGCGTACTCCAGCACTGTCGGCGACTTCCATCTCGACCAGATCGCCGGCATCGAAGGGGTTGACGGTGTCCGCGCCTCGGTGGAAACCGGCGTCAGCGTTTCCAGGGGGGACAGCGCCATCAGCGGCGAGATCATCTCTACCGCGGCACAGAAGAACATGCTTCCCGTGAATATTACGGAAGGGGACCAGCCGAAGGACTCCAACGAAGTCGCACTGCCGGAAGACATGGCGAAACAGCTGAACGTCGGCATTGGCGACACTGTAAGACTGACCTCCCAATATGCGGTAGGCACCGATGGCAAAGCCAAAGCGGACAACGTGCGCGTGGTCGGACTCACCTCCGATCCGAACGGCGCCTACTCGTACTATGGTGGTGCGATCGTAGGATCCGACAATCTGCTTGCCGCAATGCAGGGAACGGACGATTTCGACACCACCGGAACAACAACGGTATACCTCGACCTTGCCTTGGATGGAAATAGCGTATCCGCAAAAACCATCAACAGTGTGAAAGCGTTGCTGCCAAAGCATTTCGATCTGATGTCGCGACAGCAGGTCAGTGACGAAAGCATCAAATCCTTAACCGGCAACCAAACCAGCATCGTCACCACATTCCTCATGTGCTTCGGCGTGCTTGCCATGTTCGTGGCGGCACTGGTGATCGCCAACACGTTCCAAGTACTCGTGGCGCAACGCCGCCGCACACTCGCCTTGCTGCGCACCATCGGCGCGAAAAAAGGCCAGCTGTATGGTTCCGTGCTGTTCGAAGCGGCAGTGCTTGGCTTCGTCGCATCCGTGCTTGGCGTGGTGCTGGGAAGTCTGCTCATGTGGGGCATGTGCGTCAGCGACATCATGCAAGAGGGTATGCGATTCAATTTCTCTTGGCAGGCCGCCGTCATGCCTATTCTCTTCGGTATTGTGGTGACGGTGCTCGCATCCCTGGGATCTGCACGTTCCGCTACTGCGGTGACGCCATTGGAGGCATTGCGCCCGATTGAACTGACCGACAACCGTCGTTCCAGCCTCACGCGAGCCATAATCGGTATTCTGATGGTGGTGGTCGGTATCGCCATGGTGGTATTTTCCATCTGGCAGGTACAAGCCACCAATGGCGGCGAGGATGCGAGCGGCGATCAATTCACGATGATTCTGCTCATAGCCATCGCCGGTGCCGCACTGGTGTTCCTCGGCATGGTGGTCACCGCGGTATTCTGGATGCCGACCCTCATGAAGGGCGTTGGAGCGTTGGCCTCGCTGACAGGTCCTTCCGCAACAGTTGCACACGCCAACATTCAGAAGAATCCGCGACGCATCGCAGCAACCGGTGCCGCTCTGCTCATCGGTGTTACCTTGGTCTCCACCATCGCAACCGGTGCCGCTAGCGCCAAAGAGACTATGAATGGTGCGCTCGCCACCCGTTATAGCGTCGACATCGTGGCCATGGGCGATGACATCAGCCAGCAAATGGTCAAGGATGTATCTGACATCAACGGCGTGTCCGACACGTTGTATGCGCCGGCGGTTTCCGTGACCTTGGAGAAAGCGGATGGAACCCAGCCTACGTCCGCATTGCTGGTTGGCGTGAAAAACATCGATCAGGTCAAGCAGGTCATGCGTGCCAACTTGGGTAACGCCTCCATCGACAGTGATAGCGTGCTCATGCCAACATACAATGCGCAAACCGGCAAGGAGCTGCAGTTCGCCAATGGCACGGCTGATTTCTCCACTGAATGGAACCAGAACGGCGACGCTACGCGTTCGCTGACATTGCAAGCCAACCAAGCCGACTACCGTCGTGTATCCGCGCAATATGGAGCTGTCGGATTCGTGGATGAAAGCCATTTCACCAATGGTGACCTTGACGCCGCCACCCATGTGTTGCTGGTCAAGGCAGACACTGACAAGTCGGGAGTTTCCGTTGACGACATCTACAACGACATGCAGGCCGCATTGGAGAAGAGCACTGATGCGACAGTGACCGGACCGATCGCCGAACGCATCGTATGGGCGAAGATGATCGACTCCATGATGATGCTTCTGGTGGGATTGATCGCTGTGGCTGTGCTCATCGCACTTGTCGGCGTGGCGAACACGCTGTCCCTGTCGGTGATCGAACGCACCCGCGAATCGGCCACCCTGCGCGCCATCGGCATGACCCGCGGCCAGCTCAGGGCATCGCTCGCCATCGAAGCGCTGCTCATCTCGCTCGTCTCCGGCATCGCCGGCATCCTGCTCGGCACATTGTTCGGCTGGCTGGGCGCATACGTGGTGTTCAGCCTGTACGGCACCGTGGTGTTCCCCTTCGAATGGGGCGTCAACGGCATCGTGCTCGCCGTGGCCGCCGTGGCTGCGTTGCTCGCCAGCATCGCACCTGCCCGCAGAGCGGTCAAAGTACCGCCTGTTGAGGCGCTCGCAGAAGCTTAGGCGATAAACGGAATGCTCCTTCGAAAGAAGGAGCATTTTTGTTGCCGAATACGTTTTATGAAGATTTTATACGAGATGGTTTTCGTAGGCGAACACGACGGCTTGGACGCGGTCGCGCGCATTGATTTTCGACAGGATATGCGCGACATGCGTTTTCACGGTAGGCAGGCTGATGAACAGCTTGTCCGCGATCTCCTGATTCGACAGGCCATGCGCGATTTCGATGAGCACCTCGCGCTCGCGGTCGGTCAGTTCGTCCAATTCCGGATCGGTGTACATAGTTGCCGTCGAAGCGGAAGCGGACGTTGCGGAAACGGGCGCTGCGGCGGCCGTTCCTGCGAAATCGCCATCCATCATCTTCTCTATAAGCCGTTTCGTGGCGGATGGCGCGATGATCGCGTTGCCTTGGTACACGGTGCGAATCGAATTGAGCAGCGTCTCCGGTTCCGTGTTCTTCAGCAGGAAGCCGGACGCGCCGGCGTTGATCGCGGCCATCACGTATTCGTCCAAATCGAATGTCGTCAGAATGATCACACGGGTATGCGCATCGTCAAGCGCGCTGCCATCGGGTGCGAAACGATGCTGCAACGCGCTGATCCGACGTGTCGCCTCAATGCCGTCCATACCGGGCATACGCACGTCCATCAGCACCACGTCGGGATGCAGCGTCTCCGCCAAAGCCACCGCTTCCGCGCCATCGCGCGCCTGGCCGACAACCGCCATATCCGGTTGCGAGCCGATCACCATCGCGAAACCGGCACGTACCAATTCCTGATCATCGGCAATGACCACACGAATCTTCTGTTCCTCGCTCATACTCTCCACCTTATCGGCATTGTTCCGCTCACAGCGCGAAACAAACCCTTAAATCTCCCTGAAAAACTTGAATCGGCTATCGAGACACGCGCTGCAGCTGCTCCTCCAACGGTGCCGCGGGCCTCAACTGCAGTTCGCTCGCACTACCGGCATGAGCGTCATCGCTGAAACCAGTCTCACGAAGCACGCCAAGCAGTTCGCGCATACGCTTGAGCGCGGCGCGCCCCTGCTCGCCAATGGCTTTGAACGCTGCGGAAATCTCGTCGGCGGTAGGCTCCTTGCCTTGTGCTTCGGCGCTGTCCAACATATGAATACCATCGACGGCCTGGCTGATCACGCTGTTCAACGTGGCGGTGACTTCAGCCTGAATGCTGGCACTGATACGGTCACGTTCCATATTCGCCGCGAGAATACGCTGCTTCTCCTGCTCGGCCACCAGTGCCTCTTCGCGAGCCTGCAATACCAGTGCGTTTGAATCGCTGGAACGCGCCCAACGTGCCCACGCCATGATGCCGGCGCACAGCATCAGCACTGCAACCGTATACATGACACCGGTAAAGAACGCTGCACTACTACTTGACGTGGCTGAAACCGGTTTTGTTAAGCCCGCGGAAGCGGCGATGGCGCCGAACAAGGTAGTGTATCCGTGCTGGTCGGCTGCGATTTTCAAGCCCATCAGAGCTGAACAGGTGACAGCGGCAAGACCGGTCCAGCGCCATGCGTGTTCACGCCCATACAATACGGCTGAATACAGCGCACACAGCGACGCTACGATATGTCCAACCTCAATCAATCCCAAAAGCACCAATTGCACAACCGACAATACGAACACAATAAGCGCGCAAGTCTCGGGGAACCTGCGTCGAAGAGCCAGCGCCAGCAAGCAGCATGCGGCGATCGCATGAGAGAGCTGCGCATCGCGTGAACTATCAAAAAAGAACGTAATCGACATGCGATTCAGCAGCATGACCAATATCACGGCGCCAACGGAATCCATGAGCACATAATGGTGCTGCGTCCACGCGGAAACACGTTCCACCCAATTCAGCCCTCGCGAATTGGATGTATTGGCAAGTTCTACGGATTTCAGTTTCAACGATATGAGCAAATCATGCAGATTGGGTGCGGTAATGCGCAAGTGTTGCAGGGCGTTCGAACGATGATCGCGACCGGTTGGTGGGTTGGTTTCCTGCGTCTGTTCCGATGGTTGATCTGGGATTCGCGCCGATATGTTGACGGCTGTGTGAGGTGCGATTGCTTCGTCGGATAATTTCGCTTTGCTGGATATGGCAGTTGTGTTGCAAGATTCGGACTGTTCCGAGGCATACTGTTCGCCGGTTTCGTCTGTCGCTGGCTCTTTACCGCCGTAAGGCAGGGTGGCCATAACTTCGAAGCCTCCGCCGAGTTGAGGGCCAGCCTGCAATGAGCCTCCGGCCGATTCGATGCGTTCCTTCATGCCCAACAGGCCGTAACCTGGCGTATGCCCGTCGATATTGGCCGCCGCGCCACGACCATTGTCGGTGACGCTCAAAGTGAGCAAACCGTTGTTCCATGACTCTTTGATATGCACATCGACGTGCGGCCCCGCATACTTGCGGATATTCGTCAGCGCCTCCTGCACTACATGGTAGGAAGCTATCGAGGCTTGTTCACCGAGTTGTTCTGGGCTGGCGGTGCCGGTGATATTCCGTCGGATTCGAATGTCGGGGGAGACGTTTCGCGCTTGTTCCACAAGATTGCCGATATCGTTATAATCGGCGTGCGGTGAACCCCCGAATACTCCCAGAAGACGTTGCATGTCATGCAGTGCGCGTTCCGATTCGTGTCGAATCGTCTCCATGGTGTTTCTAGCCACCGCGGGATCATGCGTGCCTGCATAGCGGCCGCCATCAGACTGCACGATGATGATTGACAGGGTGTGCGCCACCACATCGTGCATGTCACGTGCGATGCGTGCTCGTTCCGCCAACGCGGCGATATCGCGTTCGTCCTGGTCTCGCGCGGCGATTGCCTCATTGCGTTCCCGCATCATGCGAACGGTTGCCAGACGGGCACGCTGCCAGAACGCTACAATGACGGTGGAAATAATGCATACTTCGAAAATCGGCGTCAGCACCAGCATGTATTGCGCCATCATGTTGGCGACTTGCGACATGGATGTTCCTGCGTAGATGGAACCGAGAGTGTCTTCCGTGGCCATAACGCCATTCGGATTTGAGCCATTCCAGCTGCTCCATGTATGCACTTTGCCTCCGGTGAGCAGCGGTCCATTGGACATGGTCCATGCCGCCAGCGCCGAAGCCAGAAGACCGATGGACAACGCCAGAATAATGAAGGCTTTCGTGTTTTTGGGATTGCCGTAGACGATCACCGAATACAGCATGAACAATGCCAGAATATCGGCGCCCAACAGGCAAGGGCCGAATATGAGATGCGCCAAGGTCCATGCCACGCAGAGCAACGCTCCGGTCTGCGGCCACCATCGACGGATCAGCAGTGGAATAAGCATTGCCGCTTCCCATGCCATCTGCGTGGAAGGCTTAAGGTCAAACAGCAATCCCGGATTATAGGTGATGCCGCCGGTCACGCCGAACAGCAGAACACCTATAACAAGCGTGATGATGAGATCGCCGGCGAAAACATGGCCATGCATCCATGACAAGAGACGCTGTTTGAAATTCGACATACGTTCCACCCTAGCGCCAGATATGCTGTGACGCCATCATGCGCGGGAATGAAATAGCGGTAAGATAAAGCCGCTTTTGTGAGGTAAGGTTGTCTCCGCATGTGGGTGAGATGGAAGCCATCAAAAAGTCACTACCCGCATTGAACATGCCGATGATGCCAAAGGGAAGGTGAATGCATGACGTTGCTGAGCGAATACTACGTGCCCGGATTGCATATTGAGGATCGTTCCATCAAGGTGCCGTTGGATTGGACGGGCCACGAGCCTGGTCATGGGTTCGATGGCGAATCGATCAGCCTGTTCTACCGTGTGGTCACCGCTCCCGAATATGTGCATGATGATCTTCCGCTGCTCGTGTTCCTGCAGGGTGGTCCCGGTGGTTCCGGTCCGCGTCCGCTCGGTCCAAGTTCCGATGGTTGGATTGAGGAGGCCATCAAGCATTTCCGCGTGGTGTTGCCGGATCAACGTGGTACGGGGCGTTCGTCCCGCGTCGATACGCATGTGATTGAGGGCATGGACGGCGACGGCAAGGCCGGTGCCGCGTTTTTGAAGCGCTTCCTCGCCGATTCGATCGTTCGTGACTTCGAGCATCTGCGTCGTACCGAATTCGGGGGCGCACGTTGGGTCACGCTTGGTCAAAGCTATGGCGGATTCCTGACGCTGACGTATCTTTCGCTGTTCCCGCAAGGGGTTATCGCCAGTTTCACCACGGGCGGCATTCCTCATGTTCCCGCCGATGCGACCGACGTGTACCGTCATACGTTCCCGCGCATGGCGGCAAAGACGAAGCAGTTCTACGAGCGTTACCCGATCGATGTCGAACGTGCCGCGGCCGTCGCCGACATTCTGCAGTCGCGCAAGGTCGCATTGCCGAACGGCGATCCGCTCACGGTGGAACGCTTCCAATGCTTGGGATCCGATTTCGGCATGAAGCCAAGTTTCGAACGCGTGCATTGGATTCTTGACCAGGCATTCCTCGACGGCGACGGTTCGGCCTCGACCTCGGCGGAACTGTCTGACGAATTCCTGTCTTCCGTGATGGATGCGACCTCGTCTCGCCCGCTGTACTGGCCGTTGCAGGAGTTCATCTACGCCAACGGCGAGCTGGAAACGCCGATTTGCTGGGCCGCCCAGCGCGTGCGCGGCGAGCATCCGGAATTCGCGGGTGACATCCGTCCGCTTAATTTCACCGGCGAGGCCATGTTCCCGTGGATGTTCGAGCAGGAACGTGCGTTGCGTCCGTTCAAACCGGCCATGGACGTGCTTATGGAAGACACGCATTTCGGCACGATCTACGATGCCGACCAGTTGGCGCGCAATGAGGTTCCGCTGCAGGCTGCCGTCTATTTCGACGACATGTACGTAGATTCTGGATTGCAGCTCGACACGCTGTCCCGCGTCGGTCGTTCACATTATTGGACCACCAACGAATTCGAGCATGACGGCGTGCATGGTTCCGTGGTCTTCAAACACCTGTTCAACGAAGCGCTGAACAGGGGAGATCTGGAAGAACTGTTCTGACACAGACAATCCATCCATATATCGATATCAAATAGGAGCCGGGAACAACAAGGAGAAACCATGTCCAACCCAACCATCGGATTCATCGGATACGGCAACATGGCACAGGCCATTGCCGAAGGACTTGTCGCGGCAGGTGCAATCGACGGTACTGACATCGTGGCGTGCGCCGCGCATTACGACAAACTGGAGAAAACCGCGGCGAAGGTTGGTGCCACACCGCTGCGCACCGCTGCCGAAGTCGCAGACGCGGCCGACGTTGTCATCATCGCCATCAAACCGTACCAGATCGAAAGCGTCATCAAACCAATCGCCGGCGCGCTCGCCAACGAAAGCACATTCGTCGTATCCATTGCGGCAGGCTGGGATCTCGCCAGATACCGTGAACTGTTCGGCGCCGATTTCGGCGCGATGCACATCCAGTGCACCATTCCGAACACGCCGATGGCCGTCGGCAAAGGCGTGCTCGTCACGGAAACCGACAACACGCTGACCGACGCGCAAAACGAGACGTTCGAAAAGCTGTTCTCATCGATCAGCCTCATCGAACGCGTCGACTCCGCGCATATGGGCATCGGCATGTGCATCGCCGGCTGCGCGCCCGCATTCACCGACATGTACATCGAGGCGCTCGGCGACGCGGGCGTGAAATACGGTCTGCAACGCGCCACCGCCTACCGTCTGGCCGCAAAGATGGTGGAAGGCGTCGGCGCGCTGTACCTGGCCAACGAAACCCATCCAGGTGCCATGAAGGACGCCGTCTGCTCGCCGGGAGGCACCACCATCAAGGGCGTGGCCTCGTTGGAGGAAAGCGCATTCCGCGGCGCGGTCATCAAAGCCGTCGACGCCATCGAAGCCTAATACTAAGCTAAGGAACCATGTCTCTTACTATCGGAATCGTCGGACTGCCGAACGTCGGCAAGTCCACCATGTTCAACGCATTGACCCGTAACAACGTGCTGGCGGAAAACTATCCGTTCGCCACCATCGAGCCGAACACCGGCATCGTGCCGCTGCCGGACAACCGTCTGCCGGTGCTCGCCAAGCTCGTGCACACCGAGAAGATCGTGCCGGCAACCGTCACCTTCGTCGACATCGCAGGCATCGTCAAGGGCGCCTCCGAAGGCGAAGGCCTGGGCAACAAGTTCCTCGCCAACATCCGCGAGGCCGACGCGATCTGCGAGGTCGTACGCGCCTTCGAAGACGACGACATCGTCCACGTCAACGGCAAGGTCGATCCGGCCGACGACATCGACACCATCAACACCGAGCTCATCCTCGCCGACCTGCAGACCATCGAGAACGCGCTGCCGAAGCTGGAGAAGGATCTGCGCGGCAAGAAGATCGAGCCGGCCTACATGGACGCCGTCAAGCAGGCCAAGGAGATCCTCGAAGCCGGTGAGACCATCGACAAGGCCGCACGCGAAGGCCGTTTCGACAAGGATTCCGTCTACGACCTGCACCTGATGAGCGCCAAGCCGTTCATCTACGTGTTCAACGTGGACGATTCCGAACTGCAGAACCAGGATCTCAAGACCAAGCTCGCCGCCTCCGTGGCTCCGGCTCCGGCCATCTTCCTCAACGCGCAGTTCGAAGCCGACCTGACCGAACTCGACGAGGCGGACGCCCGCGAAATGCTCGCCGACGCCGGCCTTGAGGAATCCGGCCTCGACCAGCTGGCACGCGTCGGCTACGACACGCTCGGCCTGTCCACCTTCCTCACCGCAGGCGAGAAGGAAGTGCGCGCATGGCAGATCCACAAGGGCTACACCGCCCCGCAGGCCGCCGGCGTGATCCACACCGACTTCGAAAAGGGCTTCATCAAGGCCGATATCGTCTCCTATGACGATTTCGTTGCCGCCGAAGGCTCCATGACGAAGATCAAGGAGGAAGGCAAGCTCCGTCAGGAGGGTCGCGACTACGTCATGGCCGACGGAGATATTGTGGAGTTCAAGTTCAACATCTCGAAGTAAGTGTTTCTCTGGCTCCCCTCTTTGAGGGGAGCTGTCGCTACAAGCGACTGATGAGCGGCACGGATAAGGCCTGAGAAGTCGTCTTCTCGGGCCTTTGTCATGACATTGTTCTGCAAGGACTGGCTGCTGCAGCAGCATAATGTGTGTTTTATTATTCGGCCTTGGCGGCTTGCTGGTCAATCCAATTGTTGACGTCGGTGACCGCCTCGTCAAGGGTTGCTTTGGCGGCTTTGTAGTATTTGGAATCTACAGGTTGACGATTTCCGCTCCGAATGGCCAGAGCGCGAGCTTGGCCATCTTGAACGATTGCAATCCGAACGGAATACCGATGATGGAGATGCAGTTGAGTACGCCGGCTCCCAGATAGCCGAGCGCCATCCACCAGCCGACCAGCACCACCCACAGGATGTTGGCCAAGGCAGAGCCGACTCCGCCGCCGTATTGCACGGTTTTGCCAAACGGCGTCAGGGTGAGTCCCGCCATCTTGAACGCTTGAATGCCGAGCGGGATGCCGATGATGGAGATGCACAGAATCAGTCCCACCAATGCCCATCCGATTGCGATGGCCAACCCACCAAGAATGATCCACAGGATATTGCCGAGAACTCGCATGATTTGCCCCTTTCCGATTCCGGTCGATGCCTCGCATGTCCGGCTTCACTATTTTGCCAGACATCATGACGGAAACACGAGACTCAACCCTTGGCTCGCCCCTGATTCATCCTCGGACCGCTACCCAGGCGGATCGTATGCGGTAAGCCCAATCCTTTTGTAAAGATTTTGTGTATTGTCGGGCATGCGTGGGTTTCACCGTCGATCTGAATGATGATAGGCTTCTCGATGTCTGCCGTACGAAGACCCGTCAAGGAGATGCCATGAACCTGTATCGCTACGCGATGTTCATCGCACGCACCTGCCGTGGGTCGTTCGTCGGCAATGTTCTGTTTGCCAATCCACAAATGTCCCTTTTTTCGATGCTGGTGTAGCGGGGACACGCCTTATGCCGGGATGTACCGATGGCCCATCCGCGGTCGACGTCGCATGAATCGCTCACCATAGCCATCAACTTACGCAAAGCCGCGAATCGTTTGCCGTATATGAATGCGGAACGGATGGCGGCTTTTCCTTTACCCCGGACTCATCGGTGTCCCCGCGTCTTGACACAAGTATGGGGCCGGATCGCCCACACATGCCGTTACCAACAGAAGGAAATGCTGTGACCTCACAGAAAACCGCGGAATTCGGGTCCGCCGCCAGTTCCGTAAAGCCTATTGATTCGCACGCCCGATTCATCGTCGTGGGCGTGATCGTCGTCGGCTCGTTCATCGCGCTGCTCAACCAGACCGTCATGTCACCGGCCTTGCCGGCACTGATGCGTGATTTCAATATCACCACCGGCACCGTGCAGTGGGTGACCAGCGTCTACATGCTGGTCTCGGGCATCATGGTGCCGATTTCAGGCTATCTGATTGATAAATTCTCCACCCGAAAGCTCTTCGCCGGAGCCCTTGCCACTTTCATGGTCGGCACACTGCTGTGTGCCGTCGCGCCGAATTTCGTGCTGTTGCTCGTCGGACGCATATTGCAATCCGCCGGCTCCGGCGTGCTGTTGCCATTGGTCGCCGTAGTGCCGATGCTCGTCTATCCGCCGGATAAGCGCGGCACCGCCATGGGCATGGCCGGTATCGTCATGGCCGCCGGCCCGGCTATCGGCCCGGTTGTCGGTGGTCTGGTGATTGACGGTTTCGGATGGCGCCCGATGTTCATTGGCATCGCAGTCGTGGCACTGGTCATCCTTGTCGGAGGCACGATGATGCTCAAGAACGTCGGCGAGTTGAAGAACCCAAAGCTCAACATCCTGTCCGTGATCCTTTCGACCATCGCGTTCGGTGGCCTGCTCTATGGCTTCTCGTCCGCTTCCACGATGGGATGGGCCAGTCCGGTCGTCATTACCTCAATCGTCGTTGGTCTTGTGGCCTTCGTCGCATTCGTATACAAGCAAGTCAAGCTCGATGAGCCATTGTTGCGCGTTGACACCCTTGCCACCCGCAACTTCCGCAACTCCGCGATTCTGGTCACTCTGATCAACGCCGCAGTCGCCGCAACCAACGTGACGTTGCCTATCTTCATCCAGAATGTGCTCGGCCAATCCGCCACCGTCACCGGCATGGTCATGCTGCCCGCCGCGGCGGTCGGCATCATCCTGAGTCCGGTCGCCGGTGCCGCATTCGACAAATTCGGCCCGCGCGGCGTGGGCATCGGCGGCCTTGCGCTCATGACCATCTCTCTTGGTCTTCTCGGCACCATCAACACCAGGACATCAGTGCTGTTTGTCGCCGTGTTCTGCGCATTGCAGGCATCCGGTCAGGCTATCGCCAACATGCCGATCAACACTTGGGGCGTCAACGCTTTGCCGAACGACATGATCGCCCATGGCAACGCCATCGCCAACACCGGCCGCCAGATCGCGGCAGCCATTGCGACCTCGCTTCTGGTTACCGCAGAAACATCCGTGACCGCCTCGCACATGTCCCAGGGTGTGAAGTCCGCCACGGCCAGCGGCATCGCGTTCTCCTACCTGCTGTGCGCCGCCATCTCGCTGGTCGCCCTGATCATCTGCATCTTCACCGTCACCAGTCGTGCCAAGGAGAAGGCCGCACGCAACGCCAAGGCCTACGAGGCGCAAGCCTCCGCCGAAGTCGCGGCCGAAACCACTGAAGGCCAGCCCGCCGAGCATCACTACGCCGGCGCATACGTGGCCCCTGCCTCCTCCCTGTTCAAGCAGACCCAGGAACAGTCCATCAGTGGGATCATGGACGATCATCCCTACAGCTGCCTGGACAGCGATGACATCACGCATGTGGTGCGCGAGTTCATCCGCCTCAACGTTTCCAGCCTTCCCGTGGTGAACGGCGATGGCAGGCTCGTCGGCTTCGTCAGCGACGGCGATGTCATGAAATCGATTGCCACCTATGAATCCCGTACGGTTTCCACCGGCACTGGTTCGACGATGGTGGTGTTCGACGACGAAACCGTGGCCTCCAAGGTGCAGGCGCTCTCCGGCAAGAAGGTGATGGACATCGCCACGCGTAAGGTCGTTGCCGCCACGCCCGACCAGCATGTTGGAGAGGTGGCCCGAATCCTCGCCAAGAAGCAGTTCAAGAAACTGCCGGTGGTGGATGGTGATGGCAGACTCGTCGGTGTGATCCGCCGTAAGTCCGTGATGGAACATGCCTTCGACGCGTTGTTCCCAAAGGATGATCGGTGATTCGGCGTCATCATCGTCCGCAACAACATGCGCGTGGTCGCCTTCGGCATCACTCTGGTGGGCGTCTCCGTCGTTGGTCTTGGCGTGGTCCACAAGCTGCTGGCGTATTTGCTGATTGATGTGGTGAACGGTTTGGCTTCGGCCATCTGCATGGGCCCGATGCGCACCATCATCCAGACCGAGACCGATGAGAAGATGGCTGGCCGTGTATTCGGCCAGGCACGGCGCAACACTAGTGTCGATGCGGCGCGTAACGCGGCCTGATGGCGATTAAGCCGAACTACCAAATTTGTGCGTACGACTCGTAGGACGTGTAGTCCGGCAAATCGTACACCAGTATCGAGAAAGGCATGGATTGGCCATTGTCCGGCCAATCCACAAATGCCATTTCTCCATAGATGATGGCACCTTGCTTATCCCGCAACACTAGGGAAACCTTGATCTGCTGTCCATCTGAAGGCTTGAAACCATCGGTCACGGCGCGGACTTCGCCATTGAAGGTCGTGCCGCCGTCGTTGTTGCGCACTTTGGAGATTCCGCTGATGGGGAAAGTGGCAGTGCCTTGTGCTTCCGTGACGTTGTACTCATTCGGACTGAGCGCAACGAAGTCCACGGTGGCCGGTGCGGTACCTTGACCCGCTTGCCCGGCGTTATATATAGTCTGATTCGGGAACGCCATATTCAGCGTTTGCGTCTGCGAGAACACGATGGAGCCGTCTTTGGTTCGCCGGTGATGGCGACTTCTGGATACTGTACCTGCAGGGTTGTGCTGGTGTTGCGCAGGGCGAATGCGTAGCTAACGTACCCCTGTTGGCTTACAGACCAACCGGATTCCACCAGCTCCAGCGGATTGTCGGCAACCGCGTCGGTGCCGCTTGTGCCGGTACTGTTATTGCCGCCAATGTGGCGGCACTGGGCTTGCGTTTTTCGGCAGTGGCATTGTCGGCAGCGTTGCCACAGCCTGTATTGACCGGGGCATTGTCGGCAACGGCCTCGCCGTCCTGCTCTTGGACGCGCCGTTCGCGAATGCGTTGCTCAATGGGATCGTCGACCAAAGTCTGGATGATGCGTGCCAGATCGCGGTCTCAGACTGCATCCCACTTACCGACGTCCAACAATTGGGGGTGCGGTTCAGTTCCGTGAAAAACACTCTTGTGCTTTGCTTCGTTTCCTGCTATGTGTGAAAACATGGATAATACGCATGCTCGCCGCTTCGATGACACGGTGCGGCGTCGGGCGGGGGAGCGCGGCGCCATCATGACGCTGCGCGACTGTCCGCGCGCCATGCGCGTTGTCGTGGACGGCATCGACCTGGATGACCGGCACCGGTTCCGCCTATGTGAGATAGGATTGGCTCCGGGCGCGGGTTTACGGGTCATGCAGCGGAGCGCTTTCGGCGGAAGGGTCGTCGCATTCGGAAACGAACGTGTCGCGGTGGACGGCGGCACCGCGCGTGCCGTCCGGGTACGGTTCGCGCGGGATGAACATGCGCAAGACGACGTTGCGTAACGCGAAGAGAACGGGAATATGCGCGAATGTTGAATCTACGGAACCTGAGGGGCGGCGACTGCTGCCGTTCGCAGAATGGCTGTTGCCGGCATCGCGCTTGTCGTGTCAACAGACCCGCGAATGACGGCATGGGCGGCGACTCCGGCAATATGGGAAACGTCGAAAATGTAAAACGCGTCGTGTTTGTAGGCAATCCGAACGTTGGCAAATCTTCCATGTTCAACGCGCTGCTCGGCGCGAGAACCCGCACGATGAACGCGCCCGGCACCACGGTGTCCATCACCTGCGGGCAATACCATTACGAAAAACCGAAAACAGCGGGAAACGCGCAAAACTGGCAGTTCGTGGACACCCCCGGCACATATTCTCTGGCGCCGATGAGTCCCGATGAGCAGGTTGCCGTCGACGCGCTGATCGGCATGTCAGGCATGCCCGTTCCCGACCTTGCCGTCGTGGTGCTGGACGCCACCGCGCTGTCCCGATCGCTGTACCTGCTGTCGATGGTGGTGGAGCTCGGGCTGCCCACCGTCGTGGCACTCACCATGAACGACCTCGCCGTCCGCAACGGCTGCGGCGTCGATGCGGAACGACTGTCCCATTTGCTGGACGGCATGCCGGTCGTCGCGATTGACGGACGTACCGGAGACGGCGGCAAGGCTTTGGCCGACGCGATCGCCACAAGTTTCGAGGGAACGCCCGTTCCGCACGGGCTGACCGCACTGCCAACCGCAACAGCCGACGCCGACATGAAAACCGCCGACGGCCTGAGCGTCTGGGCCGAATCGCGGGCCGACGCACGACTCGACTGGACCGCCGGCATATTGCGCGGCCTCGACATGCATGCGGTCGACCACGTCACCTTGTCCGACCGTATCGACCGCGTGCTGCTGCACCCCGTGATTGGCGTCCTCGTCTTCCTCGCGGTGCTGTTCGTCGTGTTCCAGGCCACCACCACGCTCGCCAGCCCCATGCAGGATTGGATCGACGTGACCTTCCGCGGATGGTGCACAGATGGACTCGACCTGCTGCTCGGCCTGTTCGGACCATCCGTGAGCGGCGGCTGGCTGCGTTCGCTGCTGGTGGACGGTCTGCTTGACGGCGTGGTCACCGTGCTGACGTTCATTCCGGTGATGGGCATCATGTTCCTGCTGCTGTCAATCTTGGAGGATTCCGGCTACATGGCCCGCGCCGCGTTCGTGATGGACCGTGCCATGCGCGCCTTGGGATTGGACGGTCGCGCGTTCCTGCCGATCATCGTCGGCTTCGGCTGCAATCTGCCGGCTTTGGCCGCCACACGAACCCTATCCGATTCCCGGCAACGGGTGCTTACCGGCATGCTGGTGCCGTTCGCGGCATGTTCCGCGCGACTATCGGTGTTTTTGGTGCTCGCCCACGCGTTCTTCCCGAAATACGCCGGTCTCGTGGTCTTCCTCATGTACGTGGCTTCGGTCATGGTCATCCTGCTGGTCGGCGTGCTGCTGCGCCACACCATGTTCCGCGGCCTCGAACCCGAACCGTTGATGCTGGCGCTTCCCGCATACCAATGCCCGCGCGCGTTGCAGCTGGCACGTTCGGTGCTGCTGCGTCTATGGGGCTTCATCCGTGGAGCCAGCGTGATCATCATTTCAATGATCACGGCGCTGTGGCTGCTGCAGGGCATTCCGGTAACCGCCAACGCAGGCGGTTTCGCTCATGTCGACGACGTGCATGATTCCGCGTATGGCGTGCTCGCCGACGCGGTCGCTCCCGTGTTCGCGCCGGCCGGTTTCGACGACTGGCATGCCTCGGCCGCGCTGATCACGGGATTCGTGGCCAAAGAGGTCGTGGTCGGTTCGATGTCGCAGTCATACCATGCGGACGAACCGGATGATGCGACGTCCCAACGAGCCGGGGAGGGAACGCTGGGACAGAAGCTGCGCGCCTCGTTCGACCAGTCATCGCATGGCCACGGCAAGGCGGCGGCCATCGCCTTCCTGCTGTTCACGCTCGCCTACACGCCATGTCTTGCGACGGTCGCCGAAATGCGACGGCAGTTCGGCACGAAAGTCGCGGCGCGATCCGTCCTGCTGAGCTTGGCCGTGGCATACGTCATCGCCATCATCGCCTTCCAAACATTGCGGTTGATATGGTGAGCGGTATGGAACGGTCCGGCGCTTCCGCGCACGGATGGCGGCGTACGCCACGTACGACTGATACATACGGCGACGGCCGGAACGATATCGTCGCACGCATCGCCGGCGACATCGCCGCAGGATTGACGGTGCGGCAAATCGCCGACAAACGGCATCTGCCGGTCGATTTCGTGGACATGGCTGTCGAACGAGCGGACAAACGGGGGCTGCTGGCCGTGATGGACATGCGGCACGCCTGCGGAGAGACGATATGCCAGCCCGATCCTGCGTCATTGGTGTGCGCAGGATGCCCATTCAGGATATTCCCATCTTCAAGCCCGTACAATAGGCAAGGTTAACAAGACGAAGAACGATGACAGCTATCGGTTCGCAAGGGGTGACACGTATGGATTATCAGTACCAGACCACTGAACAGCCTTCCAGCCCCCGCAAGGCATGGCCGATCGTCCTTGCCGTGGTCGTGGCCCTCATCGTGGCATGCGGTGCCGGCGTGTGCGTTTACCGCAACAAGCAGCAGGAAGCATTGGCCACATGCCGGCAATCGCTCGCGGAATTCAGCTCGGCCCGCAAAGCCGTGCTCGACACTTCCGAAAACGGCAGCGAACTGCAGAAGCTGATTCGAGGCGCGCTCGGCGTGAACGACATCATCGACGCGTTCGCGGACGCGGCCACCAGCGCCGAGAACACAGTCGATACGGAAGGCTGCAAGGCGGAAGCCACCATCACGCAGCTCAATCTCGTAGCCAAAACGTTGGACAGCGCCACCGATTCCCTGAACGCCAGTTTGAAAAGCATCCAAGAGAAAAACGCCGAAACCGCGTTGCAGGATCCGAAGGCCGATTCGGATGGCGCGGCAGCTGGACAATCGTCCAATAACCCATCCGGGCAATCGAACGGAGCCTCTTCGAACAGCACTTCTTCGAACGGTACCTCCGACACGAAATCGTTGGATGAATCCAAAAAGGAACTGCAACAGTCGATCGACGAGGCAGACAAACTGGTCGACAAACTCAGCAAGGACGATTCCCTGACCCTGACCGGGCGCAAACTGCTGTCCGCGCTGTCCAAGGCCGCGGACTCCGGACAGAAGCTCGTCGAAAGCAGCAACATCAAGGATTCCAAGTATTACAAGGCGGCCAAGGTCACGCTTGACGAAGCCATTGACATGGCTGACAACTGGGTGAACAGCCAGGCGGCCAAAGCGCAGTAGCATGCTCCCGCGTGTTGCTTCCGCAGCCACGTCTAAAGTTTCCTTCGGAAAGCATGACGTGAATACGACGTCGGATGTGTGGAAGCGTGTAAGGGGGGACGGATGGCAGACGCGGGGCAGGAATCATCGGAAGGCATTAGCGTATCGAAGCCGGTCGCCCGCGTGATGATGCTGGTCAACGCGGCGGTATGGGGGTCCGGCTACACCATGCTCAAGCATGTGCAGGAGAACATGCCGACACAGTGGATGATGTTCTTCCGCATGGCTTCGGCGGTACTGCTTATGGCCATCGTGTTTTTCCCACGTCTTCGCAGGATTCGCCTGCGCCGCTATATCGTTCCCGGTCTGATACTCGCGTTGACTTACTGGCTGGGATTCATCTTCCAGCTCAAAGGACTTGAAACCACGTCTCCCGGACGCAACAGCTTCTTCACCGACACCTATTGCGTGATGGTGCCGTTCGTGGTGTGGGCGTTCACGCGCAAACGCCCCAGCTGGCAGCATCTGGTGGCCGCGTTCGTCTGCGCGTTCGGCATTGGTCTGGTGTCGCTGAGCGGCGGCGGTGGCGCGGAACTCATGCATATGAGCTTCGGTGACGCCATGACTATCATCGGCGCGTTTTTCTTCGCGTTGAATCTGGTTTTGGTTGGTTTCATTGGCAAGGATTTCGACGCGATCGCGCTGATGCTTGCCGAATTCGTGTGGTGCGCCCTGCTGTTCGGTGCTGGCGCGGTGCTTACCGAAGGCGGACCGTCCATGGCTTGGGCGCGGTGGGACATCGTGCTGTGCATCGCCTACCTGGTGATCGGCTCCACGGTGATCGCCCAAGTGTTTCAAACCATCGCCATACAGAATCTGCCCACTTCCGAGGCGTCCGTGATCTTAAGCACGGAATGCATCTTCGCCATGCTGGTATCCGTGATTTTCACCGGCGAAACGCTGACCGTGCCGTCGTTATGCGGTTTCGCGCTGATTTTCGGTGCGATTCTGCTGTCCGAAATCCAACTGCCCTCCGCAAAACGACAGCGTGGCACAACGGAAGGCGATTAGAAGAACAGCGCCGCGATTCCCGCCGCGAAGCACATGAGCAGCACGGACGTGAGGAAGCTCGCCAGGAACGCTTTCTGTCCCTTCTTCGCGATGGCGCTGAAATTCACATTGATGCCGAGCGCCGCCATGGCCATGCCGAGCACGATGTAGGCGAAGTCCACCAGATTCGGTGCGATGGCACCGATGAACGGCACGAACGTGCCGATGATGGAAGCGCCGATGAAACCGAGCATGAACCACGGGAACGACACTTTGCGTTTGCCGTCGGCCGGCATTTCGGAATGGTTTTTATCCCACCAAACGGCGATGATGATGGCCGCGAACACCAGCATCAGCACGCGGGAAAGCTTCATGATGGTGGCGATGCCCACCGCGCCGAACGCGTCGCCGGCGGCCACGGCATGGGCGATTTCGTGCAGGGACGCGCCAGCGGTGATGCCCAACTGCGTCTTGCTCAGGCCCGTCAACGGCCCAAGGGCGATTTCCAGCAATGCGAAGATGGTGCCCATGATGGCGATGATGGCCACGGCCATCACCTCATTGTTGGCCTTCTCATCCTCTTTTTCCGGCGGCACCTTGATGGAGCCGGACAATCCCATGACGGCTGCCGCGCCACAGATGCCGGTACCGCCCGCCACGAGAATGGCGAGCTGCGGATCGACGCCAAGCTTGCGTGCGATGTTGTAGCACACCACGATGGTGAGCGTCACCACCACTGCCGCGATCGGCAGACACTTGATACCCTGCGTGAACAGCACCGTCAGATTGAGCTTGAAACCAAGCAGGATGATGCCCAGGCGAAGCAGCTTGTTCGAAATGAGCCCGGCCGCATCCTTCACACCGGCCTTATGTTCGGCGGAACGGTTCGAATACCATTTGCGGATCGGGAACTGCGCGACCATGCCGATGAGCAGAGCGATGATCAACGCGCCGAACAGGCTGAATCCCGGAAACTGCTTGAGCCACGAAGCCACCAGAGAGGCCGCCAACGTGACGATGCCAATGAACGCCATTTCCTTGGTGGCTATGCGAGTCCACCATTTCTTGCAAAAATCAATCACGAGCGTCAAGTGTTCCGGTTCATGCGGACAAGCCGGCCGGATGGGGAGACACGCGCGGGAATCCATATTTTGCAACATATCTCGAACGGGTTTGAGGTCTGTTTGCTTCAAGTCGGGTTTAAGTTGGTACGCTGGAGATGCAAGCCAAAAACACAGGCAGAATCAAGGAGGGTCAAGATGCAATTCGAAGCCTCGCGACTGGAAGGACTGGAACACCGCACCGACGCGCAGTCCGCACCGGAAGTGTTCTTCACGCCGATCATCACACCGGAAAGCCTCGTCGCCGCCTACCATGCGCTCGGACGCAAGCCGGAAGGCAAAACGGCCATCAAAGTCCATTCCGGCGAATCGGAAAAATCCAATAATCTCAATCCTTCGCTCGTCAAGGACCTCGTGCAGGAGATCGGCGGCACGCTCGTGGAATGCGCTACCGCATACGACGGCAATCGTGAAACCCCCGAAAAAAGCCTTGCCACGTTCAAAAAGCACGGATACGCCGATCTTGCGCCAATCCAGATCATGGACATGGGCGGCGAAATCGAGATCCCGGTGGCCAAGCACCGCCACATCGCCTACGACATCGTCGGCAAGCATATCGACGACTACGATTCCATTTTCGTGCTGTCGCATTTCAAAGGCCATCCGATGGGAGGCTTCGGCGGCGCGCTCAAGAACGTGTCCATCGGCATAGCCTCGTCGAACGGCAAACGCTGGATCCATTCCGCCGGCGTCACCAAGGACAAGTGGGTGGAAACTCCTCAGGATGCATTCCTCGAATCGATGGCCGAAGCCGATGAGGCCGTGATCAGCCACATGCATGGCAAGATGATGTATCTGAACGTCATGAACCGCCTGTCGGTGGATTGCGACTGCCTGCCCTCCCCGACGGAACCGGACATGCATGACATCGGCGTGCTGTCCTCGCTCGACCCGGTGGCGCTCGACCAGGCATGCGTCGACCTCATCCACACCGCCCCCGACGGAGCGTCCGTCACCGAACGCATCGCCTCGCTCCACGGCGAACACATCCTCGAATACGCCGAGGAACTTGGCATCGGTTCGCGCGCGTACTGTCTGACCGTACTCGACTGACGGCGAACGCAATGGTCACGAAACCCGCGAAGCCTACGGAAGCCAGCATCGCAATCGCACGTATCGAAACGTTGCTTGCCGAACGCGATTGTGTGTTCGTCGCAATCGACGGGCCATGCACGTCTGGCAAAACCACGTTTGCCGCGATGCTCAACAGGCGTTTCGGCGGCAACGTGCTGCACATGGACGATTTCTTCCTCCGTCCCGAACAGCGCACGCCGGAACGTTTCGCCGAACCCGGCGGCAACGTGGACCGTGAACGGTTCGAAACGGAAGTGTTGGCACCGCTCGCCGCCGGACAAGCCGCGCAATACCGGCCATGGGATTGCCATACAGGCGATTTCGCCGTCGCGTACGCCGTCGAACCGGCCCAGCTGACCATTGTGGAAGGCAGCTACAGCATGCACCCCGCCTTGCGGGGGTATTACGATTGCATGATCTGTCTTGCGGTCGATCCTGCCGAACAGTTGCGTCGGCTCGAACGACGCAATCCACGCATGTTGCAACGATTCGTCGACGAGTGGATTCCGCTGGAAAACCGCTATTTCGAAGCGACCAATATCCAAGCCGTCGCCGATTTGCTGGTCGACACCGCGCTGCCGGACGGTGGGTCGGTCGTCGAGCCGGTATGACGTATACGCATATCCGAAGAGAAGGAAACATTAAGGAGAAAACAAATGTCTGATTCCGCAACCATGCCCGCGGCCGCCCTGCGCCGCACCGACCTGCCGAAACTGAGTCTCGGCACCAAGACAGCAGACACCCTGCTCGCCATCGTCGCAGCGGTCGTGCTGCCGCAACTGTTCCACGTCATCGGCGCCGTCTCCGGACAGGGCACCATGCTGGGCGTCGCGTTCCTGCCGATGCATCTGCCGATCATCTTCGTCGGCCTGATCGCGGGCCCCGCCGTCGGCGCGATCGCCGGCGCCGCCGCTCCGCTCGTGAGCTTCCTGCTGTCCGGCATGCCGATGCTGGTGATGCTGCCGCTCATGATGGTCGAACTGTGCGCATACGGCCTGGTAGCCGGTCTGCTGCGCGGCATCAAGCTGCCGAGCCTGGCGAAGGTGGTCATCGCACAGCTCGCCGGACGTGTGGTGCTGACCGCAGCCACCGCGATCGCCGTGTTCGCGTTCGGTTCCAGCAAGGCCATCGCCGCCACATGGACGAGCGACCTGGCCGCCGGCCTGCCCGGTCTCGCGCTGCAGTGGGCGCTGATTCCGCTCGCCGCCTACTGGACCGAGTCGCTGATCGCCAAGCGCAACCACTGATATGACGTTTGCCCGGCCACGTTCTGGGCAAACGCGTGATATGCGGGAGCCAAGCCGTTAAGCTTGGCTCCCGTTACTTATAGGAGGACTACGTAGGAGTTTTACGAAGGGGGGCGGTCATGATCGCAGGAGTGTCCATCACCACATTGCTGCTGGTGCTTGTCGCCGGAATCGGCGCGGGATTCGTCGGATACGCGGTCGGCGCGTCCTCGCTGATCTCCTATCCTGCGTTGCTGGCGTTCGGCATTCCGCCCGTGCTGTCCAACACCACGAACACGGTGGGCGTGTGCGGCTCCGGCATCGGCGGCCTGCTCTCCGCCCGCAAGGAGCTCAAAGGCCAAGGCAGACGCGTGGCCGTCTACGCGTGCATCGGCCTGGTCGGCGGCATCATCGGCGGCCTGCTGCTGCTCGAACTGCCGGCGAAGGTCTTCGAATTCGCCGTGCCGCCGCTCATCCTGTTCAGCGCGCTTATCATCGCGCTCAACCCACGTAAGAAAGCCGCCGCGCGCGACGCCGTGGCGCAGGCGCTGCCGCAATCGCATCAAGGTGAGCGGGCCGCACGAATCGCCAGCAAAACGGCGGACGGCACATTGCGCAACGATCCATGGTGGCTGTGGGCGGGCGTGAGTTTCGTCGGCGTGTATTCCGGCTATTTCGGCGCCGCCGCCGGCACGCTCGCCCTGGCCATCCTCGACTTGGGCAAAATCGGCCCGTTCCACCAGATCAACGCGTTGAAAACCGTGGTCGGTTTCGGCGCGAACATCTCCGCCGCGATCATGTTCATCTGCCGTGGCTCCGTCTACTGGCCGTTCGCCATCGCCATGTGCCTGGGCTGCATCATCGGCAGTTCCATCGCCCCTCCGGTCACACGCCATATCCCCGAGAACATCATGCGCGCCGCCGCCGTGCTCACCGGCATCGTCCTCGCCGTCAAGCTTGGCTGTAGCACCTATTTCTAAAAGCCTTTGGTTCCGGAGTGTGGCGTGTGACCGTGCGGCTGCGCTCCGGAACGACAATTTCCGGTTCCTCGTGTGCCGAGATTCGTCTTGGCCTGGTGACTTGCGGCGGGTTTGTTCCCAAGCGGGTGTTCCGTAGGTGGTTTTTCGCTTCCGTAGGTGGTTGCCGGAGGAAAGACGTTTGAGAAACGGCTTAAATTAAGCCATTCTCAGACACCAATACCAGAACCAACCACCTACGGAACCACAAAACCACCTACGGAATTGAGTCTGGCAACGGTGTTTGGCGCTTTTACTGAAGATGGCGAAAAACGGTATATGCCGCTTCGAGTGGCTCGATTATTTCGAATATCTGAAAAGAGTAGGAACCCCCCATTAGATAAGTGTCGATAGTGCCCGCATGACGATATCTACATCCTTGTTTTCCAGCTCGCGAATGACGTGCAGATAGGTTTCCTGAGTTGTAGTCATGCTGGCATGGCCTAGACGGCGTGACACGCTGGCGATCGATACGCCGGCGAACAGCAGCAGCGATGCGTGTGTATGGCGTAGACCATGGACGGAAATAACTGGCACGTCCACGTTTCTGCAATGTTTTGCAAGCACGTCGTTGGCTGTTGAGTTGTAGACCTTGCCGTGCACGAAAATAGGTTTATCATGCGGAAGATCCTTGAGTAATCCAGACATTTGCATGATGAGTTGCCAGTCGAGTTGCACTTTACGCACGGACGATTCGTTTTTCGTGGGTACGAAACCGCCGCCGTTTTTATAATCCCAAGTTTTGTTGACGGAAAGCGTCTGGTGTGTGAAATCAAAGTCATCGGGTGTGAGCCCAAGCGCCTCAGAGAATCGGAGTCCGGTTTTCGCGATAAGGAGGATAAGCCAATCCCAGCTTGCCTCGGCCCCAAGATCAAGGTCCGCGAGCATGGCATGCAGCTCGAATTGGTTGAGATACTTCATTTTCTTAATGCGTGGCTGCTTGCCTTTGATGATGACTTTGCGCGTTGGATCACGGGGTATGAGTCCTTCGTCAACGGCATCGAGAATGGCGCCTTTGATCTGATGGTGAAAATCCATGGTGGTTTGGCGCTCATGATGCTGTGCATATCCGTTGATGAGCTGCTGGTATGCGGTTCGATCCATATCGGTGAGTCTGAGTTCAGGGATGAGCTTGCCGAGCCAGGATTGCGTAAGTCGATATTTGCCCATGGTCACGTCTCTGATGGCGCCTTCCTTGTACGTTTTCACCCACTGGGCGTAGTAGTCGCAGAACAGCGATTCTGATGTGATGGTTTCCTGCATGAGATGCGCCTTTCTAAAAATAGGGGATTGGCGCAGCCATCATACTTACGCTGATGAAGGGTGATGAGCGAGTCAAGGTGACTCAGCATAAAGCCGATTTTTTGTTGCTCAGGTAAGGACGGGATGAATACTTCAAGGTTCTTAACTATCACCCCCGATAGATTCCCTTGACCACCTTGCAAATAGGTTGTGACAATGTAACCTTTTTGCTTCCTCAGCCAAGCAGTGATGTATCTTGCATCACAATCGTCGCGAGGGAGTATGGCGAGAATAGCTTGGTTGATGGCACCTTTTTGCCTCGATACAGCCACCTCGCCACTTGTCGCTCCGTACAATGCATACAGCACATCGCCGGGTTTGACCATTCTCGCAGAGGATGATTCATATCCTTTTTCCGTAAGAAAGAGTTCAGTCGATTCAGCTGCAATTTCAGCAGACCTGATAAAAGGAATAGACCCACCGTAAAACTCAGATTCTCCAGCAGCGGGCGTACCTCCTGAATAGCTTTCGGTTAGTTCCCCCAGCTTACGCTGTTCCCAAGCGGGGGTGCGGTATTCTTGTGAAAGATGTGCAGTCGCTCGTGGAGCCGCGCATTTTGCCGGCACCGCAATGAGGAGGGATAGATGAACAAGCAGCAGCTCGCTTCGAAAATCTGGGAGTCCGCCAATAAGATGCGTTCCAAGATTGAGGCGAACGAATACAAGGATTACATTCTTGGCTTCATCTTCTACAAATTCCTTTCAGAAAACGAGCTGATGCGCTTGAAGGACACCGATTTCACCGAGGATGACCTGCTGCTGCTTACGGAGGATAATCCGGACATTGTGGAAGGCGTACAGGATGAGTGCGGCTACTTCATCTCCTATGACAACCTGTTCTCCACATGGGTCAAAAAGGGCAACGATTTCGAGATTTCCAACGTGCGTGATGCGCTTTCGGCGTTCTCCCGCAACATCAATCCGGCGCGTAAGAGAGTGTTCGACGGTATTTTCGACACCCTGCAGACCGGACTTTCCAAGCTTGGCACCGATGCGAGAAGTCAGTCCAAGGCCGCACGAGACCTGATTTATCTCATTAAGGACATTCCGATGGATAGCCGTCAGGATTATGACGTGCTTGGCTTCATTTACGAATATCTCATCAGCAATTTTGCCGCCAATGCGGGCAAGAAGGCCGGTGAATTCTACACACCGTCCGAGGTCTCCCAGCTGATGAGCGAAATCGTCGCATGGCATTTGCAGGGGCGCGAGCAGATCAAGATCTACGATCCAACATCCGGTTCCGGCTCTTTGCTGATTCATATTGGCCAGTCTGTGGCTCGGCGCAATGGCAATCCGAATTCCATCATGTATTATGCGCAGGAACTCAAAGAGAACACCTACAACCTGACGCGTATGAATCTGGTGATGCGCGGTATTCTTCCCGACAACATCGTCGCCCGCAACGGTGACACCTTGGAAGACGACTGGCCGTGGTTCGACACGTTGGAGAACAAGGAGGAGACCTACAATCCGCTGTTCGTGGATGCGGTGGTTTCCAATCCGCCCTACTCGCAGAATTGGGATCCCACTGATAAGGAGATCGATCCGCGCTTCAGTTATGGCATAGCCCCGAAATCCAAGGCGGACTACGCCTTCCTGCTGCATGACCTGTACCATCTGCGTGCCGATGGCATTATGACCATCGTTCTGCCGCATGGGGTGCTGTTCCGCGGCGGCGAGGAAGGTCAGATTCGTAAGAATCTGATTGAGAACCGTCATATTCAGGCGATTATTGGTCTACCGGCGAATATTTTCTTCGGTACGGGCATCCCCACCATCGTGATGGTGCTGCGCAAGAAACGCGATGACGACAGGGTGCTCATTGTTGACTCGTCGAAACATTTCATCAAGGACGGCAAGAACAACAAGCTACAGGCTTCTGACATCAAACGCATTGTCGACGTGGTGTCGAACAACCGCACGGTGCCCAAATTCAGCCGTTTGGTGTCCATTGACGAGATTCGCGCCAATGATTACAACCTCAACATTCCCCGGTATGTTGATTCGTCTGAGAATGCGGAGACATGGGATATGTACGCTTCGATGTTCGGAGGCGTTCCGAAGAGCGAGGTCGAGCAGCTTGGGGAATATTGGAACGCCTGGCCGAGTCTGAAGGCTGAGCTGTTCCGCGATAATGGTGCCTGCTATGCCTGCGATCACGATGATATCGCCACTGTGGTGCGCAATAATGCCGACGTACAGGCGTTCATTGCCTCGTATGGTCAGGCCATTTCCGGATTGCCTGTCGATTTGCGCTCCCGCTTGGTGGAGCATCCCGAACAGGTGGATGCGCTCGGTCAGGAAACGGCCATTGGCAAGGAACTGGATGCGATGATTGCCGGAACCCCACTGGTTGACCCGTATGACGCCTATCAGAAGCTTGATGACGCATGGGGCGGCATTTCCATTGATTTGGAAGTGTTGGGGTCCGAGGGTTTCGATGCGGTAAGAGCCGTGGACCCGAACATGGTCATCAAGAAAAAAGGCGGCAAGGATGTGGAAGTGCAGGATGGCTGGATTGGCCGCGTTCTGCCCTTCGACTTGGTTCAGCGTGAGCTGCTGCACGATGATTTGGCCGCGATCGAGGCGGACGAACGCCGTGTGCAGGACATTGATTCCGAGATTGAAACCATTTTGGAAGGTTTCGATGAGGATGACAAGCAGAATAGTGATGCGGTTAATCAGGACGGTGATGCCTTCGTTGCTGCCGAGTTGAAGAAGGCGGTCAAGGCGATCGGCAAGAATCCGGCTTCCGACTTCGAGCGTGGCTTGGTGCAGGCTCAGAAGCTATTCGATGAGACGAAGAAGCTGAAATCTGGTATCAAGACCAAGCGAAACGCGTTGGAGGAGAAGACCTGCAACACGATTAAGGCGTTGAGTGATGACGAAGCCAGAAGGTTGCTGGAAGCCAAGTGGATTACACCATTACAGAAGCAGTTGGAAAAACTACCGAATGCCGTGATCGACGAGCTCATTGGCAAAGTGAACGCGTTGAAGAACAAGTACGCCACCACATATGCCGATGTATGCGGCCAAATCGATGAAGCGGAGAAGGAATTGGCTGGAATGCTTGGCGATTTGACCGGTAACGCCCGCGATCTGGCGGGCTTGGAAGAGCTCAAAGCACTGCTCGGGGGTGAATAATTATGGCCGAACAGCATGGAAAAACACTAGTTCCGCAGATTCGTTTCGCTGGTTTCACTGACCCTTGGGAACAGCGTAAGCTCTCTGATCTAACCGACAGGGTTTCCATTCAGTCAAGCGATTCCGATTTGCCTCAAGTCGAATACGAGGACATCATTCCCGGCGAAGGTACACTAAACAAAGATTTGCGCGACAAGAAAGGCGGCAAAACGGGAATTAAGTTTTACGCCGGAGATGTTCTATACGGGAAGCTTCGTCCTTATTTGATGAATTGGCTATATCCGCAGTTCAATGGTGTAGCTGTAGGTGATTTTTGGGTTCTTAGGGCTACAGAGTGTGACAGTTCATTTTTGTACCGGCTGGTTCAAACAGGCAGCTTCCAAAGGCTCGCAAATGTATCTTCGGGCTCTAAGATGCCTCGCGCAGATTGGAATCTGATTTCACAATCGTTCTTCGCCGTGCCCGCCGATCACGCCGAGCAGAAGGCAATTGCGAAGGGCTTGGCCGAGCTTGACACCCTCATCACCCTTCATCAGCGTAAGTATGACAAGCTCTGCGTGCTGAAAAAATCCATGCTCGACAAGATGTTCCCTAAAGGGGGTTCCCTGTATCCGGAGATTCGTTTCGCTGGTTTCACTGACCCTTGGGAACAGCGTAAGCTGGGTGAGCTTACTGAAATAAAAGATAGTGCCCGTATCCCTAATCGATTGTGGCGTGAAGCTGGTGTTCCCTATATTCGAGCAAGTGACATATCTCAAGAAGATCTCCGAGGTGCGCTCTTTATTGATGAAGAAGACTATGCCGCTTACAAAGCGGCTACTGGGGCACCAGAAAAAGGAGATGTTCTATTCAATGGAGGTGGAGAAATTGGTAAAGCCATAATAAATGGCAACTCTTCTCCCATATATGTTCAGGGTGGAGCTGTTCTATATGCGCGGATAGCTCATTCTTCGTTACTTGATGCGCGGTATCTTGTGGCTGCATTTGTAACTCAAAACGTTGTGAATGCCATTGGAGTTCTTTCTGCTGGAGGAACGATGAAGCATTTCACACTACAGCCAGCAAAAAATTTGCCTATTGAGGTACCAAGCATCGCCGAGCAGCGCCGAATCGGCGCGTTCTTCGACCGTCTGGACTCGCTCATCACCCTTCATCAGCGTAAGCTCGAATTACTGCGGAATATTAAGAAATCCATGCTCGACAAGATGTTCGTATAGGGGTGTTCATGGCAACAATCACGTTATTTCACGGTTCCCCGCATGAGTCAGTGACCCCCGAGTACGGTTTGGGTAACGACAAGCATGACTACGGTCGTGGTTTTTATCTGACTAAAAGTGTCGAGCTCGCCAAGGAATGGGCCGTGTGCAGGCCGGATGAGTCCAATGGCTGGGTCCACCAGTACGAACTGGACACGAATGGGCTGAGCATCCTGGATTTTCAGGAACATAGCGTGCTTGCCTGGCTGGCCGAGCTGATGAAACATCGTGATGCCGCCGATTCCAAGCGTTATCGCGTGCTTGCCGCAAAATTCATCGCCAAATACGGCATTGCAACCAGCAGCTATGACATCATCAAAGGTTGGCGTGCGAACGCCTCGTACTTCTACATCGCCAAAGAATTCGTCCGAGACAATGTGGACGTCGATATCTTGGAGGAACTGCTGTCGCTTGGAGGTCTGGGCATCCAATATTGCATCAAAAGCGAAAAGGCATATGGGCAACTGCGCGAAGTCAACGATGGCTTGCTTTCCGTGAGCTACAGCGAATTCAACGACAAATACAATCACAGGGACGTTGAGGCGCGGCAGAACATGCGTGATCTCATCGATTCCGATGCCAATACGGTGACCAACGTGTTCAGCACGTTGCTCTAGGGGTGATGACAATGCGGGCATATCCAGAGGTCTACCGGGATGATGTGGTGGAAAGCCAAGGCAAGCTCTTCGACTACGTGGCGCAGTCGTTCCCTAACAAGAGCACGGAGGACTTCATCGCCACGTATATGACGAGCAAAACACGCAAAAGCATTGACGAGGCCAAAGCCTACGTCAATACGATGGATGCGGAAGAGCTGTGGAAGTATTTCACCGAGACCGAGCATTACCAATTGAAGGACGGCAAGGCGCTTAAAGGGTTCATGCCAGATTGGATCGGTGAATTCTACGCCTACTACCAATGGTTCTACGGTATTCCCAGTTCTGAAGTGATCACCAGGGTGCCGTTGGACTTCCTGAAGAAAGCCTATTTCGGGCTGCATGATCTCGATCTGGAACTTGCGGTGCGGAAAGTCGGCGAAGAATGACGGATATCATCTGCTTCCATAATCCCGATGAGGAGGACGGGTACCTGAGTAACTGGTATCCGTCGCACTTCGTTGTGGACGGTGTCGGGTTCTCCTCGATGGAACAGTACATGATGCATCGCAAGGCATGCTGTTTTAACGATGCCGAAACAGCCGCGCGAATCCTCGAAACCGATGACGTGGCCGAGATCAAACGCCTTGGTCGACTGGTGGCCGGTTATGACGATCACGTGTGGAACGGCGTTCGCCAAATCGAGGTCTATGAAGGATTACTCGCCAAATTCAGCCAGAACGCCGAACTTGGGGCACGGCTTGAGGTAACTGGCACCGCACTGCTGGCGGAATGCGCCGTCAAAGACCGCATCTGGGGTATCGGCCTGTCGATGCATGACCCAGCCAGGTTCAATCCGAGGCAATGGCGCGGTCGGAACCTGCTCGGATACGCTCTAATGCTCACAAGAAGGAAGCTCAGCCGTATAGATTGACGGTAATACGGCTGTTTTCCTGGTTTAATTGCCCCCGCTTGGGAACAGCGTAAGCTGGGGGAACTGTTTGAGGAGAGCGATGAACGAGCTTCTGATAGAGAGATTTTGTCTGTCAGCGTAGCTAACGGGATATATCCAGCGTCTGAGTCCGATAGGGAAACGAATCCTGGGGCGAGTCTCGCGAACTACAAAGTAGTGCATTCCGGAGATGTCGTTTACAACAGTATGCGTATGTGGCAGGGAGCTGTAGATGCAAGTCGGTACGACGGCATCGTAAGCCCCGCATACGTAGTAGCAAAGCCTAATTCCGAGGTTTATGCACGATTCTTTGCGCGCCTTCTCAGACAGCCTATGTTGCTGAAACAGTATCAACAGGTTTCACAGGGCAATTCCAAGGACACTCAAGTTTTGAAATTCGATGACTTCGCTTCAATCGAAATTTCTATGCCTGCCTCGGAAAACGAGCAACGCCAAATCGGCGCGTTCTTCGACCGTCTGGACTCGCTCATCACCCTTCATCAGCGTAAGTATTGTGGTGTTGCTTCTTGGATGTTAGGGGTTGCGCTCGTAAGATTGGGCTCAGAAAGTGACGGCGCATTCGGGGAGATGAAACATGTTCTACGATAAAGAATCGGATTTCGAAGACGATCTGGTCGCGGTGCTGAAGCGCCATGGATGGACCGATGGCGTGCTGGAATACCCAACCGAACAGGACCTTATCAGCAATTGGGCCAACATCCTGTTCGACAACAACAAAGGCATCGATCGATTGAATGGGCAGCGCCTTACCAAAGGTGAGATGGCGCAGATCCTCGAACAGATCGAAACATTGCGCACACCATTGGCGTTGAACTCCTTCATCAACGGCAAGACCGTGTCCATCAAACGTGATAATCCAGCAGATCCGGCACATTTCGGCAAGGAAATCAGCCTGAAAATCTACGATCGGCAGGAAATAGCAGCGGGGCAAAGCCGGTACCAAATCGCAAGACAGCCGATGTACCCGGCGAAAAACAAGATGCTGAACGATCGCAGGGGAGACGTTTGCCTGCTTATCAACGGCATGCCGGTCATCCATATCGAACTGAAGAAAAGCGGCATCCCCATAAGCCAGGCCACCAATCAAATCGCCAAATACGCGCATGAAGGCGTGTTCACCGGATTGTTCAGACTCGTGCAGGTCTTCGTGGCCATGAATCCGGACGATGCCGTGTACTTCGCCAATCCTAGCGAAGGCGACTTCAACAGCAACTACTTCTTCCACTGGGCCGACTTCAACAACGAGCCCATAGCGGCGAACAAACATGTTGGGCAGGACGAGTGGAAACGGTTCGCGTCGGACCTGTTGTCCATTCCCATGGCTCATCAGCTCATCGGTTTCTACACGGTTGCAGATTCCGCGGACGGATGCCTCAAAGTGCTGCGCAGCTACCAATACCAAGCGGTGAACGCCATTTCCGATCGTGTACGCACCTGCAAATGGGATGAGCCGGTGCCAAGCGGTACTCCGGGACGCCCGGGCGGCTATGTGTGGCATACCACCGGCTCGGGCAAAACCATGACCAGTTTCAAAGCGGCGCAGCTCATTGCCGATTCGAAAGATGCTGACAAGGTCATCTTCCTTATGGACCGTATCGAGTTGGGTACGCAGTCACTGCTGGAATACCGTTCGTTCGCCGATGATGCCGATGACGTGCAAGGCACGGAAAACACGGATGTGCTCAAGGCGAAGCTGGCAAGCATCGACCCGAAGGACACGCTTATCGTCACGTCCATTCAGAAAATGAGCAACATCAAAGCAGGCGAGGGGCATATCACCGAAGAGGAAGTGAAGAAGCTCGCCGGCAAACGCATCGTGTTCATCATCGACGAATGTCATCGTTCCACATTCGGCGAGATGCTGCAGGATATTCGCCGTTCCTTCCCGAACGCGTTGTATTTCGGTTTCACAGGTACTCCAATCCATGAGGAGAACCGTAAGAAGGGCGCGACTACGTCAATGGTGTTCGGTGATTGCCTCCACCGGTACAGCATCGCCGACGGCATCCGTGACGGCAATGTGCTCGGCTTCGACCCGTACATGGTGCTGACGTACCGAGACAGGGACGTTCGCCAGGTGGTTGCATTGGAGAAGGCGAAGGCGTCGACGATTGAGGAAGCCCAAGCGGATCCGGCGAAAGCCGAAGTGTTCTACCATTACATGGATCCGAATCAAATGCCGATGGGACCTATGGAAACGCAGGCCGGAGAACGCATCAAGGGCATTGAGGATTACCTGACTTCGGCACAGTACGCGCAGGGCACCCCGCATGAGGGCAAGGTTGTGGAGGATATCCTCGACCAATTCCCATTGCTGAGCAGGGGCAACAAATTCCATGCGATGCTGGCCACGAGTTCCATTCCCGAGGCGATCAGCTATTACCGCTTGTTCAAGGAGCGTGCGCCGCAGATGCATGTGACCGCGCTGTTCGACCCCAATGTCGATAACTCCAACGGCGCGATTCTCAAAGGGGACGCGCTTCAGGAGATCATCGGCGATTACAACGAACTGTTCGGCAAGGATTTCATCATCCCCACATGGCCGAAGATGAAGAAGGACATCACGGCGAGACTTTCCCACAAACGACCGTACCTGACCGTCGACCAGCATCGTGAGGAGCGGATTGATCTGCTGATCGTGGTCGACCAGATGCTGACGGGCTTCGATTCCAAGTGGGTCAACACGCTGTATCTCGACAAAATCATCGACTACGAGAACATTATCCAGGCGTTTAGCCGCACGAACCGACTGTTCGGCCCTGATAAGCCCTTCGGAACGATACGCTACTATCGCAAGCCGCATACCATGAAAGGGTATATCGAAGCGGCGGTGAAACTGTATTCCGGAGACAAGCCGCTTGATCTGTTTGTGCAGAAGCTGCCGGAAAACGTGCGTCTGATGGATGCGCGTTTCGAAGAGATCGCTTCCGTGTTTCGCGCCGAAGGCGTGGAGGATTTCATGAAGCTGCCGGAGTCCGTGGAAGCATGCCGGAAGTTCGCGAAGCTGTTCTCGGAACTCAATGATTTTCTTGAAGCCGCCAAAGTACAAGGATTTACATGGCAGCAGCGGGAATACTCCGTCACCCATGACGATGGTTCGGTGGAGGTTGTGCGGCCGGAACTCGATGAACGCACATATATGATTCTTGTACAGCGATACAAGGAGTTGTTTGCTGGAGATGGCGAAGGCCATAGTGAGGGTCCTGAGGCTCCATACGATCTTGATGGGCATATCACCGAAATCGACACGGGATTGATTGATACGGATTACATGAACGCCAACTTCACCAAATGGCTCAAGGCGCTTGGTGGAGGAGATCCAGACCTGTTGGCATCAGCTGAGGAGGAATTGCATAAGTCGTTCGCTTCGCTCAGCCAAGAGGAACAACGGTACGCCGAACTGTTCATGCATGATGTGGAACGTGGTGAAATCGAGTTGGAGGAAGGCAAGACGCTGCGCGACTACATTACGTATTATGCTAACAACGCCAAGAACAGCCAAGTGGAGAAGATCACCAAGGCGTTTGGCGTGGATGGAGCTTTGCTCAACGAGATGATGCGGCTTGATCTTACCGAAGCGACGCTGAATGAATTTGGTCGGTTCGACCAGTTGAAAGCGTCCATCAACAAGCCTTTGGCAAAGGCGTTTTTCAGCAAGCCGGATAGCTCTGTCACCCAATTCACTGCGAATCTTCTCGCCACCAAGTTGCTGAAAAGCTTTATCCTTGAAGGAGGATTCGATCTGGACGATCGTAAATAGCGGACGGCAGTAAAACAGGGGGAGAATCATGTCGGTTGTTGACGAAGCAAAACTGGGGTATCTGGACTTTCTTTCACGTGAGGATCGGGTACGCCACCATCGCTACGTTGAGGAAATGAAGCAGTATGACATGATGCGCTCCGGTGACATCAATGCCATTTCGGAAAGCGCGAAACTGTGGGATTCCGGACTATACGGCCATCTGTCGGACGATCCTCTGAAAAACGCGAAATACCGTTTCGTCACCACCATTACCTTGGCCACGCGTTTCGCCATTGAAGGTGGCATGGACGAGGAAGACGCATACAACGCCTCCGATCTGTACATTCAAGATCTTGACAATTGCAAGACCCCGGAAGACGTGCGCCGCCTGCACACCGACATGATGACATTCTTCACATGGGCCATGGCCGACATGCAGAAGGCGGAAACACATTCCAAAGCCGTCAACGAATGCCTGGACTACATCCACTACCATCTGCATGAGAAAATCACCGTGCCCATCCTCGCCGAGCATGTGCATCTGAATCCCACGTATCTGTCGGAGCTGTTCAAACGCGAAACGGGCACGGCCATATCGCAATACATCACCGACAAGCGTATGGAAGCGGCCGAGAACATGCTCAAATACTCGGAATACAGCTTCGACGAGATCGCCCAGATCCTCGCATACCGGTCGCAAAGCCACTTCTCGAAGGTGTTCAAAAAACATTCCGGCATGACGCCGGGGGAGTACCGCACCAAGTACGCGCAGAACGGCATCTGGCCGGAGTGATTGCGATCACGGCGTCTACCACGCCGGTTGCGGTGAACCGCCGGTGACGGCACCGCGAAATTCGGGTGTGCCAATCGTGAAATCGACGTGTCCGCGCGTGCGAAACACGCGCGAATCAGCTACGGTGGAAGCATTCAATGATGATGCGCGCCACCGGCCGAATGAACGGCGGAACAAGGAACGTGCGCGCAGGATGTGGATGAAAGCGAAGGAATAAACGAATATGGGAATGCCCCTTGATCTGTATGTGATCCGACATGGCGAGTCGGAGGCGAACGTCATCATCAGCGCCGGCGAACAGGGTGACAACTCGCTGTATACGCAGGACAACGTCACCGTGCCGGACCGTTCGTGGAGGCTCACCGCCACCGGACGCAAGCAGGCCGACTGCATCGGCCGTTGGCTCGTCGCGCAGCAGCCGCTGTTCGACCGCTACCTCGTTTCGCCGTACGTGCGCACGCGTGAGACGGCGGCCACGATGGCCCTGCCGAAAGCGAAATGGGAGGAGACTCGCGTGCTGCGCGAACGCTCCTGGGGTGAGATCAACACCATCACGAAGGACGATTTCAAAACCAACTACGCGCGCAACTGGATGTTCAAGAACACCGATCCGCTGTACTGGCGTCCGCCGGCGGGCGAGTCCATCGCCGACGTGGCCGAGAACCGCGTGCACAACCTGCTCACGTCCCTGAACCGCAAGTCGGATGCGGAATCCGTGGTGATGGTCAGCCATGGCGACCTCATGCTGGCGCTCATGCTCACCTTGGAAGACCTGTCCGACGAGGAATTCATGCACCGTGCGGCCTCCGACGAATGGAAGATCACCAACTGCACGTGCTTCCACTATTCGCGCCGCGACCCCGCCGCCGGACGAACGCACAAGCGGTTCCGTTGGGAGCAGACGGCGCGTCCCGTACTCGACGAGACGGATGGTCGCTGGGTGGTGAAAGTGGATGATTGGCGTGAATTCAAGCGTCCCGTGCTGTCGAACGGCGATTTGGTGGACGTGGTGCACGCCGTCGACCGTCACCTGTGACGGCTGCCGGTATACGTTTTGTGACTGCGATTTAGCCCCCTATCGCTCTGTGGGGCGTCACGTATCGGCGCTTCCGCTACAATGGCGTGTGATTGCGCGGCGCGCGTTCTTGTTGCGCGTCGTAAAGAGAGTTAGGAGACAATCGCATGTCCAATCCAATCGCGGGCCTGTTCACGTGGAAGCTCCACGGCGACGGCAAAACGCTGAAGCCCGGCGAGGTCGTCGAACCTGACGAGAGGCTGACCTGGCCGCGCACCGCGGAAATCGGCGCGCAGCACGTCATCGCCATGTTCGGCGCCACGTTCCTGGTGCCGATTCTGACCGGTTTCGACCCATCCACCACCCTGTTCTTCACGGCCATGTCGACCGCGCTGTTCCTGCTGATCAACAAGAACATGCTGCCGAGCTACCTGGGCTCGTCCTTCGGCTTCATCGCCCCGATCGCGGCCGTCGCCAGCGCCCACAAGGGCCTCGCCGTCGCATCCTTCGGCATCATGGTCACCGGCATCCTGCTGGCCCTGATCGGTGTGCTCGTCCATTACGCGGGCGCCAAGTGGATCGACATCATCATGCCGCCGGTCGTCAACGGCGCCATCGTGGCCATCATCGGCTTCAACCTGGCTCCGAGCGTGTGGAACAACTTCAAAGTCGCTCCCGACACCGCCATCGTCACCCTCGTCGCGGTGCTGCTCGTCGCAGTGCTGTTCAAGGGTCTGCTCGGCCGACTCAACATCCTCATCGGCGTGATCATCGGCTACGCGTACGCCTGCTTCCGTGGCCAGGTCGACTTCTCAGCCATCGGCAAGGCCGCATGGGTCGGTCTGCCGGAATTCCGTCTGCCGCAGGTCGACTTCACCATCCTGCCGATGTTCATCCCGGTCGTGCTCGTACTCGTTGCCGAAAACGTCGGCCACGTCAAGTCCGTCTCCCAGATGACCGGCCGCGACTATGACGACCAGATCGGCACCGCGCTGTTCGCCGACGGTCTCGGTACCACCATCGCCGGTTTCGGCGGCGGCTCCGGCACCACCACCTACGGCGAGAACATCGGCGTGATGGCCGCCACCAAGGTCTACTCGACCGCCGCATACTGGTGCGCCGCCGCGTTCGCGCTGATCCTGAGCCTGTGCCCGAAGTTCGGCGCCATCATCAACACCATCCCCGCCGGCGTGCTCGGCGGCGTGACCACCCTGCTGTACGGCATGATCGGCATGGTCGGCATCCGCATCTGGGTTGAGAACAAGGTCAACTTCGACAAGCCGGTCAACGTCATGGTGGCCGCCATCACCATGATCATCGCCGTCGGCCAGTTCGAGTTCGCCTTCAACGGCATCTCCTTCAACGGCATCGCCATCGGCACCGTCGTCATCCTCGTCGCCTACCACGGCCTGAAGGCCATCGGCAAGGCGACCGGCACCATCGCCAAGGACGATCCGGACATCCTGTAACGGATCGCATCTCACGCTGGCTAGTTCAACGCCCGTCGGCCAAAAAGGTCGGCGGGCGTTTTTCATTGCCGTTTTCGTCAATCGATTGACGTGTTGCTTCGCATACGTTTTATGATGGTATCTATAAGCGATTGCGCAATGTGGCAAAGGAGACAACATGAGCACTGCGGCAGGAAAGAAAATCGCGATTGTGACCGGTTCCGCGCTTGGCTTGGGATATGAGCTGGCACGTCAGCTGATCGGCAAAGGCTGGTTCGTGGCCGGCATCGATTTCAACACGGCCCGTCAGGAGGAACTGTCCCGCACGTTCGGCGCGGACGAATACCGCGCCTTCGTCGGCGACATCAGCGACGAGGCGTTCGTGAAGGACTCCGTCGCGGCCATCAAGGAGATCGGCCACATCGACCTGCTCATTAACAACGCGGGACAGCCGTCGTTCAAAAAGCCGGTCGACTACGAGGCCGCCGACGTGGACAAGTGCCTTAAGGGGCTCAAAGGCATGATTCTGTGGAGCGTCGAAACATTGAAGGCCGACGGCGAGCAGGACCTCAAAATCGCCAATGTCATGTCCACCGCCGCCACACGCGGCAACGCCAACGAATCCGTCTACTGCGCCACCAAGTGGGGTGAGAAGGGGTATACGACAAGCCTCAAGGCGGCCTACAAGGGAACCAGTGTGAAGGTTGTGGGCGTGTATCCGGGAGGCATCGACACCGACTTCTACCATGACAGCCACGATTACGTGTCGTTGGACAAGCAGCATTCCTTCATGAGCGCCGCGGAACTGGCCGAAGTGGTGCTGTTCAACCTCGTCAACGACGCGAATCTGACGGTTTCCGACATCCTCATCGAACGCAACTACCGGTAGCGTCGGCCACCAGTCACAGCCAAGGCAAAAGTATCGGGCATGGGCTATTGTTAACAGGTTTGCGCAACGTGCGCAATGTTTGACATGAAAGGCCATTGTGCCCGATACCGCTGTGATTGAAAATGAAGATGCCCTCGCCGCCGATTTCGATGAGGCGGGCGAGGAGGAACGCCCCCAGACGTTCGCCGAACTCGGCGTTCCCGGCCCGTTGGTACGCGTGCTCGCGGCCGATGGCAAGAAAACCGCTTTCCCGATCCAGGCCGACACCCTTCCCGATTCCCTGGCCGGTCGTGACATTCTCGGCCGAGGCCGTACCGGCTCCGGCAAGACCCTGGCGTTCTCGATTCCGCTGGTCGCACGCCTAGGTGAGGTCGACGCCGACGAGTACGAGAACATGAGCCAGTTCCGCCATGAGGTGGAACAGGTGCGCAAGGGGCATGCCGAGGAACGGCGCGCCGACGATTTCCTGCCGCACCCGCGCGGTCTGGTGCTCGCTCCGACCCGTGAGCTGGCCAACCAGATCAACGACGTGCTGATGCCGCTCGCGCAGATGTACGGCATGACCACCACCACCGTGTATGGCGGTGTGCGCTACGCCCGCCAGATCCGCGATCTAAGGGCCGGCGCCGATATCGTCGTCGCATGCCCGGGCCGTCTTGAGGACCTGCTCGAACAGCATGCGCTGACCTTGGAGAAGGTCGAAGTGGCCGTGATCGACGAAGCCGACGAAATGGCCGACATGGGCTTCCTGCCGCCGGTCAAGCGCCTGCTCGGCCAAGTGTCGTTCGACGCGCAGATCATGCTGTTCTCCGCCACCCTCGACCATGGCGTCGACGAGGTGGTGAACACGTTCCTCACCGATCCTAAGATCCACAGCGTCGACTCCGCCACCGCGGCCGTCGACGAAATGACCCACCACGTGTTCGAAACCACGCAGGGCGACCGTCATGAGCTGGTCCGCACCCTCGCTTCCGGCAAGGGACGCCGCATCCTGTTCACCCGCACCAAATTCCAGACCCAGAAGCTCGCCAAGGACCTGACGAAGAACGGCATTCCGGCGGCCGAGCTGCACGGCAACCTGAGCCAGAACCAGCGTGACCGCAATCTCGCAGCCTTCGAATCCGGCGACGTGAACGTCATGGTCGCCACCGATGTGGCCGCCCGCGGCATCGACGTGTCCGGCGTGGAGCTCGTGGTGCAGGTGGAGCCTCCGGAGGACCCGAAATCGTTCCTTCACCGCTCCGGACGTACCGCGCGAGCCGGCCATTCCGGTGATGTGGTGACCATCGTTCTGCCGAACCAGCGCCGCCGCACCCGCCGCATGCTGCATGAGGCCGGACTGAAGGTCAAGTCGATCGAAGTGACCCACGATTCCCCGGAAGTGTTGGAATTGGTGGGCGAGCCGGCCGAACCGCGTTTCGGTTGGACGCTTGAGCAGTCCCAGCCGGCGGGCAATCCGCGTCGCAGGAAGCATGGCAAGGGCGGCGACGGTTCCGCGGAAAACGGTGGACGCTCCGGACGCAACCGTTCCGGCGGACGCAACAAGGACCGGGGCAAGGACAAGGGCGGCAAGCCGTTCAAGTCCGAACGCAAGGACCGCGCGAATCGCAAGGGACGTGAAGAGCGCGCCGAAGTCGCCGAACGCGAGCAGCGTTTCGAACCGAAACAGAATCGCGCCGAACGTCGCGCCGCCAAGTTCGAAGGCCGCGACAACCGCGAATACGAGGCGCGCGAGCATCGTTGGGAACATCCTGAAATCCAAGAGGAGAAGCGCGAGAAGCACGAGGAGAAGCGCAACAACAAGCGTCGCGAAAAGTACGCGCGGCTGCATGAGCAGCAGCGTGCCGAAGCCGGCGAACAGCGTGGAACCGACAATCGCAAGCGGCGCTCCGTCGAGCGTTCCGATCAGCGTGGCCAATCCGATAGGAAGCCCGGCAAAAAGCAGTATGCGAAAAAGCAGGGCGCGCCGACCAAGAAGCAGCGCAAGGCCGAAGCCCGTGCCGAACGCCGTTACGAGGACGATCGCCAATACCGCAGGAACCGCGACGAACGCGACGACCGCCGTCAGGGCGGCAAACGCATCCATCGCAAGGAAATCCGCGTGATTCATGACGAGCGTGGCGAGGACGCGAAGCGTTATGACCGTCGCATGGAAGCCAAGTATGGCGATTCCGGTCGTCGTGGCGGTCACGGAGAACGCCACGACAAGCATGCGGGCGAAAGGCAGGGCAAGCCGTACCGCAAGCATGCGAAGATCCGCAAGGCGCCGTTCCGCTCCCGCTGACGTACGTCAACGGCCAAGCAAAAAGCCGTTCATTCCAGCAATCGCAAGGAATGAACGGCTTTTTCTATACGGGATATCGCAGTATCAGCCGTTGACCGGCTGATACTGGTCGAGCGCGGTGAAGCAACGTTTATAGACCATCAGCATGATGATGCTGTCCGCCAGCAGCGTAAGCGCCGCGATGGTGGCGAGAATCATGAACTGGTATTTCGCCGCGTCGATGGGGTTGCCGCCGGCGATGATCTGACCGGCCATCATGCCCGGCACCGTCACAATGCCGGCGGAGGCGAGCGACGCGGTGGTGGGCAGCAATCCCAGACGGATCGACGAGACGATACTTGGACGTGCCGCCTCCCACGTGGTGGCACCCAACGCCAGCAGCGTGTCCACTTCGTCACGACGTTCCTTCATGCTTTCAAAGAACCGGCTCAACCCCACCGCCAACGCCGAAACGGTGTTGCCCAGCAGCATGCCGGTCAACGGCACCACCAATTGCGGCGCATACCACGGTTGCGGACGGATGATGAGCTCGGTGACCAACGAGATCATGATGAGCATGGTCACGACCAGACTCAGGAACACCGTTCCAGCCAAGCCCTTCGGCACACCTTTCGCACGCGAAAGAGTGATCTGCACGGCCGCGATGAGCATGAACGCCACAAGCAGCAGCACCAGCCACGGATTGTTCGAACGGATGACGTACTCCATGATGAAGCCCATCGCGCACAATTGCAGCAGCGCACGGCAAGCCGACCACAGAAGCGTGCGCCCCACGCCCATACGCATGGTTTCGGAGATGCCGGCGGCAATGGCCACCATCACCAGCGCGGCGATGAGACCCCAGATGTCGATCGCATAGTAGTTGCCGTTCATGCGACGCTCCCTTCTACCGTGTTACCCGTCGAAGTACTACCCGTCGCAGTACCGTCCGCTTCGGCGTTGCCGGACTGCGTGAGCGTGCCATTGGCAAGACGCATGACACGTGTGGCACGGCCATCCGGCGGCCGGTGCCGGATACGAACGATCGCCATGCCGTCCGCCGCCGCTTTGGCGAGGATGCGCGCCACTTTGTCGGCGTTGTCGTCATCCAATCCGGCGTCCACTTCGTCGGCGAGCAGTACCTTCGGACGGGTCAGCAACGTACGTGTAAGGCTCACGCGCGCCGCCTGACCGCCGGACAAGTCGTGTGGCGGACGGTTCAGATCGATGTCGGCACAGCCCATATTGTCCAAGGTTTCACGGATTCTGCCGTCCGGCAACGCATCGGTGGGGGAGATCCTGCGCGGCCCCTGCTTCGTTCTCGCCGACTGGCGTATGGCAAGCGTGAACGGCAGACGAATCGCCTGCGCCACCGTCTCGCCCAACAGCACCGGCTTCTGCGGCAAGTACGCGACCTGCGCGCGCCACTGCTGCGGGGCGAAATCGTCGGCGGAACGGCCATCCAACCGTAAATCGCCTGACGCGCGCGGATTGAGCCGTGCGAAAGCGGTCAGCAGCGAGCTCTTGCCTGCGCCGGACGGTCCGACCAAGTCCACGATTTCGCCAGGCTCGATGGCGAAGGACAATCCGGAGAATATGGTGCGGCGTTCGCCGTCGACCATAATCGAACAGCGCACGTTCGATGCTTCGAATACGTATGTCATAGCCAAAACCATACGCCAATAGCGAACGGTTCACGGCGGTTTCAGGGTTTTCCCTGAGTTTTGAGGCGAAATCAGCCATAAGGATGACGCGTGCCCGTTATTTTGCGTACTACAACTGTCAAGTTGAAGGAAAACCTATATGTTGGGGATGGGAAATATGCGTCAGTGGCTTATGAACATAAGCCTGGTCGGAGGCTGGTTTCCGGCGGCGGCGTTCGCCGTCATCGCAGTGCTGTCCGTAACCCTGCTGGTTAGCGCGGCCGTTTCGAAACGGGACGGACGCATACTGGCTACCGTGCTGCCGATCGGCGTTGCGGCCGTGTCCGGAATGGTCGGCTATGTGGTAGCTTGGCTGCTGTCCGACGTGTTCGTGGTGTTCGGCGTCGGATTGGGATCCCGTGTGATGTCTTGGGTGGCGGCTGGTTTCGCCATCGCTGGTTTCGCCATCGTGCATATCGTGTTGAGCAGGGGCATGATGCGCGTGGCCGCGGCCATCTTGACCGTATTCGCGATACTGGCCGCGGCGATCGGCATCGACCAATCGTACGGCGAATACGCCACCATCGGCTCGCTGTTCGGCGAGGATTCCTACAGCCAAGCCGATCTGACCGGACTGGCCAAACGCAAGGACCTCATCACCGTCGCACAGTGGCGCAAACAGGCCGCCAACGGCACAATCCGCAATATTCCGGCGAACGGAACCGTCAACAAAATCGACATTCCGGCCACGAAATCGCAGTTTGAAGCACGCAAAGCCCTCGTCTACCTGCCTCCGGCGGCATTGGCCGACTCGAAACGCAAGCCGGCCCTGCCGGTCGTCCTCATGCTGAGCGGGCAGCCGGGCAGTCCGGGACGCGTCTTCCAAGCCGGCGGCATCCAAACCATGATGGACGGATATGCGAAAACCCACGACGGACTCGCCCCAATCGTCATCGCAGCCGATCAGCTTGGCGCCGATTCGCACAACACGCTATGCGTGGATTCGAAGGTGTACGGCAATGCGCTGACCTACCTGACGCAGGACGTGGTCGACTGGGTGAAAACCAACCTGCCCGCCGCACAGGATGCCAAGGATTGGGCCATCGCCGGATTCTCGCAAGGCGCCACATGTTCGCTGCAGATCGGCGTGAACCATCCCGACCTGTTTGGCACCATGATTCCCACCGACAGCGAAATCAAACCGACCAACGGCAGCCGACAGGAAATGATCGACCGGTTCTTCGACGGCGACACCACAGCCTATGAGAACCAAGTGCCGGTCAACGCCATCCGCAACCACGCGCCCACCCATCAGATGCTCATCATAGGCGCGGGGGAGAAGGACACCACCTCAATACGCAACGTCAAAACAATCGCGCCGGTCGCGGCGAAAGCCGGCATGCGCGTCGCCGCCGTCGAATCGTCCGGCAACGCACACGACTGGCACGCCGTGCAGGACGTGCTGCGTTACGGGCTCGCCGTATTCGGCCACGACACCGGACTGGATGGTGCGAACCCGAACCTATCCGACTATCCGAATCTCAAACGCATCACGATATGACGATCCTGAACACAAACCCGCAAGCCTGAGAATCCCAGAAAAGGAAAGAAATGACTCAAACGCAAACCGCACCTGCTAAACCAGCCGAGGCATCACCCGCGAAACCACTGTTCGGCTTCCGCGCGCTGCTCGCCGATCTGGCCGGATGGATCAGACGACACCTGCTCACCGTCTGCCTCGTGCTGTTCGTCATCCTCATCAACGTGGGCACGCAGATCGTGTGCGCGCTCATACGTCAGCCGTTCCCGCCGAGCCTGGCCAAAGTAAGTTTCGAAGCGCTCGCACGCGGCCGCTGGTACACCGCGCCGATATCCATGCTGTACGTGCCGAATCTGGGCCGTCTGCTCATCGACGTTCCGCTCATGCTGGTTGCGTTCGGCCTGGCCGAATCGGTGATCGGCAAAATCAAAACCGCATGGGTGTCCGTCATCACCACACTGGGTGGCGTGGCCTTGGGCATGGGACTGTGCTCCCTATCCGACGGGCGCAGCCCCCAATGGCATGCGATCTCGCATGATGGCGCCATCCTTGGTCCGCTGATTCTCGTCGCCGGCACCCTTATGTGCGCCAGCGCGTTCACAACCATGCTGTGGCGCCGCCGTATCCGCGTGATCGGCTATGCGGTCGTGCTCATCATGTTCCTCTACCGAGGCGAGGTGAGCGACTACTGCCTGCTTGTCACTTCGGTGATTGGCCACGTGCTCGGCTATCTGATGGCCTCCCGCACACATGGCGACGAATACCGGCATGGCGCCATCTACGAAATGCGTCGGCTTATCGGCATCGTCGCGGGCGTGCAGGCCATCGGTTCGCTCGTCGCCGTCTCGTCACGCCAATCGTTCGGCCTGCTGTCCATGTTCGGACTGTTGACCGGCTCCACCGACTTCGACACCGGACGTGTGGTCGACTGCCTCAGCGGCGCCTCGCATACGGACTGCTTCACGCAGTACCGCATGATGCGCCTCACCATGCCCGGCAACTGGCTGGTATCCATCATGCCGACGCTGATGCTGCTGCTCATCGCCTGGGGTCTGTATCGAGGCCGTCATCTCGCCGCCACGCTCAGCATCGTGTTCAACGCATGCACCATTGCGCTATCGACGGTGTTCTATGTGGCTATTCCGCTGTCCTACGTGGACGGCCCCGACGCCGGTGCATACATGGATGCGATATCCGCATTGCAACGGCACGGCGCATTCCACGCGATGCTGGCCACGATGGCGTTGCCGCTGCTGTGCATCGTCATCATCATCCTGTTCCGCGCATGTTTCACCATTCGCACGAAAAGCGAGACCGTGCTGCGCGGTATCGCCATCACGTTCGCCGCATTCGTATTACTGGGATTGCTGTACGTCGGCTACGGCCTGTCCATGCCGTCCGGCTTCAACGAAACGCCGCTGCTGGTCGATCTGATCGCAGACTACGTGCAGCGTTTGCTGCCGATTGGCCTGCTAAGTGGCGTGGAACCGGCGTTCGTGCCGGTCGGATTGCTTTCCGAAATCGTCTACCAGTACGTCGGACCGATGTTTTGGCTGGTCGCGCTGTGCTGCACATGGGGTGGTCTGCGTGACCGTTCCATGATCAACGACGCGTACCGTCACCGCGTGGACGAGATCATCGGACTCGGCGGCGAATCCATGTCGTTCATGGCCACTTGGAAAGGCAACGATTACTGGTTCTCCGCCACCGGCCGTTCCGCCATCGCCTACCGCGTGTCGTACGGCATCGCATTGACCGTCACCGGACCTTTCGGCGACCCAGACGAGTATGAGGACGATCTGCATGCGTTCGCCGGCTTCTGCACCCAACGTTCCCTGACGCCGGTGTTCTACAGCGTGCACGCCGAACAACGTGACGCGTTGGTCTCCGCCGGCTGGAACGCGCTCGACGTCGGCACCGAAATGGTGATCGACCCGGCCGCATGGCAGACGCGCGGCAAGAAATGGCAGGACGTACGCACCGCCATCAACAAAGCCAAGCGCGACGGCATCACCGACGTGCTCACCACATTCAAGGAATCGCCGTTCTCCGTGCAGACGCAGATCCGTGAGATCTCCACGCAATGGGCCGGCGAGAAGGCCCTGCCTGAAATGGGCTTCACCCTGGGTGGCGTGGACGAGCTGGTCGATCCACGCGTCAAACTGCTGTACGCGGTGGACACGGACGGTAAGGTGCTGGGCGTCACCAGCTGGCTGCCGACCTATGAGAACGGCAAAGTGGTCGGATGGACGCTCGACTTCATGCGTCACCGTACCGACAGCGTCAACGGCATCATGGAATTCCTCATCGCCCGCATGGCCGAACGGCTGCGCGACGAAGGCGAAGTGCGATTCATGAGCCTGTCCGCGGCGCCACTTGCCGGCATGAGCGGCGAAGGCCACGAACAGGGGGAGAGCGCCGTGCTCGACCACGTGCTGCAGATGGTGGCCGACATCATGGAACCGGCTTACGGATTCCACTCCCTGTTCCGCTTCAAACTCAAGTTCCATCCGGATGAAGCCAAAGTGTACATCTGCTATCCGGATCCGGCGAAACTGCCGCAGATCTCGCTTGCCGTCGCGCAGGCCTACGTGCCGTCGCTCACCCCAGCCGAAGCCATGCGATTCGTACGCACCATCGTGCCTACGAAAACGAACTGAAACCATGCGACCGGTTGACGGCCCGTCATCCCTGAGATGGGCCGTCGCTTTGGGTGCGCTCGGGGCTACACTGGGGAAGGTTCATAAAAAGTACTACGTTTCTCCATGAAAGGGAACAGTATGTCAGCTGAAGCAAACGTCGGCGTCGTCGGTCTGGCTGCCATGGGCGGCAGCCTCGCACGCAATCTCGCTCACCACGGCAACAAGGTCGCCGTGTTCAACCGCACCTACGCCCGTACCGAAAAGCTCATGAACGAGCACGGCACCGAAGGCGAGTTCTTCCCGGCGAAGACCCTCGAGGAATTCGTAGACAGCCTCTCCAAGCCGCGCACCGCCATCATCATGGTCAAGGCCGGCGAACCCACTGACGCCATGATCAACGCGCTCGCCGACCTCATGGAACCGGGCGACATCATCGTCGACGCCGGCAACGCCTACTTCCCGGACACCATCCGCCGTGAGAAGGAAATCAGTGCGCGTGGCCTGCACTTCGTGGGCTGCGGCGTTTCCGGCGGCGAGGAAGGTGCCCTCCTCGGCCCGTCCATGATGCCTGGCGGTTCCGAAGAATCCTGGAAGACCCTGAAGCCTATCTTCGAATCCATCGCGGCCAAGGCCGAAGGCGAACCGTGCGTGACGCACATCGGCCTCAACGGCGCCGGCCACTTCGTCAAGATGGTGCACAACGGCATCGAATACTCCGACATGCAGCTCATCGCCGAAAGCTACGACCTCATGCGCCGTGGCCTGGGCATGACCCCGGCCGAAATCGGCGACGTGTTCGAGGAGTGGAACAAGACCGAACTCGACTCCTACCTCATTGAAATCACCGCCGAAGTGCTGCACCAGGTCGACAAGAAGACCGGCAAACCGCTCGTCGACCTCATCGTCGACCACGCCGGCATGAAGGGCACCGGCACCTGGACCGTGCAGACCGCACTGTCCCTCGCCGTGCCGGTCACCGGCATCGCCGAAGCCGTGTTCGCCCGCGGCCTGTCCTCCGAAGCCGACCTGCGTGAGGAAGCCCAGAAGCAGGGCTTCGCCGGCCCCGACGGCAAGTTGAACCTCAACGACGACGAGAAGAAGGCCTTCATCGAAGACATCCGCCAGGCCCTCTACGCCTCCAAGATCGTCGCCTACGCACAGGGCTTCAACGAGATCACCACCGCCGCCAAGGAATACGGCTGGGACATCGACCTCGCCGCCGTGGCACGCATCTGGCGTGGCGGCTGCATCATCCGCGCGAAGTTCCTCAACCGCATTTCCGAAGCGTTCGAATCCGGCGAGGCCAACGTGTCACTGCTGTTCGCCCCGTACTTCAAGAACGCCATCGAAAACGCCGAGAAGTCCTGGCGTAACGTGGTGGCCCAAGCCGCCGTCAACGGTCTGCCGACCCCGGCGTTCGCATCCTCGCTGTCCTACTTCGACGGCCTGCGTTCCAAGCGTCTGCCGGCCGCCCTCATCCAGGGCCAGCGCGACTACTTCGGCGCCCACACCTACCAGCGCGTGGACCAGCCGGGCGCGTTCCACACCCTGTGGGCCGAGCCGGGCCGTGAGGAAATCGAAGCCTGATTCCCCTTGAGCCTGAAGCATAAGGCATCCGAAACATAGATGAAGCCCCGCAACACGATATGTTGCGGGGCTTCATCGTTATACCGGTTATACCGTTGCTTTATCGGCGTGCAGGAACCGCATCACAGCTTGGATGCCGCTCCTTCATCGATAAGCCACAACAGCTCTTCGCCGTCGGCATAGGAGCTTGGCGCATGCGGATTGTCGCGCTGGGCGAACGCCGCCTTCACCGCGTCGGCCTTGCGCGTCTCGGACGTGAACACCCATGTGTGCTTCGAACGGGCGATCATCGGCACGGTCAACGTCACACGCAGCGGCGGCGGTTTCGGCGAATCACGCACGCCGGCCACCAGCACATGCGGATCGTCGATTTCGACTTCGCCATGGTCGGGGAACAGGGACGCGAAATGCGCGTCCGGACCCACGCCGAACATCGCGATGTCAAGCGCTGGCTCGCTGCCCAACTGCTCGACAAGCTCCCGCTGGTATTCCGCGGCAGCGGCCGCCAGCACGGCATCCGTCTGTTCTGAGGAAGCGGACGCGATCTCATCCGCGTCACGTCCGTCAGCCGGCATTTCGTGGATGTTTCCAGCCGGCATGAGGCCATCCTCGATAAGCTTGCCGAACCAAGCCTCGCGCGCCTGCTTGGCGTTGCGGTCGTCATCATCGGCCGCAACGAAACGCTCATCGCCCCACCACACGTGCACACGGCGCCAATCGACGGCATCGGCCAACGGGCTTTCACCCATCACCTTAAGCACGTAAATGCCATCGGTGCCGCCGGTCACGGCAATGTCCACACGCTGCCGGTCCGGCTCGGCCAGCAGGTCGATGATGGTCAGCAATGTGCGCGCGGCCACGGCCTGCGCCAATACTTCGGCATTCGGATACACAATGGTCTTACGTTCTGCCATATTCGCTCCTTATACGATGTCGCCCCACCGATTCACGGCAGGGCGACTGGTTGTCGTTTGACGGTTCAGCGCTTCGGATTGATCAGATCCCAGCCCTGCGTCACCACTTCCGCATAGATCTCATCCGGGTAGAGTCGGCCCAGCTCCTCGCTTAGGCATTCCTCCAACGTGCGCGCCGGCACGCTGATTGTCTGCGGCGACTGTCCCGGCACGTTCAGCACGGCGATGCCGTCATCCGTGGAGGGACGTTCCAGGCTCATCACGCCGTCGGAACGGCTAAGATACACGCCGGTCACCGCGGTGGCGTTCGGATCGTCCTCCACCACCACCGGCACGTTGAGCCGTAGCCTCAGCCATGCGGCCAGCAGGTCCATCGGCAGGTAATCCTTCTTGCCGGTCACACGCACGCCGCTCACCGGCAGGTGCGGCGGTTGGTCGAGCATGGAAGCCAGCATCGCGCGCCAAACGGTCAGACGCGTCCATGACATGTCCACGTTCTTCGACGACCAGTTACGGCGCAGATCGTCCATCGTGCGTCGTGGATTCGACGAATGCATCGCATCCGTGATACGGCTGCGCGCCATCGAGCCCAACAAATCGGTGGACAGGTTCGCCGGCGCCTCGTTCGGCCACCAGGCCACCACCGGCGCGTCCGGCACCAGCAGTGGAATCACCAACGTATCCGCGTGATACACCAGACCGCCGAGCGGACGCAGCACGATGATCTCGCCCGCGCCGGCGTCGGAACCGAACCGCACTTCCGCGTCGAGGAACGTGTGCGGCTGACCGTCATCGGTATCGGCATCCATCTTGCGCGAATTCGGTGCGATGGCGATCACCCGGCAGGGGTGTTCGCGGCTGGCGCTGTTCGCCACTTCGAGGTCGTGCTCCAGCGACGCCTCGTTCGTGGAGATCAGCAGCGTGAGCACACGGCCCAAGGCGGCCTCGCCACGCTCTTCGTGCAGTTCGTCGATCTTCGCCGAAATCTCACGGGTTTCGGTGTTCTTCATGGTAATGATCACGGCATCCTCCAACGGTGTCCATCGCGGGCCAGCATCTCGGTGGCCTCCTGCGGTCCCCAAGTTCCGGAACGGTATGGCTGCGGCTGGCCGAGCGTGGACCAGAACTCCTCGATCGGGTCGAGGATCTGCCAGCTCAGCTCCACCTCGCGGGTGGTCGGGAACAGCGGCGGATCGCCCAGCAGCACGTCGAGAATCAGACGTTCGTAGGCTTCCGGAGACGATTCGGTGAACGAACGGCCATAGCCGAAGTCCATTGATACATCACGCACCTCCATCGAAGTGCCGCCCGGCACCTTCGAGCCGAATCGCATGGTCACGCCCTCGTCCGGCTGCACGCGAATCACGATCGCGTTCTTGCCGAGCTCCTTCGTCGCGGTCGATTCGAACGGCAGGTGCGGCGCGCGCTTGAAGATCACGGCGATTTCCGTGACGCGTTTGCCAAGACGTTTGCCGGTGCGTAGGTAGAACGGCACGCCGGCCCAACGGCGTGTATCGACATCCAACCGGATAGCCGCGTACGTTTCGGTGGTCGATGCTGGATTAATGCCTTTCTCATCCAAGTAGCCGACGACTTCGTGCGATCCTTGCCATCCGGCGGCATACTGGCCGCGGGCCGTATGCGCGGCCAAATCCTTCGGCAGACGCACGGCGGACAGTACCTTCGTCTTCTCCGCCGTCAAATCGGCGGCGGAGAAGGAGACCGGTTCCTCCATGGCGGTCAATGCCATGAGCTGCAGCAGATGGTTTTGGATGATGTCGCGCGCTGCGCCGATGCCGTCGTAGTAACCTGCACGGCCAGCCACGCCGATATCCTCGGCCATGGTGATTTGCACATGGTCAACGTAATTGTTGTTCCAAATCGGCTCGTACATGGCGTTCGCAAAACGCAGCGCCAATATGTTCTGCACGGTTTCCTTGCCGAGGTAGTGATCGATGCGGAATACGCTCGACGGGTCGAACACCTCGGAAACCACACGGTCGAGTTCCTTAGCGCTGGCCAGATCGTGGCCGAACGGCTTTTCGATGATCACGCGACGCCAAGCGCCTTTGTCGCTTTTCGCCAGACCGCAGTCGGCCAGCTGGCGGGAGACTTGCGGGAAGGCCCGTGGCGGCACGGACATGTAGAACGCATGGTTGCCGCGCGTGCCGCGATCGCGGTCAAGTTCCTCGACGGTCTCCGACAATCGTTCGAACGCCTTCGGATCGTCGAAGGTGCCCTGCACGAAACGAATGCCGTCGGTAAGCTGCTTCCAAGTCGATTCCTTGAATGGCGTACGGCAGTGCGCCTCGACGTTCTCGCGTACGAAATTCTTGAAATGCTCTTCGGTCCAATCGCGGCGGGCGAAGCCGGTCAAACCGAAGCTTGGCGGCAACAGGCCACGGTTGGCCAGATCGTAGATTGCGGGAAGCAGTTTTTTACGGGACAAATCGCCAGTCACACCGAAAATCACGATGCTGCACGGACCGGCAATACGGGGAAGTCTCAGATCGCGCGGGTCGCGCAGTGGATTCGTCCATGCGTCGGCCGCGTTGGATGCGGTTGAAACGGTTTCACTCATGCCTTTCATACTAACGCGCGGGCTCCACTCGCCACCAAAGGGAATTCGAAAACGTCATTGCCCTTTTTTAGAGCATCCTACAAAACGGCATGGCGGTTCCCTCGTTTGGTGCCGCCACTACAATGCCTTCGGAAGCGAACGACGAGCCGGCTGCGGCTGGCGGAGGCAAAACATGGTGCACAACAAGCAGGGCATAGACATGCTGCACGGGCGCATATGGACGAAAGTCCTGCGATTCGCGCTCCCCGTGGCGGCGACCGGCATTCTGGAACAACTCTTCAACGCATCCGGCATCATGATCGTCGGCAACTTCTCCCAATCCGACGGCACCGCCGCGGTCGCGGCCGTCGGCTCCAACGCGCCCGTCACCGGACTCATCCTCAACCTGTTCATCGGCATCGCTCTCGGCGCGAACGTCGTCATCGCCAACGCCATCGGACGAGGCAGCCGCGAAGCGGTGCGCAACGCCGTGCACACGTCCATCGTCACCGCCCTGATCGGCGGCGTGATCGTCGCCATCATCGGAGAATTGCTCGCCGGACCGCTTCTCGGCATGCTCAACGTGACCGCCGACGTGTTCCCCCTGGCGCTCGCATACCTGCGCATCTACCTCATCGGCATGCCCGTCATCCTGCTATACAATTTCGAAACAGCCATCTTCCGCAGCATCGGCGACACCCAGGCTCCGCTCGCCGTACTCGCCATTTCCGGCGTGCTCAACGTGACCATGGGACTGATTTTCGTCGTACTGTTCCATTGGGGTGTTTCGGGCGTCGCGACGGCCACAGTCATCGCGAACGTCGTCAGCTCCATGATTCTGCTGTATCGACTGGTTCATACTGACGCAGCCATCCATGTTGATTTGCGCGAGTTCGGCATCGACTGGTTTACCCTGCGTCAGATTCTGCGCATCGGACTGCCCGCCGGCGTGCAAAGCGCGGTGTTCGCCGTGGCCAACACATCATCCAAGCCGCCATCAACAGTCTCGGCACCGTTGTCATGGCCGCCTCCAGCGCCGCGTTCAACATCGAAATCATCGCCTACTACGTGCTCAACTCGTTCAGCCAGGCCTGCGCCACCTTCACCGGGCAAAACTATGGAGCCAAACGGATCGGACGCTGCAAGCGCGTGCTTGGCATCTGCATTCTGGAGGATTTCATCGCCACCGCGGCCACCATCGCCGTCGTGCTGTTCTTCGGCCATAGTCTGCTGGCGTTGTTCGATGCGACACCGGAGGTCATTTCCGTCGGCTACACCAGACTCGTCATGGTGTTCTCCGCCTACACGTTCAGCATGCTGTACGAGGTCATGTCCGGATATCTGCGCGGCTTCGGCATCTCACTGGTGCCGGCGCTGCTCACCGTAATCGGCGTGGTCGGCGTGCGCATCACCTGGATCGCGTTCGTGTTCCCCGCGCATCGCACGTTCGAGGCCATCATGATCGTCTACCCGATCAGCCTCGCCGCAACCGCCGTACTCATCGGCATCGCTCTGCTCTGCTACCGTCCGTCCAAGCGATTTGCCGTTAAACCTTAAGCGTGTGCGGCTTGCCGCCGTTCATGAACGCGGCGATTCGCCGGGTCAGAGCGCGGGGAAGAACCCGTTCCGCGAGCGCGCCCGCCTTGGTGAGCGGACCATGGTAGGCGAGGGTTGAGCCGCGCATCATCCTGCGGTAGGCGTACGTGGCAAGCTGACGTGCGGTGGCCGGTTTGGTCATGGTGAAGAAGTTGCGGCCACTCATATTCGCAGCCTTCTGAAAGCCGGTCGTGGTCGGACCGGGACATACGCAGGTCACCGTCACGCCCGTGCCGCGCAATTCGTGGGCCACGGCCTCGGATAGCGAGCGCACGAATGCCTTCGACGCGAAATACATCGCCATGTATGGGCCTGCCATCATCGAGGCGACGGACGAAATATTCAAAATCCTGCCATGCCCGTTGGCGCGCATGTCTCGGCCATACCGATACGTCAACTCAGCGAGCGCATGCATGTTGAGCTGCATCATCTCGTTTTGCCGGTTCCAGTCGGCGTCGAGAAAATCCGTCCAGTCAGCGAAGCCTGCGTTATTAACGAGATGGTCGACCGCAATACCTTGTGATGTGGTGAAATCATGGAGTTTCTTCGGTGCGTTGGCTTCGCTCAGATCTATGGCGAACGTCACCACATGCACGCCAAAACGCTGCTCGAGCTTGGTTTTTATCATGTCAAGCCGTTCCTGGCTGCGGGCGGTGATCACCAGGTCATGTCCGTCCGCTGCGAACAGCGCCGCCAGTTCGCGTCCGATGCCGCCGGACGCTCCCGTGATGAGTGCGTATCCCATGCCAACTCCTTCGTTTTGGTCCTATCTCGCCTATGAATGGCGGATTTGCGGGTCTGCCTGATGCTATCTCCACTATAGATGGCGGATGTTTTTCGACTTATACCCCCTGAGATAGCGTATGGGGGTAAAAAGCGCGGCTTTTCACTTTGCCGTCCGCCATCTATAAGCGAGATAACATGTGTCGAAAGACGAAATCCGCCATCCATAGGCGAGATAGGTGTTTTGTGGAGGGATGGAGGACAGTGGTGAAAACAAAGTCGCATTACGATTCGCCGCTTGGCGGCATCACGCTGATCACCGACGAAACGGCATTGCTCGGCCTGTGGTTCGATTGGCAGCCAGGCTATGCGGACGATGATTCCGCGGTTTTGGGTGATTCGCCGACGATTGGCGCCGCGAAACGATGGCTGGACGAATACTTTGCAGGTTGCATACCTCGGACCGAAGTGCCGTTGCGGCTGGAAGGCACGCCGTTTCGCAAGGAAGCATGGGCATTGCTGCGGAAAGTGCCATACGGCGAAACGGTTTCATACGGCGGACTCGCACGTCGATTGGAGTTGAAACGTGCGGACGGGCGTAGGGTATCCGCACGCGCCATCGGGGGAGCGGTGCACCGCAATCCGATCGCGCTTATCGTGCCCTGCCATCGGGTCGTCGGCGCTGACGGCAGTCTCACCGGTTATGCGGGAGGCATTGAAACCAAAATCCGTCTGCTCCAACTCGAAGGCGTGCTGAAGCAGACGGAACGGATGGATGTGGATTGCGAATCTATAGACCGGATTTGGCGATCCACCCGCTGACGGCTTCGGCGGCTTTACTTGCGTTGTTCTGTGCGTCGGTCCCCATGACCGCAAGCCCCGGCTTCACCGTCGTCTTGGTGATTGCGGTGATACGTTCCGGAGTCCGTCCAAGCCCGCTGCCGCCGTGCGTGCAGAACGGATAAATGGTTTTGCCGGACCAGTCGCGGCTTTCCAGAAAAGCGTACACGGGCATCGGCATATCGCCGCACCAAATCGGATAGCCAAGGAACACGGTATCGGACGAATCGAGCGCATCGACATCGCCGCTGAGCGTGAACGGCGGACGCGCGTTGACACGCTGCTCCTCCTGCACCATTTCTGAGGTCGCGGCGTACCGTTCCGGATAAGGCTCGGTACGTGTGATTTCAATCATCGGCGAATCGGTCCGCCGGGCCACCTCTTGGGCAAGCTTCGCGGTATTGCCGACCGTCACCTCGCCCACTTCGTAGTTTTCGCCGGCGCGGGAGAAAAACACCACCACCATGTTGCGTCCTTTCATAGTCCTTGAAGAGGCCGTTGCCGCATCCGTCATGCGTCAGTCCAAGGGTTTATCAGTCCATCTTTGGAAACGATTGTGCTCGATACGCGAGCAGACCGTCGATGAACCGTGCAAGACCCTCGATCATGCGTGCACGCGGACAGGCCACGTTGATACGCACGAAATCATGACCGTTGCCACCATATTCGGAACCCTCGGAGAACATCACCTTATGCTCGCGCTTGAGATAATCGCACAACGCATCCGTGTCATGCGTGATGGCCGAACAGTCGACCCACAACAGGTAGGTGGCATGTCCTTCGACCATGATGATGCGCCGGTCGGCCGGCACCGAAGCGTTGTATTTGTCGAACATCGCACGCGCGGTCGCCTTGTTGCCGGCCAGATAGGCTCGTAATTCGTTCAGCCACGGTTCGCCCTCATTGAACGCGGCCAGGGTGGCGTCCATGGCGAAGGCGTTCGGCTCCGCCACCTCATCGGTGTTCAAAGCTCGCCACACCTTATGACGCAACACCGGATTCGGAATCATCACGGCCGCGGAATTCAGTCCTGCGATGTTGAACGTTTTGGTCGGAGCCATGCAGGTCACCGAATTCATCGCGCAATGCTCACCCACCGAGGCGAACGGCACGTAATCGAAACCCGGATCGGTCAGATCGCAGTGAATCTCATCGCTGACCACCGTCACATGATGCTTCCAGCACAGTTCGCCGATACGTTCCAAAGTCTCACAATCCCAAATACGGTCGATCGGATTATGCGGGTTGCACAGAATCATCAGCGTGGTCTGCGGGTCGGCGAGTTTCGTTTCGAAATCAGCCCAATCGATCTCGTAATGTCCTTCGCCGTCATAGGCGAGCGGCGATTCAAGCACACGGCAGCCATTGTTGAGAATCGAATTGAAGAAGATGTTGTAGACCGGCGTCATGATCACGACGTTCTCGTTCGGCGTGGTGAGTTTCCTGACCATGCTGGAGATCGCCGGCACCACACCGGTGCAGAACACCAGCGAATCCGGGTCGATGGCAAGCCCATGACGGCGTCCCCACCAATCCACGTACGCCTGATTCCATTCTGGCGGCACGATCGAATAGCCGAAAACGCCATGCTCGACGCGCCGACGCAACGCCTCGCGGATTACGGGCGCGGTCTGGAAATCCATATCCGCCACCCACATGGGCAGCGCGTCGCCAGCCTCCTCCCATTTGAGCGAGTACGTGCCGGAACGGTCGATCGGAGTATCGAAATCGTAAGTCATACCGCCAATCCTACCTACTGTTATGCGGCGTCGGCTGTCACGATCGTCGTGGCCGTCGGATCGATTTTCGCCGGATCGAGCGTCAGCTCGTTGATATGGTCGGCGCGAATCGTGCCGGACGAAGGATTGAACACGCTGTCGATCGTGCCGCGCACGTCGGCATCGACGGAGGAATATTCGAACGCGAGCGTCGTATTGACGAGCCGGCAGTCACGCAACACCAGATGGTCCACGTAGCACAGGCCCTGCAGGCTTTCGATCGTGCAATGCTCGAACGTCACGTTACGCGAGTTCCACGCCAGATACTCGCCGGAAATGAACGAATCGCGCACCGTCACGTTCTCGCAGTTCCAGAAACAATCCTTCGAAATCAGACGGGAATTGGAAATCTCCACGTTCCTTGCGCCATCGAACGGATAATTGCCCACCAAACGTAGGTTGTCGGCTTTCACATCCGCGCAATTCATCGCCAGATAATCGCCATGCGCGCTCACATTGTCCAACGTCACGCCGGAACAGGCCCACAACGTCTCCTCGGCGTTGACGAAATCCACGTTGCGTAACGTCACGTCATGGCAGCGGCGGAAATTCTTCGGCGCCTCGATCGTCGAATCCTCCACCGTGATATGGTCCGTGTACCATACGCCCGCACGTGCCATCTCAAACCACGTGCAGTCCTTCGCATCGATATCCGAGCAATACCACAGCGGATACTTCCATTTGAACGAGCTCGACCTCAGTTCGATGTCATGGGCATGCTTCAACGGCGATTCGCCATCGTCGAAAATCGTATCGACGTACCGGCGGTCATGCGCGAAGAACTCCGCGCGCTCGCCGGTGAGGAACGCCTGGCGGGTTTCGGACATGTCCTGCTCCGCAGCGGATGTAAATGTATCTGGAGTGTTATTCACCGTATGCTCCTTCATGCTCTGTTGGAAGAGAATAGGAACTTCAAGTACTTGAAGTCAAACAGGGAGCCACGTTCGTCTGGAACGAACACGGCTCCCTGCGGAAAATCGGGAAATGCGCGCCGAAACAGGCAGAGGAATCAGCCGATCAGCGCTGCCGGATACTTCGCCACGGCGGCGTCGATCTGCTCATCGGTGGACGTGGCGACGCCTTGGATGAGGAACGGCTTCAGATATGTGGCATGCGTATGACGGAACGTGGTCTCGAACGGGGAAAGCAGCTCCTCCATGGTGCGCACATGGCTGCCTTCACGCGTGTAGGAGTCCGCCGGAGAGCCGGTGGACACGGCCAACATGAACTCCTTGCCTTCGAGCGCCCGCCCGCCGCCGTAGGCCCAGCCGGCCTTGATCACGTCATCCTCCCACTGCTTGAGCAGCGCGGGGGAGCTGTACCAGTAGAACGGGAACTGCAGCACGATGCGGTCATGCGTTTCGATGAGCTCCTGCTCATGTTCGACGTTGATTTTGAAGTCGGGATATGCGGCGTACTCGTCCACCACGGTCACGTCGCCGGTCTCGTTGGCCGCGTCCATGAGCTTGCGGTTGACCTGCGATTTTTCCAGATGCGGGTGGAACACCAGTACCAGTGTCTTCATTCATGCTCCTTGTCCAAAGGTTTTTCGTTACGTTCCAGTATGCAGCATGATAATCTCGCCGCGCATGCTTTGTACGTAATCCGTCGATGTCCACGCGCCGATACGGTTGCGCATGGTTTGTCGGGGTCGGCGATAGTATGTTGGCCGTCGTTGTGGCGCGTCGGGGTATATCAGGGCGCGGCAAGAGAAGGCATGAGAAGAGAAGCATGGGAACGGACGGAAGAAGGGCTGATATTTAATGGTGCGGACGCAGAACAGGAACGCCGTCATGGGCAAGGCGTTCAGAACGGCATTGCCGCGGACGTCGCCGGTCTGCATCAGCTTTTTCCTTCTGGCGTTGTCGTACGGCGTGCTGATGGGCACGCGCGGCTTCTCGTTCCTGTGGCCCATGCGCATGAGCGCGTTCATCTTCACCGGTTCCATGGAATTCGTCACCGTGAATCTGCTGGTGTCCGCGTTCAACCCGTTCGTCACGTTCATGCTGGCCGTCATGCTCGGCACCCGTCATCTGTTCTACGGCATCTCCATGCTCGGCCGGTTCAAGAACATGGGCGCCAAGAAGCCGTATCTCATTTTCTCGTTGTGCGACGAGACCTTCGCCATCGACAACGGCACCATCATTGCGGCCGACGTCGATCGCGGATGGTTCTACTTCTTCGTCGGCCTGCTCAACCAGTCATCATGGGTGGCCGGCGCCACGCTTGGCGGCCTTCTCGGAGAACGCATCACCTTCAACACCTCCGGTCTCGACTTCATCATGACCGCCATGTTCGCCGTCATTTTCGTGGATCAATGGCTGACCACGAAACGCAAAAGCCACATGGCCGCGCTTACCGGCATAGCGGTGCCCGCGATCTGTCTGGGGGTGTTCGGCGCCGACAATTTCATGATTCCATCCCTGGTCGCCATGCTCGTCATGTTCATTCTGCTGCGGCCATACCTGGACGACCTGAAGATCGACAAGACGGACGGGGAGAACGAAACGAACAACGCGGACAAGGAGACGAACGCATGATGATCATGACCACGTGGCAAGGCGTCATCACCATCATCATGGCGATGCTCGGCACCATGCTGACACGTTTCCTGCCGTTCCTGCTGTTCCCCGAATCGAAGGAACCGCCGCGTTTCATCACCTACCTGGGCACCGTCCTGCCGTATGCCATGACAGGCCTGCTTGTCGTGTACTCGCTCAAAGGAGTGCACCTGACGTCAGGCAGCCACGGCATTCCCGAATTGTTGGCGATTATCGCAATCGCCCTGCTGCACATATGGAAAAGGAACATGCTGCTGTCGATCGTCGGCGGCACCGCCGTCTATATGCTGCTGGTACAGCTGGTTTTCTCGTAAGACGGCTTCCGCCTGTGCTTGGCATTGCGATTACCTGGCGAGCCCCATCTCGTATTTGAGCGTCATCACACGAATGGCGGATCGCTGCACCTTCCGCGCGAACGTCGCATCGCCGGCCGCTTTGGCGTTCAATCCGTCCAACACCGGCTGCACGTAGGAAGAGGCGCCGATACATGCCAAATCGCCGCCGGCTTCGACCAGCCGCACACCCAAATCACTCGGCTGCACGCCACTCAAAGCCGTTGCGGACAGGGAATCGGAAGTGACGACGCCTTGGAAGCCGATTTTCCCGCGCAGATAGCCGGTGACCAGCGTTGATGAGAACACGGCCGGATTATTCGGATCGATCGCCTGATATGTGGCCAAAGACATCATCACCATCGAAGGGCTTGCCTCCAACGTGCCGTTGAACGCGCTGATTTCCGGACCATCCAACGTGGTGGTGGTGTCGAGGATGCCGTTCGCGGTGAAATCGGTATTGCCGGTCACCGATCCCAAACCCGGATAATGTTTGATGGCGCTGCCTACCCCCGAATCGGACATGCCCTGTATGAACGCCTTCGCATGGTCCGCATTGCCGGCCGGATCAAGACCGAAATCACGGTACAGCGCGCCAATCGGGGCGTTCGACGAACGGTCCACGGTCACCGTGCCGACGACGGGTGCCAGATCGACATTGATGCCGGCAGCCTTGAGCTGCGTGCCCCATGCGGATGCCGATTGCCTCAACTGGCTGACATCCATTGCGCCCTGCTGGGTGGCCGAAGGCATGGTATCGAACCCGGCCCCCTTGAGATGCTGGACCAGACCACCCTCCTGATCGGTGGACATCAACAGCTGGTTGTCGCCCGGAGCATACGATTGCAGCGTGGATGTGGCGGCCGCGACCCCGGCGATCCCCGAAGTCCAGTTGCCGATGATCAAAACCGAACCAACATGCCTGTTCGCAATGAGGTCATACAACGATGACGGATCGGAACCAGCGAACAATGGCGCCATAACCAGCTGCCCGACCCGTTCCTCGACACTCATGGACTCCACGGCCCGCACCGCCTTGGCATGCGGCGAATCGTCGCGGACGGACGGCACTTGCGCCTTGTCGAGGGAATCATGCGTGACCGTCGGCCGGCGAGTGGAAAAAGCTGCGGTGGCGGCGTCCGATGGGGAAGCGTCGCCGGAACATGCGGCCAACGTGACCGGCAGCATCGCCACGCAGCAGGCAGCCACCAATCGTGTGAAAAACCCATGAGCCTTCTTCATACCGCCATTATGGCATGCCGGCATTCCCCATATGTTCCCTTCATGCGGACATGCCACGGAACAGCCGATTCAGCCCACGGCCAGATCCGTTCGGCTGGCGGCTTAACGGCGTTCCTCGCCTGTCGCTAGGCTATTAGCATGTCTTTCTTTGATATGTTTGGTCCCATGTTCGATCCCGAAGGCGGCTCGAACCGTGCCGGCAGGCAGAATCCGCGCAAACCCAGCAACGACGATCCGATCATCCTCAACGTCGAAACCGACGGAGGGGACGGTCCGCAACCATCGTCGAACGTTCCCCCGAAACGACCTTCGGACCCCCGCATCACCAGCAAGCCGAACCGTCCGCGCAAACCGTCGAACGGCAGCAAGATCTTCATCGGCGTGGTGCTGGCGCTCGCCATCGTCATCGGACTGTTCTTCGCGCTCGCGCAGTTCGTCACCGATGTCATGTGGTACAGCCAGCTCGGCTTCCAAAGCGTGATTTGGACGCAGCTGGGCACCAGGGTCGGCCTCTGGCTGGCGTACGCGGTGCTCATCGCCGCAGTCGGCTTCATCTCCGCCACGCTGGCGATATGGGCGCGTCCCGACGCTGCGGACGGCTCCACCATCCGCGTGAACGGCGACACCATCGAAATCGGCAAGAGCGTGAGCTCCAAGAGCGCTCGACGCATCGCCGTGGTCATCTCCCTGATTGTCGGACTGGTGTTCGGCTCCCAGTTCAACGCGAACTGGTCCGAAATCCTGCTCATGTTCAACTCGCAAAGCTTCGGCACCAAGGATCCGCAGTTCGGCATCGACAACGGCTTCTACGTGTTCGTGCTGCCCGGACTGAAACTCATCATGTCCGCTGTCTCGCTGTTGCTGCTCGCTGGCATCATCTTCTCCATCGTCACCCACGTGCTTATGGGCGGCATCCGCATCACCATACCGGTGAACGGCCATGGCCTGTTCCACATCACCAAACGCGCCCGCCGCCAGATCGGCATCTGGCTGATGCTCAACATGTTCGCCTGGGCCGCCAATCAGGTTCTGGGCGTGTTCTCGCACCTGACCGAGGAAGGCAGCAGAATCACCGGTGCCACCTACACCACGGTGAACGCCACCATCCCCGTCACGTTCATCGTGGCCGCCATCACCGCCATCCTTGGCGTGATACTGGGCCTGTGGATTATGAAATCCCATACGTTGGAAGGTTCCGCACCCATCGCGGCACGTGCTTCCGAAGCGCTCAAGGCGTGGAAGGTGCCGACCGTGGCCATCGCCTCCGCCATCGTGGTGAGCCTGGTGCTTACCGTGGCCTGGCCGGTGCTGCTGCAGCGCTTCCGCGTCAATCCGAACGCGCAGGAAATGGAATCCACCTATATCCAGCGCAACATCGACGCCACCCGCGCCGCGTACGGTTTGGACAAGGTGAAGGCCGAACAGTACAAGGCCACCACCGAAGGCGAGGAAGGCGCATTGGCCGATTCCGCGGAATCCACCGCTCAGATCCGCCTGCTCGACCCGCAGATCATCTCCCCGACGTTCAAACAGCTGCAGCAGTCCAAGCAGTACTACACGTTCGCCGACACCGTCGCGGTCGACAAATACGACGTCGACGGCGTCAGCCAGGACACGGTGATCGCCGCGCGCGAACTCGATCTGGACGGTCTCGACAACCGCAACTGGGTCAACGACCACACCGTGTACACGCACGGCTATGGCGTTGTGGCCGCCTACGGCAACAAGGTGACCGCCGACGGCCAGCCGAAGTTCTTCGAAGCGGGCATCCCCACCCAAGGCAAGCTCACCGATTACGAAAAGTACGAGCCTCGCATCTACTTCTCTCCGAACGCCACCGAATATTCGATCGTAGGCGCTCCGGAAGGCACCAAATCCTGGGAATTCGACTATCCGACCGGTTCGGAAGGCGCCACCAACACCTTCAAGGGCGATGGCGGTCCGAAGATCGGCAACATCTTCTCCAGACTGCTGTACGCCATCCGCTTCGGCTCCGACCAGATCCTGTTCTCCAACCGTGTGAACTCCAATTCGCAGATTCTCTACGACCGTTCCCCGAAGGAACGTGTGGCCAAAGTCGCGCCGTATCTGACGCTTGACGGCCGCGTATACCCGGCCGTGGTGGACGGACGGGTCAAGTGGATCGTGGACGGCTACACCACTTCGGACGCCTACCCATACTCTCAGATGACCGACTTGGGCGAGGCCACCAAGGACTCCACCACGGAATCCTCCGACACGGTAAGCAGCCTGAACTCGAAGAACGCCAACTACATCCGCAATTCCGTGAAAGCCACCGTGGACGCATACGACGGTTCCGTGGACCTGTATGTATGGGACCAGTCCGACCCGGTCATCAAAGCCTGGGAGAAGATCTTCCCCGGCCAGTACCACCAGCTGTCGGAAATCTCCGGCGACCTGATGAGCCACATGCGTTATCCGGAAAGCCTGTTCAAGGTGCAGCGCGAACTGCTGGCCAAATACCACGTGTCCAGCGCCAACCAGTTCTTCTCCGGAGAGGATTTCTGGCAGACCCCCGTCGACCCGACCGAATCGCAGCAGGCGCAACAGCGAGATATCCTGCAGCCGCCGTACTATCTGACGCTGCAGACCGGCGGCTCCAGCGAACCGGTGTTCTCGCTGACCTCGTCGTACATTCCCGCAGGCTCGTCCACCAGGGAAATCCTGACCGGCTTCCTGTCGGTCGATTCCGACGCGGGCCACGAGAAAGGCAAAATCGGCTCGAGCTACGGCACCATACGATTGCAGGAACTGCCGAAGGATTCCAACGTGCCGGGCCCCGGCCAGGCGCAGAACAACTTCAACGCGTCCGCCGACGTGTCGAAGGAACTCAACCTGCTCGAATCCGGCTCGACCAATGTACAGCGCGGCAACCTGCTCACCCTGCCTCTCGGCGGAGGCCTGGTCTACGTGCAGCCGGTGTACGTCAAATCGTCCGGCTCCACCAGCTTCCCGCTGCTGAAGAAGGTGCTCGTCGCATTCGGCGACCAGGTCGGCTTCGCCGACACGCTGGACGAGGCTCTCGACCAGGTGTTCGGCGGCGATTCCGGCGCGTCCGCAGGCGACGCCGAAAACGTGGGCGACACCACCGATGACAAGCAGGATGCTAAGAACGACGATTCCGCCGATGGCAAGACCAACACTGACGGCAAGCAGGACACGCCATCCAATACCGACGGTAAGACCGGCGGCAATAATGGCGATTCGTCCGGCACGATGAGCGCCGACCTGAAGAAGGCACTCGCCGATGCCGCACAGGCCATGAAGGATTCCGATGCCGCCATGAAGAAGGGCGATTGGTCCGCCTACGGCGACGCTCAGAAGCAGCTTCAGGAAGCACTGAACAAGGCCATCGAACTCGAACAGTGATTCCCGTCCGATTCCCTTCATGAAATACGCAGGGGCCGGCTCCTTCCAAAGGAACCGGCCCCTGTTGTCGTTCGCCGCCGGGTATGCTGGGCGCATGGCCGACTATTCTTTCCGCATCGCGACGCAAGACGATATCCAAGCGATCACCGACATCTACAACGCGGCAGTCATCCGCGGCGGCTCGTCCGCCGACACCACGCCACGTACCTACGCGCAACGCAAGACATGGGTGGAATCGCACCACGATCCATATGCGGTGTTCGTCACCACCGTGCCTGCCACGGATGCAGCCACGGAAGGCGGCGAACGGATCATCGGCTTCTCCGCGCTGTCCGTGTTCTACGACCGCGCCGGCTACGACGGCGTCACCGACCTCGCCTACTACATCGCCCCCGAATGGCAGGGCAGGGGAGCGGGCACCTTCACACTGGCCAAACTGCTTGACGAATGCCGAAACCGCCACATGCGCAAAGCCTGCGGCATCATCTTCGCCGACAACCGCGGATCCATCGCACTGATGAAACATTTCGGATTCACCCAATTCGGACTCATGCCCCAAGCCGCCACCGACTCCACCGGAACCATGCGCGACATGAGCTACTGGCATCTCGACCTGTAAGCACCTGACAGTAGAATCTGTGCGGTTAAACAAGACGAGAGCACGCAAGAACACAGAGGAATGGACGATTATTATGGCATCTGATTTCTGGCTGATCGCAGGACTGGGCAACCCCGGCTCCAAATATGAGGGCACCCGCCACAACATGGGCTTCATGACCGCCGACGTGCTGGCCGAACGCTGGTCCGTCAACTTCTCCGACCACAAGGGACTCGCCATGCTCGGCAAAGGCGTGATGAACCTATCCGGCCGCAACGTCAAATTCTTCCTCGCCAAGCCACTCACCTACATGAACGAATCCGGCAACGCGGTCGCCTCCATCAGCGCCTACTACCAGATCGAACCGGACCATATCGTGGTTATCCACGACGACATGGACCTCGACTTCGGCAGAATCAAAGTCAAAGCCGGCGGCTCCGCAGGCGGGCACAACGGCATCAAATCCATCGACCGTTCGCTCGGCACCCCGAAATACGCGCGCGTGCGCATGGGCGTCGGCCACGCCCAACGCGGAGCCCACGCGCACGACAACACCGTGAACTGGGTGCTGGGCGGCTTCGGACCGGACCAACGCGAACAGCTCCCCGAATTCCTCGCCGACGGTGCCGACGCGGCAGAAACCATCATCTTCGACGGTCTCGCCAAAGCCCAGGAGCGATTCAATGGCCGCTGAACCGACGTCTCCGGCGCAACCACCGCAACTGCCGACCGCAGGCTCGCTTGCCGGCATCCTCGACGTGCTGGAAACCGATGACGATTTCCGCGCGCTCATCGCCGGGGAAATCGAAGAACCGGAATCAGACATCGACCCCAGCATCACCGTCGGTGTGCCGGGCGGCCTACGCCCGGCGCTCGCAGCCGGCGCTGCGGGCAAACAGCCGGTCGTGCTCGTCGTCGCCTCCAGCCGCGAAGCGGAGGAAGCCGTGGAGTCCATCCGTTCCTGGTATGACGGAGACCCAAACGATGTGGCGCAGCTTGAAGCATGGGAGACCCTTCCCCATGAACGGCTTTCACCACGCGCGGACACTGTGGCAAGCCGCATGGCGGTGTTCCGCAGGCTGAAGCATCCCGAAGAGGGCAGCACGCTGTTCGGCCCCATCCGCATTCTGGTCATGCCGGTGCGCTCCCTCATCCAACCGGTGGTCGCAGGCTTGGGGGACGTCGAACCACTCGTGTTCTCCCAAGGCGAGGAACTGCCTCTTGACGAAGCATCCCGCAAACTGGTGGAAAACGCGTACACGCGCGTCGACTTGGTGATGGACCGTGGCGAATTCGCCGTCCGCGGTGGCATCATCGACGTTTTTCCGCCCACTCTGCCGCATCCGGTGCGTATCGAATTCTTCGGCGACGAGATCGACACCATACGTGAATTCCACGCATCCGACCAGCGCACCTACGGTAAGGATATTTCCACCGTATGGGCCACGCCATGCCGTGAACTGCAGTTGACCGACCAGATTCGCCAACGTGCGAAATCGCTGATCGGCTCCATTCCCAACGCCGAGGACATGCTCGAATCCATCGCCAACGCCATCCCGGTGGAAGGCATGGAATCGCTGCTGCCCGCGCTGGTCGACGATATGGAACCGGTGCAGGGCATGCTGCCCAAGCATGCGCTGGTCATGCTGTCCGACCCGGAAAAACTTCGTCGCGCCGCCGACGATCTGGCGAAAACCGCCAACGAATTCCTTGCCGCAAGCTGGCATGTCGCCGCATCCGGACATGGCGCCGGAGCGCCGATCACCTTCGACCAGGCGAATTTCTACGATTTCGAGGAAACCATCTCCGCACTCGTCTTCTCCAAACATGACGTGTGGAAACTCACCAGCTTCGGCGTCGACGCCACCCGGGAAGGCCACATCCAACTTGATGCCACCAAACCCGGTGAATACCGCGGTGACGAAAACAAAGCGGCCTCCGGCATCGAAGGACTGCTCGACGCCGGCTATGCGGTGACGATCACGGCCGCGGCCCAAGGCACACTCACCCGACTGAAGCGTGCGATCAACGAAACCGGCATCGCGAATTTCGATTGCGTCCGATCGCGCGCCATCGACGGTTTCGTGGACGACGCCGCGAAAATCGCCCTGCTCACCGAACGCGACCTGACCGGCCGCACATCCGCCGCAGGACAGGCGAAAACGCCGAAACGCCGCCGCAAGGCCATCGACCTGATGGAACTCAAAACGGGCGATTACGTCGTGCACGAACAGCATGGCATCGGCCGGTTCGTCGAGATGCGCCAACGTACCATCGGCAAAGGCGAGAACCAGACCACCCGCGAATACCTGGTCATCGAATACGCTCCCAGCAAACGAGGCGCGCCGGCGGACAAACTGTTCATCCCCACCGACCAGCTCGACCAGGTCAGCAAATACATCGGCGCCGAAACGCCGAAACTCAACAAGCTGGGCGGTTCCGACTGGGCCGCCACCAAAGCCAAGGCGCGCAAGCATGTGCATGAGATCGCCGAGGATCTGGTCAAGCTCTACTCGGCACGCCAGCGTACGAAAGGCTATGCCTTCAGCAAGGACACGCCGTGGCAGAAGGAGCTGGAGGACGCTTTCCCCTATCAGGAGACGGCCGACCAGCTCACCACCATCGACGAGGTCAAGTCGGATATGGAGAAACCCATTCCGATGGACCGTCTGATCTGCGGCGATGTGGGCTTCGGCAAAACCGAAATCGCGGTGCGCGCCGCGTTCAAGGCGGTGCAGGATTCCAAGCAGGTGGCCGTGCTCGTGCCGACCACACTGCTCGTGCAACAGCATTTCGAGACTTTCACCGAACGTTTCGAAGGCTTCCCCGTGAACGTGGCTGCCATGAGCCGATTCCAGACCACCAAGGAGATTAACGAGACCATCAAGGGGCTTGAAGACGGTTCCGTGGATGTGGTCATCGGCACGCACAAGCTGCTCAATCCGAAGATCAAGTTCAAGGATCTGGGACTCGTCATCATCGACGAGGAACAGCGTTTCGGCGTCGAGCACAAGGAGACGCTCAAGGCGTTGCGCACCAATGTGGACGTGCTGAGCCTGTCGGCAACGCCTATCCCGCGCACGTTGGAAATGGCTGTCACCGGTATCCGCGAAATGTCCACGCTGGCCACGCCGCCGGAGGATCGCCTGCCGGTGCTCACCTACGTCGGCGCTTACGAGGACGCGCAGGTCACCGCCGCCATCCGGCGCGAGCTGTTGCGTGGTGGGCAGGTGTTCTACGTGCACAATCGTGTGCAGGACATCTCCTCCGTCGCGGCGAAAATCCACGAGCTCGTGCCCGAATCGCATGTCGGCATAGCCCACGGCAAGATGGGGGAGAAACAGCTTGACGGTGTGATCCGCGACTTCTGGCATCGCGACATCGACGTGCTGGTATGCACCACCATCATCGAAACCGGCCTTGATATCTCCAACGCCAACACGCTGATCGTCGACCATGCCGACCGCTTCGGCTTGAGCCAATTGCATCAGCTGCGTGGCCGCGTCGGTCGTGGACGTGAGCGCGCGTATGCGTACTTCCTGTACGATCCGACCAAGCCGATGACCCAGCAATCGCATGACAGGCTCGCCACCATCGCGCAGAACACCGCGCTCGGCTCTGGCTTCGACGTAGCCATGAAGGATCTCGAATTGCGCGGCACCGGCAATTTGCTGGGCGATGAGCAGAGCGGCCATATCGAAGGCGTCGGCTTCGACCTGTACGTGCGTATGGTGTCCGAAGCGGTCGAACAGTACAAGGAGCCGGAACGCAAGGAATCGGTTGCCGTCACCATCGACCTGCCGATCGAGGCGTCCATTCCCGTCGACTACATCGATTCGGACAAACTGCGATTGGAAGCGTACCAGAAACTCGCCTCCGCACGCACCGAAGACGATCTCGACGAGCTGCGCGACGAACTCACCGACCGTTACGGCAAGCCGCCCGTCGATTTCGAGGCGCTGTTCGACGTGGCGCGGTTGCGGTTCAAGGCGCGTAAGCTCGGCATTTCCGAGATCATCGCGCAAGGACGCAACGTGCGCGTGTCGAAGTTCGAGCCGCGTGAATCCGTGCAGATGCGCATGGCCAGAATCTACAAAGGCATCCAGTACCGGCCGTTGACCAAGACGTATCTGGTACCGGCTCCATTCGCAGGCTCGCTTGGTTCCAAGCCGATGAGCTCGGACGAAGTGGTCGGATGGACCAGTCAATTGCTTGACGATCTGGACTGGAAACCGACACCGCGTCAATGACAATGGGATGCAAAAAAGAGTGTGAGCGTTCACATGGAACATGCGGGCAAAGTTTGGCATACGTCCATAAATCGCACTATTCTTGGCATTGTCATCACAACCTAACGTTTATAAGGAGTAGTTGTGGCAGTAATTGAAAGCGTTTACGCGCGTCAGATTCTCGATTCCCGCGGCAACCCGACCGTCGAGGTCGTTCTTGACACCGATGACGGTGCTCAGGGCCTGGGCCTCGTTCCGTCCGGTGCTTCCACCGGTGAAGCCGAGGCTTGGGAGCGTCGCGATGGCGACAAGTCCGTTTACCAGGGCAAGGGTGTGCTCAACGCCGTCAAGGCCGTGAACGAGGAGATCGCTCCGAAGGTCATCGGCATGGACGCTTCCGATCAGCGCGCTCTCGATGAGACCATGATCGAGCTCGACGGCACCCCGAACAAGGGCCGTCTGGGCGCCAACGCCATCCTCGGCGTGTCCCTGGCCGCTCTGTACGCTTCCGCCGAGTCCGCGGATCAGCCGCTGTACCGCTACATCGGCGGCACCAACGGCCACATCCTGCCGGTCCCGAACATGAACATCATGAACGGTGGCGCCCACGCTGACTTCGCCACCGACATCCAGGAGTACATGATCTCCCCGTACGGCTTCAACACCTACAGCGAGGCTCTGCAGGCTGGCGTCGAGGTCTACCACACCCTGAAGAACGTCCTGAAGAAGCAGGGCCTGAACACCGGCCTCGGCGACGAGGGCGGCTTCGCTCCGAAGATGAAGTCCAACAAGGACTCCCTGAACTACATCATGGACGCCATCTCCGCCGCCGGCTACGAGCCGGGCAAGCAGATTGGCATCTCCCTCGACGTGGCTTCCTCCGAGTTCTACAACAAGGAGACCGGCAAGTACCACTTCGAAGGCGACGACCGTGAGGCCGGCTACATGCTCGACTTCTACGAGAACCTCATCAACGAGTACCCGATCGTCTCCATCGAGGATCCGTTCCAGGAAGAAGGCTGGGACGACTGGGCGGCCATCACCGCCAAGCTCGGCGATCGCCTGCAGTTCGTCGGCGACGACCTGCTGGTCACCAACCCGGCACGTCTGGCCAAGGGCATCAAGCTCGGCGCCGCCAACTCCCTGCTGGTCAAGCTCAACCAGATCGGCACCGTCACCGAGACCCTCGACGCCATCGAGCTGGCCACCAAGAACGGCTTCACCTCCATGGTTTCCCACCGTTCCGGCGAGACCCCGGACACCACCATCTCCGACCTGGCTGTGGCAAAGAACACCGGCCAGATCAAGACCGGTGCCCCGGCTCGTGGCGAGCGTATCGCCAAGTACAACCGCCTGCTCGAGATTGAGGAGGAGCTCGGCTCCACCGCTCAGTACGCCGGCTACAGCGCTTTCAAGGCCTGCAAGAAGTACATCGCTGAGTGAGCGTAGCCAGCGCATCATGAATGCGTTGACATAGAAATACCCGTCGTGTTCCAAGTCGAACGCGACGGGTATTTTCGTTGCTATGAGTTCGAAGGCACGAAAAAAACCATCACAACGCGGCGGCGCCGGCCCGGTCGCGTTCTTCGTGGCATTGTTCATCGTGGCTTTGGGAACCATCCAGTTGGCATCGACATTCCATACCTATGCGTTGAATCTGGCAGAGCTTAACGGACTGAAAAAACAGGAAGCGGCGTTGGTCGCGCAGAAACGCGAGCTGGAGAACGATATCGCAAGATGGGATGACAAGGCGTATGTCACCGCCCAGGCCAGGGATCGTTTGGGATTCGTCTTCCCCGGCGAACAGGCGATTCGTGTCGAGCATCCCGAAGCGGTGACCGGCAAGAGCGAGCCGAAAAAAGGGACGACATACGACGAATCACCGAAAACCGCCCTGCCGTGGTATAAGGAACTTGCATATTCCTTCAAGCAGGCGGATCGGTCGGATCCCGTGAAGGCCGATTCGACGAAACAGTCGCAGCATGCCGGCGAAGAAGACAAACAGGACAGTCAACAACAGACTGGCCAATCGCAACAGGACGGTCAGCAGCCGTCGGAAGACGGACAGGAGTGACATGGACATGACGATTATCGAACAGGCCAAGGGTTTGGCGGACAAAGTGCTTGCCCAACCCGCCACCGAACATGATATCGCCGTGGTGGAGCGTCAGCTTGGACGTTACCCGCGCGGCATGGTCGCCGTCGGAGCCCGTTGCGTATGCGGCCGGCCTTTGGCTGTGGTCACCCGGCCGTTGCTTCCAGGCGGTGTCCCGTTCCCGACGACCTGCTATCTGACCGGGCCCGAAGCGGTGAAGGCCATCTCCCACATCGAAGCCGAAGGCAAGATGAAGGAATACAACGATATGCTGGCCGAAAACGAGGATCTGCGTGCCGGATACGAACGTGCCCACGAACTGTACCTCGCGTTCCGCCATGAAATCGCTTTGGCCTTGGAAGACAGCGAGGAACACATCGAAGGCACCAGTGCCGGCGGCATGCCGGTGCGTGTCAAATGCCTGCATGCGTTGTTGGCCCAGACGCTGGTGATGGGTGAGGGCGCCAACCCCATCGGTGATATGGCCCTGTCCGCCATCAAACATGAGTTCGATCCGGCCGTATGCCGTTGCGCAGTGGAAAACGAAGAGTAGAAGGTGGGAGTAATGAAGTCGGTAACCGTTGCCGGTATTGATTGCGGCACGAATTCGATTCGTCTGAAAGTCTCGCGTGTGAGCGAGGACGGTGTGGAAGACATCGTTCCGCGCATCCTGCGGGTGATTCGTCTCGGTCAGGACGTGGACAAAACCCATCGCTTCGCCGACGAGGCGTTGGCGCGCGCCTATGAGGCCGCCCGAGAATTCGCCGGCGTGCTTGCCGAACATCCCGTGGACGGCATCCGCTTCGTGGCCACATCGGCCACCCGTGATGCCGAGAACCGTGAGGAATTCGAAGACAACATCGAGAAGATCTTGGGCGTGCGTCCCGAAGTCATTCCAGGCACGGAGGAAGCGGATTTAAGCTTCCTTGGTGCCACCAGCATCGTCCATCGCGAGGTCGAGGCCCCCTATCTGGTGGTCGATTTGGGCGGAGGTTCCACCGAACTGGTGCTGGGAGGCGACGGCGTCACCCATCCGAGCACGCAGGTGCAGGCCGCGTTCTCCATGAATATCGGGTCTGTCCGTATGACGGAGCGTCATCTGAAAAACGACCCGCCGACCGAGGGGCAGATCGCCGAGGCGGTCGCGGATATCGACGCGCATATCGACGAGGCGTTCAAGACCGTTCCCGCCGGCAAGACCCACACCATCATCGGTGTGTCCGGAACGGTCACCACCATGACCGCATTGGCTATGGGATTGACGGAATACGACCACACCGCCGTGGACGGCGCACGCTGCACGCTGGAAGATGCCTATGCCGTTGACGACCGGTTCCTGCACATGCCTCGTGAGGAGCGTCTGACCTACAAGACCATTCATCCCGGACGTGTCGATGTGGTCGGCGGCGGCGCATTGGTGTGGAACCGTGTGCTTGCCAAGGTGTCTGAAGCCGCATATGAGGATCATGGCCAGCGCATCGACTCCTTCATGGCCAGCGAGCATGGTCTGTTGGACGGCATCGTGCTGGATTACGGCAAGAGATTGCTTGCTGCGCGCTGACGTGGCATAATAGCTTGGCGTCGGCTTTTTCTTCTGGCCGGCGCAAAGCCTCCATGGCGAAATCGGTATACGCAGTCGACTTAAAATCGACCTCTTCGGATTGCGGGTTCGAGTCCCGCTGGAGGCACTTTTGGAAACCGCCAGAGATGGCGGTTTTCCTTTATTCTCCAACGGTTTTGGCATCATCGCGATTCACTGCGATTCAACCCTTTTCCACGGTGGGTTATGGAAAAATGTGGGCAATGTGTAGGCAAAATGTGGCATATCGTTCCCGAAACATTCCGTAGGTACACTGTCGGACATTACAAACCGTATGACACCGACTGAAACGGATGACGCATGACTTCGAAAGACATCAAGCCTGTAATCGAACAGCCCGCCACTGAAATCCCCCTGATGCTTGCGCAGGCGATTATCGTTGCCGGCGTGCTCGCTATCGGCGAAATCGCATGTTCTCCGCTGTACTTTACCTTGATGGACCATTCGTTGGCACTCGTTCCGTGGGCATTGGAAGCCGCATTCCTTGCCGTGGCGTTCACCTTCGTTGTGGGCTTCGCATTGTTGTGGTGCGCCGAATCGTTCACTTTCAAACTCAAGGAACGATTCCGCCCGTTCGGCTATGCGGCGGTAGGATTGATTGGATACGGCGTATGGAGCCTGCTGGTGTTCACCGCCACCATCAATTCGATACTCGCCAAAGTCGGGGAAAGCGTTCTTACCAACGGCCAGGTCGGCGCGATCGCGCTGAACGGAGCAGCCTTGGGCTTCGTCGCTTTCCTTTTCGCAAAACTGCTCGACGTCAAACTCGGCAATCGCAAAACCGTTGCGATAATTCTGCTTATCGCGGAAATCGTCATTGCCATCATCGGCCTACTCATCATGATTCGCATGTTCAGCGTGCTTTACGCGGCGTGACGGCGAAGACGCGGAAAAGAGAGCGCAATATACATGTTCAGCATTCTGGAGATGTTCACCATCGGCGTCGGCCCCAGCTCGTCGCACACCGTAGGACCGATGGTCGCGGCCAGCAGATTCGCTGCCTCCCTTGAACGTGACGGCATACTGAACCGGGTCGGCCGCGTGCGAACGGTACTGTATGGTTCGCTCGCCCTGACCGGTCTTGGGCACGGTACCGATCGCGCCACGGTGGCGGGCTTGGAAGGCAACGTACCGAAAACCGTCGATACCGATCACATGAGCAATATCCGTATGGAATGCGAGGCAGGCGGCGAGCTGATGCTCAACGGCACGCATCGCATCGATTTCGATTACGGACGCGATGTGGTGATGGATGTATGGCACCGCATGGCGGCCCATCCCAACGGCATGCGATTCCAAGCCTTCGACCGGCAGAACAATCTCATCGACGAACAGGTCTGGTATTCCATTGGCGGTGGATTCGTCAGACAAGGCGACGCCGACGACCTGATGATCGGCATCCATGAGAAACCCCCTGCGGGAACGGCCTTCGCCGATCAGACCGACGATTCCTCAACCGATATCGATATGGACATGCCCTATCCGTTCACCACATGCGACGAACTGATCTCGCTGTGCGATGAACATCACATGAGTGTGGCCGATGTGGTGTGGGCCAATGAGACGGCCATGCGGTCCGCCGTGCAGGTGCGCAGCGATTTGGACACTGTATGGCATGTGATGCGCCGCTGCGTGCAGCACGGTTGCAATACCAACCAAACCGTTCTGCCTGGCGGCCTTGACGTGCCCCGCAGGGCGCCAAAAATGTATGCAAGGCTCGCATCCAACAGCGACGTGCTCAAACGGGACGGCAGGCGCTCCGACGCCGTACTCGAATCATCGGACGCCGCATGGGTCGACCTGTTCGCATTGGCGGTTTCCGAGGAGAACGCGGCAGGCGGACGCATCGTCACCGCGCCTACCAACGGTGCGGCTGGCGTCATTCCGGCGGTGCTCCACTATTATTGGCATTTCGTGGATCATGCGGATGAGGATGGTGTGGTGACGTTCCTGCTGACCGCAGGGGCGATTGGATACTTGTTCAAACGCAACGCGTCCATTTCCGGTGCCGAAGTCGGATGTCAAGGCGAGATCGGCACAGCCTGTTCCATGGCCGCGGCGGGGCTGTGCGCCGTGATGGGCGGCACGCCTCACCAAGTGGAGAATGCCGCGGAAATCGGTATCGAGCACAATCTGGGACTGACCTGCGATCCGGTCGGTGGTCTGGTGCAGATTCCCTGCATCGAACGCAACGCCATGGCGGCCAATACCGCCATCAACGCGGTCCGTATGGCCATGCTGGGCGACGGCACGCATATCGTGAGTCTTGACCAAGCCATCAAAACCATGAAGGACACCGGCGAGGACATGATGGCCAAGTACAAGGAGACGTCGAAAGGCGGTCTTGCGGTCAATGTTGTTGAATGCTAGCGATGGATGGTGCTAATCTTGGTGACACTGTGTTTTTTCAAGGAGGTTCACCATGGCATCTGAAATGCCTGTTGTCAATGCCGAATTCGGCGATCGCCCGACCATCGAATTCCCGACTGAGATCGCTCCCGCCGGCCTGAAGGTCGTGGAGCTCTTTGAAGGCAATGGCCCGATGGTCCGCCGTGGAGACACCGTCACCGTCAACTACCATGGTGTGGTCTGGGGCAAGGACACCCCGTTCGACTCCAGCTTCGACCGTCACCAGCCGGCCACGTTCGGCATCGGTGTGGGACAGGTCATCAAGGGCTGGGATCAGACCGTTCCGGGACACAACGTCGGTTCCCGCCTGGTGGTGTCCATTCCGCCGGAGTACGGTTATGGCTCCCGTGGTGTTCCGCAGGCCGGCATCGGCGGCGAGGACACGCTGGTGTTCGTGATCGACATCATCTCCACCCGCTGATTGACGGGTATCATTCTTCCAAGGTCAAGGAGGATAACATGGCCGAAGAAAAGACGATCCTGCTGACGCAGGAGGCGTACGACAAGATGAAAGAAGAACTCGCCTGGCGTGAGGGCGAGTACCGTGACGAGATTCTGTCCAAGGTCTCCGCGGCGCGTGCCGAAGGCGATTTGAGCGAGAACGGCGGCTATCAGGCTGCCCGTGAGGCGCAGCGCGTGAATCAGGGACGCATCGACGAACTGACCGTCAAACTGCGCAATGCGAAGATTCTGACTGCGCCCAAGGCCGGTGAGGTCGGTGACGGATCCCTAGTGACCCTTGAAGTCAACGGACGTGAAATGGTGTACGTGCTTGGCACGCGAGACCTGTCCATCGCCACGGATTACAGCATCATCAGTCCTGAATCGCCGATTGGCGCCGCCATCAATGGCGCTCATGCCGGAGATACGGTGACCTATACCGCTCCGAACGGCCGTGAGATTTCCGTGACCATCAAGGAAGCCAAGCCGCTCGCCTGACATACGTGTGACGAAAACAACAGCCCGTTCCTCCATCGCATTCGTACGATGAGGGGACGGGCTTATTTTGTTTTGTCCATGTGGGGTTGATTACGCCTTAGGGCCACAATTGCACGATCACCATGTAGATGGCCACCATGTGGCAGGCGTATCCCGCCACGGTTCCGGTATGGAAGATCTCATGGAAGCCGAACACCTTCGGCCAGGGGTCGGGCTTGCGCAGCGCATACACGATGGCTCCGGCGATATAGCAGGCGCCGCCGGCACACAGCAGTATCACCACGGTAGGTCCGGCATAGGGGGACATCCAGAACAATCCCATGAACGCGACGCCGGACACGCCGAAAATAATATAGACAAGAACATAAAGCCAGCGAGGCGCGCTGATCCAGATGACATGGATGATGAGCGCCACCGTGGTGCAGATCCACATGCCCGCGATGATGGAATCACGCCAGAATGGCGTGAGCGCGAAGGAAACGGGCGTATAAGTGCCGGCGATCAGCAAAAAGATGTTCATATGGTCGATGCGACGGAGCACATCGGTAACCCGTGGTGACCAATCTCCCAGATGATAACAGGCGGAATTGCCGAACAGTACCAGCGAGCAGGTCATGAACACGGCGCACGCCCATTTGAGCCCGGTGCCATGAGCGAGGCAGATCAGCACGATGCCCGCGGCAAGAGCCAGGGGAGTGGCGATGGCGTGGATCCAGCCACGCAGGAGCGGCTTTGGCCTGCCATGCACGTCGAGTCTGATTTTGCGTTCGATTTCGGCGGGGACGATGCCTTCGATTTTTGCGGCATGGGCTTCGCCTTTGGCGATGGCACGTTTGGCTTTTGCATCCGCCTTGCGTCGAATGTTCTCGGCCTTATTGTGCGCCTTCACGCGAATGGTCTCAGCTTTCGCCTGCAGGGCCTGCTCGCGTGCTTCGGCGATGACCGCGCGTTTCGCCTCGATTTCTGCGTTTGTAGGTTTCGCCATCGGATGCCTCCACTATAAGTTACGGAACCGTAACCTACGTTAGCGTAACCGTCGGATATGTCAATCGGCGTTTCCGCATTATACGTGGGCATATGGTATGCAACCTCGCCATTGATGCGTATTATGGTTGCATGGCTGATTTCTCACATATCCTGATGACCCGTCCGGATTTCGGTGACGACGATCGTGAATGGTTGCACCAGTTGGTGGCCGATTGGCAGGTGATTGCCGATTTGAGTTTCGCCGACTTGCTGCTAATCCTGCAGAACGGCGAGGGCAAGTACATCATTGCCGAGCAATGCCGTCCGTCCACGGTGATGAGTCTGAGAGCCGAGGATGTGGTCGGCAACGTCGTCCCGGAATCCCTGTGCGCCGAGCTTGACGCGGCCATGGACTCCGAATCGGTGTTCCGCTCCTCGAAACTGCGTACGGTCGGCAAGGCCAAGGTCTGCAACGTGTACGCCCCGGTGCGTCATAATGGCAAGACGCTTGGCTTGGTGGTCCGCGAGACCAACATGGCCACACGCGAATCGAACGGCCGTTATGAGTCCGAAAGCATCAGCGCCGGCAAACAGCTGTATGAGATGATTCCGCGCGGCCAGTTCCCGTACCGTAACCCGGTTATGAACCAGCGCCATAACGCACGTGTGGCGGATGGCTTCATCGTGCTCACCGTCGACGGCATCGTCCGATACGCGTCTCCGAACGCCATCAGCTGTTTCCGTCGTTTGGGATCGGTCAGCACCATGCAGGGGGAGTATCTGAGCGAGATCGGCACCAAACTGCTGCATGAGAACGATCCGGTGCTGGAAACGCTGCCATTGGTACTGAGCGGCAAAGCCGCGGTGGATTCCGAATTGGACGCCAACAAAGCCGCGGTGTCCATGCGCTCTCTGCCGTTGATGGACGCCAATGGTCGCGTGGGTGGTATCGTGCTGTGCCGTGACGTCAGCGAATTGCGCCGCCGCGAGAAGGAATTGCAGACCAAGGACGCCACCATTTCCGAGATTCACCATCGTGTGAAGAACAATCTTCAGGCGGTATCCGCGTTGCTGCGCTTGCAGGCGCGCAAGACCAAGTCCGAAGAGGTCAAAAAGGAGCTCAAGGAAGCACAGCGCCGCGTGCAGACCATCGCCATGGTGCATGAGGGATTGAGCCAGACCGCCGATGAGATCGTCGACTATGACAAGGTCATTTCCAACCTGCTTAAGATGGCCGTCGATTTGGCTACGATGCGCGACCAGCACATCGATGTCGATTTCGTAGGCAAATTCGGCATGATGCCGGCACAGGATGCCACGCCGCTATCGTTGGTGCTTACCGAACTGATCACCAATTCGGTGGAACACGGTTTCGAAGGACGTAAGGAAGGACATATCACGATTTCCGTGGGCCGCGGTGGCAATAACCTCAACGTGGTGGTGGAGGATGATGGCACCGGCTTGGCGGATGAGGAGCATGATGGCATGGCTCGCTCTTCCGGATCAGGGCTTGGAACACAGATCATCAACACGTTCGTCACCAATGATTTTGGCGGAACGGTGCATTGGGAGCCACGTCGCGGTGGTGGTACCCGTGTGGTGCTCGACATGAAACTGCGTGCCGCGCAAGATAACTGACCTCTAGAACTGGAATGGCATATGGAAGGGCCGGTCGGATTCCATCGAATCCGACCGGCCCTTCCATATGCCCTGAAAAGAATCAGACCTGCATCTGCATGGCCTGCGAGCGACGTGCACGCATCGCGCGCCGCTTGAGCGCGCGCCGCTCGTCTTCGCTCAGACCGCCCCAAACGCCGTAGTCCTGATTGGTGTCGAGCGCGCATTTCAGACACGCGTCAATCACCTTGCAGGTACGGCAAACGGCCTTGGCTTCTTCGATTTGCTGATAGGCGGCACCGGTGTTGCCGACCGGGAAAAACAGTTCCGGATCCTTATCCCGGCACGCGGCCTTGGCTCGCCAATCGAAAGCACTGCTCATGTAATCGCCTTCCTCTTGCCATAAGTGGCGTTCTATCCGTTATTTAGATAACCACGAATCGGATGATTTTTCAAGACTTTTTCGCAAAAGAAGCCAGGTTTTTTTTAGAATCCTTGGAATTCCGCGCATTGCACGGGACATGCCCGTGCTTGTTGGATGAAGACCCCACGCCCGGCAATGGCATAGTCATCGACGCCGAAACCGTCGAGAACCGCGCTGGGAATCCCCATCATCACATCGGTGGCTCTCTCTCCGCAAGGAAACGCAACACGTGTGAGGCAACGTTCAAGTAGGGTGCTTTGCGGCTTTTCCACAGCTGCGATTACCGTGACGGACGGATCGGCGAGTGCGGTCTTGAGCTTATCGGCTTCGGGCATGGCTGCGAAAGGGGAGAGCAATTCGTCGGCGTCATCCACGAACCATATGGTGCGTTCGTGCTGCGGCGATATTCTGCCGTCGTCGGTGGTCCATTCGCTGTTCGTCTTGCGTGTGAACCGGATGGTGCAGCGACCGGATTCATAGAGACGGCTGGCGCAGCAGAGCAGCAGATTGGTTTTGCCGCTTCCGCATGCGCCAATCACGGCGATGTTGCCGTGTCCTACGTCAAGGAATGCGGTGGAGATGAGTACACCGTCGTCGCTCAAAGCAAAAGGCACATGGTGCCATGCCTCTCGCTGTGGCGCCGTCAAATCGTCTTTGCCTGCATGTGGTGCGAGCGGCGCGGAGAACAAAGGGGAGGGATTGGTGGTGCCGCTGAATGCCGATGCGGTGTTGATGGCATGCACCAAGGAATCAATGTCATGGACCGCGCTGCAGCGGAAAGGAACAGTGCGTTGACCGTCATGACAGTAAGCGGCACCGGGGAAGGCCGGTGGAATCAAAGCTGCATCCTTGGTGCCGATCAGTTCATTCGATTGCATTTGGTCGGTGACGCGTAGGCAGATGCTCAGCGATATGTTGGCCTTCATATCGGCATGGACCTGACCCATGGGATTTTGCGTGCATACGATGAGATGCATACCCAAAGAGCGTCCGAGCGACGCCAATCGATTGAGTCGCTGCATATAGTCGGGTAGACGGTCGCGCAATGCATGGAATTCGTCAATGACCACCACGAGCCGTGCAGGGGGATGGGAAAGCTGGTCGAATCTGGAAACGCGTTCGGCACTTACCAAGGCCTCCCTGCGTGCCAATTCTTGTTCTATGGCGTTCAGCGCACGGACGGCATGGGCGAGGTCAAGATCGCAGACGTTGCCCACGGTATGCGGCAGACGCTCCAAAGCGTTGAAGGTCGATCCTCCTTTGAAATCCAGAAAGACGAAATGGAGGGTTTGAGGACTATGCCGAATCGCCAATGCCATGCACCAACTGATCAGCAGTTCGGATTTCCCCGAGCCTGTGGTCCCCGCGACCATGGCATGTGGTCCGGATGATGCCAGATCTATATGGAATATGCCATGTTCTGACATGCCGATGCCGTTCGTTGGGGAACGGACAAGCCAATTACGCACGATGGTGCGCCATATGAGCGGGTCGTTGTCCAGGCCATGCAGATGCTCAAAACTTATGGACGGCATGTCGGCGAAAAGCTGAGCATGGTCGATTTCGTTTCCGTTATGATGCGTTGGAACCGGCGAATCGCTTCCAGTAATGGTGTTGCTGTTCGTTTCTTCATGCCTGACGCGCATGATCATGGTGATGAGCATCAATGCGCTGCCGAGCAGACTCGGAGCGAGCATCGCCGCATAGAGCCAATGACGTTGCATACACATGACAATCAGCATGATGAGCTGCGCCAGCAAAGGCGCGCTCCAACTCAATACAGTGAGATGTTGTTCGCTTATACGGTGAGGGGCCTTTTTGTTCATACGGCCAGCATGGGCAAGAGCGGCGGCATGCCGCAAGCCAATATGAGGGTTGTGGTCGGAGAATGTGGGTTATCCACATCCTCCGGCGTGTCGTCAGTTTTGCTGTTCGGCCAGCGTGCCCACGGTTCCTGCGGAATGCGTGCCGTGTGAGAGTTCGGAGAAAAGCTGGATGTTCTTCGCGTCATCCAGCAGAACGCACGATCCGACCCCATCGACGTAATAGTCCGGATCGGTCCAATACACGCTTCCCGAAATGCCATCCTTGCCTGAGGCGCTTTTGAAAGCCAACGCCATCCGAAGCAGAGAGGAAGTCGATGCTTTCTCATCCACGGTTACGGAGCTCAACGCCGCTGCGGCGACCTTTTTGGTCTTGTTGAAATTCGTGAGCGTCTGTTTGGAAGCGCCCTTCTTGACGATGGCGTTGATCACCTGGCGCTGACGTGCGGCACGGCCGAAATCGCCTTGCACATCGGCATATCGCATACGGGAGAACGCCAAAGCGGTGTTGCCGTCCACGGTGTGGCATCCGGCGGTCCAGTTCATACCCGAATAAGGGTCATTCACATTCTGGTCGTAGCATAGGTCCACGCCTCCCAAGGCATCGACCACTTTGACGAGTCCGCCGAAGCGGACCATTGCCACATGGTTGATTTTCTGGCCGGTGATGTCCTCCACCTCGTTGACCAACTGTTTGCGGCTGTACAGCTGCGCCACGGCGTTGATCTTCATATAGCTCCCATCGATTTCCACCAGGGAATCGCGAGGAATGGAAATCAGCGAGGACGATCCTGTCTTCGGCTTGGTGAGTACAAGAATGGTGTCGGTTCTGAAACCTTCGACGTCACCGGCGTCTCCGATGGTGCCCTCACGTTCGTCGGAGCCAAGAATAAGCCAGCTTTCGCCGGCGGTGTCCGCTTTGGATGTCAGCCAGGTCTGTTTGTTGAGCTGGTTATCGACCCAGTTCCAAGCGGAGAATACCCCTATTCCCAGTGCGAGAATCAGTACAAGGAAAATGGAAAGGACGATATGTCCGACGCGAGGTCTTCTTTTTGGCACGGAAGCCGTCGCTGGAGAGGATGGAACAGATCGGAGCGCCGTGGAGACGGAGGATGACCCCCGGAACTGCTGCGTTGGATTGGCCGTGCGGGTATGTTCTGGAGCGAAGGACACCGGAGATGATGAAGGGTTTCTTCTTGTCTCGCTCGTTGCCCGTGCCGCAGGCTGGAAGCTTTGCGGAACCGAGGAAGAAGGACGCGCCGTGCGTTTGGCCGGTTTTACGGATGATGCATGGTCGGAACGTTTCGCCGGTGCGAAACTCGCTGGCTGGCTCGGTGCGCTTTGCGAGCGGGAGGAATCCGTGGACGGCATGGTTTTTTTGCGTCCTGATGACGGAATGAAACTTGGTGGCACGCTCGTAGGCTCTTTTGCTCCTTTGCCTTCACTCATGGTTCCTCCAAAAAGATTCGTCCCTGCGTCATACGTTGAAAGGGGACGTGATTGCGTGGTCTACGTCAGTTCTTTGCCGGAACGGCACATACGGTCGCATTAAGGTATCGATCCGCAAGGCCGATGTACTGGCCCGTGGTCGCGTCATGAATGGAGCCGTCATCCGGGTCGACGGTGCCGCCAGTGCTTGGATCGACCAACGTGCCGTCGGATTTGGTGATCAGTCCCGTGACGGGATCGGGAGTCTCGGCAGTGGTGTCCGACTGGTTGCTGTCGGTCGTGCCGGAATCGTCGGAGCTGGCTGAATTATCTGAACTGGTGTCGGAGGAGTCGCCCGAGTTTGAATCGGCGGTATCGAAAATCGGCTTGCCCGCTCGCATCTTCTCCCAGAGATTGTCGGCTTCGTCGGTCCAGACGGAACGGTTGGGGTCGGACGGTGCTGGGACCACGGGGACGGTCTGGGTCTGCAGGTTGGTCATGGTGAAATTCTTCAGGCTCATGGCAAGTCCCGCCAAAGCCGCGGTATCAGCCATGCCTTGGGATATGTTGAGCGATTTCAGCGCGGATTTCGCCAGCTGGTACAGCTGCGCGGTATCAGTGAACAGATTCTTGCTGAGCGCCTCGCTCAGCAGCTGCTTGATGAGATACTGCTGACGTGTGGTACGCGAGGTGTCGGATCCGTCTCCTATGCCGTGACGGATCCGGGCGTACTGCGTCGCCGCAACGCCGTCAAGATGGTGCATGCCCTTGTCGAGATTGAGTCCGGTGTACGGGTCGTTGACGTTCTGCGGAATGCACAGGTCCACGCCGCCGACTGAATCAATCATCTTGACCAGGCCGGCGAAGTCCACGACGATGAAGTTCTGAATATTCAACCCGGTGAGACTGTTCACGGCGTTCAGCGTGCAGCTGGCCGCCGAGGAGAGATCTCCGCCGGTTTTGTAGGCACCTGCGAAGATGGAATTGAACATGACGTTATACTGTGCGGGAATCGTGCCCTTCGACGTTTCGCACTGAGGCACGTCCACCAGGGAATCTCGTGGAATGGAGACCAGGTTGATTTCCTTGCGGTCGGCGGAGATCTGCACAATCATGGCGGTGTCGGCCTGATGGTTGCCGATGACGTCATCGAAACTGCCTCCGATGGCTTGGTTCTCCGCGCCGTCACGGGAATCCTGTCCGATCAGCACGAACTCGATCGGCTTGCCGGAGTTCGGATCGATGATGGATGCGTCCGTATTCAGGGAACCCTGGCCGATCACGCCGACCGAATTGTTCTTGATGATGCCATTGACGTCCATCCAAGTAGCGGCAGCTGCAGTGCCGACGAACACCAGAGTCGCGGCGATTGCCGCGGCGACTGCGGTCCTGACGTGATGCTGCACGCGATATCCCAGGCTGTGACGTGGTTTCGCATCCTGAAGACCATTGATGTTAGGAAGCTTATTGCCGGTTGATGACGTTGCCACGGTGTTGCCTTCCTGATTGAGATGCGCGTTTGACGCAATGCTTTTAGAACCTACCACTATCCAAATGGGCAATTATAGGGTTAATGGCCGATTTTCACCGATTCTGCGACTGTAGACCCCAGATTGGGCTGAACTTTAGCATGGATTTTCTGAAATATAGGCATTGACACGGGGAAACTTGACAAAATTACATTGCGTGTGTGTAATTTGAAGCGGTGTGAAAGTATGCGCATAAAAGGTGCGCACACAATTATGGGAGGACTCATGTGGGGCGTGACTGATGAGTCTTCTGAGAATCCGCTTGCTGAACTGTGGGGTTTGTTCAAGCGGGATGATGACGTGTCTTGGCAGCACAAAGCGCTGTGCTCGCAGACCGATCCCGAAGCATTCTTCCCGGAAAAAGGCGGTTCCACCAGGGATGCGAAGAGGGTTTGCGCCCAGTGTGAAGTCCGTGAACAGTGTCTGAAATGGGCCATCGACCATGATGAGCGTTTCGGTATCTGGGGCGGTATGAGCGAGCGTGAGCGTCGTCGCTACAAAAAAGAGCACAAGGAACGGGCTTGAAGGCATGGTGCGTCCCGTGCGTACACTTAAATTATGAATTCTAACGCCAGCAGCGATATCCAGACAATCGTGACCGATGTGCTGAACAGCAGACCGTATACGCATCGGCAGGACGTCGATATGTCCGTGGCTGCGGTGATCACCGCGCAGCATGACCTTCGATTCCTCGCTTCTACCGTTGGAGCGGTGCTTGCGCAGCGCATGCTTCCAGGAATGATCGTTATCGCCGATTGCACGGGGCAGATCGAGCAGCCCATGCAGATGACCTTCGATGTCATTCACTCATCACAGGATGTGCTTACGGAAGTGCCGGAAGCCAAAACGGTGAGGGTCATTCTGGTGGGAGTGAAGCAGGCGGCGTCCTTCATGGACGCTGTAACGCGTGCGATGGATCAGATCGGCATTGATGCCGGCATCCGCGCGTTGTGGACCTTGCATGACGATTCGCGGCCGGCGGATGACCGGTGCTTCGAGACGTTGCTGGATGCGTGGAGAAACACGCCGACAGCCGCGCTGCTCGGTGCCAAGCAGTTGGATTGGCAGGCGAAGAACCTGCACAATGTGGGTTTGTATGCCGGGCACCATGATGTCGTTTCCTTGGTGGTCGACGGCGAGCCTGACCAGGAGCAATATGACGGGCGTCAGGATGTACTGTCGGTCTCCCTATCGGGCGCGTTGGTGCCGTTGGCTACGTTGCGTGCGTTCGAAGGGGCTGACCCCTGGTTCGGCACCTTCGCGGAATCCACGGACCTGTGCCGCCGCATATGTCTTGGCGGTGGGCGTGTCGTAGTGGTTCCCCAGGCTCGCATCGCCCACAGAAGAGCCCGATTCGAAGGAATCCGTTCCAAGAACGGGCGCCCTGTGGAAGACGAGGACGGTCGCATCGATCCGTATCTTGCCGTACGCGAGGCGAATGCCAAATACGCGTACACTGACATGCACCGTTCATGGTGGCCGTTGCTTTGGCTGTGGTCCATCATCCAGTCGTTGGGATTGGCCGTGCTTTGCTTGGCGCGCAAACAGCCGTATCATGCATGCTGCGAGCTGGCGATGCCGTGGCGTGCGCTGCTGCGTCTGCGGGGTGCTTGGCGCGCCCGTGCGCGGTTGTGCAGGCAAAGCAAGGTCACGCTTAAATCGCTATCCACGCTGTCTGCGAATCATCGGCAGGTCAGGGAATGGCTCGACCGTCGCCGTGCGTTGCGCGACCAGAGGGATGTCGTGCTGCTCAGTCCTCTTGAGAAGGACCATCTGCGTAAACGGTTGCTGCGTAGATGGGGATTGGCCTTCGGCGCGGCGCTGATTGCCGGCATATGGATAGTCGTGCTGTATTGGGACGTGCTTCGTTCCGTATGTTCGGGTGCGTCGATGTATTCCGCACAGCTGTTGCCCACGGGCGCGAGCTTCACCCAGTTGCTTCATACCGCGACCACGTCATGGTCGTATGCCTCAGGCACGGGCATCAGTGCGCCTAACGCGCCATGGCTGTTGGTGCTTGCGCTGGCGTCGGTGCTCACTGGTGGACATGTTGCCGGAGCTGTCGGACTGATGTTCTTCCTTGCAGCCCCGCTCATGGTGTTTTCCTTCTGGGCGCTGGCCGGCATCTTCACCCGCTCGGATGCGGTGCGCTGCGTGGTCGCGTTGGCGTGGTTCGCGTTGGCGTTGTCCATGGGACTTTATGATGACGCGGATGTCACGATGCTGACGGTCATGGTGTTTCTTCCGGCCGCTTTCGCCTTCTCGTTCCGTGCGGTCGGCATGTATCGGACGGAGGATCTGGTCAATCCCCACGCGTCGGTCCAGGCGGCGGCGGTTGCGGCGCTGTGTTTCATTCCGGTCGTCGCCGCGCAGCCGCAGTTGTTGCTGCCGCTGATGCTCACCTTCCTGGGATTCCTGCTGTTCGTCCGCTCCCATAAGCCCGCGTTGCTTCTGATTCCGCTTCCGGCGGCGTTCGTATGCGCGCCGACGTTGGTCAATGCCGTTCGTTTCGCTTCCGACGGTACATGGCGTCAGCTGTTCGGCAGCGTCATGCTGCCCTCCTCCGCGCATGATGGCAAACCGGTCGTCGCGAATCTGTCTGATCTGTTGCTGCGGGTGTTCGGCATCGGCGCCGACGGTGGCGCATGGCGGTATGTGGCGGTTTCCATACTGGCGTTGATCGTATTGCTGGCCGCGGTGTCATTGGTGTTGCCTTTCGTGCTGCGCGTGTCCCGTATGATGTGGATCGCCGTGTTCGCGGGATTGGCGACGGCCTTGCTGTCCGCGGCGATTGCGGTGGCCGTCGATGTGGATGGTCCGGTCTCCGGTTCCATGCTTCCGGGAACCACATATGCGATGATGGGCTTGCTCGCCTGCATCTGCATGATGTCGGGCGGCGCGGTTCGACGTTTCGTCATGCTGAGACAGCATGAGAAGACCGGCGCCGTCGAAATCGAAGGACGCGGCTCGAAGGCAGTGTCGATTGCCTCGCATGTGGGTCGTGCCGTATTGGTTTGCCTGTTGGCCGTCTCCGTCGTGGCCTGTGCGGGATTCAACTATGTCGAATGCGATCACAGCCAGGTAAAGACCAGCGATGCTGGACTGCCGATGGTGGCGACCGATTTCCTTGGGCAGGATGATGCACGTCGCGTGCTTGCCTTGCGTGCCGATAGCGCCGAATCGGTCAGCTACAGTGTGATGCGTACCGGTCGTGGCGACTTGATTGACAGCTCTCCCGCGCAACGCGTCGAAATGGTTTCGGGACGTTCCGACGGGTCCAGCAGAACCATTGCGCAGGATTGCGCCCAGTTGCTGGCCAATGCCGATTCCGATGCCATCAACGAGCTTGGCAAGTTGGGCTTCGGCGGCATTTACGTTATCAAGCAGAACGGCGACAAAGCGCAGCGAGAGGCCTCGAACCAGCTCAATTCGAACATTGGAGCCTCTGACGGGACACAGAATGTCGTCAGTCTGGATAATGGCACGTATTATCGTTTGACGGTTCAGGATCTATCCAAGCAGCATATCGATCGAAGCGGGCTTGATAAGGCCGGCTCAAGTGTGTGGCGTCGTTCATGGCTGTGGTGCATGGGCGTCGTTCTTGTAGCGTATTGCCTGGTGGCGCTTCCGCGCATTCGTCGTCAGGGTCTGGAGGAAGCATGAGCAGACATTCTCGTCCCAATACGCCTTTGCGTATTGCGCTTGCCGTAATCTCGGTGTTGCTCATCGTGGTCCTGATGGCCGTGACGCTCATATACCGGCCATCATGGCTGCATGCGGACACGCCCACGGTGGAACGCTCCTCGGTGGGTCGTACCGTCAGCCCCCGGCAGCGGCAGACGTACTGCCCGTCTCGCATGACCATTGCCGATACCGATGCCTATGGAGATAGCGAATACCAGGCATCCAACGGCAATATCGCGTCTTCCGCGAGATACGCCGCCTTCGGTTCGGTGTTCCATTCATCCGTCGCCTCGATGGGAGCCGACATGACGGCATCCGTGTCGATGCTGGACAAAAAAGACGACTCGTCCGATGACATCTTTGTGGCTTCCGGCAATGTCGATGACGGCTCCCGATTGCAAGACACGCGTCTGCTGACGGCTTCGAACGGTACCGGCGCGGTTTCCTCAGTGATGTCATGGGCCACGGACGGTGATTTGAAGGGCGTATCAGCAGCCTCCTGCGTCGTGCCGGCGCTGAAACAGGCGTTCCTGCTTTCCGGTACGAAGACCGGCTTGACGCAACAGCTTGTTGTGGCCAATCCCTCCGCCAAGGACACATCGGTGACCATCAGAATCTGGGGCTCCGACAAATCCGGCGCGCTGGCGCTCTCCACCGGATCGACGCTGACCGTGGCCTCAGGCAAGGAAACGGTACTGAATCTTTCCGCAGCTGCTTCCGGCCAAGACGCGCTGTATGCCACGGTGACTGGAACGGACACTCCTGTGGCCGCAATCGTCCGCACCGTCTCCATGGACGGATTGACCTCAAAGGGATCGGATTACGCGCTTCCGAATAACGCTTTCGCGAAATCTCTGACCCTCTACGGCTTGAATGGCGGAGACCATGCGACACTGTACCTGTATACGTCCCGCAAAACGGATGTCACCGTATCCTGGATCGACTCCAAGGGGGCACAGCAGACCAATCAGCAGGAGCTGAAGGCGAACCGCGCGTCCGCCATCGATCTTGGAGACGTTCCAAAATCCGCTACCGGCATCGCCATAGCCGCTTCCGAACCGGTGTCTGCCACGGCGAAGATTTCAGACGATGGCCCCGATGGACAATCCGATTTCGCCCTAGTCAATGCGTCCGCTCCGGCGAAGATCTCCGCCATCGCGGTTCCTGACCAATCCACCGCGACGGTAGGCTTCGTCAACACCGCGGATGAGGATCGGACAGCGATCATGACGGCTTACGACACGGACGGCAAACAAGTGGACAGGCGTGAAATCGCCATCCGTCCCTCGGCTTCGACGTCGGTGCGCATCGCCGATATTAATGATGGCGATGTCGCCGCCATCCGTTTGAAGGATCCCGCCCAAGCCGTGGTCTGGAATCTTCGTGTCGGACAGAAAGATGTGTCCGGTGCGAAACTCGCCGGACTTGCCATCATCGGCGCCGTCGATTTGAAGGAGGCCAGAGAGCAGGTCTGGGCGAATCAGGATATGACTGTTGTCCGTTGAAAGTCACATGCCCCAATCAGGATCTATTTCTTCCGGACGGCGTCCGTAGATTTCCGCCAGACGTGAGACCACCTCGTCCCTGATTGCGAATTGCAGGTCCATACGGTTACGGGCATGCGATTGCAGCGGCATGCGGTACAGCACGATACGGGGTGGAATGCCGTGCCCGGCGGGAAATGACTGCGATCCAAGATGCGGAACGTCCTCCCAAGGCGCGGGATCGGATGGCGGAACATCCTCCACAGCGAATTGGACCGGAGCTATGAGCTCAGGCCATGCCCCGTTGAGTCTGCGGATTTGCGCCACCAGCATATCGTCGAACATACCGCTTCTGGTACGGTACCGGGGCAGTCTGGTACCAAACATGGGCGTACGCGTGCCACGTCCATGGCGGTTGCGGTATATCGGGGTCTCCCAAGGCATCTGTTGCATGGTTTCTACCTTATCAGGGCTTATTCGAAACATGCGATACCATGGTATGGGCTGCTCGACAAGGGGAGAAATGATCATGGCGGATATTTCCGTACCTTATTGGAACATCGTTGATGTCAACATGCTGTGCGAAGGCGCGCGGCTGATTGGGTTTGACCTCGACAACACGTTGGCGCGGTCCAAGAAACCTATGAAAGCGGACATGGCCGAATGCTTCTCTGCATTGACATCATTGATTGACGTCGCGGTGATCACCGGCGGCAAATACTCGTTGCTGCAAAGTCAGGTGGTGGACAGGCTGTCCGACCATGCCGACAAGTCGAAACTTCACCTCATGCCGACCAGCGGAACCCGCTACTACCGGTGGGACGGGCAACGGTGGGGGAAAGTGTTCTCCCACGATCTAAGCGACGAGGACCGTGCCAAGGCGAAGGAATCGCTGGAACGGAATGCTCGTGAGCAAGGCATTTGGGCCACTCATGTCTGGGGCGAGCGCATCGAGGACAGAGGCAGTCAGATCACCTTTTCCGCATTGGGGCAGCTTGCCCCCGTCGAGGCCAAGGAGGCTTGGGACCCCACCAACGAGAAGAAGAACCGATTGGCCTGTGCGGTTGCTGCCGAACTACCGAATCTTGAAGTAAGACCTGGAGGCTCCAGCAGTGTTGATATCTCGCAGCGTGGCGTCGATAAGTCGTTCGCCGTCCGTGAACTCGCGGATATTCTCGATATCGAGGTCGGCCAGATCGTGTTCATCGGAGACCGGATGGAACCCGACGGCAATGATTATCCCGCGGCGAAGGCCGGCACAAGGGCTGTCAAAGTGAACGGTCCCGCGGATACCGTGAAATTATGCGGCGAGATCATTGCCAGATTGTCCCGATGACGGAGCCGGCGTGAATCTGATGGCGGGTTCATTCGCGCATATGGCGAATCTGTTGTTCCCACGAGGCTGTGCGGGATGCGACAAGCCTGATGACGTGTTGTGCGATGCCTGTCTTGCGTCATTCGACTGCGAACTGTCCCAACCATTGGAAACGGCTGAGATGGGTCGATGGTTCGCGTGCGGATGGTATCGGGGTGCCGCCAGACAGTCGATTCTGGCATGGAAAGACCACGGAGACGAGGAATGCGACCGTCCGTTCTCGGATGCGTTGTGCAGGCTTGCGGAACGCGCCGGTGTGATTGACGCCATGGATGGCGTTCGTGAGATCTGCGATACCATACTGGTCGTTCCCGCGTCGTCGTCGATTGCTTCCATGCGTCAGCGCGGACGACGGCACATGATGCCGCTGGCAAAACGGTTGTCGGCGTTTCTACGGTGCCGGACAGGTTTCCGCGTACAGGTATGCGATGCGTTGACGAACAAAGGAATCAAAGGCAAATCCGTCGAGACCAAGGGCACGGAACAGAGGGCGCAACGCCTTAAGGGGCATGTCATGGTTCGTCCGGGCGTCACCCTTCAAAACAAGGCGGTGATTCTGGTGGATGACATCGTCACCTCTGGAGCCACCATGCGTCGTTGTGTTGACGCTCTAACTTCACAGGGAGCTTTGGTCATTACCGTGCTGGCGTTGGCACACACTCCGGCCGGCAGACCTTTGACGGCGTAAATCGTCACTCGTCATCGGAAATGTGATATTTCGGCAAAGTGATTTCGAAATCGGCGCCGCGCGGATCATCCACCACTCGTACCGTGCCGCCATGCAACTGCGCCGCCCATCGGGCGATTGACAGTCCAAGACCGGTTCCTCCCGATTCGGTACCTGGTCCCGTCTTGCCTTTGACGAATCGACGGAAGATATCGGACCGCGCTTCTTGGGGAATCTGCGAGCCGAAGTTGACGACATTCGTCACAATCGTGCCGAAATCCTTGTTTTCATGCGCTTCGATGAGCACCGCGGTATTGTCTGCGGAGTGTTTGAGCGCATTGGCGATGATATTGGTGAACAACTGGCGCAGACGATCCTGATCGCCTTCCATTTCGATGTTGTCGGGCACGTGGATTTCGATATTGTGGGCATGCCCGGCATCGGCGATTTCCAACGGTTCCACGGTTTCGTCGATGAAATCCGCGAAATTGAATTTATCGATCTGCAGGCTCGCCGCACCGGCTTCCATGCGGGACAAATCAAGCAGAAACGCGATCAGATCCGACAAACGGTGCGTTTGGTTGAGAATGCTTTCCAGATTCGATGGGGTCGGTTCCACAACGCCGTCGGCCATGTTCTCGACCATGGCCTGCAACGCGGATACAGGCGTACGCAGCTCGTGGCTCACATTGGCTACCATGTCCCGTCTCATCTGGTCGGCATGCTGCAGTTCCTCCGCCATCTCATTGAAAGACAAAGCCAGCTGTCCGACTTCGTCGCGGCTGTTGGCATCGACATGCACCCGGACGGTGTAGTCGCCGTCCGCCATAGCCTCCGCGGCATCCCGCATCTCGCGCAGGGGAGAGGTGAGTCCTCTAGAGAAGAAATAGGTGATGCCCAAAGCCACGGCAAGTGTGATCGGCATGGCTATCCACAGGCTCAATCCGACTTTGAGCAGGAACCAAGCCATGATGAATGCGATGATGGTGGAAATGGTGATCAGCACGCTCAATTCCATTTTGAGCGAAGAGAACAAACCAATAGGGCGTTCGGTATCCAACGGATTGACCGAACGCCCTGGTTTTGAATCAGTGGTACGCATACCACCAAATCTTAGCGCATCATACTATTCTTCCGGCGGTTCGAACGCGTAGCCTACGCCATGCACGGTTCGAATGGTCTTCGAACCCAGCTTGTGACGTAGCGCCTTGACATGCGAATCCACAGTACGGGTGCCGGACGCATCCACCCAATCCCACACTTCCTCGAGCAGCTTCTCGCGAGTGAGCACGGACTTCGGCTTGCGGGCCAAAGTGGCCAGCAAATCAAATTCCGTTGGGGTCAAATGCACCTGCTCCCCATTGACGGTGACGATACGCTGGGCCGGATCGATGACCAGAGAGCCGAAATCAAGCAGTTTCTCGTTTTCGGAGTTCTTGGCGATGACCTTCGCCCTGTCCACACGACGAAGTAGCGCCTTGCACCGGGCGATGAGCTCGCGCATGGAGAACGGCTTGGTCATGTAATCGTCGGCTCCGGCACCAAGACCGATGACCTTGTCGGCCTCGTCGTCTCGCGCCGTCAGAATCAGCACAGGCACAGGACGTTCAGCCACGATGCGCTTGGTGGCCTCAAGACCATCCATCACGGGCAGCATGATATCCATGATGAGCAGATCCGGACGGAGCGTGGAAGCGGCCTGGACGGCGCTGGCGCCGTCGGAAGCCACGCGCGCGGTCCAACCCTCCGCAGTGATGCGCTGCGCGATGGCGGTGGCCAAGGTCGGTTCATCTTCGACCACCAGAACGGTACGTGGAATTACTGTGGATTGTGCTGATGAATTGAGCATAGCGTTCCGCCTTTCTCAGAGTTCCGGCTTCAAGAATACTGCTCCCAGTGCCGGAACGGTGATTTTCGCGGACCAATCACGGGAATGATACTCACCCTTGACCGCCTTGAAGGTGCCGTTGTGAATATCGGAACCGCCGTACTTCTTATCGTCCGTGGTCAGCACTTCGGTCCACTTGCCGCCCTTGGTGAGCGGAACCTGGTAATCCTCCCATGCCTCGCCCGAGAAGTTCACGACAACGACCATCTGCTCGCCATCCTTGCCGATACGCACGAAGCTGAGCGTGTTATGGTCGGCGTCATCGCTGGTCAGCCATTGGAATCCGGCAGGATCGAAGTCCTGGCTCCACAATGCGGGAGACGCCTTGTACAGGGTGTTCAGGTCGGCGACGAGCTTCTGTACGCCACGGTGGTCAGGCCAATTGAGAGCATCCCAATCCACCGAACCGTCATGATCCCATTCGCCGTACTGCGCCACCTCATTGCCCATGAAGGAGAGCTTTTTGCCCGGATGGGCCCACTGGTAGGCGAACAGCGCGCGCACGCCGGCATAGCGCTGCCAGTCATCGCCCGGCATCTTGCCGAACAGCGAGCCCTTGCCGTACACGACCTCGTCGTGGCTGATCGGCAGCACATAATGCTCCGAGTATGCGTACACCATGGAGAAGGTGATCTCGTTGTGGTGCCACTTACGGTTGATCGGCTCCTCGTGCAGATACTGCAGGGTGTCGTGCATCCAACCCATGTTCCACTTGAGGCCGAAGCCCAAACCGCCGGCATCGGTCGGTGCGGTGATGCCGGGATACGCGGTGGATTCCTCGGCGATCATCATGATGCCCGGATTGTTCTTGTACGCGGTCGCCGTGGCTTCCTTGAGGAAGTCGATGGCCTCGAGGTTCTCTCGTCCACCGTAGATGTTCGGATGCCACTGGCCCGGCTTGCGGCTGTAATCCAAGTACAGCATCGAGGAGACCGCGTCCACGCGCAGCGCGTCGATATGGTACTCGTCCAGCCAGAAGCAGGCGTTGGCCACCAGGAAGTTGCGCACTTCGCGGCGTCCGAAATTGAACACATAGGTGCCCCAATCCGGATGCTCGCCACGGGTCGGGTCCGGATCCTCGTACAGAGGCGTGCCATCGAATCTGCCAAGGGCGAACGCGTCCTTCGGGAAATGCGCCGGAACCCAGTCCATGATTACGCCGATGCCGGCCTCGTGCATCTTCTCGACGAGATACTTGAAGTCGTCAGGGCCGCCAAGGCGCGAATCAATCGCGTAATAGCCGGTTACCTGATAACCCCACGAGCCGGAGAAGGGATGCTCGGCCAGCGGCATGAATTCCACATGGGTGAAACCTTCCTTCTGGACGTAGGGGACCAGCTTGTCGGCCAGTTCGCGATAGTTCTTCACATCCTTGCGCCAGCTAGAGGCATGGACCTCGTAGATGCTGACCGGACCGTTGTGCGGGTCGGTCTTGGCTCGCTGGTCCATCCAGTTCTCGTCATGCCACGCATGGACGGAGTCGACGACGATGGAACCGGTGCGCGGCGGAATCTCATGCGAACGCTCCATCGGATCGGCCTTCATGACCCATTCGTTGTTGGCGTTGAGGATCTCATACTTGTAAATCGTTCCCGCTTCGACACCAGGAATGAATAGCTCCCAGACTCCAGAGGAGCCCAGTTCACGCATGGCGTGGGTGCGTCCGTTCCAGCCGTTGAAATCTCCCACCACACGTACCGCATGGGCATTCGGAGCCCACACGGTGAATGCGGTGCCCACCAGCTGTTCGCCCTTGACGCCGTCATTGGAGCCCAACGGATCGTCATAGCGCAGCACGCGCGCTCCCAAAGCCTCCCAAAGGCGCTCATGGCGTCCCTCGCCAAACAGGTACATGTCCAAATCGCCGATGGTGGGCAGATAACGGTACGGGTCGTCGGACACCACGGTGGAACCGTCTTCATATTCGGTGCTGATGCGATAATCGGGCACGTCGAAGCCGTCATCGGTCTTGATGGCCGGAATGAGTGCCATGAAAACGCCATTGTGTTCATGCACCGCCTGGGTTCGGGCATTTTCGGTGATGATCGTCACGGATTTCGCCAACGGACGAAGCACGCGGATCGTGACGACATCCTCATGCTCGTCGGGACCGAGATGCCCGCCGAGCACCTCGTGTGGATTGTAGAACGTACCGTTGCTTACTGCATCCAGGTCGCCCTGTGCAACAGGAACGGCAACGCTATCTTCTTTGATCTTGGATTCTGTAGCCATGGGAAAAGTGTAAGCATGAAATGCTTGAAAATTGGCCCGTGTCGCGTCTTTTTTGGTTTTTTTTAGGCAAGTCCAACCCTGATGGCACAATAATTCGGGTTTTGTGTAAGCTTTTCACGGAGGATTCATGGGTTACAAGGTCGGCGACATGGTCGTCTATCCGCGTCACGGCGCAGCGAAGGTGGAGGCCATCACCGAGCGAACGGTCAAGGGTGTGACCCGAGAATATCTGCAGCTGTCGGTGCTGTCGTCCGACGGGCTGGTCATCAATGTTCCGGTGGAGAACGCCAAGAAAGTGGGTGTCCGAGACATCGTCGGCGCCAAGGAGGTCGCGAAGGTCTTCGAGATTCTGCGTACTCCGATCATCGAAAAGGAAATGAACTGGTCCCGCCGGTACAAGCTGAACGTTGAGAAGATCGCCACCGGCGATGTGAATAAAATCGCCGAAGTCGTGCGAGACCTCGCCCAGCGTGATGTCGACGAGCATGGGCTGTCCGCCGGTGAGAAGCGCATGCTCACCAAGGCTCGCAGCATCCTGACTTCCGAGATCGCGTTGTCGGAGCATCTTGATGAGAATGAGGCCCAGCGTCTGCTTGACGTGAACCTTGGTTATGAACCGCCGCGCCCTGGCGACGAGGATCATCACACCGAAGCTCCTGAAGAGGCGGCCATGGACACTTTGGCGCGCGTCGAGGCGGAGAACAAGAAGTCCAAGAAGAAGTAAGGGAATTTCCATGCGTATCGGTCAGGGATTTGACGCCCATCGATTCGCGTCCCATGATGCAGGCAAGCCGTTATGGCTTGCCTGTTTGCGTTGGGATGGTGACGGCATCGAAGGTGATTCGGACGGTGATGTCGCAGCCCATGCGTTGATTGACGCGTTGCTTTCCGCAGCCGGATTGGGTGATATAGGCATGCTTTTCGGTGTCGGTTCCGATTCCGCCGGTGCCGGCAAGCACGGCGACGAGATGCTCCGCGCGACGGTTGCGTATTTGCGTGCGCATGGCATGAGGCCGGTGAGCGCAAGCGTGGTCGTCGTGGCCAATCGTCCGAAAATCGGCAAGCGTCGTGACGAGGCGCAACAGGCGTTGAGCCATGCCATCGGCTGTGAAGTGTCGCTGACGGCCACCACTACCGACGGCATGGGATTCACCGGTTCGGGCGAGGGCATCGCGGCCATCGCCAGCGCCTTGGTGGAACCGATCGGCTGATACTTTCGCTACCTGCGGCGTGCCGATTCGATTATTTTGGCGACAATCCAGAACAGTGTGGAAATCGTCACGATGATGAAGCTTGGGGGAGCGGGGAACATGGCGGAAACCAACAGTCCACCCCAAATGGAGATCAAACAGATCACGGTGGAGACGACCATCGCGGCGAATGGGGACCGTGAGATGATGTTCGCAGTCGCGGCGGGCGTGACCACAAGAGCGAATATCAGCAATGTGCCCACGGCGGGCACCGCGATGGTGATCACACCGGCCATAATGGCCATGAAGCAGATGTTCATGAGATTCACCGGCACGCCTTTTGCCTGCGCCACCTGTTCATCAAGCGAGCTGAACAGCAGCGGTCGATAGATAACGGCCAAAACGGCCAGCAACAACACGTCGAAAACCGCAAATCCGACGATCTGCCCGTCCGTGATCGTCAGGATGGAGCCGAAAAGAATCGATTGCATCTGCTGCGAGGCGGAACTGGACAAGCGTGCGAAAAACAGACCCATGCCTGTGGCGAACGCCAATACGGTTCCTGTGGCGATTTCGCGTTGCGATGCCTTTTTGCCCAGTGCACCGATCACCAATGCTCCGCCGAGAGCGAACACGCCGAGACCGGCACTGACCGGCAGACCCAACAGCACGGCTCCGGTCGCTCCTGGCAGTCCGATGTGCGCCAGCGCATGCGCGGCGAACGTGGAATGACGGGCGATGGTGAAGTAACCCATCACTCCAGCAGCCAAGGCGATGCACAGGCCGGCGAGGAAAGCGTTTGTCATGAATGGCGCGGTCAGCGTGCCCATCCAATCCGGATCGAAGGAGAAAGCGGTTTCGTTCATGATCATGCCTCCTGCGAAATGCGGTTGTGTTGGTGGAATCTTGCGATTTCCTCCGGCGCGTGGGCGTCGACGTCAATGTCATCGGGCTCATCCTCGCTTGGAGTGACGAACATATCTCCTTGGGGAGTGGTGACCACCTGCACCGTGGTGCCATATAGATGGGTGAGCAGCTTCGAATCCAGCACCTCGTTCATCTTCGCATAATGCGGATGCCCGTCGAGCAGATATACGGCTCCGGTGAGAATCGGCAGAAGCATGTTCAAATCGTGCGCCACTACTTGAATGGACATGCCGAGTTCTCGGTTGAGTTTGGCGAGCACGTGCACTGTGGCGCGTTGGCTGGCCAGATCAAGATTGGCGAGCGGTTCATCCAACATGAGTAGTTGGGGGTCCGACACCAGCGCTTGGGCGATGGCGACGCGTTGCCGCAGGCCTCCTGAGAGTTCCGACAGCCGGTATCTCGCCTTGTCCTGCATGCCGACGAATTCCAGCGCATTGCGTACTTTGTCTTTTTGCAGGCGGGTGATGGGATGAATGCCGAACCTTGCCCCGGTCAGGCCAAGCAGCACCGACTGTTCGGCGGTGATGTTCGATTCGATGTCGGATGCGTAGCTCTGCGGCACATACCCTATACGGTGATTCATGTCGCCGGCCGGCTTGCCGAGCACGGTTATGTCGCCGTGGGCGATGGGAATCAATCCGAGTTCGGCCTTCATCATGGTGGTTTTTCCGGCTCCGTTGGTGCCGACGATGGCTGTCACCGAGCCTTGCGGGATACGGAAGGTGCCATGCTGCCAGATGATGTGTCCGCCGCGTGAGACCCCTGCGTCGTCGAATTCGATACAGAATGATGCCTTGTCGTGCATGGCTCGCTCCCTTGATAAGTCAACGATAGTATTCTCACAAACGGTGTTGACAATCATTCTCAATAAGAAGCATGCATGGACGATGAAAAGTCTCGTGATGAATCCGCCTGGATCGTAACCGTTGCTGGAAAAAAAGAGTCCGCCGATGCCGGGGAATTACTCGACATCGGCGAATCGGGGGAGGGAGGATGACCGTGGCTTTATTTACCGGGGTCCGTCTGCCCTGTGTTGTCCGGCGTTGCGGCGTCGGAATCGGAGTCGGGATTGTCGTTCGACGGCTGCTCGCCATTCGATTCAGAGGGAGAGGCGTCCGAATCTGATGATGTCGCATCATCTTTGGAGGAAACCGCCTCATTCATTTGCTTGATGAGCTGCGCGATCCATGAGATCAGGCTTTTGCTGTCGGCCGGCATCTGTTCCGTGACGTCGATGACCGGCACATCGGATTTGTGTGCGGTGCCGGTCAGAATATTTGTGGCATCATCCGCCTTCTGAACATTGTTGATCAGCATATCCACTTGATGCCCCTCCAGAATCTTCTGGAAGTCCTGGAGTTCCTTGGACGAGGGTTGCGAGCCTTCCGAGATGGACTGCGTGTAGCTTTCGGGAGTCTTATCGGATAGGCCCATGTCGCTGAGCAGATAATATGCGACCGGCTCGGTGGCTGCGTAGGAGACGTTCCTATGTGTATCGGAGAACTCTTTCATGCTTCTCTCGATTACCGTCTCGCGTCTGTTCCACGCCTTGAGTTTGTTTGTGAAGTATTTCTTTTGCTTGGGCATGATGCGGCTGTAGGTGTCGGCAAGCTCCTTCGCCATGGCGTTGCGTGCGTCGCTGGAGAACCAGAGATGGGGATTGTCTCCCTCAACGGCTCCGACCATTTGTGCGGCCGAAACGGAAACGGTGTCTCTTTCCAGGTTTTTTGTGGCCCAGGAGTCGTATCCCGCTCCGTTGGACACGACGACCTGTGCCTTCTGCAGGGTGTCGACAGCAGTGGTCTTCGGTTCGAACGTGTGGGCGTCCTCTGTTGTGGAGGACAGAATCGAGGTGACTTTGACGTGCACGCCGCCGATCTGCTCCGCCAAAGCCCCCCACTGGTTGACCGACGCCACCACGTTGATCGGGGTGGTCTGCTCCTTTGGTGTGTCGGGTGCCGTTGGTTGATCGGGCTCCGAAGAAGCGCCAAAGCAGGAAGCGGTGCCCAGCACCGTGCACAATGTGATTCCCGCGGCAAGGATGCGGAAAAATGGACGCTGGTGAGAGCGCATGTCGATTGCCTTCCTCTTGGGTCGTCCGTCGTTTCGGTCGCGTCCATCTCATATAGCACATGCGCGACTTACGACTGAAACCAAGATAGCCTACGATACTTGCAAATGCCAATACGACAAGCGACTTAGCGAGGAAGTGGACCACATGGGAACAAGGATTGATGGCAAAAAGGTGGCGGCACGGACCAAGGCGGACCTCGCCAAACGCGTGGAACTGCTGAAGGCGAGGGGAATCCAACCTGGGTTGGGTACCATTTTGGTCGGATCAGACCCCGGCTCCGTGAAATATGTCGCCGGCAAACATGCCGATTGCGCCGAAATCGGCGTGAATTCCATCAAGCGCGAGCTGCCTGAGAATGCGACGTTCGATCAGGTCGCCGATGCGGTCCGCCAGCTCAATGCGGATCCCGCCTGTACCGGATATATCGTGCAGCTGCCCTTGCCAAGGGGAATCGACGAGAACGCCATCATCGATCTGATCGATCCCAAGAAGGACGCCGACGGGATGCATCCGTATAATCTCGGCGAACTTGTGCTGCATGCCCGAGGAGACATCACCACGCCGTTGCCATGCACGCCTCGCGGCGTGATCGAGCTGTTGCGCGCCTACGACATCGATTTGGACGGCAAGGAGGTGTGCGTGCTGGGCCGTGGCATCACCATCGGCCGCACCATCGGTCTGTTGTTGACTCGTAAGGCGGTCAACGCCACCGTCACGCTGTGCCATACGGGAACCAAGGATGTGCGTGACCACATGCGACGGGCCGATGTGATCGTCGCAGCCATGGGAGTGGCTGGTTTCGTCAAGCCGGAAGACATCAAGGAAGGGTCGATTCTCGTCGACGTCGGAGTATCCCGCGTGTTCGACGAGGAATCCGGCCGATACAAGGTCAAGGGTGATGTCGATAAAGCCTGTTACGAGAAGGCTTTGGCATACACGCCGAATCCTGGAGGCGTAGGGCCGATGACGCGTGCCATGCTGCTGCAGAATGTCGTGGAGATGGCCGAACGTCAGTTGTGAGTTTCGCGATAGTGCTTTCGGGCGTGTCGTGACATGCGACACGCCCGATTTTTGTGCATGGCTTCTTGTAGACTTCCGCCTTGTGTGTATTTGCGCACACGTATAACTGAAGAACGATTTTATCCATCCACTATTTTGTAAGAAACCACATTAATGGCAGAGAACAATAACGAAGTCGCCAAGGTCGCCATCAACGACATCGGCACCGAAGAGGACTTCATCAAGGCAGTCGATTCCACCATCAAGAACTTCGATGATGGTGATCTGGTCGAAGGTACCGTCGTCAAGGTCGATCATGACGAGGTCCTGCTCGACATCGGCTACAAGACCGAGGGCGTCATCCCCTCCCGCGAGCTTTCCATCAAGAAGGACGTTGATCCTGACGAAGTCGTCGAGGTCGGCGACACCATTGAGGCCCTTGTCGTCACCAAGGAAGACAAGGAAGGCCGTCTGATTCTGTCCAAGAAGCGTGCGCAGTACGAGCGCGCTTGGGGCGACATCGAGAAGATCAAGGAAGCCGATGGCGTTGTCGAAGGCACTGTCATCGAAGCTGTCAAGGGTGGCCTCATCGTCGACATCGGTCTGCGTGGCTTCCTGCCGGCATCTCTCGTCGAGATGCGTCGTGTCCGCGATCTGTCCCCGTACATCGGCCAGAAGATCAAGGCCAAGATCCTCGAGCTCGACAAGAACCGCAACAACGTGGTCCTCTCCCGTCGCCAGTACCTCGAGGAGACCCAGTCCGAAGTGCGCGAGACCTTCCTGTCCCAGCTTAAGAAGGGCCAGATCCGTGAAGGCGTCGTGTCCTCCATCGTCAACTTCGGCGCGTTCGTCGATCTGGGCGGTGTTGACGGCCTGATCCACGTTTCCGAGCTGTCTTGGAAGCACATCGATCACCCGTCCGAGGTCGTCAAGGTCGGAGACAAGGTCACCGTCGAGGTGCTTGACGTTGATCTCGATCGTGAGCGCATCTCCCTGTCCCTCAAGGCCACCCAGGAAGATCCGTGGCAGCGCTTCGCCCGCACCCACGTTCCTGGCCAGATCGTCAAGGGCAAGGTCACCAAGATCGTTCAGTTCGGTGTCTTCATCTCCGTCGAAGACGGCATCGAAGGCCTCGTGCATATCTCCGAGCTGGCCAACCGCCACGTGGAGAACCCGGAGACCGTCGTCAAGCCGGGCGAGGAAGTCTTCGTCAAGGTGATTGACGTCGATCTCGACCGTCGCCGCATATCCCTGTCCCTCAAGCAGGCCAACGACTCCGTTGATCCGGCTTCCGAGGACTTCGATCCGGCTCTGTACGGCATGCCGGCAGAGTACGACGAGCAGGGCAACTACAAGTATCCGGAAGGCTTCGACCCGGCAACCAACGAGTGGATCGCTGGTTACGAGAAGCAGCGTGAGGAGTGGGAGTCCCAGTACGCCACCGCTCACGATCTGTGGGAGCAGCACAAGGAATTCGTTGCCAAGGAACTCGAGAACGCCGAGGCTTCCGCAGCCGAAGACGGCCAGGCTCCGAAGGAAGAGAAGGTCGAAGAGGTGTCCAACTACTCCTCCGACAACACCTCCAACGGCACCCTCGCCGATTCCGACCAGCTCGCCGCTCTGCGCGACCAGCTGCTCGGCAAGTGAGTTTCGACGAATCAGAATAATCTGATTCGCGTAAACCGCTGATAAATGGCCCCGCACCTGATGGTGTGGGGCCATTTGCGTATGTTGCGAGTCCGTCAAACATTACAATGGCGGTTGTGATGATTCGAATTGGGTTGACCGGAGGCATCGCCGCCGGCAAAAGCACCGTCGCTACGCATCTGCGTGAACTGGGCGCGACGCTTGTCGATTATGATGTGCTCGCCCGAAAAGTCGTGGAACCCGGAAGCGTGGGCCTGCAACGAATCGTGGAACATTTCGGGCCGGATGCGATGAACGCGCAAGGTGGTCTTAATCGGCGATGGATGTCCGAACACGTCTTCTCCGATCCGAATGCCGAATCCGAACGTAGAATCCTTGACGATATCGAACATCCGTTGATCTACGATCTTGCATTGTCGGAGGAACGGCAGGCGGTCGAAAAGAATCCGGATGCCGTGGTCGTACATGATATTCCGCTTTTGGCGGAAGTAATCGATGACATACCCATGCGTTTCGACCATATCGTAACAGTCGAAGCACCGGAACAGACGCGTGTGGAACGTATGATGCGCACCCGTGGCATGAGCGAGGCACAGGCGAAGGCACGTATCGCGCATCAGCCCACGCGTGCGGCACGAGAATCCATAGCCGATGCGGTGATTGACTCATCCCAGGATGTAGAACACATGTTCGACTGTGTTGATAGGCTGATGGAACAGTGGCGTAAGGAAGCGAGACGGAACCATGGGATTCAACATTGAACGAGTGAACAAGCCGTTTGTGGTCAAATCTCCATATAAGCCTTCAGGCGACCAGCCGAAGGCCATCGAGGAGCTGGCCACGCGCATCGAGAATGGCGAGAACGACGTGGTGCTCATGGGCGCCACCGGCACCGGCAAAACCGCCACTACAGCGTGGCTGATCGAACGTCTGCAGCGACCGACGCTTATCATCGAGCCGAACAAGACGCTCGCCGCGCAGTTGTGCGCCGAATTCCGCGAACTCATGCCGGACAATGCGGTGAGCTACTTCGTTTCCTACTACGACTACTACCAGCCGGAAGCGTACATTCCCCAGACCGACACCTACATCGAGAAGGATTCCAACATCAACGACGATGTGGAGCGATTGCGCCACGCCGCCACCGCGAACCTTCTGACCCGTCGCGATTGCGTGGTCGTGGCCACCGTCTCCTGCATCTACGGTTTGGGAACGCCGGAAGAATACGCTGGCCGTATGCTGTTCCTCCAGGAAGGCCAGCAGATCGACCGTGACGATTTACTGCGCAAATTCGTGGACATGCAATACAAGCGCAACGACATCGCCTTCACGCGAGGCACATTCCGCGTGCGCGGCGACACCGTTGAGATCATCCCCGTATACGAGGAACTGGCCATCCGCATCGAATTCTTCGGCGACGAAATCGACCGCATCTCCACTCTGCATCCGCTGACCGGCGACGTGATCGCGCACGAATCGCAGGTGCACATCTTCCCGGCCTCGCATTACGTTGCCGGACCGGAACGTATGGAACGGGCGCTCAAAACCATCCAACAGGAACTTGACGAGCGTACCGCCGAATTGCATAAGCAAGGCAAGGAACTTGAAGCGCAGCGTCTCACCATGCGCACCACATACGATCTGGAAATGCTCTCGCAGGTCGGCACATGCTCCGGCGTGGAGAACTATTCGCGGCATTTCGACGGACGCGCGCCGGGCACGCCTCCGCACACGCTGCTTGACTTTTTCCCCGATGATTTCCTGCTCGTCATCGACGAATCACATGTCACCGTGCCGCAGATCGGTGCCATGTACGAAGGCGACGCGAGCCGCAAACGCACGCTGGTCGAACACGGTTTCCGCCTGCCGTCGGCAATGGACAATCGACCGCTCAAATGGCCGGAGTTCCAGGAACGCGTCGGTCAGACGGTGTACCTGTCGGCAACGCCCGGCGATTACGAACTCGGTTTGAGCGACGGCGTGGTCGAACAGATCATACGTCCGACCGGACTAGTCGATCCGCAGATCGACGTGCGGCCGGTGGAAGGGCAGATCGATGACCTGCTCGCCGAAATCAAAGACCGCGTGGCAAGGAACGAACGTGCGCTGGTCACCACGCTCACTAAGAAAATGGCCGAGGATCTGACCGACTATCTGCTGGAACGCGGCATCAAAGTCGAATATCTGCATTCCGATGTGGACACCTTGCGTCGTGTCGAACTGCTGCGTGAACTGCGTGAAGGCAAGATCGACGTCATCGTCGGCATCAACCTGCTACGAGAGGGCCTCGATCTGCCGGAAGTGTCATTGGTCGCAATCCTCGACGCGGATAAGGAAGGCTTCCTGCGTTCCTACCGTTCGCTCATCCAGACCATCGGCCGTGCGGCGCGAAACGTGTCCGGCACCGTCGTCATGTATGCGGACGACATCACCGAAGCCATGCGCAAGGCCATCGACGAGACCAACCGCCGCCGTGACATCCAGATCGCCTACAATAAGGAACATGGCATCGATCCGAAGCCGCTCATCAAGAAGATCTCCGATGTCAACGACATGCTCGCCAAGGAGGACGTCGACACCCAGACATTGCTCGGTACCGGATACCGAAACGCGGACAAAGCCGGCAATTCGCATCTCGGCGTGCCACATACCAGCAAGGAGGAATCCGGCAGGCGGCACGAGGAGATTCTCAAGGCCGGATTGCCCGCACAGGATCTAGCTGATCTCATTCGACAACTGTCCGAGCAGATGCATACCGCCGCAGAACAACTGCAATTCGAGCTTGCGGCTCGTCTGCGTGACGAGATCCGTGACCTGAAAAAGGAACTTCGGCAGATGACGGAGGCGAGCAAATAGTTCTCGACCGGTCATACGGCATCCGTACCATAGTGGATTATGGCTGAAACACCACTTGTTTTTGAAATCGCCACGTTTGCGGTGCTTGCCGTCTTCTTCGTGGTGGACCTGTTCATCATCGGGCGCAAGCCGCATGTGCCCTCCACCAAGGAATGCGTGCAGCATATCGCGTTCTTCGTGGTCATGGCGTTGATCTTCGGCGGACTCATGTGGTTCTTCGCCGGCTCGAAGCCTGCCATCGAGTTCTACTCAGGTTGGCTGACCGAATATTCGCTGAGCATAGACAACCTGTTCGTGTTTGTCATTATCATGTCGAATTTCGCGGTGCCGAAGGAACTACAGAAATTCGTGCTGTCAGTCGGCATCACCGTCGCGCTCGTACTGCGAGGCATGTTCATTTTGGTGGGCGCTGCCATCATCTCGCGCTTCACTTGGGTGTTCTTCCTATTCGGCGCGTTCCTCATCGTCACGGCCATCAAACTCGTCGCCGGGGGAGACGAGGACGAGGAATACCATGAGAACGCGTTGATTCACGCACTGCGCAAGGTCATCAAGATCACCGATGAATACGACGGCGAAAAGCTGCGTACTATCAAGAACGGTGTGAAGCATTGGACCCCGATGCTCATCGTGTTCCTGACCATCGGCACCACCGACGTGATGTTCGCTTTCGATTCGATCCCCGCCATTTTCGGCCTGACCAAAGATCCGTTCATCGTGTTCACGTCCAACGTGTTCGCATTGCTCGGTCTGCAGCAGCTGTACTTCCTGCTCGGAGAGCTGCTTGACAAGCTCGTCTATCTTCCGCTGGGCCTGTCCGTGGTGCTGGGCTTCATCGGCGTCAAACTCATCATGGAGGCCCTGCATGGCAATTCGCTGCCGTTCCTCAATGGCGGCCAGCCGATTTCCTGGGTTCCGGAAGTGCCCACATGGCTGTCGCTTGTCGTGATCGTTCTTGCGATTGGTGGTGCGGCTTTGGCAAGTGTTATTAAGATGCGCACCATGAAAGCGAACGAAAAGTGACAGTCCGGCAAACGTTGGGAGAATAGAGCTTTTCTATTCTCCTACGAAATTGTGAGCGCTCACAACACACCTAGTTCTGAGGTGGAAGTGGGCGCTTTTTGCTAGTAAGCTATGCCATTGGAAACAGGGTCGTCAGATCCAAAATCAATATCAACAAGAATAGGCAGGCATTCATGCGTAAAGCCAAGATCGTAGATACCATCGGTCCCGCTACCGAGTCCCTGGAAGGCATCACCAGCCTTGTCGAAGCAGGTATGGACGTCGCTCGTCTGAACCGCTCCCACGGCACTCCGGAAGACCACCTCAAGGTCTACAACAACCTCCGTGCCGCCGCCAAGGCCACTGGCCGCAACGTCGCAGCCCTGGTTGACCTGCAGGGTCCGAAGATCCGCTGCGGTTGGTTCAAGAAGAACGCCGACGGCGAGGACAAGGTCCAGCTGACCGAAGGCCAGGAGTTCGTCATCACCACTGATGACATCGAAGGCGACGAGCACATCACCTCCACCACCTTCAAGGGTCTCCCGGGCGACTGCCATGCAGGCGATCCGATCCTCATCGACGACGGCAAGGTCCGCCTCGAGGTCACCAAGGTCGAAGGCAACAACGTGTACACCAAGGTTGTCGTTGCCGGACCGGTCTCCAGCCACAAGGGCATCAACCTTCCGGGCGTCGCCGTGTCTCTGCCGGCTCTGACCGAGAAGGACGAAGAGGATCTGCGCTGGGCCATCCGCACCGGCGCCGACATCATTGCCATGTCCTTCGTGCGCTTCGCCACCGACATCGATCGCGCCCATGAGATCATGGACGAGGAAGGCCGCCGTATCCCGGTCGTCGCCAAGATCGAGAAGCCGCAGGCCCTCGAGAACCTCGAGGAGATCGTCAAGGCGTTCGACGGCATCATGGTCGCACGTGGCGATATGGCCGTCGAGTGCCCGCTGGAAGAGGTCCCGCTGGCCACCAAGCGCTGCATCGAGCTGGCTCGTCAGTACGCCAAGCCGGTCATCGTGGCCACCGAAGTCCTCGGCTCCATGGTCAGCTCCCCGGTCCCGACCCGTGCAGAGGCATCCGACTGCGCCAACGCCGTCCTCGACGGTGCCGACGCCACCATGACCTCCAACGAGACCGCCGTCGGCAAGTACCCGGCAGTCACCGTGAACACCATGAGCCGCATCTCCACCTTCGCTACCGAGCATGGTTTCGACCGCATCCCGGAGCTGAAGAACCTGGATATGTCCTCCACAGGTGCCGTCTCTTCCGCCGCCGTCGACCTGGCCGACAAGCTCAACGCCAAGGCCATCGTCGCCTACACCCAGACCGGTTCCACCGTGCACCGCGTGTCCCGTGAACGTCCGGCCACCCCGATCTACGGCATCACCAACAATGAGCACACCTTCCACTGGCTGGCCCTGTCTTGGGGCACCGAGTCCTTCCTGGTCGACGAGGATTACCATGACAAGTCCCGCAAGGACCTCATGGTTTTCACCGACAAGGTCCTCAAGGACGCCGGCAAGGTCTCCGATGGCGACAAGATCGTCGTGCTGAGCTCCGCCCAGGGCGAACACCAGCCGGGTCGCACCGATTCCATCTACGTCCACACCGTTGGTGCCTGCGACTGAGATTTGAATCGTCGCGTTAAACGCTGATTCCATAATCCTCCCATTGGTTCCCGATGGGAGGATTATTGTTTTTACGCGATGTCCCCGAATGATGACAACGCCGAGATTTGGCGCAAATCGCAATCATGTGGTATTCTTCCAGAGTTGCGTGCAAGCCCTCGTATCCCAATTGGTAGAGGAAGCAGCCTCAAAATCTGCGCAGTGTGGGTTCGAGTCCCACCGAGGGCACGTAAGAAATCAATATCAATCCAGGCCCGGGTTGGGGCATGTTAGGCCGGCTTTGGGTGTGACAGTGGAAAGAGACCGACATGGCTGCAGAGAAGACCACGGAACCGGACGAAGTACTCACTGATGAGGAGCTCCAAGCTGCTGCGGCTCCCGAGCCGGATTCTGCCAATAATAACGAGGCGCACAAGCGCACCGTCGTCGTTGCCGAAGACGAATCCGTAAACCGCATGGATTTGGTCGCCATGCTTGAGGATAACGGCTATGAGGTCGTCGGAGAGGCCGCCAACGGTGAGGAAGCCGTTGAACTGACCCGTAAGTTCCGCCCGAGCGTGGTGTGCATGGATGTCAAGATGCCTCGCATGGATGGCATCGAGGCCGCTGGCATCATCTGTGATGAGAACATCGCTCCGGTCGTCATGCTGACGGCATTCTCCCAGTCTGATTTGGTCAAAAAGGCCACGGGCGCTGGCGCCATGGCGTATGTCACCAAGCCGTATGAGGAATCCAAGCTGCTGCCGGCTTTGGAAGTCGCCATGGGCCGTTTCGCCGAAATCAACGATCTGCTTGACAATGTCGAACGTAGCGAGTCCAAACTGCAGGAAACCGAGGAACAGCTGAAGAAGGCCGAAGAGCAGCTGAAGAAGGCCGAAGAAACGCTGGAGGAGCGCAAGCTCGTCGACCGCGCCAAGGGCCTGCTGATGGACAAGGCGGACTTCTCCGAACAGGGCGCTTTCCGTTGGATTCAGAAGACCTCCATGGACCAGCGCATTCCGAAGAAGCGTCTGGCCATGGCCATCATCGCCAAGTATGGCGAACAGAAGTCGGAAGCAGAGGATGAGCGCTAACACACCAACTGTGGAAGGCACTTCACGCGGAACGCTATTGGTCGTTGACGGCCATTCTTTGGCGTTCCGCGCTTTTTTTGCCTTACCCGTAGAGAATTTCAGTACATCATCAGGTCAGGCCACCAACGCGGTCTGGGGATTCGCCACCATGCTTTCGCAGGTGATCGATGCCGAACATCCAGACCATCTTGCCGTCGCATTCGATGTGAAGGGCGGCACGTTCCGCAACCAGATGCTGCCGCAGTACAAAGGAACTCGCGACGCGGCCCCCGAGGAACTGCTCAGCCAGCTGCCATTAATCCAGCAGATGCTGACGGCCTTGGGCGTCACATACATCGAAAAACCCGGTTACGAAGGTGACGATGTGATCGGCACGCTCGCCAGCATGGGCGACCAGGCAGGCTACCGCACATTGGTGCTGTCCGGCGACCGTGATGCTTTCCAGCTGATCAACGACAACATCACCGTGCTGTATCCCGGCCACCATTTCAAAGACCTCAAACATATGACCCCGGATGCCGTGCAGGAGAAATATCATGTCTCTCCCGCGCAATACCCGGATCTGGCCGCCTTGCGCGGAGAAACCGCTGACAACATCCCCGGCGTTCCCGGAGTCGGCGACGGATTCGCGGCCAAATGGATCAACCAGTACGGCGGACTTGAGCAGATCATCGAACACGCCGACGAGATCAGCGGCAAAAAAGGCGAAGCCCTGCGCGAAAACATCGAACAGGTCAAACTGAACCGTTCCGTGAACGCTTTGGTTCGTGACCTTGATCTTGGCGTGTCGGTATCCGACCTGACATTTGGACAAGTCGACGCTGGTCAACTCGACGATCTATTCACCAAGCTCGAATTCGGTGTTCGGACCAAGAATCGCGTGCTCAAAACGTTCAATGCGGACAAACCATCCGGGGACGTGCACGAATCCAGCAAGCTCGGGCTGCCACATGTCGAAGACGTCAACGATCCGCATGTGGTGGAGACATGGGTCCAAAACCATTTCCCCGTGGTGCAGGAACATCTGCACGAACGCCATGAACGCTCCTCCAACGACATTCCGGAATTCGGCTTCGAAATCGATTCTTCGACCCGCTGCACGGACAAGGTGAAACAGTCCTGGACGCTTTACGCCGAAGGCACGAGCAAACCCGGAGAAGCCTCTCTTTCGGCATTGATGATCGCCGTGCACGGCGAAGCCATTCGCATCGACGTATTCAGTCCGGATATGGTGCAATGCCTGCAAAGGCTGTTCGACCGCTATCACCATTCCATGGTCGTGCACGGTTACAAAGAACATGCGCATCTGCTGGGCAGCATCGGCGTGGAACTTCCGGAACCATTGTTCGACACCAAGCTCGCCGGATATCTTGCCCACCCGGATTTCCACGCGGACACGCTGGAACAGGCTGCGGCCCATTTCCTTGATCTGCACATCGAAGCACAAGCCGAAGCCGCGACACAGGGGACCTTGGACTTCGACGAGCCTGAGGAAAACGATTCCAAGAACGATGAGCTGATACTCACCCGCACCGCAATCGTGGGGCTTTTGGCCGAATATTTGGCCGGTGTGCTGGATAAGCGCGAACAATTCGGTCTCCTCAAATCCATTGAGCTTCCGGTCTCTCAGGTCCTGCATGGCATGGAACAGGTCGGCGCCCAAGTGGATATGACACGTCTGGTGCAGATGCGCGACCAACTTGCCGCCGACGCTGCCCAGGCACAGGAAACGGCGTGGCAGTTCGCGGGGGAGCAGGTGAACCTGCAAAGCCCCAAACAGCTGCAGAAGATCCTGTTCGAAGACATGGGATTGAAACCGACGAAAAAAACCAAGTCCGGTTCATACACCACCAATGCCGCGGCATTGCAGACCTTGCGTGACCGCTCGTACGATAACGACCGCGCATGCCAGTTCCTTGACGCGTTGCTGATGCATCGTGAAAAGAACAAGCTCAAGCAGATCGTGCAGACGTTGATCGACGCCACAAACCGTCATGACGGTCGCATCCACACCACTTTCGAACAGACGGTGGCAGCCACCGGACGATTGAGCTCCGTCGATCCAAACCTGCAGAACATTCCGAACCGGGATCCCGCAGGTCGTGAGATTCGATCCGCGTTCGTGCCGGGAGAGGGCTTCGAATCGTTGCTGAGCTCCGACTACTCGCAGGTCGAACTGCGCATCATGGCCGACCTTTCCGGTGATGAGGCGTTGATAGAGGCCTTCCGCTCCGGCAAGGACTTCCATAAGTATGTGGCCAGCTTGGTCTACGGCATTCCCGTTGACGACATCACGTCCGATCAGCGTAGCCACGTCAAGGCGATGAGCTATGGACTTGCCTACGGTCTGAGCACGTATGGACTTGCCCAGCAGCTCAAGATCAAGCCCAAAGAAGCCGAATCGCTGAAAAACCAGTATTTCGCCACTTTTGGCAAAGTCCATGAATACCTTGAATCGCTTGTCTCGTCCGCACGCGAAAAAGGATATACCGAAACCATTTTCGGAAGGCGCAGGTATTTCCCCGGTCTCAAATCGCCGAACCGTGCCGTGAGGGACGCGGCCGAACGCGCCGCGTTGAACGCGCCTATCCAAGGCTCGGCGGCGGACATCATGAAAATCGCCATGATTCGTGCGTATGACGCACTGCAGGAAGCGAACCTTGGAAGTCGCCTCATACTGCAGATTCATGATGAACTTGTGGTGGAGATCGCGCCCGGTGAGGAGAAGCAGGCCACCGCGCTGGTGAAGGATGCCATGGAGCATGCCGTCACCATGGCCGTTCCGTTGGACGTATCGACGGGCATCGGTTCCGATTGGCAATTGGCGGCCCACTGATCCGTTCCCGTCGGATAATCGAAGGCTGATTAAAAAAGAAAGAAGGAAGATTGTGGCAACGCTGAAGCAGGTCGTGGATGTGCTTGAAACGCTGTATCCGCTGCGATACGCGGAACAATGGGATGAGCCGGGACTCATCGTGGGAGACCTTCGCCACGACGTGCGCAACATCGCGTTCGCGGCGGACCCATCCATGGCGGTGATCGACCAGGCTATCGCCGGAGGCATCGACCTGCTGATCTGCCACCATCCGCTGTTCTTCCGTTCCGTGCATGCGGTCTCCGGACTAGGATTCCGTGGTGAGATCGTCCGGAAGCTCAACCTCGCCGGTTGCGCGCTGTGGGTTGGGCACACCAATGCCGATGCCTCCTACCGAGGAGTCAGCATGGCCGCCGCCGACGCGTTCGGCCTGATCGAACAGCGTCCGCTGGTACCCATCGAAGATCCGAAAGCCGAACATCCGGTCGGATTGGGCCGTGTCGGCCGGTTGCAGGAGCCGATCGCATTGCGTGATTTCGCCCGTCGTGTGGCCGACGCGCTGCCATACACCGAACTTGGCGTGCAGGTGTGCGGCGACCTTGACGCGACGATCGGCACGGTGGCGGTATTGCCGGGCTCGGGCGATTCCCTGTTCGATGAAGTGCGTGCCGCAGGCGTCGATGTGTATGTGACCAGCGATCTGCGCCATCATCCGGTGACCGATGCCATCGAGCAGGCGCGCTATGAGGCGTCCATGCGTGCCGCGGACATCGAACTCGGCCGAGGCGACGCCACTGTTCGTCCGATGTTCATCAACACGCCACACAGCGCCATCGAATCCATATGGTTCCAATACGCCATGGGCGATGTGCCTCGTGCCGTATCTGAGGCGACCGGAGACATCCCCACCGTCCGCTGGATTTCCATGAACACCGATCCCTGGAATCTGGTACTGCCGTCCTGCGGGCAGGAACGCTGAACGACGATGTCCGATACGACCAGCATGGATATGTCGCTGAACGAATCCAGCGATGGCGTGGACATGACCAGACCGGCCACAGTACTCAGCAGAGAGCACGTGTATCAAGGCGCGATTTTCGGCGTGGAGGACATGCGTATCGCGTTGCAGACACGAGACGGCGGACAAACCGTGATCCGCAGACAGGTGATGCGGCACGCGCCCTGTGTGGTCATGCTGGTGCATGACTGCGCGCAGGATTTGTACTTGGTCGAACGAGAATACCGTGTCGGCTGCGACGCCTTCGCCTACGGTCTGCCGGCAGGACTCATCGATGACGGGGAAGACGTCGATGCGGCCGCATTGCGTGAGCTGCGCGAAGAGACCGGCGTCGAGCCAATCGACGAAAACAGTTGCGATATCGACCATGTCGGGCAATTCTATTCATCCGAAGGCATGACCGACGAACTGGCCAACATCATGGTGGTGCACCTGCGCCACTGGCAGGCCGTCGAACGGCATTTCGACGCCGACGAGCATGTCGAATCTGCTTGGATCCCGTGGAAGCAGCTACGAGACACGCACATCACGGCCTCCAATTCGGAGATCGCCATTTTGCATGAGCAAATTCGCAGAATGCGGCAACAATAGCGGCCTGCAGGTTTCGAATTGTAAAAACAATCGCCGGAATAAACGAAATAACGAATTCAACTCGCAAAACGTGCGATACTTGAATTATGCAAATCAGACCTGGATCGATGTATCCACTCGGTGCGAGCTACGACGGCGCCGGCGTGAATTTCGCCCTCTTCTCTCAAGTGGCCCAGAAAGTCGAGCTTTGTCTTTTCGATGAGGAAGACCGTGAGACCCGAGTGGAAATGACGGAGCAGAACTCCTACGTATGGCATAACTATCTGCCGGGAATACAACCCGGGCAACGGTACGGCTATCGTGTGTACGGTCCGTATGATCCAGCAAAGGGCCTGCGGTGCAACCCGAACAAGTTGCTGCTCGACCCGTACGCAAAAGCCATCGAGGGAAACATCGACGGTGACGAAAGCCTCTATTCGTATTGGTTCAAAAGCCCTGAGGACGTCACCAGCATGAATACGCTGGATTCCGCGCCGCATACCATGAAATCGGCCGTGGTCAATCCGTATTTCGACTGGGGCAACGACCAACATCCGAACATCTCCTACCATGATTCGGTAATCTACGAAGCCCATGTGCGTGGCATGACCAATCTCAACCTGGACGTGCCGCCGGACATCCGTGGAACCTACGCGGGCCTCGCATATCCATCGGTCATCGAATATCTGAGGAAGCTCGGCGTCACCGCCATCGAACTTATGCCGATCCACCAGTTCGTCAACGACAGCTTCCTGCAGGAAAAAGGCCTGAGCAACTACTGGGGCTACAACACCATCGGCTTCTTCGCGCCTCATAACGCGTACTCAAGCTCCGGACAACGCGGCGAGCAGGTCAACGAATTCAAATCCATGGTCAAGGCCTACCATCGCGCCGGCATGGAAGTGATCCTCGACGTGGTGTACAACCACACCGCCGAAGGCAACAACCTCGGCCCGACCCTAAGCTTCAAAGGCATCGACAACGGTGCCTACTACCGTCTGGTCGACAACGACCGACGCCACTACTTCGACACGACCGGCACCGGCAACTCCCTGCTGATGCGCTCGCCGCACGCGCTGCAGCTCATCACGGACAGCCTGCGCTACTGGGTCACCGAAATGCATGTCGATGGTTTCCGATTCGATCTTGCGGCCACGCTGGCCCGCCAGTTCCAGGAAGTCGACAAGCTGTCCGCCTTCTTCGACATCGTCGAACAGGATCCGGTCATCTCCCGTGTCAAGCTCATCGCCGAACCTTGGGATTTGGGTTCCGGCGGCTATCAGGTGGGCGGCTTCCCGTCCAGCTGGTCCGAATGGAACGGCCGCTACCGTGATTGCGTGCGTGACTTCTGGCGTTCGCAACCATCGACGCTACCGGAATTCGCCAGCCGTCTGATGGGCAGCTCCGACCTGTATCAGATGAACGGCCGCCGTCCGGTGGCTTCCGTGAACTTCATCACCGCACATGATGGCTTCACCATGAACGATTTGGTGAGCTACAACGAGAAGCATAACGATGCCAACGGCGAAGGCAATAGGGATGGCGAAAGCAACAACCGTTCCTGGAACTGCGGTGTCGAAGGCCCGACCACCATCAAGGACGTCAACGACCTGCGGCAACAGCAGATGCGCAACATGTTCGCGACGCTGCTGTGCAGTCAGGGCATTCCGATGATCTGCGGCGGCGATGAGGTGGCACGCACGCAACAGGGCAACAACAATGCCTATTGCCAGGACAACGCCATTTCATGGACCAATTGGGATCTTGACGATAGTCAGAAGGATCTGCTTGAGTTCGTTTCGAAGCTGATTCATCTGCGACTCGAGCACCCGGTGCTTCACCGTCGTCGTTTCTTCACCGGCCGCGAGCCAGGAGACCCGGACGATAAGATTCCGCAGGTCGAATGGATGGACCACACCGGTTCCATCATGGACATGGAAGATTGGTCCAATACCCACGCGTTCTCGGTGATGATCTATCTGAACGGTTCCGATATTCCGGAAGCCGACTGGTATGGCAACCAGATGGTGGACAATAACTTCATCCTGATTTTCAACGCGCATTACGAGCCGATTATGTTCACCTTGCCGGACGAGCGGTATGGCAAGAAATGGCGTCTGGTCGTCGACACGCATAATCCGAAGGGTCCGGAACTCAACTATGAGGCCGGCTTCGCGATCACGGCGCAGTCGAGAAGCTTCCTGTTGCTGATGAGCGATAGAAAGCCCACCACAAAGAACTACGATTTCTGATAGCCATGAGAACAGGCGAGGTGCCATCCGTACGGGTGACACCTCGCCGTATTGTTTGTGGACTGTGCTCGTGAACCGTTACGAGAATTAGACTTCCGACGAGAGTCGGGAAACGGTTCCAGGAACGGTTTCGCTGACCTCCGCAAGATCCTCGACGGATTCTGGCCGCTTGGTTTGCGCCAGAATAAGCTGCGTCTGCACACGATCGGATTCGATGGCCGCAATCTGCCGTGAAAAGATGATGAACCAGCCCAGAAACATCATGCCGGCAAGAGCCTCGACGTTCGTCAACGTGTTACGCCCCGCCAACCACTGGAACCCGGCAAGAGCCCCGATCACGATAGCTAGGTCTGAAATCACATATACTACTTTTGAAAGCTGCGGGGCCAGCCAAGGCAGCGCGATCATCAGCACGCTCATCAGGCAGGGAAGACCGCGGGCGAATACGTTGTGCAGAATCGGATGCGGCGTGTAACGGAACATGCCGATGCCGATGAAGGCGATGCCTGCGAGCGTCAGCATGGTCGATAGCAGAAGAATCCGCGCCTTGAAGTGTTTGGGAGCTTCTTTTTCATCGCTTGCAGACAGATACTGCATCTGCAGACGGTGCGTGGTGATGAGCTCCGAAATCGCGAAATAGCTGATGATGACGATGCAGACGCCGGCCAACATCAATGTCGAATTGAACATACGAGCAGCAAAAGTGGTTCGATCGCCCAATTGGGAGAAATTGTTGTTGTACCAGTATGGATCATCGGACGTCAATCCTGCGATGCTGACACCGGAAACCACGAAGAACGGCAACAAGGATGCGATGGTCTTGGCATTCATGAGTTCCGCCTGTACGAACGTGACATAGCCTACGACCCCCGAGATCGCGGCGCAGAGCGCAGTCAGATAGCCTTTTAACGTGCGCAACCCCATCATGTTGCTGGCAATGGAAAGCAGCATGAACGCCGTGACGAAAATGGTCGACGCGTAGACCACGGACAAAGCGAGTATCTCGAAGATACGGCGAATAGGAATGGTCCAGCCATGTTTCAACGTCATCGACCTGGAGTTGCGCGCATACCCCAAGGTGAACGAGATGACTCCACATCCCGCGGTGATTCCGGCACACACGGTGAACAGGCGTTGGGTGACACGCCAGATGGCGGGAGCGAATTGCAGATATAGGTCCATGGCGATCCATGCAAGAGTGGCGCATGCCATGAAGGAAATGATGCCTGAAGCCTCGGCTTGCTGATGACGTCCCATGCGCGTTCCCTCCAGTATTTGCCATTCTAGCCTGTCGTTGTCCTACCATACGCTACAATGGAAACTCGTGTTCACCTGCCACGTGCGGGAGTGCATGAACGGGCTGTAGCGCAGTTTGGTAGCGCGTCTGCTTTGGGAGCAGAATGTCGCAGGTTCAAATCCTGTCAGCCCGACCGGAGCCCTTGGAAACATTAGGTTTTCAAGGGCTTATTTTTTCCGCCGAAAACAATCCGCATACAAATGCATACAAACGCCGCGGTACCTCCATGCCCGATTCACACGAGTTCGCGCTCGCGGAGGGCTCCGATCGCGTCGGCCACGTCGTCCAATCGTTCCGGCCAGAGCGCCGTGTAGGTGTTCAATGTGATGCTGGGAGAGGAGTGGCCGAGCTGCATCTGCAGGGTCTTCACGTCCGCGCCCTGGGCGATCGCGAAGCTCGCGTATGTGTGGCGCAGACTGTGTATGGTCACGCCCGCGTCCTCCATGCCGGCCGCTTTGACGGCCTTGTTCCATATCCTTGTCCGCCACGTGTTCGTCCAGACGTTCCCGCCACGGGTGGCACGGAACAGCCAGTCGTCATCACCCATGCCATCCATCTGCGCCTTGATCTGCGGCATAAGGAACCGTGGTATCGCGATGTTGCGGGCCTTGCCGTTCTTCGGGGTGCCGAGCATGCTGCCGCCGTGCCCGTCGTCAGTCCATGTGCGGCCTATCCTGGCGCGCCGCCTGTCCGCGTCCACGTCACCGACCTTAAGGGCAAGCGATTCGCCTATGCGGCATCCCGTATAGGCCTGCCATCTGACCAGCAGACCGTCCACCGGCTTCCCGATCTTCTCCGCCTCGTCCGCGAGCAACTCGACCTCGCGGACCGAGAGGAACACCATGTCGTCGTCGGAGACGATCTTCGGCACGGTGACCCTGTCCACAGGATTCTCACCGATCCACCCGTTCGAGACGGCGTAGTCAAAGATGCCCTTGAGGACGACTTTCATGATATTGCGGATGCTTCTCGCGCTCAGCGGCTTCGAATCACGCCCGTCCGGCAACGCGGCCGGATAACCACCGCCCATGAGCTGGCCGACCCACTCCTGCAGCATGTCAGGGCGCAGCTCCCGCAACGTCATGCCACCCCATTTGGGCAGGATGTACAGGCGCAGCTCCCTCGCATACCGGCCAGCGGTGCCGGGTTTCAGATCAACCTTCGACGCGAGCCATTCGCCGGCCACATCATCCAGGACACGAAGCTCCTGACGAGGATCGCGGTAGCGTCCCCGCCTGATGTCGTCCTCCATGGCCGCGGCATATTCCTGCGCTTCGGCGAGCCTGGCGAACTGCTTCACCCTCTGCACACGTCTACCATCCTTGACGATGGTCCAATGACAACGCCAGCGCATCCCGACTCCATAACGGCTTTTACGCCACTTATCAGGCACATTGGCCTTCATCGGATCGCGTGAGTTCGCCAAAGAGCGTTTGGCCGCGCGACTCGGCGGATTGCCATCATCGTCATTCTTGAGCCACAGATCATCAATGGTCACTTTCATGGCGCTTCTTCCCACATGTTTTTCACACCGGCGCTCGCGGTATGCGGGTGGCCGGGGTCATTTTTTATAAGGAATCCGAACGGGTATAAGGCTCTATAAGCACGTATAAATATGTGATGAGGTGATCGCGTTATCGTGAACCTGCATCATCGTCCGATGGAAGATCGACGGAGACTTTCACTTGACCATCGCTTTTTTCGATGGTTGCGGAGGTGACTTTCGTCTCGGATCCGAATGGATCGGTGTTCGTCGGCAGTGCCACGGTGCCTAGGACGGTTCCGCTTAGACGGATTACCAGGACGTCTGCCGATGGTTTCACAGTCACCCAGACATGCGATTGGTCCTCGAATTGGTCGAGGATCTCGTCAAGTCCGTCCACCGGTTCGATGGGTACTGTCCTTCCGATGGGCGCGAGCACCTTCTTATGCGGCTTGATATTCGAGAACACGACTTTCGTTGAGGCGTTTGGCCAACTCTGCGGTTTCGGCTCGACGGGCTTTGGCTTTCGTGCTTTCTTCGTTGGAAGCTCCGGCACGTTCTGGCGTGGAAGGCCCATCGGATCGTGAGCTTCCGGCATTTGCAGACGGAGCTGCCATATGTGTCGATCCTTGTCCTTCACCCTGTCCGGGACATGGGCGAGCATCACGGCACCCTCGGGAGGTACCTGACCACAGTGACGCTCCATCTGGTATTTGCTTATATATCCGATTTCCTCGCCGTCGAGAAACACCCAGTACGTGGGGTATCCTGCATACTTGCCCTTCCGTATCCGGTCTTCCACGACATAAACCCAGACCCATGCGTCATACCCGTATCTTTTCAGGATCCGCTGGTGATCCTCGTCTCCGGATATCTCCACGCCGCACTCGATGGTCTCGACAACCCTGCCATCGGGTCGCGCGTTCACCGCAGTTGGCATCTCGTCGCCGAGATAAATGCTCTTCATGAAGGTGGAATCTTTGCGACGCTTGTCATGGAGCGCTCGCTGTCTCGATTCGTCGATTTCAGATTGCGTGAGCGTTCTCGGACTGTACATGGATTCCAGTCGGCGCCAGCATTCGAAAGTCCATCGGGCATCTGACATGGCGCGGTGCTCCTCGGTGGCTTGTATGCCAAGCAGCCGCATGGTCTCCTGCAGGCTTACCGATGGTGCGTTTGGGAACTTCGCCATTGCCAACGACATCGTATCGATGCAGGTCGTGTCAAGACAATCGATGCCGAGTCGTGATGCTTCCTTGTTCAATGCGGAAACGTCATAGCTGATGTTATGGCCGATCAGCGTGAGGTTCGAGATGGCTGCGAGGAATTCGGGGATTACCTGTTCCGCGTTCGGCTGGGACAGCAAGGACTCTTCGGTGATTCCGGTCAAGAGCGTTGCCGACGCCGGCAGGTCGCATTCGGGGGAGATGAGTTGCTCCCATTCGCAGGTCGGCACGTTGTTCCTTATCAGGATTGCGCCGATATCGATGACACGTGTCCCGGAAGGGGAATTTATCGTTTCCGTGTCGATGACGACGGCATCGGCGATGGCGGCGTTCATTCTGAACTCGGCGAACGAATCCAGACCGTCATCGCCCGCATGCGATTCTCCGGACAATCCACTTTCCGCAGGTACGGACGATTGTCCCTTGTTCTTCTTCGATACGGCGTAGGCGATGGCCGCAACGGCAACGATGACTATGACCAGCGTCATTCCACTGTCCTTTCTCCATAAGCCGTCGTGGCACGAGAAGCCAACAGCGACTTGTAATCCTCCACAACCTGCACCGTCACGCCAAGCTCACACGCGATGAGATAAGAGTCCCCGTCGTACAGTCGTTCGGCGGTCGCATATTCGACGGGGCCCACGAGCCATAACGCGGTCTCCTTGCGGGTGCGCTGTTCCGCTTTTGCTCCGATGATTCCGCATCCAGGGTCATGGTGTCTCGCATGCACGAGCTCATGGCAGAGCGTGCACATCTTCTGATGGTCAAGCAGTCGATTGTCAACGATGACGAGCCGCAACGTATCACAGTACAGTCCACACAACCCGCGACCCAGGCTGCGTTCCTCCACGCGCACGTCCATCGACTCCGCCTCCATCAGAAGCCCGTCATAACTGTCTATCGGCCCTCACCGCCGTTCATCTCGATTTCCTTATTCGGATCCCTGTTGGCGGCCACGTCATAGTCTTCGGGGTGCGCGGCGATACGGTCGATGAGATCATCGGTGATTTGGGACTCGCGCTCGCGAGCTTCATTGCGCGCGGCTCTAGCAATGAATTTCTCGGCTTCCTCAATGAGTTCATGTGGATTAATACCGAAAACTTCTGCTAGCTGAGCTATTTGCGTTACTTTGATGTCGCGCTCGTTTTTCAGCATTCTGATTAGCGTTCGCTCTGGTACGCCAGACTTCTCCGAAAGCTCTTTGATGGTTAATCCTGCTGCAGAACGTTCTGCAGCAATTGCTTTAGCTGTTGCTTCATTAATGTCCATATGGACAGTATAACGACTGTAAATTTGCTAACAACTGCCCGTTTGGGCGTGTCGCACTTGCATACTGCCCAAATGGGCATTAGTATGCAAAGCATGGACAGCATGAAGTATTCGGCAACAGTTGCAAAACGAGTTGACAAGGCTCTTTCCAGTGCGAAATTCAGCGTTTCTGAGGCGTCGGAGAAGTCTGGAATCCCTCGAGTCACATTGACAAGGAGGCTTAAATATCCAGCGTCATCGCCATTCACTGTTCGTGAATTGCATCAAATTGCTGAAGCGATTGGGTGTGATGTCAGTGAGTTCTTCGTCAGAGACAAAAAATCATAAGTCGCTGACGCATGAATCGAAAGGAGAATCCGAAATGATGACTACCAAGAAAACGATGATTATCGAAATCGATCTTTATGAGTTGACGGAAGAGCAGTTTCACACGCTCTGCGAACTGATTGGGGAGGATTGCCGGAAGCTGGCGCGTCTTGATGAGAACCCTATGCGCGTGTGGTATTCGCCGGGAGACGATTCCACTGTGGTCAGGTATACGAAGATGCTGCAGATTGAGGGCAATCAGCTCGGTCGCATCCTCGGCGTCACGACTGCCGGTACGGAGGAACCGGTTTCGTCATGGAGAAACGGTGGGATGGGTCATCTGGAAGGGCCCAAGTGATGCGTACGTCATCGTTGGTGCTGACTTCCAGACCTCGTTCGAGGAATAGGAAGCTTGATTCGGAGCCGCGCGAGATGTCGCCGAGTTCGTACTTGTTGCCATTCGAAAGCTCGACCCTCACATCCTTGGCGTCGAACGGATTGTTGTTCGCAACGGAATGTCTGAGGTTATGCACCTGGCGAAGCTCCCACTTTGGAACGGACGCCTCATCTTCCTGGATGGCCGCTTGGCGTTGCAGGGCGTCAGCCTGCGACTCAAGGGCACGCACCTGATCGCGAAGCGTTGAAACCGTGGCGTTCGACGCGTCGAGCTGCTCCCGCAACAGTTTGATGTCTTCCTCACGGTCCTTGTTCCGTTCTTTCGAACTCTTGTGTTCGACGACCCATCCAACGATCGTCACGACGAGCGTGAGAACAAATGCGGCGAGTTCGACGCCGTGCTGTGAAAACCAATCAGTCATGAAAACGATTCTAAGGAGAATCCGAAATGAGCATCAACATTCCGGCCGAGACACCGGATGAATCCACGAACCCGATTTCCGTTGAGGAGTTCGAACGCCTGCACCCGGCGATGCTTGGCGCGATAAGGAAAGCCGTCCGCGAGGAACCAGCTCGAACGGTTATCGGAACAGTGGGCGACGACAGGAGGAGCCACCTGTCCAACCTTGACCTGCGAGGCATCGGCATCGAGGTCGGACGGCAGTTGTCGGCCCGCGACATGACGACCGAAGTCATGGGCTCGATTCTCGAGCACATCAATCAGGCCGCGGACCGACTAAGCACGGAGATACAGGAACTCCGTTCAGAACTTATCCGAGAGCACGTCGAGACAGTAGGCGGCGGATGCCATGGAAGCATCCATCGAATCGAATCCCTTGGCGAGGAGGGAAAGACCTTGGCACAGGGCTCTCATCCTCTCGTCGGGATCGGACGTTTCGGCGGCCTTCCCGAACACGGCGCTCGCCTTCGCGAAATCGGATCCATTGCTCATATTCTCACCTCCCTTCTTTGCGTGGGTCTGCTCATTCTCCCACTCGGCAGGAAGGCCCTCAAACGAAACACGTCGGAAAAGCAATCGGCGCTTACCAACGCATGAAAGGAGCGGGTGCGTGATGAATGACAAAGAGGTGTTCGCCGCATTGGCGGCGGCGTTGAAGCCGATGAACACGACGAAGGACATCGCGGACAACTGCGGCATCAAGGAAGGCACCCTGGCGTACTGGCGTAGCGCGGGCATCGGCCCGAAGTTCGTGAAGGTGGGACGGATCGTCATGTATCCGAAGGAGCAGATGATCGCCTATTTTGCGCAACACCTGTACCAGTGCACGGCCGAATACGAGGAAGAGGTGGGTGCGTGATGACTGACAACGACTGGCGTACCGATACCCCGTGGCCGGATCCATGGGAAGAAAAGGAAGACAAATGAGCGACATCCGCAAAGCCTGCGTCGAAGCGATATTCAGGGAATTTGAGGACAAGGGCGACGCCATCCGTCCGGCCTATGCCGACAGGTGGGACGACATCGAAGCAAGGCGTTCGCTCGGTCACATCGTCGGATTCATCGACATCGATGTGGTCGACCTCGTGGACATCGTCATCGACACCATCAACAAGGAGCTGTGATGGAATCAATGCCTCTGGCCGTAGGTCAGGCACTGCTCGACTTCGTCGTTGCGTCTCGCGCCGTGCTCCGTAGTGTAAGTGACGTGGACCGTCACGCGACAGGATCCGCGTCCGAAGTAGGTGAAGCCTGGTTGGGCGTTCAGGCGGTCGATACCGGCCTGGTCTTCGAATATCTGCTTGGAGAAGAACTCGCTTTCGAGCGCGACCTCTCCGAACGGCGCAACCTCGTCGACGTGCCGTTGCGCAACGGTCTGGTCTTTGAAACGGACGAACACGGACACGTCTCGTGCCATGTCGGGGCAATCGTTGACAAGGAAGACGGTCGAGGTTTCTCCATCGTACTCGACCCTCCACTTGTAAACCGTCTGGTCGGCGGTGACTGCCAACGCCCGCTGGCTGATCGCGTTCGCGTCTGCAGCTATCTCGTTCGCCTTTCCTGCAAGGCGGTTGGCCTGCTCGGCGGCACGCTTCGATTCGACGGCGATCCGGTTGGCTTCCTCAGCCGAGCCGTTCGCCTGCTCCGAGAGCTTGTTGCCATGGCGCGCCTGGAACAGGGCGACACATCCGGCGACACCGCCAACCAATCCCGTGATGGCGCCAACGACGCCGGTGATCGCATTGATGTCCATTCCACCGATTCTACGAACGGAGGCGAACGATGAAAGCTCTTGCCCTCGTCATCCTGCACCAGCTGTTGTTCGCGGTGTGGTTGCTGGCCATGTGGGTGCTGTACTGCACGCCGGCCTGCACGCACCCCATCGAACATCTCATCGCCGCGCCGTTCGCGGTGCTCATCCCGACGGCCGTCATTATGCGTCGCCTGTGCTCGGACCCCCGCTTCATGCGATGGCTGGACGAGCAACGGCAGTGAAGGACTTGGGCGGTTCCGCACACATTGCGGCATGGACGTGGTTCGTCATGCGCGGCCATGCCGGAACCGCCCGTGCGTCAAGGAAAAGACGTTAAAACCAGCCGGACGGGTCATCTTCTCTCTTCTCCTCCCGTCCGGCCTTCGCCGGGGCCCGCGACAGGATGCGGGCGCCATGGATCGGCGTGTTGAGGTCACGTCGGCGGATGGATGCGCGGTTCGAATCCGCGCCCCGGCACGACATCAATCCAAAGGAGGCAAACGTTGCCAAGCAAAACACCAAGCAGACCGGAAGGCGAGAAGTGGTTCGAATGGCCACTCACGGCCAACAGCGTCGGCATGACGGCCGCCGAACTGATCGGCGAACTGTATGAAACCATATCCACGCTCAACCGCGACCGGGGCTGGAACCTCACCATGGTCGCGCCGGCGCGCTTCGGCGAGATCGTCATCGACCGCAAGGCCGGATGCCTGCGCGCGAAATGCGCGTGGAAGGCCAAGGATCCAAGCCAGCTCGGCCCGGAACCGGCCGGATACGTGAGATGGGAGTGACATGGCCATAGGGGAGACCGTCATCACCATCGTCGGCAACCTCACCGCGGACCCGGAACTGAGAACCACCGGCCAGGGCGCGCAGGTCGCCAGCTTCACCATCGCAAACACCGCGCGCGTCTATAACAAGCAGACCGGCCAGTACGAGGATGGGCCGGCGTTGTTCATGCGCTGCTCGGCATGGCGTGACATGGCCTCGCATTGCGCGCAGAGCCTTGCGAAGGGCATGCGCGTCATCGCGCAGGGACGCCTCCAACAGCATTCCTACCAGGCACAGGACGGCACCAACAGAACCGTCATGGAACTGCAGGTTGACGAGATCGGCCCGAGCCTACGCTACGCCACCGCGCAGGTCAGCCGCATCAGCCGACGGCCGCAAGGTCCCGTCTACGGCAATCCCGCCGCACAGACGCCGACCGTCAACACCGGCGCAGGCGGCTGGAGCCAACAGCCGGCCCAGTCCACGCAACCGGCCGCACCTGCCGATGATCCGTGGGGCGAGCCGCCGGACGACCAGTCATCATTCGGAGACTTCGGCAAACCCGACACGGAACCGGAATTCTAAGGAGCAGCAATGAAAGCCAGCGAACAACAGGCGCTCATCCCACAGGAGGCCACGCCCGACACACTCATCGACCTCATCGGCAAGACCCAGCAGGTCACCAAGGCCGCGGCCGCCGTGCTCAAGGCATGCCGCACCGTCATGGACACCCACACCAAGAAGGAGCACATCGACAAGTGGGGCGGCATCCACGCCATCACCGAAGCCGTGTACGACTGCGCGGACCTCGCGCAGCGCATCCTCGACGCCGGCTTGGCCATGGAGAACATGTGCGCGAAGCCCGCCACGTCACGGCAGATGATCCTCATCGACGATCTGCGCCGCAGCCTCGACATGGACGACGGCGACGTGGAGGCGACCGTCGATCCGGACACCGGCGAGATCGACTGAACCACGGAAGGAGCAAGAGAGATATGTGGTTCATCATCGACGACCAGATGGCCGACGACAGGCGCATCCGCCGCCTGCCGCTCGCCACCGTAGGCCTGTGGGTCAAGCTGTGCGTCATCCACTCCAAAGGCGTCTCGATGCAGGCCAAGGACCCGGCGGCATACCCCGGCCACTTCGACAAGCTCGACCTCAAGGACGCCGGAGGCACCATGAAACAGCTCCAGCAGCTCGTCGACTCCGGGCTTATGGAAGAGCACGACGGCGGATGGCGCCCCGTCTACGCCGAAGGCATCTGCAGGGAGCCGCGAGTGTTGACCGAAGAGCAACGCGAGGCGCGCCGCAAGGCCGGAAGCAAGGGAGGACGCCGCAAGGCGGCCAACCAGAAAGCCAAGCAAACGTCTGGCGACTTGCCGGAAAACAGCCAAGCAAACGGAGAGCAAAACAGTAGCGAGATGGGTAGCAAACCGTCTAGCAAGTTGCTAGAGGACAGCCAAGCAAAAACATGGCATAAAACCGATACCGATACCGATAATCCCTCTCCGACCCCTCCCGCCGGCAAACCGAAGCAACCCGCCACGCCGGAATCCGGCTTCGACCATTTCGCCGAAGCCTACCCCGGATCCGTCGGCGCGAAAGGCCGCAAGACCGAAGCCGAAGCCAGAGCCCTGTACGCGGCCATCGCCGGAAACCCCGTCCAGCTCGCCCGGCTCCAAGCCGCGCTCCGCCGCTACCGGCGCGCCGTCAACGACGGCCAGATCCGCAGCGGCCACATCCCACGGCTCAACACATGGCTCCGCGACCAGTGGGAGACATGGGCGCCGGAACCCATCACACCCACGCGCCAGCACAAGCACACCTGGACCTGCGAACACGTCCACCAGCTCATGGATCCGCATGAGGACGAATACGACCACACCGGAAGCCTCCGCAACGGCAACCCAAGCGAATGGTGGAAGGCATGCCAGGCGTGCGCAGACGAACTCAACAACCAAGAAACCAGCAAGGAGAAGCAATGAGCAGCTGCCAAAGCAACCAGATCAAGCTCATCAACACGAGCCTGATCGACCCCCACCCCGACAATCCACGCAAAAACATCGGCGACGTGACCGACCTCGCCGCCAGCATCAAAACCAACGGCCTCCTCACGCCCCTCAGCGTCGTACCCAACGGCGAGCGCTACAGGGTCATCGCCGGCCACCGCAGGCTCGCCGCATGCAAACAGGCCGGAATCGGAGCCGTCCCATGCTTCGTGCTCCAGCTCGACCCATTGCAGCAGTTGGAGGCCATGGTCACCGAGAACTGCCAGCGCGAACAGCTCACCGTGTTGGAGGAGGCTGACGCCATCCAGGGCATGCTCGACCTCGGAGCCACCACCGCCAGCGTCGCCCACCGGCTCGGCCGAAGCGGCAACTATGTGCGTGACCGCGCCAAGGCCGCCAGCATCAAGACCGAGGTCAGAGCGACCCGCGACGATTTCGGCCAGATCTCCATCGGTCAGCTCGTGGCCATAGCGCGATATGACGGCCAGCCGGACAGGCAGAAGAAGCTCGCGCAGGCGGCCGGCACCTCGAACTTCGACTACATCCTCCGCAACATCGAACGCGATGAGAACGACCGGCAATGGGTCGAATCGGTCGCCGCGCTCCTCGTGGAGTCCGACAGCGGCATCAACCTCATTCCCGACCCCGAAAAGCCCTACAGCGACCCGGAATGGCGCTACCGCGGCTGCATGTTCCCGTCCACCGGCACCCCCGAAGAAACCATCGAGAAGATTCGCGAACAGAACCCTGCAGCCGTATCCATCCACACGGTCTCGCAGCAGGTCTACCTCTGGGCCCGCCGCGACAAGACCGCCGACGCCGAAAAGGAAGCCCGACGAGCCGCCGAACAAGCCGAACGCGACGCCCGCCGGCACGCGCTCGAGGAATACGCCGCCACATCCGCCGAAAAGCGCATGACATGGCTCCACGGCCATCTCCACGGCGTCAAACGCGCCCAGCTCATCGAAACCACGGCCCGGCTCGGACTCCTGCAGATCATCGACCCGAACCCGCAGGGCTACACGCTGGCACTGAGCACATGGAACGACGCCGCATGCGGTGGCGAACAATTCACCACCATCAGCGGCATCGAACCGGAACGGGCGCTCGCCGAACTCCGCTACCACCTCGACGAACCCGACTGGGCGGTCTGGGCGGTGCAAATCCTCGCCGCACGCATCGAATGGTTCATCGACCCGACCGACTGGACCACCGTCAACGACATCGGCAGACGCATCCCCGGCTACTACCAGATCCTCCAAGACCTCGGCTACACGCCCACCGACGACGAAACCAGCCACCTCGACCAGCTCATCGCCGCCATCAGCGAAGCCGACTCCGACGAAAACGAAGAAGACGAGGAGAACAACCAATGACCAGGAAACAACTCGAAAGACTCGCCCAACTCCTCACCGACACCGCCCAGACCGCCAGCACAATCGAACTGCGAGCGCTCGCCGGTGGCAGGGCGGATGACGGCATCGTGGCGATGGCGGCCGGGTTGAGGGCCGACTGCACTTCGTGTTTGGTGCTGGTCGACGGTCTGATGCAGGAGGGGGTGCGTTGTGAGTGAGTTCGATGATTCGAAACGTGCCGCCTTGGAGCGGCAGGGATGGCATTGCCTGCGTTGCGGGACGAACATCCATGACCCGTCATGCTGGCCCGGACGCTCCGGCCATCACCGTCAGTTGCGGCGGGCGGCGGATCCGGATGTGAGGCACAGTCCGGCCAACATCGTCGAGTTGTGCGGTTCTGGCACGACCGGCTGCCATGGGTGGGTCCATCAGCATGTGAAGGAGGCCGAACGCCTCGGGCTGATAGTCCCGCTCGGCAGGGATCCGCGCACCACCCCGGTGCGCGACTGGCAGGGGATATGGCTCCGCCTCAACCAGGATGGCACCGCGACCCGTCTGACAGCCATGGAGGTCGCCACACTCGACATCGACAGGAGGGAAACAGAATGACCATTGACAAGCCCGACATGCTGCTGTGGATGGACGTGGAGACCACGGGGCTCGACCCGGACCATGACAGGATCCTCGAGGTGGAAATGCGTTGCACCGACATGAGAGGCGTGCTGTGCGTCGGCGGTTTCCACCGCGTCATCGGATTGGCGGAACGAAACGTCTCCATCACCGATGAGAACTTCAAGGCGTGGCGCATGCACTGCGCCAACGGACTACTCGAAGACGCTCTCGACGCCGGATATACGGAAGAGGCGACGGCGAACGCGCTCGAGGAATACGTCGACAGCCTCGCGCAATCGTTCACCCTCCATCCGGCAGGCAGCAACCCGCAGTTCGACCTCGACTACATCGGCCGACTCTGCCCGAACCTCCCGCTGCACTACCACCGCATCGACATGGCCACCATCCGCGACACTCTCGAAGCCGCCGGCTGGGATGTGAAACCGGAAGATGAGACGCCTGCAGCCTGCGCCCACCGCACCGGCACATGCCTCGACCGCGACATCCGCCAATACGCGCGCATCATCCGCCACCTCTCCGATCATCCGGTCCGATACGTCGCCACGGAAGCAGCAAGGTGATGGACATCGCAGCAGTGATCCTCCTATGCGCCGCCATCCTGATCGGCTGGATGGCCAACCGGCCATGAAACCACACTGAAAGGAACCCGAATGAAACAGACCATCAACCGCATCTTCAACCGCGTCGGCGACTGGTCCACCACACTGTTCACCATCACCGCGCTGCTGCTCGTGCCACACGCCATCATCCGGCCGATCATCGGCATCGGTCTCCACCACTGGATCCCCATCCAATGGCTCGCCCTGCACGCCGTGCTCATCATCCTCGCGCTCTGCGTCGCGCTCGCCGCCTACATCATTGCGGACCGCACCGCCGTGGAACCGCCGGAAACATACTGAAAGGAGCCATCATGGCAGACCAGGAGACCATACCGATCGGTCTGGAGACGCAGAACAAGGTGGCCGAGGCCATCTACCTGCGCTGGCATCGCAACGGGGCCCGCCATCCACGCCCATGGAACGAGATGGCCACGGAGGACAAGGAGCCATGGAGGCGCGTGGCCAAGGACGCCATCAGCACGTTCTTCGGTTCTCCCGAATTCCAGACGCTGCTCGACGACGTGTACGACGAAGGCTACGACGACGCCGAGAAGGACGCCAAAGGCAAGAACGAAGGCGTGCAGTGAGCGTCAACGTCCCGCTGCATAAATGGCGGTCGGCCGACCCGGCCATCCTGATCGGCCGCCGCTGCATCGCCCAAACAGACCAGGACGTCATCATCGACGGACGACTCGAACTCATCCGACATCCGGACGGCACCGCCAGCCTCCGCTTCCAGGGCATCGGAAACGACATCATCGACCACGATCCGAACACATGTTCCAACAGCATGAGCGACGGCATACGAAGCCTCGCCATCTACGGAAAGGAATGAAATGCACCACACAGACACCGTCAGAATCGCCACCAACCCACGCAAATGGCGCAGACCTGCGCCCTGCCCGGCATGCCGCAAGTCCCGGCCGCTCATCCTGACCCTCGGCACCATCTACAACCTCCGAACCCGCAAACCGGTCAACACCATCTACGGCTGCATCTGCCCCAACTGCCGGCACAAATGCATCCTCCACGTCGACGGCAAAAACCTCAAAAAAGCCATCCGCCTCTGGAACCACCACGCCAGCCATCGAAGGAACGAACAATGAGAAACACCATCTGCGCCACACTTACCGCCATCACCCTCACCCTCTGCACCGCGCTCGCAGGATGCGGAAGCGCGTCGGAGCCTTCCACGCCAGCGCATGCGGTCAGGTCCGTCGACTCGCAGTGCTCCGCCGGGGCCGACGTATTCACGGAATGCGTCATCACCCTGACCGACACGAGGCAAGTGGACTGCATCGTCTACTCGACGAACGGCAAGCAGGCCGGCCTGTCCTGCGACTGGAGCCATGTGAGCGGTGCAGACAAGGAGCCACAGTGAAAATCTGGTCGCAATGCGGCGCCGTATGTATCGCACCAGAGGATGACGAGGAACGGCAGGCGTGCGAAATCGCCGTCAACGCCCTGCTCAGATGGGTGGCGGAACACGACAAGGAAAAGGAACAACAATGAAAGACAGTGAAGCAGACATCGCCATCGGCGTGCTCAACAAACTCATCGACCAGGAACTCGAAGCCGTCCGCGCCGCGACAAGGGACGGCAATACCCCCTTCGGCGGCTACGCCCAGACCCGACACAACGCCTTCCTCACCGCCAAGTATGAGATCAGGAAGGCGCTCGCCGATGCCGTGGAGGAAAGGGATGAGGGAAATCCGTTCCTGCCGCAGCGTGACGAGTTGGTCACGATGGACATACACACCTGCGATTTGTGCGGCCGGTGGTGCTCGAGTCCCGTCTATAGCGTGTGCCTGTGTTACGCCGACCAGGCCAAGGTGGCGGGAGAGGTGTGCGCCGACTGCATGTGGCGTCTCAAATTCCATCCGGTAAAAATCATTTCGCTGAATGCCTACCGTCTTTTTGAGCGGTGGCGCCTGTCCCAATCGGAGGCCGACGAATGAAAACCCGGACACAGCATCCGGAAAACCAACCCGCAACCAAAAGAAGAAACAAGAGGACGTTATGACCGGCGAAAGCCAGCTTGACTTCGAAACCAAATACCTTCAAGGCGAATCCATCCAGGTCTCCACAGACAAGACCATCACGCAGATCGCCTCCGACGCCTACGTGCAGGGCTTCATCGCAGGACGACTCAAACCACCGACCGAAATCGAAATAGACGCCGCCCTACGCTACCTCAACAACAACGCGCTTATAAGACAGGGCACCACCTACATAACAGTTAGCCATGCGCTCGCCGACATGTGCCGGGAAATGAGATACGCCTTGACGAAAAGAACTACCAACTGAAAGGAAACACGAAAAATGAGTGATGAAACACTCGAACCGCCACTGCCGCCAATCGACGCGCGCGTCGAAGCCGTCGCCGAACGCCTGTTCGGACTCAAATTTGCACTCCGCAAGGACGATCCGAAACACATCCACGACGAATGGGAGCATGCGGCCGACTGGATCCACGACGGATACCTGCGCCAAGCCATCGAAGTGCTCGCCACCGCCGACCAAGCGCAACCCGCGAGCGCCAAGGCCTCCGGCTACCAGGACCGCATGCGTGTCGAGTACCGGGAGTTGACCGTCCGCGCCGGCAGGCTCAGGGACATGCTGCAGCGGTATGCGGACGGCACGCTCGACTTCGAGCCCACCTGCCCGATCAGCCTGTTGAGCAGGCAGCTTGACGTCATGGACGAATACGCCGTTCTGCTCCGCCATAGAGCCAAGATCGAACACGTCGACCTTGAAGAACAGGACTCCGCCACCGAATAAACAAAGAACCCGACCTTCCGGCCGGGCTCTGGCATTACCACAAACCAGACTATCACGCCGGAGGGAATCGAACAAATGAACGAACAAAACAACGAATCCCAACCAACCACCACCAACACCACAACAAACACCAGCCAAACAACACCAGCGCTCGCCGGCGTGTGCCTCGTCTGCGGCGGGGGATGCGCTGTCGGCGACACCATGTGCGCGAAATGCGGTGGGCTGATGCGCGGCTGGCTGCGGGAATATCCATCATGGTTGGATTCGCTGCATGAGTTCCTGGACTCGACCGCGCACTACGGAGGCCGCCAGCCTGGACGCGTCAACCTTCCAGCCGCGCCGACGCCAATCCGATTGCCGGTGCTCGACCACATGCAGGAGGTCGGGGACATGGCGGTCGCATTGTGGCGCAGACTGTACGCGCCATCGGCGATGCCATGGGCGAACGGTCGGATCCACCCGTCCCTGCTGGAATGTTTGAGCGTCTGCGCCGCATGTCCACGGTTGAACCGGCTTCCGGACATCGACATCATCTGGCACGACTGGCAATCATTGGCGCGCAAGACCTTGTCCATCATCGACGTGCCGCCTTCCAAGCACGGCATCGGCAGATGCCCGAACCCATTGTGCGGTGTCGAACTGTCGGCGCCCATCGACGCGGTCGAGGTCACCTGCCCCGTATGCGGCGGCACTTACCGTGTGGTGGACGTGCGGCTCGGCTTCCTGAAGGAGTGCATCGCATCCGGCAAGGCGTTCACGGCAGGGGAATGCGCCGAACTCCTGCGCGAATGCGGGTTCCAGTGCAGCGTGAACACGATCTACTCGTGGCGCAAGCGCGGCAGGCTCCAACCAGCCGGCAGGAACGGGAAGGGACAGCCGATCTACCGTCTCGCCGACGTGCACGGGCAGCTTTCCCGACGCGACTCGATTTGACGTTTCTCGAAGTGCAAGGCATAATTGTCAGTGGATTAGAGGGTTCAAACTGAGGTGACTTGGTTTGAACCCTTTTCATATCCACCTTGGATTCTCCTAACTCCCTGGGTTGCAGTCCCGTCCTGTCCGAACGGCATATCGGACACGCTCCGCCCACTCCCGTCAGAGTGGACATACCCCAATGTGGCAGGCAAGCCAATCCCGTGCTTCCGTGATGTGGTGATGCTCAAATCCGCCTGCCGGTATGCCTTCGTAGGAATCAGTGGTAGATCTTCCCGGTCGCGAGTCTTTATTGGATTCTCTTCCTTGTGGCCGCGTGTGGACGCGGGTTCAAATCCCGCCGGAGGCACCAATAACCTCTCAGCAAAGGAGCGACGATGGAAGAAGCACTCCAAGATATCGCACACCAGCTCACACGCATTGCCGACCAAGGAGAACAGGCGGGCATGCAAATCAGCAGGGGGGATGCCTTGGAAGCGTGGGGCCTGCGAATCTACGAGGAGGACTTCCTCTCAGCGCTCCAATGTCTCGGAATCGAAGTCACAGACTGATATCGAATCGATGACGAATGACATCATATAAGCCAAACGTTCGCAGACAAAACGGATCGCGACGGAATCAGCTCGTTTCCAGACACAAAGCAGCGGTCAAAAGCGGAAGAACCTGCGGAATCTGCGGAAAGCCAATCGACCTGCGACTCAAATATCCAGATCCTTGGAGCTTCGTCGTGGATGAGATCATCCCAATCGCAAGAGGTGGAAATCCATATTCCTGGACAAACACCGAACCGACACATCGATGGTGCAACACCGTCAAAGGCACGCATACACTCGAGTGGGCACAACGTGAAGTGCGACGGCTCATGGCCGGTCAGCTGGGGCAGCAATCAAAACCACCCACCGGCGTGCCGTTTCGGAAAATCGACATCTAGGGGCGGTATCCCCTCCCGGTCCGGAAAACACGTCCCCCGCCGCATAGGGCCGATATCTCCCCGGAAGCTTAAAACGTGACGGTTTGTAAAACGTGACGGGAGGTGAAGCGTCGTGAAATGCCTTATTTGCGGAAAGGAATTCAGGCCGTCAGGGCGCGGGAAACCGGCTAAATACTGTTCTGGCGCATGCCGGGCGAAAGCGTACCGGGCAAGGAAGAACGATGGCGAGTCCTTGCCGAAACCAGCAAAACCAAGAACAAAACGAAAGGCAAAGACGTCAGCGACTGCGGAACGGGAACATCCGGCAGACATCGACCGTCACAGTTTCGAACGCATGATGGATGGATCCCATGAGGACACACTTCGTGAAATCGTCGGCAGGCTGCGCGAAGCGCTTCATGATTCATCGACTCCGGCCAGCGCGCTGCCGGCGATCAGCAGCAAGCTCGCCGAATTCGACGAACGGATGCGTATGGCCGAGGAATCCGGCAGCCTGTTCGACGTGAACGACGACGTGACGGAGGTGGCGGAGGATGTCGGAGCGTCGATTGTCTGAAATCGCCCAGCGGCTCGTGCAGCCGGAAGACGTCACGTCAAGCGACTTCAAACTTATCAACGGTGCGGCGGTTAAGGCCGGGATTCATTACGACCTCTGGCAGAAAGGTTTTCTCTACCTTCTGTTCGCAAAACGCTCCGACGGCAAGTACGCATGCGGATCCGGAGGAGCGGTCCTGTCCAGCTGCAGACAGATCGGCAAGACGTTCACCGTCGGAACTTCGATATTCATCCTGTGCGCCGGACGCGCCGGAACACTGGTCATCTGGACCGCGCACCATACGCGCACCTCCGATGAGACGTTCGCCGATATGTGCGACCTAACCCGCAATCCGAAGCTTTCCGAATACGTGCAGTCCGTGCGCCGCGCGAACGGACAGCAGGAGATCCGTTTCACCAATGGCAGCCGCATCATGTTCGGCGCCCGAGAGAACGGTTTCGGCCGAGGTCTGCACTCCGCCGACATCGAAGTGTTCGACGAGGCTCAGATTCTCACCATCAAGGCGTTGGACAACCTGATTCCGATCGTGAACACGAGTCCGAATCCGCTGATTGTGTTCATGGGCAATCCGCCGAAGCCGGGCGATCAATGCGAGGCTTTCGAGGAGAAGCGTTCGACCGCGTTGTCCGGCAAGTCGGATGACATGCTTTACGTCGAGCTCGGTGCAGACCGCGATTGCGACCTTGATGACAGGACCGCGTGGGCGAAGGCGAATCCGTCATATCCGAAACGCACCAGCGAGGAAGCAATACTGCGCATGCGCAACCTTCTCGCAGAAGATTCTTTCCGGCGTGAAGCGCTCGGAATCTGGGACGAACAGACAGCCGCCGAGGTCATTGGTGAGGAGGCTTGGCATGCGACCGAGGTGGCCAACCCGCAAACGGATGGATTGCTTTCGTTCGGCGTGGATATGCCACCGGACAGGAGTGCATTGGCCATCGGACTCGCGTTCAAGCACGACGATGGCACTGCGTTCATCTCTTTGCAGGAATACCGTTCCACTCGCACCGACGGAGTCCAATGGGCTGTTGACTGGCTGGCTGAACGATGGCACAAGACCGCGGCTGTGGTCGTGGACGCGCAGTCGCCGGCCATGAGCATCGTGCCCGACCTGCAGAAACGGCATGTGCGTGTGACGGTCACCGACACACGCCAATTAGGACAGGCCACAGGCCGCGTGCTCGACATGATTCGAGACAAGTCCATCACCCATCTGAGCGATAGGGACCAGCCGCAGCTGGCTGCCGCTGTGAAGGGCGTCACATTGCGCGACATCGGCCCCAATGGAGCGGTCGCGTGGAACAAGAAAGGCTCCGACGTGGAGATAAGCCCGCTGCAGGCCGCGACATTGGCATTGCACGGGGCGTTCACCACGAGGCGCAAGCCAGGAAGAAAGCAAAGATTGAGGAGGCTCACATGACATCGCTGCTCGCTCCGGTCACCGATTTCAGCGACCTCGGCATAATCTTTAATCCACCGACCGATATCAAAGGGCTCGACCCGGCGTTGCACGACACTTTATCGAATCTCGTCACCGTGTGGAACCGCAAGCGCGCGCGCAATTCACTGCGCTCCCGGTATGCGGATGGAAAACATCGGCTCCGCGACATCGGCTTCTCCATCCCGCCGAGCATGCGGAATCTCGAGGAGGTGGTCGGCTGGCCGGCGAAAGCAGTCAACGCACACGCCGAGCGCTGCATGTTCGATGGCTTTGTCAGTCCGAACAGCAGCGACGATTCCTTCGACCTGAATCCAATTCTCTCCGCTAACCGCTGGGATATCGAGCTGCCGATGGCGATCAGCAGCAGCATGATCCACTCGTGCGTCTTCATGGCCGTGTCGGAGGGCGACGAGTCGGCTGGGGAACCGCCTGTGCTCACCATTCCGCACAGCGCGCAATGGTCGAGCGCCCTGTGGAATTTCCGTACGCGCAGTCTCAAGGCGGCGCTCACCATCGATGACATCGACGATTACGCGCGTCCTACGCGATTCCGCCTATGGACGCCTTTCCAAGTCATCACCTGCCAGCTTGGGCGTGAATGGTACGTGGACGATGTGTGGACGCATGGTCTTGGCCGTGTGCCTGTGGAGGTGCTGTCTTATAGGCCGACCATCGACAGGCCTTTCGGCAGGTCGATCATCAACCGCGCGGTCATGAGCATCACCGATGACGCGGTGCGCACCGTCCTGCGCAGCGAGGTCAGCGCCGAATTCTACTCGGCACCGCAATGGCTCCTACTCGGCGCCGACCCCGATTCATTCAAGGACGATGATGGCAATCCGATTCCAGTCTGGGAATTCGTCATCGGACGATTGAACATGATTGGTAAGGACGAGGATGGCGACGTGCCGAAGCTTGAGCAGATCACCCAGCAGTCCGTGCAGCCGCATATCGACCAGATGCGAGAGCTTGCCTGCAGATTCGCCGGGGAGACGAATGTGCCGGTCAGCTCGCTCGGCATCATCCAGGACAATCCATCGAGCGCAGAGGCGATGCATGCTGCGGAGAAGGATCTGGTCATCGACTGCTCGGCAGCGAACCGCGTGTATGGTGCTTCGCTTCGTCGTATCGCGCAGGACATCATCATGCTTCGCGACCATACGACCGAAGTGACCGACGAGATGGCGGGCATCACCGCACGATGGCGCAATCCGTCGCTGCCGAGCGTCATCGACGCCGGAGACGCGATGGTCAAACTCGTGGGGGCCTTCCCTTGGCTTGCCGACACGACCGTCGCATTGGAGGAAGTCGGCTTCACTGACGAGCAAATCACCAGACTCCTATCGGAAAAGCGCCGAGCCGAAGCGAAAAGCGCATTGAACGCGCTCGCCGGGATGAACGGAGGCGGGAATGACAAACCGGACTCCGAGCCGCAAGGAAATCAATCTTCTGACCAAATCGCAGAAGACGGCGGTGAGCCTCGCACAACGGGAGATGGGCCAAGCGTGGCAACAGCTGCAGGGAATGGAACCGGCACAGCAGCGTGACGTGCTGCTGGAACTCGTTCCCGCCATCATTGACAAATATGGGAGCATCAGTTCGACCGCAGCAGCCGACTGGTACAAGCAAATGCGGTCGAAATGGTTCGACGACAAATACGAGCCGATACTCGCCGACCCTATACATGACGATTTGACCGACATGATTCGGGCGAAGGCAAGCATGCTGTTCAAAGGCAACGAGCGATATGATCCGAACGCCTATCTCTCGTACTTGAATCGGCTTATCGCGGTCGGAGTGCGTAACGGCGGTCGCAGTACCGTCAGGTCGGCAGCCAAGCTTGACAAGTATGGGCCCCGGTTCGCACGCGTTCCTTCCGGACTCTATACCTGCGCGTTCTGTGCCATGCTCGCCGGACGCGGCTTCGTCTATGCAAGCGCCGAAAAGGCCGGAGGCTTGTTCAACAAGTACCATGCGGCATGCGACTGCGAGATTGTCCCATCATGGGATGAAAAACCGCGTGTGGAGGGCTATCGTCCCGACGAATTGTACGACGACTATCTCAAAGCGAGGGATGAGGCCGGAAGCGATTCGGTGGACGATATCCTTCGCGCGATGCGACAGCATAAGGGCAAATACGCGGATGGAATCAGTCCGGGAACCGCCATCCCTGATGGTTGGAAGCAGCCTCATGCGCAGAACGAGGAACGACTGCTTTCAATGCGAGGACTCGCTGGCGTCACCGATCGCGAATGGTACATGCGTCAGGAAAAGGTTGGAGTTCCGCACTCCACCGATATGTTATATCCGCAGGAAATCGTGTTCCTTGAACGATTCCAGAATCTTGGGAACCATGTCGAATGGATACCAAGAGACATAGAAAAAAGGACAGCGACAAATGATTTCCGTTGGATCGAAACAAACGAGCTTTGCGAATTGAAGTCCTTGGCAAAAGCTGATTTTGGCAAAATCGCCGATCGTATCACCAAAGCCGTTCGAAGCGCTAAAGAGAATCACGATGTCGTCAAGGACTGTTTCGTGATAGATCTTGGCCAATCGAAACGTAAAGACAAGCTTGTTCACCAGTTAGAGAAGTACAACGATCGTGAGTGGAAAATCCGCAGACTTTTCATTCTCGACGGTGAAGGTTTATTGGAAATCAAATTGAAATGAAACAACCGGGAGCACGCCTCCGCTCATTGCGTTTTATTTCAACGCCGCAGAGGACCCCCGGTCTTCATATATTTTAGCACATTCTTGGCAGGTTGGCCCAGTGGCGACGGCAGTGGCCTGTAAATCCACGACATTGAAACAACGCGGGTTCGAGTCCCGCACCTGCCACTATCCCATTTTTTGGGCGGTCACTGGCTCCGTCATGCCTGGTCAAAAGGCCACGATGGCCTCAAACATTCGGAGAAAACACAAGGAGCGTTTCATCATGCCGAAATCCCTCATCATGCGTCTTCGTCACATCATGATGGTCGCGCCACCGGCCGAACCCGGCGGTGACGGACAGCAGCAGGGTGGCGAGCCGCCGGCAGGAGAGAAGACCTTCTCCCAGAGCGATGTCAACCGCATCGTCGAGGACCGTCTGCGCCGCGAACAGGCCAAGTATGCCGATTACGACGATTTGAAAGCCAAGGCCGCGAAATTCGATGAGCAGGAGGAAGCGAACAAGAGCGAACTGCAGAAGGCCACCGAAGCCAACCGCAAGCTCGAATCACAGCTGGCGGAGCAGAAGCACGCCGGCCTTGTCGCCAACGCCTGCCTCAAGCACGGTATCCCCGCCGAATTCGCCGACCTCGTGACCGGCGATGACGAGGAAAGCATCGACAAGACAGCCGAGAAGGTCGCCAAGCTCGTCAGCACACAGGGGAAGCCGCCGGCATCCGGCAATGGCAGGCATCCGCTCGACGGCGAAGGAAACCAGCCGGGCGGGCAGGGAAGCATGAGCATCAGGGAGCAGATCGCAGCCGCCGAAAAGAAAGGCGACTATCAGACCTCCATGACGCTCAAAAGCATCATGCTCGGCACGAAGCGCCAGTAACCACCAATCTGGAAGGAAGACATCATGCCTGGAATCACAGGACAGGGCAACACCTACAATCTGCCCAATTACGTCGGCGAGCTTTTCGCCGCAAGCCGCGAGGACACGCCGCTACTCTCCGCCATCGGCGGACTCACCGGCGGCATCGACACCACGTCCACTCTTTTCGAATGGCAGGGCTACGATCTGCGCGACCCAGACGCCAACCGCCAGCGCCTCGAGGGCGCCGACGCGCCGAAGGGCGAGGAACGCACCCGCTTCCACGCCAACAACGTGGTCGAGATCCACCAGGAGGCCGTCGAGGTCTCCTACACGCGGCAGGGTGCGACCGGACAGCGCAACACCGACAACATGCCGGTAGTACAGGTCGGCGGCACCGCCATCCCCGCTGACGAGCTGAGCTGGCAGATCCAGCAGCAACTCAAGCAGATCGCACGCGACGTGGAAGCCTCCTTCATCTCCGGCCATTACAACAATCCGACCGACAACCAGAGCGCGCGAAGCACCCGCGGCCTCCTCGAAGCCATCACCACCAACGTGATGAGCACCGAGCACACCGCCGCCCAGCTGACAGCGGACGACGTGCTCGACCTCGCGCAGATGGCCTGGGACAATGGCGGCATCCGCGAATCCGAGACGCGCACCATCGTGGTCAACTCCACTCTCAAGCGCGCACTGACCCGCTGCTTCGTCACCGACGCGAAGTATCAGGAGCAGACCCGCAACGTCGGCGGCGTGAACCTGCAGACCATCGAGACCGACTTCGGCCTCTTCAACATCATGCTCGACCCGTACATGCCGAAGGACCAGCTGCTCGTCCTGTCCCTCGAACAGCTCGCCCCGCGCTTCCTCGAAATCCCCGGCAAGGGTCATTTCTTCGCCGAGCCGCTCGCCAAGACCGGCGCAAGCGACAAGGTGCAGCTGTACGGCGAGATCGGCTTGCAGTACGGCGACCAGAAGGCCCACGCGCTCCTGACCGTCGCCGGTGGCTCCGCATCCAACACCGTGAAGGTCGCCGGCGTGAGCCTTGATAAGAAGACCATGGGCGTCAAGACCAAGGGCACCAATACGGTGAAGGCCATCGTTGTGCCCGACGGCGCATCCAATAAGGATGTCGCGTGGACTGTGGAACCGTCCGACAATTCCATCGCCACCGTCAAGGCTGATGCCGACAAGAGCGTCGGTGTCGTGACCGGCGTGAAGGCTGGCAACGCCACCGTCACCGCAACCACTTCCGACGGCTCCAAGAAGGCATCCGTCAAGGTCACCGTGACCGACTGAGAGGCCAGATGATGGCCGACACAGATGATTTCGCGAGTGTCGACGATCTTGAAGCCTCATGGCATGCGCTCACGGACGAGGAGAAGACGCGCGCGAAGAAACTCATCGCGTATGCGTCCGACCTGATCCGCTCCTATCGCAGATGGGACAAGGTCAGCAACCTCACCCGTGAGCGCATTTGCTGCGCTGCCGTTAGGCGCGCAATGGAAGCCGATTCCAATGGCGCACCATCAGGAGCCAGCAGCATGAGCGAGACCGCCGGACCATTCCAAGCCACCTACAGCTTCCAGAACCCCACCGGCGACCTCCGATTGTGGCCGAGCGAGGAGAAGGAGCTTGGCGGAAGGCGACGCCTCCTCGCGGGAGCCCTCGACATGAGCACCGGAAAGGTGGTGGCACCATGATCCACGGTGAAACCGTCAAGGTGCTCCGTCCAAGCATCGCCGGAATGGATGCCTACAACACTCCAATCCGCAAATGGTCCGAGGAATCGGTAGGCAACGTGCTGGTCGGCTCGCCGACACAGGACAATGTCGCCACAAGCGTCAATCCGGAAGGATTGCTCGTCTCCATGTCGCTCTACTTCCCACGCTCCTATCAAGGAACGCTCCGGGATTGCAAGGTGATCGTCAGGGGAATCGAATATCGAGTGATTGGCGATCCTGTCGCGCTCGATGGCGGATTGACACCAACTTCCTGGAACATGCAGGTCAACGTCTGCCGCGATAACGGGAGGTGACCATGAAGGGATTCAAGGTCGACAAGGAATGGATGGAACGCAATGTCCTGTCCAACCCAACAGTCCAATCCGCTCTGAACGCGAAGGCCAGACGCATCGCTCCGATCGTGAAGCGCATCGTCCTCAAGGAAGGCGACCGTCATTATGCCGAATCGGTGCGCGTCATGCAGGGACGACGTCCTGGAACGAAATCGCCGACGCATCTGCGCAGACCATATGCCCGAGTCATCATCGGTGACGAGCATGCGGACGCCAAGGAATACGGCGACGGACGGATCTATCCGAAGAAGGGATACCTTCGCCGCGCCATAGCCGAGGCGGGTGGCTGATTATGGCGATTCCGCTTCGCGGCTCATGGCCGCAACCGATGCCGATCATCATCCAATGGCTGCAAGACAAGGCGGGGATCAAGGCTTCGGCGGAAGTGCCGGAGAATCTGCGTGCAAACCTTCCGGCCGTCATCGTCTCTCCGGCGCCGGGTGGCACGACCGCCGATGGATTCACGCGCGGCAGAGCCGTCGACATCGACATCTTCGCCGCTGATTGGACTTCCATGGACGCGACCATAAGAAAGGTCGAAACCGCTCTCTCTCAGCTGCAGGGCGATGGAAACCGATATGGCTACGTCGACTCCTCAACGCTCACCTCATTTTCCGAAGTGAGTCATTCAATGCCTGACGTGCGCCGTTGCACGGCGACGATCACGCTCAACACCAGACCACAATGATTTTTCAATTAAGGAGGAAATGATGGCTGCCATCACCGATGTGCCAAGCATTCTCAATGACAATAACGGAAACGTGCGAAAGTGGGGCACTCAGCTGCTCGCTATCGCCGACTATTCGACCGCGATGCCGGATCCTTTCTTCGACACCGCAACCAACAAACCGAATCAGCTGCCCGAGGGTTTCAAGGTGATGGGCTACATCAGCACTGATGGCGCGAAGATGAGTCGCGGCATCGAGTCCGCCGACACCAGTGCGGTGCAGGATCTGGAGCCGGTGCGTTCCGACATCACCGGACGTACCCGCACCCTGCAGCTCACCTTCCTGGAAATGAACGCATGGGTCAAGGCCTTGGCCCACGGCCTGCCCGTCTCCCAGTGGCCGGCAAACAAGGATGAGGGCTTCGAATTCACCGATGAAAAAACCACGGAATTCCCGTACTACCGCCTGATCTGGATCGGTCAGGACGGTGTGGGCGACGCGGCACATTACCGCATCGAGGCCGGGTATCGCGTCAAGGTCACCAATCAGGGCGACAACACCAAGAACCGCTCCGACGCCGAGGGTGAGGACCAGACCTTCACCTTCTTCCAGGATCCGAAGACCGGCAAGGTGTTCTACGCTGTCTCTTATACACATCTCCGAGCCCACGAGACAGGCAGAAATCTCGT